>Ga0308159_1000052_pt1 | contig 536858 bp, 495 predicted proteins | sample PhyCR1_FD_201040 | JGI IMG/M metagenome (GOLD analysis project Ga0308159, IMG submission 201040) | Phyllosphere microbial communities from UC Gill Tract Community Farm, Albany, California, United States - DLSLC.R1 | ecosystem: Host-associated > Plants > Phyllosphere > Unclassified | place... | reverse complement strand
CACCTGTTCCCATTCCGAACACAGAAGTTAAGCCCTCTAGCGCCGATGGTACTGCGAAAGCGGGAGAGTAGGTCGCCGCCAGTTTTTTTAAAAGCTCATCAATTTATTTTGATGAGCTTTTTTTATGGCCATACCTCAAAGAAGAATCGATGTAAGGATACCTCTAATTATATATCTAAATCATATTCAATACTAAAAAAAGTATACTACTGCATTTAGAATAGATTTGAATTAATTATAACTGAATTAATCTCAAATAAACAGAATTCTCCTATTTATCTGTTTTATTTAAGGCTTTAATCTATAACATACCAGAGTAATGCAAATTATTACTTATTAGTCACTGTCTTTACTGAAGGTAAGAACTTCTTGTCTTCTCCTTTGTTAAATAAATATACCTAAAAAATAAGCTAATCTTTGTATTAAGTAATAAATATCGTTTATGACTTTGCTTCCCTAATAGAACAAAGAAATCAATCAATTATTCATTCAAGCTAACTCAATGTTATTTAAAATAATAACTAAGAATTATCGGAATGTATTAGAAAAATAAGTTGATAGAAATACAGTAAATCAAAGAAAAGAGAAGCGCTGTAAGCCGGATTCTGTTGAAGCTTGTTATTTATCTGCGTCATACATTACTGCATCACTTTTGCTGCCTACCCCTCATCAATAGCCGGGCCGACCTTAACTGATGATATACTTGGCATTGCACCACATAGAGTTTACCTGGTTTCACTACAGCCGAACTGTACATACTTTCTGTTGCACTTGTCCTATTTTCACAAATGACGGATGTTATCCGCTATGCTGCCCTATGGTGTCCGGACTTTCCTACCCAATTCGAAAATTGAATCAACAAGCCACGCTTCTCTGAACTGCAAAAGTAACCAATAACTTTCTATTTTTTAATCATTTTCTTAGATAATATCAGTTCTCCTTTTTGATATGCATTAATCAAATAATCTTGGGAAATCAATTTCGAAATATCAATCTTCTCTTGTTTGTTCAAATCTATATTTTGCTTTTTGATAAGCTTACCAGAATTATCAATTATTCTAACTTCAAGTTTTTCTGTAAATCCTGATTTACTTTCTATAATCACAAAATCTTCTGCAGGATTTGGATAAAGTATAAAATCAAATTGTTTAGCTCTGATATCATTAATACCCAACTGAGTTTTATTAATTGTCCACGAAATAGTTGATAAATGGATTGTACTGTGATTATCTGTCCTTACCATCGCAGTATTATCATAGACATTAAATAAAACAGTATTGCTTCCTGTATTTAATTGTGAAGATTGAATTGTTAACTCACTTACGTCGGTTGCAATAGAAGTATTATTTAATTTCCATTCAGATTTTAATGTATTGGGAATTGGTAAAATTAAATTAACTTTTAAATCTAAGTTTTGATTTGTATTTATAGCTGCAGAATTAGAAGGCGTAAAACTATCAATCGGGTTTTTGGTCACGTGTATTTTCTCAACCAAAGCCTCTCTACAGACATTACAGAATTGACGATTCAGATATCGCATTTCACAATTTTGATGGGGGCGATACCAAGCAGTGTTTTCTGTGAATTGATAAATACCAATATTTCCGGTATTCAACCAGTTTTTCCAACGAACAGTTTCTGTACTAGAAGTTTTAGTTTTATTTGGAGATTCTCCGGAACCAGAGAACCAATATTCATCTGCCAGTTTGCCAAAAGAATGTCCTAACTCGTGGTAAGCAACATCCGGAGCTTGATCATTTCTCGATAAAAATGCATAAGTTCCTCCACAGCCTCCATATTCTGTATCATTTCCTAAAACCAAAGCAATATCAAATTCAGGGATATTGGCAGCTAGAGTTTGAGTCACTTTATTCACACTTCCATAGATGCAACGATGCGTTCCTGAAGTGTCATAAGAACTATTGAGGTAATTATTAGGATTGGAAACAGGAATCACAGGTTCTGAAACATCGGAAGCCGTTCCGGGATGCTTAACTCCACTTTCTTGTGAAATAACTTTCAAAGCATAGACGTTGAAGTAATTTTTATAATTGGAATAAGGTGCTTTATTCATCAAATAATTCGAAACAAATGTCGCATCTGCCAAAAAGGTAGATTGTTCACTTGCCGTATAACCGTCTCCTAGAATTACAAGGTTTATTCTTTTATCTTTTGCGCCACTTTCTAATAGTGGAACCAGATCAAATATTTGACCGAAAGATATAGTATAAAATAAAAGACATAATAAGTAGATGTGTTTCATAATTATAATTTTAGAGTGAAGATTAAGTTGGATTGATTATTCTCAGATTTATGAATTTCTAATTTTGAGATATTGCCGTTATCATTATATCGGTAGAAAAATTCTGCTTTGTCCAGCTTTCCAATTTGCTTTTCCATAGATTCTTTTCCATAAGATTCAAAAACCGGAGAAAAAGGATTATCTATTATGGAGGTTTTATAAACTTGATTTTTTTTATCAAACAAAACCATCTTGTAAAAAGTATTAGCAATATCCTTCGCAGTACCGAATTCTTCATTCTTAAAAAATCCATCAGACACTTTTTTGTCTACCAGCTTTATGCTTTCTTTCCCATCATTTGTTTTCTGCCCTTCAAAAAAAAGATAAACAATTTTGGAAACTGGCTTTTCATTAATATTATCATTAGTAACAGAAGATGACACAGACTGACTATTACAGCTCAATATTAAAATGAAAATAAAACAAAAAAGGAACTTGGCAACTTTATTGATAATCATAAGGTAAATATAACCAATAATTTATGTCGTAATTAGCATTATTTAACAAAATAAATTAATCCTTAAGAATTTGATAGAAAAACGATAAAATCCTTATCTTCGTTTCCGGAATGGAGAGTAAACAGAAAGAGTTTTCTAAATTGATAAAGAACAACCAAGGGCTTATAATAAAGGTCTCACGTCTTTATACCCATTCTTTGGAGGATCAGGAAGATCTTTTTCAGGAGATTGTGTTACAGCTTTGGAAATCTTACGACTCATTCCAAGGTAATTCCAAAATTTCTACGTGGATGTATCGTGTTGCACTTAATACGGCAATCACATTATTCAGAAAAAAAACAAGACAGCCACAGACGGACGAATTACAAGATTTTCACAGCAAAGATTTTCTAGAAGATTCTGATGAAAAACAACAACAGATTTCCTTATTGTACAAGGTTATAAAAATGGTGCCCGATGTAGAAAGAGCCATCGTGATGATGTATCTGGACGATGAACCTTATAAAGAAATCGCAGAAACATTAGGAATTACAGAAGTAAATGCAAGAGTGAAAATGAACAGATTAAAGAAAACATTAAAAGAATTAATGATAAAGCATGCCTAACCCAGAAGACTTTGATATAGATTCTCTCAAAAAATCTTGGCAGGAGCAGGTGATTTCTGATGATTACAATCAGGATGAAATCGAAGTGATGCTCAATAAAAAATCCAGAAATTATGTTAAATATATTCTGTGGATCAGTGTAGCCGAATTTATCATTTTCGGGATAATCAATTTCATAGCATTATTTTCCACTAGCTTTCATACAGATTTCACCAGTATTCTGAACAAACTTCAGATTAGAAACCAGAGTGAAGTAGAGTTTTCTTTGGACAAAATTTATTATTGGATTAAGATTGCAAGCCTTGTAATTACTGGAGTTTTTGTCATCATTTTTTATAAAAACTACAAAAAGATAGATGTAGAAGCCAACCTTAAAAAATTTATCATTCACATTATTAATTTCAAAAAATCGGTTAACCTATTTATTTTCAGTAATATCGTCTTGTTATTCCTTTTCATAGGAAGTTTCACGAGTTTTATCATCTTTACGATTAAACGACAGAATATTGAGATAGATAACCCAACATTTTGGGGCTTGGTCACGGGCGTTATTTTCAGTCTTTTGGTTTGCATCATCCTCATTTTGCTCTACTACAAAATAGCCTACGGAATTATCCTGAAAAGACTTTCCAAGAACCTTAAGCAACTTGAAAAAATAGACTCAGAGAAAGATAATTAATTTTAGTTGACTTGCGAAACATTTCGATAGGTTTGGGCAGCTTTTCCGCGCTCCGTTCCCGCTATTTTTTGCCAAAGCTTTTACCAAGCAAAAATGAGCTCCACTCAGCTCGGGCTGTGTGTGATTCGGCTTTTCAACATTCGATTTGATTAGAATTATGTGATTGAGACAATTTTCCTTATCTTTGCACCCACTAAAAGTTCTTTGAAATGCTGGGAAGAAGACAAATCCGCGAAAAAGTTGTAGAATCTTTGTATTCTTACTATCAAAATCCTATTAAGTTTGATGTTATTGAGAAAAATATGTTCTCAGAAATCAACAAAATCTATCATCTCTACATTTACGAACTCAACTTTCTTGTTGGTTTAAAACGTTTGGCAGAAGACCAAATGGAAATCGGGAAAAACAAATACCTGAAAACTAAAGAAGATGAAAACCCCAATCAAAAATTTACCAGAAACCAAATTCTTCTTCAGATAGAAGACAATGAGGAAAGAAGAAGCTTTTCTGAAAAACATAAAGAATTGATTTGGGACCCGAACGATGAGATTTTGGTAAAAACATTCCAAAGAATCAAAGCAGGAAAGCGTTATCAGGATTATATGCAGGACGAAGAAATTTCGTTTGAAGATGACCAAAAATTCATTGGTAAACTGTTCTTGAGATACATTGCAGAAAACACAGATTTACACGAAAGATTTGAAGAAAAGGAAATGTCCTGGGCAGATGATTTTCACATTGCCAACTCGATGATTCAGAAAACCATTGGTTTTATGAAGGAGTCAGAAGCTTCCCATACTTTGATCAAAATGCTGAAAGATGACGAAGACGAGGATTTTGCTAGAAAACTTCTAAGATCATCTCTTAACAATTGGGAAGAGACAGAAAAAAAATTGGAATCCAAATTACTGAACTGGGATTTAGATAGAATTTCTTTGATTGACAGAATTATTTTGGTGGCTGCCATTACAGAATTGGATCGTTTCCCATTAACAGCATCAAGAATTATTATTAATGAATATATTGATGTTTCCAAAGTGTACGGAACAGAAAAATCCAATATCTTTATCAACGGAATTCTTGACAAATACACAAAAGATTTAAATCGAATTTAATCAAAATATATTTTTAGTATTATGAAATCTATCAAAATATTAGCAGTAGCTGCACTTTGCACACTTGCTTTTTCTTGTAACAAAAAAGAAGAAAACAAACTAGACCATATTCCTGGAGCTGATTCAACTCAAGCAAGTACTGTAGTTGAAGCAATGTCTCAGGAATCTGTTAACCCAGAGGATGCAGCATTGGTAAAAGAAGCGCAGAGCAAACCATTGACAACTATTGCATTCAGCGAGACTGACCATAACTTTGGTGACATCAAAAAAGGCGAAAAAGTAGAGCACGTTTACGAAGTAACGAACACAGGAACTAATCCTTTGATTATCTCTAACGTAAAACCCGGCTGTGGATGTACAGTTCCAGATTATACAAAAGAGCCGATCTTACCAGGCAAAAAAGGAAAGATTACTTTACATTTTGATTCTACAAACTTCGATGGAGCAGTTAACAAAGTGGCTGATGTTTTTGTAAATGTAGAAAAAGCGCCGGTTCGTTTAACATTCTCAGCTAACATTTTACCATAATACTATGCTTACAATATTTTTACAAGCTGCAGCTCCAGCACAGTCTATGACTCCAACATTATTAATGATTGGATTGATGTTCGTTGGGTTTTATTTCCTGATGATTCGTCCACAAATGAGAAAGCAAAAGCAGGAAAAATCTTTCCAAGAAGCGCTTAAGCCTGGAGCGAAAGTAGTAACAACTTCTGGAATGCACGGAACGATCTTCTCTATTAATGAAGATGGTGTAGTTTTAGAAACTTTGAGTGGAAAACTTAAATTTGAAAAAGCTGCAATCTCTAGAGATTTCACAATCGCAAGATTTCCAGAAACTTTTGGAGTAGAGAAAAAGAAATAATTTCAATTATTCTTAAATATAAAAAATCCCTGAATCATTGATTCAGGGATTTTTATTTTATCATCAAATTAACAATTTAGCGAATCAACGGTTTATCATTTCGTTACATTATCAATAAATTCCAAAACCGAATCCTTGCTCCAATCCATCGAGCTATCTTCTTTTTTAAGAATTCTTCCATCTTTTCCAATCAAATAAGTTGTAGGAAAAGCAACAGGCAAAATTTTTGGGTCAAGCGGACTTTCGGCAATGTAAACGGGAACTGTGAAATTATTTTCTTTCAAATATTTCTTCACATCTTCCTCTTGGTCTTGCATTGCAATCAACGCAAATTCCAGTTTGTCTTTTTTCAAATCGTACAATTTCTGAATCGTTGGCCATTCTGTTCTACAAGGCGGACACCAGGTTCCCCAAAAATTAAGGAAAAGAACTTTTCCACGCAGATTTTTCAGATTTGTACTACTCGTATTAATACCCTTTAAATCGATATCTAAAACGTCATCAGAAAGTGTTGTTTCATCGTTGATTTTCGCCACAGTTGGACTCATTGCAATCTGTTCCGATACAAAATCGCGAAGCGGTTTTATCAAAGCAAAAGCTGATACAACAACAATGATGATAACGTAGATTATATTTTTTTTAATGAAGTTCATTAGGCTTAAATTAAATTAGTTCCAAAAGTTCCTCAATTGTATCAAAACCTCTGTTTTTTGCATAATAAGTCTGCAATTCCACATAGAATTGGTCTTTCGTGAATTCTTCTGGATTAGCTTTATGTTTATTCAGAAGTTCAGTTCCGTGTTTTGGTCTCGGTCCCCAATGAGCGATTTCGTTTAATTCTTCATCAAGGAAAATCACAATTGGAATGGACTTTCCGCCGTTTGTTAAATAACTGTCAATCAAACTTGGTTCTTGGTCGCGGTAAGAAATTTTGATTTCAAATTGTTCAAAAAACTTCACAACAACCGGAATCACCTGACTTGCGTCACCACACCAAGATTCAGAAATAATCAATATTTTTCCTTTGAAATTTTTCCCGGCAAATTTTTCAACCTGTTCAGAATTCGGAAGATATTTCTCCGTCATTCTGTTCATTCTTTGGATTCCTAATCGGTAATATTCTGCATAATCAGCTTCTTGCGTATCTTTTGGATTTCCTAATCTTTCTCCTGCATCACGAAGATATTCTGTGTAAGAAACAGCGTTGTCCCAATATTGTTTGATGTCCATTATATTTTTCTGGTTTTATTAATTAAAAACATATCTGCCAAAACAAAAGCGGCCAAACTTTCCACAATAGGAACAGCTCTCGGAACCACACACGGGTCGTGTCTTCCTTTGCCTTCTACGATTACAGTTTCTCCATCTTTGTTGATACTTTCCTGAGGACGTAGAATTGTTGCAACAGGTTTGAAAGCCACACGGAAATAGATATCCATTCCATTAGAAATTCCACCTTGGATTCCGCCAGAAAGATTGGATTGCGTTGTTCCATCTTGATTGAAAAGGTCGTTATGCTCCTTTCCTGTCATTTTTGCGCCACAGAAACCGCTTCCATATTCAAAACCTTTGCAGGCATTGATATTCAGCATTGCTTTTCCTAATTCTGCGTGGAGTTTATTGAAAATTGGTTCGCCTAATCCGGTCGGAACATTTTTGATAACACAAGTTACCGTTCCACCAATCGTGTTGCCTTCTTTTTTGATTTCTTTGATTCTTTCAATCATTTTATCGGCCGTTTCCTCATCCGGGCAACGAACGATGTTGCTTTCGGTTTTAGAAAAATCCAAAGCCTGATAAGGTTTCTCGCAGAAAATCTCTCCAACAGAAGAAACATAAGCATTAATTTCAATTTCCGGAAGAAATTGTTTTGCTAAAGCTCCAGCAACAACCCAGTTCAGAGTTTCACGAGCAGACGATTTTCCACCACCACGATAATCTCGAATTCCGAATTTTTGGTCGTAAGTATAATCGGCGTGACTTGGACGATAGGCCTGTGCGATATGGTCGTAATCTTTGGAACGCTGGTTTTCATTTTCTACGATAAAACCAATTGGTGTTCCGGTAGATTTTCCGTCAAAGATTCCTGACAAAAACCGAACAGTGTCACTTTCTTTTCTTTGAGTAACGATTGCCGATTGTCCCGGTTTTCTACGGTCAAGTTCGAGTTGGATCTTCTCTAAATCGATTTCCAGACCAGCTGGAAAATTGGTGATAATTCCGCCATAAGCTTCTCCGTGACTTTCGCCAAACGAAGAAAGCGTTAAAAAGTTTCCTAAAACATTATACATATTACAAAATTAAGGATTTTTGAAGTGTTCTATTCTATATTTTTGTAAAATGAATACTCATAAAACTGTTCTGATTCTGGGTGCCAATTCGGATGTTGCAAAACAAGCTGTCAAACTTTACATTAATAAAGGCTATTTTGTTATTCTCGCTTCCAGAAATCTAAAATCTCTGCAGAATTTTGCTGATGAAAATCATCTGGATAAATCTAAATTTGAGATTAAATATTTCGATGCCACAGATTTCTCTTCTCATCAGAATTTCTATGATGAATTATCTGTAAAACCAAATATCGTTGTTTATGCAGCAGGGTTTTTAGTGGAAAATCAAGAAGCTTTAAGGAACTTCGAAGGAACATTTGAAATGATGAAAACGAATTACATCGGTGCAGTTTCTATTCTGAATATTATTGCGACAGACCAATCAAATAAAAACTTAGAAAGAATTATCGGCTTGTCATCGTTATCAGGTGTTCGCGGACGAAAAAGTAATTTCGTTTATGGAAGTACAAAATCTGCTTTTACACAATACTTGGCTGGACTAAGACAAGAATTGAGTTCTAGAAAAATTATTGTAAATGTTTTGGTTATTGGTTATATCAATACTAAAATTAATGCGGGATTAGAACTTAACAAAAATCTGATAATGGAACCAGATTATGTTGCGAACTATATTGTAAATGCAGGTAATTCTTTCACAATTGTTCCAAATTGGAAATGGAAAATTATCTATTGGATTTTGAAATTATCTCCTGAATTTTTGGTGGCGAAGTTGCCTTAATACGAAAACTTTAATTCATATTATTTTAGTATGAATTAAAATTATTTTATAGATTTGTTCCTTTAAAATCGTTTTTAATGGAACTCAAATCATTAGATAAAGTCAAAAATATTACTTCAGACCAATTCGTTTCTCAGTATATGAAACCGAATGTTCCTGTAATTATCGAGGATTTTGTTGATTCTCAGAGTGCTGCATTCCAAAAATGGAATTATGATTATTTCAAGGAAATCGCCGGAGAAAAAGAAGTAGATGTTTATGGCGGGGAAATCCATTCTCTCAACAGAGCGGCCAGTAAACCGATTGCAAAAATGACTTTTGCAGAATATCTTGACCTCATTTCAGAAAAAGCAACAGAATATCGTTTGTTTCTTTTTAATCTACTGACCATCAAACCGGAACTCAAAAAAGATATTCAATACAAAGACATTACAAAAGGTAAAGTTCTTCATTGGCTTCCATTTATGTTTTTCGGAGGAGAAGGTTCCAATACCCGAAATCACGTTGATATCGATATGTCACACGTTTTTTTGACACAATATCAAGGTGTTAAACGAGTTTGGCTATTTCCACTCAGTCAATCAGATTTACTTTACAAGTTGCCTTACAATTTTCATAGCATTGCCAATCTTAAAACTTCAACCCAAGAAGAATTCCCAGGATTGAAATATCTTAAAGGTTACGAAGCAATTCTCAAACCAGGACAAACACTTTATATGCCTTCTGGCTGGTGGCATTTTATTCAATATGAAACGGAAGGTTATTCTATCTCAGTTAGAGCGTTGCCATTTCAACTAATCGAAAAATGGAGAGGTTTCAAAAATTTGGTCATAACCCAACATTTTGATAATCTGATGCGAAAACTTTTCAAAGAAAAATGGTTCAATTATAAAGTTTCTGTTGCGAAAAAAAGAGCTCAAAAAGCGATTGACAAAATCGAAGGAAAACATATTTTGGATGACATTCCTGATATTCCAATACATTTTTGATTGAAAAACATCATCTGTTTTGTACAACCTTATCTAAATAATAGCCATAATTAAAAGAAACAATATAAGAATGTTCTTGTTTTAAAAGTTTGTTGTCATTGAGATATTTTTGCCATTCCCAGGCTCTATCTGTTGGTGTGCAAATGTAAATTCCAGCAGAATTACAAAGTTTATCAGGATATCCAAGTCTTGTTTTTTCATTCAATTCTAAAATTTTGATTATTGCTCCAACTTCATTTTCTTTGATATTACTTCCGGTATAAGGATAGATAATATTGAATTTTAAAATCTCATAGATTTTATCATAATTTATTCTGCCATCATTATTCTTATAATCGACTCCAGCTTTATCCAAATAATATTCATAAAGTTGCTTTTCAGTGTGGGACTGATAAATGGAAAGAAAATCTTTTCTAATTTCCTCAGAATTCCAATTTTCAATATTGAAAAAGCCAAAATCTCTTTCTAAGAAAGAATATTTGTCCCGGAAACTTACTTTTTCAAATTTGATTTTATCTGCAAATTTTATTGCTTCCGGAATTTGTGAATAACCAATTTTTGAAAACAAAGTCAAAATATTATATCTAAAATCGGCTTCATCTTTTGATATAATTCTTATTTTGTCGACTTCATCTTTTATGTTTATTTTTTGACTGTTGAAATTTGCGTTACTTATTTTTTTGTCATCAATTGGATATTCTAGTTTCTGTAAGCAAAGTTTTTTTATACGAATAATTTGATTTTCTAAATCAGGATTCTCAGTTTTTATATTATTTAAAATTTCAACTGCTTGAGAACCATTCCCCATAAACTTATAGGCATAATAATTAAGATTTCCATTGATGCCAATTCTGCTGAAGAGTAAAGTTTTTTTCAAATAAAGCTTTAATTGTTGATTATCATTTAATATTTTACTCCAGTTTTTGGTGTAATAGATATCTAGGATTCTAGAGACAGATTCTTGTAGATTTAATTTCTTTTGATAAATAAGAGTCCAGTATTCTAAAGGTGTAATATCTTCAATTTTGAGATTGTCAATTAATTCACTTTCAAGTTTTCTTCTTTCGGAAAATGATAATTTAGAACTTAACTTTTCAATGATCGGATCAAGTCTTTGGTTTCCTAAAAAATCAATGTTATTTTGTTTGCAATATTCTGTAAATAAAGAAAGTTGTATTAAGAATCTGAAAGGAAACATAGGAATTGAGTCATTTGTTCTTTCAAGAAAATTTTTATCCTTCTCTCCAGCTAATTTGGACACTCTTTCAGGGTTACTTTGTGATAATTTCACAAAAGATTCTAATGCAATTGCTTCATTATCATTATGTAAATCTTCAAACAAATCAGAAATTGAATCAGTCTTTTCTGATTTTAAAGTCTGATTTATAAAGTAGTTTTCTGAATCATTCCAAGTGAAATTTTTATAATTTTTTGAAAAATAAATTAATAAATTAAGAATAGAATTATTGTCGAAGTTATAACTTTTAGTATCCCAAGACAAAGATTTATGCCTGCCGATAGAACCAATATCCTTTCGAATCAAAATTCTTAGCAAATCATACATTTCATCTTTATCCCTGTTGTATTTATTAAATTTGTCTCTATCTCTGTAAAATTCTTCGCAAATTCTTAATAGACTTTCAGGATTGTTTTGCTTAATTAGTAAATCAATATTTTTATTTTTAACCCAATCTTGCTTTAGTATTTCAGATTTCCTATTAATTAATTTTTCAATCTTTGCTTTTGGAAGTTCTCTAAACTCTACAGACTCTTTTCTTTGGTCAATAGGCGTAATATAAAAAGTTTCTATTTCAGTAGAATATTTTATTTTACTATTATTTTTCTTTAAAAATTCTGAGAATTGTTTTGAACTAATACTGTCGATTACTATTTCTTTCGGCAAGAAAATTGAATTTTCAATAATAGCCCGTTTTGCCAAAATATGTTCTTCAGTTTCTAAATAGTGATAGCCTAAAAATTCAGCAAGTTTTTTATGACTGTCAAGAAAAGGAGCTAATTCATAAAACGCATTTTTATGACCTTTTTCAAGACTTTCTTTTAAATTGTAAATTTTACTTTTTGAGTATTGTTCATCTAGAAATTGACAATTGAAAAGATTTATAAAAAGTAAAAAGATTAATGGTATTAGTTTTTTCATAACAAAAAAGCGAGAAAAAAATTCTCGCTTCTAATTTATGATTTTAAATCTAATTTCAATTCTAACTCTGTGAGTTGTTCCTGATGAATTGGTGCTGGTGCATCAATCATCACGTCTCTTCCAGAGTTATTTTTAGGGAATGCAATGTAATCTCTAATCACTTCGTTTCCGTCCAAGATGGCAACCAATCTATCGAATCCGAAAGCTAAACCTCCGTGAGGCGGAGCGCCATATTTGAAAGCATTCATTAAGAAACCGAACTGCGCTTCTGCCTCTTCTTTTGAGAATCCTAACAAGTCAAACATTCTGGACTGTAAATCTTTATCAAAAATTCTGATAGAACCACCACCGATTTCGTTTCCATTAAGAACTAAATCATAAGCATTGGCTCTTGCTTTTCCAGGGTCAGTTTCCAATAAATGGAAGTCTTCGGTTTTCGGAGAAGTGAATGGATGGTGCATTGCGTGGTATCTTCCGCTTTCTTCGTCAAATTCCAACAATGGGAAATCTACAACCCAAAGTGGTGCAAATTCGTTTCCTTTTCTCAATCCAAGACGATTTCCTAATTCCATTCTCAAAGCTGAAAGCTGTGTTCTAACTTTATCAGCATTTCCACTCATAATTAGCATTAAGTCGCCAGGTTTTGAATTAAATGTTTCAGCGACACGCTGCAAATCTTCTTCAGAATAGAATTTGTTAACTGATGAAGTTACAACGCCGTCGTTCTGAAATTTAATCCAAACCATTCCTGTTGCTCCGATTTGTGGACGTTTTACCCAACCAATCAATTCATCGATTTGTTTTCTAGTGTAATCCGCAATTCCTTCAACATTAATCCCAACAACCAATTCTGCCTCATCAAATATCTTGAAATCTTTTCCTTTAACCAATTCATTCAGTTCCACGAATTCCATTCCGAAACGGATGTCCGGTTTGTCGTTTCCGTATTTCTGCATTGCATCGGCGAAGGTCATTCTTGGGAAATCCCCGAACTCTTTTCCTGTGATGTCTTTTAATAATGTTTTGGTCATTCCTTCAAAAACATTCATAATGTCTTCTTGCTCTACGAAAGCCATTTCACAATCGATTTGTGTGAATTCCGGTTGTCTGTCGGCACGTAAATCTTCGTCACGGAAACATTTTACGATTTGGAAATATCTGTCCATTCCACCAACCATCAATAATTGCTTAAAAGTCTGTGGTGATTGTGGCAAAGCGTAAAACTGTCCGGGATTCATTCTGCTTGGAACTACAAAATCTCTTGCACCTTCCGGAGTTGATTTAATCAAAACAGGCGTTTCAACCTCGATGAAACCTGAATCTGAAAGATAGTTTCTAACTTTCTGCGCCATCTTGTGACGGAAAATCAGTTTGTCTTTCACAGGGTTTCTTCTGATATCCAGATATCTGTATTTCATTCTCAACTCTTCTCCACCATCGGTTTCATCTTCGATAGTGAAAGGAGGAAGTTCAGATGCATTTAATATTTTTAAATCGGAAACCAAAATTTCTATATCGCCGGTTGGGATTTTCGGGTTTTTGGAAGCACGTTCTATAACAGTTCCTTCTACCTGGATCACAAATTCACGACCTAATTTCTTAGCCGATTCCAATAGTTCTTTTGAACTTCTTTCCTCGTCTAAGACCAATTGTGTAATTCCGTAACGATCTCGCAAATCGACCCAAATCATAAAACCTTTGTCACGAATGGTTTGAACCCAACCGGAAAGTGTTACTTTTTCATTCAGATTTGCCAGCGTCAGTTCGCCGTTTGTGTATGTACGGAACATTTTTTTTAAGATGTTAGATGTTAGACTTTAGATATTAGACTTTTAGTAGCCTAATTTCCGAATGCAAAGATAACAGATATATAAAAAATATATACATAATGTATAAATTAATTATACAGTGTAAATAAATTATATACAAAAGTTGAATCTTGGCGCAGCGCGTAAGGGATAGCAGTGGATATCCTTTTTCTGTTCTCTGAACAGGAAAAGATAGGAACGGATAGCCCGACCCGAGAGGCTGGATGAGCGCTGGCGAGGGATACGCCCAAAATGTTGGATAATTAAAAATTAATTCATAAATTCGTAATAATCAAATACTTAATTATTATGGGAAAAGGTGACCAAAAATCCACCAGAGGCAAAAGAGTACGTGGAAGCTATGGCAAAACAAGACCGAGAAAATCCTCTCAACCAATAGCTGTATCAGAAAAACCAACCAAAGTAAAAGCTGAATCAAAGCCAAAACCAGCAAAACCAAAAGCTGAAAAAGCAGAAGAAACCGAAGAAAAACCAAAAGTAAAACGAACAAAAAAAGCCGAAGAATAATCTTCGGCTTTTATATTTTAAATGTGGAATTATTTTCCAAAAATGCTTCCCAGCAGTCCACCCAATCCGCCTTGTTGAGATTGTTGCTGTTGGTTTCCACCGCCAAGAACATTGCCTATAATATCTCCTAAACCGCCGCCAGAAGATTGCGTTGCTCCGCCGATAACGCTTCCTAAAATATCACTCAAAGGATTGTTGGATGCCTGAGCTTCCTGAGCAGAACCGCCAAGAATTCCGCCTAACAAATCTCCTAATCCTCCTCCGGAATTAACATTGTTGGCTTGCTTTTGCTGACCAATATAACCCATAATTACAGGCGCCAAAGTTGCCAAAACCGGTCCGATTTTGTCCATAGAGATTCCTGTGTTGGCAGATAATTGATTTTCTACGTTGGCTTTGTTTCCTCCGAAAATATGGTCAAGGATTGAGTTTCCTTCAGATTCTCTTTCAAGTGCCTGAGCTGGATTATTCAAGATGCTTCCATCGTGATGTTTGTCTAAGGTTGCATTCAGCTTGTCTGCTTCTTCGGCATTTTCTGATTTCTTTTTCAGGTAACTAATCACCAAAGGTGCCGCTACAACCAATAAGGCAATGATTTGATTTTTGCTGATACCGAATTTGTTTTCAGCCTGTTCAGCGACTTGATTACCAGCGCTTCCTGTGATAAGGTCTAATAGACTCATAATTTATGTTTTTAAAAAGTTGTTAGTAAAGATAAAAACATTTGGCGATTCTACAGAAAAAAAAATTAGTTTTTAAAAATCGGAACATTACTGCAAGCTTCCCCAAACATCAAAGATTTTACAAGCGGTTTCAGTTGCTCAACCAATTCTACATACGCATTGTTCGGAATCATCTCATCGCTGCAGCCTTTTACTAGAACACGTTTGTCTCGCATCTCAGAAAAATCATAAGTGTGGATAGCATTATGCATCAACAAAACTTCCAAATCTTCTCGATTTCCAAAAACAATTTTCTTCGCAACATCTGTAATTTTGGACGTAATCAGAAAGTAAGCCCACAATGGAATAATCACATCCTCAGAACAATAGATGTAAACATAAGCGTCTTTGTAAATCTCAGTATCAATGTTTTTGATTTTCTCACGGAAATCTTTTTCTTTGAGAATCATTCCTTCCCAAAGAAAATCCTTGATATCAATTCCCAATCTTTTCCCCTTCGGAACAAGGTCAGAAATATCAAAATTCACCAACCCACTTTCCGCAACTTTATTTTTAATTTCTTCCATTTTAATATCATTTTTTGGGAGCTTAATCCCGCTATCCACTATATCTTTTTTGTCTTCGGCAGTTTGTCATTACTAGAACATTTCCAAAAGACAAAAAAGGATGCCGCTACTATCGGGGCTAGGCACTAGTCTGTAAAACAAAATTTTCCAGATTAGAACTTTCCCAAGCCTAATCGATCAAAAAGCTTTAATTTTGTTCAAAGTTAATTATTTTGAATGGAAAACTTCTTTAGATTTATCTATCGAAAAGACTTTCAAAATCTAAAACCCAGAAACCTTGAAATATTACATAATAGCAGGAGAAGCTTCCGGCGATTTGCACGCTTCCAATTTAATGAAAGCCATCAGACAAAAAGACCAAAACGCAGATTTTCGATTTTGGGGCGGTGGCCTGATGCACAAACAAGGCGGAACTCAGGTTAAACATTACCGCGATTTGGCTTTTATGGGTTTTCTGGAAGTCGTTCAGAATCTTAGAACCATTCTCAACAATATCAAATTCTGTAAAAAAGACATCCAGGAAAATAAACCTGATGTTTTGATTTTAGTGGATTATCCGGGCTTCAATTTGAGAATTGCGAAGTTTGCTAAAGAATTGGGAATTAAGGTTGTTTATTATATTTCGCCACAACTTTGGGCTTGGAAAGAAGGTCGTGTAGAAACAATTAAAAAATATGTGGATGAGATGCTCGTGATTCTTCCTTTCGAGAAAGATTTTTACAAAAAACATCAGGTCGAGGCTCATTTTGTTGGACATCCGCTTCTTGATGCAATCGAAGGTTTACCGCCAATTGATACTCAGAAATTCAAAAAAGAGAATCATCTTAACGATAAAGAAATCATTGCACTTCTGCCAGGTTCCCGAAAACAGGAAGTCTCCAAAATGTTGGAAACGATGCTGTCCGTGAGAAATGATTTTCCGGATTTTCAATTTGTGATTGCCGGCGCACCAAGTCTTGACAAAGATTTTTATGAGCAATTTGTGGATGCCGATGTCCATTTCGTTTCCAATAGAACTTATGATTTACTCAGGTGTTCCAAAGCGGCTTTGGTAACTTCTGGAACGGCAACTTTAGAAACGGCTTTGCTCAATATTCCAGAAGTGGTTTGCTACAAAGGAAGCCGAATCTCTTACGAAATCGGGAAACGACTGATTAAGAATATCAAATATATTTCTCTCGTTAATCTGATTATGGACAAAGAAGTTGTTACGGAATTAATTCAGAACGAACTGAATACTAAAAATCTCGTTGAAGAACTTAATAAAATTCTCAATACTAAAAAAAGAGATGATGTTTTGAATAATTACGAAGTTCTAAGAACCAAACTTGGAGGAAGCGGCGCCAGTCAAAATGCAGCAGATCTTATTGTAAACCTGAAATAATGACATTGGAAAAATTATTACAAAAAATAGAATCTCTTTTGCCAAAGATGGATGTGACAAATGAAAAGATCTCTAAAGCTTCTATTGGCTGGCATCTGGAGCATTCTTTATTAATCTTGAATGGAAGTCTGAAAGGTTTAACGATGACCAATCCGGACAATTACAAACCAAAATTCAGTATCAAGAAGTTTATATTTCTCAATTTCGGACTGATTCCGAGAGGGAAAATTAAATCGCCAAAACAATTCATTCCATTAGAAACGCCGACCAAAGAAAATATCGAAAAGCTTTTTAATCTGGCGAAAGAGAGATTGGAAACTGTGAAAAATCTACCTTCAAAATCCTATATCACGCATCCTTTTCTTGGCGACCTCGATAAAAAAACAGCACTCAAATTTTTAGGCCTTCATACCAATCATCATTTAAAGATTATTGATGATATTTTGAAATAAAATATTTACTATCTTTATCCAAGACATTAGAATGTCAATATTGTCAGGCTGAGCGGAGTCGAAGCCTCTTATATACACGCAAAACACAAATGAACTTCAATGAAAAAACAGCCATTATTAATATTGCTGCTATGTTTCATTCTTGGAATTCTGTTTCAAGACTACCTGATGGTGAGTCAGATTTTTATCTTTTCTTTTCTGATAACTTCATCTGCCTCTCTTCTTTCTATATTAATTAGGAATGCGTTTTTCCAACGTATCAAATATTACTGTTTAGGATTTTTCTTTTTCTCGATTGGGATGTTTGTCCATTTTCAGAATTCCCAACAACCAAAACTTCCAACTTTAAAAGAAAAAGAAACGATTGTTTTTCAATTAGATAAAAAGCTTAATTCTAATGAGAAGAATAGAAAATATTATGTTGAGGTTCTTGATGTTTCGGATTTAGAACAAAAAGAAAATTTACCTTTCAAAACTGTTATTAGTATTCCAAAAGATGTTGAAGCTTTAGACTTTGAAAATTATTATAAAGCCGAAGTTTACATTCATCATCCAGAAGAAATCAAGAATGATTTTCAGTTCGATTACAAAAAATATCTGGCAAGACAAGAAGTTTATTTTCAAGCTTACCTTCCGAATGATATTCTAAAAACTGAAAGAGAATCCACTGATTTTGAAGATAAAATCAAACAAAAACGTTTGGATGTTCTCAATCAAATCAATCATTCTTCTTTGTCTCCGAAGATTCAGGAGTTTCTTAAAGGAATTATTTTGGCAGACAGAACTGAAATGGATGCTGAAACGGTAAAGGACTTTAATCAAACCGGATTGGTTCATCTTTTGGCGATTTCCGGTTCGCATATGGTCATTATTTTCTGGATAACACTTTTGATTTTGAACCAAATTCTTCCTGTTAAGTTTAAAAAAGTTTCCATTGTTTTGAGTACTCTTCTCATTTGGATTTTCGCTATTTTCATAGATTATGGAAGTTCCGTAATGCGAAGCTGTCTAATGATTACTTGTTATTATATGATGGTTTTGCTGCAGCGGAAATCAGATTTGCTGCATTCTTTGGCTTTATCGGCTTTTATTATTTTGATTTTTGATTCAAATCAATTGTTTGATGTAGGATTTCAGTTGAGTTATGTTGCGGTTTTGGGAATTTGGTGGCTGACGAATCCAATTAAAAACTTTTTCAGAAAACCGAGATTCAAAGCTGAAAAATTCTTTTACGAAATCTTTGCAATGACTTTCGCTGCGCAGATTGCGACGTTGCCTTTGGCGATTTATTATTTTCATCAATTTTCTTTTGTTTCAATCATTGCTAATCTTTTGATTATTCCTTTGTCAGAGATTATTATTGTTTCTTCTTTGTTGATTGTGGTTTTGATTGCTTTTGGATTCAATAACATTCCGTTTCTTTATAAAAGTTTTGATGTTTTTGTCGAATATGTTTTAAAAGTTATTCATTGGTTTTCCAGCTTCGAATCGTTGATAATGCGAAATATTCCACTTGATGTTTTGGAATTAAGTCTTCTACTTGTGGCTATTTATTTTCTTAAATTTTTAATCAAAGACATTTTAAATCCGAAGAATCTGTTGAGGTTTGGCTTTTGTCTTCTCGCATTTTTTGCAATTAGAATTTCATTTAATATTCATCAATATAATAAAAGAGAAATGTTAGTTCACAGTTTTTACAAAGAGAAAATCGTGAGTGTAAAAGATAAAGGCCAAGTTGTCTTTTGGATGAAGCAGAATAAAAATGAAGGCAAGATTCAGGACTTTGTTATCAATCCCTATTTGACTTCAAGACGAATAAAGGATTTTAAAATCAATTATATTCCTATCGATTCGGAAGCTTTTGTTTACAATGGAAAGCAATATGATTTGAAATAGTTTGACTCCCTTTATAAAATGTCCGTATCTTTTCTCAAAAAGGCACGGACGTTTTGTTTAAAACACACGAGAGTTTTGGCCAAAAGACACGAGAGTTTTAATGAAAAGACACGTGTGTTTTTGACCGCCTCTGCAAACCCTCTGTTCATCGGACTTGCAGAATGGTGATTTTTTGTCTTTATTAATATCGAAAAAGGTCAAGACGTTTTATCAAAAACATCAAGACCTTTTACCAAAACATCAAGACCTTTTTGAGCATCTCAGCAAACGTCCTGTTCATAGGATTAATCAAAGTCAAAAAAATCATTTAAAAAAACAATAAAAACCCTTTCAGAGTTTCAAACTCTGAAAGGGTTTTTATTGAAAAAATCTTATTGACTTATCTTATTATTGGAGCCACTTTCTCACCAAACAGCTGGATAGAATTCATCATCACATCGTGCGCCGGATCGCCAACATCCATATGTCCGATGAACCTTGTCAAGCCAAATAGCTCTTTCATCTCGTTGATTTTGTCCGCAACCTCGTTAGCAGTTCCAATAAACAATGCGCCGTCTTTGCTTCTTCCGCCCTCGTATTGCTCTTTGGTGTAAGGTGCCCAACCACGGGTTCTGCCGATTCTATCCATCTGAGATTTGTAGTTGAAGAAATATTGATCAATATCCTTCTGGTCATCGCTCACAAAAGTGTGAGAATGGATGGCAATCTGCATTTTGCTTTCGTCGTGTCCGGCTCTCAGATATTCCTGTTTATAAAACTCGATGAGGTTTTTGAATTGTCTTGGCATTCCACCAATGATTGCGACAATTAATGGTAAGCCCAGTTTCGCCGCTCTTAGAACAGATTCCGGAGTTCCACCAACCGCAACCCAAATCGGTAATACACCGTTGTTGAAAGCTCTTGGATAAACGGTTTGGTTTTCCATTGGTCTTCTCAAAATACCGCTCCAGCTGACGTTTTCTTCGTTGTTGATTTTCAATAATAAATCCAGTTTTTCCTCAAAAAGCTGATTGTAATCTGACAAATCGTACCCGTACAAAGGAAACGACTCGATAAAGCTTCCTCTTCCAACAAAGATTTCTGCACGACCTTTTGAAATTAAATCAATCATCGAAAAATCTTCATAAACTTTTACAGGTTCTGAAGAACTTAGAACAGTTACACCACTTGCTAATTTGATATTGTCAGTAATACTTGCAGCAGCTGCCAAAAGAATCTCGGGAGAAGATACGGCATAATCTGCACGGTGATGTTCGCCCATTGCGAAAACATCCAGACCGGTTTGGTCCATTAGTTTTACCTGCTCCAGGATTTCGTTTAGTTTTACGCTTGCATCTCTATATTTTCCGGTTTTCGTGTCTAGAGCAACATCTCCAAACATCCCAATTCCTAATTCCATAATAGTCTCAATTTTTTAATGAAACAAATTTACGACTTCACATTTTGGTTCGCATTGATGTAGGATAATTATGATATTTTCAATTTGATCTCAATAAAAAGCCCCAGAAAAATCTAAGGCTAAAAAATTAAAAAAGAAGAAAAAAAAAATTATTTTACAATGACTCTCTTCGTTTCGCCTTCAGAAGTTTTTACTAGATAGACACCTGTTGAAAGTTTGGAAGTATCAATAGTTAAAGCATTACTTTCTTCGGATAACATTTTTCCTGACATATCATACAGCTCATAGCTTTGAACTCTGTTGAAATACAAGATGTTTCCTTTATTAACCGGATTCGGGAAGATGTTGAATGTTGTTTTTTCATTTTTAACATTGCCTGCTGCTAAAGTTGGTGAAAGCGCTACTTCGTACATCGATAAAGTTCCGCTGATTTCGTTTGCAATCACAACATAACCCTTTCCTGTCCCTGAGTTTTCAGGAGCAATATAGGTGATGCCTTCCGGACCATTGTCGCCTCCATAAGCAGAAGTCATTCTGGAGTGTTTGTAATCTGTAAAGGTTACATTATTTGGGTCTGTTACGTTATAAACCATTACACCGCCAGTTCTTTCTAGAGTGATGAAAGCGAAAGTTTGCCCTGATATCGTTCCTAATGTCACACCCTCTGGTTCAGGACCTTTGGCGCGGCTTCTTACTTTAGCGCCATTTGCTTCGTTATCTGCATTGAAAATCAAAGGATGATGGGCTGCGATATAGCTTTCGAACTGATCGCCACTGTCATAAACGGTTTGTTTCGTATCCGCATTGAATATAGAGAAGGACCTTGCTCCTAAAGCGTGGATTTCTTCAAAGTCTGAGTTCGAATCTGTGTTTCCATTCACATTTGTTACGCGGAATCTTCCTAAGTTGTGAGAAGCTTTCAAGATAGAGGCATTCGGGAAATTATTTGGATTTAAAACATATCCATTAGCGCCAACCGTTGTTCTCTCACTGAAGCCACCCAAATCTTTTTCGTCTCCTTCATTAGCTGTCACTAGATAATTGGTGTTTCCGATTTTAAAGGAAGCCATTGCATCCGGATTATAATAAGCTTTTACAGGCCAGTTCGCAATCAAAACTTCACCGTTATTATCAGAAGCATCGAAGCCATTTCCTGGAAGACTCATATCTTTTTTGCCTAATCCCCAAATGTTTCCTAAAGTATTAGTCGTAAGGTCGACCTCGATGATTCCGTTGTTTTCCTGACAAGAAACCCAGGCTTTTTGGCTGTCTGAACTGATTGCGATATATTCCGGTTCAAGATCTTGAGCTAGTGTACTCGTAGATTTTACTTTTCTTCCACCAGATGCGATGAAGGCAGCTTCCTGAGCATTATAACCTTGGAAAGAAAGTGTTGTTACATTAGACTGAGAAATATTTGCAATTCCTGTTGAAATATCAATAATACTGATAGAACCTTCTGGGTCAACAGTGTAAGCATCATTTGGCTCGCCTTCGTTGGCGGTCATTACTTTGTTTCCGTCTGGTGTGAAAGTTACCATATCTGGTAAAACACCAACTGTCAATTGTTTCTGGAAATTTCCATTAATATCAAAGAAAACAACCGAACCATTTTGCTGTGCATCTGTTCCGTTTGGTGACGCTACAGCTAGGATTCCGTTTTTCACAGCAATACTTGTGATTCCCCCATAAGGCTTCATATCCACGGTTTTGATAACCGTTGGAGTTAATGGATTTGAGAAATCAATAATATCAAAAACATCCGTCAAAGAGCTAATCGTGAATAATCTCTTGGTTGCTGGGTCGTGAACTACAATCTCTGTAGAGCTGTTGCCGTTACTGGAAGGGTCAAAGCTTCCGATGTAATTCAACGTGATTTGGTTAGATGGTGCAGGAGCTGGCTTATCATTATCGATAATATAAACTGTAGAGGATGCATCTCCAGAAATAGTTGCACCAACAGGATTTTCAAGACTTAAAACAAAATATTCAGCCTGCTGTTCTTGTGTCGAATCATCAATAATTGGAATGTTAACGGTATAAGTTGAAATTCCTTGAACGATGTTAATAGTTTCGGAAGTAAAGGTATAGTCATTGCTATCTGCAGTTCCGAAAGTTGGTTTTGCAACTAAATTAACTGTCGCAGTAGAAGGATTCGTAACATTGATTTTGAATGCTAAAGTTCCGGCATTTTCATCAATTTTAATTAAGTTTTTGTCTAATGAAATGCTTGTTCCCGCCGTTGTGAATGTACTAGAAGTAGAAGTTGTTACAGCATTGTCGCTTTCGTCTTCAACCATATTTGGTTTCAATGCCAAATAATAAGTTTGATTTGGATTTAAAGTTGCAGTTGGAATAACTGTAATTTGATTATTCGCAAATGTCGTTGTGAATGGAATTGTGTTTCCTGAAGCGTTATTTAATTTAAATTCAATAAGATTCTGAGCATTCGCAGAAGCGATTGGAGAATTGTCAATCAATCTTACATTCTCATTGAATTTGATTGTAGGATTAACACTTGTTGAAACGTTACTGATATTGTTTGCAGGAGAATAAGTTACGGTCGGTGCTGTTGTGTCAGCTCCACCGATGTTATTTCCATCCACTGTGAAATTGTCAAATCTGTTATTTCCAACAGCACCGCCGGCGCCTTGAGTAAACTGAACTTTGAGCTTGAAATTAGGATTGTTGGCAACACCTGCTACACCTGAAAAATCAAAAGTAATCAACTCAGGATTAGCATCCTTTGAAACAACAGTTTGATATTCAATAAAATTGGTTCCGTCCAAAGAGTATGTCCAAACTTGATTCCCTGCGCCAGAACCAGACCTTCTTGTTGAGAACTTGACAATGATATTATTGTAACCAGTTGTTGGGATATTGAATTGGATGGTTCCATTAATAGGATAATTATATCTCAAATGCGTTCCGGAAGCGTCGCCGTTTCTTGCATTCAGATTATCCACATTGAAGTTTTGTCCAGTCCCTCCAGCAAAATCAACAAACGTATCTGTACTTCCTGTGCCGGTTGAACTAGCGTTAATAGAGCCATTTATTAGAGTAGAGGTAGGAGTTGTAATACTTGCAACATTAGCATTGTTGTTGAAGTTCCAATAATGGAGTAGAGACTGACTCTGAGCCGGGTTATAAAATAACGCAGCGATAGGCAATAGACCTTTGAAAAGGTAATTGTTTTTCATTTTTACTTTTATTTAGATTGGCGTAAAGATGAAACAATATCCTCTTCGGGTACTTTAAATCAAGTTTAATTAATATTTAATAAAGCTTGTAATAATGGGTGCTTTCGGGAAAATTTGAATTGAAAATTAATCCAGAATTATTATTAATATAATTGAATTCAGAACAATATTTTGCAATTTGGATGTCCTTATTTTTTGTCTATAAGATTTGTGTAAATATTATGAATCAATCCATCTGCAACGGAAATTTTTGGGACGTAGATGTGTTTGATTTCTGCCCAATTCATGACATTATTGAAGATTTGAAGCGCCGGAACAATCACATCTGCGCGGTCTTCTCGGAACTGATAAAGCTGCATTCTTTCTTCTACGGAAAGATTTTGCATCTCTTTCAGATATTTTTTGATGACAGAAACAGGCATTGGTTTTCCATCTTTGGTTTTGCTGAGAGAAAATATTTTGTTGATATTTCCACCGGAGCCGATGGCTACAACCGGGTTTTTACTTTTGATTTTATCTTTAATTTCCTCCTTCATTTCCTCCCAAATATTTGGAGTTACCAAACCATTTAGCAGTCTGATTGTTCCAATATTGAAAGAATGTTCATACTTCATCTTATCATTCTCATAGAAAGTGAGTTCCGTAGAACCGCCGCCAACATCCACATAGAGATAGGCGAAGTTTTTGTCAAGACCTTCTGCAACGTGATTTTCATAAATCAAAGTCGCTTCTTCATCGCCTGAAATGATTTCTATATTGATGTCGGCCTCTTCTTTTACAATGTCAATAATTTCCTGACCATTTTTGGCATCTCGCATTGCACTTGTGGCACACGCACGGTAATGTTCCACTTTGTACATTGCCATTAACTGACTGAAAATCTTCATTGTATTAATGGCCATCTGCTTTCTTTCCGGACCAATTTCGCCTTTGCTGAAAACATCGAAGCCTAATCGCAAAGGAATTCTCAGAAGATTCAGTTTCGTGAATTCTACTTTTCCTTTAGACTCTTTTACTTCATTGATGAGCAGTCTTGCGGCATTACTTCCTATATCTATAGCGGCGATTATCATTTTCTTGTGACGAATTTTAAAGCATAAATTTAAAGTAAATTCTTAATATTTCTGGTTTTTCAGGTAATTATAAGTTTCTATTTGTGACCTTTTCTGATCTGTTTTATCACTTTCAACGTATTCGTTTCGCATATTTTTGTCAAGGATTCTGGCTTTCACATTGTCTTCCAGCTGGATATCCAGCAGGGTTTTCAGTTCTTTTTTCAGGTTTTTTTGTAAAACCGGAGTGGCAGCTTCTATTCTGTAATCCAGATTTCGGGTCATCCAATCGGCAGAAGAGATGTACATATTTTCCGCACCTTTGTTATAGAAATACATCACTCGGGCATGTTCCAGATATTCGTCAACAATACTTATCGCATAGATTTTCTTCTTGAATTCTTTCTGATTCACAGCGCAATAGATGCCTCGGACAATCATTTTGGTATTCACACCGGCTTGTGCAGCTTCATAAAGTTTCAAAATCAAAGTTTTATCACTCAGGGAATTAACTTTGACAATCATTTCTGCTTTTCTGCCAGCTTTGGCTTCTTCTATTTCTTTATCGATGTGAGCGATGATTTTTTCTCGCATAAAAACAGGACAAACCATCAAGGTTTTACAACTTTTTAAAGCGATGGTTGGGTCTGCTTTGGGTTTATTAAGGGCAAGAAAAACTTTGTTGATGTCCGCCATTATTGCTCTGTTGGAAGTCATTAGCAAATGGTCGCCATAGATTTTTGCCGTTTTTTCGTTGAAGTTTCCTGTGCTGACAAAACCGTATTGGATGGTTCGGTTATTCACTCTTTTCTTGATGATGCATAATTTGGCGTGGACTTTTTTATTCGGAATTCCGAGAAGAACTTTTACACCTTCCAGCTCGAATCTGTCCTTCCACCAAAGATTAGACTCTTCATCGAACCTCGCCCTCAGTTCCAGCATTACCGTTACTTCTTTACCATTTCGAACAGCATTAATCAAAGCATTGGCGATTTTGGAACTCGATGCCAGTCTGTACGCCGTAATTTGGATTGATTTCACATCAGGATCCATCGCTGCTTCTCTCAATAGATCAATAACAGAGTCATAAGAATGGTAAGGAAAAGTCAGTAAAACATCTTTCTTGATAATCACATCCGTCACTCTCTGTTTTTTAGCAAATTCAGGGTGGATAAAAGTTGTCCTTTCTACAGGTTTCTGATAAGCCTTGAACACATCAGGAAAGTCCATAAAATGTCTGAAATTATGAATCTTCTGTCCCGGAATAATACTGTCTTTTTTGCTTAAGCTTAATTTCTTGATGAGAAATTCCAGCAGAGCTTTATCAATTTCTTTATCGAAGACAAAACGTGTCGGTTTTCCTTTTCGTCGGCTTTTAATTCCTTTTTCTATTTTATCTGCTAAGGTTGTTTTGATGTCGTTATCCAAGTCAAATTCGGCATCTTTTGTGACTTTGAAACAATGTGCTGTAAATTCATCATAACCAAAATAGGAGAAAATATGCGGAAGATTATAGATAATGACGTCTTCCAAAAGCATCACATCTTTTTGTTCTTTGTCTTCTGTAGGCAAAAGAACAAATCTCCCGTTGGCCGTTACCGGAAGTTCAATAATCGCATATTGACTTTCGTATTGCCATTCTTTTCTTCGCATTGCCACACCAATGAAAAGACTTTTTTCACGGAGATAAGGCATAGGTTTATTGTCGTGAAGCAAAATCGGGATGACATTACTCTCCACTTCTTCACCAAAATATTTGACAACAAATTCTTTTTGCTCTGCTGTCAGATGTTTATAATCTTTGATAAAAACCTTTTCTTTTGCCATTTCGCGCTGAACATCTTTCCATGTTTTGTCAAAATCTTCCTGCTGATGGATAACCAATTTATTGATTTTTTGAAGAATTTTGGAAGGTGCATCGTAGAAAGATTCGGCAAGAAGTTTTTGTTTAAAGTCCATTGCACGTTTCAATCCTGCAACTCTCACGCGGAAAAACTCATCCAAATTATTAGAAAAAATTCCTAGAAAACGAATTCTGAGATGTATCGGAACACTTTTGTCCATTGCTTCCTGTAAAACTCTGGCGTTGAAACCGAGCCAAGTGACGTCACGCGGATTAAATTCTTGTGGCATTATCGGGTTTTTGATTATCTCAAAATTAGTAAAATTCATTGTATTAATTTGGGTTCGAAAACTACAATCTTAATGAGCTTACTAATGTTTCGAGAATGTCAATTAAATTTTAAATTGAGTATAAATGCTTTGTACAGGTTGCTTTTTGATATTATTTTAAATTTTTAATAAAATTATCTTGTTGTTTTGAAAAATTTAATACATTTGCTTCCCTTTTATTAAAAAAATATAAATATGAAGAAAATTCTATTAACATTAGTAAGCGTTCTAAGCTTGAGTGCTTACGGACAAAGAACTTGTGGAACAGTTGATAAAGCAAATATGAAATTTTCAGAAAATTCTTTGGCTCAAACCAACAGAGAGTCTTTGAAAAATTTCTTAAGAAACAATAATTATAAGGAAGGCAAAAGAGCCGGAGTTATTACAATTCCAGTTGTTGTGCATGTCATTTATAAAAATACAACGCAGAATATTTCTGATGCTCAGATCCAGTCTCAGTTGACGGTTCTTAACAACGATTTCAGAAAACTGAATGCCGATTTTAATACAGTTGTGCCTTCGGCTTTCAAGCCAAATGCTTCGGATATGGAACTAGCCTTCTGTTTGGCAACAAAGAAGCCTGATGGAACTGCTACAACAGGAATTGAAAGAAAATCTGTAGCTTCAGGCTTCAACTTTGATAATAATTATTATAAAACTTCTGGTCTTGTTGCTTGGGATCCTACTAAATATCTGAATATCTGGGTAGGAGCATTTACAAATCAAAATTATCTAGGTTGGGCATATCCACCAGATTTTGCGGGAGACCCAGATGATGGATTATGTATCGGGTATCAGTATTTTGGGACAACAGGTACAGTTGTTTCTCCTTATAATAAAGGAAGAACTGCAACACACGAGATTGGACACTATTTTGGATTAAATCATATCTGGGGGGATAGTAACGATAATACAGTTTGTGGAACAGCAATCAATAATGATGGATGTGCAGATACACCAGCAACAGACGAGCCTTATTTCGGAAAACCATCTTTCCCTAATAATGATTATACTTGCACAACAACTGCTAATGGAGCAATGTTTATGAATTATATGGATTATGTAGATGACGCTGCTATGGCAATGTTTTCTAATGACCAGAAAACAATTGCTCAGAATACAATGGTAGGACCAAGAGCTAGTTTATTGAATTCTAATGCTTGCTCATCAACTATGGGTGTTGATGATGTAGAGAAATCAAACTCGATTAATATTTTTCCAAACCCTGCAGTTAATTATATTTCAATTGCTTCGCCTTTGGTGAAAATCAATGAAGTGGAAATTTTTGGTAATGATGGAAGATTGGTGAAAAGAGCTAATATTAAAAATGAAACAGACAAAATTGATGTAAAAAACCTTCCTGTCGGAACTTATTATGTGAGAACTTATGACAATGGTAACTTCATCAAGTCAATGAAGTTTATCAAGAACTAAACTAACTAAAATTTGACTTAAACGAAACTCCGTCTAGTACGGAGTTTTTTTATTAATGACAATTTGTCACTTTTTATGTCGTGGTACAGATATTGAGAATTGCAGATTGTAATCATTAATAATAACAAAAAATAACATATAAAAATGAGTAAAATAATCGGAATTGACTTAGGTACAACCAACTCTTGCGTAGCAGTAATGGAAGGTAAAGATGCTGTAGTTATCCCTAACGCAGAAGGTAAAAGAACTACGCCATCTATCGTGGCATTCACAGAAGATGGTGAGAGAAAAGTAGGTGACCCTGCAAAAAGACAAGCTGTAACCAATCCAAAGAAAACGGTTTATTCAATCAAAAGATTTATCGGGACTCACTTCAAAGAAGATGCTCAGGAGATTTCTAGAGTACCTTATGAAGTAGTTGCTGGACCAAACGATACTGTAAAAGTAAAAATCGACGACAGAGAATATACACCACAGGAAATTTCTGCAATGACGCTTCAGAAAATGAAGAAAACTGCTGAAGATTATCTTGGACAGGAAGTAACAAGAGCGGTAATCACAGTTCCAGCTTACTTTAATGATGCTCAGAGACAAGCTACTAAAGAAGCAGGAGAAATCGCTGGTCTTAAAGTAGAAAGAATCATCAACGAGCCTACAGCAGCAGCTTTGGCTTATGGTATGGACAAGTCTCACAAAGACCAGAAAATTGCAGTTTACGATTTAGGAGGTGGTACTTTTGACGTTTCTATCCTTGATTTAGGAGACGGCGTTTTCGAAGTATTGTCTACAAATGGTGATACGCACTTAGGTGGTGATGACTTTGATGATGTAATTATCAACTGGATGGCAGACGAATTCAAGGCTGAAGAAGGTGTTGACTTAAAATCTGATGCAATTGCATTACAAAGATTGAAAGAAGCAGCTGAAAAAGCTAAAATCGAGTTGTCTTCTTCTCCTCAAACCGAAATCAACCTTCCTTATATTACAGCTACTGCTACAGGTCCTAAACACTTAGTGAAGACTTTAACTAAAGCTAAATTCGAGCAATTATCTGCTGATTTGGTAAGAAGATCTATGGAGCCTTGTAAAAAAGCGCTTTCTGATGCAGGTCTTTCTATCAGCGATATCGACGAAGTAATCTTGGTAGGTGGTTCTACAAGAATCCCAATCATTCAGGAGGAAGTTGAAAAATTCTTCGGTAAAAAGCCTTCAAAAGGTGTTAACCCGGATGAGGTTGTAGCAATTGGTGCAGCTATTCAAGGTGGAGTTCTTACAGGAGATGTGACAGACGTTCTTTTATTAGACGTTACACCACTTTCTTTAGGTATCGAAACAATGGGTTCTGTTTTCACTAAATTAATTGAAGCAAACACTACGATCCCAACTAAAAAATCTGAAGTATTCTCTACAGCTTCTGACAACCAGCCAGCTGTAAGCATCAGAGTAGGACAGGGTGAAAGACCAATGTTCAATGATAATAAAGAAATTGGTAGATTTGACTTGACTGATATTCCACCAGCACAAAGAGGAGTTCCTCAGATCGAAGTAACTTTCGATATCGATGCAAATGGTATCTTGAGCGTTTCTGCTAAAGATAAAGGAACAGGTAAAGAGCAGTCTATCAAAATTCAGGCATCTTCTGGTCTTTCTGACGAGGAAATCGAAAGAATGAAAAAAGAAGCTCAGGAAAACTCTGCAGCAGATAATAAGAGAAAAGAAGAGGTTGAAATCTTCAACAAAGCTGACGGATTGATCTTCCAAACTGAAAAGCAATTGAAAGAATTTGGTGATAAATTGTCTGCTGACAAAAAAGCAGCAATCGAAACTGCACACGCAGAATTGAAAACCGCTTTCGAAGCTAAAAACGGAGATGATGTGAAAGTCAAAACCGAAGCTCTTGATGCAGCTTGGATGGCAGCATCTGAAGAAATGTATGCACAAGGTCAACAGGCTCAAGGTGCTGATGCAGGACAGTCTCAAGGAAGTGCAAACGGAGCAGAAGATGTTCAAGACGCCGATTTTGAAGAGGTAAAATAAGACTCATCGAGTCACGCAATATAGAAAGTCCCCTAGCGTATGCAAGGGGACTTTTGTTATTTTTTAGTTTGCGGAAAATGATAATTCGAATTTTAACATAATTATAACATTAATTATGAAAGCTTTAAAGTTTCGTGGCGTGGTTATTGTTTCTAATTGAAGCGATTCTCATGTTTAATTTGAGTTTTCATGGTTATTAGTTTTTACCCAGCCTCGGCTGGGTTTTTTATTTGTCACTAATTGATGAATTTTATTCCGAAAGAAATAATCCTTACATTCGTTCTACACTAAATATTTAATTAATGAAAATTTCAAAAATTCTGGTGCTCTTCGCATTGTTTGTAATCCAAATGAATTTCGCTCAGGAAAAAGCAGATGTAGTCCTGAATAAAGCCTTAAGCCAAGCTAAAGCAGAGAATAAAAATGTCCTTTTGATATTCCACGCTTCCTGGTGTGGCTGGTGCAAGCTGATGGAAAAGAATATGAATCTGCCGACAACACGACCACTTTTTGATAAGAATTATGTGACGGCTTATATTGATGTTCAGGAACGTGGCGAGAAGAAAAGTTTAGAAAATCCCGGTGGGCAGGAATTAATGAATAAATATAAAGGAGAAACGGCAGGGCTTCCTTTTTGGCTGATGATAAATCCTAAAGGTGAAGTTTTGGCCGATTCTTTTGATGATAAAGGTGAAAATATCGGTTCGCCTGCATCCAAAGAAGAGGTTGCTTTTTTCTTAGCAAAGCTTGAGAAAACATCTCATCTCAACAAGACTGAACTCCAAACTGTACAACAGGTTTTTGTAAAGAAAAATTAAAATAAATCCCCGAGTGACAAACTTGGGGATTTTTATTTTTTTGAAGAAGATTATCTGCGGTATTGATTTTTTTTATAATTTTCAACTAATTCTAAACCAAAAAATTATGAAAAAATTATTTGTTTGTATGATGGCTGTTGCTACCTTGAGTTCTTGTGACAAATTAAAAGAAACTGTGAATTCTGCAACGGAAGCAACTGTTGGGGCAGGAGAAATAGATTATCAGTTTTTTTCTAAGCCGGAAGAAGTGAAAAAATGGTACGATGAGATTGTTAAGAAATCCGGCGCAGGAGCCAAAGTGATGGATGAAGTTTCCTTTAACATTTTCCGTCCGTCAAAAGAAGGGATGATCCAAAGAGCTGGTGAAAAAGATTATTTGTATCTGACGATTGTTTATCAGGATAATGTGGACAAAAGGAGAGTGGAAGAAATACAATATCTTGGAAATGTAGACGGATGGCACCAACCGCAGAAAAAAGACATTCAGGTTTCTGGAATTGGTGCAGAAGACTTTAAATTGGAGGATGAACTTTTTGATTTTGGCCAGGTTTCTCTTGAGACCTTCAATAAAGTAATGGCGGATGCACTAAAGAAATATAAAGACGATGCCAAGTATGAATACCAATACATCTCCAGTGTTTTCATCAAGAAAAGTGGTTTTGATGTTTCGGTGAAAGGGAAATTAAAATCCAATTCTCAATTGAAAACAGAAACGTACAGAACGGATCTGAAGGGCACTGAACAATAAACCAATAGAAATCCCTTAGCAAACGCTAAGGGATTTTTTATTGAGAATTGGTTTTTGGGATGCATTTTCCGACTAATTGATAAACGGTTTTCAGTCGTTCCACAGTTTCTTCCATATTTTTTGTCAGTCTTTTGACTTCTTGTGGATCTTTGGATTTCAGGACTTCGTCACCACTTTTGGAAATGCATTTTTTGGTTTCTGCCTGGGAGACGGTTCCTTCCGGAGATAGTTTGGTTTGGATGCATTCGCAGGATTTTTTCGCTACTTCTTCCTCAATGGTTTGCGCTTTTGACAGGGAGATTGTCATTAATAAAAATAAGAACAGGATATATTTTTGGAAGGATGAGGTCATTTTGATCAAGGTTTGTATCAAAGATAAAATATTCTGGGTATTTGTGATGATGTGTTTTTATAATGTGTTATTATTTTATAGAATTCAATCATAATTTTATAGTTGAGTGTTTTGTCCCTATTGATAAGGTTTGAAGATCAACATAAAATAATTTAATATAATTTTAACTAAAAATATAGTTGTAAAATTGGGTTTAAGTTTCATCTTTGAATAACTAATTAAATAGTGATAAAAATTAAATCCATAATAATTATGAAAAAAATATTCGCAATGACATTCGGCTTTCTTTTTTCAGCTTTACATTTCGGGCAAATTAATGAGAGTGCCATCAGCAAAAATGTGGACCAGTTTGTGAACGAGCAGATGAAAAATTTGAAAATTCCGGGAATGGCTGTGGCTGTTGTCAAAAATGGAAAGGTCATTAAGAAAACGGTTTACGGTTTTGCAAATCTCGACTGGAAAAATAAAGTCACAGAACACACCAATTTCCAAATAGCTTCCTGCACGAAACTGCTGACATCTACGCTACTTTTGAAAACGATGTATGACAAGAAAATCAATCTGGAAGATTCTATTTCGAAATATATCAAAGATTGTCCAAAAGAATGGATGGCTATTAAAATTGTAAACCTGATTAATCATTCCAGTGGAATTGCGGATTATTACGAAAGTGATGTTTATCTACCCACCGAAAAAATTGTCGAGGCTGTTAAAAAACTGCCACTGATTTTCAGGACCGGTTCCAAACAGCAGTACGGGCAGTCGGATTTTATGGTGTTGTCTTATATTTTTGAACAGATTTATAACAAACCTTTTGTTCAGATTTTGAAGGATGAAGTGGCAATGCCTCTGAAAATGAATGACGGTGCTTTCGATATGGAATACAAAGTGAATGGTCAGTTTTTGCGAACCGATATCATCCCGGAAAAAATCACTACTTATTATGACCTTAATGGAAAAATGAAGGCCTATAAATATCTGTATCCTCAATACACTTATCCGGCAGGAGGCTATTTTGCATCGATTGATGATATGACAAACTGGGCCATCGGTTTGGACAACGAGATCCAATTTCCAAATTCTTTTTCTGAAAATTATATTTACAAAACAGACCAGATCGATGGTAAAGATGCTGATTTTTCGAAAGTTGGCTGGGTTGTCGGCAAAGAAAATGTCTTGTATGCCGGTCACAGTGGCGGGCCGGGATTGTCTGATATTTTGAGGTTTCCGAAGGAAGGCTACACCATCATTGTTTTGTCTAATGATGGCGAACTTTTGCCAACATTTTCACGGGCAATTGCTTCTTTTTATATTAAAGAGCTTAGTTCGAAATTGAAGGTGGAGAAGTTTGAGAGGGATTAAGATGTCTGGGAAAGGTGATCAGACGTTCGTAATTGATGTGGAATCTCTGGGTGTGAGCCTGGGGATTTTTATTTTTCAAAACGGGTTCTAAATTCAAATTGCAAAAAGAATTAAAAGTTAATTTATAATGAATTCTAGAAAAATTGGTGTTGATGATAATTAAAAAATATGGTGTTATAGATTCATATTTGATTGTTTCTTTTATTATTATGATTTACAGAAAAGATGTTATGTATGACTTTGACCATTAGGTCTTTGTTTGTGAGATGAGTAAGAAAGGAATTCGGAAATCATTCGATGAATTGATTGTTTATAGGGTAATTTGTATTGTAATATTGTCTCGTTAATCAATAAAAATAAAAGATTATGTCACAAATTTTATCAACTCTAAAAATCCAAACAAAAGGCTTGTTGGCTGGTGGATTACTACTCGGTGCGCAAGTTTTTGTTAACGCGCAATGTTCAATCACAGGTTGGAAAAAAGTTTCTCAAGGAGAGAATTACAGTATTGCTCTTAAAGAAGATGGAACTATTTGGATTTGGGGGCAAAATACTTATGGGCTGCTTGGTAATGGATCTGCTGCTGCCACAGAAATTAAACATCCTACCCAAATTGGTACAGACGCAAACTGGACAGATATATCTACGGGGCGTAATTTTGCTTTGGCTATAAAAGGCAATGGAGATTTGTATGGTTGGGGAGCTAATTATTATGGAGAACAGGGGACAGGAAATAATACAGATCTTTCTGCACCAACATTGATCCAGCAAAATGTTAAAGCATTTTCTGCAGGGTACTACCACACTATGATTGTTAAAACAGATGGGACTCTTTGGGGTGCTGGTTATAATGACTACAGTGGTCTTGGTGTAGGAACCAGCACGTTTTCGTACAACACATTCCAGCAAGAAGCTACAAAAGCAACAGACTGGGCGACTGTTACTGCTACTTATTATAACTCATTTGCAATTAAAACAGATGGTACATTATGGTCAGCCGGAGCCAATGCTGAAGGGCAAAATGGTTTAGGAACTCCAGGTTCTGTTGGTGCTCAAACTGCTACTTTTACACAAGTAGGTACAGACAAAAACTGGAAAGCAATTGCTGGAGGTTTACATCATACACTTGGATTGAAAACAAACGGAGAATTATGGTCTTGGGGAAGAAGTCTTTATGGAAATTTGGGGCTAGGTAATACAACTCAATATTTTACGCCACAACAAATTCCTGGTACAACTTGGGCTGCAATTGGAGCTACAAACGAGTCTTCTTCTGCTCTTAAAACTGATGGCTCTCTATGGACTTGGGGCTACAATGGATATGGAATATTAGGAATTGGAACTACGACAAGTGTTAGTACTCCTACCAAAGTGGGAACGGAGAATACTTGGAAAAATATCCCTGTAAGATCTGGAGAGAATTCTTCTGGAGGAATAAAGACTGATACTGCTTTATTTACTTGGGGAGCTGATAGCTACTGGCAGTTAGGTAATAATGATGGAACTGCAACTAATAGCACTGTTCCTACACAAGTGACTTGTGTAGATAATCAACTGGCTGTGAATGATGTTTCTTCAGAGAAAAAAGTTTCTTTATATCCTAACCCAACGAAGGATGTTGTAGTATTACAATCTGCAAAAGCTGTTTCTGAAGTGAAAGTTTATAATCTTGCCGGTTCATTAGTAAAATCATTTAATAATGTTTCTGATAACAAAATCAATGTTTCTGATTTATCAGCAGGTGTTTATGTTGTGAAAATCAACAATTCTGCGGAAGGTGTGAAGTTGATTAAAAAATAAGATCAAAGTAATTTGATTTTGAATCCCTGGGTTAAGTTCTGGGGATTTTTTTGTATAAATAATTTCATTTTAATAAAGAATCTCATTCGTTAGAAAAGAAGAGAATAAATTATCTTTGCAATCCTAAACAACAAAAAATGTTTTCAAAAATTACAGTTCACAGAGTCGGGAATAAAATCAATGGAGAATCTTTAACGCTTTCTCAGGAAGAGCTACAGCTGGAAGATGAGATGAAAGAATTGCTCGGGAATTACTTCATCAATGCTTTCAAATCTGAGGAACAGTTTCAGTTTTATAGTGATTCTTATTTGGTAAATAATCCTGTTTACAGTGCTGTTTCAGAAATTTTTGAAGACAAATCCAAATTCCAGTGGGAATCTGAAAACATTGCCAAGCATCTTTACGAAGCAGCGGAAAACCCTAGAGTTCAGGCAGGAGAGTTGTTTCTGGTTTATTTTGAGGGCGAAGTTTTTGAGTCTGCAGATGGACAAAGTGAAAAGACGGACTCTATCGGGATTTTCAAAACCGAAAAAAGAGAAGGTTTCCTGAAAATCAATCCTCAGGACGAATCTTTTGAAATCGAAAGAGATTTCGGAATCAGTCTGTCAAAGATCGATAAAGCGGCTCTGATTTATAATAGCGAAAAAGAAAGCGGCTATGTTCTGTCTGTGATAGACAACAACAAAAACGGCGATATTTACTATTGGTTTGAGGATTTTTTAAAAGTAAAACAGCGTGACAACGAGTACTTCCACACGCAGGAGACTTTGTCTGTTTATAAAGATTTCATTACCCAAAAATTACCTGAGGAATTTGAGGTTTCTAAGGCTGACCAAGCCGATTTCTTGAATAAATCTATCAATTTCTTCAAAGATAAAGAAGAGTTCAAATACGATGATTTCGTGAAAGAGGTTTTGGTAGATGACAGCGTGATAGAAAGTTTTTCCAACTTCAAATCCGACTATGAGCAGGATATGCAGATTGCGATTGCAGAAGATTTTCCTATTAACAATCAAGCGGTTAAAAAGCAGCAGAGACATTTCAAATCCATCATCAAACTCGATAAAAATTTCCACATCTACATCCACGGCGACCGAGACAAATTAGAAACCGGACAGGATGATAAAGGGAAATATTACCGTTTATACTTCGATGAAGAGAAATAGAATTTTGAAATAATTCGATAAAAAAATTCTCGCAAATTTTGCAAATTAAGCAGATTTATGAATCATCTGCGGGATCTGTCAAATCTGCGAGAATTTTTTTTACATTGTTTTTAAAGTCTAAATATTTCCAGAATTTAACATAATATTAGATTCAGTTATAAAAAATTTCTACCTTTGTGGCTATGTTGAACAAGAAAAACAAACAATTTCAGAAAATCATTTCGGTATTTTTCACCGCGATGTATGTTTTTGTGGTTTTGTTTTCTTCAGAATTACATAACCACAAGGGCGAATCTTTTTTCAAAGATTCAGGTTCCAAAAAAACAGAAAAGTCTATTAAGAAGGAGCTTTCGAGTAATCAATCGGGTGACTGTCTGGCTTGTCATTTTTTGGCAACGGGCAACTCGCTGGTTCCGGAGCAGTTCACTTTTCATTTTGAGAACCACACACAAGAAACCGAGCAGATCATCTCCGCTCAGGAAAAAATTTGGGAACAAACCAAATCAACCATTCAACTTCGCGGTCCACCCGCACTTTCTTAAATTCCAATTTTCTCAATAATCCATTGAGAACTTCTTTGAATTAATTTATCAGACCATTTTGGGCAAGTAGCATAAATATCAACCGTTTAAAAAGAGACGAAGTCTTGACATATTGGTAGATATTCATCCGAAAATTATTTGGGCAGCTTTATCCGCCCTCCACTCCCGCTTTTTTCTTTTTTGCTAAAAAAGAAAAAGAGCTCCGTTCAGGTCGGGCTGCGTGTGATTCAACGCTCCAAAATTGCGTCAATAATTAATTCAATAAAAAAGATGGACTTTAGAATTGAGTTTTAATATCTCTAATCTAAATTCTAGCATCTACTTCATATTATACATTTTACAAAAATGAAACACATTATAAATCTGATGTTGGTCTTTTTCGGGCTTTCATTAGTAACTGCGCAGAGCTATTCTGTAGAGGGAACTGTTCAGGATTTTCATGACAAAACAATGTTGGAAAATGCTGTTGTAACGTTAGGAAATTCTACCACGAAAACCGACAAAAAAGGAAGGTTCTCATTCAGTAGCATCTCTGCAGGGTCATATCAACTGGTCGCAAAGCATCCTCTCTGCGACGATTATACTGAAAATGTAAAAGTCGACAGAGACTTGCATTTGGCCATCACATTGGAGCATCATTCCAACGAGATACAAGGCGTTACGCTCCATGGCAGTCACAAAACCAAAAGTTCTGTGATTATGAGTACGCTGGACAAAACAGAAATTGAGAGGAATTCCACGGAAAATCTGGGGAATCTATTATCCAGAATTACAGGCGTTTCAGCTTTGAAAACAGGAAATAATATTACAAAACCGGTTATACGTGGCTTGTACGGAAGCCGAATTTCTATTCTGAACAACGGTGTGAAAATGGCTGAGCAAGAATGGGGCGTAGAGCACGCACCCAATGTGGATGTCAACGATTTTGAACACATCGATGTTGTAAAAGGTGCTTCCGCTCTGAAGTATGGCAATGAAGGTGTTGGCGGCGTTGTCGTTTTGGAGCCTGCAATTTTGCCAAAGAAAGATACAATCATGGGCAACATTAGACTTTCCGGAATTTCTAATGGAAGAGGAGGAGAGTTAGGCACTACAGTTCTTAAATCCTGGGAAAATGATTGGTTTGTAAAAGCTGGTGGAACTTACAGAAAAACAGGAGACCAATATATTCCACATCATACGTTGCAGAATACAGGTCAGGAGTTTAATTCTTTTAATTTCTCTTTCGGGAAACATAGTTTTTTACAAGGGTTTGATGTTTCTTACAGCGGAACCAATCAGGAATTCGGGATTTACAAAGGGGCGCATTTGTCGAGCCCGGAGGATTTCTACAATGCTGTGAACTTTGGACAACCTTATTTTTTGGATAACTTCAGTTACGATATCGATAACCCTAAGCAGGAAGTGGCACATCATATTGCTAAAGTTTCCGCTTACAAACGTTTCGCCAATTTTGGGAAACTGACTTTTCAATACAGCTTCCAATATAACCGAAGAAAGGAGTTTGATATCCGAAGAGGAGAATTATTGAATGTTCCATCAATGGACTTGAGATTAATTACGCATTCTGCCAGTTTGGTTCATTTGATTGAGCGTTTGAACTGGAGTTTGGAAAGCGGAATCTCTGGAAATTTTCAGGATAATTTCCCGGACCCAGCAACCAAAGCAAGACGTCTGATTCCAGATTATTACCGATATGATGCAGGCGCATTTTCAATTTTCAAATATAGATTCAGTTCAAAATTGAATGCAGAAGCTGCAGTGAGATATGACTTCAGCCGATATGATGCGTACAAATATTATGATTCTGATAAATGGAATGATAACTATGCCAACCAATTTTCGGAATTCTTTGTAAGCGAATCTGGAAGCCGAATTCTGACAAGACCGATTCTGGATTATCATAACCTCTCTGCCAATGTCGGTCTGAATTATAAACCAACTCAAGATTTTGAATTCAAACTCAATCTTTCGAGAGCGGAAAGAACGCCGAATCCTGCGGAACTTTTTGCGGACGGATTACATCACTCTGCAGCCATAATGGAAGAAGGGAATCTGAGTATCAAAAAAGAAACGATTTACAACGTGAATCTTTCTTTGGCAGGTCAGTTTGATGTCTTGAAAGGTCTTCATATCGAAGCGAATCCTTATTTGATGTATTCTGATAGTTTTATTAATCAAATTCCGACGGGTGTTTTGAGCACCAATAGAGGCGTTTTCCCTGTAGAATCTTATCAGCAAGTTAAAGCAAGAATGCTAGGTGTGGATATGGATGCAGAACTGTCAATTTTGGATAATCTGAAATGGAAATCAGGTTACAGCGTTTTGAGAGGCGATGACCTCACGAACAATCAGCCATTGATTCTGATGATGCCGGCGAGAAACAGAAACTCAATTGAAATTATGCTTCACAAACCTTCTCAATTCTATGTAACATTAGAAAATGACAATGTGTTCAGGCAGAAACGTTATCCGATTGCCAATCTTCCTGTTACTTTTATAAAAGATGGTGTGGAGAGAAGTGAGATTGTCGATTTCAGTACGCCGCCTGCAGCCTATACAAGTTTCAATGCGACATTGGGCGCCAACTTATTCAAACATGTGAATCTTAATTTCAGAATCAACAATTTATTTAACACAGAGTATCGAGAATATCTGAACAGGCTTAGATATTATATGTATGAGCCGGGAAGAAACTTCGTGGTAACTCTGAAATACAATTTTTAATTATTACAAACCTAAAATTTAAATCAAAATGAAAAAATTATTAAATATTACACTAGCACTTTTAGCATCCTTTTTTATCTTGTCTTGTAGAAACAGCGATGACGATGTTCCAGAAGATGTACACGAGCACGATGAAATCGGAAAAGTAGTTTTGACATTAACTAATAAAGCTAATGCTAGTGATGTACAAACTATTAGTGTAATTTCTGGCGTTGCAGACGGTCATTTGCATTTGCACGCTGGCGATACTTATACAGCAGTATTAGATTTCCAAATCAAGCACGATGATCATTACCACTCTTCGGATGAGATAGAGGAAGAGAAGGATCATCATTTTATTACATTCAATCCTGCTAATGCTGATATTGTTGTAGTGAGAGCTGCTAATGATATTGTAAGAACAGATGGACAAAGATTAGGTCTTAGAACAGAATGGACCATTAATTCTACACAGGAAACCGGAAAAATGAATATCAAGTTGGTTCACGGGCCAGCTACAGTTAATCAAAATTATCCTTCTGCAGCTAATCAGTTAGGTCAGACTACCGGAGGTGAAACAGATGTTGATATTACTGTAGATGCTCATTAATCCAATATTTATTTAATATGTTGAAATAAAGATGTCTTTCCAAAAGGCATCTTTATTTTTTTGCGAAAACTTTATGATTTTTTTATAAATATCAAGGAAGTAAATAATTTTGAATTTCCTCAGAATTTACCTACTTTTGCAACCTAAAAATTTCAATTAATGAACGTTACAGCTAAAAACCACGATGAGGTAAGTGCATTACTTACAGTGACATTGGAGAAAGCAGATTATAAGGAAAAAGTAGAAAAGCAATTAATCAACTATGCAAAAAATGCGCAAGTTCCTGGATTCAGAAAAGGGAAAGTGCCATTGAGTATGGTAAGAAAACAATATGAAGCTGGTATCGCTTTCGAAGAAATCAACAAGCAGGTTTCTGAGGCTCTAAACGGTTATGTAAACGAAAACAAACTGAGATTAGTTGGTCAGCCGGTTCCTCAGCCAGTAAACGATTTCAACCACAATGCAGAGTCTTTATCTGTAGCTTTTGAAGTTGGATATGAGCCAGAATTCACTGTAGATTTGACCAAATATGAAGCGCCTCATTACAAAGTAGAAGCTTCTGACAAAGAAATCTCTACAAGTGTAGAAAATATGCAAAAGCGTTTTGCAGAAAGAGTTCCTGAAGAAAAAATAGGTAAAGATTCTTACGTAGCTTTAGAAGTTTCTCAAGTTGTAGAAGCAGACGCAGAAGGTGAGCACCACCACGCTCCGAAAAATGTAACTATTTCTAAAGAGCAAAAAGAAGCTTACGATTTGGTTAAAAAATTGAAGAAAGATGATTCTGTAAAAGTTTCTAAAGAAGACCTTGCTGCTAAGGAAGAATTGGCAAAGCAATTAGGTTTCTCTAAAGAAGAGGCAGAGCACCTTCACCACAACGAGGTTGAAGTAACTGTAAAAGATATCTACGGATTGAACCTGGCAGAACTTAACCAAGAATTGTTCGACAAAGTTTACGGTAAAGATGTTATCACGACTGAAGAAGAATTGAAAGCAAGAGTGAAAACTGAGTTGGACGAATATTTCCAACAAAATGCTGATGTTCATTTCGTAAACAAAATTTTGGAGCAAGTAAACGAGAAAGAAGAAATCAAATTACCTGAGGCATTCCTAATCAAATGGTTATTGTTCTCTAACCAGAACATCACTTCCGAAGAGCAAGCAAAAGAAATCCTTGAAAACGAGAAAAATATTATCAAAGGTCAAATCCTAGAAGGAAAATTGATGAACGATAACGAAATCAATTTGGATTATGCAGAAGTTCTTGGACAAGCTGAGCAATTGGTAAGAAACCAGTTAGCCATCTATGGAATTCACCACTTAGGAGATGATGAGGTTCAAAAATATGCTGCAGAAATGTTGAAAGATGAGAACCAGGTAAGACAAATTTCTTCTGAAGTAGCTATGGCGAAACTAAAAGACGTTATCCTTGAGAAGTCTAAAAAGAAAGAAACTAAAATCTCTCACGATGAGTTTCTTGAAGTATTGAAGAAGTAATTTTTCTCAAAATATATTGAAAAACGCTCCAAAAATCTGGAGCGTTTTTTATTTTGTATAGTTTAAAAGTTCGAGATAAGGATTTCCTTTTAAGCTTAGTAATTCCGCAAAAGCAGGTTCAGTTTTCCAGCCTTTTTCTTTTAGATTAATAATTTGTTTTCGGAATTCTTCGCCTTCCTGTTCCAAAATTTCATATTCTATCATCATATGACGATAAGCATTTTGAAGTTTCGTCGGAACGTTCTGAGCAAATAACTCTACCGGAAATTCTTCTATAGTGAAATTGCAAACCAGAGAATCAACGCCATTCATTTTGCAAAAATGAATTTCAAAGTCCTTTTCATTCTGAAATTCATTAATGATAAAATCTTGGGCTTTAACCAAATCATCGGCCTCCAAAATAATATCCAAATCGCTTTTTTTGATGTTGATATTAATAGGGAAAGTGCCTGTAAGAATAGGATTGTATTCTTTTAGCTTGTCAAAAATTTGATATTCTTCTAAGACAAAATAAATTCTTTTCTGTATTTCAGAACCGTTTTTCAGATAATCTAAAGTTAGAAAATTCATTAGTGATTTTGTTTGTCAGTCTGAGGTTCTCGAAGACTCATTTAATTAAAAATTCAAAAACAACCTTGGATTGATGGGCTGATTGTTTTTATGAACTTCATAATGAAGATGAGGTCCTGTCGAGCGTCCTGTATTACCCGATTTGGCGATTATTTGATTGACTTTCACTCTGTCATTAGTTTCAACCAAAAGCTCGGAAAGATGACCGTATAAAGTAACAAGACCGTTGCCGTGCTCTATCATCACACAATTTCCGTAACCACCTCTTACACCTGAGAAAATTACTTTTCCAGCGGCTGCTGCTTTTACAGGGCTTCCGTAAGCTACAGCTACGTCTAATCCTTTGTGGAACTGCATCTGGTCTTTTTCTGCCGGCGCATTGCTGGATGCGTTTCTGTCTTCTTTTACCACAGCTTGTCTTTTTACGACATTTCCAAGACTGTCTTTTTCTTCTGCGATATTAGAGTTATTGGCAACTTCTGTAGATTTTGGGGGAATTGGATTTTTTCTGATTCCAAAATTAGAAGAGATGTAACCATCTGCAGGAACTCCCAACGGAACTTGTTGCAATCTCTGTTCAAGGTCAACCAGATATTGGCTGTATCGGTTACTGACTTTTGCAAGGTAAACTTCGTTTTGAAGGCTGTCTTTAGCCAGATTTTCTATGCGGAGATCAGAAACGTTTTTAGATTTCAAGAATCCATCGATGCTTCGGATACTTTGGTCTACCATCGCCAAATCGGTTTTCAGCTGAAGATGGTCGATGCTGTCTTTCTCGTTATTGATTTTGACGATGTTTACCTGATAGACCTTATCATCTTTGTCATTGTAAAATTTCCCGATGACTAAGCCTTCTATAAAACAAATCATCAGCAATATTATAAGAACAATATTTTTTTTCTTTTTCGATTTTAGAAATTGGACCATTAATAGATTTTTAAAATGGATTGCAAAAATAATAAATTTTTATTTTTCCTAATGTTAATCGTACTTAGGAATGTGATTTGTTATAATGAAAGTTAATTTTTATTAATTAATTGTTAAACGGGATTTACATTGATGTAAAATCATAAATTATATTAGATTTGTAGCAATGAAAAAGACGACAAAGAATGGGTAAGAAATCGACTAAATCATCTAATAACGTGCGCGTTGGCGTTTTAGGAAGCGGAAGCTTTGCTACTGCAATCGTTAAAATGCTGGCCGAAAACTGTAAAACTGTCAATTGGTGCGTGAGAAACGAGTTTGTGAAAGGCGCAATAGAACAACGCGGACACAATCCAAGTTATTTGACAACGGTTTCTTTCAACCTGAAGAAGCTGCAGATTACGACAGATATCAACGAGTTGGTCTCTAATTCTGATGTGATTATTTTGGCAGTTCCTTCCATTTATTTAGCAGAATCTATGGAGAAACTGACTTGCGAATATCAGGACAAATTATTCTGTTCGGCTATTAAAGGGATTGTTCCAAAGCATAATGATATTGTTGCGCATTATTTGAAAGATGAATTCAAAATCGGGTTCAAAAATCAAGCGGTTATAGCTGGTCCTTGTCACGCAGAAGAGGTGGCGATGGAGCGTTTGTCTTATTTGACAGTTGCTGTGGCGCAGAAAGAGGATGCTGATGTTTTGCAGGAGATTTTATCTTCCTGTTATATCAAAGTCAATACAAGTTGCGATATTCTCGGAAACGAGTATTCTGCAATTCTAAAAAATATCTATGCGATAGGCGCCGGGATTGCAAGTGGATTGGGTTATGGAGATAACTTTATTGCGGTGTATGTTTCCAATGCGATTCGTGAGATGGAAACCTTCTTGGAAGCGATTTATCCGGAACCAAGAGACGTGAATGATAGTGCTTATCTTGGAGATTTGATCGTTACGGCTTATTCATTATTCTCAAGAAACAGAAACTTAGGAAATCTTATTGGGAAAGGTTATACAGTAAAGTCTGCCATCCAGTCAATGAGTATGGTGGCGGAAGGTTATTATGCAACAAAAGGAATTTATGCTATTTGTCAAGAAAAGAAACTGAAATTGCCGATTATCAATGCGGTTTATGACATTCTCTATGAAGGTAAAAATGCCGAAAAACAATTTGCAAAACTGACGGACAAATTGACGTAACCTATTTTAATTAACAAAACATTACGATTTTCTATTATGTGATTGGAATAGAATTTGCGAAATTAGATTCGTTGAAAAGTAAACACAAAAACAAAAATGAAATATTCAAAATTTAAACTGGCTCAGGAAGCTATTAAACACAAAGGATTTTTGCAGAAGATTCCGTCTGTTTTCAGGATGATAAAACTGTATTACAAAGGCGAATACAAAATGAAATTTACAGATATTCTTTTGCCAGCTTTGGCTTTAATTTATGTCATTTCTCCAATCGATATTATTCCGGATTTCGTCCCTGTGATTGGCGCTTTGGATGATTTGGCCATCTTAGCTTTAGCAATTCCTTTGTTGATGAAAGAAGTTGACAAATTTTTACTTTGGGAAAGTCAGAAGAATAATCTTGATACGAAAATCATCGACGCAGAAATTGTAGAGTAATAAAATACTTAGAATAAAAAAATCCCGACTCAGTTTTGAATCGGGATTTTTATTTTTTTAAACGCTAATCACCTCCTGTATCTCAGGAGCAAATTGTTTGATGGTGTTTTCCACACCCAGTTTCATTGTAGAAGCACTGATACCACAGCTAGAGCAGTTTCCTAGTAGTTTCACATAGACTTTGTCTTCCTGCACATCTACTAACTCAATATCGCCGCCATCTTTTTGCAAAAACGGACGGATGCTGTCCAAAGCGTCCATCACTTTGGTTACCAGTTCTTCTTGAATTTGATTAATATTATTCATTTTATTATTTTTTCTTAGGCGAGCAACCAGCCATCGTCGTGATTTTCACAGCTTCGGTCGGCGGCAAATTGGTGTTTCTTTCTACAAGACTCTCAACCATATTTTGAGCAGTTTTGGTGTAGATGTCAGAGATTTTAGAATTTTCCTGCAAAGCAGCTGGTCTTCCCACATCTCCGGCTTCTCTGATACTCTGAATCAAAGGAATCTCTCCCAAAACCGGAATTCCCAAATCCTCTGCCATAAACTGAGCGCCCTGTTTTCCAAAGATATAATATTTATTCTCAGGAAGCTCTTCCGGCGTGAAATAAGCCATATTTTCTATCAATCCCAAAACCGGAATGTTGATGCTTTCCATATTGAACATAGCAATTCCCTTTCTTACATCGGCCAATGCAACGTGTTGAGGCGTACTCACAATCACAGCGCCTGTAACCGGAACTTCCTGAATAATAGAAAGATGAATGTCACCGGTTCCCGGAGGAAGGTCAATCAAAAGGAAATCCAATTCTCCCCAATCTGCATCACGAATCATCTGATTCAATGCTTTGGAAGCCATTGGTCCTCTCCAAACTACAGCCTGGTTAGCACCTGAAAAATATCCGATAGATAACATCTTCACACCGTAATTCTCGATGGGTTTCATCAGATTTCTACCGTTCACTTCTACAGAAATTGGTTTTTGACCTTCTGTGTCAAGCATTGTAGGAACAGATGGTCCGTAGATATCCGCATCCAATAATCCAACTTTGAAGCCCATTTTTGCCAACGTTACTGCCAGGTTTGCCGCAACAGTAGATTTTCCAACGCCACCTTTTCCAGAAGCAATAGCAATGATATTCTGAATTCCAGGAATTTGTTTTCCTTTGATTTCGTTGGTTGGAGGCGTTGCAGGCAATTCAGGAGAAACGATTTTTAATTTCAAATTGATATGTTCTCCGAATTCTGAAGCAAAAGCCTGTTTCATAGCGACTTCCAATTTCTTTTTCTCGTGCATCGCAGGTGAGTGAGACGTCATATCGATATATACATCATCGCCCATCACTTGGAAATTACTTACCAGGTCATCCACTTCTATCTCTTTCAGAAAATCCTGAACTTTTGATTTCGTCAGCATAAAATTTATTATTCTTTAAGTGGCTACAAAATTACGGATTTTAAAATTAATTTAGAATTAATTGAATTTATGATTTTGTCTATGCTGATGATTTTTAACAGGGTTTTTGAGTAGTAGGGTTTGAGCGTTTTAGTGTTCGAGAAATTAATGATAAGGTACTCCCATACTCTCAAACTCATTTTAGGAGCCGGGAACCCGCTGTCCACTATATCTTTTTTGTTTTACGAACATTTTGTCATCAATAGAATCTGACATCAAAAAAACAAAAAAGGATGCCGTTCCCATCAGGGCTATGGATTTAGTCTACCGATTTTAACTTCGTCTACAAAACACAATTTTGTCATTCTGAAAGAAATCCAACGAAGTGGTTCGACGAAGTCAATATCAGCCATTATGGAGTTTGAATTTATAAAGTCTTCGAGAGCCTCAGACTGACATTCGTGAAAGAAGAACTATTAATATCAAAATGTCAAACTGAGCGGAGTCGAATTGTTTTCAAAAAATAATTATTAATCAACTCTCAAGGTCAGATTATTATCATTCGGATTTCCATTCGTGTTGAGTGCGCTGTAAGGTGTTGTGAACCAACCATTTTTATTCATCACAAATCGGAATTCATAAGTCTTTTCTTTCTCGAATAGAGATTTCGGTAAAACCAATTCAAAAGTATTCTTGTCTTTGGCAATCATTTGATACATTGTATTATCAGGATTCCAATTGTTGAATGAACCAGCAACAGCCATTTTCGTTATTGCTTCAGCATTTAAATTTTTAGGAACATTGTAATTGAAAATTACTTTATCATTTTCAATTCTATAACCATAAATTTCCTTTTTAATATTAGGTTTATTAATAATTTCAGAAGCAACTGATTCTTCCCTTGACCAATACGGATTTGCTAATTGTTTATCAATCAATCCTGCAATATGATTGACTATAAAATAAAGTGGGGGAAAAGAATTGTATTTGTAGCCGTTCGACATAAAAATGATTGACAAATCATTGTCAGGAAAAATACTGTAAGCATTGATGTTTCCGCCGGAAAAACCATAAGACGTTACATTTCCAGTTTTGGTAATTTCCCAACCGTGCGCAAAAATATCTTGTTTATTGGTATAATCAAAAGGTTTCCACATCAACTTTTTTGTTTGGTCTGTGAGGAATTTGTTGGTGTCAAGATTAATGCTCCATTGTAAAAAATCGGGAAGAGAAATTGCTAAGCCATTCGCAGGATGAGCTCTCAAACCGCCAACGTGTGTAGATTTTTTAAACTGTTTCAGAGAATCATTATATCTGTAAAGCTGGATTCGATTGGGGATTTCTTCAAGAGAATTGGAATTGATTATGATTTTGTTCTTTGCATCAGAAAACTGATTTTTCAGAACATAATCTTCAAATTTTTGCCCGCTTATCTTTTCGACAATCATCGCCAAAATCATATAATTAGTTTGATTATAACTATATTGATTTCCTGTTTCGAATTCCATTTTTTCTTTGGAAAGTCGTTCAAAAACTTCAGCATTGGAAAGATTTGTGGGTAAATTATTTCGTTCAAAATCAGGAATGCCTGATGAGTGGGATAAAAGATTTTTTACTTTGACATTTTGCCATTCTTTTGGAAGATTATCCAAATATTTTGAAATGTTATCTTCTAAAGACAATTGTCCTTTCTCAATCAATTTGAAAACTGCAACATTTGTAATTAGTTTTGTAGTAGAATAAACTCTGAAAAGAGAATTAGCATCTACTTTCTTCTCAGACTCTAAGTTTTCTCTGCCATAATATTTTTGAAAAATAATTTTATCATTTTTGACAACACCAACCGCCATACCAGGAATTTCAAAAGTTTTCATCACTTCGGTCAGGTAATTGTCGATGGCTTTTGTCTGTTGTGTTTTTTGACAAAATCCTAAAAATGAAATATTTAAGAATAATAGAATTAAGAATGCTTGTTTCATTAGTACTGGCTTACGACATAAGGACAATTCTGAAGTATGTTTTGTTACATCATTAAAAAGAAATTTTGTCATTCTGAAAGAATCTCAGCAGTTTAGATTCCTCCGGAATGACAAAATTGTATTATATATAATGTAAAATAAATATCTAACTCTCCAACTGCCCTTCCCACTTACTCACCGCAGAAGTCGCTAAGGCATTACCCAAAACATTCGTCATACTTCTTCCCATATCGCAGAAATGGTCGATTGGTAAAATCAAGGCAATCCCTTCAACTGGAATATCAAACATTCCGCAAGCCGCAACAATGATGACAAGACTCGCTCTTGGAACGCCGGCAATTCCTTTACTCGTTAACATCAAGACCAAAAGCATTATGATTTGTTGTCCAAGAGGCATATCAATACCGTAAATCTGAGCAATGAAAATCGAAGCAAACGTCATATACATCATACTTCCGTCCAGATTGAAAGAATATCCTAATGGCAAAATAAAAGAAACAATCCTGTTGTTGCATCCGAATCTCTCCAATTCTTCTACCAACTTAGGGAAAACCGCTTCAGAACTGGTTGTGGAAAATGCAATCAACAAAGGCTCTTTGATTCTTCTCAACAAATCGAAAAGACGGTTGCCAAGAATCATATAACCAACTAACAAAAGTACAACCCACAGAACACCTAGGGCAAAGAAGAAATCACGAAGGTAGATTGCATAAACTTTGAAAATTGTAAAACCATTGGTAGCAACCACCGCAGATATTGCTCCGAAAACACCCAACGGCGCCACCCACATTATATATCCAACCATTTTCAAAATAGCGTGAGCAATTATATCTAAACCTTTGATAACTGGTTTTGTGTATTCTTCGCCCATTGCGGATAAAGCAATCCCGAACATTACGGAGAATATCACAATTTGCAAGACTTCATTGGTCGCAAATGCTTCGAATAAACTCTTTGGAATGATGTGTTTTACAAAATCTTCCATCGTAAAACCCTTGCTGCTGCTTACAATTTCGGAAGCTGAGGCTGCATCCTGGATTGGTAATTTGGTCACGTGACCTGGCTCCAGCCAATTCACTAAAACCAAACCGATTAACAGAGAAACCAAAGAAGCAGATATGAACCAAAGCATTGCTTTAGTCCCTACACGTCCAACCATTTTGATGTCGCCCATTTTTGCAATCCCAACCACCAAAGTTGAGAAAACCAAAGGCGCAATAATCATCTGAATCAATCGGATAAAAACTGTTCCCAATAATTTGATGTTTTGAGCGAATTCTTCCTTAGAATCCGGATAAGTTGTGTGGACAATTCCTCCTAAAATAACACCCAAAATCAATGCGAAAATAATCGCGAAAAACAGTTTATTCTGACCCTTCATAAGTAACTTTTATTATAAATTATTTTTAAACGCAAAGATTATTTATTGAAATGAAATTGAGAAGGCAAATAAATAAATTTTCCAAGCGTACGCTTAATCAATTTGTTTTCAGCAAAAAATCTTTGTTTCCTAAAAAATGTTTTCAGTTTTCGAAATCTTTGCGATTAAAATTACAAGTATTGAAACTAAAACAATTTTCAAAGTCCGATTTAAATTGAAACTGAACAAAACTAATATTTTTGAGAGAATAACCACTAATGTTTTAAATTAATATTAAGACAATCAATCAAAAATAGCCGATTCTCATCAATAAAAATAAAATAGCATTCACGCACAGTTTAAATTAGAATTCGTTCTTTGTATAAATCTGATTGTGAATGAAATCGCCATTAAATCAAATATGAAAAGAGATGTTGAAATTGTCATTATTTCTGATGTGCATCTTGGAACTTATGGTTGCAAGGCGAAAGAGCTGTTGAGATATCTGAATTCTATCCGTCCTAAAACTCTGATTCTGAATGGCGATATCATCGACATCTGGCAGTTTAAGAAATCTTACTTTCCGAAGTCTCATTTGAAAGTGATTAAAAAATTAATATCGTTTGCAACCAAAGAATCCGAGGTTTTTTACATCACTGGAAATCACGATGAAGCGTTTAGGAATTTCACAGATTTCGAATTAGGAAAACTGAAGCTTTGTAACAAACACGTTTTGAAGTTGGGCGACAAGAAAGCCTGGATTTTTCACGGGGACGTTTTTGATGCATCGGTTCAGCATTCCAAATGGATTGCGAAGTTGGGTGGAAAAGGTTACGATTTGCTGATTGCAATTAATAATCTAGTGAATTGGTTTCTTGAGAAAATTGGAAGGGAAAAATATTCATTCTCTAAAAAAATCAAGAATAATGTAAAGAAAGCCGTGAAATATATCGGTGATTTTGAATTGACAGCTTCCGAACTGGCGATTGAAAATGACTTTGATTATGTGATTTGTGGACATATTCATCAGCCTCAAATCCGAGAAGTGGTTGGGAAAAAAGGGAAATGTATGTATCTGAATTCCGGTGACTGGGTAGAAAATCTTTCAGCTTTGGAATATCATAATGGCGACTGGAAACTTTTTGTTTATGAGGATGAAAAACATAATTTAATCGATGAAGAACCAGAAGAGATGAAGGAAATAGACAGTGCAGAGCTGATGAAAATAGTGACGCAGATTGTGTAATTGAGAAAGTTGCTTATCATATTTAAAACTAAGGTGTTAAAAATTGAAACAGAGGTGGAAGAATATAAAACAACATCGATGAAAATGAAAACCACATTAGTATAATATAAAACAAAAGTAATGAAAGTGAAAACTAATTTGCTATAACTGATAACAATTACACAAAAAATTGAAACAGGGCTGAGAGAAATAAAAACAATATCGTAAGAATATAAAATAGAGGTGTGAGAAGTGAAAACTATTACAAATCATATACATCTTACGACTATCTATAAAAACACAAATATTTAATTTTTTTAATCCTTATGAAAATATTATACGCCTTTCAAGGCACAGGAAACGGACATCTTGCAAGAGCTCAGGAAATCATCCCGATTTTGAAAAAACACGCGTTGGTAGATACATTAATCAGTGGACATCAAACACAGTTGAAGTCCGATTTTGATATTGATTACCGGTTCAAAGGGGTGTCATTGCTTTATAACAAAACGGGAGGTTTATCTTACAGAAAAACTTTTTTTGAGAATAATTTCTGTAGAGCAGCGAAGGTGATAAAGGATTTGGATTTGTCTGCCTACGATTTGATTATCAATGATTTTGAACCACTGACTGGCTGGGCAGCGAAACTCAGGAATCTTCCCATTGTAGAATTGAGTCATCAGGCTTCTTTAACTTTCAAGGAAACACCGAAACCGGATAAAAAAGATTGGTTTGGAGATTTTATTCTGAAACATTATGTGCCTTGTGAGAAGAAAATCGGATTCCATTTCGAGAACTATAATTCCCATATCAAAAAGCCTGTCATCCGACAAAAAATAAGAAAACTGAATCCTGAAAACAAAGGTCATTATCTAGTTTATCTTCCAAGCTTTTCTGATGAAGTCATCACAAATTTCTTGACAAGAATTGATGTTCAGTGGAAAGTTTTTTCCAAATATGCTAAACAACATCAGAAATTCAATAATGTGGAGATTTTCCCAATTGATGAAACAAAATACTTAGAGTTGTTCGAATCTTGTGAAGGAATACTTTGTAATGCTGGTTTTGAAACACCTGCAGAAGCTTTGTTTATGAATAAAAAATTGTTTGTAATCCCAATTGAAAATCAATATGAACAAGAGTGTAATGCTTTTGCTTTGGACAAATTAGGTGTTGCAAATTCGGATAAATTGGATCCAATTAAAATTCGTGAATGGATTAATTCTGACCAATTGATCGAGGTGGATTATCCGGATAATATTGAAAGTATTTTGACGAAAGAGGTTTTGTTTTAGCCATACAGTTTGTCATTCCGCAGGAATCTAAGCTTAGCTATCGAGTTTCCTACGGAATAACAATATTGTGTGTTATATTTTAATCATTTTGATCAGCTTTTCTTGCCTCCGAACCTATTTAGATTCATCATCAGCGAGAGCATAAAATAACGTTTCAACACAAGTTCTTCTCTGTCTTCGATGTAATTGTCGCCGATGTTCCTGATGGCATTTTGACGTTGATTCAGAACATCATTGATGTTGAATCGCAGTGTCATTTGTTTTTTGTAGAATTTGTAATTCACGCTGGCATTCCAGAAATAGGAAGTCCTGTTGAAACCTGCGGAAATGTTATTATTCTTAGTCACATTGATATCGTTGCTGAAATAAAGATTGGATTTCAAAAAGTAATTCACCATTCCGATAGTGTAATTCTGTTGAGCCGCACGTGTTTTATCAATCCGATAATTGGTGTAATTGGAGAAATTATAATTGAGATTGGCAGAACCTGTCAGATCCAGAACATCCCTCAGGTTGAGCCTTACGGTCATCTTCGGCGCAATATTATAAATCGTGTTAGTGTATTGGACACCATTTACAAAACCTTTTCTGTGGGTATAACTTGTCAGAAATGATGGCGAAATCCGGAATTCATTTTTATCCCATTTGTAGGTTTTTGAAAAACGGCTATCCCAACTCAGTGTTTTGTTTCCGCTAATGTTGGCAAAAGTCCTGAACTGCCTTCCTGTATCGTCATAGTAAGAAAAATCGGAAACATTATTATCCGTATAATTGAATTTTAACGAGGTTGAGTAAGTCATATGCTTGGGAAGATTCCTATTCACAAAATAAATTGAAGTCGTATTTATCCATGTGCTTTTCAAATCAGGATTTCCCTGTGTCGTAAGCAACGGATTGGAAAGGTCTATATAAGGATTGAGTGCCGTCATCTGAGGTGCTGTAAAATCGCTTTGGTTGGATAGTTCCAAGGATTTGCTACTGGAAAACTTGTAAACGAATCTCGTGTTATAATTCGGGAAAACGAAGTTTTTTCTGAAATCGATATTGTCATTATTAAAGAAAGAATGAAAATCGTTGTTGTTGATTTCCAGATTAGCATTGAAGAAAAACCGGAATTTGGTTTTATTCAAATCATAACCCATCACAGCATAAAGCGAGTTGATATCCTGATTGATTGTATTAGACAATAGCGAGTTATATGTAGAAAATTCTCCTGTTGCCGTATCAAAATCGTGAACTTTTCTATTATTTTTGAGTGACAGAGATTTGTAGGTAATTTCTGTGGAAACGATGGCCGAGTCGGAAATTGGTTCATCGTATCTCGCATTGAAACTAAAATCTGTATTTTGATTTTTAGAAACTGAGCGCTGGTTTCGGTAATCGTTTTCTTCCGGAGACTGATGAAAAATGGTCGTTGTAAGATTATAATCGGTACCACTGTTATCCATCACGTTGCTGCTGACTGACGCTGAAAAAGTTCGTCTTTCTTTCTGAAATCTTCTTGTAATTCCTAAGGATTGTGAAAAACCATTATTGACAGATTTTTGTTTGACAGAACCCGAACTGGAGTTGAGCAGGACATCATCCCGCAAGGTTACAGATTGATTGTCAGAAGTGCTTTCGGTGGTATTGTTATTAAAATTGGAAGAGAAAATAATGCTTGTGAACTTGTCAAGTTTCAAAATTGAATTGGCGCTGAATCCCAATCTTCGCAAATCTCTGTCGCCAGTACGTTCCGTATTTCTATCTAATTTGTAGTCGGGCAGAAAGGTGGTTCGGGCAGATTTGGAGTAAGTTTCGGAGTTTCGTTCATAATAATTGGCATTCAATCTTTCCAAATCGAAGTTGTCAAACTTGTTAGAATAGGTTGCATTCACAATTGTTGTACTGAAAATTCCGGCTCCGGAGCCCGTTTTTCCTGATAATCTGGCATTAATATTATTGGAGCCTGCCGCTAAAGAAAGACGTGAATCCTGCTTTATTTTTGTAAAAAAAATGGCGCCGTCATAACGTTCATCCGAACCATAACCTAACCTTATGTTGCTTGTAACTCCGACTTTATTTTTAGGATCCATCTCAAAATTCACTGTGAGGCTATCCGTGATTGGCGCTCTTCCCGTCAGTTCTTCTTCCTTGGTTTTAGAAGTGGTAACCTGTATTTTTTTGATGATGCTGGCAGGAATTGTTTCCAGTTCCGTTTTTCCGTCTTTATCAAATAACGGTTTCCCATTGATGTGGATTTTGCTTACTGATTTTCCGTTAACCGTAATTTTTCCATCCGCATCGATTTCAGCACCTGGAATTTCTTTCAGCAAGTCGTCTATCTTGGAGTCAGGTTTTACTTTCAGGTAAGAGGCGTTGTACTCAACAGTATCTTTTTTAATCTTTACAGGCGAAACCGTGATTTTGACTTCCTCAATATTGGTTACAAGTTCTTTGCTGAGTTTTACTGCTCCTAGATTTTCATTTTGATGAATGGACTCGAATTTTCGAGAGAATGTTTTGAGTTTATCTCCGGAAATCTGTAGAAATGAAGCTTCGTTTTGTGGAGGAACTTTGATGCTGAAGTTTCCGCTTTTACTTGTTCCAATGTAATTGATAATCGCCGAATCCTTTTGTTTCATCAAAAAAACAGTGATATTTTCCAACGGATTATTATTTTCGTCCGTCACTTTTCCTGTTACGTTGTAGGTCTGCGCATTCAGTTTCAGAAAAGTGAATATGAAAATAAGCCAGAATTTTTTCATCAAATGTTAATAGTTTTCGGCATCAAAAATAGAAAAAAACCCCTGAAAAATCAGAGGTTTAAATTTTTATTAAGTTTTGAAATTAAGCTTTCAAATATCTTGCATAAGCATAACCTTCCTCACCGTCAGCAGTTTTGATTTTCCACCAGTCGTCTGAAGACTGCTCAACCAAAGTTACTGTTTCACCTTTAGCGGCTTTTCCAACAATAGAAGCTTCTGTAGAAGGTTCTTGTCTGATGTTAAGATTAGACTCATCTGTTGCAACAGTTAAAGAAGCACCAGCTGCCAATCCGGAAACTTGCACATCGATATTAATATCTGTTGCTGTATAAGAAGAATCAATGGCGCCCAAAGCATTCCAAACTGTATCTTTTGCTGCGCTGCTAGACGCTTTTCCTGTGATATATAGAACACCCTCTTGCTCCTGCACAGAAAGATCAGATAGTCCTGCAGACTGAGCTGCTGAAACTACACTTGCATATTTGTCTTGTAAACTCATTTGTGATTATTTTACAGTGATTTTGTTATCGTATTTACCAATTTTAAGAGCATCTACAGACTCTTTCACTTTTCTTGCGTTAGCAGAAGTTGTAGAACCTGTCAACGTCAATGTTCCCGCAACATCTTCAGCTTTTACGCCTGGGATATCTTTCAATGCAGTATTTACTTTAGCTAGAACAGCAGCGTCAACCATATTCACTTCTACAGGAGCAGCCATTGGCGCTACAGTTGCCATATCGTGAACATCTTTCACACCCTCTACTTTTTTAAGAGCTGCAATAGCTGCTTTTTTGTCAGCTTCTGTTGCGAAAACTCCGCTCAAATGTGCTTGTCCTTCCTTCACTTCCACAGAAGTTCCGGGATAAGCAGTGATTGCTGTAGTTGCGTTGGTTGTTAATTCTGCATCAGAAACTTTCTTTTTGCAGGAAACGGCTGTCATCGATACCATCAAGGCAAGAGCAGCGATTTTGAATGTTTTTTTCATAGGATAAAATTAATTAAGTTGTGTTTTTTAAAGAGTAAAATTGATGCCAAAAGATTTTGTTGACTTTTTTTGATATTCAGATTTTAAACTTTCACTTATTGTAAAGTTAATTTTTTTTTTGATACAGCACTGAACTTTAAATAAATTTAACAGACATTATTATAATGTATTATTTAATCCTCAAAAACTCCTTCGCCAATTCTATCATTTTTGGGTCGCCGGTATATTTTCCTTTTTCGTCAGATAGTTTCACAGTCGGAATCCATTCATTATTAATTCCTTTTACACTAATGAGTTTCATTACGATGTTCATTGGTTTAAGTCCAACATCATTAGTAAGATTGGTTCCGATTCCGAAAGAAATTCCGATTTTACCTCTGCAGTAATTGGTGATTTCTTCAACTTTTTCAAGATTCAGTCCGTCAGAAAAAATAATGTATTTGAATAATGGATTGATGCCGTGCTTCTGATAATGCGCAATGGTTTTATCAGCAAATTCAAACGGGTCGCCGCTGTCGTGACGTACGCCGTCAAACAACTTTGCAAACTTTTTATCAAACTGCTGGAAGAAAACATCCGTGGTGTATGTGTCGGAAAGTGCAACTCCCAAATCGCCACGGTAAACATTAACCCAATTTTCCAAAGCAATAGAATTGGCCGTTTTGAAACCAAATTCTGCGGCGTGAAACATAAACCATTCGTGGGCATGTGTACCAATTGGTTTTACGTTGTAAAGCATAGCCAGATGAACATTGGAAGTTCCTGTAAAAGTCGATTTTTTATCCTGAATCAAGGCATCCATCACCAATCTGTGAACTTTGTAAGAATGTCTTCTTCGTGTTCCAAATTCAGCAAAAGGAACGCCCAATTCTGTCAAATGAACCGCTTTTTCTACAGTTTTATTAATGACCTCTTCGTTGGTTTGTCGCTCCATATGATTCATCTCATAATGAAGTTCGCTGATAAGTGCTAGCAAAGGGACTTCCCAAAGAATGGTTCTGTACCAGAGACCTTCCACCGAAACTTTTAGTTCGTTGCCATTTTGTTCAATCTTCACTTCAGAAGGGTCGTAATGAAAACCTTCCAAGAAATCGAGGTAGGGTAGAGCAAGATATGGACAAGTGGCTTTCAGATATTTTTTTTCGTCTTTGGTCAGCTTCAGTTCTGCCATTGCGTTGACAGACTTTCTAAGTTCTTCTGCAAAACCTTCTGGAAACTGATGTTTTCCACGGTTGATGAATTCGTATTTTACAATCTCGTTCGTGAATAATTTCACTACTGCATTTTGCATTGTAATCTTGTAGAAATCGTTATCCAGAATAGAGTTTAGTCTTACCTCGCGCATAAAAAAATCATTTAAACAAATCTAAGGAATTTTGTTGAGGAGATTTTAGAATCTTGTGGAATTTATCACAATGGCACAAAGATTTTCTTTTTGATTTATAGTATGTTTTTGAGGCACAAAGTTAACTTCGTCAATATGAAAATCTTTGATTTCTATCGTGCCTTAAAAACAGTAAGAGGAAAATATTTTCATAGTGCCTTTGTGTTAGACTTCATGGATTAAATTAAAGCAAAACTTTCCAAAAGTAATTTTCAAATTACAATCCTTACTTTTGTCAAAATTTTTTGAAATGATAAAAGCGCTGATGTACTTTGTAGTTGGAACCTTGATTAGTTTTTTCTTGAGACGTTTTACAGGAGAACCCGCAGAATTTTTGGTAGAACTATATGTAGCTTCTGCTTTCGGAATTGGTTGGGGATTGGCTTATTTTGTAGACCATCCGGAGTGGCCGCTTCCAAAGAAAATGGGAATCTCCTTTATTGGGATTATTGTTCTTGTAGCTATTGGCTTAATATTTTTCAATTTCGAAACTGCTTTGCCGTCCATTATCAAGTTTTCTACGGTCTTTGTAGCTTATTATATGATAGCGAGTTTCCGGGAAAGTAAATCGTTGAGGTATTAAATATATTTTGGGCAGCTTATCCGCCTTCCGCTCCCAATCTTTTTGTTCTGCTGCGCTACACAAAAAGGATTTCCGCTCAAGTCGGGCTGCAGCAATTCAATGTACAAAACAAAACCTTTCAAAGCTTGAAAGGTTTTTCATTTATATTAAATCTCAGTAAATCATATTTAATGAATCATCAGGAAGCTGACTACGCCTAAACCCATCACCAGAAACATAAAAGCAAAGAAATTAAACATAAACAAAATGCTTCCAATGATAAAACTGATAATACCGTGCGTATGATAAACCTTATAATGGGCTATAAAAAAATAAATGATACTGTAGAAGAATAGAACATTCATCAGCAGATATATAAAGATATTGATTGAATTATTTAAAACATCGGTTAACTTATATAGTGTTGAGAACAGTAAAATTGTCAGTAGCAGGAAGCAGAAATAATGCAGTGTAAAAATGCCGTGGTCAAAATACCACCATTTTTTCTTGTTGTGGAAAATCCATAGGAAAAATGCAAAAATCGGAAGATAAATGAATAAGGCTTTTGGCAAATTATGAAAAGATACCTCGCCCAGTTTTTTTAGGATTTCTCCTTTTGTAATACCTTTTTCCTTTAGCTCGAAAAATTTGTGAGCAACAGGAACATTAATGAAATCGAAGAATGATGGGTTTTTTGCTTTTGCAGAGTCAAATGATTTTCTGGTTGTATAACCATTATATTCAAACTTATCATCCAGTTTCTTACTCATATCAAAGCTGTCTTCGATATCACTTAATTTTGCAGAATCTTTTAGTAAAGTATTAACTTTACTAATTGTGACAGAATCCGTTCCCTTCATTTTTTCTTGCGCTCTGATGCTGTCAAGCTGTTTCGAAGTTTCTGCAAGTCTGTTCAGTGAGATTATCTTTTCTTTTCCAGAGTCCTTTTTTCCTTCAAAATTAATGTCGAAAGGCGGGAAAACAGCAAATAGGAAAAATGTTATGAAACTGATGAAAATGTAAAGTTTAACCGGCGGAACAAATTTTTGTCTTTTACCTTCCAGATAAGTATTGGTCAATTTACCGGGTTTGAAAAGCAGATTTTTAAGAGTTCCCCAAAATTGTCCGTCGTAATGTGTAAAATCCTCTACAAAGTGAGTGAAAAGATAATAGAAAGGCTGCCTTGTCTCTATGTTCTGCTGTCCGCAATGGGGACAATAATGTTCCTCAACAATATGTCCGCAGTTTAAGCAGTCTTTTTCTTCTCTCAGTTTTCCGTGGCTCATTTTATAGAATTTTTTCAAAAATATAAAAAAGCAACATTATATAATGAGTCCAGTATTAATTAATTTTTAAAATCAATGTCAGGATTTATTTCAATAACTCATTAATAATTAGAAATTTAAAATATTTCTTTGGGGAAAATTTTTCATCCGGGAAAATTTTGCTACCTTTGCACACCCGTAAGGGAAAATTATGTTTAATCGTAAACGATAAATTGTGAATACATTAAGTTACAAAACAGTATCGGCAAACAAGGCTACAGCAAATAAAGAATGGGTTGTTGTAGACGCTGCTGAGCAACCGTTGGGAAGACTAGCTTCTACCGTTGCAAAGATTTTGAGAGGTAAGCACAAAACGAATTACACGCCACACGTAGATTGTGGAGACAACGTAATCGTTTTGAACGCTGGGAAAGTTACGCTTTCCGGAAACAAGTGGGCAGACAAAACTTACATTTGGCACACTGGATATCCAGGTGGTCAGAAGTCTATGACTGCTGAGGAGCTTAAGAAAAAAGATGCTCTTAAAGTATTAGAAAAATCTGTAAAAGGGATGCTTCCTAAAAACAGATTAGGTTCGGCTTTATTCAAAAACCTTTATTTATATGAGGGAACAGAGCACAAACACGAAGCTCAACAGCCAAAAGTAATCAATGTTAACGAATTCAAATAATTAATATGTCTACAGTACACAAAATCGGAAGAAGAAAAACTTCTGTTGCAAGAGTTTATGTGAAGCCAGGAACTGGTAACATCACGATAAACGGTAAAGATGCTAAAACTTATTTCTGTACGGATGTTTTAGTTTATAAAGTGAATCAGCCATTTTTATTGACAGAAACTTTGGGTCAGTATGACTTAACTGTTAATGTTTTTGGAGGAGGTATTACTGGTCAGGCAGAAGCTATTAGACTAGGGGTTTCTAGAGCATTGTGTGAAATTAATGAAGAATTCAGATTACTTCTTAAGCCACACGGATTGTTGACTAGAGATGCAAGAATGGTAGAGAGAAAGAAACCAGGTCAGAAAAAAGCGAGAAAGAGATTCCAATTCTCAAAACGTTAATTTTTCAGATTCAGGATATCAGATACAAGATACAAGACTTTATGTTTTCTTCTTGGTTCTCGATTCTTGGCTCTATTATCTAAACAAAATATTGCCCGTTACGTTTAGCATCCAAACTTTACTCCCATCTAAAGTAAAGTTGATTGCAGAAAAGCGGAAAGTAAACTAACAAAAAACAAGAAAACATGGCAAAAGCAAATGTAAAAGACCTTTTAGAGGCTGGCGTACACTTCGGTCACATGACTCGTAAGTGGAATCCAAATATGGCTCCATACATTTTCATGGAGAAAAACGGTATTCACATCGTAGATTTACATAAAACAGCTGTTAAATTGGACGAGGCTTGTACAGCTTTGGAAAAATTAACTTCTGCAGGTAAAAAAGTTCTTTTCGTAGCTACTAAAAAGCAAGCGAAAGAAGTAGTAGCAAAACACGCTGCTGAACTTAATATGCCTTACATCACAGAAAGATGGCCAGGTGGTATGCTTACAAACTTTGTAACTATCAGAAAAGCGGTTAAGAAAATGAACTCTATCGATAAAATGAAGAAAGATGGTACTTTCGAAACTTTATCTAAAAAAGAAAGACTACAAGTTGATCGTCAAAGAGCAAATCTTGAGAAAAACTTAGGTTCTATTTCTGACATGGTTCGTCTTCCTTCAGCTATTTTTGTAGTTGACATTATGAGAGAGCACATCGCAGTAACAGAAGCTAAAAAATTGGGTATCCCAGTTTTTGGTATTGTTGATACCAATTCAGATCCAAGAAAAGTGGACTTCGTAATCCCAGGAAATGATGATGCTTCTAAATCAATCGATATGTTGTTGAGCGTTGTTTCAGCTTCTATCAAAGATGGTTTGTCTCAAAGAAAAGCAGATAAAGAAAAATCTAAAGAAGAAGGCGAAAAAGTTTCTGCAGAAGCAGATGCTGATTTCGATGCCGAATAATTAGAATCTTTTCTAAAATATAAAAGCGGTTCAATTTATTTGAATCGCTTTTTTTGTGAATTATTTGGGCGCCTTTATCCGCCTTCCGCTCCCAATCTTTTTTGCACGAAGATTTCAAATTAAATAGAACTCGGGGTACAAGCAAAAAAGGATTTCCGCTCAAACCTAACGAAGTGGTTCATCGATTCAAATAAATTAAATATTAAATTGAGATAAGTCGGGGCGCAGATTCGGCTTCCAATCAAAATTAGTTAATCAATACAAACATAAACCCCTTCAGAGTTTCAAACTCTGAAGGGGTTTATGTTTTATCAAACCAAAGGAATCAAGTCAATAGCCAAAAGCTAATCGGCAGTACCCAATTGCTACCCTTTGAATTCTCCCATTGCAATAAACTTATCTTGTCTTTCAGCAACCAATTTCTCAACCGGCAATTTAGAAAGCGTTTTGATGTCTTTCAAGATGAATTTCTTCACGTTGTCGAAAGTTGCAGCATTATCATAATGAGCGCCTCCAAGTGGTTCAGGGATAATGTCATCAATCAATTTTTGCTTCAACATATCATCAGCAGTAAGTTTCATTGTAGTGGCTGCAGTTTCTTTGTATTCCCAACTTCTCCAAAGAATAGCTGAACAGTTTTCCGGAGAAATCACAGAATACCAAGTATTTTCTAACATATAAACTTTGTTTCCAACACCAATTCCTAATGCCCCACCACTAGCACCTTCACCAATGATGATGGTGATAATCGGAGTTTTCAATTGGCACATTTCATAGATGTTTCTGGCAATCGCTTCACCTTGTCCACGTTCTTCCGCCTCAAGACCAGGATAAGCACCAGGTGTGTCAACAAAAGTTACCACAGGAATATTGAATTTCTCTGCCAATTTCATCAATCTAAGAGCTTTTCTATAACCTTCCGGGTTAGACATCCCGAAACGTCTGTGCTGGCGTTCTTTGGTAGTTCTTCCTTTCTGAGTTCCGATTAGCATCACCGTGTTTCCGCTGATGCTGGCAATTCCGCCAACCATTGCGGGATCGTCCCCAAAGTTTCTATCGCCGTGCAATTCAACAAAACTTCCTGCATCTGCCAAACCATTGATATAATCCAATGTGTAAGGTCTATCTGGATGTCTGGAAAGCTGTACTTTTTGCCAAGGCGTAAGGCTTCCGTATATTTTTTTCTTAGTCTCTTCTATTTTTGTTTTGATCTTTTTGCAGGATTCATCTACATCAATTCCGCTTTCTGTACCTAGTTGTACACATTTTTCGTATTGCTCGATCAGTTCTTTTACAGGTTGTTCAAATTCTAAATACTCCATATTTTGTTTGGATTAAACCGTTCAAAAATAATCTATTTTTTTTAAATGGATTTCTAATATTAATAAAAAGTCTTCGAGAGCTTCAGACTGACAAATTAATTAATTTAAACTAATTGCTTTTTCTATTCTTGCCAATGTTTCTTCTTTCCCGATAATGTTAATAATGTCTGGAACATCCGGGCCTTTCAATTCGCCTACCAAAGCGAGACGAAGAGGCATCATTACTTTCCCCATCCCGATAGAATGTTCTTCTGCAAAATGATGAATAGTATTTTTCAAAGTTTCTGAATCAAATTCTGAAGTTTCCAGTTTAGTTGAGAAATCTTTTAGAACTGCAGAAGTGGTTTCGTTCCAAGCTTTTTTGGTTGCTTTCTCATCGTAAGAAGTTGGTGCTTCGAAGAAGAATTTTCCGTCATTATAAATATCAACCACGAAAGTCGCTCTTTCTTTCATCAAAGAAACGATTCTCAATAATTTATCATCGGAAATATTTAATGCTTTTACTTCATCGATTTCTTTCAGTAATACCAAAACATCTTCATCAGATTTCAGTTTCAAATATTCCTGATTGAACCATTTCGCTTTCTGTGGATCGAATCTTGCGCCAGCTTTATGAACTTTATTAAGATCAAATTCTGCAATCATATCATCCATCGAAACTATTTCTCTATCATTTGCTGGTGTCCAACCTAACAAAGCTGTCATATTGATAAAAGCTTCGGGAAAATAACCCGATTCTTTATAACCTTTCCAAATCTCGTCACTTTCCGGATCTTTAAAATCCATCGGGAAAACTGGAAATCCGAATTTTGCACCGTCTCTTTTGCTGAGTTTTCCTTTGCCTTCTGGTTTTAGAATTAATGATAAATGAGCAAATTCTGGAGCTTCCCAATTCATCGCTTCATATAATAAAACATGCAAAGGCATAGAAGGTAACCATTCTTCACCACGGATAACGTGAGAAATTTTCATCTCGAAATCATCCACCACGTTAGCGAAATGATAAGTCGGCATCCCGTCATTTTTGATTAAAACTTTATCGTCCAGAGTATTGGTGTTTACAGAGAAATTTCCTCGGATGATATCTTGAAGATTAAGTGTTCTGTCAATTGGCATTTTGAAACGAACCACATAAGGAACATTCTCATCCAATAATTTCTGAACTTCTTTAGAAGAAAGAGAAATACTGTTTCTCAATTGCTGTCTTGTCTGATGATTGTAGGCAAAAACATCACCTCTAGCTTCGAAGTCTTTTCTGATGGCATCCAATTCTTCAGGCGTGTCAAAAGCTAAATAAGCGTAATCGGTCTTTAGAATCTGCTCTTTATATCTGTCGTAAATATCTCTTCTTTCAGATTGTCTGTAAGGAGCATAAGGTCCACCAACTTTTGGACTCTCATCAGGAATAATTCCGCACCATTCCAAAGAATTCATAATATAGTCTTCTGCGCCTTCTACATATCTGGCAGTGTCTGTATCCTCGATTCTGAGAACAAATTCGCCGCCTTTGTTTTTTGCGAAAAGATAATCATATAAAGCAGTTCTAACACCGCCTAAATGTAAAGCTCCCGTTGGACTTGGTGCAAAACGCACTCTTACTTTTTTCATTTGTAGATATTTAATTTCTTTAAAAGTAAAATGCAATCGTATTATGATTTCATCTTAAAAATTGTGGTGCAAAATTAATAAATTCTGAGCGTTTTGCCTTTCGAATTTGGTTAATCTTTTCCGAAATACTATTTTTGTAGATTAAAATAAAAGCTATGCTGGAAATCGGAGAAAGACCTTGGGGAAAATATTATGTTTTGGCGGATGAGCCAAATTACAAACTGAAAAGAATAGAAGTAAATCCCGGTCAGAAATTATCTTACCAGTTCCATCACAAAAGACAGGAACAATGGACAATTATTGAAGGAAATGCAACTATTGTTTTAGACGGAGAAGAAATCCCTTTGACTTATGGACAAAGCATTTTTATTCCACTAGGAGCGAAACACAGAATCATGAATCTTACAGAAGAACCTGTTGTTTTCATAGAAGTTCAGACAGGAACTTATTTTGGTGAGGATGATATTGTGAGGTTGGAGGATGAGTATGATAGGGAGTGAGCTACTTAATTTTATTAAAAAATTGAGGCGATCTTATTTTTTGAGATTGCTTTTTTATTTATCGGAAATTAATTTTTTAAAATGAAAAAAGGAATTTGTGTTTTTGTAGTAGGTGATAAGTATAAAAGGCTTTTTGAGAATAATAAAGTTCAATTTTATGAATATGCTAAAAAATGTTCTGCAGAATTAATTATTTTAGATAGACCTTTGGATAACACTTTTCACAGGACACTATTGGCTCAAAAACTTTTAATTCCTAAATTTTGTATCGATTTTGATATTGTGCTGTTTTTAGACTTGGATATTTTAATTTCGGAATTTGCTCCTGATATTTTTGATTACCTTCCAGAAGATAAGTTCTTTGGAGCTGTTTTGGACCCAAGAGGTAAAGAGGAATTTATTAAAACCTGGCAACATATTCCTAGGATTTTAGAAGAGACGACTGAAAAATATTTTACAGATAGAAATTTTGAGGCTAACTCTAATTTAAAAGGTAGTATAAATGGGGGTGTTTTCATCTTCAGACCAAAAAAAATTGCTAATTTTTTTGAGTGTTATTATTATTCAAACCATAATCAAGGTGAGTTCAATAGCTTTGAAGAAACACCTTTTGCTTACTTTTCGCAAGTTAACAATTGGTTTGCACCACTTCCAGCAAGTTTTAATGTTCAGGTTCTTTATAAACTCACGGGTACTTTGGAAGGTATTATTGTTGCAAAGTCTGAAAAGAGAATTCCTAGATGTATTAGAAAATGGTATTACAAGAAAACAAATCATTGTTTTTATCCTACAAGTACTTATAAAAATTTTGTGAGAAAACTAATAAAAGACAATTTTTTTGTACATTTCGCAGGTAATTATCCAATCATAAAAAGATAAATAGTGTGATAAAAAAACTGATAGCATTATTATTTGGTCCAAGCGTAACTTATGGTATTACTGTAAACAATGAGGCTAATGAAGTGAAAAAGCTTCTGGATATTCTTATTCCCTTAATTGATAATAATGATGAAATTGTTGTAATGCAGGATGTTACGAAGGAAAATACGGACGTAACAAACATATTAAAATCTCACGGAAGAAAAATCATAAGGATTACTTCAAAATTAGATGGTGATTTTTCAACCTTTAAAAATAATCTTATATCCCACGCTACCAAACGATATTTATTTCAAATTGATGCCGATGAATATCCTCAGAAAAAGCTAATAAAAAATCTTAAATTCTTTCTTTGGAAAAATTTTAACTATGATTGTTTTATTGTTCCTCGGATAAATATTGTCAAGGGAATTACAGATTCTGATATTAAAAATTGGAATTGGAATGTCAATGAAAAAGGTTATGTAAACTTTCCAGATTATCAGAATAGAATTTTTAAACTGGGGAAAAATATAAGATGGCAGAATAAGATTCACGAAGTTCTTATCAATTTCAAAAAAGTTAAAAAAATGCCTTCCGATAATGAGGATTATTGTTTGATTCATATTAAAAGCATTGACAGGCAAAGAAATCAGAATGCTTTTTACGATACTTTGTGATAGAATTTTAGACGTAAGTATTTATCATCGTGAAAAAAATAAAAGTTATATTTGATCTTGAAGTTATAGGGAGTTCCTATAAAAATAATCAGACGGGAGTATACAGAGTTGCTTACGAAATTTTAAGACGTTTTATATTGAGAAACGATTTAAAAGTCCTATATTCTAACTTTAATTTTAATAAGGATAAAAATACAGAATCAAAAATCAATACGTTTATTTCTGAAAATGAAGTTGTTATAAAAGCAGCTAACAGTTGTAAAAGAGTTAGATTTATTCCTTTTCGTAAAAAAAAATTTTTCAGAAAAATATATAAAAAACTTGAAGTATTAGACTATAAAATCACCTATAATATAGAAGCGAATACGGCAGATATCTATCATTCAGTTTTTTATCCAATTCACAAAAGTTTGGCAAAGTTTCCGAATATTAAAAAAATTGTCACTATACACGATCTGATTCCGATATTATTCCCACAATATAATTCTAATACCGAACTTCTGGAGAATACCATTAAAAGCATAGATAAGGATAATTATGCTATCTGTGTTTCAGAAAACACAAAAAAAGACTTACTGAATTACGCGCCTTATATAGATTCTGAAAAAGTATTTGTGAGTCTTTTGGCTGCCTCTCCAGAATTATTCTACAGGTGTAACAATAAAGAAAAATTTGACGAGGTTAAAAGTAAATATAATATTCCTGAGAGGTATTTTTTAAGTCTCAGTACCTTAGAACCACGCAAGAATATCGATCACATTATTAGGTGTTTTATCAAAACTATTATTGAAAGAAAAATAGACGATCTTTGCTTAGTTTTAGTGGGTGACAAAGGTTGGGATTTTGATAAAATCTTCAGTGAATTTGATAATGCAAAAGATTTTCAGAATAGGATCATCATAACTGGACGGATTCCGGATGAAGATTTGGCAAGTATTTACAGCAATGCTAATTCATTTTATTATATGTCTTTTTACGAAGGATTTGGACTGCCGCCGCTAGAAGCAATGCAATGCGGAGCGCCATGTGTGGTCTCAGAAACATCTTCATTACCCGAAGTTGTAGGAGAAGCTGGGGTATTATTGGATCCAAAAGATCAGGAAAGTCTTGTAAAATCTATGTGGAAACTTTACAATGATGAGATTTACAGAAACGAACTGAGTGAAAAATCAATTGAGCAAGCCAAGAAATTCTCTTGGGAAAAGACAGTTCAACAACATATCGATATTTACAAGCAAATATGTTTTGCAGGATAAAAACGTTGCTCCAGAAAATCAAATATTAAGTTTTGAGTACTAAGTCCACATGAAAATATTATTAGATCCACAGATTTTCAGCCAACAAACTTATGGCGGCATATCGAGATATTACACAGAAATATTTTCTGAGCTTGAGAAAAGAAAAAATGTTGAAGTCATTTTACCAATTTATTATACAGATAATTTTTATCTCAAAACGACCAATCTTCTATCTAAAAATAAAGTTCTAACATCATTTTATAATATTCTTTCATTTCTTAATATAAGTACAAAAACGCTCAGAAGAAAAAAATCGGAAAAGCTTATAAAACAAGTTTGTCAGGACGGCAACTATGATGTTTTTGTACCTACTTATTACAATCCTTATTTTCTTCAAATGATTGGAAAGAAACCTTTTGTTCTTACGGTCTATGATATGATTCACGAATTATTTCCACAGTATTTTTCAGATGATCCTTACCAAGTTGTGGAGAATAAAAAGAAACTAATTTATAAAGCCACCCGTATCATTGCGGTTTCTCACAATACAAAAAAAGATATTTTATCTATATTTCCAGACATTAATCCCGACAAAATTCACGTAATTTATCATGGCAGTTCTATAAAAATCAACAATAATATTACGGTCAATTTACCTGATAATTATATATTGTATGTGGGATCTAGAGCGGACTATAAAAATTTCAAATTTTTGGTCAATGCTATCAAACCAATTTTAACAGAAAATCCAGATTTGGTTTTATTAGCCGCAGGTGGTGGCAAATTGACTGAAGAAGAAATTAATTTCATCAAGGAAAGTGGTCTGAGGCAACAGATTAAGCAGAAATCTTTTGATGAGAAAGAGTTAGGCCATTTCTATAAAAACGCAAAATTTTTCGTATTTCCGTCCCAATACGAAGGATTCGGGATACCTGTTTTAGAATCTATGGCTTGTGGATGTCCAATCATTTTATCCAATAGCGCATCTTTTCCGGAGGTCGCGGGAGATGCAGGTATATATTTTGATATCAGGTCAGAAGATGATTTAAGAGGTAAAATTAGAATGTTACTAAAAGATGCCAATTTAAGAAAACAATTCTCAGTAAAAGGATTGGAACAGGCTAAGAAATTCGATTGGAAAGTGGCGGCAGAACAATGTTTCGAGGTTTACAAACAAGCAGTAGAAGATAAAATAAAATGAAGTTAACAGTATTAACAATCAACTATAATAATAAAGAAGGATTAGTCAAAACGTTTGAATCTGTACGAGCTCAGATTTGGCAGGATTTTGAATTTGTTGTAATTGACGGCGGAAGCACCGATGGCAGTAAAGAGTTGATTGAGCAGAATGACCAAATCAATTACTGGGTTTCTGAGAAAGATTCTGGTGTTTACAATGCAATGAACAAAGGAATTAAGAAGGCAAACGGCAATTATATCATCTTTATGAATAGCGGCGATTTCTTTTATGATGAGTTTGTTCTGGATAAAGTAAAAGATCAACTCGATTCTAATATCGATATTTTATATGGAGATTCCGTTTTCTTTAATGACCAAGGTTATCGAAAAGTTATTAAGGCTCCGGAAAAATTAACCTTTGGTTTTTTCTATGATGGTGGGCTTAATCATCAGGCTGTATTTATCAAAAAATCTTTATTTAACGACTACTTTTATTATAATGAAGAGTACAAAATTTGTGCAGACTGGGAGTTTTTTATTATCATGGTTTGTCTTCATAATGTATCGTTCAAACATTTGAAGGAGATTATTTGTTATTATGATTTCTCTGGTATTTCTGCAAAAGTTGAAAACCTGCCAATTTACATTCGGGAAAGAGAAATAACTCTCAATAAGTATTTTGCAGCCTTCAGAGATGATGCAGAATTGGCTAAGGAAACTCGAACAAAAAGAGTAAAGCAGGTTTTACAAATCAAAAAATATCCTGTAGCTTGGCGGATTTTTAAATGGATGATCAGCTTATTTCTTTTGTTTTTACCAAGAATTCAAAAAAAATCTTCGGACAAATAATTTGTTTTTTTAATGTAAAAGATTTGAAAAAGGCTTAAGTCATTTTTCTGTAAATACAATACAGAAAGTAATCAGAGGTATTACTTTGAGATCAATCTCGTGTACAAATTTGGATAATAATAATATAGCCTTACATGAAGATAAAATTCTATACCAATATCTCTAGCAGGATATACCAAAAGTGATTTAAAAGATTGTCGAATTTCTTCCTTTTCTGTTCGCATTTCCCTTTCGGTTGTGCTTCTTAGAATCCGTTTAAGAACCATCAGAAGTTTTCGGATAAAATCTTTTATGACTTTTCCGTTATTTTTAAGATGTGTTTTACTTTGCCAAAATTTGTAAACATCCATTACCGCCAAATAAAAATAATAGGCAGTTTCAGGAGAGAGACTATGAGAGAGGCTGTCATCAAGCTGTATATAGTGATAAAGCTTATCATTGGATTTAACAACTTTTTCGGCTTTATCAAAAACCTTGAAAAGTGTTGAGTAATCTTCAAAACATTTCAAGTTTTCTGGAAACCGTACATTGTTAAAAAAAGATGCTTTGTATAATTTCCCCCACGGATGGCTTTGGATAACATTGTCTTCCAATAAAAGAGATAAGGCCCTTTTTCCGTCCAATACTTTCTCTTCTGATGTGGGTTTGTCAAATACAACATTTCCGTTTTCATCTTCGTATGAGGCTTCTATAATGGAAATATCAGCATTTTGTTTAGTAAGCAGCTGATACAATTCTGAACAATATTCCGGTTCTACCCAGTCATCAGAATCGACAAAACAAATATATTCACCTGTGGCAGCTTTTAAACCTTCATTTCTCGTTTTTGAAACACCTGAATTCTCTTGCCGGAAAATTTTTATTCTGTCATCTCTACGTTGGAAGTCTTCATATATTTTTGAAGTATTATCGGTCGAACCATCATCAATCAAAATAATTTCTAGATTATTGTAAGATTGTTGAATTACAGAAGTCAGACATTTCTCCAACGACCTTTCGGCATTATAACAAGGGATGATTACGCTAATCAATGGATAGTTATTCATAAGAATTTTTGATGAAGAAAAATTTATATTTGAATAAAAATCATTCCTTTTTACTTTTTAATGGCTATACTTGCCGAATATTTATGCCAAAATTAGTAAAAATATATCAAGCGGAAAAAATCGAGACCAGCTTGTTTTTATTAATTTTGGCATAAAGTTGAATAAACTTAGTATTATATTAAAAATTTTTAAACGAAATTTCCATCGATATGAATATAATTTATCTGGTATTTGGCAATAACATGGACAATTATCAGCAAGTCTATTTTTCTGTCTACACAGCTTTTGCGCATAAAAATACTGAAGACAGGATTATCGTTGTTGCAGAAGATCCATCATTATTTGCTTCTTTTCAGGATAAGATAGAAATAATACCCATTAGCCGTGCAATTATAAAAGAGTGGGAAGGCAAATATCAATTTTTTTGGAGAGTGAAAATAAAAGCACTTCAGTTAGTCGCTGAAAAATATCCATCGGATTCTATTCTTTATTTGGATGGTGATACGTTTTTTTATAACAAGATGGATTCTCTGCGTGATGGGATGAAAAATGGACAGAATTATATGCACATAGAAGAAGGCAGGATGTCTGTTCTAGCCTCAAAAACAGAAAAGTTGATGTGGAAGCAAATGAAGGGAAAATCGTATTTTAATACCAAGATAGACGAAGATTCTACAATGTGGAATGCAGGGTTGATCGGTATTTCTGCAAAACATTTCGGCTGCTTGGAATTAACTTTAGGGATTAATGATGCGATGTGCGCAGATGGCGTAACAAGAAGACTAATAGAACAATTTGCCTTCTCATTAGGATTGAATGAATATTCACCCCTTAAGCCTGCGGATCATGTCGTTGGACATTATTGGGGGAATAAACCAGAATGGAACAAAATCATTGGCCATTTTTTGAAAGAAATCTTCATGAGGAATTATTCTTTAGATAAAATTATAGAAAGGATAAGAGAAATAGATTTTACTCAAATTCCAATTAAGGTAAAGGAATCTACTTCCCAAAGAAAACTCAAAAACTTGCTTGATCAATTTTATAAGAATAAAAAACCTATTTACATTAAGAAATAAAACTCTTGATAAGTTGAGTTAGTGTTTCAAAGTTCTATAAGTCTCGTAGACGTATAAACTTTGAAGGTAACTGATTTTTAGCCCATTAATTCCGTCTAAAATTCCTAACTTTAGAACGTAAGTTTTGAAAAATTTGAAAATAACTTTGCTCCACTGTGTGATGAAAGAATATTTTTTGCCTTTCAACCCAAGTTCTTGCCCTTTTAATCTTCCATAAGACAACATTTTATTTTTAAATTGCTCGTAATTTTCAAAAGAATAATGAAGAAGCTTGTTCTTTAAAATGCCAACAGCTCCATTGACTTCCAAAGTCTCATGAACTTTTTTATTTTTAGAATAACGTGCTTTTGACTTTCTGAATAAACGGAAATTTTTATCATTCTGAGTGCCTGAAAAATTGATTTGTTTCCTTCCTAGAAAAAATGTTCTGTAAAAATAATACGCATCTTTAGCATCAGGATTTTTAACAGTTTCGATAATTTCCTCTCTTAGTTTCGGTGTAATTCTTTCGTCACCATCTAAAAATAAGACCCAGTCATTTTTTGCCTCCTCCAAAGCGAGATTTCTTTGTTTTGTAAAATCTTCAAATTTGTTTTGAACAATTTTCACTTTCGGAAATTGCCTTGCGATTTCTAAAGTTTTATCTGTGCTGAAAGAGTCTACAAGAATAATTTCATCACAAAAGTCAAAACATTCAAGAACTTCCTGAATGTTTTTTTCTTCATTATAAGTGATGATGAGTCCGCTTATCTGCTCTTTCAGCTGCTGCATTTTATTTTTGAAATTCTAAAATTGTATTTTCGATAATCTTTATACAATCTAAAAGTTGATCTTTTGTAATGACCAAAGGAGGTGCCAATCTAATAATATTACCGTGCGTAGGCTTAGCCAGAAGACCATTTTCTTTCAGTTTTACACAAAGATTCCAAGCGGTTTTGCTATCTGGAGTGTCATTAATAAGAATAGCATTTAATAAACCTTTCCCACGAACTTTTGTGATTAAGTCTGTTTTCTGAATTAATTTTTCAATTTCCGAACGGAATAACTGTCCTAATTCTTCCGCTCTTTCGGATAATTTTTCTTCGGCTACAACATCCAAAGCGGCAACTGCAACCGCACAAGCAATTGGATTGCCTCCGAATGTAGAACCATGTTGGCCTGGTTTGATTACATTCATAATCTCATCATTTGCTAAAACTGCAGAAACAGGATACATTCCTCCAGATAATGCTTTTCCTAGAATCAAAATATCAGGTTGAACATTTTCGTGATGACAAGCAATCAATTTTCCGGTTCTTGCAATTCCGGTTTGAACTTCATCGGCAATGAAAAGGATGTTATATTTTTTACAAAGTTCTAAAGCATTTTTTAAATAATTTTCATCAGGAACATAAACACCTGCCTCTCCTTGAATTGGTTCCACTAAAAATGCAGCAATATTCTGAGCATCATTTATAAGTGTTTCTTCCAAAGCAGCTAAATCATTGTAAGGAATTTTTATAAACCCAGGTGTGAAAGGTCCGTAATTTTGATTGGCATCAGGATCATTCGAGAAAGATACAATCGTCGTAGTTCTTCCGTGGAAGTTGTTTTCGCAAACGACTATTTTTGCAGCATTTTCAGAAATACCTTTGACTTCATAACTCCATTTTCTGGCTAATTTTACAGCCGTTTCTACAGCCTCAGCACCAGAATTCATTGGCAGAACTTTATCAAAACCAAAAAGAGTTGTTATTTTTTTCTCATATTCTCCAAGATTTGCATTGTAAAAAGCTCTTGAAGTCAGTGCTAATTTTTTGGCTTGATTGATTAGAGCTTCTACAATTTTTGGATGAGAGTGTCCTTGATTAACAGCGGAGTAGGCGGAAAGGAAATCATAATACTTCTTGCCTTCTACATCCCAAACAAATACGCCTTCACCTTTTTCCAAAACCACAGGAAGCGGATGGTAATTGTGTGCACCGTATTGATTTTCTAGGTCGATGAAGTATTGAGAATTCTTTTCCTGAACTGCTGTTGACATATCTTTAATTTTTGTAAAAATAATAAATTTGGATCCAATAATAACAACGAAAAATGCCCAACTTTTAAAGTCAGGCATTTTTATCTATAAGGATGATAATCTTTAGATATGATTATCAAAACTTTTGTCCATTACAAAATCTTCCATAAACTTGGTCGTGTAATTTCCGGCTAGGAAATCCTCATTTTCCAATAATTGTCTGTGGAAAGGGATGGTAGTTTTTACACCTTCGATGTAAAATTCTTCCAAAGCACGTTTCATTTTTGCAATTGCTTCATCTCTTGTTTGAGCTGTTACGATTAATTTTGCAATCATTGAATCGTAGTTAGAAGGAATTGTATATCCGGAATAAACGTGCGTGTCAACTCTTACACCGTGTCCACCAGGAATATTAAGTTCTTTAATTTTCCCCGGAGAAGGACGGAAATCTGCGTAAGGATCTTCCGCGTTGATTCTACACTCGATGGCGTGCATTTTCGGATAATAATTTTTTCCGCTGATTGGCGTTCCAGAAGCTAATAGAATCTGCTCACGAATCAAGTCAAAGTCTACAACTTGCTCAGTGATTGGGTGTTCTACTTGGATTCTGGTATTCATTTCCATAAAATAGAAGTTTCTGTGTTTGTCTACCAAAAATTCGATAGTTCCAACACCTTCATATCCAATATATTCAGCGGCTTTTACAGCGGCTGCTCCCATTTTCTCACGAAGTTCATCCGTCATAAAAGGAGAAGGCGTTTCTTCAATCAGTTTCTGATTTCTTCTTTGGATAGAGCAATCTCTTTCAGAAAGGTGGCAAGCTTTACCAAATTGATCTCCAGCAATCTGGATTTCAATATGTCTAGGCTCTTCGATCAGTTTTTCCATGTACATTCCGCCATTTCCAAAAGCCGCAACAGCTTCCTGAATTGCAGAATCCCAATGTTCTTTCAGATCTTCTTCTCTCCAAACAGCTCTCATTCCTTTTCCACCACCACCGGCAGTCGCTTTAATCATCACAGGATAACCGACCACTTTTGCAGTCGCTTTGGCATCTTCGTAAGAATCAATCAAACCATCAGAACCTGGAACGCAAGGTATTCCTGCTTCTTTCATAGTCGCTTTAGCCGTAGCTTTGTCGCCCATTTTTTCGATTTGCTCAGGAGTTGCTCCGATGAATTTGATTCCGTTTTTCGCACAGATTCTAGAGAAATTAGCATTCTCTGAAAGGAATCCGTAGCCTGGATGGATTGCATCTGCATTAGTGATTTCTGCAGCAGCGATAATATTAGGGATTTTAAGATAAGAGTCTTTGCTCATCGCAGGACCAATGCAAACAGCCTCGTCTGCAAAACGAACGTGAAGACTGTCTTTGTCTGCTGTAGAATAAACTGCAACAGTTTTTATCCCCATTTCTTTTGCCGTACGCAAGATTCGCATTGCGATCTCACCACGGTTTGCGATCAATATTTTTTTGAACATCCTTTTATAATTAAAAATTAAGAATTAAAAATTAAGATAAAGTGCATCAACTAAATAATCACTTATCACTTATAATTTATCAATTATATTAAGATGGATCAACTAAAAATAATGGTTGGTCATATTCTACAGGAGAAGAGTCCTCTACCAATATTTTTACAATCTTTCCGCTAACTTCTGACTCGATTTGGTTGAAAAGTTTCATCGCTTCTATTACACAAACCACTTTCCCTTCTGTTACAGAATCGCCTACGTTTACGAAAACATCTTTATCCGGAGATGGTTTTCTGTAGAAAGTTCCAATCATTGGAGATTTGATAGTGATATATTTGCTGTCATCAGCAGTGCTAGCTGCATCAGAGTTTACAATAGGAGCAGAAACTGGATTCGTAACCGGTGCAGAAACAGGAGCCTGATAAGCAACTTGTGGAGTTACATAGCTTACAGCTTCACCTCCTAGTGGAGTTTTGATATAGATTTCGAAGTCTTTATTTTTATATTTCACTTCGGAAACACCTGCCTTTGCAACAAATCTTACAAGATTCTGAATGTCTTTTATATCCATAAAATTTTTAAATTGTTTTGAACGCCAAATATAATAAAAAACCACTCAAATTGATAAAATCCGAGTGGTTTTTTATGCTAAGTATAAGATTATCAAAGATAGATCTTAATTTTCTTCTGTAGTTTCTACGGTTTTCTCTAATACAACTTTTCCTCTGTAATAAAGTTTTCCTTCATGCCAGTGTGCTCTGTGGTATAAGTGCATTTCTCCAGACGTAGCGTCTTTTGCCAATTGAGGAACTACAGCTTTGTAGTGAGTTCTTCTTTTATCTCTTCTTGTAGACGACTGTCTTCTTTTAGGATGTGCCATTGTTAGTACTTTTTAAAATTCTTACGAATTATATTGTTATTGCTTAATTGTTATCTTTCAATTTTTTCAAAGCTTCCCATCTTGGGTCTGTGCTTTCCTTTTCCTCTTCGACTATTTTTGGACTGTATTGGTCTAATATTTTTTGATATTCATCATTGTCTCTTACAGATGGCGCCAGTTTTTTCATCGGAATTGATAAAACAACCGCTTCGTATATAAGGTTGGCAAGGTTGAATTCGCCATCTTTTTTATTGATGGTAATGACATCTTCATCGCTGTCATCATATTCTTCTCCAAATTTTACAAGAATTTTCAAATCATTCTCAATATTTTCAGAAAATTCATCATTGCTAATGTCGCAAATCAATTGAACGGTTCCTGAAACATTAATGAAGAACTCCAAAAAAGTTGTATGCTTGTCCAAAAGAACATTAGCATTGATTTTTGGATTAAAAAATTCCTGCTCAGTCTCAAATAAATCAAAGAACTCTTGATCAATTTCAAATATGAAATCGTGTTTGCCCGGTTTTAAGCCTAAAAAGGCAACGTCATAGTTTCTAATTCTGTCCATAAAAACGGTTTGCAAAAATAATTTATTTTTTTTAAATAACAAAATCTTTTTTGGAAATACTTGACTTGCAAAAATTTACTCCTCAAAAACTGATTTTTTGTCTAGCTATTTTCAATCGGAAGGTCTTCGTCTATCCCATTATTAGCGTGAGAAGCTTTCGGACGAAGACGATTGCTCATCAAATCGTGGTATTCTTCTCTGTTTTTAAAAATATGGATGGCTGTAAAAATTGCTTCGGAAAAAGAAGTTTCGTCTGCCAGATTTTTTCCTGCAATATCATAAGCAACGCCGTGATCCGGAGATGTTCTGATGAAAGGTAATCCTGCGGAATAATTCACGCCTTCTTCATAAGCGATTGTTTTGAAAGGTGCTAAACCTTGGTCGTGATACATCGCTAAAACCGCATCGAAAGCCTTATATTTTTCCGGTTGGAAAAAACTATCCGCCGGATAAGGGCCAAAAGCTAAAGTTCCATTATTAAAAAGTTCTTTTATCGCAGGTTCTATAATCTCGATTTCTTCTTTACCGATTACACCGCCATCGCCAGCGTGTGGATTGAGTCCCAGAACTGCAATTTTTGGTTTTTCTACACAGAAATCTTCTTTCAAAGTTTTCACCAATTGTGTGATTTGCTTTTTCAATTTCTCTTTGGTGATATTCTGTGCAATCTCAGCAACAGGAATGTGATGTGTAGAAACAGCCACTTTCAAATTGTTGGTTACCATAAACATTACCGCTTTTTTGCCTGCTTTTTCTTCGAAATAACCAGTGTGCCCAGCGTGAGCGAAACCATATTTCATCATTTCGTCCTTATTAATAGGAGCGGTTACGATAACATCTACTTCATTATTCAGAAGTGCTTGGGTTGCAGTTTCCAGAGAATCAATCGCCATTTTTGTGGATTCTTCCGTTGGAACACCGAATTCTACATTGCTATTTTCTTTGGTAAGATTCACCATGTTGATTTTCCCAGACTGTGCTTCTTTTGCAGAATTGATGTAATTGAAGTTGGTCTGAAGCTTAAAAATATTTTTCTGATAAGTGAATAGTTTACCCGAACCAAAAATAACCGGCGTGAAAAAATCTGTTATGCTTTTATCTTTCAGAGATTTTAGAATAATCTCGGGTCCGATTCCGTTGAAATCACCGATTGAAATTCCTACTCTGATTTTATGATGTTTGGAGCTCATTTGTTTATCTTTGACATTTAAAAGAATTTTACAAATTTAGGTTTTTTAGGTTGTTTTTATAACTATTTTATTACATATTATACTAAGCAGTTAGTAAAATATATAACATTTATAGCCCCGATTGCAACGGTATCCTTTTTCTTTTTTTGCTAAAAGAGAAAAGATATAGTGTAAAGCGGGATTAAGCTCCTGAAAAAATCAATAAAACCAAAAGAATGTTTACAGGAATAATAGAAGCGACCGGAAAGGTTGAGAAAATCAATAGAAATGAAGGGAATATTGATTTTGTGTTAAGTTGTCCTTTTACTCAGGAATTGAAAATCGACCAAAGTCTTGCGCACAACGGCTGCTGCCTGACAGTTGTGGAAATCAATAGTGATTCTTACAAAGTGACAGCCATCAACGAAACGCTTGAAAAAACGAATCTTGGTGCGTGGAATGTTGGAACGGAAGTGAATTTGGAACGTTGTTTGAAATTCGAAGGTAGATTGGATGGTCATATTGTGCAAGGTCACGTGGACAAAACCGGAGTCGTTGAAAGTATCGAAGACCAGAATGGAAGTTATCTCATTACAGTTTCTTACAAGGAAACCAACGAATATACAACGGTTCCGCAAGGTTCTATCACATTGAACGGTACGAGTCTTACGGTTGCTGAAAGCGAAACGAACCAGTTTTCTGTGGCAATAATTCCGTACACTTGGGAGTTTACGAATATGAAACATTTGAAAATTGGCGATGTTGTGAATCTGGAATTTGACATCATCGGAAAATATGTTGCGAAACTTTTGAAATCGCCATTGTCTAATATGGTGCAAAAATATCAGTAGAATTGGCAATTGCATAAACTCCAAAAACGAAAAACTACATTTGAAAAGCAAAATGCCATTAAGTGATTATAAAGGTTACCGGTTAAGAAACAGGGTTTTTATTGGATTTCTCGCTATTTGTTTCCTGAGTGTCATCGCTTCGGCTACTTTGTCTTATGTGATTTTGAGAGACAATGCGAAGAAGCAAAGCCAACAGGATATGCAAAACAAGTCCGAAGCTCTTATGTCTTCTTTGGATTATGCGCTCAGCCATTCTCAGGTAGAAACCTATGATATTCCTAAAATTCTTGAAAACGAAATCTACGAAATTGCTGATATCAACAAGCACGACATTATTATATATGATTTAAATGGTAATTATCTTCTGTCTAACAAAGACCCGAATCTTGTTGCCCAGAAGAAAATGCCGGCTGATGTTATAAAAGCTATCAAGAAAAACGGCAAACAATACGATGATAAAGCTTATGACGAAAAACTGAAAGCGACGATTGTCTCTTCTTATATGGTGCTGAAGAATAATATGTTGGAAAATATTGCATATGTATATTTTCCGTATTATCACAACGAGAGTGCTTATATGGAGGTTTTTAAAGAGTATTTTATTTACATCATCGGGGTCAATCTCCTTATCATATTGTTCAGCATTTGGTTTAGTTGGATTATTTCGAATAATTTGACGGAAGCGATTATCCGATTTACTTCGATGATTAGCAAAATCAATTTGTTTGATAAGAATCTCAATCCCATCAAATATTATAAAAACGATGAGCTAAATGCTTTGGTTAAGGCTTATAATAAAATGATTGCGGAAATTGCTGACCAGCGCGAACGTCTCAGTTATATAGAAAAGCAATCGGCTTGGCAGGAAATGGCGAAGCAAGTGGCTCACGAGGTGAAAAATCCGTTGACGCCAATGAAGCTGATGATGCAAAATTTCGAGAGGAAATTTGACCCGAACGACCCAGATAATGCTACTAAAGTTAAAAATCTTAGTGAAATTATCATTGGTCAAATTGATGTTATCAGTAGAGTGGCGAGTGCGTTTTCTGAATTTGCGCAGTTGCCTCAAAAAAATGATGAAGAAATTTCTTTGAATAAAGAAGTGAAAAATGTACTCACAATTTTCAGTGATGAAAATATATTTGTTCACGCCAATCACGATAATATTCCGATGAAAATTGACAGAGATTATCTTTCGAGAATCATCACCAATCTTGTGACCAACGCCAGTCAAGCAAAAGCAGATGATAGAAAATCCGTCATCAATGTAGATTTGGAAAAAATTGAAAAACGAATTAGAATCACAGTCCAAGATAATGGAGTAGGGATTTCTGAAGATAAAATAACAAAGATTTTCGACCCGAATTTCACTTCCAAAAGTAGCGGAATGGGAATTGGTCTTACGATGGTAAAACGAATGGTCGAAGATTATAACGGAACGATAACTGTAGTTTCCGAGCCAGATAAAGGAGCGACATTCACCATCTCTATGCCTTCTAATTTATAGATTTCAAAGTGGTAAAGCGACGAAGTTGCGAAATATTGGTAGAAAAACGACAAATCGAATTTTGTAGCTTCGAAGGTGCGAAATGTCGGTTTTCATTATTATAATATGAAGGATTTCCAATTTCAAAAATTTTCAATTCAGCAAAGTTCTGATGTTTTCCGAGTGGGAACAGATGCTGTTTTGCTGGGGAGTTTATCTAATATTCATCAAGCAAAACGAATTCTGGAAGTAGGAACTGGAACAGGGATTATTTCATTAATGTTAGCTCAGAGAAATCAGGATGCAAATATCTTAGCAATCGATATCAACTCTGAAGCTGTCAAAATTTCTCAAAATAATTTCTCCAATTCTCCTTTTTCTGAAAGAATCAAAAGTCAGCTTCAGGATTTTAAAAGGTTTGAAACTGAAGAAAAATTTGATTTAATCATCTCGAATCCGCCATATTTTGAAATCAATAGTTCTGAGAAAGATATTTTGGCAAGACAAAGATTAGAATTGGATTTCTCTGATTTAATTCAGAAAGCTTCACAATTACTTTCTGATGAAGGTTTGTTTTCGGTTATTATTCCCATTGATTCAGATAAACAATTCACTCAAATTTGTAGAGAGAATAATCTGTTTCTCAAAAGAAAAGTTATCATCAAAGGAATCGAAACTGCTGAACCCAAAAGAGGAGTTTTAGAATATTCATTCCAACAATCAGAAACGAAAGAAGAAAATTTTGTTATCGAAAAATCGCCAAGAGTTTATTCCGATGAATATCTTGAGCTGACAAAAGACTTCCATATATTCAACAAAAAAGCTCTCTGAAAATTTCAAAGAGCTTTTTCTATCTATAACTAATAATTTTTCTTATTCGAATAATTCCGCCGTATCCAAAACAGAAACTTGTCCGTTTTCGCATCGAATGGCTTCGCCAGGATAATTCTGAATCATATGGTAATCGTGCGTTGCCATCACAACAGCACAATGGTTTTCTTCTGCCAGATTTTTCAATAGCGTCATAATATCGTTAGACGTTTCCGGATCAAGATTTCCTGTTGGCTCGTCTGCAAGAATTAATTCAGGATGATTCAGAAGTGCTCTTGCGATTGCAGCACGTTGTTGTTCACCACCAGAAAGCTGATGTGGCATTTTGTGCTTTTTAGTTTTCATTCCAACGCTGGATAGAACTTCATCAATTCTCGCTTCCATTTTGTGTTTGTCTTTCCAACCCGTTGCTTGTAGGACAAAAAGAAGATTCTTCTCGATATTTCTATCCGATAAAAGTTGGAAATCCTGAAACACAATTCCTAATTTTCTTCTTAGGTTTGGAACATCAGATTGTTTCAGTTTTTTCAAATCAAAACCTGCGACTTGTCCGCTTCCGCCTTGTAAAGGCAATTGTCCGTAAAGCACTTTCAAAAGAGAACTTTTTCCGGAACCAGTTTTTCCAATCAGGTAGCAAAATTTTCCTTTCTTGATATGAAGGTCAACATCATTCAGGACAGTGAAGTTTTTCTGAACAATTTTGGCACTGCTCAAATCTATAATATCGACTCCAGGGTCATTTCTGTGCGGCATAATTTCAAATTGAAAGTTGTGAAACTCAAAAATAGCAAAAACTTATTTTTTGTCCTCTACTTTTGGCAAATTTTAACAACAAAAAATGTCTGAAACCAAATCCAGACATCTTTGTATATGATAATTTTGAAGAAATTATCTCTTAGCGCGCGCCGCACTAACAGTTAAGCTCTTTCTGCCTTTTGCTCTTCTAGCTGCCAACACTCTTCTTCCGTTTGGTGTAGACATTCTTTCACGGAAACCGTGCTTGTTTCTTCTTTTTCTTTCAGATGGTTGGAATGTTCTTTTACTCATCACTAATATATTTAGTTCGTAATTCTATTAAATTTTCAGATTGCAAATATAGAGATTTTATTTTGAGTGGCAAATATTTAAAAACTTTTTTATGTTAATTTTTCACTTTTCATTATTCCAATTATTTGGGCAGCTATTTGACATTCGTCGAAACCGTTTTATTATATTTTTTATGGCAGCTTTTCCGCCTTCCGCTCCCGCTATTTTTGCCATCACTAGAATCCTCAGCAAAAAATGAGCTCCGCTCAAGTCGGGCTGCGCTTCGCAAAGTTCAACATTCAAATTGAATTCAACTTTCTCAAAGAGACATCAATAATTATATTTGTATCAGAAAAAATAAAGATGATAAAATCAAAACAAAATACAAAACATTATAATTGGGGAGGGAGTTGTGATAGTTGGGTTTTACTAAATTCTGAAAGTCTTTCTATTAAACAGGAAACGATGCCTCCAAATTCACAAGAGCAATTGCATTTCCATGAAAACGCCCAACAGTTTTTCTTTATTTTAAAAGGAAAAGCCACTTTTATCGTGGATGAAGAGGTTTTCGAAGTGATTGAAAATTCAGGATTTCATATTACTCCAAGTAAAAAACATTTGATAAAAAATCAATCAGATTTCGATTTGGAATTTCTTGTCATATCTAATCCTTCAACAAATAATGATAGATTTGCAGTAGAAAACTAAACAATTATGAAAACCATTTCTTTCGCACTGAAAATTATTTCTTTTCTACTTCTGATTTTTATCTGGATTTTTACAATTCTTAATTTTAAGAACCTGCCGGAAACTATTCCAATTCATTATAGTTTTGATGGAACCCCTGATGGATTTGGTTCAAGAAGTACAATTTGGTGCGAAACGGGTCTAGCCACAATTCTACTTTTATTTCTAATATATGTTTCGAAAAAACCGAATTTCCCTCTACTTAATATTCCTCAAAATATAAAAGATAATCCTATTCTTACTGAATTTGTTGTAAGTGTTCTGTTATTAATAATAATGCTGATATTTGCAGATATTAATTATGAAAGTATCCAGAATGCTTTGGGAAAAACCAAGGGATTAAGTTCGACAATGAATTATTTGCTAGGCTTGGCTTTTATTTTTGTCGCTGGACTTCTAGTTTATTCTTATAAAATCTCAAAACGCCAAAATTTACAAGGTTGATTAAATGAAATCGCTATACAATCTTTCTATCCATCTAATGATTTTTGGGATGAAAATCTTTTCCCTGTTTGATTCTAAAACAAAAAAGGGAGTTAGGGGAAGAAACGAATCTTTGAAAATTGTTGAAGAAAAAATCCAAGGTCAAAAAGTGATTTGGATGCACGCTGCAAGTCTTGGAGAGTATGAGCAAGGACTTCCGGTTCTCGAAAAACTAAAAGAACAATTCCCAGAACATAAAACTTTGGTCACTTTTTTCTCGCCTTCCGGTTACGAAAATGTGAAGAAAAGAAAGCAGATTGCTGATGCCGTTTGTTATTTGCCCTTTGATAGAAAAAAAGATATAAAAGAGTTTGTTTCCACTTTCGAGACGGAGATTTTCTTCACTGTAAAATATGATTATTGGTACAATCTTTTAGAAGAATTAAAAAATCGAGGAACGAAAATCTATGTGATTTCCGCACTGTTTTATGAGCATCAGTTGTTTTTTGAAAGCTATGGAAAATGGTTTGCAAAACAGCTTCGTCAAAACATCGATTGGTTTTTTCATCAGACTATCAAATCTCAGGCATTGGCAAAAAAAATTGGATTGACCAATTCTACGGTTTCCGGTGACACAAGATTTGACAGGGTAAAGCAGTTTTTGGATAGAGATAATCATCTTGAATTCATAGATGAATTTAAAGGCAATCAAAAGCTAATTGTGTTTGGAAGCAGTTGGCAGGCAGAAGAAGATATTGCGCAGGTTTTGGTGAAAAAACTTCCTGAAACCAAAATTGTAATTGCACCGCACGATTTGCACAGAGTTTCACATTTGAAGAATTTATTTCCGAACGCTATATTATATAGCAGTGTGCAAAATTTTCAGAAACGTGATTTTTCAAATTCTCAGATTTTAATAATCGATTCAATCGGGAAACTTTCCAAATTGTATTCTTATGCAGATTTGGCGGTTGTTGGCGGTGGTTTTCATTCGGCTGGTTTGCATAATATTCTGGAAGCTGCGGTTTATGGAGTTCCCGTGGTTTTCGGAAATCAATACAAGAAAAATCCGGAAGCAGATACATTAATTGCAGCAAAAGGCGCAAAGAGCTTTGATGATTTTGTTGCAGCTTCAACTTTCATCACGGAATTGATTGACAAAGATTCTAAAACTGAAATCGGTGAAAAGTCTTATCTAAAGGAAATGGCAGAGAAGGCAAATGAATTTGTCAATTCTCAGCCAGATTCTACTGAAATTATTATCAATAAAATCCTATCGTAAGAAGCCTTGACTTTTGATGTCTTTGATGATTAAGTCCAAGTGGTCTGGGATATTTTCGCATTTTAGCCAATTGAAATCAAAACTATTATTGACACAAAGTTTGCTTAAATAAATATTGTTGTCGATTTTCTCATTAAGGTTTTCCAGTAACTCATCAAATTCCATCCAATAATCTTCGTCTAGCTTTTTGATTTGGATTAAGGCTTTGATGATTTTGTTGATGAGATAAATGTAAAGTTTGTAAACCGCATCGAATCTCTGTCTTCCCAGTTTTTCGTTGTGTTCAAGAATTTTATTGACTAAAAATAAATTCAGATAAACATCACCAAATTTATCTGTTGTGATTTTGACGTGTTCTGTGATTTCTGCGCTCAGTTTTCTGATTAAAACCAAAAAATATTTCTGATTACCCACATATTTTGAAATTTCCGAAACTCTTTCGCTGATGATTTGTTCCATCGCATTTCGTTTGTCATCCGTCGTTTCTGGGTCGATGAGCTCGAAATAAAGTTTTTTAGAAAGTAATTTATCTTTCTTCAACAATCGGAAAATCAACTTATCTTTTTCTGCCGGAGAAAACTCGCTCAAAGCCTGCTTGAATTCTTTTGAATATTCCATTAATTGAAGATTTTAGAATATTTGATAAAACCATTAAATGCCCAATTCGCAGTATAATACAACGATTTCAATGTTGAAAATTTCATATAATCTTTGTAAACCAAATATTGGTCTTTCATAATATTCGTTTTTTTTCGGGAAACGCTGTTGGCGAGCATTCGGTATTTTGATAACGTTTTTTTAAGTGGTTTTCCTTGCGGTATTTTTTTCAAAAGTTCCAACCACATCACGTGGTCTTCGCGTTTTGTGCCTTCAGGAAAGTAGAATTTCCCAACTCTTTTCGAATCATACATCGAGGCTAAAAGAGAAAGCCGGCAGGTTTTCAAAAGATTATTAAATGTCACAATTGTATCAGCTTCGTAATCTCCTATTTTTGTTGGATTCAGATTTTCATCGCATCGGGAATAAGTGGAGTAGGCCAATTCTGCATTTTCGGATTTCATAAAATTGACCATTTCTTCAAGGAAATTCGGTTCCCAAAAATCATCAGCATCCAGAAATGTGATAAATCTTCCGGTCGCATTTTCCAGAGAAATATTCCTTGCGTGACCAGCGCCACCATTTTTTTCAGCTTTAAAAATTTTGATTCGAGAATCCTTTTGTTTTTCCAGAATTTCCACCGAATTATCTGTGGAACAATCATCGGTAATCAGCCATTCCCAATCCTGAAAAGTTTGATTGAGGACAGAAGCAATGGTTTCATCCAAATATTTTGAAGAATTGTAACTCGGTGTGATGATTGAGATTTCCGGCACTTGCGATTTTTTACAAAGATAAAGATATAGACTTTAAGATAATGATTTTTCAGATGATAGACTTTAAGATATTAGATAATAGACTTTTTAATTGTAAAAACACTTCGACTCCGCTCAGTGTGACATCTCTAATACTAATTGTGTTTTTTTAATTGTCAGTCTGAGCGGAGTCGAAGACTTTATCTTTTATATGCTTCACTTCTTTTTGAATGACAAATGTAGATTCGGAGTTGGAATCTGCGCCCCGACTTGAGTGGAAATCCTTTTTTGCTTTGACTTCAAGTTCTATTGAAACTGAAAACGTCTGCAAAAAAGATTGGGAACGGAAGGCGGATAAAGGCGCCCAAATAATTAAATGTTGAAATGTGAACTCGAAAATTTAAAATTGTCTATTTATTCCAAAATCTTAACTTTGTGAATCTTAAAAAATTATTCATTACTAATTCTTACTTTATAGAATGTTTTACGACCATCAGCAGATAGAAAAAAAGTGGCAGAAATACTGGGAAGACAACCAAACTTACAAGACTTCCGACTCAACCGACAAACCGAAATTCTACGTCCTCGATATGTTTCCGTACCCTTCCGGAGCGGGACTTCACGTGGGTCATCCGCTGGGATACATCGCGTCGGACATCTATGCGAGATTCAAAAGACATCAGGGTTTCAACGTTTTGCATCCGGTTGGTTATGACAGTTTTGGACTTCCTGCTGAGCAATATGCTATTCAAACAGGAACGCATCCTGCGATTACAACGGAGCAAAACATTACGAGATACGAGGAGCAATTAAGAAAAATTGGGTTTTCATTTGATTGGAGCAGAGAAGTGAGAACTTCGGACGCTTCTTATTATAAATGGACACAGTGGATTTTCATTCAGTTGTTTCATTCTTGGTACAATAAAGATACGGACAAGGCGGAATCTATCGAAACCTTAATCAAACATTTTGAGGAAAAAGGAACGGAAGGCTTGAATGCCAATCAAAATGAAGAATTAAATTTCACTTCAGAAGAATGGAAAAATTATTCTGATATTAAGAAAGAAGAGATATTATTGAATTATCGTCTGGCCTTCCGTGCGGAAACTACCGTGAATTGGTGTCCGGCTCTCGGAACTGTTTTGGCAAACGACGAAATAAAAGACGGAAAATCCGAAAGAGGAGGTTACCCTGTTTTCCAAAAGAAAATGATGCAGTGGAGTATGAGGATTTCTGCATATTCGGAAAGATTGTTGCAAGGTTTGAAAACTTTGGACTGGCCTCAACCTTTGAAAGATGCTCAGGAATATTGGATTGGGAAATCTCAAGGTGCACAAGTGAGATTCGCAACTGAAAATGGAGAAACGATTGAAGTTTTCACCACAAGACCTGACACCATTTTCGGAGCAACCTTTATGGTTTTGGCGCCGGAAAATCCTTTGGTTCAGAATTTAACGACCGACGAACAAAAATCTGAGGTTGATAATTACATAGAAGAAACTTCCAAAAAAACAGAACGCGATAGAATGGCTGACGTGAAAAACGTGAGTGGCGCTTTCACGGGAAGTTATGCAATCAACCCTTTTACGGGGAAAAATATTCCGGTTTATATTTCGGATTATGTCTTGATGGGTTACGGAACCGGAGCTGTAATGGCTGTTCCTGCGCACGACGAGCGCGACCATAGATTTGCGAAGAAATTTAATTTAAAAATCATCAAGGTTGTAGAGTCTGATGTGGATGTTCAAGAAGAAGCTTACGATTCTAAGGATTCCGTTTGTGTGAATTCTGATTTTCTGAATGGCCTTAATTATAAGGATGCGAAATCAAAAATAATATCTGAAATCGAAAATAAAGGAATCGGTCACGGAACGACGAATTACAGACAGCGTGATGCGATTTTCTCCAGACAAAGATATTGGGGCGAGCCGGTTCCTATCTATTATAAGGACGGAATGCCGTACACTTTGCCAAATTCCGCTTTGCCTTTGGAACTTCCTGAGGTTGAAAAATATCTACCAACTGAAGACGGCGACCCGCCATTAGGAAATGCGAAAACATTTGCTTGGGACGAGGCGAATCAAAAAGTGGTTGACACAGATTTGATTGATGATAAAACGGTTTTCCCATTAGAATTATCTACGATGCCAGGTTGGGCAGGAAGTTCTTGGTATTTCCTAAGATATATGGACCCGAATGATGATGAGGTTTTTGCTAAAAAAGAATTGACCGATTACTGGGGACAAGTTGATTTGTACATCGGGGGAAGTGAGCACGCCACCGGACATTTGTTGTATTCTCGTTTTTGGAATATGTTTTTGAAAGACAGAGGTTATATTGAACAAAATGAGCCTTTCCAAAAGTTGATTAATCAAGGGATGATTTTGGGGATGAGTGCTTTTGCAAAAAGGGTAAATTTTGGGATAGAAGTTATAGATGCGAAAACAAATGAATCATTAGCTTGGGGAAGTTCTCCAGCATTTTTAAATAACTATTATGTTTCTAATAATGTTACTTATGATTCCACAATTTTAAAATTGAATAATATAATTTCGGATAATAAAGAAAAAGTTTTAAGTAGGATAAATGAAGTAATCAATAAGGATTATCAAATTAATGATGTGATTTTAAAAGTGTATGACCCAGGCAAAAATATATTCTCACAAATTCACGTTGATGTATCTTTATTGAAAGGAACAACCGACGAATTAGATACCGAAGCTTTCAAAACTTGGAGACCAGATTATATTGATGCGAAATTTATTTTAGATGATGATGGAAAATACATCACAGGTCGTGAAGTAGAAAAAATGTCCAAATCAAAATACAATGTCGTCAACCCGGATGATATTTGTAATGAATACGGAGCGGACGGCTTAAGATTGTACGAAATGTTCCTTGGTCCATTAGAACAATCCAAGCCTTGGAACACACAAGGTCTTAGCGGCGTTTATGGTTTTCTGAAAAAATTCTGGAATTTGTATTTCGATGGTGATAATTTCTCTGTTTCTGATGAAGAGCCAACGAAAGAGGAATATAAAATCCTTCACACCTTAATAAAGAAGGTGAATTTCGATATTGAGAATTTTTCTTTCAACACTTCTGTATCATCATTTATGATTGCTGTGAACGAATTGCAGAAATTAAAATGTAATAAACGCAATATTTTGCAACCTTTGGCTGTTATTATCTCACCATATGCGCCACATATTTGCGAAGAGGTATGGAATTTGCTTGGAAATAATGCTTCTATTGAATTTGAGAAGTTTCCAACACTTGATGAAAGCTATCTGATTGAAGATGAGATAGATTATCCGGTAAGCTTCAATGGGAAGATGAAATTTAAAGTTAAATTGGCGGCCGACCTTGGTAAGGAAGAAGTTGAGAAAATAATGATGGAGAATGAGGATGTAAAAAGATTCTTAGGAGATAAATCAGTTAAAAATTTCATCTTCGTTCCAAAGAAAATCATTAATATTGTTATATGATTTTGGAATTCTTTAAGAAATGTTAAGAAAAATTGTTATTCTATACATTGGAATTTGTTGAAATTAAAATCGTAATTTATGCAAGTCAATTTTATATATCTTCCATTAATGTTTCTAAAAGAGATAATGATTTCATAAAAACAAGGTTTTAATTTAATTAATAATTAAATAAAGCGGATTTAGTAGATAAAAAAATTACAAGTCAAACGGAAAATAATTTTGCATTTTCCAAATATTTGACTTTATTTTACACGATAAAATTTAACAATTATAATTTAGTTTTAATATGGAAATGAATGTTTCAAACACAGATGAGCAAGTAGTTGCTAAGAAAAAAGGAGGACTTAATCCTGCGGTAATTATTCCTATTTTATTAGTGATAGGTATTGCCATTTATTTATTTGTTTGTGGTAACCCATCAAACTTTACTGCTGACCCTCGTATTGATGGAGTAGCTTCTGTCGCTTTCGCAGATATCGAAAGTAAGGAATTACATCCACACGGGTTAGGAATGGTTTATATGGGTGGATTTATCGTACCAATCCTTATTACATTCATGATCACGGTTATTGTATTTGCTATCGAGCGTGCATTCGTTTTGAGCAAAGCAGCTGGAAACGGTAGCGTTGATAACTTCGTTTTGAAAATCAGAAGTTTGCTAAACCAAAACAAAGTTGACGAAGCTCTTGAAGAGTGTGACAGACAACAAGGATCTGTAGGTAATGTTGTGAAAGAAGGTCTTACGACTTACAAAGCATTAGCTAAAGATACTACATTAGACAAAGAACAAAAAATGGCTGCGCTTACAAAAGCAATCGAAGAAGCTACTACGCTTGAAATGCCAATGTTAGAGAAAAACATGATGATCCTTTCTACTCTAGGTACAGTTGCAACTTTGGTAGCACTACTTGGAACGGTAATCGGGATGATTAGAGCGTTCGCTGCCTTAGGTGGTGGAGGTGGAACTCCTGATGCTGCTGCATTATCAATCGGTATCTCTGAGGCCTTGATGAATACAGCTTTAGGTATTGGTACTTCTGCAATCGCAATTATTCTTTATAACTTCTTTACATCTAAAATTGACGGATTGACTTACAAGATCGACGAGATCTCTATGAGCATCCAACAGTCTTTTGCTGAATTTCACTAAGAAATAAAGCATCGACTATCAAAAATGTAAAATCTTTACATTTTTAAAATTCATAAATTAGTTAACAAAGACATTTATAATAATGGCGAGAATTAAACCAAAAAGACATGGAGTAGTTACGGACATGACCGCGATGTGTGATGTTGCGTTCCTACTACTTACATTCTTTATATTAACCACACAGTTCAAAAAACCTGATGTGGAACAAATAAAACCGCCTTCTTCTATATCAGAGAAATTGCTTCCTGATGCAAGTCTTATGACAATAAATGTTACACAAGCTGGTACATTCTATTTCCAACCTGTTGAAAATGGGACAGAGAGAATTCAGCTTCTAGATAAAATGGGTCAGAAATACGGAATGAGTTTCACTAACCCAGAAAAAGTAGCATTTACAAAAGTACAAGCGGTAGGAGTACCAATGGGACAGCTTAAAAGTTATTTGAATCTTCCAGAAGATCAGCAAAAAGCTTTCAAAGCAACTACAGGTATTCCAATGGATAGTACAAATAAACAATTGATTGATTGGGTACAACAGAGTTTAGCTGTTAATCCTAACTATAAGTTAGCGATTAAAGGTGATGTAACTACAAAATACCCAAAAGTAAAAAGTTTATTTGAAGGTTTAAGAGATATTGATTTTCTTAAATTTTGGTTGATCACATCACAAGAAAAATCTAATTAATTCTATTAGAAATGGCAGAAGTTCAAGTAAAAGAGGATAGCGGGAAAGGCGGCAAGGTCCGTTCGAAAAAGCAGAACACCCGCGTAGATATGACGCCGATGGTAGATTTAGGTTTTCTTTTGATTACATTCTTTATGTTTACAACAACATTTAGTAAACCTAATGTAATGGATCTTGGTCTTCCGGCGAAACCAAAGGAAAACCAAAAACCACCTGATACAGAAATCAAATTGAATAATTCAATTTCTATCATCATAGGTAAGGATAACAAGATTTTTTATCATCAACAAGATCAGGCTGGTCTTAATGAGCAAACACTTGTTGAAACTAACTTCGATAGAGAAGGCATTACGAAAGTAATTGAGAGAGCAAAAGCTGGAGCATCTGATAAAGAAAAATTCACAGTAATTATCAAGCCAACAGACGATGCAGTATATAAAAACTTTGTAGACATTCTGGATGAGATGGCTGTTACCAAAAACGAAAGATATGGGGTTACCGATATCAAACCTTGGGAGTTGGCAATCTACAAAAAGAAAGTAGGAGAATAATCCACTACAAGTATTACATTTAATAATATTAAAATGGCAGAAGATAATTTGAATTACAATCCAACTTTGGATGAGATTGTATTCGAAAATAGAAATAAAGTATATGGAGCCTATGATCTTAGGACTGCATATCCTAAAATGCTGACAAAGTCTTTCCTAATTGGTACTGCTTTTTTCCTAGCTCTTGCAGTTTCTCCACTTGTATATCTTAAGATTCAGCAAATGAATGCTAAGGATAAAGTGGAAGTAGAAGCGAAGTTGGTTGATATTTTGGAGGAAGAGCCAATCATCGAGCAACCTAAAGAAGAAGAACCACCTCCACCACCTCCACCAAAAGAAGAGGAAAAGCAAGAGGTAATTCAGAACGTTGTTCCAGAACCTAAAAAAGCACCTAAAATTGAAACACCGCCGCCACCAATTACGAAACAATTGGAAACTACGACGGGGCTTCAAAACCAGGAAGGTGTAAAAACTCCGGTTTATGCACCACCTCCACCACCAGTAACAGGTAAAGGAGTTGCAGCTGAGGTAAAACCAGTGACGAATGAGGTTTATGAATCTGTAGATCAAAATGCAGAATTCCCTGGTGGAACAAACTCATTTAGATCCAAATTCCAAAATAACTTTGACGCTAGTAATTTGGAAGGTGAAGGTACTTTGAAAACTGAGATTACTTTCGTTGTAGAAAAAGACGGTTCTTTGACTCAGGTTAAAGCAACTGGACCTAATTCAGATTTCAATAGAGAGGCTGAATCTACAGTAAAAGGAATTAAAACAAAATGGACTCCAGGTAAAGTTAATGGACAGCCTGTAAGATCTAGATTTAGATTCCCAGTTACGATGAATTTCCAATAAGGATTTAATTTGTAACATATTATATAAAAGAGAAGTTTTTATAACTTCTCTTTTTTTATTAGATTTGTCATATGTTTAATTGGCTTTCTTTGATAACGGGTCTTTTCTATATTGTTTTAGGAATCGTAGTTATCGTATATAAATTCTTCATCATTATTTTAGAACCTAATGTGGCTTATCCATTAGGCGGATTACTTATAGCTTATGGTATTTTCCGTATTGTAAGAGCTATCATATCATTAAAAAATAATAATTAGAAATGAAAAAAATCTTTTTCCTGCTTGTAGCAACTTTTGCTATTGCTGTTTCGTGTTCCAAAGAGAAACCGAAAGAAATAGATACGCCTAACAAAGGTGAAATAACGATAGAGACAGATGAGTCTTTCAAAAGTGTTATAGAAGCTTTGACAGAAAGATATATGGCGCTTAATCCTGAAACAAAAATCAATGTTGTTATCAAAAAAGAGGATCTTGGGTTATTGGATTTGTTGGATAGAAAAGCAAGAGTTGTGGTAATGTCCAGAGAACTTTCGATTAAGGAAAAAGAAGCTTATGATAAAAAGATAGATTTGCCTTGGCTTCCAGGTAAATTTGCAGCTGATGCAGTGCTTTTTGTCGTTCCAAAAGACTCACCATTGGAGTCTATTTCTATGGATGAGATTTCTAATGAACTTTCATTAGACAAAAAAAGATTAATATTTGATGGGACAAATTCAAGTAATCTTAATTTTATCGCTCAAAAATTTCAGAAGAATCCTGCTGATCTTAAGTTTTCTATCATCAACGGAAATGAAAATGTAGCGGAGCAATTGAAGAATTATCCGGATAAAATTGGTGTGATTAGTTATAATACTATCAGTAGACCTTTTGGAGAAGAAGCAACAAAACTGAGAAATGAATTAAAAGTTCTTAAAGTAGTTAAAGACAATAAATCCTATGAAGTTTCTTCTGAAAATCTGAAAGATATGACTTATCCTTTTACCCGAGTTTTGTATTTCTTAAGCAACGAAGCGTACTATGGATTAGGAAATGGTTTTATCAGATTTTCTTGTCAGCAGTTGGGACAGATTGTTGTTGAAAAAGAAGGACTTCAGCCCTACAATATCTTCAGAAGAGAAGTTCAGATGAGATGATTTAATTTTTAATATATATTTAACAGAAGATTTAAATTTAATTATCTATTTTGGTCTAAATATTGACATTAAAACCAGAATTTTTACAGTTACGAAAAATGAAAAAAGAGAATATAATGAATTTATCAAAAAAAATTGCTGTAACAGCAGCAGTAGGCTTTTTTACTAGTTTTAGTTTTGCACAATCTGTTCAGGACGGGATTAACTTTGTAGATAGCCAAAAATATGCGAAAGCAAAACAAAACTACACAGATCTTATCAATCAAAATCCTAAAGATGCAAATAACTATTTCTATTTAGGTAATACATATTTAACTCAATTCGACCCTAATTTTGATTTAGCTAAAGAAAGCTTTGACAAAGGGCTAGCAGCTGATCCAAAAAGTTATTTGAACAAATTAGGTTTAGCTTCTGTAAAATTGGGTAAAGGAGACAAGTCTGCCATCACAGAGATTCAGCAGATTGTAAAAGATTCTAAAGAAAAAGATGCGGAAGTTCTTTTCAGAGCGGGTGAAGCATTAACATTATTTGAAAAATACAGTGCGCCGGATTTAGCAATTACATTCTTGAACAAAGCTGTTGAAAGAGCTCAAAAAGCTGGTGTTCCTGCCAATTATTATTATTCTTTAGGTGATGCTTACAGAATTAAAAAAGACCCGGGAAATGCAATGACTGCTTATGATAAAGCAGAAGCTGTTGCTAAAAATAAAGCTTCGGTTTACACAAGAAAAGGAACACTTTGGATTGCTGCTCAACAATGGCAACAAGCCAAAACTAATATTGATAAAGCGATTGCTGTAGATCCAACTTATGCACCGGCTTACAAAGCTTTAGCAGGATTTAATATCAAATATCAGAAGAATGCAGAAGCAACTCAGAATTTGATTAATTATACCAAATATGCAGATGAGGATCCATATACTCAATTAGAGATTGCAAAACTTTACTTTTCTAATGACGATTATGCTAATGCAAAAACGACTTTGGATTCTGTATTCGATAAAGTAGATGATCCTATCAAATATAAATTGAGAGCTTATATCCAATATGGTGAAGCTAAATATGCAGATGCACAGCAGAGTATTAATACTTTCTTGTCTCAGGCAGATAAATCAAGAGTTCAGGCATCTGACGAAGGTTTACAAGGTTTGATTGCTGCAGGTTTGGCAAAAGATGAGAAAGACTCAGCTAAAAAAGCACAATTAGAAGCTACTTCCCAACAGAAAATTGCTATTGCAAAAAATGCGAAAGACGAAACAATGAACTGGGATGAAGAGCTTGGTAAAATCAAAGGTGGATTGGTTGGTGTTTCTGCAGATGCAGGTGGAACTTCACCAGAAATAGAAGCTCTGAAAGCCAAAGTTGCTGCAAATGCTCAGGATACAGATGCAATTTATAAATTAGCTCAAGCTTATCAGGATATTAAAAACTGGAATGGCGCTATTTTAACTTGGCAGAAAATGATAACATTACTTCCTACTTGGGAGCCTGCTTATTATAGCCAGGGTTATGCTTATCAACAAGCTGGAAGCCAAGAATTAGCTTCTGCTGCATACCAAAAATATATTGATACATTGTTGGCTAAGCCAGCGGCAGACCAAGAAGCGAACAAAGAAACGATGTCTTATGCTTATTTCGCAATTGCATTTATAGCAAAAGATAGCGACAAAGAAAAAGCGAAAGCTAATGTTGCTAAGTCATTGGCTCTTAATCCAACTTATGCAGATGCACTTTCTCTGCAGAAAGTTCTTAATCAATAATCTCAATTAGATTAATATAAACTTCCCAATTCTTAAAATTGGGAAGTTTTGTTTTTAGTAATTTTGTACAAAAATATTTTGATATGAAATGTGATTTTCTTGCAATAGGAGCACATCCGGATGATGTGGAATTAGGTTGTGGAGGAACAATTATAAAATTAATTTCTGAAGGAAAAACAATTAGTGTTATTGATTTAACAGAAGGCGAACTAGGAACCAGAGGAACCGCTGAAACACGCGCAGAAGAAGCTGTCGCTGCGGCAAAAATTTTAGGAATAAGTTCAAGAGAAAATCTTAAGCTGAAAGATGGTTTCCTTAATAATTCAGAGGAATATCAACTTAAAATTGTCGAAAAAATAAGAAAATATAGGCCTGAAATTGTCTTAGCAAATGCAATTGATGACAGACATCCTGATCATGCAAAAGCTGCAAAATTAGTTTCCGATGCTTGTTTTCTTTCAGGTTTGAAGAAAATTGAAACTTTTGAAAATGGTCAACTACAAGAAGTTTGGAGACCTAAACATATCTTCCATTATATCCAATGGAAAAATGTTGTTCCAGAATTTGTCATTGATATTTCTGGGTTTATGGAGCAAAAAATCGAAGCTTGTTTAGCATACAAGACACAATTTTATAATCCTGAATCCAATGAACCGATTACACCAATTGCAACAAAAGATTTTCTGGAAAGCTTGACTTACAGAGCACAAGACCTAGGAAGACTTTCCGGAGTAGAAAATGCGGAAGGTTTTACAACCGAAAAATTGATTGCTCTGAAAAATTTCGATGGAATTATTTGTGATTAACAAAGAAAATATTATATATTTGCACACGCAAAAACGGTGATTGTAGCTCAGTTGGTTAGAGCGCCGGATTGTGGTTCCGGAGGTCGGGGGTTCGAGACCCCTCATTCACCCACAGATAAAAAGCATTTCATTTTATGAGATGCTTTTTTATTATCTCCAAATTTTCATAGTTGTATAACAAAAAAGCGCATTCTAAAAATGCGCTTTTTTTGTTTTTAAACTTCGTCGTCAGAGTCAATCGTAAATGATTTGGATTTGAAGTCTTTATCGTGTCTTTCAGAGATCACATCTTCGCCTTTTTGCTGGATGATAAAGTCTGTAGATTCATTGAATAATTCCTGGAAACTTTTGAAATCCTCTTTGTAAAGATAGATTTTGTGTTTTTCAAAAGTTGCCTCACCGTTTTCCCCGAAGTTTTTCTTACTTTCTGTAATGGTCAAATAATAATCACCCGCCTTTGTCTCCCGCACATCAAAGAAATAAGTTCTTCTTCCTGCTTTCAACACTTTAGTGAAAATCTCATTCTCATGTCGTTCCTTAAATTCACTCATTGTTAAATATTTTTTTAGAAATCTGTTTTAACAAATATAACAGAATTCTCGGAATTTCAAAATATTTTGTTAAAAAAATCTGTTAAATCAGCTTTTTTCTTAAAATTTTGATAAAAATATTGTTGATATTATTGTTGAATTTAATTAAGATATAAAATTTCGTCAGCTCTTTTCGCGCTTGATTCTCTGTGAGTTATTATAATAGAAGTGGTAGTTTTGATGTCGTTATCAATATTCTGCAAGATGTTTTCTTCTGTTTCTGTATCCAAAGCAGAAAGGCAATCATCAAAGATTAGAATATTCGGTTGTTTTATCATAGCTCTGGCAATGCAAATCCTTTGTTTCTGTCCTCCAGATAGCATCACACCGCGTTCGCCAACCATCGTTTCATATTGCTCTTTGAACTCTTCTATATTTTTGTGGACATCTGCTTTTTTCGCCATTTCTACGACCAAGTCATGATTTGGGTTATCAACGGCAAATCCAATATTGTTCTCAATCGTATCAGAAAAAAGATAACTTTCTTGTGGTGTATAGCCTAATTGGTCTCTATAAAGTTTCAGATTATGAGTTTTCAGATTCTTTCCATCGATTAGTATTTCACCTTCATCTGGGTCGATTAATCTGCAAAGTAGTTGTGCAATTGTAGATTTTCCGCTTCCGGTTTTACCCATTATCGCTAGAGATTTTCCTGCATTAATTTTAAAACTTAGATTTTTGATAGCTTTGATACCTGTATTTGGATAAGTGTAACTCACATTTCGGAATTCAATTTCTCCGGTTATGGGATAAACTTCATTATTCGTATTAATGATGTCAGATTTCATATCCAAAAACTCATTGACACGTTGCATACTGGCGTCAGCTCTTTGATTGACAGAAGTTACCCAACCCAACATCGAGAAAGGAAAAATCAACATATTGATATACATAAAGAAATCGGCGATTGTTCCGACACTCATTTCTCCGGCAATATACTTTTGTCCGCCAATGTAAAGAATCGCAACATTTAAAAGTCCAATAACGAAAATTATGATTGTGAAAAAATAAGCTTCTGTTCTGGCTAAATCAAGCGCTTTGTCTTGATAATCTTTAACCTTGACTCCGTAATTTTTCTCGATATATCTTTCCTTACTGAAGAATTTTACCACTCGGATTCCCGAAAAACTATCTTGTACAAAAGTCGAAATTGCAGACTGGCTTTTCTGCATTACCTTCGATTTTTTGTTGATAATGTCGCTTACTTTGTAGATTCCATAAGATAGAATTGGTAACGGAACCAAAGTCCAAAGTGTCATCTGCAAATCCGTCATAAACATATAAGTGCTGGTAATGATTAATAAAATAATCAAATTCACCACGTACATTACGCCTGGACCAAGATACATTCTGATGGCAACAACGTCTTCACTCAATCGATTCAATAAATCTCCAATTGTTGTCTTTTTGTAATCTGTAATGGAAAGTTCCTGATAGTGACGGTAGATTTTGTTCTTCAATTCATATTCTATTCTTCTGGATGCTACAATAATGGTTTGTCTCATCATAAATGTAAAAAAACCAGAAAGCAGGGAACATCCAATTAAAATTCCTGAGTTGATAAAGATTATTCTGAAGTAAGTCCAATTATTCTTGACATTATCAATGATGTTAAGGTCAGGAGATAAATTTAATGTTGAATAATTTTCCTCTATAATATTGATAGTCTGACCAATATACTGGATTTTGTAAATCGCAAAAAAGTTACTCAGAATGATGAATAGAAATCCCCAAAAAAGTAAGACACGATGTTTCCAGAAATAGGGATTCAGTGTTTTTAAAGCTTTCATTTTTTACACTTCGATTTTCCAAAGTCTTTGCAAAATTAATGATTTAAAATTTCAGAAAAGACTTTAAAAGCAGATTTGAGATTTCTTAACAAATGATAAGATATTTAAAAAATGACGAGGCACAGAAGTTGACATTTATCACTAATTTTGTATCCGAAAAATCTAAATAAATGAATCCAAAACCTAAATACGATATTGCGTTGGTAGGCGGTGGAATTATGAGTGCAACTTTGGCAACAATGCTTCACGAATTTGACCCGAGTCTGGAAATTGCAATTTTCGAAAGACTGGAAAAAGTGGCCAAAGAGAGCTCTTCTGCTTGGAACAATGCTGGAACAGGACATTCTGCTTTCTGCGAACTGAATTATACGCCTGAGAAAGAAGGCAAAATCGATATCAAAAAAGCGGAATATATCGCAGAACAATTTGAAGTTTCTAAGCAATTTTGGTCTTACTTAATCAACAAAGGAATTATTGACAATCCGAAAGAATTCATCAATTCTTGTACACATATGAGTTTCGTCTTTGGAGAGAAAGATGTGACCTATCTTAAAAAAAGACACAAAGCTTTACTAAAATCACCTTTGTTCCAAGGAATGGAATATACTGATAATCATCAACAATTAGAGAAGTGGCTTCCACTGATGATGCAGAAAAGAATGGCGACAGATAAGCTTGCTGCTACGAAAATGGACCAAGGAACGGATGTCGATTTCGGGAATTTGACAACAAAATTGATAGACCATCTCAAAAAAACTGAGTCTGTAGAAGTTTTCACTTACCACGAAGTAAAAGATGTGGAAGCGGATGGGAACGGAGGCTGGAATCTGAAAGTGAAAGACAGACAGAACCTACACAAACAAACTGTGAATGCAAAATTTGTTTTCATTGGTGCAGGTGGATACGCACTTCCGCTTTTGGAAAGTTCTGGAATTGAGGAGAGTAAAGGTTATGGTGGATTCCCGGTGAGTGGACAATGGCTGGTAACAACTAATCCTGAATTGGTTGAAAAACATCATGCCAAAGTTTACACACAAGCAACTGTTGGTGCTCCACCAATGTCAGTTCCGCATCTTGATCTAAGAATTATTGATGGTCAAAAAGCATTGTTGTTTGGACCTTTTGCTGGATTTTCTACTAAGTTTTTGAAAGAAGGAAGTTATCTGGACTTGCCGGAAAGTGTTAATTTCAAAAATATCCGTTCACTGTTTGGTGCTTGGTGGCACAATATGCCTTTGACAAGATATTTGATTCAGCAGGTGACAATGAGCAAATCTCAGAGAATGTCGCATTTAAGAGACTTTGTGAAAGATGCCAAAGAAGAAGACTGGGAATTGAAACACGCCGGACAAAGAGTTCAAATCATCAAAAAAGACAGATTCGAAGGTGGAAGATTGGAGTTTGGGACAGAAGTGGTTGTGAACAAAGACAAAAATATCGCATCACTTTTAGGCGCATCTCCAGGAGCAAGTACTTCTGCTTTTGCGATGATTATGGTTTTGGAAAACTGTTTTGCTGATAAATTGAAAACAGATTGGAAAGACAAATTGGTAGAAATGGTTCCTAGTTATGGAAAAAAATTAGCGGAACATCCGGAACTCATCCGCGAAATCAGAGATTATTCTAAAGAGAAATTAGAATTGGAATATTAATGAGCGAAACTATTGTAAAACCAATCATTGCTGAAGAAATTCTATTGGAGCTTCAGTCCAAAATGAAAGAAGAGAAACAGGTCATTTTGCATTGCTGTTTCAAATCAGACTTCATTATGGAGGAAAAAATCAGGATTTGGTCTTCTACTTATCTTGTCGACAGAAATTCTGACCATATTTCTAAACTTATCCATTTTGAGAATATCAGCCTTTTCCCGACTTGGACAGATGTCCCTGTTGCAAAAGAATATTGGTTTACATTGATTTTTTCCGGATTGCCAGATGACTGTAAGGTTTTTGATTTTATAGAATTGATTCCTCAGTCGGGCGGATTTTTTCAAGAAGGTATTGTGAGGAATTCCTCTGATGTTTACAGAATTATCCTTGATATATAAAAAGAAAGGTTCAGAAATCTCTGAACCTTTCTTATTTTTTTAAATTATCAAATGCCTTTTGTAATTCGGGATTGGAAGAAAAAGAGTATTCATTTTTGTCCATCAAAGTTTTTGAATAATTCATTCGGTCTTTGGTTAATGGATGAGTGGATAAGATTTTTGGAACTTCTAGATTATCACTTTTCTCAAGTATTTTGAAGAGTTGATACATCCCTTCCGGATTGATTTTATTTTGTTTCAAAATCGCATAAGAACCTTTATCAGCCGATTGCTCAAATTCTCGGGAAAAAGACAAATTATTCAGCTCATTGGCGTTATTCGCTAAAGTGGTCATAATTCCATTCACATCGCCAACAACTAAAGAAACAATGGCATATCCTGCGATACTTCTTGCCAGAATTTTTGTGCTGTGTCTTTCTTTGATATGTGTTGCCTCGTGTCCTAAAAGTGCTGCTAATTCGTTCGGATTTTCAACTTTTGAAAGCAAGCCAGAATAAACAACAATAGTTCCATCAGGCAAAGCAAAAGCGTTGACTTCTTCATCATTAATAACCTTAAAATAGAGTTTTCTATCAGTTGCAAAATTAATGAGATTAGCAAATTCCTGAAGTTTTTCAGACTGTTTTTCATCAATATCAGAAGTCGATTTGATTTGCTGAAAATTGGTATTTCCGATTTCTTCATCGAAACTGATTGGTAAAATATCAGTTACTTTTTCGCTGACATACGGAATGATGAAAATGTAAAAACAAGCGATAAGTGTGATAACGGACACAAAAGCAGTTAAATAAAACTTCGGACCGAAATCCAAAATGTTTTGATACCACGATAGATTTTGAGAAGTTTTTGCAGACTTGTAGATTGTATCAGCAGTTTCAGGATTTTCGATTTTGATGATTTCGTGGAGGTTGTCTTTTTTTGTAATAGACAATATTTCTCCGTTTTTCTCAAACTTAATATCCTGAAAATTCCAGACTAATCTTCTGTTTTCAAAATAAAAGGTTACCTGATTATGCAGAAAAACTTCTAACTCCACAAAATGCGGTTTAGAAGTTTTTCCGTCAAAATATTTTGCCTGCGATGTGATTTTCATTTAGATGATGCCAGAAAGATCCATTGCATCCAAAGCCTCGTCGCCAAAAGCGTTTTTGTATTCTTCTTCTGTTTGTTGCAACGTATCCAAGTTGATATTTCCAACAATTTCCAGACTGCTGAAAAGCTTCGTCAAAGTTCTTACTTCTACAAAAGCATATCCCAAACCTAATGTAAACATCAGAATCAACATATTGATAATCAATAATTCGAAGATGTCTCCTGCTGATAATTTGGATTGGAATCTTACTTTTTCAGTGCCGTTGTGCAAGGTCAAATGGTCAAAATAAAATCTCAAAATATCTCTCTGAAACCAAAAACTGTAGATTCCTAAAGTGATGTATGTTAAAATGACACCTTTGAAATTCAGCCAAAAGTAATCGCTTCCGCTGGCTTTGTATTTGAATTCAGCACTTCCAAATTTTACATTGCTTAATGTGTAATTTCGTAAATCCGTCGTCATCCAGAAACTATAAATTCCGAAAGTAATAATCGTAAGGAATAAATCTTTGAAATATATTTTCATCAATGTTCCTCTGTCGCCTCTATAACCAAATCTTACGCCTCTCCAATTGGTTCTGGACATTCTGTATTTGTAAAATCCGTGGATAGCAAACGGAATGATTCCCAGAAAAAATACATAAAATAAAAATACAAAAATTCCCATCAGAAATGTATTCTGAGTTTTTATTGCTATGATAATCCCAATGTAAAATGCCGCAACGATTCCAAAAATTTTCACAAAACCAACAAACATCTCTTTTCCGGTTCCGGTGAACTGAAAATTATCGCCTTCCAAATAAGAATTAGCGTAAAGATATTTAAGTGTTCTCTCTTTTGCCCAAGGATAATAAAGCCCAAGAGTAATGATTGTTAATAGCCAATTTACGACCACGACTCCAAAGAAATCGCTGCCTTTTCCTTTGAAAGAAAAGTTGTAAGTTTTCATTTGTGTTTCCATTAGTTTTTAATTCTGTTGTGTTTATTAATGTTCTAATTTTTGCATTTCTTGTTTTATCTTTTCCTGCAGACCTTCCGAAGCTGGAACTAGTGGAAGTCTCAAGTAGTTTTTAATCAAACCTTTTTCAGCAAGAATAGTTTTCACGCCGCAAGGATTACCTTCAGCAAAAATCAATCTTGTGATTTCTACCAAAGAATTGTGAATTTTGTAAGCTTCGTCAACCTCTCTGTTACGAGCCAGTTTTACCATTGTAGAAAATTCTTTTGGGTAAGCTTGTCCGATTACGGAAATCACACCGTCGCCACCAGCCAAAGTTACAGGCAAAGTATATTCGTCATCGCCGGACATTAGTGAAAAATTTTCTGGCTTTTGTCTTAGAATATCAAAATATTGAAGAATATTAGGAGCGGCTTCTTTAACCATAAAAAGATTAGGGAAATCATTAGCTAAACGTAAAGTTGTAGAAGCTTCAACATTTTGTCCGGTTCTTCCTGGAACGTTATAAATAATGATTTTTTCTCCAGTTTCAGCTAAAGCTTTATAATGCTGATAAAGTCCTTCCTGATTCGGTTTGTTGTAATAAGGAGAAACCGATAAAACAGCATCAAAATCTGACAAATCTGTTTCCTTGATTTGTTTTACAACTTCAGCCGTATTGTTTCCACCAATTCCTAAAACTAATGGCAATCTGTTATTATTGATCTTCGTGATGTGAGCAACAACTCTGTCCTTTTCTTCCTTGGAAAGTGTTGCAGCTTCTGCTGTAGTTCCTAAAACAACGAGGAAATTGGTTCCGTTGTCTATATTATAATCGATTAATCTCGTAAGAGAATCAAAATCTACGGATAGATCTTCATTGAAAGGTGTTACCAAAGCTACACCTACGCCTTTTAGCTGACCCATTTTTATTTGAAAATTAAATTTCTCAAAGTTAATTTTATTTTAATAATTGACAAAGATTATGTTTGGCTTTGTTAGCTGGTAGCAATTTTTTAATCTAAACTAAAATGAATGTTCTTTTGACTTCTCTAACAATTATTTAGTTAGTTTTAAAACCCGAAAATCATTAGATTTGTATCCATATTATTTTTTAAATGAAATCGGGAATTCACGAATTCAGTAATTAAGATAAAATTAAATGATAAAAAATAAATTATTAGGATTTGGTATAGTCAGTTTGTTGTTGATTGGTTGTAAAGCGCCACTCAACATTGCAAACATCCATACCGAAAAGAATATTTACATTACCAGCGAACTTAGTGAAGATAAGGAAATGGCAGCCATCATTCAACCTTACAAACACGAGCTGGAAGGTAAAATGAATACCAAAATTTCTCATACCAATACAGAACTTAATAAATCAGGCGATAACAGCAATCTGGGAAATCTTTTGGCGGATTATACTTTTGAAGGTGCTGATGAGTGGGCGAAAAAGAATAGCCTCCCACCAATTGATGCTGCAGTTATCAATATCGGTGGGATCCGAACCATCATTCCAAAAGGTGATATTTTGACGAAGCAGATTTATGAAGTAATGCCGTTTGAAAATGAAGTGGTAATCATCAAAATGAATGGAAAAGATGTGGAAGGATTATTTGATTACTATCTGAAAACTCAGAAAAATAATCCGGTTTCTCATTTGGTCATTGAAACGGATGAAAATAATTCGATTTCTAAAAAATTAATTAACGGAAAAACAATCGATTATAATAAAACATATTATATCGCAACATCGGATTATCTGGCTTTGGGAGGAGATAATATGTTCTTTTTTAGCAAAGGTGAAATGATATCAACAGGGATCAAGATGCGTGATCTTTTCCTGGAAAAGTTCAAACAAAATCCAGAGATTTCTTCTCCAGACGACGTAAGATTGATTTTCAAAAACAAAAAAGTGCAGGAATAATGAAAAGAAAAGAGTTTCTAAAATATATCGGAGGGGGAAGTCTCGCTTTGACATTGGCTCCTAATCTTTTGTTGGCAGAGCAATTTGATATTCTGAAAAAAGAATCAGCTCATAAATTGACAATTCTTCATACAAACGATCAACATAGTAGGATAGAACCGTTTGATGCTTCTTACACCAAAAATCCAAATCAAGGTGGTTTTGCGAGAAGAGCTTCATTAGTCAATAAAATCAGAAGTGAAGAAAAAAATGTTTTGCTTTTGGATTCAGGAGATATTTTCCAAGGAACGCCTTACTTCAATTTTTTTGGCGGCGAATTGGAATTTAAACTGATGAGTATGATGCAATATGATGCGTCAACAATGGGAAATCACGATTTTGATAATGGCTTGGAAGGTTTTCTAAAAGTCCTTCCGAATGCGAAATTCACTTTCATTTGCTCCAATTATGATTTCAAGAATACAATTCTAGACGGAAAAACCGAACAATATAAAATCTTCAACAAAGACGGAATCAAAATCGGGATTTTTGCTGTAGGAATTGAGCTGAATGGTTTGGTTGGTAAAAAGAATTATGGGGAAACAATTTATCAAAACCCAATAGAAATTGCTCAACATTATGCTGACTTTCTGAGAAATGAAAAAAAGTGTGATTTGGTAATTTGTTTATCTCACATCGGTTTTGATTATAAAGATGATCCGAAGAAAATGTCTGATAAACATTTGGCGGCAAAAACTTCCGGAATAGATTTGATTTTAGGCGGTCACACGCACACTTTCCTTAAAGAGCCTGTGAATTTCCAGAATAAGGATGGTAAAAATGTCATTGTCAATCAAGTAGGTTGGGCAGGGATTTTATTAGGCAGGTTAGATTTTTATTTTGATAAAAATAAGAATGTGAAAAATATTTCGTGGAATAATCAGTTAATAGATGAAAACATAATTGTTTAGAATGAAGAAAATTTTATTAATTATATCAGTTTTTACAGCACTGATTTTTCAAGCGCAAACCAGCAAATGGAGCGATCTTTTCTCATATAATAATGTCCTGAAAATAAGAGAAGACGGTGACAGATTAATCGCGGCCACAGAAAACGGTATCTTTTATTATTATCCAGGAACAGGCGAAATCAAAAAACTCTCAAAAGCGAACGGACTTCATGAAGTTAAAATTTCTGCTTTTGATTATAATCCTGCTACTCAAATGGGAATTGTTGGTTATCAGAATGGATCTTTGGACGTAATCACGCCTAACGGGATTTTTTTGATTGTTGATATTCCTATAGCAACTGGAACGACTAATAAAAATATTAATCATATAGCCATTAATGGGGATAGAGCAGTTATAGCAGCGGGTTATGGAGTGTCGATATTTAATATTAATAAAAGAGAATTTGGAGATACTGTATTTTTCCCGGCCACCAGTACTAATGTAGAAACTGTAAACGCAGCAGTCATTAAAGATAATACGGTTTATGTGGCTACTAGCAAAGGAGTGAAATTCCACGAGATCAATTCTACATTTGCGCTTTATTCAGAATGGAACTTACCTTCTAATACAATAGAGACTGGATCTAATACCAATATAGTATTTACTAAAATTGATACAAAAAATACGACTGCTTTTGCTAGAAAAATTATCACCAAGCCTGGCGGCCTTGAAGTTCCTGATGAGTTCTATTGTGAGGTAAACTATGGTTCCGGAACATCTTTTACAAAAATCAACAGACAGTTTGCTGATGTTAGGGATTTACAAGTTACAAATAATCAGATTATTATTTCGGATAAAACTGATGTCTATATTTATGGAACAAATGGAACATTACAAAAGAGTTTCAATGTAGGCGAGGATATTAATACGGCTTTGATTTATAATAACTCGCTGTATACAGGAACACAGATTTCTGGATTATTTAATGAACAAAAAAACAGTTTCAAGCCAGACGGCCCATTTAAAAATATTTCTTATAAATTATCACTTCTCAATGGGCATATTTGGGTTTCTACAGGTAGCAGAGATGCTTACAATAAGACAATTATGAGAAGATTGGGATACTACCATTACGATGGTAATTCTTGGATTTATCCAGATCTATTCAAGCAAAATCTTGATACTTATTACAACATATTAGACGTGGTGCCAAATCCATCTGATCCAACAGAAGTTTTCTTTACCAATTATTATACAAGATTATACCATTCTTCAAAAGGTATTTATAAAATGTCCAATGATAAGTTTGTTAAATTATATGCATCAGAAGGGGCATTGGATCTTTCTAGACCAGTAGGATGTACTTTCGATTCTAATAATAATTTATTTTGTACCGTAGCGCAGATAGAAGCAACAAAGACTTCAGGATTTTACTACTATAACAGAACTGCTGATAATTTTGTGTTAAATGGAACATCTCTTAATGACGGGGCACAGAAACCAATTGCAAAAGACGGTGTTTTATATATGCCTTTGCCAAGAGGTTCTGGAGGATTGTTGATGTATAACTATAATAATACACCACTTAATAATTCTGATGATGTTCTTAAATTTTTGAATAAAAATAATAATCTTCCTGTAGAAAATGCGGTCAGTGCTTCCTTAGATAATAATGATGATTTATGGATTGGTACATCAGATGGATTGAGAATTTTATCTAATCCAAAAGCTAAAATTTCTGAAGATAATCCACAGACAGAGGAGATTATTATAGAAGAAAATGGATTGGCAGAGGAACTATTTAGAGATGCTAATGTTTTACAAATAACCACTGATTCAGGAAACCAAAAGTGGATTTCTGTAGATGGAGGTGGTGTTTTTTACATAAGTCCATCAGGGGATAAAACCATCTATCACTTTACAAAATCGAATTCCCCATTACCTAACGATAGTGTAACAGATATCCAGATCGATGAAAAAACAGGAAAGGTTTATTTTGCAACTATAGATGGTATCATGGTTTACCAAGGAGATGTATCCGAGGTTACTTCCAATTTTGGTAATGTACTTGTTTATCCAAATCCAGTTGTATATGCTCAATACAAAGGTAATGTGAGAATAAAAGGATTAGCGCAAAAAACCAATATCAGAATTACAGATGCTGCAGGTAATTTGGTACATTCAGCAGTGGCTAATGGTGGTTATTTTGAGTGGAATCTTAACAATCAAAGAGGTGTAAGAGTAGCTTCGGGAATCTATTATGTTTTGATGACCAACGAGGACGGAACAGATACAGCAACTGCAAAAATAGCTGTCGTAAATTAAGAAATGACCCAAGAAGTTTTTTTACTGTCTTATACAAAATATGGAGATCACGATGCTGTTCTCCATTGTTTTTGTAGAGAAAACGGATTCGAAAGCTTTTTTGCCAAAGGAATTTACGCACCCAAAAACAAGAAAAAAGCGTTTCTTTTTCCTTTGAACGAGCTGTTACTTTACACTTCTGACAAAAAGAAAAATATCCAGAATGTTATCAAGTTGGAACAGAGAAATTCAGACCTTTTCACTTCTGATATTAGAAAGAACTCTATTTTATTTTTTATTTCTGATTTACTGAATCAAGTTCTAAGGAACGAAAACCAAAATCAGAATATTTACTCGGAGATTTCTCTTTTTTTAAGTCAGTTGCAAATGGATAATTTCCAATCTCATTTGATATTTATTTTTAGATTGTTGAAACAGCAAGGTTTGCAGCCATTATTTTCTGATAAAACTTATTTGAACCCCGAATCAGGTAACTTCGAAGAAACCGAATCTCATCATTTTTTTGATAAAGATATTTCTGCAATCTGGAAAGAACTGATTGTATCACAAAATCCCTATGATATCAAATTGAGCCGATTCGGAAAACAAAATTTTCTCGATTCTATTTTAGTTTATTATCATTATCATTTTACCGATTTTAGGGAACCTAAATCTTTGGAAATCATCAAAGAAATTTTTTAAATTATGATTATAAAAGCCGAACAAAAAGATATTGCAACAATTCAAGATTTAGCCAAAAAATCTTGGAATTTCGCTTATGCCAATATCATAACACAAGAACAAATCGATTATATGCTGAATATGATGTACTCCGAAGAGGCATTGAAAAAACATTTCGAAAATCCTAATTATCATTACTATTTAGTTTTCGAAAATGATGAATTTCTTGGTTTTGTTGGATTTGAATTTCATCAAGAACCGGAAACTACAAAACTTCACAGGATTTACTTTTTGAAAGAAGCGCAAGGAAAAGGCTTGGGCAAAAAAGCGTTGAAATTTGTCATCGATGAAGCGAAAAACGTGAATGATAAACGAGTTACGCTCACTGTCAATAAAAATAATTCGGCACATAAATTCTATGAATCCCAAGGTTTTAAAGTTTATAAAGAAGCCGTTTTAAATATCGGAAATGGTTATGTAATGGATGATTATCTGATGGAATTTGTCATCAATCAATAATACACTAAAGCATTTGCAAACGCGCAGATGCTTTTTTTTGTGATTGATTTTTACTCTTTTTACATACTATAAGTTAACTGAGAGTGAACCGCTTTCAAACGTCAAATTTCTATAAATTAGATTTATGGTTTTTCAATTTTGCTTAAATTCTGATTTTAAGTTCATTAATAGAATTAAAAATATTTAAAATATCAATTTCCTAAAACAATATTATGAAGGTGTTAATTCTTAATAAAACTTCATTGAATTTATCCTTAAATATTATTAATGCACAGATAATGATGCATTAAAGTTTTATTTGGTGGATAATTTTAGATTTGTCACAGAACGAAATCAGAACGCTGATAGTAATTTTTCTTCATATACTATTTTTTAAATTTGGAAAGCCTGCTATTGATAGTAGGCTTTTATTTGTCATATAATCTTAGATTGTTAATAATAATGTATTAGGTTAAAAAAATCATTTATTATGCTTTTGCGGTATAAATAATATTATATAATTATTTAAATTTGCATTACAACACAAATAAATGAAAAAAATGAAAAATTCAATTGGCACAGCTGTGCACTCTATTTTCTTAGATAGGAACCCTATTTTCTACAAATCTTTATCAATCCGAATAAGCTATAATTAAGTTACAGCTATTATTCTGTCTATTTCAAGTTTACACTTGAAAAATTAATATCTATTTAAAAACACACAATAATGAAAAGAATAATTTTCGTCTTCTTTTTGTTTTCTGCATTATCAAAACTTTTTTCACAGGCAACAACTCCAATACCTTGTACTAGTGGAAAAGCATATGTTGTAATGCAAAACGTAACTGGAACAAGTGGTATCTCTGGTTTTTATTCTATTGATGCTAATAGCGGAGCAGTAACTACAATTAAAAATCCAATTATCCCAGCATCTACTGGGATTACTGGAAGAAGGATCAATTGTATTGGTTATAATAAGCTGGATGGATTCATATACGGATACAGAGCAAACTCTAACCAGATTATCAGAATGGATGCTAATGGCAATTATGACCTTATTACTGTAGGCGGCTTAACTGCAGGAACGGTAGGTTCGGCTACCGCTGGAGACGTTTATAATAATGAGTTGTATATTTTCCGGAATTCTTTTGCCCAGATTTATAAGGTTAATCTCAGCACCTTAGCTGTCACTGTAATCCCTTTTACGACACCTACTGCCATTACCAACTTTCAAATCAACGATTTCGCTTTTGCATCGGATGGTAATATCTATGGAATCACTCAGATTGGTAGTGCAAGAAAAGTTTTTAGAATCAATTTAACCACCAATACACTACAGTTTTTGGGAGATGCTGTAAGTACTCAAATCAATTCCGAAGCTGATGACTCTTGGGGAACCGCTTTTATTGATTCTGCGGATAATCTATATGTAGGAAACAATGGAAGTAGAAATGCCTATAAATTTCAGTACAATTCTGCAACGACGTCGTATAGTATGAATGCCAGTTTGTTCGCAACAGCGAATGATGCAGGTCAAGTTTTGGCAGATGGCGCAAGTTGTGCACTTACATTGCCTCCAAATCCCAAAGATGATACAGGTTGTATTGCTGATCCAACGCTTTCACAAACTATTACAATCAATGTTTTAAGTAATGATGTGTCTGGAACAAGAGCTATTAATCCTGCAAGCGTAAGGCTCATCAATCCGTCAACAATGGCTCCGGCTACTTCAGTTACAATTCCTGGACAGGGAACTTTTACTGTCAATACAGCCACTGGCGTAATTTCATTTTCCTCTTTAACCACTTTTACGCAACCAGTAACGATCCAATACAGTGTAGCAGATACGGCTGGACTTGTTTCTGCTCCTGCAACAATTACGGTTTCAATCTGTTATTGTACAAAAATGCCAGCAACAGGAACACCCAATGCATATACCCCAATCGGGATAACTTCACAACAGAAACAGGACAGCTGGCCGCAAAGTATTCCTAATGGTTTTATAGCTTTAGAATCAAAACAGAGAGGACTTGTTATTACGAGAGTCAATCACGTGAGTACAACGCCTCAAACGACAGATTCTGTTACAGATCCCAAAGAAGGGATGATTGTGTATGATATCCAGGACAAATGTGTGAAGCTTTTCAACGGAACAAGATGGAAATGTATCAATAGAAGTTGTAACCAATGATAATAAAAACCAAATGAAAAATAAAATTTATAATATAATTTTCTGTGCTGTAGCAGTCATTGTAAACGCCCAAGTTTCTATGGGTGGTAAATTAAATGTAGATGGCGCATCGGCAATTTTAGATTTCAATGATTTAACCAGTAATACTAATGGCATCATACTTCCTGCTGTAGATGACACAACCAATGCCTTTAATTCTATGACATCAGCTAATAATGGAACATTTCTTTTTGATAAAAGTAATAACAGAGTAAGGATGTACGAGAATAATATTTGGGTTAATCTTACCGATGAAGGAGCTTCAAGTTCCATTATCCCAAATACTTCAGATGAATCCGGCTCAGGTGTTATCATGGGATCAGAAACTACTGATGCAAAAGGGATTTTGATTTTAGAAGCTGCAGATAAAGCCTTGATATTACCAAAAATTGCCAATCCACATTTAACTGTAAAAAGTCCTTATCCGGGGATGTTATGTTACGATACTGTTGGCCGTTCAATTGCAGTTTACGATGGGAATGTCTGGAGCTATTGGAAGTAAATTAAATCACTTTTTGCTTAAATAAAATCTTAAAATTTCAAGTTTATTATTAAGAATAATTTTATTCTTTCTGTAAACGTATTCGATTGAATCTCCTTTCTTTTTAACTAAAGAATCTCCTTTTTTATATTCGAATTCTAAAATTGTTTTTTTTCCTCCTGAATATGCAACATACCTGAAATTGTGTTCTTCTTTATTTACATACACACTATCAACTCTTCTGATGTAATCTTTTGCTAAGATTCTTTTGACACTCTCATCATAACCAACAAAATATTCTCGAACAAAAATAAATATAATGAATGCGCCAAATATTAAGGCAAAAATGTTTAATGCCCTTTTTGTTTGCTTATCAAGTTCCATTATGTCACTCATTTTTGAAAACTATATTTTAATTCTAATATAAAATCAACTTATTTTAGCCCACTTATTCTTCCCTTTATATTGTCTGATGTAATATTGTTTCATCACCTGATTATCGGGATGATTGAGAAGAGAATCTTTTTCCAGAATTCTTTCCACGGTTAGTTTCGAAGCTTTGATAATGGCAGAATCTTCTATCAGACTCAATTTTTTGAAATCTACAACACCACTTTGCTGAGTTCCAAGAATATCGCCCGGACCACGCAATTCCATATCAACTTCTGAAATTTTGAAACCATCATTAGTCTGAACCATCGTTTTGATTCTGGTTCTGCTTTCTTTGCTCAGCTTATCGTCCGTCATCAGGATACAATAACTTTGTTCTGCGCCTCTACCAACACGTCCACGTAATTGATGAAGCTGCGATAACCCGAATCTTTCAGCGCTTTCAATTACCATTACAGAAGCATTTGGAACATTCACACCAACTTCTATTACAGTTGTTGCGACCATAATTTGGGCATTTCCGGAAGCGAAAAATTGCATATTAATATCTTTCTCCGCAGGTTTCATTCGTCCGTGAACCATTGTCACATTGTAACTTTTGAAAAAATTCATGACCTGATCCAATCCTTCCATCAGATTTTTGTAATCCAGAGTTTCTGATTCTTCAATCAATGGATAAACAAAGTAAATTTGACGACCTTTTTCTATTTCTTCCCGACAGAAATTGTAAACCGAAAGTCTGTCTTTTTCTCGCCTGTGAGCAGTGATAATTGGTTTTCTTCCGACTGGCATTTCATCAATCACAGAAACATCCAGATCCGAATAAAAACTCATTGCCAAAGTTCTAGGAATTGGTGTAGCAGTCATTACCAAAATGTGAGGCGGAATATTATTTTTTGCCCAAAGTTTAGCCCGTTGAGCCACTCCGAATCTATGTTGCTCATCGATAATCGCTAATCCCAATTTATGGAATTTAACTCTGTCTTCAAGGATTGCGTGCGTTCCAATAAGGATAGAAAGTTGTCCGTTTTCCAATTCTTCGTGGATGATTTTTCTTTCCGAAGTTTTGGATGAACCAGTCAAAAGTTTGACATTAATGTCTGTATTTTGTAATAATTCTTTGATTGAATTGTAATGTTGCTGAGCCAAAATTTCTGTCGGAGCCATCAGACAAGACTGGAAACCGTTGTCCATTGCAATTAGCATTGTTAATAATGCAACCATCGTTTTTCCTGAACCAACGTCGCCTTGCAGCAATCGGTTCATTTGGGTCGAACGTTTCATATCGGTTCGGATTTCTTTCAGAACTCGTTTTTGGGCGTTCGTTAATTCGAATGGAAGATTGTTATTATAGAAATTAGTGAAATGGTCGCCGACAATCGGAAACGGATTTCCGAACGATTTCGTTTTCTGATGCAGTTTTTTAAGTCCATAACCTAATTGGAAGAAAAATGCTTCCTCGAATTTCAATCGTCTGTCAGCCGCTTCAAAATGTTTAAAATCTTTTGGAAAATGAATGTTATAGTAGGAATTCAATCTCCCTATTAATTTCATCGATTTCAAAAGATAATCGGGTAAATTCTCGGAAATCAGTTGAGGTAAATCTTTTAAAATGTTGAAAATAACATTTTGAAAAAACTTATTATTGATTCCTCGCTTACTCAATTTTTCGCTTCCTGGATAAATTGGCAAAAGCGTTCCTGATAATGCTTTTTTTTCATCGGCTTCAATCTCCGGATGTGGCATAGAAAAATTGCCATTGAAGAAGTTGACTTTCCCAAAAATAAAAATTTCTTTATTTAATGGAATGGAGTCTTTCATCCAATTGGTGTATCGGAACCAAACCAAATCCATCGTCCCGGTTTCATCCCGAAATTTTGCGGACAAACGCTTTCCTTTTTCGTAAGTAACTTCTTGGATATCTGTGATTTTTCCTTTTAACTGGATATCTGCATCCGGCTCTTTGGTCAAATTACCGATTTTGTAAATCTTACTTTTATCGATATATCGAATCGGGTAGAAGGTCAGCAAATCTTCCACAGTCGAAATGCCCAACACGTTTCTGATAAATTTTGCGCGTTCGGTTCCGATGTTTTTGAGAAATTCTATGGAAGTTTCTAAAGTCAAAAAAGGAAAATTTGTTCCGACGAATTTCGGGAAAATTTATGAAATTTCAGTTTAGAATCAATTCAAATCAAAAACAAAATTGGAGCATTATCGGTGACTTTTTTCGAAGAGTTTCGGAATCGTATTAAAACCTAACCAAAGAACTGCGAGGACAAGTGCAATCCCAACAAAAACTTGTACGCAGGACATCAGCAAAGAATAACTGCTGGAATTACTTACTAAGATTTTTTCTGTGGTAATGAACAATTTACTCTCGCCGTTTTTTGGATTGACAAAGATTTTATATGCTTTATTTTTTTTGTAATTCTCGATATTCTGAGAAAGCTCATTTTTTAGTTTTTCTTTTTTTTTTCTGTTTTACGGAAATACCAAGGATAAACAATTTTGATAGCTTCAAATTCTGTCACCTTTTTGATTTGATTGTTATACAGGAAAGAATATTGGATATTCGCAATCGCTTTTGGACCTTTTCTTCGGGTGATTTCTTCCCATTTGACATACTGATTTTCTATGGTTCCATTGGTTTCTTTCCAGTTCCGATGAAATAATTTGAAATCTTTTAACTGAAGATATGGAGAAATAGAGTAGATGCTGGTCAGGGAAAAGTGAAGCAGTAAAAAAATTACCAATAACCTTTTCCATCTTATTTTAGTTTTGAATTGTGGTATGCAAATCAGAAGCGAAATGATGACCGAAAGAATAGACACACTGATTGGCGAAAATATGAGGTAAATAATCAAAATTATAGGAAACAGGACTTTCCAAGTCAAGAAATCAGTAATGCCTTTTCCTTTTTTAAGATAAGCTTCGTTAGAATTCATATCGTTTCTTTTTATTAACCAACTTAGTCGCGATTAAGAGCCTTCCGCCACTGGTTCGGGATTTAAGATAAATCGGTTTTTGGCTGAATTATAATTCACAATTAAATAACCGCCAACCCGACCGTAACTATTGGAAACCATGAAGTCGTTGGTTTTATCAGTCGTCACATTGTCAAAAATAATTGTCATCAAATTTCCTGTAGGTGTTTCGATAGCATCAAAATTCAATGTTTGGAAAATCTGATTGGTTTTTTTGTTGATGATTTTCAATTCGTGCATAAAAGCATCTGATTGGCTGTTTTTTTTATAAACTCCAACAAAATAATAATCTTTCAACGATTGGTTTTGCAGAATTTGTATGTTTTGAAATTGCTCATTGGACAAATCGCTCAATTTATCTTTCAGTTCAAGTATGACATTGAATTGTTTTTCATTATTTTTCCAAGTTCCAGATAACTTATTAGACTTTAAAATAAGCGAAAAAGTGGCTGAGATTTTATCGTTCTTATCCAATTCATAAACTTCAATTCGATTCGTTTTCTGGTCAAATTGGCCTTCTAATCGGATAGGATTGTTGAATTTATCATATTTATAAATACCAATGACATTGTAGTCTTTCTTTGCCGGCTCTCCAAAATATCCGGGCTTAACCTGTAAAGAAAAAGTCACAGGGAATTTGTCAATCTTTCCGGTGAAATTGTAAACCTCATACCAGCCTGCGTAGCCTTTGACGGCAATAAAAATAAAAAGGAATAAGAGAAATTTTACTTTCATTTGTGTTTTATTGATTTTGATTTCAGCTTTATTTATAATTGATTTTAGTTTAAAGTATTGTTGTAAAAATAGTTTTTAGAACAATTTAAAATTCTTTATACTTTTTTTTTGATTCAAAAAAAGTGCCTTAGCAATAAAGTAATAGTAAGCTTGTTAAATTATAATTTTGAATATAATTATACAATGATAGGAACTAAAAAAACATCCAGGTTGTTGGATGTTTCTGTAATTATTCTTTGATTTTCGATTTGAACTTTTTCTGATAGCCTTCCCATTCTTTTCGGGTCTTGATGGTTTTGTACTCGTTGGAAGCAATCATAGAGAAATAGGGTTCTACTTCTTTAGCTTTCAGCGCGCCAGAAAGACTGGTAATTGGGTCTGTTTTCTCATCCAGAAAAACCATTGTCGGGATCATATTGATGTTCATATATTTGGAAAACTGATGAAGTCCGCTTTTAGATTTTTTGCCTTTATAATCAGGATTGATAAATGTATGTCCGGCAAAACTAACAGTTTCGTTCCCATCACTTTCAAACTTTACAGCATAAAAATTTTCATTGATAATTTTAGCAATTTCCGGATGATTGAAAGTGAATTTGTCCATCTCTTTGCAAGGTGCGCACCAATCTGCATAGAAATCAATCAGGATTTTCTTTGGTTCTTTTTTCTGAGCTGCAAGAGCTTGTGTCATCGTCATCCAGTAGACTTGCGCAAACCCTGAAGTTTGAATAAGAAATAAGGTTAATAATAAATTTTTTTTCATCTGTGTGTTTTTTATATTTCATTTAACTTTTCATAGTAGTAGACGTTTTAAAGCTTCAATTTACTTTACACCTTGCATCAGTTTTTTCACGAATGGTGATATCAAAATTAATATTACTCCGGCAATCAATGCATATAATCCCAATTGTTTATATCCATCGGTATAAGTGATAAGAGCATCGTGATTGGTGGCTCCGGATTTTACTTTTGCTAATCCTGCTCCAATTTGTCCTGCAACATATTGTCCATAAGCAGAGGCTAAGAACCACATTCCCATCATCATTCCCTGTAGTTTTTCTGCGGATAGTTTTGTCATAATGGAAAGTCCGATCGGAGATAAGCATAACTCACCAAAAGTAATTACCAGTAATGCGATCGTGAAAATATTAAGAGAAGTGATTCCTTGCAGATTAGCGAAAAATTTGGTTCCGAAAAGAATATAATAACCGAGTCCCAGGAATATAAATCCTAACCCGAATTTGTTGATGGTATTCGGTTCCAGTTTCTTTTTGCTTAACCAGATCCAAAGTAGTCCAACCAACGGTGCCAGGAAAATAATAAAGAAAGCACCCCCGGAATTGTTAACGCCATTTGGGTCTAATCCGAAAAGGTCTTTGTTGAGGTTATTCGCTGCGAAAATACTTAGTGAACCGCCGCTTTGTTCGTAGATTCCCCAGAATAGAATTGAGAAAATAATGAAGATTAAGGCCGCCCAAAGTTTTTTACGTTCAGGCGCAGTAACCTTCGTCATCTCATAAAAAAGGTAGAGTAGTGTCAATGGCCCGACAGTCCACATAAAATAATCAGTGTACTGTGGAACGGAGACCATTATCATAATCAACGGGATGAAGATTAATGAAAGAATGTAAACGCCATATTCTTTCCATTTTTCTAGTGGAGAAAAAGAACCATCTTTATTAATTTTTTGAGGAGCAAGTCCAATTGGCCCCAAACTTCTTTGTGTGAAAATGAAATTGATCAAACTGACAACCATTACAATTGCAGCTAATCCGAAGGCAACATTCCATCTTTTACTTTCAGGTATTAGATGAGAAAACATCTCGCCTTTTCCAATAGCGATACAAAGATAACCGCCTAAAAGTGCTCCCAAATTGATTCCTGCATAGAACAAAGAGAATCCAGCATCGGTTCTTGTATCGTTAGGTTTGTATAATTTTCCAACCATTGTGGAGATATTCGGTTTGAAAAATCCTGTTCCCACAACAGTGAACGAGATTCCCAAAAAGAAATAATCGTGCGGATTGGCAGCGAGAATAAGGCTACCGATGATCATCAAAATTCCACCCCAAAAAAGAGATTTTCTGAATCCTAGAATCTTATCTGCAAACAGACCGCCTACAAAAGTAAAAGCATAAACAAAAGCTTGTGTTGCGCCATATTGCAGATTAGCTTGTTCATCACCAAATTTTAATTGAGAAATCATAAAGAACACGAGCATTCCTCGCATCCCGTAGAAGCAGAAACGCTCCCACATCTCTGAGAAAAATAAAGACCAAATTTGTTTAGGATATTTTCCTTTGAAATTCTGAATTTCTTCGAGGGTAAGATTCATAATATAATTGATAAATAATTCAATTCGTGACGCAGTGAGTCACAAATTTGTTTTGATTAAAATTATTCTAATCCAATTGTTGACACACTACGTCAATAATTGGATTCTAACATACGAATTTAACAAAAAACCACCGAATATTCGGTGGTTTGTATTTATAAATAAATGCGAAAGTTTTTATTTCACACCGTGCATCATTCTCTTAAGAATAGGAGATAGGAAAGCCAGCAATACAGACGCAATTCCACAAAGAACTACGAAAACCATAAAGAATTCGAAAAGGTTGTGAATTGTAACTCCTGCAAATGTTGTGTATTCTGTAGGCAATTGTGCTGTAGAGAACGCTTTTACTTGGTCTGCATTCAATGTTACTTTTTTGTCAAGAACATCCTGAAGGTTAACACCAATCTCTTGTGCTTTTGCAAATTTGTCTCCTGTTGCGGGAATAATTGCTCCCAAAGTTCCTGCTAACGCATAACCTGCAGCATTCGCTATGAAGAATACACCATATAATAAAGATGAGAATCTTTTAGGCGCTAATTTACCAACCAAAGACAATCCAATTGGCGATAAACAAAGTTCACCCATTGTTTGTATTAGATAAAGTAAAATCAACCATTTGATAGCCAATAATCCTGAGTTTCCAAGGTCTTTTACGTTGTAAGCGATGATGAAATAAGACAATGCAATCAAAGCTAAACCAATCGCTTGTTTCAAAGGAGAAACTGGTTCTTTTCCTTTTGCTCTCAATTTATCCCAAAGTAAACTAAATGGTAAAGCCAAAAGCACAACAAAAAGTCCATTAAATATTTGAACCATTGATGGCGGCATATCCCAGCCAAAAATATTTCTGTCAGTTTGATTATCTGCGATGAAGGTTAGTGATGAACCTGCTTGTTCAAAAGCTGCCCAGAAGAAAATAATGAAAAACGAAACAATGTAGATTACCCAGATTCTTTGTCTTTCGATTTTGTTTTCAGCAGAACTCATAATTAAGAATGCTAATGAAATACCGGCTGCATAGATGAAAGGGTAAATAATTCCCTTAATCAATTGACCCATTTCTACAGAGTTAAACCCAAATTCTCCTACCAAAAAGTATCTGAATACGAAGAAAAGAATGACAAACAAAATCGTTGTAAATCCTATAAATTTTCCAGAGAATTTAGCAGTCTGAGATTCACCTTCTTCAAAGTCTTCGTTAGTGTTATTTTTTGGTAAACCACCAATTGGTCTTCCTTCAGGTGTTACAACATATTTATCTTTAAGAATAAAGAAAGTTACAGTTCCAATCAACATTGCGATAGAAGCCGCAAGGAATCCCCATTTGAAAGCAAAAATATCTCTTACTCCGGCAGCGTCTTTTACATCACCAACGTAGGGACAGATGAACTGACCCAAGAATGCTCCAATGTTGATCCCCATATAGAAAATCGTGAAAGCAGAATCCAGTTTAGATTTTTCTTGTTTTGGATAAAGACTTCCTACCATTGATGAGATATTCGGTTTGAAGAACCCGTTTCCGAAGATAATTACAAAAAGAGCAAACCACATTAGACCTTTTGCACCCCCAAGGTTGTCAGAAAAAGTTGAAGCACTCAAGAAAAGCAAAAATTGCCCAATCGCCATCAAACTTCCTCCTAAAATGATACAGTTTCTGTTACCCAAATATTTATCAGCAATGAAACCTCCTAAAAGTGGCGTTAAATAACACAATGCCAAGAATCCACCATAGATGATAGAAGCATCGGCTTCTCTTATCAGTAGAGAGTTTACCATAAATAAGGTAAGCAATGCTCTCATCCCGTAAAAATTAAAACGCTCCCACATCTCCGTCCCAAATAGGACCCACAAGCCTTTAGGATGTTTCGAACTAGTCTTTACTGTCTCCATATAAATTAATTGTTAAATTTTCTTAAAGGCAACAAATATAGTTTTTTTTCATCAACGGTAAAGTTAAATTGCAGACGATTAACACATTCAGCCAGATTATTTTTATATTATGGAAATTAGAAAGTCAACTCCGGAAGATATCAATGAAATAATGGATTGCATCAACACCGCAAGACAGCTGATGCGCGAAAGTGGAAATACAGTTCAGTGGACCAATGGCTATCCGTCAAAGGAACTGATGTTGGAAAGTGTAGAAAAAGGTTATAATTTTTTGATTATTAATGATGACGAAGTGGTTGCAACCTTCGATTTCATTATTGGTGATGACTCGAATTATTCATTAATTGAAAACGGAGCTTGGCTGAATGACGAAAAATACGGCGTCATCCATCGTCTGGCATCCAACGGAAAAGCAAAAGGAGTAGCACAATTCTGCTTCGAATGGTGCTTTTCCCAATTCCCGAACATTAGAATTGATACTCACGAAACCAATGTCGCAATGCAAAAAGTTTTAGAAAGACTCGGTTACCAGAAATGCGGAATCATTTATGTGGCAGACGGAACACCAAGATTAGCATATCAGAAGATAGATGATAAATTATAATCGATTGATTGTGATTCAAATCAATAATCATTTATCAATCATAATTATTATTAATGTCCGCTTTCCTTCATTATTTTATTAAGTCTTTTCAACATCGATAATCCCAACAAAGTCGCAAATATCAAAAGCCCAAAATTGACCAGGAAATAATTGGCTTTGTTTTCATAATTGTACCAGGTGCTGGCAAGGATTCCAGATAATTTATTCCCAACTGAATTCGCTAAGAAGAATCCACCCATCATCAATGCAGTCAATCTTGCAGGAGATAGTTTTGAAACGAATGATAATCCCATTGGCGAAAGGCAAAGTTCGCCAATAGTTACGACACCATATCCGGCAATCAACCAAAGTGCAGAAACTTTTTCAGCACCATTATTTCCTGCATAAACTGCACCAACCATTACCAGACAAGATAAACTGGTAATAAATAATCCTAAAACGATTTTACTTGGTGTCAAAGGCTCTTTTCCACGTTTTCTTAGCATTGCCCAAACACCGACGATTATTGGCGTTAAAGCAATAACCCAAAATGGATTGATGGATTGAAAAAGTTCTGTGTTGTAAAGGAAAACAGGCTTGTCGGAATTCGATTCCAATTCTGATTTTTTTTCCGAGGAAACATTTCTAAAGTAAATATCTTTTCCTGTTTCTTTCAAGGTTTTTCCCTCAGCATCTTTCTGAGAACGGAATTGCTCATCAAAAATCGGGGTTTTCTTATCGGCGTAACTTTTTTCTTCAACCAGGTAAAGCGAAGCCAAAGGTTTTTCCACAGATTCTGAAACACTTCTGTCTGTATAGTAATTTGCCCATCTGGTCAAAGCTGTTCCATTTTGTTTAAAAACCGCCCAGAAAAACATACTGATGAGGAATATCGAAAGCAAAGCACCAATCGCAGGTTTTTCCAATGGATTAGATTTGAAATAAAGCGAGACATAAAAGTAAATAACAGGAACACAAGCAAAAATAAACGCATCTGTGTTTGTGCTTCCAAAGATATTAGTTCCTAAAACCATTGTTGGAACAAACCAGCCAATAACGCCGGCAATAATTGCTGGAACAAAAACTTTCATCAGGATTTCAGACAGTTTTGTATCACCTTCCTGGCTTGGTTTCATTATCGCGGCGTGTCTATAATGCTTCAGTCCGATTGTGAAAATTACCAATCCAAGCAACATCCCAACGCCGGCCGTAATAAAAGCTTCGCCCCAACCGAATTTGTTCCGCATAAACGCCGCGATGATATTACAGATAAACGCACCAATGTTGATTCCCATATAGAAAATATTGTAACCGGAATCTTTGTTAGCTTTGTAAGGTTCTTCGGAATAGAGATTTCCCAGAAGTGTAGAAATCGTAGGTTTGAAGAAACCATTTCCAATAATAATCAATGCGAGAGAACCATAAAATAATGGCAATTCTTTGAAAATACCTACACCAATATAACCTGCAGCCATCAGAACGCCGCCAAGATAAATGGATTTGATATAACCTAAAACGCGGTCAGCCAAAAAGCCGCCAAGAAAAGGTGTAAGATAGGTCAGTGCTATGAAGGTTCCGAAAATATCATCGGCATCTTTATCAGGAATTCCCAATCCTCCGGCAACGCCTTGCGGCTCTATCAGATACAAAACAAAAATTCCGAGAATCAAATAGTAACCGAAACGTTCCCACATTTCTGTGAAAAAAAGGAAAGGCAAGCCTTTAGGATGTTTAGTTTTCATAAAGTTATTTTCTTGATTCGTAAAAATAGGTTTTTAAAATTAATTAATAAAAAAGCCTTTCAAATTTGAAAGGCTTTTGTTCTCTTTTATTTCTCTAGCATTTGGAAATATGGCGCAATCCTATTCTTCATATCTTCTCTGTCTCCATTCAACTCAGCTTGGATTTTTCCTTTATCTTCCTGCAGAACTTTAATCATCTGCGAATAGTTTTTCGGATCTTTCAGTTTTTTATAACCTTTTGTTTTACTGATATAAGTGTAATCATTGGTATTATAATAATCCTGCGCCATTTTCAGAACTTTCATATAATTATCAGCATCTACGGCCAGATACATAAAAATGCCTTCTTCCAGCAAGGTTTCATATTCGCTACCAGTATTATAATGTTCATGTCCAAGATTATTAAGGTCTTCTGTTCTCATTTTTCCGAGATAGAATAGAAATCCGCTTTCATTATATTGGTAATTTTTGAAGTATTCCATTGATTTTTTGAAATACTTTTCAGGATATTCTTTATCCGCTAATTTGGCGTCCGAAAGAACTTTTTTAGAATCAATTTGCGCAATTTTTCCAATCGCTAATAACGAATCTGATTTTTCAATCACATTTTTATAAAGCAACAGTACTTCTTTATCGCTCTGACCAAAAATCAAAATGTTAAAAAGAAATAAAGTAGTTATGATGATTTTACGAAGCATAAATTTGATTATAAATTCTCCAAAATAAAATTCGTCATTTTTTCATAAAGCTGAGGTCTGGTTTGTCCGCCATAGATTCCGTGATTCTTATCTGGATATGCCATAAACTCGAATTGTTTTTTGTTCTGAATTAATGCTTCTGAAAACTCCATAGAATTCTGGAAATGAACATTGTCATCAGCCGTTCCGTGAATCAAAAGGAATTTACCCTTTAACAAGTTAGCAAAAGTCGTTGGCGAATTTTGGTCATAACCTTCCGGATTTTCTTGCGGAGTCTGCAGGAACTTTTCTGTGTAGATGCTGTCATAATATCTCCAGTTCGTCACCGGCGCAACCGCGATTCCTAATTTGAAAACATCAGCACCTTTCGTCATAGCCAAAGAACTCATATAACCACCAAAGCTCCATCCGAAAATTCCGATTCTTGATTTGTCAATATAAGATTGATTTCCAAACCATTGTGCAGACGAAATTTGGTCTTCGATTTCATATTTTCCCAATTGTTTGTAAATCACTTTTTTGAATTTAGAACCTTTGAAACCAGTTCCACGTCCGTCCACACAAGCTACAACGTAACCTTTCTGAGCCAGCATTTCGAACCAAATTCCGTTTCCTCCGTCCCAAGAATTTGAAACCTGCTGAGAACCTGGACCAGAATATTGGAACATAAATAATGGATATTTTTTGTTCGGGTCAAAGTTTTTTGGTTTGATAATCCAAGCATTCAGTTGGTCGCCAACAGAATTTGGAATAGTAATGAATTCCTTCGTTACAAAATTGTCTTTCTGAAGCTTCGCAAGCGCTTCATTATTGTTTTGTAATTCTTTGATTTCCTTTCCGGAAGCATCTTTCAATACATATTTGTTTGGAGAAGATGCTGTCGAATTAGTATTGATGAAATAATTAAAAGTCTTGCTGAAACTGGCCGAGTTATTCCCTTCAGGATAAGAAATCAGCGTTGTTTTTCCTGAGTTAATGTTCAGTTTTGAAACTACTTTGTTTAAGCTTCCTTTTTCTGTCGTTTGGATGTAAGCTTCTTTGGTTTTTGGGTTATAACCGTAGTAATCGGTGATTTCCCAATTGCCTTTTGCTACTTGTTTTTTCAGTTTTCCGGATTTGTCGTACAAATACAATTGTCTGTAACCATCACGTTCGGAAGCCCAAAGGAAAGAGTTGTCGTCCAAGAATTCCAAGGTCAGATTGTCGGTTTCTATCCAAGCGTTGTCGGTTTCTGAGAACAATTTGTTTAAGTTTCCGGATTTAGTGTCCACTTTTATCAAATCCACTTTGCTGTGATGTCTGTTGCTGGTGGCGATGACGATTTCGTTTGCATCATTGGTTTGCCAGATTTGCGGAATATAATGATTCTCAAAACCTGCGATATTCAAAGCAGTCGTTTTCCCTGGATTTAATTGATATAATTGAGCAGAAACCGTTGAGTTGGTTTCTCCGGCTTTTGGATATTTGTATCGCATTTCGGTTGGATAAAGCGATTTCCCATAGATTGGAATATAGATTTCTGGAACTGCAGATTCATCGAATCTCACGAAAACGATGGCGTCGCCCGCTTTGTTCCACTGGTAATAATCTGCGTGACCGAATTCTTCCTCATAAACCCAATCGCCAAGGCCGTTGATGATAGAATTTTTCTTTCCATCGTTTGTAATTTGCGTGATTTTTCCTGAAGTCAAATCCTGATAGAACAAATTATTGTCAACGATGAAAGCGACTTTGCTTCCGTCCGGAGAGAATTTTGGTTCTTGGATATAGTTGCCGTTATTGAGAGGTGTCACTTTATTTGATTTCAAATCCTTTACATCAAATTTTCCCAAAAATGAATGTCTGTAGATATCCTGACTTTCTTTTTGCAACAAGATTTTGGATTCATCTGCAGAGAAAATATATGATTCGAATTTTCCATCCACGATGTTTCCGGATTTCTGAGATGTTTTGTAATTATATTTTGCGATGCCATCTTTCTCGATGGTAGCATAGTTTTCGCCGTCATTCAAGGATGCAATTCCTGCAATTCCTTTTCCGCGATAGTAGCCGGAGTAGATTTTATCGAGAGTTATTTCTTGTGCAATAATATTTTGTGAGAAAACTGCCGTCATCATAACAACAGAAACAAAGAACTTTTTGTTCATAACCTTTCAATTTGATTTTTAAGAATTCACGAACCTTGCGGTTTCATTTTTAAGATTTTAATGACGTAAATATAATAAAGATATATTGTTTTGAATGTAATCTTAAAACAGAGAATTGCTAATGCGTGAGGGATAGTAGTGGAAATCCTTTTTTGCTGGGGGAATTGGTGTGGGAAAAAGATTGTAGCGGATAGCCCGACCCGAGCGGTGGCCATTGATGTTGGCGAGGGGCACGCCCAAATACTGATAACTGTTAACTGAAAACTTTCAGCCAAATTCCTTATCTTTGCGCCATTATTTTTCTCACTTAAAACGTTTATAGCATGCAACTGTACAACACCTTAAGCGCAGAAGAAAGAGCCAGACTTATTGATGAAGCTGGTAAGGAACGCCTTACATTGTCTTTCTATGCGTATGCCAAAATTGAAAACCCAAAGAAATTTCGCGACGATTTATTTATAGCCTGGAACGCCCTGGATGCGCTTGGCCGAATCTATGTGGCGCACGAAGGAATCAACGCTCAGATGAGTGTTCCGGCGGAAAATTTTGAGGCTTTTAAAGAAACTTTGGAAGCTTACGATTTTATGAAAGGTATTCGTCTGAATGTCGCTGTGGAGCAGGATAATCACTCTTTTTTGAAGTTGACTATTAAAGTCCGAAACAAGATTGTTGCGGATGGTTTGAATGATGAGACTTTTGATGTGACGAATAAAGGAATTCATTTGAAAGCTCAGGAATTCAATGATTTGCTGGCGAATCCGGATACTATTGTGGTGGATTTCAGGAATCATTATGAAAGTGAAGTAGGTCATTTTGAAGGTGCAATTACGCCGGATGTTGAGAATTTCCGCGAAAGTTTGCCGATTATTAATGAGCAACTTCAAGATTTCAAAGAAGATAAAAATCTTTTGATGTATTGTACTGGCGGAATCCGTTGTGAGAAGGCGAGTGCTTATTTTAAACATCAGGGTTTTAAAAACGTTTACCAATTGGAGGGCGGAATTATCGAATATGCGCGTCAGGTAAAGGAAGAAGGTGTTGAAAGTAAGTTTGTCGGGAAGAACTTCGTGTTTGACCACAGATTAGGCGAAAGAATTACAGATGACATCATTGCGCAATGTCACCAATGCGGAAAACCTTGTGATAATCATACGAATTGTGCGAATGATGCTTGTCATCTGTTATTTATCCAATGCGATGAATGTAAAGCAATTATGGAAAATACTTGTTCAACGGAATGTCACGAGATAATCCATTTGCCTCAGGAAGAACAAGTTGCGAGAAGAAAAGGACTGCAGGTTGGAAATAAAGTGTTCCGAAAAGGCAAGTCTGAAGCTTTGAAATTTAAAAATTCTGGAGATTTGTCCACACAGACTTTAGCAAAAGCTATAACAAAACCTGAAACGAAGGATATTCGTCAGAAAATTAAAGTTAAAAAGACTTTGCTAGGAAAAGCGGAACATTATTTTACTAAATCTAAGATTGCACAGTTTTTAATTGAGAATAATAAACTCGCTGTAGGCGATAAAGTTTTAATTTCTGGCCCTACAACAGGAGAACAAGAAATTACGATAACTCAGATTTTTGTTGATGGCGAATTCAGCAATAGCGCTAAAGTTGGAGATCAGATTACTTTTGAACTTCCATTTAGAGTGAGATTGTCTGATAAGTTGTATAAAATTTTACAAGATTAAATCATTTTTTACGATGAATTTTAGTCTCACAAAAAAGGAACTTAGAACCATTTATAAAGAAAAAAGAATGGCCTTATCACAAGATGAGGTCAATTTTTTGTCTAAAAAAATCTTTAAACAGTTTGTTTTACAATTTAATATCATTGAAAATCAAAAAGTTAATATTTTTTTACCGATTGAAAAATTTAATGAGATAGATACTCAATTTTTTATAGATTATTTTTTTGATAAAAGAGTTCGTGTTTTTGTACCGAAAATTCAAGATAAAAAAATGATTTCTGTGGAGATTTTTCCTGATTCAGAATTTGAAATTAATCAGTGGGGAATCAAAGAACCGATTTCTAATATTGGCGCCAATGTTGAATTGGACTATGTTTTAACGCCTTTGCTATATTGTGACCGATACGGAAATAGAGTTGGCTATGGAAAAGGTTTTTATGATTCTTTCTTTTCGAGTGATTTGAAGATTCATAATAAAATTGGTCTAAATTTCTTTTCTCCGAATGAAGCTATTGTGGATGTTTTCGAAAAAGATGTTGCCTTGGATGGGTTAATTACATCTTCAGAATTTGTAAATTTTACTATTAAATGATTGGTTATCAATTATGTTGATTTGTAAATCACTTTACAATGATATTACAAGTTATTTATTAATGATTTTTGTCAGACCGTCCTACATTTGTAATGTAATTATGATACAATAATTAAGAACAACAAATCAATAATAATAATTAATTAAAATTTTAGAACATGAAAAAGTCATTATTCGTAGCTGCTATCGCTGCAATCTCTCTAGTTGCTTGTAACAAAGCTGATAAAGTTGAAACTGCTGCTGTTGATTCAGTAGACGCTACTGCTGATTCTGCAATCGCTGCAATCGATTCTACAAAAACTGCAACTGTTGATTCAGTTAAAGCTACTGCTGACTCTGCTAAAGCTGAAGTAAAAGCTGACGAGAAAGCTGCTAAAGAAGAAATCAAAAAATAATTAGATTCCAAATCTAATTTAAAACAAAACCCGCTAATTAGCGGGTTTTGTTGTTTTTATAGTATCAGAATCCTTTTTGTAGAAATTGGTAAAGTAAAACTTAAACTCTTTCTGGAATTTGACTGGTGATGCCTTCAGTGTATATTGTGCTTTTCTGTTGACTGTTGTGATGTAAGTTCTTTTGTTGTCATAATATTCTACATCAAAATTAGCAAAATCCAAAGTGTCATTTTCTTTTACAGTTTTAGACGTCGTGAGTTTGCTGACTTTAGCGAATTTCACTTTCAAACTGTCCATTTCTTTTAATAAAGGTGTCAGATTGCTGGAATCTTTTAATAAAAAGTGAGCTTGCATTTGTGTGTAAATCACAGAATCTATTTCTGTATCCTTGTTTCCGGAAGTATAAAGGGCGGATAAGTCTAACAAATCCTGAACTTTTTGAGTCGTAATCAGGTTGATTGCCTGTAAGCTATCCAGTTTTGTCTTAGAATAAGTTCCGTTGTTATTGGCATTTCTAATGACTTCTATAGAATTTTCGTCGCCTTCATATTTTTTATTGCAGGATACTACTGTCACAGTTACTATAGTTATACCTAATATCCAATAATATATTTTATTTTGTTTTTTCATCGTCAGTGATTTTGAATTTAATCATTACAATTTTTCCATTTTTCATTTGAGAATCTATCACTTCCAGATTTTCCAAAGTCGTAGTAGGAAGCGTAACCAACGAGATGTATTTCTGCTTGTCCATAGTTTCTATCCCATAAATATCACTATCAACTACCTGATAGATCAGCGCATTATCACTAATTAATCTATTCAGTTGTTGGGTCTTTTTCTTGAAATCTTTTATCGATTTTGAATAATAATATAACTGAACAGCATATTCATTGGGCTTCAATTCAATATTCTCTTCTCTGTCAGCTGGTGCATTTGTTAAGTCTCTTACAATCGTTTCTGGTTTATAAAATGGAGATGAAATTTCCATTTTCAAGCTTTTGCTTTTTGTTTCATAAACAAATTTTGAATTCGGTTTCACTTTAAAAAGAATAGGGGATTCGTTTTCTCTGATAATTTTAACGTCGAGTTCGCCTTTGATTGAGGAGTTTCTGTCCGCATCTGTAAAAGCATAAGTGTATTTTTTATAAAACAAATTATCATAAAATACTAATATCAAGACTGTTGCAAACAAGAAAGCGGAAATTCCCAACCACAAATATCTTTTTAAGAAATTTTGTTTTTCACTCTTGAAATTAATATTTTGATTAATCTCGTCAAAAGCCTGATTGTCTATCGAAACTGGTGGCTTTTCAGTAACTGAAGTTTGATTTTGTTCTACTGTAACTACTTCTATAGGTTCTTCAATCTGCTTTTCTGAAACTACAGTGGCAGTCGTTTCCTCTGCAGAAATAGCAATCGGGTTTTTCTTTTTAAACTCAGACCAAGAATTGAAACCGGAATAAACTGATAAAATATTCAGCATATCAATTCTAGGAATTTTTTCCTGAGAATTATTCTTGAAGTAAGTGTAAAAAGTTTTTTCGCTGATATTCCCTTTTGCTTTTTGTCTCAAATCTTCTTGGAAATAAATAATATCTATTCCTTTCCATTTGGAAATATCATCATAAGCCGGGGAATGCGTCTCAAGATATTTGCCCTGAACAGCCTTTTTTAAGGATTGAAAATGTAAAAATTCGGTATCGCTCAAAATTCTATTTATTCTTAAATTGTTGATTTACAGTAATTGTTATTTGTAAATCGTGTTTTACAAATATATTACAATTAATTTTCAAAACAAAAATATTTTATCGATATAATTTTGCCCTGTTCAAATAATGGACAATCTATTAACTAACAATTTAATTAAATTATTATGAAAAAGTCATTCTTCGTAGCTGCTATCGCTGCTGTAGCTCTTGTAGCTTGTAAAAAAACTGAAACTGTTGATACTGCTGCTGCTGATTCTGCTGTAGTTGATTCTTCTGCTGCAACTCTTGATTCTGCTGCTGCTAAAGTTGATTCTGCTGCTGTAAAAGTTGATTCTGCTGCTGCTAAAGTAGAAGGAGCTGCTGCTAAAGTTGATTCTGCTGCTGCTAAAAAATAATCTTAACCAAGTTAAGAATTTGAAACCGTTTCTTTCGAGAAGCGGTTTTTTTATTTCTCCAATTTCTGTCTTAGGATTTCGTAGCAAGTAATTGCGGCTGCATTACTTAAGTTTAAAGAATCTATACTTCCGGACATTGGAATCAAAACATTTTCTCCTTTATCTTTCCAGAAGCCACTTAAGCCGGAATGTTCTGTTCCGAATAAAATTGCAGATTTCTCTTTTAAATTTTTTGTCTGAATATTTTTAGCGTCTTCACTCATGAATGTTGTGAAGATTGTGTATTCGTAAGTTTTCAGAAATTCTAAAGTTTCTTCGTTCGAAGCTTGGAAGATATTCATTCCAAAAAGGCAACCCACACTGGAACGAATGACATTTGGATTGTAAAAATCTGTTCTTGGGTCTGTCACAATCAAAGCATTGATGCCGAAAGCTTCGCAACTTCTAAGGATTGCACCAAGATTTCCAGGTTTTTCTACACTTTCCAAAATGATAATCGCTGAATCTTTTTTTGGACTGAAGTCTTCTAATGTTCTTTCTTCCAATTTATAAATCCCGATAATTCCTTCGGTTGTCCCACGATAAGCGATTTTTTCATAAAGCTTTTCTGAAACATAATGGATTTTGGAATCTGGTAATTTTCCTTTGAAAATAGATTCGCAGATGAAAAATTCTTCCGGTTGATTGCCAAAATGCATTGCCCTTTCGTTTTCCTGCTGACCTTCTACGATGAAAACGCCTGCTTTTCTTCTGTCCTGATTTTTGGTCAAAAGTCGGGTTAGTTTTTTTATTTTTTCGTTTTGAAGGCTTTCTATAAGCATTTTGAGAATTTTTGCAAATGTACAATGTATAATGTACAATGTGAAATGTACAATGTAAAAAGTTGAATGTTCATTCGAGGCGAAGCGCGTGAGGGATAGCAGCGGAAATCCTTTTATGTTTTTTGTTAAAAACATAAAAGATTGTAGTGGATAGCCCGACCCGGTTATTGGATTTAGCGTTGGCGAGGGGCACGCCCAAATTTGTTGTAATGAGAAGATGAAAATTTGTATATCTTTGTTTTATGATTTTACGAGGAGAAAATTTGATCAAAGAATACGGACCGAAAAAGGTGGTGAAAGGCGTTTCATTGGAGGTTCAGCAGGGCGAAATCGTTGGACTTTTGGGACCAAACGGAGCCGGAAAAACGACTTCTTTTTATATGATTGTTGGATTGGTGAAACCGACTTTTGGCAATGTGTTTCTGGATAAGCAAAATATCACTAAAGATGCAATGTATAAACGTGCGCAGAACGGCATTGGTTATCTGGCACAGGAAGCTTCGGTTTTCAGAAAGTTGTCTGTTGAGGATAATATTTTGGGTGTTTTGCAATTGACAAAACTTTCTAAAAAAGAACAGCAAATGAAATGTGATGCGCTGATTGAGGAATTCCATTTGGAACACGTTCGTAAAAACCGTGGGGATTTGCTTTCCGGAGGTGAAAGACGTAGAACCGAAATTGCACGTTGTTTGGCTACAAGCCCGAATTTTATTCTTTTGGATGAGCCTTTTGCAGGAGTTGACCCAATTGCGGTGGAAGATATCCAAAAAATCGTGAGGTCTCTGGTGGAGAAAAATATTGGAATTCTGATTACAGATCACAACGTTCAGCAGACTTTGGCGATTACTAATAAAACGTATATTATGTTCGAAGGGAAAATCCTGAAAGAAGGTTTGCCAGAGGATTTGGCAAATGATCCAGATGTTAGGAAGGCTTATCTTGGGGAGAATTTTAGGTTTGAGAAGTTTTAAATTTTATAGCAAAGGCAGAAAGTTTTTAATTTATTACAAATATAAAAAGTCGCAAAGGAAAACTTTGCGACTTTTTTATTGCTCAAATCGAATACCTCCGCGCCTTTGCGAAAAAAATAAATTATTCAAAATCCTACTGACAAACTCTTGTCACAATAGCCTCATAAATTTGTATCAAATAAAACAAACTATTATGAACGCAAACGCAAAAGTCCTGGACTCACAACAACTTTTAATCCATTGGCAAGGACACAGAAATCTTACCAGAAGAGTGATTGAAGCTTTTCCTGAAAAAGATTTATTTGAGTTTTCAATTGGCGGAATGAGACCTTTCGCAAAATTGGCTTTAGAATTATTGGCAATTGGCGGACCTGCTTTGAAATCAATTGTTGAAGGAACAATTAATGAATTTGATGAATCTTTCAATCCAACTACTAAAGCTGAAATCCTTGCTAAATGGGACGAAGAAACAGAAACTATCAACGAATATTTTTCTCAAATTTCAGAAGAACGTTTTCAGGAGATGTTCAATCTTTTTGGACAATATGAATTTCCTATTTATCAGAATATTCTATATTTTGTTGATAATGAGATTCATCACAGAGGTCAAGGTTATGTTTATCTGAGAGCCCTGGGAATTGAACCTCCGTTTTTCTGGGAAAGACAACGATAATTTTATACGCTTGATTTGATTTTAAAGTCTGCTTTTGAGCAGGCTTTATTTTTTATTCAAATTATTAGAAATTTTGTTGATCAAACCATTCATTGTGTCTTTGAGGTATTTGGGTTCAAGGATCTCTGCAAAGTCTAGAAATGTGATCAGCCAACGTGGAAAACCTTCATCAATCCATTCTGTTTCGAAGGTCAGAAGCATTCCGTTTTCGGTTTCTTCTTCGGCAGTCAAGCCATAATATATTTTGGAATTCACGATATGAGGCATTATTTTCTTTTCAACCAAAAGTTTGATCTGTACTTTTTTCTCGTCAGATTTTTTCCTGTAATCTGCGATATTCCCATAATTCTGCAAAAATTGATTCTTCGTTTTCTCGATTTTCAAAATCCTGTCAATCCGAAATTGTCGGAAATCTTTTCGCATCGTACAAAAAGCCATCATATACCAATAATTCACTTCGTAGAAAATTCCAACCGCTTCTATGATTCTTTCGCTGGCTTCATCTTTGACGTTTTGATAGTGGATTTTTAACTGATTTTTTTCGGCGATGCTTTCCAGAATTGTAGGAATAATATTCTTGATAGCATCTGGTTTTTCTGGTCGATGGGTATAAATATCGATTTGATTTTCAATATTCTGAACCATATTTTTCTCTGAATTTCGAATGACTGCTTTCACTTTTTCCATCGCAGAATTGTAATGAGAATCGAGACTTTCGTGAGAAAATTTCTGCATCAGTTTTTCTGCTGTGATGAAGCTCAAAACTTCTTCTTTCGTAAACATCACGGGTGGAAGTTTGTAGCCATCCACCAAAGAATAACCCGAACCAGCTTCTCCAAAAACCGGAATTCCTGCATTTTCCAATGTCTTGATATCTCTGTAAATCGTCCTGATACTCACATCAAATTTATCCGCCAAATCCTGTGCACGGACAATGGATTTAGTTTGAAGTTGCGTTAGAATCGAGGTAACTCGGTCTATTTTTTTAATGTAATGGTCTTCATTCATCTTTTTGGTTTTCAATGACTCATTAATAGAAACTGATTTTAGAAAATTTTTTGAAGTTAATTTTCTCGCAGATTAATTGGATTTTGCAGATTTAACAAAATAAAATCTGCCCAATTTGCTAAATCAGCGAAATTTTAATTATTCATCTTTGTAAGTTTTTACCAATCTGTCAAGATTCAGACTCCTGGCAGACGCATCGAAAATTTCTCGGTAAGTTCCTTCTTTTTCGTATAACTCTTCGTGCGTTCCGTTTTCCACCACTTCGCCTTTTTTCATCACGTAAATCATATCAGAATCCAAAATCTGCGACAACGAATGCGAAATAATAATCACAGTTCTGTCTTTTTTAATCGCATCCAGAGAGTTTTTGATTTGTTCCGTTGCAATCGCGTCCAGACTTGCGGTGGGTTCATCAAGAAAAATAATCGGTGGATTTTTCAGAAATAATCTCGCAATCGCAATTCTCTGTTGCTGACCTCCGGAAAGCTGTGTCGCATCGTGATTGTAACCATCCGGCAAATCCAAAATCTGTTCGTGAAGATAAGCTTTGGTCGCCGCTTCTTTGATTTCGTCCAAAGTGGCTTCCAGATTTCCATAACGGATATTATCTTCTATACTTCCTTTGAAAATATGATTTTTCTGAAGAACTAAACCAAGGTCATCACGCAGATAATCATTATCAAAATCATTCAGATTGTTGCCATCCAAAAGAATTTCCCCCGAATCAGGTTCATAAAATTTACAAAGCAAATTGATAATCGTGGATTTTCCTGCGCCACTCAATCCAACCAAAGCTGTGGTTTTTCCATTTTCGATTTTGAGAGAAATATTTTTCAAAGCTTTCATCCCGTTCGGATAAGTGAAATCGACATTTTTGATTTCAAAATTACCTTGGATTGGGATGTTGTTGATAGTTCCGTTTGGTTCGGTTTCGTCGTCGTCATTTAGGATTTCAAAATAACCTTCGGCATAGATGAACGCATCATTCATATCATCATAAATCCTGTGAAGCTGACGAATAGGCGCAGAAACGTTGTTGAACAACATAATATGAAGCATAATCGCACCAATCGTCATTTGCTGGTCGAGAACCAAATAAACCGTCAAAAGGATAATCAAAACAACACCAAATTGCTCGATAAAAGTTTTTAAACCATCGAAAATAAAACTCGTTCGGCGTGTGTACAACTGACTTTCCATCAAATGCATCTGAAGATTGTACTGTTTTCTCCCTTCAAATTTTTCACGAACAAAACTCTTGATAACCATTATGGAATTAATCAAATTCAAAAGTCCCGACGTTTTTTGCTCGCGTTGATTTCTCAAAGTTCGCCTGACGTTTCCAAGTTTTTTAGCTTGTCTGGAAGTCACATAAAAATAGATAGGAATCACAAAAGTCGAAACCAAACCAACGTAGAGATTCTGCATATACATCACAATCAAAGCGATAATGGCAGTTGAAAATAAGGGCAAAATATCAATGAAAAAATTCTGAACGAGTTTTGTTAAGCTTTCAATTCCTCTGTCGATACGGATTTGGAGTTTTCCGGATTCATGTCGGTCATCATTATAATAAGCAATTCTGTAGGTCAGGATTTTGTCAATCGCCGCTTGTGCCAATTCTGAACTGACGTTAATTCTAATTTTTTCGCCATAAAATTTCTGTCCAAACTGAATGAAAATATTGGCTAGTTCTTTTCCTAAAAGTATAATTGAAATCAGAATCAAAACGTGAATGCCTTCCTGCATTGGATTTGACAATCCAACTAATTTCGTTACCTCATCCACTGTATACTTCAAAACAATCGGGTTGACTTGTGCAAATAATGCACCAATAAAAGTCAAAGCTAAAGTCCCAAAAACCATCCATTTGTAAGGCTTTATGAAGCTTTTTAACTGATTGAAAATATGAATAAGATTGGTTGTTTTCTGAAAAGGTTTTTTCATAACAGCAAGTTAAGAATTATTAGAGTTTAACACAAAGGCACAAAGTTCTTTATTGTCGTTGATGCGTTTTAAGACAAAAATTAAATCGGAGATAAATATTCGAATACTTTAAAATAATTATTTGTGCCATTGTGTTTGACCTCTGTATTCAAATAAAAAAAGTTAATTTTAAACTTTCGTAAAAAGAAACAATGAAAATATATACAAAAACCGGCGATAAAGGTGAAACCGGACTTTACGGCGGAAGCAGAATTTCCAAAGCCAGTGCAAGAGTAGAATCTTACGGAAATATTGATGAACTGAATGCGAACATTGGCGTTGCAAAATCTCATATCGACGATGAAGGTGTCATTAATCAACTCAAAAAAATCCAGTTTGATTTGTTTACAGTTGGTTCCGAAGCTTCGACACCGATTGATAAATTGTTTTTGGCTAATGGAAAAGCAAGGTTACCATTGGTGATTTCTGACAAAGAGATCGAAGAATTGGAAATTTGGATGGACGAAATGGAAACAAAATTAGAACCTTTGCAATATTTCATTTTACCTGGAGGCGGAACAGCGGCGACTTTTCTTCATGTGGCGAGAACGGTTTGCAGACGTGCGGAAAGAAGTTTGGTTTTCCTTAATCAATCCGAAGAAATACGTGCGGAATTAATCAAATATCTGAACCGTTTGTCAGATTATCTTTTTGTTTTGGCAAGATATGTTTCGAAGTTAAATAATGAATCGGAAGAATATTGGAATCCTAATGATAGAAGTTAAGATGATGAGAAAATTAAGTATAATCTTAATTGGTGCAGTTTTTTTATCCTCTTGTACAGTTGCAAAACCTACAGATGAAACTGGAAAAGGCTTTTTCTTGAAATGGAAACATAAAAAAGATAATGAGAAATAAAGCCCTTCTTTTCATCAACGGAGATTCTCCGAAATCCATTCCCAATTTGTCAGGTTATGATTTGATTGCTTGCACAGATGGTGCATTTCATTATTTGAAACAATTGAAATTTCCTTTAGACAAACTTAGCTTTATTTCCGGTGATTTCGATTCTCATACAATTGAAGAAGAGATTATTAAACAGTCTGAGAATCATCAATTTGAAATTATAGAAACGCCTGACCAGAACAAAACAGATTTTCATAAAGCTTTGGAAATCATTATAGAAAAAGGTTTTGAAAATATTGATGTTTATGGCGGTAGTGGAGGAGAACAAGACCACTTTCTGGGGAATCTAAGTGTTGCTTTTGCTTTTAAAGATAAGTTGAACCTTAGGTTTTTTGATGAATATTCGTCCTATTATTTTATTCCTAAAGATTTTTCAATTTCTGGTGTGAAGGATAAAATGATTTCGTTAATGCCTTTCCCTATTGCAAAAAGCATCGAAACAGTTGGTTTGAAATGGCCTTTGTATCAGGAAGATTTAATACTCGGAGAAAGAATCGGCACGAGAAATGTTGCAGATAGCCAGGAAGTTTCAATCCAATATAAAGAAGGCGATTTGCTGATTTTTATCCAGAAATAGTATGAGTAAATTTTTGTGTTTTTTACTTCTTTTAATGACCTTGCTGAGTAATTCTCAAGTCATTGATTATCTGAATCCTCAATTCAAAGGAAAGGTGAAAAGTGCACATTACATCATTTATTTTGATGCCGGAAAAAGTGATTTTGCTGAGCCTTATGACGGGGAAATTGTAAAAGAATATCAGTATAGTTTTGATAAAGAAGGACATTTGGAAGCTATTTTGGAAATTCAGAATGCTGGAGATTGTCCATTTACACTAGAATTTGATAACGGAAAAATCAAAGCTTTTGTACAGAATCTTTGGAACGGCAATTTTTTACAGAAAGGAGAAATTAGTTGGAATGATAATTCGTATCAGATAACGAGTTTTGATATATTTAAAAATACAACCAAGCAGAAATTTGTCCTTGATACAAAATCTGAAATACAAGAAGCTACAATTGAAACTTATACAGAGTCAAAATTGTCTAAACAAGAACATTTGAAAGTCGTTCGGCAAGCGTCGGTTGTGAAGAAAATTTTATCTTCAAAATCTTATCCGAATGCGAAAACTGTGGAAAATTGTGAAATTGAATTCTCGGATTTGCAATTTGATTCTACTGGAAACCTGATAGCTTACAGAACAAAAGATTCTTGTTCTTTAACTTATGAAAAACACAAAATTAATATTGTGTATTGGCAGTAATTCAGCTTTCAGAATCCATTATTTTTATGCAATTTTGCATCGTAAAACAATTAAATTTTTTTAGCCAGAAATGAAAATAAAATATTCTGAACTAATTGACCAAACACTTTATTTTCCAACTGAGGAATTCAGTGTAGAAGAAAATAATCTGAAGTTCCACGACATCAATCTGATGGAAGTTGTGGAGAAATTCGGAACTCCTTTGAAGTTCAATTATTTACCAAAAATATCTCAGAATATAGAAAGGGCAAAATTCTGGTTCAAAGAAGCTTTTGAAAAAAACGATTATCAGAAAAATTACAGATATTGCTACTGCACAAAGTCCAGTCATTTTGCGTTTGTTGTGGAAGAAGCGTTGAAAAATGATATCAGTCTGGAGACGTCTTCGGCTTATGATATGGATATCGTAAAATCGCTTTACGACAAAGGAAAAGTAGCTAAAGATATCGAAGTTATTTGCAATGGTTTCAAAACTGATGATTATTTGGCAAAAATTTCGGAGCTGATTAATAATGGTTTCGAAAATATCACACCGATTCTTGATAACTACAGAGAGTTGGATAAGCTAACGGAAAGCATTGATAGAACTTTTGACATCGGAATCAGAATTGCTTCTGAGGAAGAACCAAAATTCGAATTTTATACCTCAAGATTAGGAATCGGATACAAGGATATCATTCCTTATTACAGTCAAAAAATTGCGGAACATCCGAATGCTAGGCTGAAAATGCTTCACTTTTTCATCAATACCGGAATCAAAGACACGGCTTATTACTGGAACGAATTGTACAAATGTCTTCGCGTCTATGCAAGGTTGAAGAAAATTGCACCGGAAGTTGATTCGTTGAATATCGGTGGTGGTTTCCCAATCAAAACATCCTTGAACTTCGATTATGATTACGAATATATGGTTAACGAAATCGTGATGCAAATCAAGAAATTCTGTGAGGAAGAAGGTGTTGAAGAACCAAATATCTATACAGAATTCGGGAGCTTTACAGTTGGAGAAAGTGGTGGTCATCTTTATAAAATTATTTCTCAGAAACGTCAGAACGACAGAGAAAAATGGAATATGATTGACTCGTCTTTTATGACCACTTTGCCAGATACTTGGGCCATTTCCCGTCACTTCATTATGTTACCATTGAACCGTTGGGATGATTCTTATGAGAGAGTTTTTCTTGGTGGATTGACTTGCGATTCAGATGATTACTATAACTCTGAGCAGCATACCAATGCTATTTATCTTCCTGTTTTCAATGAAACGAAACCTTTGTACATTGGTTTTTTCCATACAGGCGCTTATCAGGAGACTATTGGCGGTTATGGTGGTGTCCATCACTGTCTGATGCCTCAGCCAAAACATATTTTGATTGATAAAGATGAAGACGGAAATATTACTTACGAATTGTTCCGGGAAGAGCAAAGGCCAGAAGATGTCTTGAAACTTTTAGGATATTAAATTCAGACATTAGACTTTTAGATAAAAGATAATAGACAAAAAAAGCGGAAAATTAATTTCCGCTTTTTTATTTAATTTTTTCTCGCAGATTTTATGAAATAAGCCTATTTTTTACAATCAGCGTAATCTGTCTAATCAGCGAGAGAAATAATTTTTATTTGATCTCAGTGATGAATTCGTCTTTTGGTGTTCTGTATTTTTTAAGATTTACCAGCCAGTCTCCGCTTGTATCTCTGTAACCTAAAGGCAGAATCACAACACTTTTCAATCCTTTCTGAGCGAATCCTAATAATTCATCCAGAGCTTGATTGTTAAATCCTTCCATCGGCGTTGCATCCACTTTTTGTTCAGCAGCTGCAGCGATTGCCAATCCGAAAGAGATGTAAGCTTGTTTCGCAGCGTGTGTTGCGTGCCATTCGTTCCCAAGAGGTTCGTACATTCCCCAAAGTCTGGTTTTGTAATCGTCCATCGCCTCTTTTGGAATTCCTCTTTCAGATGTTGTTTTTTCGAAAACTTCGGAGATGCTGTTGTGAGAATAGCCGTCCCAAGCAGCCCAAACTAAAAGGTGTGAGCCATCTGTAATCTGAGCCTGATCAAAAGCGATAGGTTGGATTTTTTCCAGTAGTTCTTTGTTCGAGATGACAAATAATCTGTAAGGTTGTAAGCCAGATGAAGAAGGTGCTAATCTTGCAGCTTCTACAATGTAATCTACTTTATCTTGAGGAACAGCCTGTCCGTTCATTTTTTTGGTTGCGTAACGCCAATTTAAGTCTTCTAATAAACTCATTTTTAGATGATTTTTGATTTGAAGTAGCAAAGTTAAAGAATAAAAGTTTATTTTTGTAATCAAGTTACAAAAAGTTACCATTACTAAAAAGTAACGTATTTGATAATTAAATAGTTACGAAATAATGTAAATAACAAATTAATATTGCGAATTATAAAATAAACTCAATATGAAAATTAAATGTTGTAAAACCAATCTTCTCGCCGTTCAGGATACGATGGATATTTTGAAAGGAAGATGGAAAGTCCAAATCATTGCGGCGCTTTGTTATGATAAAATGCGTTTCTCGGATTTGCAAAAAGAGATTGTAGGTGTTTCCGCAAAAATGTTGAGCAGTGAACTGAAGGATTTAGAAATCAATCAGCTGGTCACAAGAACAGTCCTCAATACACAACCTATCAGTGTAGAGTATGAATTAACCGATTATGGAAGAACGTTGAAAAAAATCATTGAGAATCTTGCGGAATGGGGAATTGAGCATCGTAAAAAGATTATCGGAAAAGTATTAGAGAATTAGTCTGATTTGTATCTTATTTTAAATTTAAAATTGATTTGAGCTTAGATTTTTTTATCTTTATTGTTTGGTTTTGGGATTAAGCAGAATATGTGGAAAAAGGTCTTTTCTTTGTTGGTTTTTTTGATGTTGGCAGTCAGTGCTAACTCGCAAATTACTGATGCGCAGAACCTGACCAAAGATGTAGAAGCACTAATGTATTCTGACCCTGAAAAAGCATTAAAAACGGCACAATATATTGTTGCCAATCAAAGTTTTGGAAGTGTAGATGATGTTTATAATGCTTGTCTTTTACAGGCAGAGATTTACATTAATCTTGAAAAATATAATGATGCTGTCGTAAAATTGATTTCTGCCGACAGGCTTTCTCTCAATGTCAACAGCGATTTTTTCAAAGCTAAAAATGAATATCTTATTGCCAAAATTTATCAGATAATAGGGTTTCAGAAATCTGTTTCTCATTCTATTTTAGAGCTTGATGATTTGTCAAAATCTTTGAGAGATGAAGAGAAAAAAGTAGTGGAACTTTGGAAAGCTGAGTTAGAGATTCGGACTCTGGTTGCAGAGAAAAAATATAAAGAAGCTCTGGCTTTGATTCAGAAAAATCAAAATTTACAATCTGAGTTATATCCTACTTTTGCGATGCAGCTTAATCATATTCAGTCAGAAATAGAAAATCAGCCTAGCAAAATTGATTTTAAAGATAATTCTTACTTCAGGTTTTTATCTAATATTAATGTTCTGAAACCAAAAATTAAAACTAAAGATTTTCAGGAATCTGATTTGTTGGCACTCAAAAAACAAAATCCCCAATATGGTGATGTTTTCTACAAAGATTTGTACAAATATTGGTCTCAGGAAGTCTGTAATGGAGGAAATCCAGAAGAATGTTTTCGTATAAGAAAAGAATATATCATGCTGTTGAAGCTTTCGATTTCAGATTTGCAGAATGCGCGCGTCAACATCATCAACCTCATCGACCAAAAGGAAAAACAAATTAATCTCTCGGAAAAAGATTTCCAAAACAAAATTCTATTTGCCTTATTTGTCATCGGATTTTTATCGGTTATAGGCTATTTAATTTACTTTTTAGTGTTAAAAAATAGAATTAAAATGGTCAATTCTGAAATAGAAAAACGAAATATTTCTGATGAATATGAACAGAAGTTGAGTAATCAACTGAAAGACTTTCAGGCAAGTAACGTATTCGTAATTCCGGAAAAAACAGAAAACCTCATTCTTTCCAAATTGGATGTTTTCGAAAAATCAAAGGAAGTGACCAATCCACATTTGTCTTTGGCAGTATTGGCAAAACGTTTGGACACGAACTCAAAATATCTTTCGGAAATCATCAATAAACATAAACAGAAAAATTTCAATAATTATCTTAATGAGCTGAGAGTTAAATATATAGTTGGTAAACTGGAAAATAATCCGGAATATCTACAATATAAAACAAGCTATTTGGCGGAAGAAGCTGGTTTCGCATCTCGAACTACTTTTACTACGATTTTCAAAAATGTGACAGGAACGAGTCCGTCGCAGTTTATCGACCAACTGAAAAATAAATAATTATGAAAACGTTATTATTTATTTTCTTTTTGATGAGTTCTCAGGTTGTTTTTGGACAATCGGAAAATAATGTGAAGCTGGAAGAGCAAATAACATCGGCAGACAGAATGGCTTTTGTAAATCCTGATTCTGCATTGACTACATTGAAAAAATTGGAGCCAAAAATAGATGGTGGAAGACTAAAAAGTAAATTCTTGCTGGCAAAAGGAAGTGCATATTCTGTAAAACACCTTTCCTCTGACGCGCTCAAATTTGGCTTCGAATCTCTCAATAATTCACAAAAAGAAAAGGATTCTTTGATGATGATCAATGCATTAGGATTCATTGGAAATCAGTATTATATCCTTAAGCTCAACAAAAAAGCGATTAATTACCTCAACAAAGCGGAAACGATTATTGATTACCTCAATGATGACTCTTTGCAACAGGTTACAGCGAATATTTACTTTGTTAAAGCGTTGATTTACAAAGATAATCTGGATTCAGAGTTTGCAATCCGGTATTTTGATAAAGCGATTAATGAATATAAGAAGAGCAAAGATAAAAGCACTTTGCTGAATGTCAATATCACTAAAATGCAAAAAGGCTATTCTCTGATTGATATTGGAAGATCTGATGAGGCGGAAAGTATTTATTTGGAAGTAGTTAAAGAAACTGAATTTCACAAAATTTCAGAACTTTATCCATATGCTAAGATTGGGCTCGCTGCTGTTTACGAAAGTAAAAAGCAATTTGAGAAAGCTAATAAAATTTTGTTAGAAGCTGAAAAACAAATAAGAAATACTTCTAACATAGGAATGTTGACAGAAGTTTACGATGCATTGAGTCAAAATTATCTCGGGCAAAATGATAAAGAGAAATATTTCTATTACAGCCAGAAACTAGAAAATCATCTGCTTCAAAATAATGATATAGAAAAAAAATCTTTCTCGGACCTGTTAAATAAAAATATAGAATCTCGGGATTTGGAATTAGAAAATAATCAAAGATTATTCGGTATGTTTGTTATTTTGATATTTTTAGTTGTATTCGGAAGTTTATTTTACATCAAAAAAAGAATAAATCGACTGAAATCGGTAAATAATTGATTTTGATAGCTTCTTTGTTTTAATTGTTTGTTTTTCAGTGTTTTGTGTCCCTAAAACATTGTCTTAATTCTTGTAAATTCTACGATTCTAAACAGTAAACATTTCCTTTTGTTCAATTTCACAACTACATTTGATCCATAATTTAAATTTGAATGATATGAAATTGAAAAACGCTTTTTTTGCTTCTCTAATTTTATCGGGAATGTTATCTGCACAAACGATATCAATTAATACAGAAGTACCAGGTAATCCTACGGCAGCAAATAGTATATATGAATATTGGTATTGGGCTTACGGTATCCAGGTGACCGGAAGTGGTTTTGCAGCCAATTCTGCAATCAAATTTACATCTGTTGATCCGCAAGGTGGTTTAAGAAGTTTATCTTCTACAACAGATGCGAGTGGAAACGTGACTTTCCAGTTCAATGGTTGGACCAATGTGTCACCATTAGGATATTATACTCTTAATGTTGAAGATGCTTCCGGAAAAACGGCTTCTGGAAATTATACGGTTATCAAAGATCCTAAACATGTGATTACTGGTGAAGCTGCTCCTGCAGAATTCAGAATGGGAGATTTTGTTTCGGGATCAAAAGTAAAAGTGAAAAATTTGGTTCCTTACGGTCAGGTAAAAATTAATGTGGGTGATCCTGCTTCTGGTGGTTGGGAATTGAATAAGGATGAAGAAATGTATGCAGATGAGAATGGGGAATTGAGTATTGATTTCAATTCTAATTCCAGACTTTTCGCTCCTGCAGGAATGGTTCCACTTCAACCTGTAGAAGGTAACTGGATATTGAGCTACAATGACTGGTCGGGAGAAGGTTTGAAGGGAAGCACGAAAATAAGAGTATTGCCAAACAACCCAAGTACTTCATCTTATTGCTCGGTTTCAGCAACTACATCTGAACCAATTACATCTGTAACTTTTGCGGATATTACCAATGCATCTGATCCTAATGCCAGCAGTTCTTACGAAAATTTCCTTTCTAAAGTTGGAAATCTTGAAAGAGGTAAAGAATATAAAATCACAGTGAAAGGAAATACAGCTGGATCTTGGAAAGTAAGCACTTTTACTGCCTTTATTGATTGGAATCAGAATGGAACACTTGATAATGCAAACGAAATCTATAGAATTGGATTTGTGAAGGGGAGTACAGGGATGGATGATCAATTTGCTGAATTAACAATTAAAGTTCCTGAAGATGCAGTGGTTGGAAATACAAGATTGAGACTTCTAAAAGTTAATTCGCCTTCGACTTTTGCAATGTTCTGGCCAACCGGCGCTTGCGGCAACTATAATTATGGACAAGTTGAAGATTACACATTAAAAGTTACGGAAGCATTAGCAACAGGAGAAACTTCTTTCAACAAAGTTCAGTTGTATCCAAATCCGGTTAAAGATGTATTGACAGTTTCATCAAACAAAAAAGTGAATTCGATTTCAGTTTACAATACTGCAGGACAATTGGTAAAAACAGTTCAGAACGCCAACACGGTTAATATGAACAATCTATCTGCTGGCGTTTATGTTGTTAAAACTGATGTAGAAGGAAAAACAGAGACTTCTAAAGTCATCAAGAAATAATCAAATTTCTTTCAAATAATCTAAAATCTTCTCGGCTATTGTAAAACTATCTTTTATTGATAGCTGGGATTTTTTTTGCCAAAATTTAACCGAAATTCAAGAAATCTATATGAAAAAAACTATACTTTTTTTATCCAGTTTTATAGGAACTGTAGCAATGGCACAAGTAGATGTGGTTGCCTCTTCCGGAACTGAAACTGCTACTTATACCACAGTGAAAGGCGCTTTTGATGCTATTAATGCCGGAACACATCAAGGTACAATCAACATCACGCTTACAGCAAACACATCTGAAACTGCAACAGCGGTTTTGAACAGAAGTACGGGAACAACTTCAAACTTCACTTCGGTTTCATTGAAACCTGCGACAGGAATTACTGCTACAATAACGAATTCAACAACGGCTGGTCCGGTTCTGAGAATATTAGGTAGTAATGTGACAATCGACGGAAGTAATAATGGTTCAGAATCCAGAGATCTTAGTATTGTTAATGGTTTTGCAACTGGATCTGTTGTGATTGGAATGGGATCTTCTGATGCTGCCAATCCATTGAATAATGTGACGGTAAAAAATACAACAATCATTAACGGTGCAAAAACGACGGGAAGCGGAATCATTGTAAGTAATACAGCTGGTGCGCAGACGGCAGGCTATTTCAATAATATCAGATTAGAAAATAATTCCATTCAAAAATCTTATCAAGGGATATATATGATTGCAGTTTCTGCGGTTGGAAATGGCTCTGGCTCTGTGATTACAAAAAATGATCTTTCAACAAGCGGAGAGAATTGTAATCGATATATGGGAATTTATCTAGGTGGTACAGATGGCGTGGTTGTTTCTGAGAATAAAATCGGAAACTTCGAAAATACATCCAACGAAGGAAAAAGAGGAATTTGGTTGGCAGTTTCTACAATGAACTCCACCGTTTCTGATAATATCATTGATAACATCACTGTAAATAATGCAGGAGGAGGAAGTGCAACAGGAATCCAAATTTTTAACAATGCAGGAGCTGGTGGTGTACCTACAGCAAACAAGATTCTCAGAAACAAAATTTCAAATCTGTCCAGTAATGGATTCAACAGTTCTGTTGTGGGGATTAGTTTAGGAGGTTCCACGGTTGGTACGGTTATCAGTCAAAATGAAATCAAAAATCTGACAGGTTTAAGAACAGCAACTACTGTGGGTTATGGAGCAGAGGCAATTATCTTGTCAGCGGGAACAGCATCAAACACACTAGTAAGCAACAATTTCATTTCAAAAATATCTAGTTTTGCGGCTAATACTTCATCAGCAAATTATACTGGAGGTATTTTAATTAATGCAGGGACTGGCTACAAAGTTTATAATAACTCTGTTTACTTGACCGAAACTCAGAATGATGGAACTAATAAAGGTGTCCCGATTGCTTTCAGTGTGACTTCTGGCGTTTCTGGCACTGGTGCAATTGATCTTAGAAATAATATTTTCGCTGTTAATCTGGCGGATAATACAATTCCTGCTTTTGCAATGTCAACACCACCTGTCGCTTCGATTTATTCTAATATCGACAATAATATTGCCTACAGTTCTGGTTCAGCATTGGGTCAAACGCCTGGCGGTCCACCTGCATACACAGATATTGCTGGTATGAAAAGTATCTTAGGAGGAAATGATAATTCTCTGAAAGCTCTTCCGAAATTCGTTTCTGATTCTGATCTTCACATTGCGCTTAATGCGGAGAATTCTCCAATCGATAACAAAGGGGTTGTTCTAGCAGATGTGACAACTGACTTTGACGGAGCTGCAAGAAGCACAACAACGCCAGATATTGGAGCGGATGAATTTTCAATCGAGACAATGGCGGTGAATGATGTGGCTAATAAAACGAAAATTCAGGTTTATCCTAATCCTGTGAATGATGTTCTGACAGTTTCATCAGACAAAAAGGTGAATCAAATCTCGGTTTACAATGTTGGCGGACAATTGATTCGGGAAATCCATAATTCTAATGTCATCAATCTTACTAAACTATCTACCGGAGTTTACTTTGTGAAAACAGTTGTAGAAGGTAAAACTGAAATGACAAAAGTGATTAAAAAGTAAATCTAATTCATCATAATTATTAATTCAATACGAGGTTGATCTTATCGGGAAAGGCCTCGTTTTCTTATTAGTTATTCATAATAATTTCATTAAATATATTTATGAAGAAAATATTCACGATTCTTTTTGTTTGTAGCGGGATGATTTGGTCTTTTGCCCAATGGAGCTCAACAACAATGAAAGGGACAAAATCAAAAGAAATAAAAGCTAATAACTTCTATTCTCTTGATCTTAATTCTATCAGGGTAAAGTTGACCTCAGCACAACCAACAGGAAAAAATAACAAACCGATTATTATCAATCTGCCAACATTAGAAGGAAAGATTGAACAATTTGAAGTTTACAGTTTACCGGTAGTAGAAAAATCTCTGGCAGATCGTTATCAATTGGGTTCTTATGTTGGTGTAAAAGTAGGTGATCCTACTGTCTGGGTGAGATTCAGCGTGTCGCCTTATGATTTACAATCGATGATGTTCAGAGATGGAAAATATGAATTCATTGAACCATTAAATACAGAAAAAACAGTTTACGGCGTTTTCCCAAAAACCGAAAAACAAAACGGAGAGGTCGCATTTTCTTGTTCTACTAATGAATCGCCAATCAGTAAAAATCAAATTAATCAATTAACAAAAAGTTCAGATTTTTCAAATTCGGTAACAGATTTTAGTAAAGCAAGCGATAAGAAATACAGAACTTACCGATTGGCAATTTCTGTAATTGGAGAATATACCCAATATTTTGGTGGAGTTCCTCAAGCTTTCGCAGCAATTAATGCGACTATTACGAGAGTGAATGGCGTTTTCGAGAAAGATTTTGCAATTCATCTGGATGTGCAGGATTTTCCTCAGTTGATTTACACCAATCCGTCAACTGATCCTTACTCCAATGCAAATATAGGAATTGGTGGCGCCTGGAACCTGGAATTACAACAAACTTTGACATCGGTTATTGGGAATGATGCTTATGACATTGGTCATTTGTTTGGAAGAGCCGGAGGTTCAGGATCTGCTGGATCTGTTGGAAATGTTTGCAAAAATCCTTCCAGTAATACTGATGATGAGGCAAAAGGAGCAGCCTTCAGTACGCCAAAATCAGGTGGTCCAGAGGGTGAACGTTTCGATATCGATTTAGTGGCTCATGAGATGGGGCATCAGTTTGGTGCGGATCACACTTATTCTTTTGATATTCAGGCTGCGCCAAATCAAACGGCTCATATGGAACCAGGATCCGGCTCAACAATTATGGGATATGCAAACATCTCGATTTTTGATAATGTACAAAGCTATTCAGATTCCTATTTTCATGTGAGAAGTGTGGAACAGGTTCAGGCTTATATGGATACTCAAAGTTGTGGAATAAGTACAAATGTTGATAATAACCCACCAGCCATAGAGGCTTTACAAAACAAAACTATTCCGAAGGGGACTGCTTTTGTATTAACAGCCAACGCCACAGATTCAGAAAATAATCCATTGACTTACAGTTGGGAAGAGTATGATCTGGCGACTAGTCCTGTTACGACAGTGATGGACAATAATACCAATGGTGCCAAATTCCGCTCTTTGCCACCTTCGAACTTACCTTACAGATATTTTCCAAAGCTCAGCACAGTTATTGGAGGGAATCTATCTAGTGGTGCAGATTGGGAATCGGTTTCTAATGTTGCCAGAATAATGAACTTCAAAGTTCTGGTAAGAGATAATAATCCGAATGTAACGCAACAACAGACCGCAAATAGCTCTCAGACAATTACGATTGGAAATGACGGACCTTTTAAAATGACAACTGCAAAAGTTTATAACAACGTTTCCAGCCTGATTACTTGGGATGTTGTAAATACCAACCTTGCACCCTACAATGTTTCAAATGTAAAAATTGATTATTCATCTGATCAGGGTTCCACTTGGATTACTTTAACAGCTTCAACACCAAATGACGGCTCAGAATCCTTAGACTTTTCAACAGTTTCTGCCAATCAGGATATTATAGTAAGAGTTTCTGCAGTTGATAATGTTTTTTATGCTCTCGGAACTGTAGCTGTATCCAGTGTTACTGCTTGTAATGGTTCTGCACCAACCAATTTGTCAGCTGGCAATATTACCCAAACCACTGCAAACATAGATTGGGATTTGGTTTCAGGAGCTACTTATACCTTGAGATACAAAAAATCTTCCGACATTAATTGGATAGTAATTAATAGCTTAACTGCCAATCATTACGAATTATCCCAACTGGAAATCAACAAATCCTATGATGTGAATGTGGCGGCTGTATGTAGTGGGACTACGGGAGAATATGCACAGAAAACATTCTTTACAGGTTCATTTAACTATTGTTCTGCAGCATCAACTTATTTGTTTTCTGAGAAAATTTCTAATGTAGTATTTGCAGATATTAATAACAGTTCCACATCCAACGTAGGCTACGAAGATTTTTCAAATATTATAGGAAACGTTACAGCAGGTAAGAATTACAGTTTTGTAGCATCGTCTTCCACGGGTTCTTCGGAATATGATCAAGTGATTGTTTGGATAGATATCAACCAAGATGGTGATTTCGATGATGTTGATGAAAAAGTGTTGACAAGTAGTTATAAAAAATCACCTTGGAGTGGAACCATAACAATCCCTACAACCATAAAAGTTGGAAGAACCAAAATGAGAGTCAGACTTTACGGAGCAATCTCTAATCCGAATACAACACCTTGTGGAGATTCTTATTACGGTCAGGTCGAAGATTATTCTTTGAATATCGGACAATTAGGCGTTTCTGATATGAATAAAATTGCTATCCAATATTATCCGAACCCGGTTGATGAGGCTTTAACCGTTTCATCTGATAGAAAGGTAAATCAGATTTCGGTTTATAGTGTTACAGGGCAATTGCTCCAGGAAATTAATGATACAAATGTTATTAATTTGAGCAAATTATCTTCAGGCATTTATTTTGTGAAGGCCGTTGTGGAAGGCAAAACAGAAACGACAAAAATTATCAAGAAATAAAGTTTATCATAATTGTGTTTTTATTAAATGAGGCTGATCCTATTAAGGAAAAGCCTCGTTTTTTTATGTTTTGAATATTATTATCGAATAAAGTTGCGTATCGATTGCATCATCTCTGCGCAGAGACGAAGCGATGGGTGTGCAGCGATTGATCAACTTCTGCGCATGTTTTTATGAATTACTTTTTGGTGTAGTTGTAAGTTTTTCCATTTTGAATTAATTGTAACCGATTCGGAAAGAAAACCACCTCAATTTTTGCCGGCGCAAATTTGAATTGATTTTCATCCACAAGTTCTAATGGAAATGCAGATTGTCCTTTTCCTTGGGCAAATAATTGATCACCTTCCGAATAGATTTTCAAATCCATAGCAATATCAGGTGAAGTATAATCGCCAATATATTTTTGGAATTTCTCAGATGTTTTAGAAGCCTTAGCTTCAGATCCGAATTTAGGATATTCATAATCTAAATCATAAATCAAGCTCAGGATGCCGATAGCAAGATTGTTATGTGGAAATTCTTCTCCATTAATAACCATAGAAACCGAATAATCTTCTTTCGTATTATAAGATGTGATGGAGTGGCTTCCGGCTGTATCACCTCCGTGTCCAAAAGAAACCTGATTATAAAACGGAACAGGCATTATTCCTAATCCGAATTTTAGATCTGAACTTGGCTTTGGCAGCATCTTTTCCAGCGTTTCTTTTTTAACGAACTTATTATCGAACAAGTCATTAATAAAAAGATTGAGGTCATAAGCCGTAGAAACAATATCGCCCAAACCTATACAGTTATGAAAATCGAAATCCTCAATTTCTACCCAATTTCCATCTTTATTTTCAAAAGACTTGAAAACGTTTTTCGTATTATCAAGAACCGAGAAAGTATTCTGCATATTGGCTTTGCTGGTGATATTTTCTTTCAGAAGAACATTATAAGGCTTCTTGGCAACTTTTTCCAAAATTCTGCTCAACAGATAATAACCGGAATTGGAATATCTCGTTTTTTCTCCCGGCTCAAACTCTACGCCCTGTGCTTTGATCGTATCAAGAATTGCTTTGTCTCCGACTGATTTTTTGAAAATCCATTGGTAATGTTCTCCAACATAATCTCCAAGACCGCTGGTGTGATTCATCAGTTTTTCGATGGTGATTTTGTCTGCATTTGGGATTTCAGGGTAATATTTGGACAGCTTGTCATTGATGTTCAGTTTTCCTTTTTCTACCTGTTGCATCAGCATTACTGCTGTAAACAATTTGCTGATAGATCCAACCTGATATTGCGTGTTGGGATTCCATTTTACATTAGGTAATTGGTCTTGCCCAAAGTTTCTTTGGTAGATTTCTTTCCCTTTACTGAAAATCGAAATACTTCCAACAGACTGTTTGTTCGCCGTTAAGTAGTTTAGAAATTCATCAATTTTCTTAGTATTGATTTCTCTGTTGCCGATGTTTTTGATTTTTTCATCTTTTGGACTTGATTTATCGGTGCCGTCATTTCTGTAAAAACTTAATGGGAACGATCTTGAGTTTTGTTCGAATGTTCCTTCAAAATGATCGGTCTTGTATTGACCTTTGTAAGACGCCTTCAGCTCATTCATTTCAAAAATCAATTCATTATTATTGAATTCAGTTTTATCAACCTGAATAATTTTGTCTCCTTGTTTTGGACTTCTTGCAGTAGAAATGTAAGCGTTGTTTTCTTTTCTGATTTCAACAATCAGAGGGAGTTTCATCGCTCCTAAATCGATTTCACCTCTCCAGGAACCTGTTAAATCTTGGGCGTAAAAAGTCTGTGCTAATAAAATCAGCACCAATAAAAGTTTGGTTTTCATAAAAAATTAGTATTTAGTTATTGAATATCTGGCAAATGACAACGGTCAGAAATGTAACCACACAAAAGAGTGTAATGTGCTGCCATTTCTTAATATTAGTAGCGGTTTTGAATCCATTATAGAAAAGAACGAAGCTGTAAATCAAACTTCCCAATGTAATGAAAATCACGAGCATCAATATTACAAAATCCAAGAAAGGAAAAGCAATGGAAGGATTCTCCTGATAAGTTCTTACTCTGTCGCCAACGTTTTTTATATAATGTATTTTTTCTGTTGATAGTAGCAGGATAATAGGAATTTGTGAAATCAAAACTGTATTAACGATGTCAATAATTCTGGTTTTTCGGTATAGAATAATTCCTAAAAGATACAGTACAATAATGGTTGAAACAAAGCTGATAAGCGTGGGAGCAATAATGCCATACAGGTTACTTTCCTCCAAATATGAGATTCTGTAGATGCTGGTAAAATAAGCATTGGTCCAATAACCGATAGGAATCAGAAGAATCAGGAATGCAATTCCAACAATGAACAATGTTTTCTCATCGTATTTTTCAAACGGATTGAATATAGTTTTCCAAGTCATGGCTTTAGTTTTGAATTTTTTTGACTTTTTCGATGAGGTCATCCATTTTGTTTCTCATTGTAGGGTAAGAAAGTTCGGCTTGTTTTGCCATTTCTTTGATGCTTCCGCTGGAAAGAAAAAAGTTAAGAATGAAGTCCTGATCATCCCTGCTCAGTTTCAAAAGCGTAGGAAGTTCGTAATCGCCATTGACTTGTGTTGCGCAAGAAGGACATTTCATCTGACTTACATTCAGAGTGTGATCACAACTTGGACATATAATGGGAAGTTTCATTTAGTTTAATTTTGTTTTACAAATGTAATAATAATTTTAATAAAGTTAAAAAATATTTTAATTTTATTAAAATTTATTTAAAAATTGGAATAAAAAAAACTTCCAGCAATGGAAGTTTCTTCAGTTAATTTAAGTTTTTAAGACTTAATGTGATATTTTAGATTTGTCTGTCGGTTTCACATAATCGCTGTAACTGATTGGAGAATATACTTTCTGCTCCACGATGTTTTTGGAAGCCTTCCAATAGTTAGCATCAAATTTTTTCGACAATGTAATAGAGCACAAAAGAACTTTGTTACTAATTTTAAGTTTTACAGAATTGATGTAATTACTTTCCGAGTATGTGAATTGCGGAATCTTTTCTGTGGATTCGCTGGTTTCTCCATTGGCGTAAGATACAGTCCATTTGTAAAGATAATCTCCGGAATTGGCATTTGGAAAGAACGAAATAATAGATTCGCTCACTTTCACATCTTTGAAATCATCGATATTGATACCACAACTGTTCTCAAGAAGATTTTGTTTTGGGTCAACAATGTCAATGTTCTTTTCGCATAGCACAATGCCTTTATCTGTTAAGATAGAAACAGAAATTGTACTTTTTCCGAAACTTTTTCCTGCCAGATTTACACTTTTCAGTTTGTTGTTGCCTTCAATCTTTACAACTTGTTCGTTGGACGATTTCCAGGAATAGCACTCATCACATTGTGCATCGGCATTAACTGTAATGGTTGTGATTTCGTTTGGGGTTGGTATTTTACTTGGTGTAATGGCGCATTGTCCATACAAGCTGGTGATTGCCAGGAAACCGGCAATCGGAATAAATAAATTTTTCATCTTTATAAGTGTGTCTTGCAAAGATAAAATAAATTTTATACTTGAATCACACCTAAATTAAATTTTTCTGTAATTGGAGAATGATTAGCCGCTTCTATTCCCATACTGATCCATTTTCTGGTATCAAGAGGGTTGATAATCGCATCTGTCCAAAGCCTTGCTGCAGCGTAAGTCGGCTGGATTTGTTTGTTGTAATCTTTCAGAATTTTGTCAAGAATCTCTTTCCTTTCATCTTCCGAAATTTCCTTTCCATGTTTTTTAAGCGAAGATTCCTGGATTTGTAATAAAACATTTCCTGCCTGTGAACCTCCCATCACGGCTAATTCTGCCCACGGCCAAGCCACAATCAATCTTGGGTCATAAGCTTTTCCACACATCGCGTAATTTCCTGCGCCATAAGAATTTCCGGTAATCACAGTGAATTTGGGAACCACAGAATTAGAAACCGCATTGACCATTTTTGCACCGTCTTTTATAATACCGCCTTGTTCAGATTTTGATCCAACCATAAAGCCTGTAACATCCTGAAGAAATACCAACGGAATTTTTCTCTGATTACAGTTAGCAATAAAACGTGTTGCTTTATCAGCTGAATCAGAATAGATCACACCGCCGAATTGCATTTCACCTTTTCCGCTTTTTACGAGTTTTCTTTGGTTGGCAACAATTCCCACACTCCAGCCATCGATTCTGGCAGTTGCACAAATAATGCTTTTACCGTAATCTGGTTTGTATTCTTCGTATTCGGAATTGTCAACGAGACATTTAATGATTTCAAAAGTGTCATATTGCTCAGATCTCACAGCTGGCATTATTCCAAAAATATTGTCCGGATTTTCTTTTGGAGGAAAACTTTCGGTTCTGTCAAAGCCTGCTTTTTCAAAATCTCCGATTGACTTCATTATATTTTTAATGCGATCCAAAGCATCTTTATCATCTTTGGCTTTATAATCTACAACACCAGAAATGGAACTGTGCATTGTTGCACCGCCCAAAGCTTCATTATCAATCGATTCGCCAATTGCCGCTTTCACAAGATAACTTCCTGCCAGAAAGATACTTCCTGTTTTGTCAACAATCATCGCTTCATCACTCATTATCGGAAGATAAGCGCCACCAGCAACACAGCTTCCCATAATCGCAGAAATCTGAATAATCCCTGCAGAACTCATTTTAGCATTATTTCTGAAAATTCTACCAAACATTTCTTTATCTGGAAAAATTTCATCCTGCATTGGCAAATAAACACCTGCAGAATCTACCAAATAAATAATTGGTAAACGGTTTTCCATTGCAATTTCCTGAGCTCTAAGATTTTTCTTTCCTGTGATTGGGAACCAAGCTCCAGCTTTCACAGTAGCATCATTGGCAACAACAATACATTGTTTGCCAGCAATGTATCCAATTTTTACAACCACACCGCCAGCAGGACATCCACCTTCTTTCTCATACATCTCGTAACCTGCAAATGCACCGATTTCTATGGTGTCGGAATTTTTATCAAAAAGATACTCTAAACGTTCTCTAGCCGTCATTTTTCCTTGATCGCGTTGTTTTTGAAGCGCTTTTTCGCCGCCTCCTAATTTGATTTTGGACAAAATTTTCTTGGTATCAGAAAGTTTCAGTTTGTTGATATCTTCTCTTTTATTGAATTCTAAATCCATAGGGTTTTCTTTGGGTCTAAAGATAAAATTTTTTGATTGATGGCAAAACGAAAGAGTTTATTAATTGTTATTACTTTAAATTTAATATTCCTTTTTGTAATATATCTCTGGATTTTCCGTTTGAGTGGTAAATGAAATAAATTTTTAGTTAGTTTATGTTTATTTTAATAAGTTTTCTTATTAGAGATCCGTATGAATTTTTGTACGGATTTTTTCGTTGAGACATCATAGATTATTGACTTCAAAACAAGAAATTTATCCTAATTTTGCAAATTGAAAATCAATATTCCTAATGAAGAATTCTTATCTGCTGAGGTTACATTTTATCGTCTTTTTATGGGGCTTCACAGCTATTTTAGGAAAATTGATTTCTACTGATGCGCCACTTTTGGTTTTTTACAGAATGTCATTCGCTGCTGTTTTTCTTTACTTATATCTACGTATTGTCAAAAAAGAAAGCATTAAAGTTACAAAAGGCTTATTGCTAAAACTGGTTGGAATAGGAAGTGTTATGGCTTTTCACTGGCTGTTCTTTTTTCAGTCAATTAAGGTTTCCAATGTATCAATCGCGCTTTCCTGCTTATCATTATCAACGTTATTTGCAGCTTTGATTGAGCCTTTGGTTTTTAAAAGAAAACCAGATTGGATCGAGGTTATTATAGGAATCATCATTGTGATTTGTATTTCTCTGATTTTTAACGCGGAATTGAAATACAAAGAAGGCATATTTTACGGAATTCTGTGCGCTCTTTTCGGAACTATTTTTTCGGTTTTCAATGGTAAAATTTTTGGCAAAACCAGTTCCGGAAATATTATTTTCTACGAGATTGCCGGCGGATGGTTGGTCATTAGTCTGTTTTTTATTTTCACAGGACAAATTTCTTCTTTCAGTGAAATAAGTTATACCGATATTGCGTTAATAGTATTGTTGGCATCTGTTTTTACGGCTTATCCAATGTTCGAAAGTGTAAAGCTGATGAAGTTTATTTCACCTTTCACATTGATTCTGACTGTAAATCTTGAACCTGTTTATGGGATTATTCTGGCTTTTTTTATCTTTGGAGCTTCAGAGCATATGAGTCCCATTTTTTATATTGCTTCTTTGGTGATGATTACAGCAATTGTTATCAATGGTATTATAAAATCAAAACGAAAAAAAGAAGAGATAACTGCAGAAACCAATCCTCTGTAAACAGCTTTTGATGAAAAGAATTTTATTTTTTTTACTGATTATTTTTTCACAAATCTTTGATGCCCAAATCATCAGAAAATATTCTAATGAATTTTTGAATATTGGAGCTGGTGCAAGAGGACTTGCCATGGGTGGTGCTGTTATTTCTAATCAGGATGATGTTTATTCTCCGATGTGGAATCCGGCTGGTCTGATGAAAATAGAGAATGACTGGCAGATTGCTGCAATGCACGCAGAATATTTTGAATCCATTGCTAAATACGATTACATCGCTTATGCAAAACCTTTGGATTATGGAAATGGTGTTTTTGCCATTTCATTAGTAAGATTAGGGGTTGATAATATTCTTAATACAACTCAGTTAATAGATTCTGAGGGAAATATTGATTATGATAAAATCAGCTCTTTCTCAACCTCAGATTATGCAGCTTTATTTTCCTATGCTTTTCATCCCAACGGCAACCAGAAATTAGATGTCGGAGCAACTGCAAAAGTCGTTTACAGGAACGTGGGGAAGTTTGCAAGTGGTTATGGTTTTGGATTTGATATAGGAGCCGTTTATCGTACAGACACTGATTGGAATTATGGATTTATGCTAAGAGATGCAACAACCACTGTCAATTTCTGGACAATCAATCAGAAAGAATTGTCAGCAGTTGTGAATGGGGAAGAATTTAACCCAGCTCCGACAGACAAAATGGAAATCACAATGCCCAAGTTGAATCTTGGTGTCAGTAAAACTTACGAATTCAATAGGGATTTGAAATTATTGCCAGAAGCAGGAGTCAATATTGATTTTGCAAAAACCGCAGCTCTAGTATCCACAGATTTCGCGAGTATCACACCTTACGTCGGAGGAGAATTGATTTTCCAGGATATGATTTTTGTAAGATTAGGATTGAATCGATTCCAATCTATTACAGATATCGAAGATCTTAAAAGAAAAGTTTCCTTCCAACCCAGTGCAGGAATTGGGATTAAATATAAAGGCTTAACATTGGATTATGCCATCACAAACTCAGGAATCGGTGGTTCCAATTTTTATTCTAATTTCTTTTCTTTGAAATTGGATATGCAAGGTTTCAGAAATTAAAATATACTAATAGCTTATGAAAAAAAATTACATTTTATTTTTTTTATTCTTCCTTAATTTTTTTTTCTCTCAAACGTTAAATGTCCGTTTAAATGAGATCAATTTCTATGGCGACAGCTCGCCCAATAATCTAATCAAAATAACTGATAAAATTTTTTTTAAGGCTACTGACTATAAAAACAGTTCAAATTTATATTCATACGATTTACAAACGAAAACTAACACTTTGTTGTTGTCTTCTTTTATAACAAACAATACCTATCAAGTATCAGTTAACGGACAATTATATTTTCTATTTTATAATGGAAGCAATTGGGAATTTTGGAAATCTAATGGAACGAAAAATGGAACTTTAAAATTAGTAGATTTAAACGCTTCTATCAATCAGATTTCGGAATTTTTAGAATATCAGGGAAAGTTTTATTTGATATCTGGTAATGATCTTTGGGTAACAGATGGAACTCAGTCCGGAACTATTATGTTGAAGAAATTCAATAATGTTTTGTCTGGTGGTATTGGGCTAAATGGTTTGACTGCATTCAACGGTAAAATATATTTTGGAGCTTCTGATGAGCCAGTTAACAAAGAAGTCTGGTCTACAGATGGAACAGTTGCAGGAACTCAAAAATTAAAAGAAATTCATCCAACTTATTCAAGTATAGATTCCAAATTTTTGGGAGTAGTAAGTGGAAATTATCTGTATTTTGGGGCAATGTATGGGCAAGATTTATACGGTTTATTTAAAACTGACGGAACTTCGGAAGGTACAACAATGGTGAAAAAAATGAATATTTATGCTTTGAGAGGTATTGCTTTTCAGGATAAAATATATTTTTCAGCTTCCGAAGGTAATACAGGTTCCGAAATGTGGGTTTCTGATGGAACAGAAGCAGGAACGCACATCGTGAAAGATATTGCACCTGGTAATGCATCAGGTTTTAGCTATGATGATTTTATAGGCAATTTTAATGGTCAGATTTATTTTACTTCAAAATCGATTACATCTGGACTTTGGAAAATGGAAATCTGGAAAACAGATGGAACTGAAGATGGAACATCATTGGTCAATAGTATTGATCAATATATAGAGAAAGCTTTTGTAAGTTCTGATAAGAATAATATCATTTTCAATACAAGTTCGGCTTCATCAACTTACAAATATTTTGTTTTTAATATAAACGGAACTGTTACGCCTTTGCCAGTATCGGTTTTTCCAGGGAATAATTCCTTTGTTGATTTGAATCAGGATGAAATCATTTTTCCTATATATGATAATGATAATTATGGAACAGAATTATTCACTTATAATCTGAAAGACAATACTTACAAGAATTTAACCGATGTGAACTCTGTTGGTTCGGCAGATCCTACTACTTTTTACGTTACAGAACAGAAGGATCTGATCTTTCAGGCAGAAAGTAAACAATATGGTAATGAGTTTTTCAGAATCAATAAAAATTCTAATAAGCCAGAACTTATCAAAGATTTATTTCCAAAATACGGTCAAACTTTACCAAAAGGACAACTGATGAAAATTGGAAATTATCTTTATCTTAAAAATTCTTACTATAGCACGACACTTAATAGTGTAATAAGAACAGACGGAACTGCTGAGAAAACAGAATCATTGGGAGATTCTTACGGACTTAATATTATCAGTGACGATCTATTCGAAAATCTAAATGATGAAGCGCTTATTTTCACATCCAACAGTTATCTGCCTACTTCAAAATTATATAAATTAGATAATAATAAGCAATCACCGGAACTGATAAAGGAGCTTACATTGGCCAAACCTGATGGCATCTACTCACATGCTGAAAAAAATTATTTGTATAATAAGAACTTGTATTTTCTTGTCAAAGAGAATAATAAGAATGTAATTTATAGAACAGATGGAACTGCTGCTAATACAATTAAAGTAATTTCGTTCGACAATTCGGACGGCTCTGATGGAAATCCAAGATTATTAGGCGTATTCAATAATAAGCTTTTATTGAGCAGAAATAAATTAAAGTATGGCGCCAATTCTGAAATGTGGTCCTACGACTCTGAAACGGGAAGTCTATCGAAAGTAAAAACCTACTATCATAAAGACAATGTAGATGGTCAAAATTTGGAAGAAAGCATTACAGATATTAATATTAGTAACAATCTAATGTATGTAATGGCAAAAGTTGGAAATGATACTGATTTTTATGTTACAGAAAACGGTGTAGAAAAGCATTTTTATACTTCCAATGCAAGCTTTTTGAAACTAGACGTCATTAATTGTGGTGAAAATACGTTTCTGCTAACAGGTTCTGATAGATATACAACATACCAAATTTTTAAAACTGACAGAACTCCAGAAGGAACATACAGCATTCAGGAAAACTATGGTGGCATTGTAACGGCTAGTTGTGTAAAAGGCTATCTTTATTATTTGAGCGGAAATTCCAATAAAATATCGAGAACTAATGGTAGTCGTCAGCCAAATGAAGTTTTGAATACTGTTGTTACCAACTCAGACAACCAAGATGATTTGATTATATATAGACTGATTCCGGATGGTGATACTCTGCACTTTGTTGGGAAAACAGAAAGTTCGGGTGTAGAGCTTTATTCAGTTACCACAGAACTTCCAATTTATCTTAATATCGGTGAAGCAGAAAATGCTTCTTCTCAGAAAATTAAACTTCTATTATATCCTAACCCTGCTTCGGAGTTTATCAAAGTCAAATATGATAAAGATTATAATCCTGAGTCTTATAAAATCTATAATATGGCTGGAAACATTGTTTCATCTGGGAAATATACTCAGGAAAATCAGACCATCGATGTCTCTAAAATCAATAAGGGTCTGTACGTCATTGAAATTAAATCAAAAGATGGAATTTTATATTCCCAAAAATTCATTAAAAATTAAATTTTCTAGACAATGAAAAGAATCTCAATTTTATTCTCCATTTTCTTATTAATATCAGCCAAAGCTCAAATCGTATCGGATTACAAATATGTGGTAATTCCTGATGAGTTGGCTAATTTTAAGAACAGTAAGTCCTACGGTTTGGATAAGATCCTCAAAAATTCTTTGAAAGCGAAGAAATATCAGGTTCTTACAGATTCTAAATCCAATTGGCCTAATGACGCGCTCGTGAACCCTTGCAAAATTCTGACTGCAGAAATGTTAGACGATAAAAGTATGTTCAGAAACAAGGTGATTTTACAATTTAAAGATTGTAGTAATAAAGTAATTTTGTCCGAAAAGGGAAGCAGTACTATAAAAGAGTTCGAGCCAGGTTATCAGGATGCATTGAGACAGACTTTGGTCAAAATTCCTGTTTCCAATCCTAAAGTTACTGTAGAACAAGTTGTTGAATCAAAGTCTTCTGAAGTTGCTAAGGTTTCTTCCGAATCAAGCTCAAAAGAAACTCCCACGCAAGTATCTACAGCTATGAGATACACCAATGGCAAAACAACATTACAAAAAATAAAAATTGACGATACTCAGTTTATTTTGGTTGATGGCAATAGTTCTGTTCCTTTTGCGACCTTCAAATCGACAGCAAAAAAGGATGTTTACAGAGTGAAGCTTGGTTCTGGCGAATCTACAATTGGCTATTACGAAAACGGAAATATCGTGATAGAAATGCCAAAAAGCAATGGAGAATTTACAAATGAAATCTTTACTGCGAACTAATTAACATTTAATCTTAAGAATTAAAACCAAAAAAGCTCAGAATTAATTTCTGAGCTTTTTTGGTTTTGAAAGATTTGAATTATTTATTAGGTTGTGGAGTATATCGTAAATAAGGTTTCACAACCTTTACACCTTTGGTAAATTTTTTCTCAGCATCTTCCTGAGAAACCGCTGGCGGAATAATCACATCTTCGCCGTCTATCCAATCAACAGGAGTTGCTACACCATAACCATCTACCAATTGTAATGAATCAAGAACTCTTAGGATTTCTGTGAAATTTCTTCCCGTAGAAGCTGGGTAAGTAATGATTAATCTTACCTTTTTATTAGGATCAATAATCAGTAAAGATCTCACGGTTAAAGTGGCGCTTGCGTTCGGATGAATGAAATCATATAATTCTGAAACTTTCTTGTCCTGATCAGCAATTATGGGAAATTCTACTTCTGTATTCTGAGTTTCATTGATATCAGAAATCCAACCTTTGTGATTGTCGATTCCGTCAACGCTTAATGCCAGAACTTTTGTATTTCTTTTATCAAATTCTGGTTTCAATTGTGATGTTTTTCCCAGTTCTGTTGTACAAACGGGAGTGTAATCTGCAGGGTGAGAAAATAAAATCCCCCAAGAATCTCCGAGGTATTCGTAAAAATTTAGATTTCCTAAACTGCTTTCTGCATCAAAATCCGGAGCGGTGTCGCCAAGTTTTATAGACATATTTTTAATTTTATGATTAATGGAAAACAAATTTAGCAATAAAAATTTCAATTCATACTAATTTAGTATTATTTATTTTCAATCATAAAAAAAACCACAGATTTTGTGGTTTTAAATTTATTTGTGAAGTTGGGATTATAATGTTCCAACTTTGCTGTCATCGATTTTATATTTTGCGATAACTTCTTCGTAAGACATTTTAGAAAGATCAGAAGTGTTAGCATTTTTATTCCCAAAAACTGCAGGTACAAGGACTACTCTAAATCTCTGATTATTCAAATATTCTGGAGTTGTAGTAATATCATAAGTCCCTCCAGTACTAGCATAAATTAAAAAATCATTTTTTGTGAAGTCAAAGTCATAATCTAGCACACCTTGTGGCAGATATAATGTTCTTGGGATTTGCTGCCAAACAATTGCTCCATTTTCAGATCCAGCTTGTCTGAAAATAATAACATAATCTTGATCTAACAAAGCACGGTTGAATTTCTGATAGTAATTCCAGCCATCAGTTGCATTAAAGGCGAAATTGACATTAAGGTCATACACAGCAGGATAATCCACATCAACTTGTACATAATCATCATCATCATCCTTACAACTGAAGATGAATAAGCTACCAACTAGCAATAATAAAAGGGGCAAAAACTTTTTCATAGGTATAAATATTTTACGTTAAAATTTTAATTACAAATTACAGACCATAAAAATAGCTTTTTTCCGTGGAATTAATATCTTTATGGAAACTTTCTGAATTTTAGATTTTCAAAATATGAAAAGGTTAAGTCTTCTTATAATAACTTTTATTTCGCAATTTTATTTCACTCAGTATCAGCCCAAAAATATTTCCAGTTTGGAAATCAAAAAAGCGAATGATTGGGTAGATAAAACTTACAATTCACTTTCGCAAGATGAGAAGTTGGGACAATTGTTCATTGTAGCACTTTATACCAATAAAGATGAAGCTCACATTAATCAAATCCGAAATATTGTTACTAATGATAAAATCGGCGGTTTGATTCTGATGCAGGATGATGCCGAGAGAGAAATCAATCTGGTTAATGAATTTCAAGCGAAATCAAAAGTACCACTGATGATCGGGATGGATGCAGAATGGGGATTGTTTCAGAGAATAGCAAAAGCACACAAATATCCTTGGGCAATCACTTTAGGCGCCATTCAAGATAAAAATTTGATTTACGAGATGTCTGCGAAGATTGCTGAAGATTGCAAAAGAATGGGCATCAATTGGGATTTTGCGCCAGTTGTGGATGTCAACACCAACCCGAATAATCCAATCATTGGAAATAGAAGTTTCGGTTCCGATGTCAATAATGTGGTGAATTCTGCTCTGGCTTATTCCAATGGTTTGCAGGATAACAAAATCCTTGCAGCAATTAAACACTTCCCTGGACACGGTGATACAGATACAGATTCACATTTGGATTTGCCTGTCGTTTCTCACAATTTGGAAAGATTAGAGAAAACGGAAATTGCACCTTTCAAAGCCTTGATGAATAAAGGAATTGGTGGCGTTATGGTTGCGCATCTATATGTTCCGACTTTGGAAAATGAAAAGGGAATTCCAGCTTCGGTTTCTAAAAAAATCGTGACCGGCGTTTTGAAAGAAAAATTAGGTTACAAAGGGTTGATTATCACAGATGCACTTAATATGGGTGCAGTTGCGAACAAATTCAAAGCTGGGGAATTGGATGCATTGGCTTTCAAAGCTGGGAATGATATTATGCTGTTTTCACAAGATGTTGCAACGGGAAAAAAACTGATTCAGCAAGCGATTGATAAAGGAGAAATTTCCCAAAACAGAGTAGAAGAGAGTGTTAAGAAAATTCTTTTGACGAAGTATTATTTAGGTTTAAATGAATACAACAATATCAATCCTGAAAATGTTAATGAAGATTTGAACAATGCATCACATTCCGAAATCGTTCAAAAAATGTATTCCAACGCTTTGACATTAATTAAGGATGATAAAAAAATGTTGCCTCTCGATTGCAAAGAAACTTACTACTATGTTCCATTAGAAGAAGCAACTTATGAAACTTTTTTAAATCAACTAAATACAGGAACAACGATTATTCTTAAAAAAGCTTCAGAAATCAATACAATTCCAGCCAATTCAAAAGTGATTGTTGGTTTCCATAAAGATAATTCCACGGCTTACAAACCATACAAAATTTCTGATGCGAGCAAGAAGGTTTTATCAGAGCTAAGTAAAAACCAAAATGTGATTTTGGATGTATTTGGAAGTCCTTATGCTTTAAAAGATGTTGATATTTCTAAAGTTTCCACAGTTTTGGTTTCTTATGAAAATAACGACGATTCTATGAAAGCAACAGCAAGTGGAATTTTGGGACAGACAAAAATCTGGGGAAGATTGCCGGTTTTGGTGAATGATAATTTAAAATTCGGAATGGGAATGGATATTGAAGCTAAAAATCCAGCCAATCAAACTGATAGAAAAAATAGCTTAGAAACAAAAAATTCTAAGACTGTAATTGAGTAAATTTGTTACGCTTTAAAAAAGCAAAAAAGTCTTTATACTTTTTACATAATACATTGTACAAAAAGAAATGAAAATAGGTATACTTTGCTATCCAACTTACGGCGGAAGCGGAATTGTGGCAACGGAATTGGGAATGTCTTTGGCCGACAAAGGTTATGAAGTTCATTTCATAAGCTCCGCATTACCAGCACGCCTGGACGTTACCAATCCAAATATATTTTTTCATAAAGTCAACGTTCAGACATATCCGTTGTTCCAATATCAGCCTTATGATATCGCATTGTCATCGATGATTTATCGAGTTGTGAATCTTTATAAACTGGATATTCTGCACGCACATTATGCGATTCCTTATGCTTATGCAGCTTTTACAGCTAAGCAAATGTTGAAGGCAGAACACAAAGATGTGCCTTTGGTGACGACACTTCACGGGACAGATATTACTTTGGTGGGTCAGCATCCAAGTTACAAACACGCTGTCGAATTTTCTATCAATCAGAGCGATACAATCACCTCGGTATCCGAAAGTTTGAAAAAAGACACCTTGCAGTTCTTCAATATTCAGAAAGAAATTCAAGTGATTACGAACTTTATTGATAATTCGGTTTTTGATGATTGCAAAACTTGCCAGAGAGAACAATTTGCGAGTGATGATGAGAAAATTCTGATTCACGTTTCCAATCTTCGTCCGGTTAAGCGAATTCAGGATGTATTGGAGATTTTCAAAAACGTCAACAAGAAAGTGAAATCGAAATTAATTATCATTGGTGAAGGTCCGGAAATGGAGAAGATCTCTGAATTTATGGAAAATAATCCGGAACTGATTGGCGAAATCAAATTACTCGGGAAAGTCAACGATTTGTATAGAATTCTCCAGTTGTCTGATGTTTTCCTTTTACCTTCTGAGCAGGAAAGTTTTGGTTTGGCGGCTTTGGAAGCAATGGCAGCGAGAACACCGGTTATCAGCAGTAATGCAGGTGGGATTCCGGAAGTTAATATTCAGGGCGAAACAGGATTTTTGGCAGAAACAGGGAACGTAGAAGCGATGTCCAATTACTGTATCAAATTGTTGAGTGATGAGAATCTTCTCGAAGAAATGAAAAAGAATGCAAAAGCGCAGGCAGTTCATTTTGATCTGAAAAATATTCTTCCGATTTATATTGATATGTACGAAACGACTATTGCGAAATTTGAAGAGGCAAAATATAAAGAAGTTTGATAGAATATTAACCTTTCAACTTATACAAAATTTTTGACTCCGCTCAGACTGACACTTTAAAATTAAATATTTAGTATTAGAGTTATCACACTGAACGGAGTCGAAGTGTTTTTAGGGAAGTATTTAATGTATAATTATTTGAACACTCATGTTTTGTTAAAAATTATTTTATAAATTAGAGAAAAATATTTCTAATAATTTATATAATCATCAAAAGCACAACATTATGAGTATTAAAAAACATTTTCTTGCCCTATTTTTTTTGTTCATTGGTTTTCTGGCATATTCCCAGACCGACACTGTTACAATGACCGATGGTAGAGAACTCCGTGGAAAAGTCGTCAAGTACAATCCGAATGATCTTCAATTTATACATCAAAACGAGACTCTTGAGTACACACTTAACAAAAAAGACATTTCCAAAATTACGTTTTCTTCCGGCCGCATCGAGTATCTTAATTCGACTGCTACTACTCCGAATACTTCTCAATCTAAAGATTACCAGAACAAAGTCGCGATTTTACCTTTCAGCTATGTGAGAGACCAAGAAAAAAGTAACGAAACGATGACTAAAAAAATCCAACAGGAAACGTACACGATTTTCAATTCCAAAAAACAAAACCTTAAATTCCAAGACCCGACGGAAACTAACGCGCTTCTGTACAAAGCAGGCATCAATGAAAGCAATTTGCAAGGCTACACAATGGGTGAGATTGCACACATTCTAAATGTAGAATACGTCATCAGCGGAATGGTTTCTATTGAGAAAACCAACACCTATACGTCCAACTACGGCAGTTCCAATACCAATGTTTCGCAGAAAAATAACGGTGCCAAAGTCAATTCCACAGGCTCTTCTTCTTCCACAACGTATCAGAATTATAACACCAGCATCACGATGAATATTTTTTCTGTGAATGGCGACAATCTGTTTACGCAGAATCATAATTCGTTTTGGCCATACGAAGATGCGTACAAAACCACTTTAGATTATCTAGCGAAACGGACGCCGCTTTATAAAAAGTAAATTTAATTTGGGCAGCTTAATCCGCCTTCCGCTCCCAATCTTTTCACTCCACTACGTTGCGTAAAAAGGATTTCCGCTCAAGTCGGGCTGCGTACAATTCTCTGGTAGAACTACGCTACATTTTAAAATATTTCTGTAACTTAACCTTCCGGAGTTTTTTCCTCGGAAGGTTTTTGTTTAACGGAAATCAACACACAAATGAACGAAGAAATATTACAGTATATTTGGAATTATAAAAAATTTCGGAGCTTCGATTTCGTCTCAACGGATGGAAAAGTGATCGAAATTTCAGATTTCGGAAAGTGGAATAAGAATTCTGGACCGGATTTTCTCTTTGCCAAAATTAAAATTGACAACATCATTTTGGCTGGAAATATCGAGATTCACACCAAAGCTTCCGATTGGTTTTTTCACAATCATTCCGGCAATCCTGAGTTTGGAAACTTGATTCTTCACGCTGTTTATATTAATGACTACGACATTCCTGAATTAGAAAAACAAAATATTCCAACACTTGAACTCAAGAATTATATTGATGAAGAGCTGATTCAGAAACATCAGAATCTGAAAGCCGAACATTCTTTCATCGCTTGTGAAGAATTGTTTGATGAGACCAAAATTCCGTTATTTTTTGAAGAAACTGTTTTACTAAAAAAGTTAGAAGCCAAATCTCAAATCTTCCAAGAATCACTTAACAAAAATCAAAATAATTACGAAGCAGTTTTGTTTCAAAATCTGGTTTACACTTTCGGATTGAAAGTGAACGCAGAAATATTTCTTCAAATGGCGGAAAGTCTTGATTTTGCTATTATTCAAAAAATCAAGCAGAATGATATCCATTTAGAAGCTTTGTTTTTCGGAATTTGTGGATTTTTGGATGCTCCTTCAGACGAAATAATGCAAATCTGGAAACGGGAATTTGATTTTTTAAAGGTAAAATTTAATTTGTCAGATGTTAGGATTCATCCCAAATTTTCCAAGCTTCGTCCACCTAATTTTCCAACCATCCGATTGTCACAATTAGCCAATCTTTATCATACCCAGCCCAATCTTTTTTCTAAGTTGATGGAAGCAAAAACGATGGATGATTTATACAAGATTTTCGGAAATGTCAAAGCTTCTGAATATTGGGATAATCGTTTTAATTTTGGGAAAATTTCTACAGTTGAAGGAAAAAAATATCTCAGTCAGGATTTTATCGATTTGATTATTATCAATACAATTTTGCCTTTGAAATATTTTTATCACAAAAACCATAATCCGGAAATAGTAGATGATATTTTTGACTTCTACAAAAAGATGAAACCGGAGAAAAATTCGGTTTTGGATGAATGGAAACAATTGGGAATGAAATTCGAAAATGCGTTACAAACACAGGCTTTTCTTTATCAATACAAACTATTCTGCAATCATAAAAAATGCTTAAATTGCAGTGTCGGTTTTCAGTTGCTGAAGACAGATGATTAATCAGATTAAAGAAAATGAAAGAGCCTAAAGTTATCAACGGTTTGCGCCACAAAATGGAAAGAGAATGGTTTGGTGTCTTGACGAGATACGGAACCAAACTGGGAATTCCTGTTTCAAAACTGCGCGTTTTCTTCATCTATTCTACATTTGCAACGGCGGGAATTTTCTTTCTTTTTTATCTTGGAATGGGTTTTATGCTTTGGGTAAAAGACTGCATCGTGACCAAACGACCAAGTGTTTTTGATTTATAGATAATTTTTAAATATTAATAGGGATGGGCTTTAGCCCATTTTTTCGTTCAGAATGCCAATTGGCTTTAGCCTAAACCTATTCTATATTTTTGGCTTTAGCCTTAATTTTAGTATCAAACTTACCATCGGGCTAAAGCCCGACGCAATCGATAATATTGATTACTATTCTTACCTCTAATCTATACCATTTAGATTCTACCAATATTTCGCAACTTCGTTGCTCCATAAAAAAAACCGATTGAAGCTTCAATCGGTTTTATATTTTGTAAGAAGTCTAAAATCTGACTTCTGAAATCTAATATCTATTAAGAATTAGCTGTAGAAAGGTTTGCTGAAACATATTCTCTGTTCATTCTTGCGATATTTTCCAAAGAAATTCCTTTTGGACATTCAACTTCACAAGCTCCTGTATTGGAACAGTTTCCGAAGCCTTCTTCGTCCATTGCTTTTACCATATTCAGAACTCTTCTTTTCGCTTCTACACGACCTTGTGGTAACAATGCGAACTGAGATACTTTTGCACCTACAAATAACATTGCAGAACCATTTTTACAAGAAGCCACACAAGCACCGCAACCAATACACGCTGCAGCGTCCATCGCTTTGTCTGCATCTTCTTTCGGAACCGGAATTGCGTTGGCATCCAAAGTGTTTCCAGAAGTGTTCACAGACACGAATCCACCTGCAGCCATCACTCTATCAAAAGCACTTCTATCAACAACCAAATCTTTGATTACCGGAAATGCAGCACTTCTCCAAGGTTCGATGTGAATCGTTTCACCATCTTTGAAATGACGCATATGCAACTGACAAGTTGTGATTCCTGTATCCGGACCGTGCGCTCTACCATTGATGTAAAGTGAACACATCCCGCAGATTCCCTCGCGACAATCGTGGTCAAACGCAACTGGGTCTTTGCCCTCGTTGATTAACTGCTCGTTCAGGATATCCAACATTTCTAAGAATGAAGAATCTGTAGAAACATCAGAAATTTTATAGGTATCGAATTGTCCCTTCGACTTATTATTTTTTTGTCTCCAAATTTTCAGCGTAAGATTTAAGCCTTTTTTTGCACTCATTTTTATATATTTTTGAATGGAGATTATTTGTAACTTCTTGCTTTAACTTCGATGTTTTCGTACACCAAATCTTCCTTGTGAACCACAGACTGATTGATGTCCATACCTTTATATTCCCAAGCGGCAACATATTTGTAATTCACGTCATCACGTTCTGCTTCTCCTTCCGGCGTAGAATGGTCTTCACGGAAATGACCTCCACAAGATTCATTTCTGTTCAATGCATCGATGGCCATCAATTGTCCTAACTCTAAGAAATCTGCCACTCTGAATGCTTTCTCCAATTCAGGATTCAGGTTATCAGCCTCGCCAGGAACTCTCACGTCTTTCCAGAAATTATTTCTAACTTCTTCGATTTCTTTGATTGCTTCTCTCAAGCCTTCCGGCGTTCTTCCCATACCCACTTTGTTCCACATAATATGTCCAAGTTGTTTGTGGAAATGGTCAACAGTATGCGTCCCTTTATTAGTTAAGAAGAAATTAATTTTATCTTTAATTTCTTTTTCAGCATTGTTAAATTCCGGAGTATCTGTTGAAATTTTTCCGGTTCTGATATCTGCAGAAAGATAATCTGCAATCGTGTAAGGTAAAACGAAATATCCGTCTGCTAAACCTTGCATTAAAGCAGAAGCTCCCAATCTGTTGGCTCCGTGGTCTGAGAAGTTGGCTTCTCCAATTACGAAACATCCAGGGATTGTAGATTGCAAGTTATAATCAACCCAAACACCACCCATTGTGTAGTGAACCGCTGGATAAATCTTCATCGGTGTTTTGTAAGGGTCGTCAGCAGTAATCTTCTCGTACATTACGAATAAGTTACCGTATTTCTCCTCAATCCATTTTTTACCAAGATCATAGATCTGCTGTTCCGTTGGATTATGAATATGTTTTTCGATAGCGGCTTCTTTACCTTTTTTCATAATTTCTGTAGAGAAATCCAGGTAAACACCTTCTTTCGTGTCATTATTTTCGATTCCGTAACCTGCGTCACATCTTTCTTTTCCAGCTCTGGAAGCAACGTCTCTAGGAACCAAGTTTCCAAACGCAGGATATCTTCTTTCAAGATAGTAATCTCTGTCTTCTTCTTTGATATTTTCTGGTCTCAGTTTTCCTTCACGGATTGCTACTGAATCTTCGATTTTTTTAGGAACCCAGATTCTTCCTGAGTTTCTAAGAGATTCTGACATTAGAGTCAACTTAGACTGCTGAGTTCCGTGAACCGGAATACAAGTCGGGTGAATCTGAACATAACAAGGATTTGCAAAGTATGCTCCCTTTTTATGAATTTTCCAAGCTGCAGAAACGTTGGATCCCATTGCATTGGTAGAAAGGAAATAAACATTTCCGTATCCTCCAGAAGCAATTACTACCGCGTGAGCAGAATGTTTTTCGATTTCTCCAGTAACCAAGTTTCTTGCGATAATTCCTCTTGCTTTTCCATCAACAATGACTAGATCAAGCATCTCGTGACGGTTGAACATCTGGATTCTACCTTTACCGATTTGACGGCTCATTGCAGAATAAGCTCCTAATAATAACTGTTGTCCCGTTTGTCCTTTTGCGTAGAATGTTCTTTTTACCTGAACGCCACCAAATGAACGGTTATCCAATTGTCCGCCGTATTCTCTACCAAAAGGAACACCTTGCGCAACACATTGGTCAATGATATTGGCAGAAACTTCTGCTAATCTGTAAACGTTAGCTTCTCTTGCACGGTAATCTCCACCTTTGATAGTGTCGTAGAACAATCTGTAAGTTGAATCTCCGTCTCCTTGATAATTTTTAGCAGCATTAATACCACCTTGAGCTGCAATAGAGTGCGCTCTTCTTGGAGAATCCTGATAGCAGAAAGCTTTTACGTTGTAACCTTGTTCAGCAAGAGTAGCAGCAGCAGAACCACCAGCTAATCCTGTCCCAACAATGATAATATCTATTTTGTCTCGGTTGTTTGGAGCAACCAAGTTCATATGATCTTTATGATTTTTCCATTTGTCCTTAAGCGGACCGTGAGGAATTTTTGAATCTAAACTCATAATTTACTTTTTATTATTGAGTAACGAAGTGATAAATTGCGATGATGATGAAACCTACCGGAATGATAACAGAATACCAATTTCCGAAAGCTTTGATAAAAGGCGTGTACTTTGGATGTCTTGCTCCAACAGATTGGAAAGAAGACTGGAATCCGTGTGCCAAGTGTAGACCTAATAATACAAATGCAATAACATAAAGAGCAACTCTCCATACATCGTGGAACTTGTGGTGCAGCTCTTCCCAATATCTCAACTCATCAGGATTGTTTCCTTGGATATACTTATAACTGATTTCCGGAATCCAAAAATCGTAAAAGTGCAAAGCCAAAAATGCTAAAATCACAGCACCTGAAATTAACATATTTCTGGACATCCAAGTAGAATTTGCAGAACCTTGGTTCATTGCATATTTCACTGGTCTTGCATTGTTGTTTCTGATTTCCAGAACGAATCCCATTACAAAGTGGAAAACAACTGCAAAAATCAAGATGGGCTGCATCAGAAACTGAACCGCAGGATTGTATCCCATAAAATGAGAAGCAGCGTTGAAACTGTCTTCGCTAAAGATGGAAATCATATTGGTGGATAAGTGCATCACCAAAAAAATCAGCAAGAACATTGCTGAAAGTGCCATAGCATATTTTCTGCCTATAGAAGACGTAATCCCTGCCATAATTCTATTGTTGTTTTGAATTTTCACAAATTTAGAAAATAGTTGAATCACATAACATTGAGAAATGTCAGAAAAATACAGTTTGTAATCTTTCTAAATAACTTTAATGGAATGTTAACAATATTTCAACTTTAATAATTATTCTATCTTAAATATCAATAAAAAACCCCGAAAAATAATTCCGAGGTTCTGTTTTATAATTCTTTTCTCAATCTTGCGACTGGGATGTTCAATTGTTCACGGTATTTTGCAATCGTTCTTCTTGCGATATTGTAACCTTTTTCTTTCAGTATTCCCACGAGAGCGTCGTCTGTATAAGGTTTTCTCTTGTTTTCTTTATCAATCGCTTCCTGAAGGCGCATTTTGATTTCCTTGGTCGAAACCTCCTCTCCTTCATCATTGGTTAATGAATCAGAGAAAAGATTTTTCAAATACACAATTCCGTTTGGTGTGTCAGCGTATTTACTTTTTACAACTCTGGAAATTGTAGAAATATCGAATCCTGTAATATCCGCAACATCTTTAAGAATCATCGGTTTGATATTCTTCTCATCACCAGTCAGAAAATACTCTTTTTGAAGCTTCACAATCGCTGTAATGGTTTGCAATAAAGTGTTTTGTCTTTGATTGATCGCATCGATGTACCATTTTGCGGCATCTAATTTCTGTTTGATGAATAGTGCGGCCTGCTTGTGTTCTGCAGATTTTTTGTCGTGAGAATAAGTTGTAAGAATCTCTTTATACTCGTCAGAAACACGAAGAGATGGTGCGTTTTTGTTGTTTAATGTTGGAATGACTTGGTTATCCTTAACTTGAATTACAAAATCAGGAATAATTTCTTGATTAATTGTAATCGTCTGCGTGTCAAAGTTTCCACCAACTTTCGGAGATAATCTGGAAATTTCGTCCAAAGCTTCTTTCAAATCTTCTTCTTCGATGTCATATTTCTGAAGAATCTTGTTGTAATGCTTATTTGCCAAAGCATCAAATTGATTTCTCAAAATGTTTCCCGCCAAAATCACTGCAGAATCAGAGCTTACTTTTTTCTCAATCTGTAAAAGAAGACATTCTCTTAAATCTCTTGCTCCAACACCTGGTGGGTCGAGTTTTTGAACATAGTTTTCCAAAATGTCGGTTACTTTTTCCTGAGTGGTATAAATTCCCTGAGAAAAAGCCAGGTCATCTACAATGGATTTTACGTCTCTTCTAAGATAGCCATCTGTGTCAAGATTTCCAATGACATATTCTGCTATTTTTAGATCTTCGTCGTCTACGTTGGAGAGTCTGATCTGTTCCAACAGATAGTCGTAAAGTGACTGTCCCTCTGTTAATAACGATTGATTGTCAAATTCTTCATCGTCGGCAGAGTAATTACTGCTTGCTGTTTTGTAATTTGGTTCATCGTCGTATAGATATTCGTTGACGTCAAAATCCGTATCGATGCTTTCTGTACCTTCGTTTTCGTAAGATTCTTCTTCAGCGGCTGTGTAGTCGTCTTCTTTGCTTTCCTCTTCGTTAACTTTTTCCAAAGCAGGATTTTCTTCCAATTCTCTTTCCAGTTCTTCTTCAAATTCTAACGTATGAAGCTGAATCAACTTCATCAACTGGATCTGTTGAGGGGCCAATTTTTGCCCAAGTCGCATTTGTAGATTTTGCTTTAGCATAATTTTCGTGTTTGTCGATTAATGTCAACTTTACGAAGTTAGAAAAATATTTTTTAAAAACAATAAGTTTAGCACGATTTTTGATGAATGATATTTAACATAAAAAAACCTTCAGAATTTCTGAAGGTTTTTTCTTTGGTTTTTACCAGATTTTTATTCTGTTTTCCGGAGCAACATATAATTTGTTCCCAGGTTTTATATCGAATGCTTTTTGGAATGCATCCATATTCACCAATGGCCCAAAACTTCTGTAATAACCAGGCGAGTGAGGATCTGTTTTTACCTGATTGGTCATATACTTGTCGGTAGATTTTGTTCTCCAAACGGTTGCCCAGCTCATAAAGAATCTTTGATCCTGCGTAAAACCACTGATTTCTCCAGGGTTTCCGTGGTCTTTCAGATACATTTGCAATGCGGTGTAAGCAACATTAATTCCACCCAAATCTCCAATATTTTCACCACTTGTGAATTTTCCATTCACAAAACTTCCTGACACAGGCTCATATTTATCATATTGAGCTGCCAGTTGTCCAACTTTTTCGTCAAAGTTTTTTCTGTCACTTTCCGTCCACCAATTGTTTAAGTTTCCATCGCCGTCAAATCTGGAACCGCTGTCATCAAATCCGTGAGAAATCTCGTGACCGATAACACCTCCAATTCCGCCAAAGTTAACTGCAGGGTCTGCATTGAAATTGAAAAACGGAGGTTGTAAAATGGCAGCTGGGAAAACAATCTCATTATTAGAAGAACTATAATAAGCATTCACCGTTTGCGGCGACATTCCCCATTCTGTTTTATCGACGGGTTTTCCTATTTTATCAAGATTTTTAGCATAGCTCCATTCAGAGATTTTCTGAAGATTATTATAGTAAGTTCCGTTGTTGGATGCTAATTGCAAATTCAGTTTAGAATAATCTTTCCATTTGTCTGGATAGGCAATCTTCACTTTGAATTTTGATAACTTTTCCAAAGCTTTTTCTCTGGTCACAGGAGACATCCATTCCAGATTTTCTATGTGTAATTTGAAGGATTTCTTGATATAATCTACATAAGTTTCCATCTTTTGTTTGGCTTCTGCAGGAAAATATTTTTCAACATACAATTTTCCAAAAGCTTCTCCCAAAACACTATTGATTACACCAAGTCCACGTTTTTCCATAGAACGCTGCTCTTGTTGACCTTGCAAATATTTGGAATAAAAATCAAAACGGATGTTGTCCAGATTTTGGTCAAGGTTTCCTGCATTGTTATTCAAAAGGTCGTACTTCATATATTCTTTGATGAGACCAATGTTTTTATCCGTTATCCAAGAATCCATATTTTGATAATATTTCAATTCTCCAATAATCACTTTATCTGTGTTAACACCAACTGTTTTCAGATAATCAGGAAGATTAACGTTTTTTACTAATGGTTTTAATTCCTCAACAGTTTTGGGATTGTAACGCAAATTAGCATCACGGCCTTGTTCCAGAGTCAGAAGGTCTTGAGCCAGCTTTTTCTCGAAATCTACAATTTGCTGAGCAGTTGCGTCAGGAGTTTTATTTCCAAGAACTGTTTCTAGTTTGGCAACGTAATTTTTATATTCTGCCAATGTCTTGGTGTTGGCTTCGTTGGCTTTTTGATAATAATCTTTGCCAAGGCCTAAACTTGGTCCGCCAAGATAAACAGCGTTCATCACCGAGTTTTTCATATCTGCACCAACTCGCCATCCGTAAAAAGGATTATCGCCGGAAGGCGTTGCTTCTATCAGATATTTCTGTAAATCTTTTACATTTTTAATTGCATCGATTTTTGTCAATTGAGATTTTATAGGATTGATTCCTTCTGCATTTCTCTTATTCCAATTGATGAAAGTTCCATAAAGTGCCTGAATCTTTTCGCCTTCAGAATTAGAACTGAATTTTTCTGAAAGAATTTTATTTAAAATATCCAATGACGCCACGTCTACATCTTCCCTCAAAGCATTGAATGAGCCCCAGCTTGGCTTATCCGATGGAATCACCGCAGTTTTCATCCAGCCGCCATTAACATAATTATAGAAATCATCCTGAGGTCTTACAGATTTGTCCATATAAGAAATATTAAGTCCTTCTTCTTTAATTTCCTTTGGCGCTTCTACTTCTTTTTTCGGTCCTTCTACTGAGGTTTTCTGTGATGTAGAGCAAGATTCCAAATAAAATGTTGCTGCAACAGTCAAGATGTAAACACTGATTTTTTTCATTGAGATTTATTTTAATACTTTCAAATTTATGGAATTTAATTTTTCTGAGTTTTTATCAATAAAAAATCCCACTCGATAAGAATGGGATTTGAATATTTTTTAAATTTAAAACTCTGCATTTTTCGGAGTCCTTGGAAAAGGAATCACGTCCCTGATGTTGGTCATTCCAGTTACGAAAAGAACTAATCTTTCAAGTCCTAATCCAAACCCAGCGTGCGGCACAGAACCAAATTTTCTTGTGTCAAGATACCACCAAAGTTCGTGTTCGTCAACGTGCATTTCTGCCATTTTTGTTTTCAGAACATCCAATCTTGCTTCTCTTTCGGAACCACCGATGATTTCTCCGATTCCAGGGAAAAGAACATCCATTGCGGCAACGGTTTTGTTGTCATCGTTCAGTTTCATATAGAACGCTTTGATTTCTTTCGGATAATCAAACAAAACAACCGGACTTTCAAAATGTTTTTCAACCAAGAATCTCTCGTGCTCAGACTGCAAATCTGCACCCCATTCTTCGATTGGATATTGGAATTTACCTTTTTTATTCTCTTTAGAATTTAACAAAATTTCAATCGCTTCTGTATAAGAAACTCTCTTGAAACGCTTTGCAACCACATTCTCCAGTTTTTCGATAAGGCCTTCTTTTGCTCTTTCTTTTTCTGGTTTTGATTTTTGCTCTTCTGCGAAACGATTGTTTAAGAAATCCAAATCATCTTTGCAGTTATCTAAAACATATTTAATAACATATTTCAGGAAGTCTTCTGCCAAATCGATGTTGTCTTCCAAGTTATTGAAAGCAACTTCCGGCTCAATCATCCAGAACTCAGCCAAGTGACGAGTTGTGTTTGAGTTTTCTGCACGGAAAGTTGGTCCGAAAGTATAAATTCTTCCCAATCCCATTGCCGCAGTTTCGCCTTCCAATTGTCCCGAAACTGTTAAGTTAGTTTTCTTGCCAAAAAAATCTTCAGAAAAATCGATTTCTCCGTCTTCGTTTTTCGGGATATTATTAAGGTCAAAGTTGGTAACGCCGAACATTTCTCCAGCGCCTTCTGCATCAGCTCCAGTTACAATCGGAGTGTTGATGTAGAAAAACTGATTTTGATTAAAGAATTGATGAACCGCAAAACTCACAGCGTGACGTACTCTGAAAACCGCTCCAAACAAATTGGTTCTGAATCTCAAATGCGCCTGCTCTCTCAAAGTTTCCAATGAGTGTTTTTTTGGCTGAAGAATCGTTTTGTCTCTGTCTTCTGTAAAGTTATCTCCTAAAATGGTAATTTTTTTAGCCACAATCTCCACAGCTTGTCCAGCACCTTGACTTTCTACAACTTCTCCAACGATTTTCAGAGAAGAAGCCGTACTTATTTTATTTATGATTTGTTCGTCAAAATTTTCAAAATCAACAACGATTTGCAAATTATTAATTGTAGAACCATCATTAAGCGCAATAAAGCGATTTGCACGGAACGTTCTTACCCAGCCTTGTACGGTAATGTCGTGATGTAATACTTTTTTGTAATCTGCCAATAGGTCTTTAATCGTCTGTCTTTTCATTTTAGTATAAACTTTTGGAAAGTTTCTGTTTTAAAATTAAGTGAGTGCAAATTTAGGAAAAATCGAGGTAAGTCCTTAATTACATTTGGACTTTCTATGTTTTATGTCAAATCAATTCAATAAAACTGACTTTTTAATACTTTTTCCCTGACGAATCTTCCAAGCGTGATAAGAACTCGGAACATCGAATTGCCATTTCGGTAAAATCAAAATGATTAAAATAACATCGATATGAGAAATTAAGCCAAGAATCAAACATAGATAAAATGCCCAGTTGGCTGTACTGAAACCTATCAAAAAAGTAAAAGCAATTAACAGACTTAATCCCCAAAGTTTGGAAAGCCAAGCGTGTGTACAAGTTTCTTTCCTGAATTTCCAAAAACTGATAATGTAACACAGAGCTTCCATTCCAAAAATCAGAGAAATACTTTTCCAATGGTCTTTTATGATTTCTGAATTCAGCCAATACGTTGCAAATCCGATTGCCAGCCAGAAAATCAAATCGGTTTGACTGTCCAATCTTCTCAATTTTTCGGATGAAACTCCAACTTTGCGTGCAATGATTCCGTCAAAAATATCGGTTAATAATCCGAAATACATTAATATTAAAATCAAATTCCGAGAATGTTCAATTTCCAAGTAAGCCAGAAGGAAGATGATTGGCGCAAGCAGAAATCGGGTTGCAATGAGAATGTATGGTAATTTTTTCATAATTAACGTTTTAAAAATTATTGAATACGTTTGAATTTCTCTGCGTAATTAATCGTTCGACCAGCCCACATTAGAAAAAGGAAAGAGCCATTATTGTCGTTGTAGCTGCGAATCACAAGATTATTGTCAGCTGTCAAACCGATTCTGGATTGGGAAACTTCGCATCCACCGAGAAAGTAGGGAATTCCTGTGCATTTTGTCGTTCTGTTTTTCAAGGTCAAGATTCCGTTTTTCAAAGTGGCGTTCAACTTGTAAGAATGTTTTACCGAATCATTTTTGAACAATGTGAATTCCAGTTCGTAAAGTTTGCTGTCCAACTTTTTAGATTTAATTTCCAAAAAGTCACAATCTTCCAAACCTTGATTTTTTAAATTCAACATTCTGGCAATTCCGATGGATTCTACTGGTTTTGATACTAAGGAACTTGAGTTGTCATAACCTTTGAATTCATATTTTCCTTCGATTGATTTCCCGTTGTTTTCAGAAATCTTTGTCAAGTCGTTTTTGATTAATTTTCTGTCAAAACTGACGCAAGAAGTTAGCGTTGTCAGAAGTATAGCGAGTCCTAATATTTTCGTTTTCATAATTTTATCTTTTAATGGTGATGTAAAATTATATTCGAAACGCAGGCTTCTCAATGCGGAAAAGAATTAATATTTTTTCTAAATTTGTGAAAATCGCAAAAAGTGTATCAGGAACTTTTATTGAAAGAAATCAGAAGCAAAATCGGAGAGAAATCTCTGAATGATGAGTTAGCGAATGTCCTCAACATAAGTTACGATGCTGCGCACAGAAGAACCTCGATGAAATCTAAGTTTTCTCTAGAAGAAAGTTTACAGCTTGCGAAATTTTATAATATTTCTTTGGATAGATTTCTTGAAAATAGCGACAATTTATTGGTAAAGAAGACGAAAGCGGTTAATAAAACTGAGGATTTGCATTCGTTTTTTGATAACACTTTGGATATTTTAAGTTCTATCAGTTTTTCAGAAGATTCTGTGATTTATTATTCGGCGAAGGATATTCCGTTTTTTTATACGGTTTCGGATACGCTTTTGTCAAGATTCAAAATTTATGTTTGGATGAATCTTTTGAACTCTAAACAGGTTTTTATCCCGTTTCAGGATTTTCAGCCCCAACAATTTAATTCAAAGACAAAAATTCTGAGAGAGATTTACGAAGAACAAAATGTAATAGAATTATGGAATGATATGACGATTTCCAGCATTCTTTTGCAGATTTCTTTTTATTTTGAAATTGGACTTTTCAAAAAAGAAGATGCTGTAAACATTCTTTCAGAATTGGATGATTTGATTCGTTACATAGAAAATAAAACGGAAACTAATCCTCGTTTTCAAATTTATCAAAACGAATTGGTTCATCTTTCCAATGATATTTTTATTAATAACGGACAACAATCAACGTTGGCAATTCCTTGTAATATGTTTGGTTATTTATTGACGAATGATGCAAAAACGTGTAAGGAAACTCTGAACTATTTTGAACATCAAATTAAGAACTGTAAATCTCTGAACACGGCTGGAAATAGAGACAGAAAACTGTTTTTCAATAGAATGTACCAACAAATTGAGAATCTAAAACAAAAATTGTAAATATGAAAACCCTTCGTAATGGCGAATTTTTCGGGCAGACCAATGAGAAGCTGAGTTTCGATGGATTGACCATTACGGATACAGAATACACGCATCCTTTTGTGGATTGGCATTACCACGAGAATCCGTATTTCACATTTCTGCTTCAGGGAAATATGCAGGAAGGCAACAAGAAGGAAATCTACGATTGTTCTGCGGGAACTTTGCTTTACCACCATTGGGAAGATGCGCATTACAATATCAAACCAGATATTTTCACAAGAGGTTTTCATCTTGAAATTACAGAAGAGTGGTTTGAGAAATTTCAAATTTCAAAAGAAAATGTTGAAGGAAGTTTCAATATCAAAAATCCTTCTCTCAAATTATTGATTTACCAGATTTTCAAAGAATCGAAATTGAATGATAATTCTTTTGAAGTTAGTATTAATCAGATTTTGCTCAATCTTTTCAGTAAATTGTCCAATCAAAAAAAATCTTCTGAAAAGAAACCGATTTGGGTCAATCGAATTGATGAAATTCTCCACGAAAGATTTACTGATAAATTGAATTTGGCAGAACTTTCAAAAACGCTCAACATTCATCCGATGCATCTCAGCAGAGATTTTCAAAAATATTTTCAATGCAATTTGGGAGAATATATCAGAAAACTGAAAGTCGAAAAATCATTGATTCTTCTCATTCAAAATGATTCGCTTTCCGATGTTGCTTTGGAATGTGGATTTGCGGACCAAAGTCATTTCAATCGTTGTTTCAAAGAAAACATTGGAATCACGCCTTTGAAATATAAAAATTTGCTGAAATAGTAGTAATGTTAATTTCATTCTATTTTTTCCAAGAATGATGTTCTACATTTGTCTGATAAAATTTACAATGAAATCAATCTTTTTATTTATCCTGATTTTCGTTTTCGGTTTTTCATTAAGCCAAACCAAAAATATCATTGAACCGGAAAAAATCAAAAATCCAGTTCAAAAAAGTCATTTGAACCAAATTATATTTTTAGATAAAGTTGTTCCATTTGAAAATCTGAAAGAATCTGACTTTCTCAAAACAATGACTTTTCAGGAAGATAAAGACTTTAATATCCGGGTTTTTCTGGATAATTCTTTGGTCAATTATTTACACCAACTTGATAATTCTTTGACAGCTGATGAATTGCTTAAAAAAGGGAATTACCAATTCAGTTTCTATGTTGACGGAAAATTGATTTACACAGAAAATATGAATTCAGGAGCCGGAAAAACAGAAGATAAAAAAATCAAAACAAGTTTCGGAATTCCATTTCTTAGTACAAAAAATGAAGATTCCTGGGGACGATATCTTTGGATGCGTTTTTATTTTGCCAATGGCGGAATGGATGCTTTGGAAACAGGAAATCATATTTTGAAAATTGAAATCAAACCGTATTTAAAAAATCCAGCTTTGAATGTTGGAAATGTAATTGCAGAAGGCGAAATCCAATTAATTGTTCCAAAAAAGAATGTTTCCGAAGAACAGAAGGCAATTCAAAAAATTAAACCAAATAGTGGCTGGAAAGTTTCTGATGAAAAATTTAATCAGGAAAAAGTTCAACTTATGAATCAAAAAATTGCTGAAAACAGATTCCGGGAAATCACAGGAATTGTTGTGATTAAAAATGATAAATTATTAATTGAAGAATATTTCAATGGTTACGAAAGAGACAGTTTGAACGATACGCGTTCCGTCGGAAAATCATTTTCTTCAGCTTTGATGGGAATTGCTATCAAAGACGGTTACATCAAAAATGAAAATCAACGTCTGAGTAATTTCTACGATTTGAAACAATTCGAAAATTATTCATCTAAAAAAGATAGCGTTACAATCAAAAGTCTGTTGACAATGAGTTCCGCTTTCGATGGAAACGATGAAGATTCTGATTCTCCAGGCAATGAAGAAAATATGTATCCGACAGATAATTGGGTCAAGTTCACTTTGGATTTGCCAATGACAGAAAATAAAATCGGCAAAAACTGGCATTATTTCACATCCGGAGTTGTGGTAACTGGAGATATTCTGGACAAATCTGTTCCGAATGGTTTGGAAAAATATGCTGATAAAAAACTATTCCAACCGCTTGGCATCACGAATTACAAATGGCAATTCACGCCTCAGCAAAAACCTTCTTTAGCAGGCGGATTGCGAATGAAGGCTTTGGATTTTGCCAGATTCGGACAGCTTTATAAAAACGATGGAATTTGGAACGGAAAATCTATTTTAGATAAAACCTGGATTCAGAAATCTTTCACTAATTATTTTGCTGATAACAAAGAATCAGAAGGTTACGGTTATTTGTTTTGGAGAAAAGTTTACAAAGTTGGAAACAAAAGTTATGAATCTTACCAGTCAAGCGGAAACGGCGGAAATAAAATCATTATTTTCAAAGACATTCCAGTCGTAATCGTTATTACAGCGAAAGCTTACAATAGACCTTACGCCCACTCTCAAGCTGATAAAATTGTTCAGGAATATCTGTTGCCTTCCGTTTTGAATGAATGATTTTTACTCATCCTTTTTCGAAGGCACCAAGAAAACATCCATCAAACCTTCCGGTAAAAACATTTTGATAAATTTCTCTTCACGATTTACCTCAAGAATCCAATCTTTAATCAACGGAATGATGATTTCTTTTCCGGCAAGATTTAGAATGAAATAATTCTGAGCTGTCATATCATTAATAGAAACGATATTTCCACAAGATTTTCCGTCCTCTTCACGGATTTCAAAACCGATAACTTCGTGGTAATAGAATTTTTTTCCAGTCAATGGAGGTAGAGTAGAAAGAGGAAGATAAACGCCCTTTCCAATGGTTTGATTCACCAAAGTTTCGGAAGAATTTTTGAAAGAAAGGATTTTCGTATCGCCTCTCTGCCACTGTTGTTTCTCAACAAAAAACGGAACCAGCAATCCATTGATTTCCAAAAAAATCGATGTCAGTTTGTCATACATCTCAGGTTGGTCTGTGTCCAGTTTTAGAATCACATTCCCTTGTAATCCGTGTGTTCTGGTAATTGTTCCTAAAAAATAGCAGTCTTCTTTTCTCATTATTTCCGATGATGAATTTTATTAAACAACAAAGACACGAAAACTTCGTGTCTTTGTTCTGTATCTTTTGTTAAAGAATTAAGCCTGAGTTTCTTCAGTTCCTTCTGCTTCAGCAGTTGGCTCTTCAGTAGCAGCTTCTTCTGTTGCAACTTCCTCAGCAGGAGCGTTAGCAGCCTCTTCAGCAGCTTTTGCATCAGCCTCAGCTTTCGCAGCAGCATCAATTCTTGCTTGGTTTACTTTAGCTTCAGCATCTAGAGCCGCTTTTTTAGCGTCAGCTTTAGCAGTAGATAAACCTTCAACTTTTCCTTGTACTTTAGCATCTTTAGCTTCAACCCAAGCAGCGAATCTCTTCTCAGCTTCAGCCTCGTCAAAAGCACCTTTAGCAACACCACCTTGAAGGTGTTTTTTGTACAAAGCACCTTTGTAAGAAAGGATAGCTCTTGCAGTATCAGTTGGCTGAGCTCCGTTGTTTAACCACTTTACAGCAGAATCAACGTTCAAGTCGATAGTTGCAGGGTTTGTAATTGGGTTGTAAGTACCTAATTTTTCGATGAATTTACCATCTCTTCTAGCTCTTGCATCCGCAACTACGATGTGGAAGAAAGGTTTTCCTTTCGAACCGTGTCTTTGTAATCTGATTTTTACTGACATAAATTTTAAATTTGTGGGAACACGTCCCGGTTAAATGTTTGAGTTTGCAAAGATACAAAAAAAGTTCAATGTCCAATAGCTGGAATTAAAAAATCTAAAAACCTTAAGCATAGAACTTTAAACTTTCAATATCTAGAAGAAGTGAATCTGCTTTCCGTTGCAATTCCTCGCTCGATCGGCTACGCTCCGCCGTCTCACTGTGGGATTTCCGCTGCAAAACGAAGTTTCGACGATTTCATTAAATAATTAAAAAAGAAAGAGTCAATCAGGGCTATGGGTTTGTTTTCCAATCGAAGTTTGTCAGACCATAGAAATTGGCCAAAACTCAAAATCGAAAATTTCAAAAACTAAACTGCTCTTATGTGAACTAAATCAAAAATCAAATAATTCACTTAAGTTGTTTATAAAAATATCAGCTTAAAGCTTTCTTATAAGCCGTCAAAGCTCTTTCCCTAGCAAATTTATGTTCCACGATTCTGTCATCCAAAATACTTTTCTCAAAATCAGGATTCCATTTTCGGGTGTATTTCAAATCTTTATCAAATTTTTTCGTCTGCTCATCCGGATTGAAAACTCTGAAGTAAGGCGCTGCATCGCAACCGCAACCTGCCGCCCATTGCCAATTTCCATTGTTGGCAGACAAATCATAATCTAACAATTTCTTCGCAAAATAAGCTTCGCCCCAACGCCAGTCTATCAGAAGATGTTTGGTCAGGAAACTTGCAACCACCATTCGGATTCTGTTGTGCATTCTTCCGGTTTGATTCAGTTGGCGCATTCCGGCATCTACAATGGCGTAGCCAGTTTCGCCGTTGCACCATTTTTCAAATTCAGATTCGTTGTTTCGCCATTGGATATCTTCATATTTTTCCTTGAAACAATGTTTTACCACTTTCGGAAAATGAAAAAGGATTTGCATAAAAAATTCTCGCCAAATCAATTCATTCAGCCAAGTTTCGTTATGGTTTAAGGCAAATTTCACACATTTCCGAATCGAAATTGTTCCGAATCTCAACGCAATTCCCAAATGTGTCGTTGCATCCAATGCTGGAAAATCTCGCTTTTCATCGTAAATATCAATGATTTTGGATTCTAGTTTTGGTTCTTCAAAGTCTAAATCTGTTTTATCAAATCCGATTTCTCTTAGACTTAATATTTTCTTGGAAGGTAATTTCAGAAATTGATTTTTATCAATCTTAACCGACTTGTAATCCTCTTCGGTCAGAAGTTTTTTCCATTTGTTTGAAAAAGGCGTGTAAACGGTGTAAGGTTCTCCATTATCTTTTACAACTTCACCTTTTTCAAAAATCACTTGGTCTTTGAAATCGAAGAACTCAATATTTTTTGATTTGAGAAAATCCTTAACCTCATCATCTCTTTTAATGGCAGAAGGCTCATAATCCCGATTGCAGAAAACAGATTTCACATCATATTCTTTCTGTAATTGTTTGAAAATCTCCAAAGGTTTTCCATAGAAAGTCAATAAATTACTTCCGGATTTTTTCAATTCTTGATTGATTTTTTCCAGTGATTGATGAATGTAATCGACACGACGGTCATATTTATCTTCGAGAAGATCAAGAATGTCTTTGTCAAAAATAAAAATGGGAATTACTTTTTCATCAGCTTTCAAAGCTTCGGACAAGCCTTTGTTGTCATCCAAGCGAAGGTCTCTCCGAAACCAGAATATTGAGTTTTTTTGCATTGATAATTTTATAATCAATCAAATAAAAAATTATTCCAAACTTCCCAGATAAAACAATCCTAAACATTGTTGATTCTTTTCAATTTTCAAAGAACCTTTCAAGTTATTTACGATTTTCGGGGAACTCCAATAACAGCCAATCCGGTTGGCGGTACAAGTTAGATACATATTTTGAACAGCCATAGATGTTGCAGCAATCTCTTCCCAATCCGGAACCAATCCACTGAACTCAACTACAATTGAAATCACGGCATTAGCTTTTGAAATTTTAAACCCGATATCATCATATTTCTTTTGTAGAAACTGGAATTCTGGTGTAATTTCCTTATAAATATTCTGAAGTTCCTGACCAAGATTCTGTTTTTCTTCTCCTTTGAAAACTTTGAAACGCCAAGGTTTGGTGCGTTTGTGATTCGGAGCCAAAACCGCATTACTGAGAATTTCGTCAATGATTTGTTGTGGGATTTCTTTATCCGAGTAATCTTTTGGGAAGATGCTTCTGCGCTCTTCTATAATGTGTTTGAGAATTGTTGCGTTTTCCATCGTTCAAAGATACAAGAAGGAAGGCAAAAGAGCAAAGTAAAAACAGTAACTGAAAAACTTCGGATATCTGACAACTGACTTTTAAAAAATTTCTACAATTTCCTGACCGATTCTATTGAGAATGAAAGAATCGCCGGGTTTCATCCCCATCATTGTTTGGGCCATTGGACTTTCTGGCGAAATAGCATAAAAACGATCGCCTTGAAAGAAAAATTCTCCCAAAGAAACAGAAATATAGAAACGAGCTTTATTAGTAATGACCAAGGAACCCAGCTTTACAACATCAGATTCCGAGTTCAGGACTTTTCGCATCTGGTTTTGCATGCTTTTTAGCGAAACCATTTGCTTATCCAAATGATAAATTTCTTCTTGAATCTCCTCTCTTATCGAATCATATTTTGATGTTTTTTTGATATCACGACTTGCCTCCAAAGAAAAATTAAGATAAAACTCCAGTGTTTTAACTTTTCCCGAGAGAGAGTCGTTCACAAAATTCCGTAATTCACTTTTATCATAAACTGTCTTCTGCATAAATCCAATTTTAAATAAAGATAATGATTTTTAAAAACAAATAAAAACCTCTCTAAAATTAGAAAGGTTATATTTTGATTGTATCATTAATTATTCCAAAAGGTCTGGTCTGCGTTCTTTTGTGATCCTTACCGCTTCGTCGTGTTGCCATTCTTCGATGGCGCCGAAGTTACCGCTTAGTAAAATTTTCGGAACGGATAAGCCTTTGTAAGTTTCTGGCCTCGTATAGATTGGATAAGATAAAAGGTCGTCTTGGAAACTGTCTGTTAATGCACTTTGTTCGTCATTCAAAACACCAGGCAATAATCTGATAACAGAGTCTGCTAAAACGCAAGCGGCTAATTCTCCGCCAGTTAAAACATAATCACCGATAGAAATTTCTTTGGTAATGTGTAAATCACGAACTCTTTGATCAATACCTTTGTAATGGCCGCAAAGAAAAATCAGATTTTTTTTGATGGATAAAGTGTTAGCGATTCTTTGATTCAGAGTTTCGCCGTCTGGTGTGAGATAGATGATTTCGTCGTAATCTCTTTGTGATTTCAATTCAGAAATACATTTGTCCAAAGGTTCTACCATCATAATCATTCCTGCGCCGCCTCCATAAGGTTCGTCATCAATCTGACGATGTTTGCCAATGCTCCAGTCCCGGATATTGTGAAAATGAACTTCTGCCAGCCCTTTTTCCATTGCTCTTTTTAAGATTGAGGTTCTGAAAGGACTTTCCATAAGTTCCGGAAGTACGCTGATGATATCGATTCGCATATTTATAAATGATAAATGATAGACGATGAATTGCAATCAATTATCACTCATCAGCTATCGATTATATTACTGTTCTGTCGGGTTTTTCTTAGATGGCGCAATAATAAGCCTTAGTGAAGAGTCTTTGTTGATATAACTCCACATCCAGTTGAAGAAAATTGCCAGTTTGTTTCTGACGCTCAGAATCAGCATCAAATGTAAGAACATCCATAGATACCACGCAAGAAATCCCTGAAATTTAAATTTCGGAAGGTCGACAACCGCTCTGTGTTTTCCTATCGTTGCCATAGAACCGCGGTCGATATACTCGTATTCCTGCCAGTCTTTTTCTGAATTTTTCTTGAAATTCCTAGCCAGATTTTTCCCTTGGTTAATGGCGACATTCGCAACCTGAGGATGACCTTGTGGGTATTTTGGCGTTTCCATATAAGCGATATCGCCGATAGCAAAAATATTATCAAAACCTTTAACCTGATTGTAACGATTGACTATGTATCGATTTCGGACTAAGTTTTCTTTATTAAAATCATCAATGATATTTCCAGTAACTCCAGCAGCCCAAATCACATTGTTTGTAGGAATGGAATTTCCGCTTTGCATATTAATGACTTCTCCATCATAATCTGTAACACGTTCGTTTTTTAGGAATTTGACACCTAGTTGTTTCAGATAATCTTCTGCAGCATCTTGAGATTCCTGACTCATTGCTTCCAATGGTTTGTCACCGGCGCTTATTAGAATAATATTAAGGTCAGAGAAATTCATCCTAGGATAATCCCTTGGGAGAATGTGGGTCTTCATTTCGGAAAAAGCACCCGCTAATTCCACTCCGGTTGGCCCGCTTCCTACAATTACGAGATTCCAGTTTCCATCGTCGCTGGATTTTCTTTCGATAATCATCTTTTCGAAGGTCATCAAAATATGATTTCGGATGGTAATGGCTTCCTGTGTGTTTTTCATTCCCAAAGCCAAATCCTGCATCTTTTGATTGCCAAAGAAATTGGTTTTACAACCTGTTGCAATTACCAATTTATCATAAGTGAAAACACCATCGTCGCCGATAATTTTATTTTCGGATGGAATAATTTTCTTAACCTCTGTCATTCGGAATTGGATATTCTTTGATTTTTGGAAGATTTTTCTGAATGGGAAAGAAATATTAGAAGGTTCAATTCGTCCTGTTGCAACCTGATAAAATAATGGCTGGAACATATGATGATTCATCTTATCGATGACCATTACTTTATATTTTCCTTGATTATTAAGGTTTTTGGCCAATTGCAATCCTGCGAATCCGCCACCAATGATGACAATCTTTTCCCTCATTGTGATTTTTTTATAAAATTAAGGTTTTTATTGCATCAATAACATCAAAAATTATGCTTGAAATTTTTAAAAACAATGATTTGTGTCATTTAAATAAAAAAAGCTCCTTCAAAAAAACTTGAAAGAGCTCTAAAAACACAAATGATGAAATTTTAAAACTGATAACTTACACCAATGGTATAGTTTCTCGGTTTTGTTTTATATCCAATGATATCGACATATGAAGTGTTGAAAAGATTTCCAACATTTGCAAATGCTTCAATTTTATTGGTTATTTTTTGATTAACATTCAAATTGAAAAGATGAAAACTTTTGTTGATAACATTAACTGTTGCAAAAGTTGCTGAATCAAAATATGCATCGCTTCTACTTCCAACGAATTGGTGATTGATGTATAATCTTGTAGATTTGAAAGGTTTTACCTCAACATAAGAATTGATTCTTTGCTTCGGTTGACGTAACATTGTTGCTTCTTTATCTTTTTCTACATAACTGAAATTTCCACCAATTCCTACGTATTGATTAATATCATAATCGAAACCGATTTCAAAACCTTTGGCTTTGTTTTCATCAATATTTAGATATTGTCCTGCGAAAGTAACCATATCAACTATTTGATAGGCAAAAGCATCTTTTTCCTGACGTTGAAAAAGGCTTGCATTTACTACAAACGTTTTTGAACTATTTCCGATTGTTAAATCTATTTCGTGGCTTTGATTGGTTTCAGGCTTCAGATCAGCATTTGGAAGAATGTATGGAAGAGAACCGTAATTCTGGTATAAAGTAGGTGCTATAAAAGCTGTTGCATAAGAATAACCAATTTTGAAAAACAAGCTTTCAGTTTCTCCTAAATAATAAGGATTAACAGAATAAACCCAATGATTTCCGAATTTTGAATTGTCTGTCATTCTAGCGCCTGCATCTAGATTGAATCCATTATAATTTAAATTGATTTTTGCGAATGCGTCGAAGTTAGAAAGTTTTGTATCTTTTTCCAAAAGCACATCTTCCAATTCTGTTCCGCCCCAAGGCAAAGATGCAGATCCCATTTTTTGATCTTCATATTGAACTCCTACAGTAAAATTGAAAAAATCATTGACTTTGTAAAAATTGTATAGCTCTGTGAAAAGATTTTTTCCAGTGTAAGAAAACTGATCATTGTATTTATCAGTATAAAAATTCTGGCTCAATCTATCTGTTCCAGAATATCTGGAATTGAAAATAACTTCACCATTATTATACTTGAAACCGGCATTTACACCTCCAAAGAATTGTTTATCATTACCACGATAAAGTCCGTCTGTAAAGGCTCCTTCATCATATCTGTATAAATTGTGGTTCCAGCCTCCGGAAAGATTAATGTTGAATTTCTCATCAGTGTATCCAACATTTGCAGAGATGTTTTGCTTTTCCCAACCATCTTTGTCGAAAGTATCGTTGCCTTCTGCCGAAGATATTCCTTCAGATTTTTCATTGAAACCATTTATTTGGTAATTGAATTTATCTAATTTACCTTTGACAGTAGCATTCTGAGCAAATGTATTGAATGAACCTCCTCTTGCAGAAACAAGTCCTTCGATTGCTTTTTGAGAAGATTTTTTTGTTTTGATATTGATAACAGAAACGGTAGCGTTTGAGCCATACAAAACTGAAGAAGCACCATTAAGAACCTCTATACTTTCTACATTTTCCAAAGCAATCAGGCGTAAATCTGAAACGGTATAATCATTTCCTGTAACATCTTTCAAAGGAATGCCATCTAATAAAATCAAAATATTAGCACTTTTCCCCCCTCTGATTTTCAAAGATCTCGGCTCGGTTTGGTTATTGAAATTACCTGTAACCTGAAAACCGGCAACTTGATTCAGAACATCATTTAAGGTTTGACCTTTGAAGTTTTCAAGATCTTTTTCTGTGAAAAGCTTTACATTTTTTCCTGTCTTATACAGTTGTTGTGGGATTTTGGAAGCTACAGTAACCTCTTCGATTTTTGTTTCGTCATTTTGTTGGGCAAAAACCGATGTTCCTATCATAAGCATCGCGCTGGCCAAAATTAATTTTCTGTTCATTAAAATATAATTAAAGTTTATAAATTAACTTTCAGAAAATAGCAAGAGAATACAAACACAAAATGTTTATAGAATCAGGCTTTTCCTCCGAAAGCATTTATTCAAAATATTATTTTTGGCAGGTCTCCTGACTTTCGCTGATTTTGCGCCTTCTCATTCTTCTCAGAACAATGGCGTTTGGCAAAAACAGTTAAAATTTAATTATTAATTAAATTTGTTGCGATTTACAGTTGCGGGGACAGTTGAAGAATTGCGCTTCATTCCCATTTTAATCCGAAAAATATCGGAACCAAATTTTTGCAAATATAATGAAGTTCGGATGAAAATTTTAATTATTCTTAAAACTGTAGTTTTCCAATTTCTGGTTTTCCAATATTTTTATAATAATTTTCCAGTGGTCTGGGAAACGATTTGTCGTCGGCTTGTTTTTCGGTTACGATGATGAAATCATTATCAGAAGCAAATTTTTCAAATTCTTTCTTAGAATCGATGTCAACGAGATTGATTTCTATTGAGAGGTTTTTGTGGGTCAGTTTATGACTGATTATTTTTGAATTGATGATAGAATCATTCCAATTTTCAGGAATAGAAATCGGGAATTCATATAATTTCTTCCAAATGAAATCATTGCCTCTTTGTTTGATAAGGAATTGATTCTTGTGTTTAACAAAGAAATATTTCAGACTCAAATCCGAAACCTTAACTTTTTTCGTTTTCACAGGAAATTCGGAAATTCTTCCCGTTTGGAAAGCAATGCAATCATTATTCACAGGACATTCTCCACAAAGCGGATTTTTCGGTTTACAAATCTCAGAACCGATGTCCATTATCGCCTGATTGAATTCACCAGATTTATCATCAGGCATAATTAACAAAGCTAAATCCGAAAAATACTGAAAAGCCTTTGAGCCGGAAATATCAAAATCATCAGCAAATATCCTTGACAAAACCCGATAAAAATTTCCATCAACCGCAGGGACTTTTTCTTCAAAGCAAATACTTGCAATCGCAGCGGCAGTATATTTTCCAACACCTTTTAGTTTTAAGATATCATTATATTGATTGGGGAATTCACCATCGAAATCTTCTATAACTTGATGCGCCGCTTTATGCAAATTAATCGCTCTGGAATAATAACCCAAACCTTTCCAGTATAATAAAACATCATCTTCCGAAGCTTGATGAAGTTCTTTTACAGTTGGGAATCTTTCTATAAATCTAAGGTAATGACCAAGGCCTTGTTTTACCTGCGTTTGTTGCAAAACAATTTCGCTGATCCATATATTATAAGGAAGCTGGTTTTCTCTCCAAGGAAGTTGTCTGGCATTAGTATCATACCACTTTGTGAGCTTTTTTCCAATGTGAAGAAAATCAGCATTTTGTTTGTTTGTTTTCAAAAATATATCTTATATTTGCACACCAAAAATATAAAGAATTTTAGAAAATGACAAAGGCAGAATTGGTAAATACCATCTCGAACAAGCTGGGAGTAGAAAAGAATGATACACAGAAAGTTATCGAAGCTTTTATGCAAGAAATCAGAACCTCTATGTATAATGGAGATAATGTATATTTAAGAGGATTCGGTTCTTTTATTATCAAAACCAGAGCAGCTAAAACAGGTAGAAATATTTCTAAGAACACAGCTATAGAAATTCCTGCTCACAACATTCCTGCTTTTAAACCTTCAAAAACTTTTGTGGAAAAAGTTAAGACTAAAGTTGCAGTAAAATAATTAGTTGAATATTAACAGTATAAAAAATATATAAATTATGCCAAGCGGAAAAAAGAGAAAAAGACACAAGGTTGCAACTCACAAGAGAAAGAAAAGAAGAAGAGCAAACAGACACAAAAAGAAAAAATAATCTGTATTTTTTCAGTCTTAAACATATTAAATATAGTTGGCACTTTGTCAGCTATATTTTTGTTTTATATTTACAACCTAATCCTTAATAAAAACCTTTTTATGAAGTTATGAAGAAAGAACTGATTATTTCCAATGAGGAAGATGCTTCAAAAATAGCTTTATTGGAAGATGGCCGTCTTTTTGAGCTTCACGAGCAAGAGACGAAGTCAGATTTTGTTGTAGGTGACCTTTTTCTGGGCAAAATCAAAAAGTTGGCGCCCAACCTTAATGCGGCTTTCGTAAACATCGGAACAGACAAAGATGCGTTCTTGCATTATCAGGATCTTGGTCCACAGTTCCTGTCTTACCAAAGATTTCTGAAAAATACGATATCGAAAAAACAACAATCTCCCAGCCTTAAAAGTTTTGAAACTGCTAAGGATATTGATAAAATGGGAACTGTTGACAAAGTTTTGACGGCGGGCGACCTTGTCCTTCTTCAAATCACCAAAGAACCAATTTCTACAAAAGGACCGCGTATCTCTACGCAAATTTCACTTACAGGTCGTTTTTTGGTTTTGATTCCTTTCGATAACAAGATTTCTATTTCCAAAAAAGTAGCCGACCCTGAAGAAAAAAATCGTCTGAAAACTTTGATAGAAAGTATCCGTCCGGAAGGTTTCGGCGTGATTATCAGAACGGTTGCAGAAGGGAAGAAAGTAGCTGAGCTTCATAATGATATGAATCAGCTGGTGAAAAAATGGGAATCTACATTTAAAAATATTCAGAAAAATAAAGTTCCGAGCAAAGTCTTGAGTGAAGAAGATAAAGCGTCTTCTATCCTTAGAGATAACTTTAACCAAGATTTCGTAAGTATCATTTGTGATGACGAAAAAATGGTAGAGGATATGAGATCTTATATCGAAGTGATTGCGCCGGAACGTAAGAATATTGTTCAGTTTTACGATTCTCACATTCCTTTGATGGAATATTATAATGTCGAGAAACAGCTGAAACAAAGTTTTGGAAAGCACGTGAATATCCCAGCTTCCAAAGGTGCTTATCTTGTCATCGAACATACAGAAGCGCTACACGTGGTAGATGTGAATTCCGGAAACAATATTTCATCATCTTCGACTAATAAAATGCACGCTTTGACCGTCAACAAAATGGCTGCCACGGAAATTGCGAGACAACTACGTCTGCGAGATATGGGTGGAATTATCGTGGTAGATTTTATCGATATGGTAGACCCAGAACACAGGAAAGAATTGTACGAACATTTCCGGGACGAAATGAAACGTGACAAAGCCAGACACAAGATTTTGCCGCCATCTAAATTTGGACTTATCCAAATGACGAGACAACGCGTCCGTGCTGAGAAACACATCGAAACTTCTGAAGAAAACCCCAACAAAGATGGAGAAATCATAGCTCCAATTGTAATTGTGGAAAAAATGGAGGATTCTATCAGAACGATTATGCAAAAAGAAAAAGGAAAACTATACCTGCACGTGCATCCTTTTGTAGAAGCTTATCTTACAAAAGGATTGACCAGCATCCAAAATAAGTGGTTTTTGAAATACAAAAAATGGGTTACTGTGATTCCGAGAGATTCTTTCAAGATGTTAGAGTTTCATCTCTATAATGCAGAGAAAAAGGAATTGATAAGTTTCTCCAATTAAAAAAATATTAAGACAGACTTTTTAAGTCTGTTTTTTTTTATGACTTAAAATTAGTAACGTTCATTAATTTAAAAATAAAATTTCCTTTAACTAATATTTAACGCATAAAAACTGTTATTTAAAATATAATTATGATACTTTGGTTATAATTTTGATACAAACTACTTAAATTAAATAAATATATGTCAGGAAAAATTTTATGGATCGATGATGAAGTAGATCTTCTCAAACCTCATATTGTCTTTTTGGAAAACAAAGGCTACACCGTAACACCAGTTAACAACGTAAATGAGGCTTTGGAATTGATAGAAAAAGAAAAATTTGTGCTGACATTTCTCGACGAAAATATGCCTGGGATTTCCGGCTTGGAAGCCATCCCCATGATTAAAGAAAAAGACAATGCGATTAAGATTGTGATGGTTACCAAAAGTGAAGAAGAGCATATTATGGAACAAGCCATTGGTTCTCAGATAGAGGATTATATCTTAAAACCGGTCAATCCAAATCAGGTTCTTTTGTCACTCAAAAAAATCCTTCAAAGCGAATCTCTTGTTGAGCAAAAGACAATAGTTGATTATCAACAGGAATTCCGAAACTTGAGTATGGAATTGTCTTACTTGAGAACATATCAGGATTGGGCAGAATATTACAAAAAAATCTTGAGCTGGGAAGTGAAATTCGATAAAGTTTCGGATAACGAGTTTGCAGACTTACTTCAAAACCAGAAAGAGGAAGCCAATATCCAGTTCTCAAAATTCATCGAAAACAATTACGAAGAATGGTTTCATAGCAACGAAAAACCAATGATGAGCCATACGCTTTTCAAAGACAAAGTGAAGCCGGAATTGGAAAAAGAAAAAGTTCTTTTGTTGATGATTGATAACTTGAGATATGACCAATGGAAAGTGATTGAGCCATTATTCACCAAGTTCTACAACAAAACTTCCGAGGATTATTATTTCAGTATTTTACCAACAGCGACTCAATACGCGAGAAACTCGTTCTTCGCAGGATTAATGCCGTCAGAAATCGAAAAAAGATTTCCACAATATTGGTTCAATGATAACGAAGAAGGGAATAAAAACGAACACGAAAGAGATTTCCTGGAAGACCAGATGAAACGTTTGGGACTTTCCAGCAAATCAATGAAATACCTGAAAATCCTAAATTCAGATTTTGAGAGAAAAATTTTAGACGATTTCAATCAACATAAAAACAATGACTTACTAGTTATTGTCTACAATTTTATAGATATCTTGTCTCACGCAAAAACCGACAATAATATTGTAAATCAATTAATTAGAGACGACAAAACTTTCAGGTCTTTGACTTACAATTGGTTCGAGAATTCATCTTTGCTGAAAATTATCAAAACTGCAGCAGAAAATGGATTCAAATTGGTCATTACAACCGATCACGGCACAATTTATGTTAAAAAACCTAGTAAGGTAGTTGGCGATAGAGAAACGTCTACCAATATAAGATACAAAACTGGACGAAGTTTGACTTACGAAGATAAAGATGTTTGGGCGATCAACAATCCCGACAAACTCTTTCTACCAAAAGGAAATCTGAGTTCCAAATATATTTTCGCCAAGAACAATATATTTTTAGCATACCCGAAGAACTATAATCACTTTGTGAATTATTACAAAGATACTTATCAGCACGGAGGGATTTCCCTAGAGGAAGTCATCATCCCGATAAGCATACTAGAACCCAAGTAGTTTTTTCATAGTTTATTTGATTTGGGTTTATTGGGCGGAAAGAGGCAACTTTTTCCGCCTTTTTCTTTTTAGGAGCAAGACGTTTGGTCATTCTTTTCAAGTGTTCAACCCGCTATCCACTATATCTTTTTTGCTTTAGAGTTTTGTCATCCAAACAAAGTTTTCCCAAAAGCAAAAAAGGATGCCGTTCCTATCGGGGCTATGTTGAGGTTTGGTATTTCTTTTGACGATTCCATCCAGAATTCCGAACTTTGAATTTCAACGAAAATTATTTCCCGAAAGTCAAAGGAATTTGTTCTGAATCACCAAATCTTGAAAAACAAAAATTGAAATTATGAAAGATATCGACACATTACTACAAGAACATAATCTTGATAGACAGGAAATAGAAGAATTGCTCCAACAGAATGAAAAGATGCAAGCCATCAAACTCGTATTTGATAAAACAGGAATAGGACTGAAAAATTCCAAAGACCTCGTAGAAGCTATCCAGCGGAAAGAAACCCACTTTACAGAAGATTCTTCCTTAAACAACAGCAATGTCTCTGTGAAGGCTTTCAGCAAAAATGGACAACTTACGGTCAAATTAAAGTTGAACAATCAACCGGAAAAAGTGGTGTTTCCTTCCGACCCAGGATGGGCTGAGGTCAAAAGAATAATGGGAGACAAACCTGAACTTATCGCTTACGAAAAAGAATATCTGGAGAATCCAACGAAATTTCAAAGTCAGAAAAACACACTTTTCATAGAAGATGAAGGTTCAAGAAAATGGAAAGTCGTACTTTTGGCTTCTGTTTTAACAATCGTTATTATTTACTTCATTTATTCAAAATCATAATAAAATAATGAGAATCATTTCCTATAACGTCAATGGTATCCGTGCTGCATTTACAAAAGACTTCCTCGGTTGGCTCAATGTCGCAAGTCCGGATGTCATTTGCATCCAGGAAAGTAAGGCAGGAAATGACCAAATCGATATAGAAAGTCTTGAAAATTTAGGCTATCACAGCTATTGGCATTCCGCAGTGAAGAAAGGTTACAGCGGGGTAGGAATTGCTTCCAAAGTAAGGCCAAATCACATAGAATACGGTTGTGGCATCGAAAGCTATGACAATGAAGGCAGAATTATGCGCGCCGACTTCGACGGCTTTTCTGTGATTTCTGTTTATGTTCCGTCTGCTTCCAATATCGAAAGACTTGAATTCAAAATGCAATTCTGTTTCGATTTTTTGGCTTATATCAAAGAACTCAGAAAAACCATCCCAAACTTAATCATCAGCGGAGATTTCAATATCTGTCATCAAGCAATTGATATTCATAATCCAATAGGTTTGGCAAATACTTCTGGCTTCCTCCCAATGGAACGGGAATGGATGACCAACTTTATGAAAGAAAATAGTTTGACGGATAGTTTCAGATATTTTAATGACCAGCCGGATCAATATTCTTGGTGGAGTTACAGAGCCGGCTCAAGAGCCAGAAACAAAGGCTGGCGTTTGGACTATAACTTCGTCTCCGAACCACTAAAAGAAAAAATGACCAGAGCAGTAATTCTTCCAGAAGTCAAACACTCCGACCATTGTCCAGTTCTTGTAGAACTGAGTTTATAGATGATAAATAATAATCGATATTTCATCAACAATTATTTTCATCTAATATCTATAATTTATCATTCATCAACCATCATTTATAAACAGTCGTGCACGAGCAAATCAATCTTATCATAGAAATCTTGGGAACCATTTCCTTTGCGATGTCGGGCAGTTTTGCAGCGATGCAAAAACGCTTGGATCCATTTGGTGTTTTGATTATTGCTTTCGTAACGTCGGTTGGTGGCGGAACTGTGAGAGATTTGTTGTTGGATGTTCCTGTTTTTTGGATGACCGATATGTTAACTTGTGGATTGATTTTCACCACTTGTGTCTTCTCAATGATTTTCAAATCTATAGAAAAGAATTTCAAAGTCACATTGTTTATATTCGATAGTTTTGGGCTGGGGTTGTTCACTATTATTGGTGTTCAGAAAGGTTTGAGCACAGGTTTTCATCCGCTGATTTGTTTAACTTTAGGAACAATTACGGGATGTTTTGGTGGAATTATTCGTGATATTTTACTGAACAGAATTCCGTTGATCTTCCGAAAAGAAATCTATGCGACTGCTTGTATCGTGGGTGGAGGAATTTTTCTTTTATTGTCAAAATTCACAACGCTTTCTTATACGTTGGTTCAGATTTTTACTATTCTTTTGATTGTTACCATTAGAACTTTGGCAGTAAAATACCATTGGAGAATTCCGAAATTTTATGGTTACGAAAGTAACGAGGAAATGTAACACCGAATCCGTAGCCCTGATTGACTCTTTCTTTTTTAATTATTTAAAGGAATCGTCGAAACTTCGTTTTGCAGCGGTTATCCCACAGCGATGGCGCGGAACGAAGTGGAGTGCCAGAGCGAGGAGTATGAGTGAAAAGCAGGTTCCTGACTCCTAAAAATAAAAAAGGACTGAAACTACTTTCAATCCTTTAAATTTATCTTAGTGGAATTTCCCTCTCATTCTCATATTCGGGTTATGCATATGTTTTTGCATTGTTGGCATTTTCATTTGCTCTTTCATCATTTTGATTTGGTCGGTCATCATTCCTGCAGAATCCAATTGTTTGGCTTCATCCAGAAGTTTTTGAGCTTCATTTTTTCTGCCTTTGGAAAGTGCAGCAGCAGCCAAATTCAGTTTTGCCATTGCTCTGTCGTGCTTCATATTCAATCCGTAATCTAAAGCTTTTTTCATCAATCCTTCCGTTTTTTGAGGATTGTCCTGAGCCGTTGTCAACGCCTGAAGATAATGGAAATAACCATACTGACTCTTGTGAAGCTGAGATTGATAATTGGTGATATTAGCCAAAAACTTGGAAGCTTTCTCCATATTCTGTTTTCTCAATTGCCAGAATGCTAAAAGAATATTTTCGTTTTTGAAGAAAAGTGCGATTGGAATTGCAGAAAGCACAACCAAAACGATTCCCCAGCCGATGTTACGGTTGAACATCAGATAAACGCCTAGAGCGATAATGATTGCAGCGACTACAAATTTTATGTATTTGTTCATTTTTAAAATTTAGGATGCAAAGATAAGAATTAACAAGAAGAATTCCGATAGTTATAATGTTATGAATTTTGTGGATTATTAAAAAACTCCCAGATAATTTTGGCCTTAGCTTTTCCAAGGATTTCTTCCAAAATGACTATGTCTGCCTCTTTCACTCTTTTTACAGATTTCAGTTTAGACAGAAGCAATTCAATCGTTTTTCCACCAACACCAGGAATCTCTTCTAACTCAGATTTGATTGTAGAATTTTTCCTTCTAGTTCTGTGATGTTTCACGCCAAAGCGGTGGGCTTCATCTCTAACACGCTGAAGGATTTTCAGCGTTTCAGCCTTTTTATCAATATAAAGTGGAATCGAATCTTCTGGAAAATAAATTTCTTCCAATCTTTTAGCAATTCCGATGATTGTGATTTTTCCATAAAGGCCAAGCAATTTCAGACTTTTGACTGCAGAAGATAATTGACCTTTTCCACCATCAATAAGAATCAGCTGAGGCAAAGGTTCGCCTTCGTCCAATAATCTTCGATAACGTCTGTAGATGACTTCTTCCATTGTTGCGAAATCATTTGGTCCTTCAACAGTTTTAGGATGAAAAATTCTGTAATCTGCTTTGCTCGGTTTTCCATCTTTGAAAACTACACAAGCCGAAACTGGATTAGTTCCTTGGATATTCGAGTTGTCAAAACCTTCGATGTGGCGCGGTTCTACAGGCATATGCAGAATTTTCTGCATCTCGGACATTATCCTATTAGTATGCCTTTCCGGGTCAACAATCTGAACTTGTTTCAATTTCTCAACACGATATTCTTTGGCGTTTTTTTCGGAAAGCTCTACAATTCTTTTCTTATCGCCAACTTTTGGGACAATCAATTTTACATTAGGGATTTCGATTCCTAAATGGAATGGAATTAGAATCTCCTTCGAACCCGAATCAAATTTCTGGCGAATCTCCACAATCGCTTCTTCCAAGATATCTTCATCCGTTTCTTCCAAAACTTTCTTGATTTCTGTTGTAAAACTCTGAACAATAGAGCCGTTTCTGATTTTGAAATAATTGACATAAGCTGCGGTTTCATCGCTCGTCATTCCAAAAACATCCACATCATCAATACTTGGATTCACAACTGTATGTTTGGCTTGGTAATCATCCAGAGATTCGATATTCTGCTTTATCATCTGCGCTTTCTCAAATTCCAGATTCGAAGCAAAACGATACATTCTTTCTTCCAGATATTTTTTTGCAAAACGGAAATCACCTTTGATAATTCCTCGGATAGCTTCTACTTTTTCATCGTAATCTTCCTTAGATTCCAAATCTTCACAAGGACCATTACAGTTTTTGATATGATATTCCAAACAAACCCGGTATTTTCCTTCCGCAATTTTCTCTGGAGCAAGATTTAAGTTGCACGTTCGTATTTTATAAAGACTTTTAATCGTATCAAGCAGAATTCTCGCAGGTCTCACTTTGGCATAAGGACCATAATATTCGGAGCCGTCTTTAATTTTAGTTCTTGTCAGAAAAATTCTTGGAAAGTCCTCATTCTTAATACAAATCCAAGGATAAGTTTTATCATCTTTCAACATCACATTGTAAAAAGGCTGATGCGTTTTTATGAGGTTGTTTTCCAAAAGAAGTGCGTCGTACTCGCTATTCACAACGGTTGTCTCCAATCTATGGATTTTAGAAACCATTATTCTGGTTCTATAACCGTTTTGATTTTTGTTGAAGTAAGAAAGAACTCTCTTGTTAAGATGTTTGGCTTTCCCAACATACAAAAGCTGGTCGTTCTTATCATAATAACGATAAACGCCGGGTTCCGAAGGAAGAGTTTTGAGCTGAAGTTCTAAATTGGGATTCACAGTACAAATTTAGCGAAATCGAAGGTTTAAATCTAATAATGACAAAAAAATTGCCAAATACGATTTAGCTTTTCGATTGGATTTTAATTTCAAAATTATTGATTAATTTGTACCTTGCCTTAACGAAACCGAAATCATTATGAACGAGATAATTTGTCCAAATTGTAAAAAAGCATTTAAAGTGGACGAAGCTGGATTTGCCGAGATTTTGAAACAAGTTCGCAATCATCAATTTGAAGAAGAATTGCAGGAGCGTTTGAAATTGGCTGAAAGAGAAAAGAATAGCGAGATTGAACTTAATAAAGAAAAATTCAAAAGTTATCTGCAAGAACAGCTTTCTAAAAAGGATGTTGAAATTTCTCAATTAAAATCGGTTAAAGAATTAGAGATTACAGGTAAAGTTTCTGAAAAAGAAAAGGAAATTCTGGAACTAAAAGCAAAAATTGAAAAAGCCGAAACCGAAAAGAAATTGGCGGTTTCAGAAGCTGTTCAGAAATTTGAGAAAGAAAAAAATAATCTCGAAAATGAGAAAATTGATCTTGGCAACAGACTGAAAAATAAAGATTTGGAGAAAGAACTTTCTGAAAAATCTTTGAAAGAACAGTTTAATGAAAAACTGAAGTCAAAAGATGAAATCATCAAATATAAGGATGAAGAAATCGATCGTGTAAAGGAAATGAAAGCCAGACTTTCTACCAAAATGCTTGGTGAAACTTTGGAACAACATTGCGAAATAGAGTTTAATAAATTGCGTGCTACTGCGTTTCCAAATGTTTATTTCGAAAAGGATAATGACTCGCGTTCCGGCAGTAAAGGTGATTTTATTTTTAAGGAATTTGATGATTCGGGTAACGAAATCATTTCAATTATGTTTGAAATGAAAAATGAAGCTGACCAAACTGCAACTAAAAAAAGAAACGAAGATTTTTTCCGAGAACTAGACAAAGACAGAAGTGAAAAAAAATGCGAATATGCCGTTATGGTTTCTTTGCTGGAAACCGAAAATGAGTATTATAACACAGGTATTGTGGATGTTTCGCATCGTTTCCCGAAAATGTATGTGGTTCGTCCGCAGTTTTTTATTCCGATTATCACACTTTTGAGAAATGCTGCTATGAACTCTCTGCAGTATAAAAAAGAACTTGCTTTAGTAAGGAATCAGAATATTGACATTACCAATTTTGAAGAAAAAATCAATGTATTCAAAGAAGGATTTGCGAAGAATTATGAATTAGCAAGCCGACAGTTTAAAACTGCAGTTGATGAAATTGATAAAACGATAATTCATCTGCAAAAAACAAAAGATGCATTGCTTTCTTCTGTTAATAATCTGCGTCTTGCCAATAATAAAGCAGAAGATTTAACCATCAAAAAACTGACTTACGGAAACCCTACAATGAAGGAAAAATTTGATGATTTAAAATAAAATCATTCAAAAGAGTCAAAGAATATTTGGCTCTTTTTTTAATTAAATTTTTCTATTCTTGGCCAACATCGGAATCGAAATTAAGCCCATTACGAGCATAATAATGATTTGTAAAGGTAATGTGATGAAAGAGTAGGCGAGGCCTAATTCTCCACCTTCTACAGCGTCTTTTCCCATAGAAATGAACAATGCTGTGAACCCGAATTTCATTGCGAGGTTAAAAGCGCCAATTCCGCCACTTGCTGGAATAATCATTCCCAAAGTTCCAACCACTAAAATAAAACATCCGTCAGCTGGTGTAAAATTGGAAGTTTCCGGTAATGAAAAGCAAACTAAATACGATGCGAAGAAATAACAAATCCAGATTCCAGCTGTGAGAAGGATGAATTTTCCTTTTTGTTTCAAATTGAAAATTGATTTTAATCCTTCGAAAATCCCTTTTCCAAAACCAATGATTTTATTGTAAATAGATAATTTTTGCAGCGATCTTCTGAAAATAAAGAAGATAATCAGAATAAAGATAATGCAACCTAAAACTATATAACTTGTACTAGAATCAGATTGAGGTTGAGTTTGTTGAGTCGCAGATTTATAAAAAGCTAAAAGCGCATCATATTTGAATATCAAAGTCAATAATGCAAAAATCCCCATACAAACCAAATCAACAACTCTTTCCAGAATAATAGTTCCAAAAGATTTGTCAACCGGCACTTTTTCTACGCCATAAAGTGCTGTTGAACGTGCAACTTCACCGCTTCTTGGAATTGTAAGATTCATCAGATATCCGAAAGAAAGCGACCAAAGCGAATTGCTATTGGAAATTTTGTAACCCATTGGTTCCAAGAGAAGATTCCATCTTACAGCTCTGAAAATGTAAGCGGAAACACCAAAAACTGCTGCAAATGCTACCCAAAGATAATTGGCTTTTTGCAAAGAACTTTTGATTTTGTCAAAGTCCAATCCTCTAAGAGCAACCCAAAGAAAAACTCCTGCAATTGCAATAGAAATTAAAACAGTAAGAATATTTTTTAAAACAGATGACTTTTTTTCTTCCAAAATAGCTGAGGAGTTATGTTAGAAGATTGGTTTTTTCGTCTGGAAAAACGATTTTTGGTTGAAAATCTTTTGCTTCCTCAGGACTCATTTGTGCATAAGCAATGATGATGATAATGTCACCTTTTTGAACTTTTCTTGCAGCTGGTCCATTCAGACAGATTTCGCCAGATTTTCTTTTTCCTTTAATCACATAAGTGTCAAAGCGCTCGCCGTTATTCACATTCACGATGTAAACTCTTTCGCCTACAATCAAACCGGCCGCTTCTATAAGGTCTTCATCAATAGTGATACTCCCAATATAATCAAGATCCGAAGCTGTGACACGGACTCTGTGGATTTTCGATTTAAAAACTTCGATAAACATAGGTGCAAATTTACGCTAAATAAATAAAAGTTTGAAAAAATTTATATTCAAAAAGTCAATATAAAACCTCGCAAAATAAATACCAATTATTATGGATTTATGAATACTGATATTACTCATTGTATTTTGGCTCAATTGTTGATTAATAGTGGCAAATCATCAAATACGGACTATGTTAAAACGTGTGTTTTCGTTAACGTTGATTTTAATAAAAATTCATTATAATAAAATAAAAGATATATTTTTCACTAAATTTTATAAAAATATTTGCGTGATATCAAAATTGTCTTATATTTGCTATAACAACATAACTTTAATTAATAAATATTATGAACAAGTCTGAATTAATCGACGCTATCGCGAAGGATGCAGAAATCACAAAAGCTGCTGCAAAAAAAGCTTTGGAATCTTTTGTTGCTAATGTAACAGAAACGCTTAAGAAAAAAGATGGTAAAGTATCTCTAGTAGGTTTTGGAACTTTCTCGGTATCTGAAAGAGCTGCTAGACAAGGTATCAATCCTGCAACTAAAAAACCGATCCAAATTGCAGCAAAAACAGTTGCTAAATTTAAAGCTGGTGCTGATTTGGCTACTGCGGTTGCTGGTCCTGCAAAAGGAAAGAAAAAATAATTTTATTTGAGTTTATCAAATAAAAAACCCGTCTTAGACGGGTTTTTTTGTTTTTATAAATTAAAGATTTTTAGTTTTCGTCATCCAAAAGATGTCCGAAGAAATCTTTTTTAGTTTTTAGATAAGAAGCGCTGGATTCATTCGATTTGATTTGAAGCGGAATTCTGGAATTGAAATTAATTCTGCTATCTTTTATAATCTGAATTTTCTCCGGATTATTAGTCATTAAATTCAAAGATTTGATTCCGATTTTTTCAAGCATTTCTATTGCGATTCCAAAATCTCTGTCATCTGCAGGTAATCCTAATTCCAAATTAGCCTGAACAGTATCAAAACCTTTTTCCTGAAGCGCATAAGCTTTCAGTTTATTAATGATTCCGATGTTTCTGCCTTCCTGCCTAAGATAAATAATTATTCCTCCATTTTCCTGCATATATTGCATTGCGGAATTGAGCTGCTGCCCACATTCACATTTTTGTGAATGAAAAACTTCGCCAGTGATACACTCAGAATGAATTCTAACATTAACAGGTTTTTCTAAATCCGTATTTTCAGCTATAAGAGCCATATGTGGCATCCAGTTTTTATCGTCCTCGGAAAAAGCCATCATTTTGAACTTCCCAAATTCTGTGGGAACATTCGCTTGTGCTTGTATATTTAACATCGAATATTAGTGTAATTAATTGGAAGACATAGAAGTAGTCTCCATATTTTTATTGAGAGATGCTTCCAAGAGATTCATATTGGTTTTTATTTTAACCATATATCTGTTCAGAACTTCGTCATCGTCTGTAATCAAAAACTTTCTAAGTTTCTGAATTTTTTTGTACGCTTTTTCAAATCCTTCCAATGATCTGTGTTTATCAGATTGATTGAAATTGCGAATAGCCGTTAAGTAATCTGTAAGAGAATTTTTCAAAACTCCAACTTCTCTGTTTACAGCATCGTTTCTGAATTTTGGAAAAGTGGAAACTAAATTTGAAATTGAGGAAGCATAAACAATTGCTTCAGGAGTAAGATATGCATAGGTATCTGATAAAGAATCACCATGCAATTCTTCTGACGCTGCCGAACTTGTAGAGCAAGAACCAGCAACATTGATAATGAATATTGTCGTTAAAAGTTTAAAAAAACTTTTCATTTTTTCTGCATTTTTTGATACAGGATTGGGTTAAGACTTTCATCATTATACATCTTCATTTGTTTGTAAAGTTTCATCTTAACTTTACCATTCTCTATATCAGAAAGCAGCTGATCTATAGCTGTTGACAAATCTTTATGTTGTTCCAAAAGGATTTGCAGTTTTTGAGAACATTGTAGTTTATGTTCTTCAGAAGCATCTTCCCGAGAAGCTTCTATAGACATATGATAAATTTTCAAAGATAAAATAGAAAACCTATCGATAGACCAAGCTGGCGTTTCGCTGTTGATTCTGGCATCAGAATTGGGAATAATGGTCTCAAAATTTTTATAGAACCAAAAGTCGATTTGCTCAACAAGATCTGTTCTTTTTTGATTGAGTTTATCAATCCTTCTTTTTATTTTTAAAGCCTCTATCGGGTCAATATCTTCTTCGCGAATAATATCTTCCAAATGCCATTGAACGGTATCAATCCAGTTTTTTGAATACAAAATCCATTCCAAACTATTAGCTTGGAATGGATTGATTTCTTCTGAATTAACGTCATCTTTTATGTGATAATCTTTAACTGATTGGTTAAAGATCTCCCATGCTTTTTCTGTTAAACTCATTTAAAAATTCTTTTTTTAAGAAGGGTTGTTTGAATTGTCAGATGATGAAGAATTATTTTTTTTATCTTCATCCTTAACAGCATCTTTAAACTCCTTGATACCTGAGCCTAAACCTTTCATTAATTCAGGGATTTTTTTACCTCCGAATAATAAAAGTAATATCAAAGCAACAATTAATATATGTTGCCAAGAAAGACTTAATATAACTGTGGATATTGTCATTTCAATTTTTTTACAAAGTTAAAGTATTTTTTAATACGAAACCCAACCCAATGGGTCTACCGGATTTTCTCCACTCCAGATTTGGAAATCCAATGTTATAGATTCATCAAAATCGCTGCCAACTTCACCAATTAAAGTTCCAGCAGAAACTTGTTGATTAGCTTTTACCAATGTTGATGCTAGATTAGAGTAAACTGTAAAATAATTACCATGTTTCACAACAACCGTTCTGCTTCCGTTGATAGATTGGATGCTGGAAACAATCCCAGGGAAAACACATCTAGCTTTAGTTCCTTTAGCAACTGCAATCTTGATTCCGATATTTTCTTCTACAATATTTTTGAAAACAGGATGCGGCTGTCGTCCGAAACGGTGTGTTACGCTTCCTCTCTCAACAGGAAAAGCAATATGTCCTTTATTGTCTGCAAAATTACTTCCTACAGTAGAGCCAACGCCGTAACTTTTCATTACTTTTTTCTCAGCTTCATCTTTTGCATCTTCATTTCTTTTGTTGATGGCATCTTCATTAGCTTTTGCGGTTGCTAGTTTTTCAGATGCAGCTTTTGCTCTTTCAGCTGCGTCTCTGGTTGCTTTTTCAGCAGCAACTTTTCTCTCAACAGCTTTGTTGGTCTCTGCTAATTTTCTTTCTTCCTCGGCTTTTTTATTAGCAAGATCATTAGCTCTTTTCACTTCAGCTTCAGCACGTTTTCTTTCAGCTTCAGCATCTGCAATTCTTTTCCTATTTTCAGCCTCGATTCTCTCTTTTTCTTTTTTAGCAGCTATATCAGCCAATCTTTTTCTTTCTGCTTCCGCTTTTCTTTCTGCTTCTTCTTTTGCTTTAGCAAGTCGGATTTCTTCAGCAATGATATTTCTGATCTGGCGTTCTAAGTCTTTGGATTGAGCTTGTTTTTGTCTAAGTTCAGCTGTTAATCTAGCTTCATTCTTTTTAAATTCATTGAGGAGATCCTGCTTTTGTTTTCTTTCGATTTCTATAGTGGCAAGATCTTTTTTCTGAGCTATCAAAAGATTATCCTTTTCAGACATCGATTTTTTCTTCAATGCGATGTTTCTTTTGATTTGGGTTGCTTTATTTGTGATTTCGGCAGCCTTCTTGTCTTGATATTCAGAGTATCTTTTGAGATATTCAACCCTACTAAGCGCTTCTCCAACATTTTTAGATGAAAGTATGAAGGTTACTTTGTTCTGAACACCTTTTGTTTTGTACGCTTTTACGAGAATTTCAGCATAGTTTTTACGCAGAACTTCTAACTCACGATTATTTTTGTTGATTTCCAGCTGACGTTTGTAGATATCATCTTCTATGAATCTTTTTTCTTTCTGGGTATTGGTGTAAACCTTTTCTCTCAGCGTAATCTTTTGATTCACTGCATTTAAGTAGGAGATAGAAAGTTTGGATTCTTGTTTAGTTTGATTCAAAGAAGCATTGATGGAAGAAATTTGTTTTTTAAGGTCTGCATTTTGTTTTTGCAGAACCTCTTTATCTTTTTGTCCAAAAACGCTTCCGAAAAGGATGATACTTATAAAAAAGCTTAATTTCTTAATCATTTGATCTCTGTCTTAGTATAATTGGCAGGAACGGAATAAGTAGTTTCCATCCGGGAAAAATCAAATTTCGTATTTTCAATTAATATTTCGTCAGTTTTATTAGCTTTTATAATTATTTTAACATTTTTTGGAAAGCTCTCATTGTTCAAAATTATCCTGTTAGAATAAGTGATTTCGAGTTGATTATTGTTAGCTGGATTTGTTAAAAGAACGTGATTTAAATTTAAATCCTGATCATAACCTAATGATATATTGTACTCTGTAGTTTTACCATTTTCAGTAATTTTTTGAGCCTCTTTGGATGTTAATATGAATCCAGAAATATCCGGTGTCAAATTATAATTCTTTTCTGAGACTGGGATGAAAGTTTTACCAAGAAGCAAATTCTGTAAAGCGTTATAATCAATGAAATTAACATTCAGAAGTTTGTTAAGATAACCAAAATCTGAATCAATATAAGTTTTATCCAATTTATAATAACCTTTGATACCTTCTGGTGTTGCAACGCCTCTGGCAGCTTGCAAAATGACTGCTGTAAGATTCATCCAAACTTTCTGTCCATTTTCTACATAGATTACAGCGTCCAAAGTTGGAATGAAAGAACCTGTCCTTGCATCAATTTTACTGTTGATTTTAACAGCATCAAAAGTTGATTTTTTTTCTATTATAGAGAAAAACTGAGAGTTGTTTTCAATAGGTTTTGTTGTGCTAACTGGTTGCTCTTGAGTTTGTTTCTTTTGAACACTACAAGATGTAACCAATAAAGCTGAAAATATGATTTGAAAATATGATTTCATAAATTTTTTTCGAATGAATCTAACAATATTAACGCCAAAAAAGAATTAATATTTCTAAAAACTTAGTTAAATAAAATAACAAACTTTGCCAGATATCTGACAAAGTTTGTACTATAATTGATGTTGAATTAATCCTTTGAAAGGAAATCCAAAACTGAATAATCTCCTAAAGAAATCTCTCTTGCTACTCCAAAATATTTGGCAGAATTACCAATCATAGAGTTGCTTAAATTTCCGTGGTCGATAATTGTATCTTCCTGAATTAATGAATTATCAATATTAGAATTGATAACGACTGTATTTTTTCCCAGAGAAACGTTAGGTCCAATTTTCGAATTAGAAATTTTTACATTTTCTCCGATAAAGCAAGGTGGAATAATCATACAATTTTCGATTTCCGCAGAATCAGGATAAGTAGCCATACACTCTTTTTCGTATTCCAGAATTTTGCTGTTGGTTTCAACAGTTGCGTTTTTATTTCCACAATCCATCCAATCATCCACTTTTCCAAGAGAAAATTTAGCACCTTTTGCTCTAAGATTTTCTAATGCTGTTGTCAACTGGTATTCGCCACCTTCCATAATATTGTTATCCATGATATGGTCAATTTCTGCCATCAATTTTTCAGCAGAATTGAAATAATAGATACCAATAATTGCCAAATCAGAAACGTATTCTTTGGGTTTTTCTACAAAATCTGTAATGAAACCATAATCATCCAATTTCACAACACCGAAAGCTGAAGGATCTTCTACTTTTTTTACCCAAATTACACCATCTGCATTGGTATCCAAATGGAAATCTGCACGGAATAATGTATCGGCAAATGCAATAATCACGGGTCCGCTCATACTTTCTCTCGCGCAATTAATCGCGTGGGCAGTCCCAAGTGGTTCATTCTGAGCATATATGCTGCCTTTTGCGCCAAGATTTTCAGCAACTTTGATTAGAGAAGCTTCTACTTCCGGACCAAAATCTCCAATGATAAAAGCAATTTCTTCTATTGGTTCATTAGCCACTTTTGCGATGTCTTCTACCAGTCTTTGTACGATTGGTTTTCCCGCAATTGGAATCAACGGTTTAGGTACCGTAAGAGTATGTGGTCTAAGTCTGGATCCACGTCCAGCCATTGGAACTATTATTTTCATAAATTATTTTTAAATAGTTGACTATTAGTTTTTTAATAGTGATCTTGAGTTGTTATTTTATTCCTAACTTGTTAAGGATTTTAGCAGGAATTAATTTTTCCTTTCTTAGCAAGAAGGTTGCCAAAATTAGAAATATAACATTTCCTAACCAAATGTTTTCTTTTAAATATTGGTAATATGCCATAGACACTACCATTGTGATCAGAATCACAGTTATATTTTTATAAATATTGTAAGGAATCGGGTATTTATAATGTCCCCAAATGTATGATATCACCATCATTGCAAAATAACTCGCAATAGTTGCCCAAGTTGAAGCCCAATATCCGTATTTGGGAATAAAATAAAAATTAATAATTATGGTTATTAAAACGCCAATTGCGGAAATGTAAGCACCAATAATAGTTTTGTCGGTCAATTTATACCAAATCGAAAGGTTGAGATAAATTCCTATAAATAAGCTGGCGAAAAATAAAATGGGAAGAATCGAAATTCCTTCATAATATTCCGGATTGTTGACGTAGCCTTTAGCAATCCAATTAAGATTTACAGATAAGAATAAAACAATCAAACAATTGATGGCGATGAAAATATCCATCAATCTCACATACATTTCCTTAGCATTTTTGTTTTTAGAATTACTGAAAAAGAAAGGTTCAATCCCCAACGAATAAGCTTGTCTGAACAAAATTACAAACGTCACCACTTTTGCAACGCCACCATAAACGCCCAACTCGTGTCTTCCGATTTCGTCTGGTAATAAGAATTTAAGGAATTGTCTGTCAAAGGTTTCATTGATGATTCCGGCTAAACCTGCAATGGTGATTGGCCAGGAATATTTTATCATTTTTTTCCAAAGTTCCCAGGAGAAATGCTTTATCCTTGCGATTAATAATTCTTGCGATAGCATCAAAAAAGTGACAGCACTTGCAACAAGATTCGCGACAAAAACATAACCGATTCCAAACTCCGGACTGTATTCCAAACCGAAAATTCCTTCTGGATATCTTGGAAGAATGATGATGAAAAATACGACTAAAAGGAAATTAATAATTCCATTCGTGATTCGGATTCCGGCATATTTTAAAGGTCTTTCGTTTTTCCTTAGCATTACAAATGGCATTGCAGAAAAAGCGTCCAAAGCTAAAGTAACAGTAAGAATCGCTAGCAAATCAACCTGGTCCGGCGTTTTAAAAGCGATTGCTAAAGGCTGTCGGTAAAGTAATGTGAAAAATAAATAGATTAATGTTACTGTCAAAACACTGAAAAAAGCAGTCGAAATCAGCTTTCTATCGTCTTTCTCGTCCAATGCAAAACGGAAAAATGTCGTTTCCATTCCGTGCGTCAAAAGTACGGCGATAACGCCCGCTACAGAATAAAAATCGGCAAAAGGTGAATAGGCGGTCGGACCAAAAGTTCTTGTAATAATTGGATTAATTACAAATGGAAACAGCCTGATAATCACAGTTGTTAATCCATAAAGCGCAGTTTGTCCAAGTAATTTCTTCAATTCAAAAATTTTTGCAAAAATAATCTATTCTGACAAGAATCCGATTTATTTCTTCAGCTTATAATTCATAAAGAAAACCAATTTTCCACCTCTCATAATGTCCTCGTGTTTTAATTTGTAGCCTTCCAACGGTTTTCCATTCAGCTCAATTCTTTCGATGTAAACATTCTTTTCTGACTGATTTTTGGCTTCGATTTCGAAAGTTTTTCCGTTTTCTAAATTAAGTTTTGCGTTGACAATACTTGGACTTCCAATCCAATATTCATCAGAACCGGGCGAAACGGGATAGAAACCCAAACTGCTGAAAATATACCACGCACTCATTTGTCCGCAATCGTCATTTCCGCCTAATCCGTCGGGTTTTGCTTTGTATTGCATCTTCAGGATTTTTCGGATTTGAGATTGCGCATTCCAAGGTTGACCGGCAACATTATAAAGATAAGCGACGTGATGCGCAGGTTCATTTCCGTGAACATAACCGCCGATAATGCCTTCTCGCGTGATGTCTTCGGTATCAGCAAAAAACTCGTCAGGCAAATGCATTGAAAATAATTCGTCAAGATTTTCCCCGAATTTCTTTTTCCCGCCCATCGATTTCATTAATTCCTCAGGATTGTGCGGAACGAAGAAGCTGTAATTCCAGGAATTTCCTTCGATAAAGCCTTGTCCGTGCGTGCTCATCAAATCAAATTCTTTCTTAAAACTTCCGTCAGACAACCTCGGTCTCATAAAACCGATGGATTTATCAAAGACGTTTTTCCAGTTTTCGGAACGTTTCAGATATTCATTGTAGATTTCTGTTTTGCCTAATTTCTTGGCAATTTGTGCAATGGCCCAGTCGTCATAAGCATATTCCACAGTATTGGAAACCGACGTTCCATTTTTCTCAGCAGAGATGTAACCTTTGTCGATATATTCGCCGATGCCTTCGTAATTCCTTTTGTTGGAAGTGGCAATGCAGGCCTTCAAAGCTTCTTCCGGATTTCCGGTGTAAGTACCTTTGATAATCGCATCGGCAATCAAAGAAACCGAATGATAACCGCTCATACACCAGTTTTCATTCGCGTAATGAGACCAAACCGGCAACATTTTCAAACTGAATTGGTCATAATGCGCCATCATCGATTTAATCATATCATTATTCCGTTTTGGCTGAATGATATTGAAAAACGGATGCAACGCGCGGTAAGTGTCCCAAAGTGAAAACGTAGTGTAATTTGTGAAACCTTTGGACTGATGCACATTTTGGTCAAGACCTTTGTACTCGCCATTTGCATCCATATAAGTGGTTGGATTGATGAACGTGTGGTACATCGCCGTGTAAAAATTCACTTTGTCATCTTCGGAAAGTGTGTTGACTACGATTTTATTAAGCTCTTTATTCCAATCATTCTGAGCCTGAGATTTTATTTTTTCGAAGTTCCAATCGGGCGTTTCTTTAGTTAAATTTTCCAAGGCATTAGCTTGGCTGACTGGCGAAATCGCAAATTTAATTTGAACTTTTTCATTTTCCTGTGTGTCGAAATCAAAATGCATCCTGATTTTCTTCCCTGCAATTTCTGGGAAATTGTCGTCTTGATTCCACTTTCTCCAGAAACCTCGGTAAGCTTGTTTGCTATCAAAATTTTTCTGGCCGTAAGATTTGAACGGCTTCGAAAATTCCATTGCGAAATAAACCGTTCTTGTTCTTGCCCAGCCGTTTGTTTGTCGATAACCCGTGATTCTGTGGTCATTTTCAATTCTTATATAAGTCCAGACATTTTTGTCATCATAATTGTAAATGCCTGCCATCAAATCCAAAATAATGTGTGCATCATCCGATTTCGGAAAGGTATATTGATGAACACCAACTCTTGTAGTAGCTGTCATTTCGGCCAGAATATTATAATCGTCAAGCTTCACTTTGTAGTAACCAGCTTCAGCTTTTTCGTTTTGATGAGAAAATCTGGAACGAAATCCGCTTTCTGGATTTTGCGCAGTTCCTGGATTAAATTTTAACTTTCCAACTGTTGGCATTATCAGAAAATCTCCCAAATCCGAATGTCCGGTTCCGCTGAAATGCGTGTGCGAAAATCCGACAATCGTTTTGTCTTCATAGCGATAACCAGCGCAATATTTATAAACATCAGGATTATATTTTCCATTGACTTCATAAGAAAGAGAATCCGTTTCTGGACTCAGCTGAACGGCGCCAAAAGGAACGGTTGCTCCTGGAAAAGTGTGTCCCATTTTTTCGGTTCCAATGATTGGATTCACGAATTTGACAAGGTTTTCTAATTTCTGGGAACTGAATAATGAAGTGAATAAAACGGGTAGAATTAAAATGTATTTTCTTGGAAACATTCTTTGGAATTTTGAAGCAATTTAGTTAAAACCACAAAAGGCACAAAAGTTTTCTTGACTTTAGAAATCCTAAATAATGAAAAACTTTGTATTCTTTGACTTAATTAATGAAGATTGCTTTTTTCTTTTGTGACTTTTGTGGTTTATAAATTCAAAAACTTAATTTTGTTTCAATCTAAAAAAGTAAAATGAAAATTCTAATAAAAAACGCTCAAGTCGTCAATGAAAATCTGGTCTTCGAAAGCGATGTTCTGATTGAAGATGATTTGATTTCCAAGATTGCTAAAAATATCGCGGAAGAAAAGATTGACCAAATTATCGATGCTTCCGGAAAATATCTTTTGCCCGGAATTATCGATGACCAAGTTCATTTTCGTGAACCAGGTTTAACACACAAAGGCGATATAGAATCTGAATCCCGTTCTGCAATCGCAGGTGGAACAACAAGTTTCATTGAGCAACCTAACACGGTTCCAAATGCGGTAACGCAGGAATTATTGGCTGATAAATACGAAATTGCTTCTCAAAAATCATTTGCCAATTACGGTTTTATGATGGGCGGAACGAATGATAATTTAGAGGAAGTTTTAAAAACAAATCCGAGAAATGTTCCCGGAATCAAATTGTTTTTAGGCTCATCCACGGGAAATATGTTGGTTGATAATCCCGAAATTTTGGAAAATATTTTCAGCAACACCAAAATGCTGATTACCGTTCATTGCGAAGACGAAGCAACCATTAGAGAAAATACTCAAAAATATCTGGATGAATATGGTGAAGATATTCCCATAAAATTTCATCATTTAATTAGAAGTGAAGAGGCTTGTTATAAATCTTCATCAAAAGCGATTGAACTAGCGAAGAAAACTGGAGCAAGACTTCACGTTTTCCATTTATCAACGGCAAAAGAAACTTCTCTTTTCAGAAATGATATTCCTTTAAAAGATAAAAAAATAACTGCGGAAGTTTGCGTTCATCATTTGACTTTTACCAATGAAGATTACGACACGAAAGGAGGACTTATCAAATGGAACCCTGCAGTAAAAACTCAAAAAGACAAAGACGGACTTTGGGAAGCTTTGTTGGATGACAGAATCGATGTAATTGCCACCGACCACGCGCCTCACACCTGGGAAGAAAAACAAAATGTTTACACAAAATGTCCATCAGGTGCGCCGTTGGTTCAGCATTCTTTGGTCGTGATGCTGGAGAATTTCAGAAACGGAAAAATTACTTTAGAAAAAATCGTTGAAAAAATGTGTCACAATCCGGCGATTCTTTTCAGAGTTGAAAAACGAGGTTTTGTGAGAGAAGGTTATAAAGCAGATTTGGTTTTGGTAGACTTGGATAAAAACTGGACAGTTGCCAAAGAAAATATCCTTTACAAATGTGGCTGGAGTCCATTAGAAGGAATGAATTTTAATTCTAAAGTCACTCATACTTTTGTCAATGGAAATCTGGTTTATGATAACGGAAAAATCAATGAAGAAAAATTCGGGGAGCGACTGCTTTTTGAAGTTCAGGAATAAATTAAAAGACTGCAAATTTGCAGTCTTTTTTATTTCCCGCAGATTGAGCAGATGAAGCAGATTTTAAACACAATCATCTGCAAAATCTGCTCAATCAGCGAGAGAAAATTATCTAACAATCAGTTGAAATTAATCAATCACAATACTTTCAATCCCTTTTTCCAAAGCATTTTCCATAATTCCCGGAATGGATAGTCCTTCAGCACGAAAAACACTTACATCCGAAACGCCATAGAATCCAAAAACATTCTTAATATAAGGAACATTAGAATCAAAAATCTGATATGGCCCTTCAGAATAAATATTTCCTGAGGTAAAAGCAATATATAGTTTTTTGTCATTTAACAGGCCTTTTGGTCCGTTTTCGTCATATTTAAAAGTATATCCGGCTCTCGAAGTGAAATCAAGATAAGCTCTCAGCGTTGCAGGAACGGAAAAATTGTACATTGGAGAATCGATAACAATAATATCGGCCTCTTTTAATTCAGAAATCAAATCTTCAGAGTATTTGTTGATGGATTGTTGCTCTGTAGAATGGTTTTCAGCCGGCGTAAAAAAAGTGTTGATGTGAGACTCATCCAAAAGTGGTGTCGGGTTTGTCGTAAGATCACGTTCTTTTAAGACAGCATCAGAATATTTTTCCTGAATTTTTTCGATAACTGTATTTCCTAATTTTCTGCTCGCAGACAAATCTTTTCTAGGACTTGTGATGATGTGAAGTACATTTTTCATATGTAAATGATTATTTTTAAATTTTTTAGAATTGCTTTTCAGCTAACTCATTTTATAATGTTTAAAATTTCTACAGCAAAATTATGTACATTTGCTTATTAAAAGTAAGTAGTGAACAAAAGGTTAGTGGTAACCTTTGGGTAAGTTAAAAATCATTATGGAAAATAATATCGAACTGGAAGAGCCGATAACCAAAGCCAGATGTACGGAAAGCCTGTCTTCTGTAGAAGATGCGATTTACGTCATCGGTGGAAAGTGGAAACTGAAAATCATCATTGCATTGCAGGAACACGGAAGTATTAGGTTTAACGAACTGCAAAGAATCGTTGCCGGGATTTCTGCAAGAGTTTTGTCGAATGAACTGAAGGATCTGGAACTGAACGGTTTCGTCAAAAGAGTAGTGCACGCCGAACAAACGCCGGTTGTGGTAGAATATCTTTCCACAGATTACAGCAGAACTTTAAAACCAGTGATTATGGCACTTTCAGAGTGGGGAAGAACACATAAAAAAAACATCAGAGAAGATGTTTTTGAAAAATAAATATCAATAGGAGTAGGTTTTAGCTCGTTGCATAATTTTAAAATAAGATTGACTTTAACTCAAATTTAATCTCACGCAAAGCAGATTTTAAACTCATTTATCTGGTAAATCCGCCATCCACGAGAGGATAAAAATCTAATTAAACGACTGCCGAAACTCCAACGGCGAAATGTCAGTCTTAGCTTTAAACAATTTGCTGAAAGACTGTGAATGTTCAAACCCCAATTCATACGCAATTTCACTCACGGAGAGCTCCGTTGTCGACAATTTTTCTTTGGCTTTCTCAATCAGTTTTTCGTGGATGTGCTGTTGCGTGGTTTGTCCAGTTAATTGTTTTAATAAACTTCCGAGATAATTGGTTGAAATATTCAGTTGTTCGGCAATGTAATTCACAGTTGGCAAACCTTTATCAACAACATTTTCATTAAAATAATCTTCTAAGATGATTTCTAATTTCTCCAAAATATGATGATTGGTCTTTTTTCTGGTAATGAATTGTCTTTGATAAAAACGTTCGCAATAATTCAGAATCACTTCGATTTGTGAAATGATGATGTTCTGGGTGAAAGCATCAATTCCTGACTGATATTCTCGCTCGATGCCTTTGAAAAGTCCAATCAACGTTTCTTCCTCCTTTTCAGAGAGAAACAAAGCTTCATTTACATCATAACCGAAAAATTTGTAGTTATGAATGGTCTTTGCCAAAGGCGTATTCCAGATAAAATCGGGATGGAAAGCCAAAAGGTAGCCCGACGGTTTTGTGTCGTACTTGTCGATAATCATTTTCACCAATTGCCTCGGCGCAATGAAGCACATCAAACCACCGTCAAAATCATACTGGCTCTGCCCGTAATGTAATTTCCCCTGAATATCACGCTTGAAACCCATAAAATACAATTCCTGAACCCAACTGATTTCCGATTCCTCTATTTGATATTCCACCTGGCTGTAATCCACCAAACTAATCATTGGGTGTTGAGGTTTAGACAATCCGCAAATCCTGTGAAATTCAGCAACGGAGTCAATCGTATATAATTTTCTGTTATTCATAATCTAATAAGATTAAAGGCAACAATCCGAAAACTGTTGCCTTACAAAGTTAGTAATCTGTTGAAATACTTAATGTTTTGAAGTCGGAAATTTCATTCTGAAGAGAACTTAATTTATTATTCGCCATTTGAAAAGCATCGGAACCTAAAACCAAATGAACCGGTGGATTTTCCATTGCCGCCAATTCTATCAAGGCTACCGCTGCTTTTTCCGGGTCGCCGGGCTGATTGCCATTGATGTCCTGCTCGTGCGCTACTTGAAGTTTTCTTGCTGTGGTATAAGCATCGATTTCATTTTCTGGTGTGTGAAGCGAACCGCCGGTCAGGAAATCGGTTCTGAAGTAGCCGGGATAAACAGCCGTTGCATTCACGCCAAATTCTTTGACCTCCGCAGCCAAAGCTTCCGTAAAACCAACGACTGCAAATTTCGTAGCGCAGTAGATTCCCCAACCTGGAAAATCTCCGGATAATCCGCCAATCGAAGCAATGTTGATGATGTTTCCGCTTTTTTGATTTCTGAAATGCGGCATCGATGCTCTGATGATATTCAAAGAACCAAAGACATTTGTGTCGAAGTTTTGGCGGCTTTCTTTATCGGTCAGTTCTTCCAAAGTTCCTAGTTGCCCATAACCTGCGTTGTTCACCACTACATCGATTTTACCGAATTTCTCAATGGTTTTGGAAATCGCAGTTGAAACCGAATCTTCATTAATCAAATCTACTTCCAATGGAAGAAAATCAGGATTTTCTGCGCTGATGACTTTCTGTAGTCCCGAAACATTTCTGGATGTTGCTGCCACAGAATAGCCGTCGGATAATAATTTTTTAACTAATGTGAGACCTAATCCTTTTGAGGCTCCGGTTACGAACCATACTTTTTTTGTACTCATTTTGATTGTTTTTAAAGGGTTAATTATTTACAGTACAAAGTTGAAAAATGATTAACGGAACGGTGTGACCAAATCAAAGATTGTTTGTAGCCAAAACTACGATGATAGATTTTTGGGCGCCTTTTCCGTCTTCCACTCCCGCTTTTTTGCTCCACCCTGTTCCGCAAAAAGAGCTCCGTTCAAGCCGGGGCGCAATCTTATGGCGTTCATATTTTGCGCATAACTTTTGTTAATTCTCAAAACAAAATAAAAATCTAAATTTACCACAGGCACAAACCTTTAAATTTTAATTATGAAATCGCCATGATGGGAAGCAAAACGTCCAATGAAGATACAGCGATTGCATATGACTTTTAAAAACAATAAACATCTACATATGAATCTATATACACAACCAATGTTGCGCGAAGACGCACTCAAAGATAAAGTTGCTATTGTTACAGGTGGCGGAAGCGGTCTTGGAAAGGCAATGACCAAATATTTTTTGGAATTGGGCGCAAAAGTCGTTATCACCTCCAGAAACTTAGAAAAACTACAAGGAACAGCAAAAGAATTGGAAGAACAAACAGGAGGTAAAGTGCTTTGCGTGGCTTGCGATGTACGAAATTGGGAAGAAGTAGAGTCGATGAAAGAAGCCACTTTGAAAGAATTCGGGAGAATTGACATTCTTTTAAATAACGCTGCCGGAAATTTCATTTCGCCTACAGAAAGATTGACACATTCCGCTTTTGATTCTATTTTAGACATCGTTTTGAAGGGAACTAAAAACTGTACATTGTCCATTGGAAAATATTGGATAGATAATAAAGTTCCAGGAACAGTTCTTAATATTGTGACAACCTATGCCTGGACTGGTTCGGCTTACGTGGTTCCATCGGCTTGTGCAAAAGCAGGTGTTCTGGCAATGACAAGAAGTCTGGCGGTTGAATGGGCAAAATATGGTATTCGTTTCAATGCGATTGCACCGGGACCATTTCCTACGAAAGGAGCTTGGGACAGATTACTTCCGGGAGATTTGCAGGAAAAGTTCGATATGAAGAAGAAAGTACCGTTGAGAAGAGTTGGCGAACATCAGGAATTAGCCAATCTTGCGGCTTATTTGGTTTCCGATTATTCAGCTTATATGAATGGTGAAGTGGTGACTATTGACGGTGGCGAATGGCTGCAAGGTGCTGGCGAGTTCAATATGCTGGAGGATATTCCTCAGGAAATGTGGGATATGCTGGAAGCAATGATAAAAGCAAAAAAATCGAATTGATTTAAAAATAAACCTTATTTAATCTCAAGTTTGTAACAAATTTGAGATTTTTTTTACCTATTTTTAAATGTTATAAATCTTTTTACGTAATGAAATTCAAACTCCCTAATTTGATTTCTGCTGTAGCGATATTTGCTTTTGTCGGCAATTCTTACGCTCAGGAATCTCCAAAGTATGATTATACAGAAGCCTTCAAACCATTTTTCTATCCTCAGACCGGAACTGAAACCCGTTCGGCAAGCGGACAGCCGGGACATAAATATTGGCAGAACTCCGCCGATTATCAACTGAATGTCAGTCTTAATGAATCTAACAATGAATTAACAGGTTCGGCCGAAATTACTTATACCAACAACAGTCCGGACCAACTGGGTTTTCTTTGGTTACAACTCGACCAAAATCTTTTTGCTAAAGATTCAAGAGGTAATGCTGTAGTTCCGTTGTCAGGAAGTAGAAACGGTGCGCACGGAGAAGCATTTGATGGCGGTTACAAAATCAAATCAGTAAAATATGACGGGAAAGATGTAAAATATACCATTACCGACACCAGAATGCAGATTGACCTTCCAAGTGATTTGAAAGCAAACGGTGGCGTTGCAAAATTGAAAATAGAATATTCTTTTCTCTCCCCAAAATACGGTTCGGACAGGATGGGAGTTGAAGATACCAAAAATGGAAAAATCTTCACATTGGCGCAATGGTATCCGAGAATGTGTGTATATGATGATGTAATGGGTTGGAACACGTTGCCATATTTAGGAGCTTCGGAATTTTATTTGGAATACGGAACTTTATCAGCAAATATTACCGTTCCGACTAATCATTACGTTGTAGCTTCGGGAGAATTATTGAATGAAAGAGAGGTTTACTCGAAAGAAGAAATCAATCGTTGGAATGAAGCTAGAAAAAGTGACAAAACGGTGATGATTCATCCCGAATCTGAATTAGGTAAAGGAAATCAATCAGGAACAAAAACCTGGAAATTCAAAATAGAAAAAGCGAGGGATTTTGCCTGGGCTTCATCGGCAGCATTCATCATTGATGCAGCGAAAATTAATCTCCCGAGCGGAAAAAAATCGTTGGCAATCTCGGCCTATCCTGTAGAAAGTGCAGGCGACAAAGCTTGGGGAAGATCAACAGAATATACAAAAGCTGCTATAGAGTATTACTCCGGAAAATGGTTCGAGTACCCATATCCAGCAGCGACTAATGTTGCCGGAAACGAAGGCGGAATGGAATATCCTGGAATCGTTTTTTGCCACAGAAATTCAAAAGGTGCTGATCTTTGGGGTGTAACGGATCACGAATTTGGTCACACTTGGTTTCCTATGATTGTTGGTTCCAATGAAAGGGTTTTTGCGTGGATGGATGAAGGTTTCAATACTTTTATTAATGAATTATCAACGGAAGCTTTCAATAAAGGCGAATATTATCACAAACAAGATATCAGCAAGATTGGACCATTTGTTCAGAGTGATAATTTTGAACAGATTATGGTTGGTCCGGATAATATGAAAGAAAGAAGCATTGGTGTTTTGGCTTATTTCAAACCTGGAGTTGGGTTAGGGATTTTGAGAGAAACCATTTTAGGTCCTGAAAAATTTGATAAAGCATTCAAAACTTATGTTCATAGATGGGCGTTCAAACATCCGACACCTTGGGACTTCTTCCATACAATGGAAAATGTTTCCGGCGAAGAACTGAACTGGTTTTGGAGAGGCTGGTTTATGAACAAATGGAAAGTGGATCAAGCTGTAAAAGCAGTAAAACCTGTGAATGGCGATTTCAAAAATGGCGCGCAAATTACAGTTGAAAATATTGGGCAACTACCAATGCCGACAACAGTTCTTGTAACCTTTAAAGATGGAACTACGCAGACTGTGAAATTACCTGTTGAAGTTTGGAAACGTAACACAGAATGGACTTTCCAAATCGATTCTACAAAAGAAGTTACGAATGTAAAATTGGATCCGCAATCCATCGTTCCGGATATCAATCCTAAGAATAATGCTTGGCCGAATTAGACTTGTAGATTCAAGATAAAGAATCAAGACATAAAAAAAACGCTCCTATTTTGGAGCGTTTTTTATTGATATAAGATGAAAGTCTATCATCTATCTGTCTATTCTCTCAAAATAATCTATAAAGCAACCATCTCAGTCACTTCCACATCATAACCGGAAAGAATCGGTTTGATGTTAGGATTCTGGGTAATCACTTTAAATTTGTTAATTCCAAGGTCTTTCAAAATCTGAGTTCCGATGCCATAATCGCGGAAGTTCGGTGCAATTGTTGGCTGTTCGCTCGTTCCGTCCTGGTAATTTAGGAAATGTTTGATTCGGCTCAACGTATTTTCTTTGTTAGAAACATTGTTGATAAAAACCACAGCGCCTTTTCCTTCTTTGTTGATAAGGTCGGTTACTTGTTGCATCAACGGATGTTCGCCATTAGACAATCTGCTGAAAACGTCAAAATAAGTTCCCGAAGATTGTACTCTCACCAAAACAGATTCATCTGCAGACCAAGTTCCTTTTGTTAAGGCGTAATGGATTTGCTCCGTCGGTTTTTCCTCAAAAACATAAAATTTGAAATCTCCAAAATGCGTTTTGATATCACGCTCCTCAATTCTCTCCACAAGATCACCTTGTCTCATGATTCTGTAATGAATTAAATCTTCAATAGAAATCACTTTCAAATCGTGTTTCTTCCCAAATTCCAAAAGTTGTGGCAGTCTCGACATACTTCCGTCCTCATTTAGGATTTCGCAGATAACACCGCCTTCTTTCAGTCCAGCCAATCTCGTCAAATCAACCGCCGCTTCCGTATGTCCTGCTCTTTTCAAAACGCCGCCTTCTCTTGCACGCAATGGGAAAATGTGCCCAGGTCGCATCAGGTCGCCAGGTTTTGTGTTAGAATCCATAATCGCTTGGATGGTTTTGGCGCGGTCACCAGCGGAGATTCCCGTCGTAGCACCTTTTCCAAGAAGGTCAACAGAAATAGTAAAAGCTGTTTCTTTTGGGTCGGTAGAATTCGAAACCATAGAGTGCAGTTCCAATTCGTCGCATCTCGTTTCAGTTAGCGGCATACAAATCAAACCTCTCGCATAAGTTGCCATAAAATTGACAATCTCAGGTGTAGTCAGTTCAGCAGCAGCGATGAGGTCTCCTTCATTTTCACGGTCTTCATCATCTACTACAATGACCATTTTGCCATTTTTAAGGTCTTCCAGCGCTTCTTCTATCTTATTAAGTTGGAATTTATCCATTATTTCTAAAAATTTTTTGCAAAGATACTTATTTAGAACCTAACCAAAGATTGTATTAATCGATTAAAGATATGTAAATCATTAATATTTGGGAGCCGGGAACCTGCTGTCCACTCATACTCCTCGCTCTGGCGCTCCACTGCGTTCCGCGCCATCGCTGTGGGGTAACCGTTACCATCAGGGCTAGGTGTAATTCGGTGCTAACAAAACTTCAAAAATTTAAAAAATCTAAAAAAATCAAATAAAAAAGATAGATAAAATTTGAAAATTAAAAAAAAACACTAAATTTGCAAACCAAACAAAATGGTGCTTTGGCCGAGCGGCTAGGCAGTGGTCTGCAACACCATCTACAGCGGTTCGAATCCGCTAGGCACCTCCAAAACCCTAATTCATTTGCTTAGAATGTATTAGGGTTTTTTATTGCCTTTTTTCAACAGTTAATTTCAATCTTCCAACAAAAAAATAAATTCACGCTAAAAAATGGTTAAAAAGCTAATATTATTCTGCTTTGATTTTTATTAATAATTATGATATTCGTAATCATAATGTAAATAATCAATTTTATTTTGGTATTATAATTGTAAATTATATTTAAATCACTAAAATAAATTATTATGAAAAAGTTTTTTACATTTGTTGGACTTGTGTCCTCAGTGGCATTTTTTAATGCGCAGATTGTTATCAACGAAATTTATACAGCAGGTGGACTTCTTAACGCCTTGTTTCGTACTGATTTTATTGAATTGAAAAATATTGGGTCTTCTACGGCTTCTCTTACTGGAGCAACTATTCAATATGGGGCTTTTTCTGGTCAGTTTACACAATATCATAATCTTCCAAATATTACTTTGGCACCCGGTCAAACCTATTTAATTCAGCAAGGTTCTGAGGGAACTGCAGGTGACGGTCTTATTGGCGTGAATCTGATTGTAGATGTGGTTCTTAATTTAGATGGTTCCGGTCCTGTAGCGGGTGTTGGTCTCCAATTGGGATTAGCTTCAGGAAAAGTGGCCTTGGCAACCAATAATGTCCGTGTCACGGGGCCTACAGCGTCTAATGTTATTGACTTCGTAGGATATGGTCTGGCAAATCAATTTGAAGGCAATGGAGCTGCACCGTCACCATTGCTTGTATTATCTATCTCAAGAAATGCAAATGGAACAGATACTAATAATAACAATATAGATTTTACCGCTGGGCTTCCAACGCCTCAGGGTAGTGGTCAGACTTTAGCAGTTGGCGATATTAACGGTTCTAAATCAGCATTCATTAGAAATACATTGGTGAAAAATAACGAAGTTTATTTCAGTTCTGATGTTCAGGATGTTCAGTTCTTTACAATGTCCGGACAGCTTTTAAAAAAGGCTAATGTTAAAGCTGGTGCAAAAGTGAGTATCGCAGATTTGCCAAAAGGTAATTATATTGTTACAGGAACTGTGAATAATAATAAAGTTACTGAACGAGTTTTGAAGGAATAATTTAATTTCCAATTAAAAAAGAGAGAGCTATCATTTGATAGCTCTTTTTATTTATAATTTGAATCTAATTATGTCTTTTTTTAATAAAAAAAAGTAGGAAGACCAACGAAGCATCCCCTTACTTATATTTTTAAAAGCAAGTATTTTGCCAAATCAGCTTCAAAAATTTTTCACCAATCCAATTCCCGCTGTTTTATTCTGATAGAAAGGCATCATCATCACTAAAGAATTTTTATTTTTTCCGGATAACAACTTGTTTATTTTTGGATACAACCAATAAGAAGCTTCCGTTGACAAAATCCCAATTCCTGCTCCGGCAATCACGTCACTGAACCAATGCTTATCATTCAGCATTCTGTAAACGCCGGTGAAAACCGCCAAAGAATAACCGGAAACTCCCAGCCAGAAATTGGTATCCTTGTATTCTCTATACATAAACTGAGCTGATGCAAATGCAAAAGCCGTATGACCGGAAGGAAACGACAGCCGATTCGATTGGTCGGGTCTTTCTTCTTTTGCTAAATGTTTCGTTGGCATTATGACTGCAGATGCCAATAATAATGATGTTCCGTAGATGATGCTTCGGTCTCGGAAATTATGTTTTCCCTCAACGCCAAAAGTATTCAAGCCATAAACCAAAGCGGCAGGAGCAAATTGCGTGTAATTATCCAGTCGAATATGGTCAGGCTGATGTTCGTTGATTTCGCTTCTTGTCGAAAAATTCAATTGTTTTAGTTTGTCAAACTTCAAAGTAGCTACGCCGTAAGTTATAAACATAGCAGGAATAATCAGTTTTTTATAACTGAACTGATGTGTGTTATCTGTATGTAATGCAGGGGCAGAAATGCTGTCTGTTGCATCATTTTTTACGGCAATGCTGTCCTGAGAAAAAAGGTTTTGAGAACTTAATACAATAATTAATAAGCCTGAGAATAATAGTTTCATCGGAGAAATTCTGATTTAAAAATTAACTTTCAAATTTGGTAAGCTGATTGTCTTTGTAACAATAGAATTCGTAGGAAGGTTCGTTCCGAAACGTAAAAACTTTTTCGAGATGAATGATATCGTAATGATTTTTCAAAGAATCATATTTTGTTTTAAGATGATTGGGTAATTCTTTTGGATGGATAGGTCTTTCGATTTCCAAGCCGTCATCAAACGCAAATTCAATCACAAAATCTGTCGACCTCCATGAGATAATGGATTCACTTTTTGCAATCGTAACGCCCAATTTATCTTGCTGAATGATTTTATCAGAAGTTCCAATCAATAAAGTGATTCCGGCAACAACCATTGCTCCGTAACCAATTTTTCTGAAGAGATTTTCACTCAGGTAAGGTAGGATATATTTCACTGTATAGGATGAAATAATCGTTGCGACAGCAATCGCCAATCCCAGCCACAAAGCAAGATTGGAATACAATCCGAGCGAAATATAAATCACCAATTTGATGAGATGTAGGAAAACTTCATTCGCAGCACGAGTCGCAACAATCTCTTCTTTTTTTAATCCGAATTTCAAATAAAATCGATTAAATAATAATCCAATTGCGCCAGTAATTCCGGAAACAAATCCTGCCAGAAAACCGATGATTGCCAAAACATATTTCGGAGACGCTTTTTCATCTGTTTCGTCATTCTTTACTTTTTTGAAAAGTTGAGGAACATTGGCAATAAGAAAAAAAGCGACAATCAATTGAAGATAATTCGGATTGATATATTTGATGAGGTAAGCGCCAATCAATACCGCAGGAATCGAAAACGGAACAAACCAAAAGAAAATCTTCCAGTTGATATGTTTTTTGAAAACCGCAATTCTTGAAACCGAACTCGTAAATGTTCCGATTGTCAAGGAAAAAGGAACGACAGAAGCTGGTAATAAAAGATTTAAAATAGGGATTAAAATGAGGCTTGCGCCGCCTCCGCAAATCGCACTCAGCCAGAATGCGAAAATGGTTCCGAGGAACAATAAAATAACTTCAACAATCATTTTTACTAATAAAAAAGGTTACACCATAAATTTTACTTTACAAAGGTGCAACTTGATTTAGAAGATATTTAGAAGAAAACTATTTCGCCTTCATTTTTCCATTTTTAAATCTTTCACTGGCGGTTTGATAATAGGAAATCGTCTCAGAAATCAACTGCTGATTTTTAAATTTCACTTCAGATAAACATTGATTCGATTTTTTTACATCAAACTGTTTTACTTTTTTTCTGTCATCAATCTGAGTGAAAATATTGCTTTTCAACATCCCCAGAGTTCTGTAGTTTCCGATGAATGCGCGTTCATCGCCAATTTTTGTCTGATTAATATCTTTTCCGTACAAGCTTGTTGTGTAATTCCAGCCGAGATAACCGAATAAGGTAGGCATCAAATCAATCTGAGAAGCCAGACGATTGATTTTCTCTGCTTTTTGAGGAAGATTGTAAATAATCGCAGGAATATGGTGTTTGTCGATATTGATTTCCCACTTTCCGGCGCTGCTCGCACAATGGTCGGCAACGATGACGAACACAGTGTTTTTGAACCAAGGTTTTGTTTTTGCATCAGCCAGAAATTTCCCTAAAGCATAATCGGTGTATTTCACAGCTCCATTCCTGTCACCTTGCGGAAGGTCTATTTTTCCGGCTGGAAAAGTGTAAGGCTTATGATTGGAAGTCGTCATCACAAACTGGAAAAACGGCTTGTTGAGCTTACTGCTTTTATCAGCATATTTAATCGATTGTTTGTACAAATCTTCATCACAGATTCCCCAGGCATTTTCAAAACTCACTTCGTTGTCCGGAATATTGAAACGCTGAGTTTTGATTTCGTCTGACAAAGGATTTCCACGATTTCTGTCCACAATATCAAAGCCTTGTCCACCGAAAAAATTATTCATATTATCAAAATAACCGTCGCCTCCGTAGATAAAATATGGCTGATAATTTTTCTCTTTAAAAATCGTAGCAACAGAAAATAAATTCTGATTATCTGGTCTTCTCACAATGCTGTTTCCAGGTGTTGGCGGAACTGATAACGTTAGAGCTTCCATTCCACGCACAGTTCTGGTTCCGGTTGCATAAAGATTGGTGAAGAAAATACTTTCGTTGGCTAATTTATCATAGTTTGGAGTCAGATTATCCTTGTTTCCAAAAGCTTTCAAAAAGTCTCCACTAAAACTTTCTATCGCAATTAAGATAACATTCGGGCGTTGCTCATTTTCGGATTTCGTAGTTCTGGAAATATCGTCCCATTTGTTGGTAGTGTAAGTCTGATTTTCCTGTAAAAGATTTTTCTTCAGAACAGAATACGCTTCTTTATCATCGATTTTCGGATAAAAAGTTTCATAATCCAGTTGATTGGATTTGAACGCCGCAAAGAATGAGAATGTTCCGTTCTTGCCTAATTCATTTAAAACTAGATTGTTAGTAAAGTCTGCTTGTTTATTTTTCATGATAAGACTTAGTACTAAAGCCGGAAAAACTAACATTGAGAAAAAAGCGAACCGTTTGGAAATCGGTCTTTTATCAGAAAATGTTTTTTGGAATATTTTTCTTTTGTGAAGGAAAACAAACGTCAGGACAATCAAAGCAACCAATATAAAAATAATGAGCGGTAAAGGATAAGACTCATTGATGTTGGAAACAACCTCGTAAGTATAAATCAAATAATCAACCGCAATAAAATTGAACCTCACACCAAACTCATCCCAGAAAGGAATCTCTGCCAAAAGACTGAAATAAATAATAAGAAGAACAATCGCCAGATAAACGTATGTGAAAATTTTATCAAACCGGGAACCAATCCATCTTTTTGGAAAAAAAAGAAGATACACGGAATACAGCAGTAAAAATAGAGCCCCCACTGCAAAATCGAAGCAGAATCCTGTGAAAAAGGCCCGCAACATACCTGCCAGATTAAAATCAAGATCTTTGGATGACCAAATCAGAAATACTATTCTTATGACACTCGAAAACAGAATGTACAAGCTTAAAATTGAAAATAATATAGAAAACCTGCTATTGGAAATTTTGTAAAAAGGCTTTAAGGTCTCATGTTTTTGATCCATTGGATACGCGTTTTGTAAAACCGTAAAGTAATAACTTAATTTAGAAGAAATTTAGAATTTACAGTTTTACCGAGAAAATATGACTATGATTTTCGAATCTGTAATCGATAGTCCAGTTCTGAGATTTGCAGATTTCTTTTACAATAGCAAGTCCAAGTCCGCTTCCATTGTTATCTTTCGAGAATCGTGAAAATCTTTTGAACAGCAAATCAGGATTGAGTTTTTCTGTTCCCGAATTGGAAACTTCGAACACAGAATTGTTTAATCTAATAGAAATCGAACCGTTAATTGAAGTATGTCGTATGGCATTTAAAATCAAATTATTAATCAAGACTTCGGTTAATCCAATGTTTCCGTTCACTTTTACATCAGAGGAAATTTCAGTGTTTACAGAAATGTTTTTTTGTTCAAAATGTTCCTGCAGGATTTCTATACTTTGATTAAGTAATTCGTCCAGATGTATTTCAGAATTTTCAAACTGATTATTTTCAATTTTCGCTAATAATAAAAGGTTTTTATTGATTCTCGAACTTCTGGACAAAGCGCGGTTCATTTCTTCGGCAATCTGATATTGTTTTTCCGTCAAATCTTCGTTTTGCAAAAGAATATCGAGTTTGTTTTTTAAAATCGCCAAAGGAGTCTGGAGCTCGTGAGAAGCATTTTCTGTAAACTCTTTCTGTGTTTTATACACGGAAACATTATGTTCTATCAGCTTGCTTAATGATTGATTCAGTTCATCAAATTCAGTGACATCGGTTTGCGGAAATTCAATTTTTGTCTGATTATTAAGACTGAAAGTTTTCAGTTGATCCAAAGTCTCACGGAACGGTTTCCAAACCGATTTTGAAAGTCTTCTGTTGAGAAATAATAATCCGCCGACAATAAGAATGAAGAGAATAACCGTGGTTGCGGATATGAAAAAAATAGTTTCCTGAGATTCTTCGATATTGGTTTCTATGTTGAAACGATACGGTTTTTTGTTGAGATAAATAATCTTTGATAAACACCTGAACCTGTCGATATCTTCAAAATGCAGAAACTGATGTTTTTTTTCGATAATGAAAATCCGGTCTTTCAGATCATCATTTTTTTCTAAATTTTGAATGTTTGTGCTTGGCTGGATGGTGTTCCAGAGTGTTATCGTTTCGGCTAGTTTCCGGTCAGATAATTTCTGGCTATTGATTTGGAATGCTGTTTTTTCAGCAACAATCTCATTGTGTTCATCCAGTTCGTGTTTCCAAATTGCATCTACCACAAAATAGTAAACCGGTATGCTGATGACCAGAATAATCAGGACATAAATGATGAATGGTTTGGTGGCTTTACTAAGTAGCGGTTTCAAGTCAATAATGATTTTCAGGTTTTCCTAAGGATAAAATTAATTATAATTGTTAATTAACTAATATCTAATTAGAAATCCATTTATACCCCGTTCCATAAACCGTTTTTAAGTATTTGTCACAGCCAGCGTCATTCAGTTTTTTCTTTAAATTTTTGACATGGGCATAAACAAAATCGTGATTGTCCAGCATATCTGCAAAATCGCCGGAAAGATGTTCTGCTAAAGTACTTTTGGATATTACTTTGTTCTTGTTTCCGATAAAATAAATCAACAGGTCGAACTCTTTTTTTGTTAATGCAATTATTTCATTATTGACTGAAACAGTCTTTGCCAAAAGATCGATTTGTAATTCATTTTGATTGATAATATTAGAATTATTAAACTGTTTTCTCCTGATTATAGAATAGATTCTAGCCATCAATTCTGATAAATGAAACGGCTTGGTGAGATAATCATCCGCTCCCAACTGCAGGCCTTTTATCCGATCGTCCAACGCATTTTTTGCAGAAACGATAATCACGCCGTCCTGCTTATGCTGAGACTTCAGTTCTTCCAGAATTTTCAAGCCATTCCCGTCTGGAAGCATAATGTCCAGAATAATACAATCATATTGGAAAGTCTCAATCTTGTACATCGCTTCATAGAAAGTGAAGGCAAATTCGCACAGATAGTTTTCCTCAGAAAGATACTCTGCAACACTTTTTGCCAGTTCGGTTTCGTCTTCAACAATCAGGATTTTCATCGGTAATTCTATTTTATAAATATCGGGATTTTTATTTAGCGAATTTATATTTTGAATTTAGAAGAAATTTAGAAGAAATTTTAAAATAAAAAAATCAGAGGCCATAAAAAAGGTAATTGCAACAACAATTACCTCTTCTGTATATCGATTTGATTTGATTTATGCTTTTGGTTTCAGCTGTCTGGATATAAAAATCAATGCAGCGATTCCTAAGCCTGTGATGAGCAGATTTTTTGATTTCTTAGTCGGCGATAGCATTGTTTCGCCATAGATTCGCATTGGATTTTTAGAAGGCGTCAGTATATTTCCGTCTGTGTCTGTTTCGTTGTCTTCTTTCATCAATAACCTCAATGCGGCTGAAGTGGTGTTGATAAGTGGTTTTGGCATAATGCTGTACATTCCCTTCATCATTAATGAAGAGAAATCTGTGAATTTACTTTTCTGAGGATTTTTCGCCATTTCCACCATTGTTGCAGCTAACTTTTTGGGGTCAGAAGCTGTTGGCGGAATTTTAAAATCCAAACCGGAATATTTTGCAGAATGCATATTTCCCGTCGATTTTTGAATACTTGGGTACAATCCACAAATATGAATATCCGGTTCATCTGAGACTTCGCCTTGTAAACATTCCGTCATTCCTCGGATTCCATATTTTGAAGCGGAATAAGCTGTTCCATAAGGAGCAGGCATCCATCCACCAATAGAAATATTATTAATCAAAACACCATGCTTTTGTTTTTTGAAAACTGGTAAGACGCTTCTTGCACCGTGCATATAACCTAATAAATTGGTTTTGATGACTTGGTCAATTACCTCAATCGGGGTTTCTTCATATTTTCCTGTTGCCATAACGCCGGCATTATTCACCCAAACGTCAATCGTTCCGCTAATTTTTAATGCTTCTCCTGTCAAATGTTCAACATCTTTGAAATCCGAAACATCGGTCGGGATTCCTACAGCAAATCCACCAAGTGCTTGACATATCTCTACTGCATTTTCCAGGGCTTCCTTGCCTCTAGCTGCTAGAACCAGGTTGCAGCCTTCTTGTGCAAAAGCTTCTGCAGCAGCTAAACCGACACCGCTCGATGCGCCGGTAATAACAACTGTTTTATTGATAAGATTGTTTGATGTCATAATATTTTGATTTTGGAATTCAATCAAGTTCAAAGAATATACCATTGATTCCATTTGGTTTTGCATTTAATATTAAAATAAAAAAGAAATGTTAAATTATTCATAATAAGACGTGATAGACAAAGGATGGAGAGATGGCAAAAGAGTTGTATAGTTATAGCTTAAATATGAAGCAATAAGATTTATAAAAATAATGTGAGTTTATTATTGATTTTGCATCAACTTGGCAGACGTTTTGCAAGTGTACTTCTACACAATTCAACTTATAAATCACACCACCGATATGGAAGCTACAGAACTTAGACTAAACAATTTGCTGATTTACGGCAACGAGATCGTTCCGGTAATGGGAATGGAGAATAGTAACAACAATCTTATTGTTAAAATAGATTCTGACACAGCTATCGATCACAGAAATCTGAAACCAATTGCTTTGACGGCAGAATGGCTTAAAAAATTAGGATTCAAAGAAGCTTACAGATCTTCCAGCAGAATAAGATTTGAACTTTCCAACTACTGCAGGTATGACTTTGATTTAGATTCCAATAAGATTTTACAAGGTTTCTTGTACTTTGGAAACTATATCAAATGCAATTATCTTCATCAGCTTCAGAACATTTATTTCACGCTGACCGGCGAGGAACTCAAAATAGAATACGAATTACAACACGCCCAAACCACTCATTCATAAATATTCTCGAAACCTGATTTTTATAAAGTCAGGTTTCTTATTTTTTATAGACTGAATTTAATTGTGTAATTTATATCTTCTAAATAATGGATACAGAATGTGATAAGGAAATAAAGCTATCAAAACAAAGTTCTTTGCATTTTGAAAATCGGCTAATACGAAAAAGTTTGTATACCAATGGAAAATGTAAAGAAAGAACATCACAAAAGTCAGATATTTCCTATTGAAAGCTCCTAAAAAACTGCTCGCCTGAACAATAATCCCAAATATTGTTAGTAAGATCCAGAGCGTTTCATATTCATACAAATTCAAAATCCAGGTTGGGACTTTTATGTCTGCCATCCAATAGTTGTCCAATGTATTCAGTTTTGCTGCATTTTTATCTAGCCAGGTGATTTTGTCTGTACCTTTAATGAGGTTTTTTGCTATTCCCAAAAACTTGGATATCCCAGCCAAGCTATATGTTGCCAATAAACCTAGATAAAAATATTGTACCCATTTGTAGTCATTTTCTCTGTTCAAATTCTTAGGTAATAAGAAAATTGACATAAAGTATCCTACAATGATCAAATGATTATGATGTCCTACGCTGAAATTAAGAGAAATAGGAAGATTAATGATGGCAATTAATATAAATATTAGGATATTAAGAAAATAATTTTGCTTGAAAATTGTAATGAACAAAATAACTGCACAAGAAAAAAGAATACCTCCATATAATATTTCACTGGGATAACTTGGAAAAATTAATCTTTGAACACCGAGGAAAGGTTCATATATTTCTTTTGGCCACTCACTGATTTTTTTAAAATTAAAATATTGTATCAGTAGCCAATAAAGCCCAAAAATGCGCAGTGCATAATAGACTATTTTATAATTGTAAACAGTAAGTTCTTTGTAGTTCATTATAATTTGGTAATCAGTTTTTTATTAATTTTAAAAGAAGGCTTTCCTAAGTCTTGAGGATTAAAATTTTCTTTATAAAGAATCAAATTTTTATATTCCGGATTATAGCTTTTCATGAAAATTTTCATCTTTTGGATGTTCGCTTTCAGATTTTCTCTTTTCTCTATTTTTTTACCATAAAAGCCAGTGATTAGACCTAAGTTGTTTTCGTCATAAATAGCAGTGGAATGATATAAAATTCTTATTGTATCTTTTTTTTCTACGTTGTATAGTCTATATTGTTCTTCAATCTTTTCATTACCGCTTGGGCTTGTGAATAATTTCCAGCTGTAAAAAGGGTAGATTTCTTTTCCTCCCTTTTCAATGATGTACATAGAGGTTAAAGAGAGAAATAATGAAGTAAAAAAAAGATACTTCGTATATTTTTGCATTGGTCAGGAGTTTTTAGTTCTGTAATTAATGAATTGTAAATGTATTGAGAATTATTAATAAAAGATTTAATTTCGAGTCAAAATCAATAAATTTTCTGGTTTTTTTGGGGGTTGTTTCTATTCTAATAAGCTTAATCTTAGGTTAAAATTCTTACTTTTGTCTAAAATTATTCAGAATTGAAAACCCATTTCATTGCTATTGGCGGTTCTGCGATGCACAATCTTGCTATTGCGCTCAAAGATAAAGGCTATCAGGTCACAGGCTCAGACGATGCTATTTTCGAACCTTCAAAATCCCGTTTGGATAAAAAAGGAATTCTTCCCGCAGAATTGGGTTGGTTTCCCGAAAAACTGACTTCGGATATTGACGCTGTAATCCTCGGAATGCACGCCCACGCCGATAATCCAGAATTGGCAAAAGCAAAAGAATTAGGTTTGAAAATCTATTCTTATCCGGAATTTCTCTACGAACAATCCAAAGAAAAAACAAGAGTTGTCATCGGCGGTTCCCACGGGAAAACCACAATTACATCGATGATTCTTCACGTTCTGAATTTCCATCAGAAAGATATCGATTATATGGTCGGTGCCCAATTGGAAGGCTTCGATTGTATGGTGAAGATTACGGATGACAATGATTTTATGATTCTTGAAGGCGACGAATATCTGTCTTCTCCGATTGATTTGCGTTCCAAATTTTTACTTTATCAACCCAATATTGCTTTGGTTTCAGGAATTGCTTGGGACCACATCAATGTTTTCAAAACCTTTGATGATTACATCGACCAATTCAGAAAATTTGTAGCTAGCATAACGGCTGGCGGTGTTTTGGTTTATAATGAAGAAGATGAGGAAGTGGTAAAAGTGGTTGAATCAGCCGAGAATTATTTCAGAAAAATTCCTTACAAAACGCCAGCTTACAAAATAGAGAACGGAATTGTCAATCTGAAAACCGATATGGGCGATATTCCATTATCAGTTTTCGGAAAACACAACCTTCTGAATATGGAAGGCGCAAGATTCATCTGTTCACAATTGGGAATAATGGAGGAAGAATTTTATGAAGCGATTATGAGTTTCAAAGGCGCTTCCAAACGTCTTGAAATTGTCAAAAGAGCCGATGGCGGACTGCTTTACAAAGATTTCGCGCACGCACCAAGCAAAGTGAAAGCGACTGTTTCCGCATTTGCAGAACAGTTTGAAAAAACCGAAACGTTCGGATTTTTAGAATTACACACCTATTCAAGTCTGAATCCAGTTTTTCTTGAGCAATACGACCACGCGATGGATGGTTTTGATAACGCCGTCGTTTTCTATTCAGAAGACGCTTTGAAAATAAAAAGAATGGACCCGATTTCTCCAGATTTGATTAAGGAAAAATTCAAAAATGAAAACCTGAAAGTCTTTACCAATGCAGAAGACCTTCACGCATATTGGGAAACTTTGGACAAATCCAAAGGTGCTTTTGTGATGATGAGTTCCGGCAATTTCGGAGGCTTGGATTTGACGAAATAAAATTTTATTAAATATAAATTATCAACCTTCTGGATTAATTTTCAGAAGGTTTTTTATTTAATGAAAGTCCCAAAGGGACGACCGATTTCCCAGCGTAGGAATTTATTCCTATGCTTATGATGCGTTTGCCAATTCATTTTCCGATTGATTTGCCAATACGTTTGATGATTCATCAATTTAATTTCCCCATCAATAATTTCAAAATCCCATTATCAATCAATCCTTCATTTCGAAACAAAATTTTTCCATTTTTATCAATCAAAATCCAAGTCGGATAAATTGTTTTTTTGTTGGATGAAAGTTCAACCGCCAACTCTTGAATTCCAGAATTTCCATTTGAAATATAATTGTAATTTTCGCCAAAAAATTTAATCAATTCCTTATGTTTTTCAGGATTGAAAGTGATAAAATAAACTTTCTCATCCATCAGGTTTTTCAATTCCGAATCCTTCTCCATCTGATATTTCTGAATTTTACAAATCGAACACCAATCGGTTTTCATATAAATCAAAATAGGTTTATCCAACTTCTCCGGTAAACTTTGAAATCCATAAAGCTTTACTTTCTGCGAATTAAAAATCCCGAAAATCATTATGAATATGAAAGCTAATATTTTCATTAATCTAACTTCTAAAATCTAATTTCTAACATCTATCTTATCTGATAACGAATTCCCAAAAACGTCCGAATTCCCTGCATCGACGCATAACCATAAGTCGTATCGAAAGTATAACTGTACGGATTGCTCGCAATATCATCTACATTATTATCAAAAGGGTCAAACGGTCTCAGAATCGGATTTTTCGGAGTAAAGTTTAATAGATTTCTGACGCCTCCATAAAGCTCAAAGCCATTATCAAATTTCTTGGTCAACTGAATATTCATCAATGTAAACCAAGGCGAATATTCAGGTCGGAAATCATCTGGAAAAGTTGGCAACCGCATTGGTCCGTAAAATTGTCCCGTCAAATCCATCGAAAATTTGTTCGCAAATTGATAACTCAAATTGTAAGTTCCGCTCCATTTCGGCGCGTGCAATTGTTGGATTCTGTCGCCTTCATTTTCCTGATAAACATCCATATAAGTCACTCCAAACATCAGCTGAATTGGCAAACTCCAATTCGTGCTGATGTCTGCAGAAATTCCTCTCGAAATCGCGTGTCCAGCCAAATTATCATAAATAATTTTATCCGGCTCCGAATCAAAATCGCCCACAATTTTATTGTTGAAATAAGAGTAAAATCCGTTCAAATCAAGATTAATAAAATAATTATTGACAGGGATTTTCATCAGATAACTAAGGTTTGTATTTAAAGATTTTTCAGGTTTTAAATCTTCTTTGATAATGACTTCGCGCGATCCAGTCAGCGCTGCGTGGTCTTCTGTAAAAAGATTTACTACACGGAAACCTGTTCCAAAACTTAACCTCAAAGTATTGTATGGATTGGGCTCAAATTTCCAAGCCAGTCTCGGCGAGTGCACAGATTTGTGAATCTTGTGATAATCGTATCTATAACCTAAAAGCAACATATTTTTATCATTAATTTCCCATTCGTCCTCAAAATAAAAACCATAAATTGGAGATTTCATCGGTTGATTTTGTCCAACCAAATTTGATGTTCCAGCTGTGTTGTCATCGTAAAAAGTCGATTTCAAAGTCGTTCCACTTTTCAAAATATTTTTGCCCAATTGCTTCTCCCAATTCATTTGTAAAAACAAAACTTTCTGGGTCGCCAAGTAAGAAGTATTTCCGTAAAACGAATCCTGATGATGGTAATTGTAGGAATATTGAAGCAAAAATTTCTCCTTCAAAGGCAACTGATAAATTCCAAAAAACTCAAATCGGTTGGTGTAAATGCTCTCACCATAAACATTTTCAGAACCTCGATTTCGCTTTTGCCATTGCATTTCTCCACCGAATCTGTCTTCATAAAAATATCTCAAAGCAAAACTTGCTAATCGGTTTTCCTTTCTTTTAAAATTCCACTTGTTGAAAACAGATATTCTGTGCTGCAAGGCAGTGTCTGTAAAATTGTCTTTATTCTGATCAATTCTGTTTCCGAAATAAAAATAATTGATACTCAATAAACTCGAAAAATTCTTATTGTCAATTACTTTTTTCGCAATATCAAGATTTAGTTCACCTTGATTTCCAGTCATTACATCTGCTGAAAAATTCGGAGCCTGCAAAGCATTTTTTGTGATAATGTTAATTACACCACCCATTGCTTCCGACCCGAAAATAGATGAAGCCGGACCTTTCGTAATCTCGATTCTGTCAACCAAACTATTCGGGATTCCGCTTAAACCATAAACTGTAGAAAGTGAGCTCACAATGGGCATTCCGTCAATCAAAATCATTGTATAAGCACCTTCCAAGCCGTTGATATGAATGTCGCCCGTATTACAAACCGAACAATTGAGTTGAGGTTTCACGCCATTTACCATCGCAATCGATTCAAAAATATTAGGCGTCGGATTCTTCCTGAAAAACTGTTGTGAATAAACATCGGTCGAAATCGGACTATTTAATTTTTTTACAGATAACTGTGTAATTGTGACTTCATCAATATCTTTTTGATTTTTAACAGAATCAACCAAATTAGTTTTGACAGAATCATTTTTGATAGAATCCGTCTGAGCAAAAAGTAAACTCGATAAAAGTATAAGAGAAAAAATAAATAATTTCATTAAAACAAAAATGTTAGACAAAGCTAACAATTTTATTTTAAAATTGAAATTTTGTGATAAAATAAAATTTGGACATAAAAAACTCACCAAAAAAATTTGATGAGTTTGTATTATTATGTCAATTCTCGAAGACTTTCTATACTAATCTCTTCTGCTCAAAAATATTCTCAAAATATACCAGAACAAAAGCATTATCGATGAGAACATTTGCAAAGCAGCGCCAACATATTGTCCTTTTGTGTAAACATTTTTGATGTTATAAGTCTCATAAAGAATACTCGCGCTCGCCAATCCAACCATCGCCAGAGAGAACCAAAGTCCCAAATTGAAACCGAAAATTGCACCCACAACAATAACGCCTAATGCTACAAAACCACCAATTACAATAATATTTCTAAGGAAAGAAAAATCTTTATTGGTGAAAAATACTGTTGCTGTCAATCCGGCAAACATAAAAAGGGTTACCAAAGCTGCTTGAGTAATGATTTGTGGCGCATACAAACTTGCAATTCCCAACATTGGTAAGAAAATCACGGCTTCTATCAAAACAAATAATCCCAATCCCAAATATTGTGTGTTTTTGGACACAGAGAAAGATAATTTTGTGGCTAGCATAGACACCATCCAAAAAATTCCAATCACGGCAAGCCAAATATATTTTCCCGTCACTAAAGACAAAATTGTCTCCAACGGAATCGTCTGTAATAATAAATATTCCACCGCTCCAAAAGCCAAAATAGCGACTGCGACGTGCATATACGTTTTCCTGTAAAATTCTGCTCTTTCGATTTCTGACAACTGAGAAACCATTAACGAATCATTCATCTGTACTAATTTTAATATTCTCAAAGATAACATTTTCTATTAAAAACGCATCTTAAGGTTTTCATAATTCTTTTTTATTACGGAATTTTTAGAAGCCGGGAACCTGCTGTCCACTATATCTTTTTTGTCGTTGCGAACAGAGTGAAGCAATCTGTTCAATATTGTACAATCGCAATGACAAAAAAGGATGCCGTTCCCATCAGGGCTAGGGATGTTTCAATATCCAAACAACATTCAAGATAAAAATGCAATATTGTCTTTCGGTAGGAAAATAGACTGTTGAGTTTCCTTTTGAATGACAACGTTTATATTTAATTCTTTCCTGGGCGAAGCGCCTTTATGAACCTTAAAATATTTTCAATAATTTAAAAAAGAATCTTGCGCACTTTACTTTGAAAATCAAAACATAGTATTTTCAATTATTAATTTCAAATTTGCAAAATCTGTTTTATCAGCGAGATATTCAAAATCTTTCCTAAGCGAAGCGCCTCTGTGAGCCTTAAAATGTTTTCAATAATTAATAAAAATTTTTGCGCCCTTTGCGTTCAAATCAAAGTATCAGAAAAAAATATTACATTTGAAAAAAGCCAAATCTAATAAAATGAGATACGTTCAGCTAGGGAAAGTTCCTCAAAAAAGACACACGATTTTCAAGTCAGAAGAAGACCAGTTCTATTACGAACAACTCTTTGGGACAGAAGGTTTTCACGGGATTGCGTCGTTGTTGTATCATACACATCGCCCGACTCAAATCAAATCGATTGGCAATGTAAAAGACGTCACACCAAAAATTGCGGTGGAAAAAAACGTCACGCCTAGAATGATAAAAGGTGCAAAAGTGTCCGCCGAAGATGACTTTTTGGAAAGCCGAAAGGTTTTGATGCTAAACAATGATTTGAAAATGGGTTTGGCGAAACCAAGAAAATCGACAAACTATTTCTATAAAAATGCAGAATGCGACGAGCTGCTTTTCGTACACGCCGGAAAAGGAATCCTTAAAACAATGCTCGGAAATATCGATTTTTCCGTCGGAGATTATCTCATCATTCCTAGAGGAACAATTTATCAATTGGAAGTAGAATCAGAGCAAAATGTCTTCTTTTTTATAGAAGCGCATTCGCCGATTTACACGCCAAAACGTTACCGGAATGAGTTCGGGCAATTGCTGGAACATTCGCCGTTTTTTGAACGAGATATTGTTCCGCCAACTTTCGTAGAACCAAAAAATGAGAAAGGCGATTTTCTGATTAAAGTCAAAAAGGAAAACCAAATCACGGATTTCATTTATGCCACACATCCGTTTGATGTCGTTGGTTGGGACGGTTATTTTTATCCATATAAATTCAATATCAAAAACTTTGAACCGATTACGGGGAGAATTCACCAACCGCCTCCGGTTCATCAGAATTTTGAAGCGCATAATTTTGTGGTTTGCTCTTTTGTGGCAAGAATGTACGATTATCATCCACAAGCAATTCCAGCGCCTTACAATCATTCCAACATCGATTCGGATGAGGTTTTGTTTTACACAGAAGGTGATTTTATGAGCAGAAATCACGTCGATTTGATGGATTTTTCTCTTCATCCGGGCGGAATTGTGCACGGTCCGCATCCAGGTGCGATGGAAAGAAGTATTGGCAAAAAATTCACAGATGAATATGCGGTGATGGTTGACCCATTCCGGCCATTGAAATTAACAGAAGAAGCAATAAAGGTGGAAGACCCAACCTATAAAACGAGTTGGTTGGAATAATCTGAAAAACAACAAAAAAGCTAACAGAAACGTTAGCTTTTTTGTTTATAATCCTTTTTAACTCCCAGCAAACGGACTTCCAAAAATCCCAACTGCCAATTCTGCCCAAACCAAAACTAATAAAGCAAGAGTCGCAACAACTAGAATCAACCTTGATTTTAAAGTTTTAAATTTTTTCAAAACAAAATCGATAGTAAATGTTGTGATGAAAAGCAAAATTCCCATTATCAGAAAATCGGATAAAGTCCAATTCACTTCTTTGGTAAACTGCATTGCAATCAGCGGAATACTTAAAATTACGAATGGAATTGAGTAGAGTAAAGTGCTTCTTTGGTTTTGTGTCATGATAATTTTTGAGTTTTAATTACTGTAAAGAACTTTGAATTACAAAGTAAATAAATTTTGTTTGAATTATTGAAAATTAATTTCTAAAATTTAAAATTACCTTTGAAATATGACTTTTAACCAAACTGATAACGCTCATTTTTTTGTTTATCTTTAGAAAGTAAATTTGTAAAAAATAACTCGTTATGGTCAATTACGTTAGTTCAGAAGAAGCGGTTTCAATCATAAAAAGCGGTGACAGGATTTTCGGACACGGCAGTGCGTGTACGCCTAATCTTTTGTATGATGAATTAGCAAAACAATCTTCCCGTTTGAGCAATGTGGAAATGGTTTCTATCACACAACAAGGGAATGTTGAAATTGCAAAACCTCAATATAAAGACAATTTTTATGTCAATTCACTATTCACTTCCACGCCGGTTCGTGAAGCTGTGAATGGTGAAAATGGTGACTATGTTCCTATTTTTTTGAGTGAAATCCCCATTCTTTTCAAAAACGGAATTCTGCCAATTGATGTGGCGTTGATAACAGTTTCTCCGCCAGATAACCACGGTTATTGTACATTGGGAACTTCTGTAGATGTTGCGAGAAGTGCGATTGACACCGCTAAAACAATCATTTCTATCGTCAATCCAAAAATGCCTAGAACACACGGCGATGGAATGATTCATATCAACAGAATCGAGAAATTGGTTTGGAGCGAAGAAGACCTTTTGACGATTGATTACGGTTCTAAAGTTGGTGCTGAAGAAATGCTGATTGGGAAACACGTTGCAGAATTGATTGATGATAAAGCCACTTTGCAAATGGGAATCGGAACTATTCCGGATGCGGTTTTGAAATGTTTGGGAAATCATAAAGACCTTGGTGTTCATACAGAAATGTTGAGTGATGGCGTGATTGATTTGATTAAAAATGATATCATTAACAATAAATATAAAGGAACCCATACCAATAGAACGATAACCAGTTTTTGCTTTGGAACCAGAAGATTGTATGACTTTGTAGATGATAATCCGTCGATTGCTTTTATGGACGTTCAGCACGTTAATTTCCCGATTAACATTATGAAAAATAAAAAAATGCACGCTATCAATTCAGCAATCGAGATTGATTTGACAGGTCAGGTTTGTGCAGATTCTATCGGGACTTATCAATTCAGCGGAATTGGCGGGCAAATGGATTTTATGCGTGGTGCTGCTTTAAGTGAAGGTGGAAAACCAATTATGGCTTTATCTTCCAGAACCAAAAAGGGCGTTCCGAGAATTGTTCCTTTCCTGAAGCAAGGCGCAGGCGTTGTAACAACCAGAGGTCATATTCATTACGTTGTTACGGAATTTGGAACGGCTTATCTCTACGGTAAAAATCTCCGTCAAAGAGCAAAAGCTTTAATTGAGATTTCTCATCCGGATGATAGAGAGATGTTGGACAGAGCAGCTTACGAAAGATTTAAATAAAAATAATTTTGTTATTGAAAAGCCTTTGCATAAAGGCTTTTTTGTATATTTGAGATTATAACAATATCTGATTGAAATCGATTTACAACTTAATAAAGGAAGAAGTACGAGAGCATTCTATCGTAAAAAACTCTATTTTGGCGGATTCAAATCCTTGGAAAAGAAGTCATTATGTTATTCTAGCCGAAGTGATTAAAGAAGAGCTGGCCCAAAAAGAAGAACTTCAGAACGAGAAAAAATTTGAGTTAGGAACCAGTATTTCTCATATCACATTGCAGCGTTTTTTTGAGAGCGATTATGATTATAAAACGCATAATGATTTACGCTTTCTCAAAACTTTGGATAAGATTTGTATTTTTCTGGGTTTCAAGGATCTTAATTCCTTTGTAAAAAAAGCAAAAGGCGATAAGGTCTATGGCGAGTCTTGGCTGGAGAAGGATTTTGCTAAAGATATTGTTTATAAGTACTGCCAGAAAAACTTCGAGTTTTTCAAACTTTTTCCAGAATTACGTTTGGATGTTTTCGAAGATTTAATTTTTCCAGAATCTCCTTTTATAGAAAGAATAAGAAGTTATAGCTCACAGCTTTGTGATAATGGACTGATGCTTTTTACCAATAATAACCGATCGAATTTTGAAATTTTTGATATCGAGATTGTATCTGAACAAGACGAAATGATTGTGGTAAAAACACAGGAATTCTGGAATCTTGTTTTTGTGGTGGAAAATACAGATGAAGAATATATTATTAATGAGCTGGATGCGCAGATTTATTTTATAAAGAAAATAGATAATGTCTGGAAAATTTGGGACAATTATAATCCTAATTCCGGATTGCTGAACAATCTTATACAAAAAAAGCCGTAAAGGACGGCTCAATCTTACACTCGTGTTTCTAGAATACTAACTCTTAGACAAATTTAATAATTGAATTATATTTTAGTTGAACTTAAGTGTACTTAAAATTACATATTATGTAATTCATAATTTTTATTGGCTTTTGTGTTTTTATGAGTAATTAGATTTAATTATTTATAATTATAATGTATCATAATTTTAATATGAAAGATTATTTTGTATTAAAATATTGGGTGTTTTTAGATGTTTAGCTTAACACTTTTTTATAGAACAAACTAAAACTAACAACTGTTAGTTTATTTCAGGAAAATGCTTATCTTGGCATCATTAGATATAAAAGTAAAAAGTAAAATGTCAACACTCACTTTTGCCGAGAAAATCGCACAAGCCGAGAATTTTCTCCCAATCAACGGAACCGATTTTATAGAATTTTATGTAGGAAATGCCAAGCAAGCCGCTCATTTTTACAAAACAGCGTTTGGTTTTCAGTCTGTCGCTTATGCTGGTCCAGAAACTGGAGTCAGAGATAGAGCGTCTTATGTTCTTCAACAAGGAAAAATCAGATTGGTTTTAACGTCTGGTCTTAGGTCAGATTCTCCAATTTGTGAACATCAGAAAAAACACGGTGACGGAGTTAAGATTCTGGCACTTTGGGTAGATGATGCTTACAAAGCTTTTGAAGAAACGACTAAACGTGGCGGAAAACCTTACCTAGAACCAAAAACTTTGACGGATGAATTTGGAGAAGTGAAAATGTCAGGTGTTTATACTTATGGTGAAACCGTGCATATGTTCATAGAACGCAAAAATTATACAGGTGCTTTTATGCCGGGCTACGAAAAATGGGAAAGCGATTATAATCCTTCAGATGTTGGATTGCTATACGTCGATCATTGCGTTGGAAATGTCGGTTGGGACAGAATGATCCCAACTGTTGAGTGGTACGAAAAAGTGATGGGATTCGTTAATATCCTTTCATTTGATGATAAACAAATCAATACAGAATATTCTGCCTTGATGTCAAAAGTAATGTCCAACGGAAATGGTTTTGCTAAATTCCCAATCAACGAACCAGCTGAAGGTCAGAAAAAATCTCAGGTAGAAGAATACCTGGATTTCTATGAAGGCGAAGGTGTTCAGCATATTGCAGTTGCTACCAAAGATATTGTAAAAACTGTTACAGAACTTAAAAATAGAGGTGTAGAATTTCTTTCTCCACCACCAGAAGCTTATTACGAAATGATTCCTGAAAGAGTAGGAGCTATTGATGAAGATATCAAAAAACTTCAGAATCTTGGAATTCTTGTAGATTGTGATGAAGAAGGTTACTTGCTTCAGATTTTCACAAAACCTGTGGAAGACAGGCCAACTTTGTTCTACGAAATCATCGAGAGACACGGTGCTCAGAGTTTCGGAGCTGGAAATTTCAAGGCACTTTTCGAAGCTTTGGAAAGAGAGCAGGAGAGACGCGGAAATCTTTAAACCCAAATTATTTTCTTATATTTTTACAATTAAAGCATTATTTTTAATGCTTTAATTTTTTAATCTAATTCTAAATTCAAAAAATGAAATCCTTCATCAATTATCCTTCAGATTCTGATTTTTCAATTCATAATATTCCGTTTGGGGTTTGTGTTTTCAACAAAGAATTTATTGCCAGTGCCACAAGAATTGGCGATATCGTCATCGATTTGGCAACCTTATTTGACCTTGGCTATTTTGAAGATATCAAAGGTTTCGAAGAAAATGTTTTCGAAGGGTATACGATTAACGAGTTTATAGAATTGGGAAAACCAATTACGAATAAAGTTCGTGAAAGAATTCAAGAATTATTGTTAGAAGATTCTTTGCTATCAAAAGATGAAAGAGCTTTGGAAGAATGTTTTTATAATCTGGATGAAATCCAAATGATGATGCCTTTACACATCCCGAATTACACAGATTTTTACAGCAGTATTCAACACGCAACAAATGTCGGAATGATGTTCCGTGATCCGGCCAATGCATTATTGCCAAACTGGAAACACTTACCGGTTGGTTATCACGGTCGCGCTTCGTCCATTGTTTTATCAGGAATTGATATCACAAGACCTTGCGGACAAATCAAACCTGCTGATTCAGATAAACCGATTTTCAGTGCATCCAAACAATTGGATTTTGAATTAGAAATGGCTTTTGTTGTCAATAAAAATACAGATTTGGGCGAAAGGATTTCTGTTGCGGAAGCAGAAGATGCAATTTTTGGAATGATGATTTTCAATGATTGGTCTGCGAGAGATATCCAAAGTTGGGAATATGTTCCGCTTGGTCCATTTTTAGGGAAAAACTTCGGGTCTTCTATTTCGCCTTGGATTGTCACTTTGGAAGCTTTGCAACCTTTTAAAACTGAATCCCCAAAACAGGAACCGGAAGTTTTAGATTATTTAAAATTCGAGGGTGATAAAAATTACGATATCAATCTTGAAGTTTATTTGAAGCCGGAAAATTCTGAGGAAAATCTTATTTCTCAGAGCAATTACAAATTTATGTATTGGAATATGTTTCAACAATTAGCACATCACACAGTGAATGGCTGTAATGTAGAAGTTGGCGATGTTTACGCCAGTGGAACCATTTCCGGAGAAAATGAAAAATCTTACGGTTCTATGTTAGAATTGACTTGGAGAGGAACAAAGCCTTTGCAACTCAAAAACGGAATCGAAAGAAAATTCATAGAAGACGGCGATATAATCACGATGAAAGCTTGGTCAGAAAAAGACGGAATCCGAGTTGGATTCGGGGAAGTTTCTGGGAAAATTTTGCCGGCAATTTAAATTTAATGAAAGGTTCTATTTGTTTATTTGTTGTCATCTTTTTATTCGGTTGTAAAAAAGCTCACGAAGGAATTAGTGATTGTATTTGTGTAGCAAAAGACACGTCGGATTCAATAATTACGATTACCAATCCTGTTTTTGAAACTAAGAATAATCAAAATTTTATTAGTTATAATTGTGCTGAGGTTGAAGTCGCAACTGCATCTGTAACAGATACAAGTGGAAACGAATCTTGCGAAAATTTAGTTAATGTTAAATGTATTTCGAATAAAACTTACAGCTTAAAATTGGCGAGCAAATTAAATTACACATCAACAAAATTCAAAGAATTAAATTCGACAGATGAATCTGATAAACGTTTCTTGATTAATGAATTAAAAAACAATGCAAAACAAATTTTTGAGTTGAATATTGATAAGCAAAGAGAAATTTTATCAATTAAAAAATTTGAAAAATAATACTTAATGAAAACCATCATTCCTTCTGATATTTCCGCAGTTCAATTGCAACAAGTAATGCAAACGGCGATTGCACCAAGACCGATTGCTCTGGCAAGTACGATTAACAGCAAAGGAGAAATCAATCTTTCGCCTTTCAGTTTTTTCAATATGTTCAGTACGGTTCCGCCGGTTGTGATTATTTCACCTTCCAGAAGAGTTCGTGATAATACGACAAAACATACGTTGGAAAACCTGAAAGAAGTTCCGGAATTGGTTATTGGAAATGTGAATTTCGATATGGTTCAGCAGGTTTCTTTGGCTAGTACAGAATATGAAGATGGCATAAACGAATTTATTAAATCAGGTTTGACTATGAAATCAGCTGACATTGTAAAACCACCTTTGATTGCAGAATCTCCCATTAATTTCGAATGTAAAGTTTTGGAAATCAAATCACTTGGAAATCTTGGGGGTTCGGGGAATTTGGTGATTGCAGAAATTGTCAAGATTCATATCAATGAAAAATATCTGGATAAAGCCGGAAATCTTGACCAGAAACAATTGGATTTGGTAGCGAGGCTGGGAAGTAATTTCTATTCCAGAAATAACGAAAATAACATCTTCGAAGTTCCTAAACCTTTGGTCACGAAAGGAATCGGTTACGACCAGCTTCCTGACGAAATCAAACAAAGTGATGTTTTTACAGGCAATGACCTTGGGATGTTGGCAAATGTAGAAATTTTACTGCAAGGTCAATTTTCTTCAGAAAAAGATGTACATTTATCTGCACAAAAGTTTTTAAAAAATAATGAAGTCGAAAAGGCGTGGGAAATTTTAAAACTTTAAAAATGCTTTAAAACTAAAACTTGTAAACTAAAAACTAACCAAATAAACTATGAGAAGGACGGTGTATAATACCATCATCAGTGTTCTGATTTTGGTTATTTTGGTATCCGTTTTCGGCGTTATCAATACTCAAGTCAGTTTGAAGTACGAAACCGAAAATCCGAAAGATTGTATTTCTGTCATTACAGGGAGAGACCTTTGTTTATTGATTAAAAGTCTCAAAATTATCATTATTGTTTGTCTGATATTGACTTCAGGATTAATAAGTTTCAGGTATAAGATTATCAAGGATTGAGTTGATTATTTCTCTCGTTCTATTTTTAAAGGATTTTGACGAGCGTCGAAAATGTCTACGATTCTGATTTCATCTTGCACAAAATTATAAATGACTTTATAATTTCCTATAACCAGATATCTATATTTTTGATTTAACAGTTCAAGATTCAATTCGGTTTGCCCTGATTCAGGATTTTGAATCAATTGTTTTGTAGAAGCCAAAATTTGTTTGCGAATTTTATGTGCAACTTTTTTATTAGCATTCTTAGAATAATAATCGAAAATATCTTTAAGATTTTGAATTGCAAAATCTGTCCAAATAATTTTCATTATTACCAGTTTGAAGAAGTTTTCTCTAACTCTTCTTGAGTTTTGAATCTCCCATTTTCAAAATCGTCTTCAGATTTGGCGATTCTTTCGTGAAGTTCTTCCATTGTAAACGGTTTCAACTCTTTTTCAGTTTGTTTGGCTTTTTTCAATAGTTTTTCAAATTGAGAAATCAGTTCCTCACTTTGAAGATTCAAAAAAGCCTGAACAAATTCTATTTTTCTCGATTCGATATTCATTTTCAAAAGGTTTTAATCAAAATTACAAATTTATTTTCAATCAAAAATTAACGAATTAAATCTTAAAATTAAATTGTGGTCTCCCCATCCTCATTCACAACCTGAGCTTTATAAAGAACAGAATAATAACCATTCTTAGCCAGAAGTTCCTGATGCGTTCCTTCTTCCACAATCAGTCCGTGGTCCATTACGATGATTTTATCAGCTTTTTCGATTGTAGAAAGTCTATGTGCAATGATGATTGAGGTTCTGTTTTTTGTGATTTTTTCCGTCGCTCTTTGGATGAGTTTTTCACTTTCGTGGTCAATGGATGAAGTCGCTTCGTCAAGAATCAGGATTTTCGGGTCAGAAAGATAAGCTCTTAAAAATGATAACAATTGTCTTTGTCCAAGAGAAATAGAAGAACCTCTTTCGCTTACAACATAATCATAACCATTTGGTAATCTTTCGATAAACTCATCCACTTCAATTTCACGCGCCGCTTTTTTGATATTTTCGAGTGTAATATCTTCATCGCCCAAAGTCAGGTTTTCAAAAATACTGCCGTGGAAAAGGAAAACGTCCTGAAGAACAACACCAATATGACTTCTCAAATTGTACAATTCATAATCTCTAATATCAACGCCATCCAACATTATTTTTCCGGAACTGATATCATATAATCTTGTAATCAAACTGATAATCGTCGATTTTCCAGCTCCTGTTGCTCCAACAATTGCGACAGTTTCGCCAGGATTCACTTTGAAATCGATGCCTTTCAAAACTTCTTGTTTATCATCGTAAGCAAAATGAACTTTCTCAAACTCAATTTTTCCGTCAAAATGGTCTTTGGCAATTGTCCCGTTATTCGGCATCGCTTGGTCTTCGTCCATCACGCCGAGAACTCTCTCCGCACCTACAATTCCTCTCTGAATATTATTGAATCTATCCGCAATCTGTCTCAGCGGACGAATCAGCATATTGATGAACTGAATGAAAGCAATAATAACGCCCGGCGTAGATTTAATGAAACCTCCATAAAATAGAATAAATCCAATAAAAAGTGACGAAATCAATTCAACAACCGGAAAAAATAATGAGAAAATGAAAACCGTTCTCAGTAAAGCTTTTTTCAACTCAATATTGATTTTATCGAATTTCGAAAACTCCGCTTCTTCTCTATTAAAAACCTGAATCAAAGGCATTCCCGCCAAACGTTCCTGCACAAAACTATTCTGTGTGGATGTCCAGCTTCTTTCCGAACCAAACGCCACTTTCAGTCTTTTTTGGAAAGCTCTTGTAATGATGACCATCAGCGGAAGAATCGCTAGCGAAATCATACTCAGATGTGTATCCACCTGAAACATTGCAAAAAGAACCATCACAATTCTCAGGATATCCCCGAAAACCATCAAGAATCCATCTGTATAAACTGTCGCAATCGTTTCTACGTCGCCAACAGCTCTCGTTACCAAACTCCCAATCGGGGTTTTGTCAAAAAATGCAGTCCGGAAATAGATGAGTTTGTGATAAAGTCTTTCTCTGATGTCTCTGATCACATTTTGCGAAATGAAATTCGAGAAGTAAACTAAGAAAAAGTTAAGAATCGTTTCAGCAACCACCAATCCGATCAGCAGATAGATGTGTTTTATCAGCTGTGCTTTATCTTTCAGCTGAACAATGTCTATATCGACTACATTTTTGGTAAGAATCGGTCTGTAAGTGGAAACAATGGCGAGAAAAATTGAAATGATCAGTGTGAAAATAAACCACGACCTAAATTTCATTCCGATTAAAAATAATCGCTTGACAATGTCCCAAGTATTTTGTTGTTTCATCTGTTTCTATTAATTTTTCTAAGGTCAGATGGAACACCTTTAATCATACGAGTATAATTAAAAGCAAATTTGGTAAAGAGGTGTTTCATTTTATTCTTAGAATTCCGGAGATTTTTTCAGAATCGAAAAAAATCTTTGCAAAAATAAGACTTTAAAAATTGAAACGCCGACCATTAACTAAATTTATTAATAGACAGAATGAATAAGATTTATTGTCTCTCAATCCAATCCAAAACGTAACCAGCAACTTCTTCCCAGCCTTTTTCGCCACAGATAAAATGACTTCTTCCTTCGAAGATTTTCAAATCCAGAATACTATTTTTGTCTTTGTAAGAATTGGCGATTTTTGCAGTAAAATCAGCTGGAAAAATAGCATCATTAGCACCTCCAATGAATAATAACGGATTGTGAGCTTTCTTAAAATCAACATTCCCAATAGATTTCAAAAGCGGGTCTCTTGCCAATCTCCTACTTTCCGGAGCAGCAACTGTTTCATACAATTTATCACTTTCTTCTCTGGAATAATTATTGAAAAATGCGCGATGATACCAATCTTTTGTTCCAAGATATGGACTGTTTCCTTTGAAGAAATTGAAAACCGGCCAAACAATTTTTATCGTTGACAAAGGCGCCATTACATTTTTTGGAGGAGCACCGTCTATGCTCACTCCGGCAACAGCTTTGTTTAATTCAATTAGTTTTTGAACCAATAATCCACCGAAAGAATGTCCTACAACGATCGGTTTTTCTGGAAGCGTGTCAATGAATCTTACAAGGTTATTCAAAGTTTGTTCGAAGCTTACAGTTCTTAGTTCGGAAGGAATGTTTCTTTTCAGTTCGATAGGATTTCCTTCGTGTCCAGGATTGGAAGGTGTGTGAACGGTGTAACCTTGGTTTTCGAAATAAGTTTTCCATTCTTTCCAGCTTGTATTGTTTACGAATAATCCGTGAATCAATACGATAGTTTTTGTTTGCATAATATTTTGATGTTTAAATTATGAGACAAAGTTCAGAAGATTGAATGAGGAAAACTTTAACCCAAGTTAAAATCGCATCATTTTGAAAAATAAATATTTATGAAGTAATTAATTATCTGGTCAATCGGAAAAATCTGCGAGAGTTTTATTATAAAATATTTATTTGGGCAGCTTAATCCGTCTTCCGCTCCCAATCTTTTCACTCCACTACGTTGCGTAAAAAGGATTTCCGCTCAAATCGAGGAACGAGATTCATCGATTCAAATAAAACAATAAAAATTAGAGATAATTCGGGCTGCTGGCAATTCTCTGCAAAACAGATTGTAAAATCCAAAGAACTCGAAGAGTTCAATATGAATAGCCGTAGGTGCAACCTATTGAAATTAAAGATTGATTGTTATTTCCCAGAAAGTCTTTTCCTAATCCGGCTAAGAGACGGTCCTTGAATTCCCAAGTATGACGAAATATGATAAAGCGGAACATTGTTAAAAATATCCGGATGTTGTTTGATGAGGTCAAGATAACGCTCTTCGGGAGATTTCAAAAGAAAACCTTCGATTCTGGTCATCGTCACATTGAAAGCTTCCTGAGCTAACAATCGCCCGAATTTTTCCCATTGATGTGACTTTTGATACAATGAAAGCAAATCTGTATAACGAATATAAATAATCGAAGCGTCTGTCATCGCCTGTGTAAAATAATCACAAGGAATCTGATTGATAAAACTCTTGAAAGAAACCACAAATCCGTTCGCAGAATAGAGAAAAACGTTCTTTTCTTCGCCCGCTTTTTCATCAATCGTGTAAGAGCGGAAAACGCCGTCAACAATAAATCCGAAATAAGTACAAACCGTTCCTCGAAGATTATAGAATTCACCCTTTTTGTAATCCTTCACAAACCAAAAATCGGAAGATAATTTGAAATCATCTTCCGAAAGTCCGGCAAATTGTTGCAAAGCGAAACCCAATTTTTCTATTTCGGTCATTAGTTTAAGATTTTAAAGTGTTAGTTATTTTAAAATCAATTAGTTAAAAATATGAAAATAATTTTAATTTTCAATAAAAAACTCTCAAACTCTCCGATTCTCAAACACTAAAACTCATAGCCAACATCTACCAGAAAAAGACCTTGTGCAGGCGCGGAAACTCCGGCAGAATTCCGGAATTTGTCTTTGATTATTTTTCTCAAATCGTCTGGAACAATTTTTCCAGTTCCGACTTCGACCATTGTTCCGACAATCGCTCTTACCATATTTCTCAGGAATCGGTCTGCAGAAATTGTGAATTTCAATTGGGTTCCATTTTGCTCCCATTCGGCTTTATAGATTTTACAGATATTGGTTTTGTTATCGGTGTGGAGTTTGGCAAAACTTGTAAAATCATCATATTCGAAAAGGATTTTGCAGGCTTCATTCATCAGGTCGAGATTCAACGGTTTTTGACGCCAATATTGCCAGGAAGCATCTTTGGAAAAAGGGTCTTTTTCCAGCGAAATATAATATTCATAAGTTCTATAAGTTGCACTGAATCTCGCGTGCATATCATCAGCAACCTCAAAAATTCTTTTAATCGCGATGTTCTCGGATAAAAAAGAATTCAGTTTGTAAACCAGATTTTCTCCAAGAGCTTGCTCAGTTTCAAAATGCGCAAACATTTTCTTAGCGTGAACGCCCGTGTCCGTTCTTCCGGCTCCGGTTGTTTTGATTGGTTCACGAAGAATCGTTGATAAAGCTTTTTCTAATTCCTCCTGAACAGAAATCTGTTTAGGCTGGATCTGATAACCAAAATAAGCCGAACCGTTGTAAGAAAACTCTATAAAATATCTCATCTCAAGGGCAAATTTCTTCTTTTTTTTTCAATTATTAAAGCAACTTATATTTTAATCGCAAAGACGCAAATGTTTAAGAATAAAAATAAATTCTTTAAGTCGCAAAATTTGCTTTTGCGACTTATAAACATATCGATTTTAGTTTTTTTTGTGCCTTTGCGTTAAACAAATAGTAATTCGTAATTTCGTGATTCGAAAAATCCTGAAAAATGAAACCTCTCAAAACAAATAAACTTTCCGATCCTTCCGAATTCATAAAACTGATGGTCATTATTTTTGTTTTGGTATCAGTTTTTCTTTTCAGTCAAGGGTTGTCGCAAACACAAATTTTGGTCAACATTATTGTATTGCTGATTCTTTTCATTGGTTTGCAACTCACATTCGTGATTCTATATAAAAAGGGAGTCAGGACTTTTGCGTTTTGGATTCTCATAATTTTACTATTATTGGGAATATCGCTTGCAGGAGCAATTTGGTATTTTTCAAAATATGGAATTTCTTTTCAGCTTTAATAATTAATTTAAATTTAAAATGAAACGTATTCTTCTTTTATCAGACACACATTCTTATATTGATGACAGGATTCTTGATTATGCAAAAGATGCCGATGAGGTTTGGCATTGCGGCGATTTCGGTAATATGAATGTGATTGAAGAACTCGAAAAAATCAAACCTTTGCGAGGTGTTTATGGTAATATTGACGAAGCTAAAATCCGAACGATTTTTCCAGAAGTTTTGAGTTTCAAATGTGAAGATGTTGATGTTTTGATGATTCATATAGGTGGTTATCCGGAACGATATTCGCCTTTGGCAAAAAAAGAAATTGCGGAGAGAAAACCGAAATTATTTATTTCCGGACATTCTCATATTCTGAAAGCGATGTTTGATAAAAAGAACAATCTTCTTCATCTTAATCCCGGTGCTTGCGGAAAATCCGGCTGGCACAAAGTAAGAACAATGATGCGTTTCACAATCAATAAAGATGAAATCAAGGATTTGGAAATCATAGAACTTGGAAATAGGGTTTGAGTGTTTTAGAATTATAGAATTTGTGAGTTTTTTAATCATTTATTAATTATAATTAAGAATGAAAATTGGAGATTTAGTTTCGGTAATCGATGAAAATCTTAGAGGTAAGGTTCTGAAAATTATTGCCAATCAGGTGAACATCGAGGATGAACACGGCTTTACTTATAATTTCCCGAAAGATAAATTAACAATCATTGATTCAGATTTGTACGAAAACTCTCCAATTATCAAGAAAAAAGAAACTCCAAAAATTACCTCGAAAAAGCATAATAAAGCCCCTTTGAAATTAGACCTTCATTTTAATTTTTTGGTCAAAAATCCTTCAGATTATGATGCTTTTGAAAGATTAATGATTCAGAAAGAAAAGCTTTTGGAAGCCATTGATTTTTGTAGAAAGAATAAAATCAAAACCTTACAAATCATCCACGGAATAGGCGACGGTGTTTTACAGAAAATGGTCTACGACGTTTTAGAAGGTCTCACGAATATCGAATATGACAGCGATGGATTTTTCTATCATCAATCTGGAAATGTCGAAGTCAAATTTTTATAAAAAGTAATTATGTTCAGAAAACCAATCAGCCTTATTTTAATTTTAGTTTTTGCACTCAGTTTTGCTCAAACAGAATATAAAACAGAAAACAATATCTCTTATTATCCTGAGAATATCAAAAAAAGTGATTCTTACATCAATTCTCAATGCAAACTGAATTTCTATTATCCGACCAATGTCAAGAATTTCTCGACTGTTATTTGGTTCCACGGTGGCGGATTAACTGGTGGAAATAATGAGTTGCCAAAAGAATTACTGAACGATAATATCGCTGTTGTAAGTGTAGAATATCGTTTGGCTCCCAAAGTAAAAGCGCCAGCTTATATAGAAGATGCCGCTGCAGCGACGGGCTGGGTTTTCGAGAATATTGAAAAATATGGAGGAAATAAAAATCTGATTTTCGAGTCTGGACATTCGGCGGGAGGTTATTTGGCAATGATGATTACGCTGGACAAAAAATATCTTCAGAAATATAAAATTGATGCAGACCAGATTGCAGGACTGATTCCGTTCAGCGGACAAGCTATCACGCACTTCCAAATCAGAAAAGAACAAGGAATCCCGGAATTACAACCGACAATTGACCAATATGCACCATTATTCCACGTACGAAAAGATGCGCCACCCATTGTTTTGATTACAGGCGACAGAGAATTAGAATTATTCGGGCGATACGAAGAAAACGCGTATTTGGCAAGAATGTTGAATCTCGTAAAACATCCTTCCGTAAAATTATTTGAGGAAGATGGATTCGACCACGTAAGTATGGCGCAGCCGGCTTTTCATTTATTGATCAAAGAAGTCAGAGAACTAACTAAGAAAATAAAAACACAGAAAAACTTACAATGATGTTCACACTACAACAAATTCAAGAAGCGCATTCCAACGTAGAAAGTGGAAAAGGATTTCCACAATTTGCAAAAATAATTAGAGAATTGGGCGTTAAAAGCTTAGAAACCTTCGTGGGAGACGGTTCCACAAATTATTTAGGAAGTGACGATTACAAAATTTCTGCGCCCCAACAATACGCACCATTGTTAATCTATGGAATCCCAAATCCGGAGAAATTCTTATCTGATCTACAAAATCATCAGCAAGGCGCAACAGACTTTTTCCAGTTTTGTAAAGATTGTGCCGACAGCGGAATTTACAAATGGATTGTCGATATCGATGCTAAAACGTGCACCTATTACACAGAAAACGGAACAATCGTTTTTGAAGAACAAATCCCTATCTAATTTTAACATATAATTTAATCTACATTAAAATGAGATTAAAATCTTATTAAAATGTAATTAGAAATGAATTTTCTTAAAATAAAATTAACATTTTTGCCAATAGTTGTTAATTTTAAATAAGAAATTTTATGAATGTTAAACTTAAAATTCTGAGTGCAGGAGTTTTGTTTTTTACAGGACAAGCTTTATTAGCTCAGAAAACTGATACTGTTAACACAGCTAGCATAGAAGAAGTTGTTATCGTTGGATTCGGTCAGAAAAAAACCGTTCAAGAAGTTACAGGATCAATAAGTACGATGACAGGAAAGTCAATAGAAGACATCCCTGTTGCTTCTGTTGATAAAATGCTTCAAGGAAGAGTTTCAGGTGTTCAGGTTGGAGCAGCATCTGGTCAGCCAGGAGGTTTTGCTAATGTTAGAGTTCGTGGTGTATCTTCTATTAATGGGGTTACCTCACCTATTTATATTGTTGATGGAGTAAGAGTTGCAAGTGGTGATTTAACTACCGCTAACACTACCGCTAACATCTTAGCAAATATGAACCCAGATGATATTGAAAGCGTAACTGTACTTAAAGACGCTGTTTCAACGGCAGTGTATGGTGCAGATGCTGGAGCTGGAGTTATTGTCATTACTACTAAGACTGGTAAAAGAGGTAAACCAAGATTTAATTTTTCATATAACACAGGATTTAATCAACAAGCAGTAAGTAATCATAGAGCTTTTACCGGTCAAGAATATAAAGAATATCTGAGAGATATGTTAAATAATGGCCCAACTAATCCCAATTATACTATTGAACAAATTGCTGCTGGTGCTGCTGGTGCTACATATGCTAATATCTTTAGTTCTCCTTACAGTACAGATTGGCAAGATGTTGTAAGGAAAGATGGTTATCAGCAAAATGCAGATCTCAGCATGTCAGGAGGTAATGATAAATTTACTTATTATGCTTCTGCAAATATGTTTGATCAGAATAGTATTATCAGAAATTCATTCTTTAAAAGATTATCATATACAACAAAATTATCCTACCAAGCAACTGATAAGTTAAAAATTAGTTCAGATTTCCAGATTTCACATGGAAAAACTAGAACATTACCAGAAGGTGGTGGTTTTGCAAATCCAATTTTAGCCCAGTATTTTAATAGACCGACTGATCAGGCAAGAAATCCTGATGGATCTTGGTATTGGAACCCTTCTACTGCGAGATTGAGTAATAATCAATTTAATCCAGGATATTTACTTGAAAAAAATTATGAACAAGCTGGAGCATTAAGAGCTTTTGCCAACTTGAATGCAGAATACAAAATTTTAAATAATTTAACGTATAGATTTGTATTTTCTCCGGAATATATCAGTGTTGAGGAGGACAGATATTGGAATCCAATCCACGGAGATGGGTTTAATTATGGTGGATATCAGAGAACATCAGTTAACAGATATTTTAACTTTAACGTTCAGAATATTTTGGATTATTCCAAAAAAATCGATAGACATAATATCGGAGCATCTTTTATTCAGGAAGCCTACAAGTCTGATAGAAAATTCTTGTCAGCAACAGGAATTACAGTTGGTACTCCGTCTTTAGAAACACTTTCTAACTTTGTTGTACCTTATGGATATGCTGGTAGAAAATTTATAAATTCTAGATATGGTTATGCTGTAACAGCACATTATGATTATGACAAATTAGTATTAATCGATGGATCTTATAGAAGAGATGTTTTGTCTCAGTTTATGCCAGGTAAAAAGGCAGGTGATTTTTGGTCTGTAGGTGTTGGTGTTGATTTAGCAAGAATTAATTTCTTAAAAGAGATTGATGCTATATCAATGTTGAAATTTAGAGGATCTTATGGAAAACTGGGTAATCAAATTACAGCTAATCCTTATGCGTTGTTCGCATATAATTTGAATTATAACGATACTGCTGGAGCACAATATTATAACATCAATAATCCAAATCTATCTTGGGAAACTGTAAATCCATTTAACGTTGGTTTGGATATAGGATTATTCAATGATAGAATTAAATTAAGTGCGGAATATTACAGCAAAAAAACCAATGATCTAATTTATAATGTACCCCTATCTCCTTCTCAAGGTGGCGTAATTTATAATGAGACGACAGGAGTATATACTTACGGAGTTATGGTTGATAATATTGGTACGTTAGTTAATAGAGGATTTGAATTCTCTGTTAATGCTGATATTTTCAAAGGAGATTTTAATTGGAGTATTGGTGGTAACTTATCAACACTGCATAATGAAATCACAGAATTATACGGAGGAACTGTAAATACCGGAACAACGACTTTGAGAGTAGGCGAGGGCGTTCGTACATTCTTCCTTAGAAAATGGGCTGGTGTAGATGTTGCAAACGGAGATCCATTATGGTATGTCAATGGTGTTGGTGGTGAGACAACAAACGACTATAACAAAGCTCAACAAGCAACACAAGGATCATTCTTAAGTACACTTTTCGGAGGAGCCAATACAAGTTTGTCTTATAAAGGTTTTGGTTTGGATCTTCAATTCACTTATGGATTTGGTGGAAAAATCTATGATGATTGGTCTTCTTATACTTGGAGTGATGGTCAATATACAGCCACATATCCTGGATATGGTGATGTTATGGGTGATTATTGGACTCCTACTAATACAAGTGCCAACAATCCTAAACCATTATCTGGTGGTAATAAAAGATCAAATGCAGCTTCAACAAGATTCTTATATGACTCAGACTTTATAAGATTAAGTAATGCAAGATTTGGATATACTTTTACTGGTGATATTCTTAGTGGAAGCGGTCTTAACTCTGTACAGATATATGTAATGGCCAATAATGCTTGGACTCATAGATTTGATGATAGATTGAAATTTGATCCTGAGGTTAACGTGTCTGGTTACACAAATCTCGCATTGCCAATCCTGAAGTCTTACCTATTTGGTGTTAACCTAAGTTTTTAAATGAATAAATTAAATAAGATGAATAATATAATAAAAACAGGGATTCTTGCAGTTCTTATTGGATCTTTAACTATATCTTGTTCTGATGATTTTGTAGAAAGAGAGTTTTACCAGGAAGTAGAACAAGCTCCTCTAAAAACAACTCAAGAAATGCAATCCTTTGTAAGAGGTATCTATGTTTCTATGCGTAATACACAATACTATGGAGCTGATTTTTTAGCTTATGCAGAAATTAGATCAGACGAGATGTATAGTACGTTGCAAGGTGGGTATTATACCAATGTTTATAATTATACTCAGGTATCAAATGACCTGTACGCTAGGGATACCTACAACCGAATCTACGAAGTAGTTGGTAAAGCTAATATTGTAATTAATTCTGACATTAATGCAATCCAGGGAACATCTGCTGATAAAGCGACAGCAACATTTGCACAAGGTCAGGCTTATGCTCTTAGAGCGATTGCATTTTTTGATGCTTTCAGGATTTATGGGCAAAAATATATTCCAAACGGTACTTTGGGAATTGTTTTACCACTGAAATATGATCCGAAAGCACTTATGCCTAGAGCAACAATTGCTGAAACTGAGGCTCAAATTGATGCTGACTTTACAAAAGCACTTCAATTAATGAGTACAGGTACAGCATATTCAAATGGTAAATCAGATTTAACGATAAATGCACTGAAGGGAATGATGTCCAGATATTATCTTTATAAAGGTGATTATGCAAAAGTAAGATCCTTAACCAATGATTTGGTGGGTAAATATTCTGTTATCGATGCTGGTTTACATCAGGTATCTTTTAGATTTTTAATGAATGGTGCAGCACCTAACTCTATTTTTGAATTGGCTGTGGGAATCAACGCGTCATTATCTACAGGTTCTTACAGAACACGATTAAATCCTTTAGGCTATGCTAATATTGTAGTATCTCCGGCAGCATATAATGCCTATGCAGCTAATGATATCAGAAAAAATTTGATAACTGTGTCTGGCGGTGTAAGATATCTGTCTAGCAATAATAACGAAGGGACGGGTAAATATACTAATACTGTAGGCGCGGATAATATCAAAATGCTTCGATATGAAGAGATTCTTTTGAACGGAATTGAAGCCGAATTAAATGGAGGTGATCCAGCTAAAGCACTGACTTATTATAGACTTATTATAGCACAACGATTATCACCAATTCCGAGACTTGATTCAAATGGAAATCCAGTTTTAGACAATGATGGTAATCCAGTAATGGATACGGGGCAAGATCAAGCTAATAAGATTACTTCTGTAACCATGCCAATGCTCAAAACAGAAAGAATGAAAGAACTTCTTGGTGAAGGTCTTCGTCAATGGGATCTTAGAAGATGGGGAGATGCAATTCTGAGACCAGCTGTAGCACCTGCTGATCAAAACTTAAATGCATTCCCAATACCAAGAACAGAGACCGATATTGCTGGAACTCCTGTTCTACCTAACCCAGGATATGATAATAGTAATTAAATATATCACATCAAATTTTTCAACAAGAAAGCCACTATTAGTGGCTTTCTAATTTTAAAATTTTAAAAACTAAAACAATGAACAAATTTATTTTAATAGTTTTTTTATTAATAGCAGATACAATATTTGCTCAGGCTGGAAATGAAAATATATCTTTTTCAACAGGTAATTTTTTTATGAGAGGTAATAGACCTTCTACGAAAGAAAAAATAATAGATGGAACACCATATATCAATGGGAATGATTTTACTAAAGTAATCATAGAAGGTTATAGCAAAAATGTACAAAACCTGAGATATAATGCCTACGATGATGAAATGGAATTCAAAGAAGGAGAAGATGTCTATTTTACCAATAAAGAAGACGGTTTGAAAATCGATTTTCCTGCGCTCAAAAAAACTTATCAATGTCTTAATTATTCATACGATAACAAAAGCAGATTTGGATATTTAGTTCTATTGGTTGATAATCCAAAATATTCATTGTTTAAAAAAGAGAAAGTTGAACTTTTAAAAGGAGAAAAAAGTCCCAATGCATATAGCAAAGACGCCAATGATTATTATGCAAAAGAAAAAGATGTGTACTTGATTAAAAAAGATAATACTTTTTCTAAACTGCCAAAAAATCAGAAAGAATTTATCAATGATTTTTCTCTAAATAAAACCGAATTTGATAAGTTTATAAAAAACAACAAACTTAATTTTTACAAAGAAGAAGATCTTAAAAAAATTATTACTTACCTCAATAGTTTATAAACGAAACAGGCTCAACAGCCTGTTTTTAATTTAAACTCACATCCTCCGGCGCATTAGCCCAAAGAAGAAACTCGCCGCCAAGATTCTGCATAATACTTTTCCAAAGATTCTGGTCATTCGGAAGTGTGTAATCCAAATTGTAAACATCCACAATCGTCCACATTTTACGTTGGATTTCGCCTTCCAATTGCAACGGAGACCAACCCGAGTATCCCGAAAAAACTTTGATATCTTCAATATTTGTAGAACCATCAACAATTGACGAAACTACAGAATCAATATCTTCTGTAATGTAGAATTCATCATTGATTTCCGAAAATTGCTCCGTGATTTTCTGACCTTTCAAAATGAAATAAACCTTATCATTTTCCACAGGTCCGCCTTCATACAAATCCACCGGAAATCCGAAAATATTCAGCAAGCGGGAACTCATATTTCGGTTCTTTTTATTCAAAATCAGCCCAAATGCGCCATTCTCGTTATGCTCAATAATCAGCACCACAGAACGCGAAAAAATATCGCCGGAAATATCAGGCGTTGAGATTAAAATTTTACCTTTGTAAGAGTAATTCATCTATCAAATCTATAAAAAAATATTTTTTTGAAAAAGTAATTAGAGCGAAAATTAAGTTAAAATTATGTTGGATTGAATATTTTGGGCGCCTATTTCCGCCTTCCACTCCCGCTATTTTTGCCATCGCTTTTCCATCCACAAAAAATGAGCTCCGTTCAAGACGGGGCGCGCTTCGCAAAAAAGAAAAATTTGTCAAAGAATCCAACGTCAACATTTAATTTAGTTTTTCATTGATGAGCGAAGCGTCTTTGCGGCTCCTAAAATCAAAAATCTTTGCGAACTTTGCGTTTAAAAGATTCAATATTAAAATATCTCAATCATAAAATGAACAACGAAAACCTCCACGATAAAAGAAAAGTTTACGAAAAATCCCAACTCATAGAAACCGAAATCAAGGAAAATCCAATCGAGCAATTCCGTAATTGGTTTCTAGAAGCCGAAGAAAATCCACAAGTTTCCGAAGCCAACGCAATGGCAATTTCCACTGTTGAAGAAGATGGGTGTCCAAGAACCAGAATGGTTTTGCTGAAGTCTTACAATTGGGAAGGTTTTACTTTCTACACCAATTACAACAGCCGAAAAGGCAAATCGCTTGAGAGAACTCAGAAAGCTTGTCTTAGTTTTTTTTGGCCAAGTCTGGAAAGACAAATAATTATCAAAGCAAACATAGAGCGAATTGCTGAAAATCTAAGTGACGGTTATTTCCACTCAAGACCAAAAGGAAGTCAATTAGGAGCAGTCGTTTCACCACAAAGTCAGGAAATCCCAGACCGAAGTTTCCTCGAAAACAAACTCAAAAATTTAGAAGCTGAATTCGAAAATAAAGAAATCCCAAGACCAGAAAATTGGGGCGGTTACATCGCAAAACCCTACGAAATCGAATTCTGGCAAGGTCGTCCAAACCGTCTTCACGATAGAATTCTCTATTCGTTAACAGAAGATTTTGATTGGAAGATTTCCAGATTGGCGCCTTAAGTCTTAACATTTTTTATAAAAGCTTTAACTCAGATTTTGGTTTCTTTTCTCGTTATTTGTTTTATTAATAACAATCAAAACAATTAATTATGAAGAATCTATTGAGAATTATCAGCGTTGTTGCGCTCGGCGTTTTGCTGTCTTTCAGCTTATCAAAAGATAAAAAAGTAGTTGTCATTGATGCTGGTCACGGAGGAACAGATTTAGGAGCGAACCGAAATGGGATTTCTGAAAAAGAAATAGTTCTTAATATCGCTAAAAAAATAAAAACCTTAAACCAAAATCAAAATCTCGAAATCATATTGACAAGAGACGATGATAGTTATCCGTCATTATCGCAGAGAACAGGGAAAATCAATGAATTAAAACCTGATTATGCCATTTCTCTTCACATTAACAACTCACCGAGACAAAGAACAGATATGAAAGGTTTTGAAGTTTTCTTCCAAGACAATGAAGCTTCAAAAAAATTGGCCAATAAGTTTTTGGAAAAATTTCAGGATTCTAAAATGAAAACTGGAAATCTGCATATTTTAAGAGAATCAAAAACACCAACGGTTTTATTGGAATTAGGATTTATCAATAATCCGGACGAGAGAGATTATTTGGCAAGTGAAAAAGGACAAACCGAAACAGCGGAAAAAATATTAAGTGTGATTAATGAACATTAAGCATCCAAATAAAATACACGGAAACCAGCAATTTTGCTGGTTTTTTTATTGACGTCTCGATTTCAAAACTGTCTCGATATCTTCAATTGTAAAACCTTTAGCTTTTAATAAAATTAAATAATGATACATCAAATCTGCCGCTTCATTAAGGAAAAGTTCATCATTGTTGTCTTTCGCTTCAATGATAAGTTCCACAGCTTCTTCGCCCACTTTTTGAGCCACTTTGTTGATGCCTCTTTTGTAAAGTTCGTTGGTGTAAGAACTTTCATCATCGTTATCAATTTTATCAGAAATCGTTTGCTGCAATTCGTACAAATATCCTTTGTCAGTTTCCTCCGCAAAGCAAGTCGCCATTCCGTTGTGACAAGTTGGTCCGAAAGGTTTTGCTTTAATCAAAATCGTATCTTGGTCACAATCGATTTTCCAATCAACTAATTCAAGAAAGTTTCCAGAAGTTTCACCTTTTGTCCAAAGTCTGTTTTTGGAACGGGAGAAAAATGTGACTTTCTTTTCCAGCAGAGTTTTGTCGAGAGCTTCCTGATTCATATAACCGAGCATCAGAACTTTCAGATTGAGATAATCCTGAATGATGACGGGAATCAAGCCTGTGTTTTCATCAAATTTTATAGTCATCGTATGGGTAAGTTTTTAGATTTTAAATAATTTTTTAGTTCCGGAATTCCGATTTCATTGAAGTGAAAAATACTCGCCGCCAATGCTCCGGTTGCTCTGGTTTCCGTAAAAACGTCTTCGAAATGTTGCATTGTTCCTGCTCCTCCGGAAGCAATTACTGGAATATTGATTAATTCCGAAAGTGTTTTGGTAATGTCAATCGCAAATCCAGCTTTCGTTCCGTCTGTATTCATCGAGGTTAATAAGATTTCGCCAGCTCCCAGATTTTCAACTTCTTTAGCCCAGGAAAACAATTCTTTTTCAGTTTCGATTTTTCCACCGTTGCTGAAAACTTTGTGTTGATTTCCGACAAATTTGGTGTCAATCGCCAAAACCATACATTGCGAACCAAATCGTTTGGCAACTTCGGTTATCAGTTTTGGATTGGATAATGCTGCAGAATTGATTGTAATTTTGTCCGCGCCATTTTTCAAAAGTTCTTCCACATTTTCCAAAGCATTGATTCCACCGCCAACGGTAAATGGAATATTGATATTTTTCGCAATTTCTTTAACTAATGGAATTAAGGTTTTCCTACGTTCGTCAGTTGCAGAAATATCCAGAAAAACCAACTCATCTGCGCCTTGTTCGGAATATTTGATGGCCATTTCCACAGGATTTCCAACTTCTTTCAAATCCAAGAAATTGACACCTTTTACAGTTTCTCCATTCTTGATATCAAGACAGGGAATGATTCTTTTTGCTAGCATTAGAGAAATGGATTTAAATCGTTGAACGTAATCCTGTTTTCATACAAAGCTTTTCCAATGATTGCGCCTTCACAGCCTAGTGATTTTAGTTGAACTAAATCGTTAGTAGAAGTTATTCCGCCAGAAGCGATGAGTTTGATTTCAGGATTTTGAGAGATTATTTTTTGATACAATTCAAAAGAAGGGCCTTCCAACATTCCGTCTTTGTCGATGTCTGTGGAGATGACGTATTCGATTCCGGAATTTGTTTTTTCCTTGATGAAATAGTAAATGTTCTTTTCACTTTCCTCAAGCCAGCCGGAAACTAAGATTTTTTCTTGTCTTGCATCAGCACCCAAAATGATTTTTTCTGAACCGTATTTTTCAAAAATTGACTGGAATAATTCCTGATTTTTAACAGCAACGCTTCCTAATGTCACTTGATTTGCGCCACTTTCAAAAGCTATTTCAATATCTTTTTCCGATTTCAAACCGCCACCAAAATCAATGATTAAATTGGTTTCGTTAGAGATTTGTTCTAAGATTTTATAATTGATGATTTGATTTTGTTTTGCGCCGTCCAAATCTACCAAGTGCAGAAATCGGATTCCGTTGGCTTCGAAGTTTTTGGCAACGTCCAGAACATTGGAGTTATAAATCGTTTTCTGATTGTAATCGCCTTTGGAAAGCCGAACGCATTCGCCGTTGATGATGTCTATTGCTGGGATGATTCTCATTTTTATTCTATTTTTTCCATAGGTTTCACCTACGGCTATTCAAATTAAACCCTTCGGGTTTATTTTTTATAATTTTAAAAAATTCTCTAATATTTTGCTTCCCAAGATTCCACTTTTCTCAGGGTGAAACTGAACACCGAAAAAGTTGTCTTTCTGCAAAGCGGTGCTGTAAGCTTCTGAATAATCGGTGGTCGCAATCGTGTTTTCGTTTTTCGCAACGTAGTAACTGTGAACGAGATACGTGTAAGTCTGCTCCGGAATTCCGTGGAACAAATCCGATTTCAAATCGTAAATCTGATTCCAGCCAATCTGCGGAACCAAGACCGAATCCGGAAATTTCGTGACCGAAACGTCGAAGATTCCGAGCGCTTTCGTATCGCTTTCCTCCGAGTCTTTGCAAAGCAATTGCATCCCGAGACAAATCCCCAAAAGTGGCTGTTTGAGCTCCGGAATCAGCAAATCCAGCTGAGTTTCCCGCAAAGAACTCATCGCAAAAGACGCCTCGCCGACGCCAGGAAAAATGACTTTGTCTGCGTTGGAAATCTCGTCCGGATTGCTCGTAATCTTCGCTGAAAAACCCAGTCTTTCTATGGCAAACAGCAGACTTTGGACGTTTCCGGCTTTGTAATCTATGATAACTGTATTCATTATTTTTATTTTTTAGATGATAGATAATAGATACAAGATTCAAGGTCTATCATCTATCCATCTATTATCTAATTGTCTCCTACAACATTCCTTTTGTTGAGGGTAAAATCATTTTTTCTGAATCACGTTTTACAGCTGATTTCAGACATTTTGCAAAAGCTTTGAAAATCGATTCTATTTTGTGGTGTTCGTTTTCGCCTTCCGCTTTGATGTTTAGGTTCGCTTTGGCAGAATCGGAGAAGGACTTGAAGAAATGGAAGAACATTTCGGTTGGCATTTTTCCAATCATTTCACGTTTGAAATCCGCTTCCCAAACAATCCAGTTTCGTCCGCCAAAATCCAATGCAACTTGCGCTAGACAATCGTCCATCGGCAAAACGAAAGCGTAACGTTCGATTCCCAATTTGTTTCCTAATGCTTGGTAAAACGCTTCTCCGAGGGCAATTCCAGTGTCTTCGATTGTGTGATGTTCGTCCACTTCCAAATCGCCATCGACCTTGATTTCCAAATCCATCTGACCGTGTTTTGCAATCTGGTCAAGCATATGATTGAAAAAAGGAATGCCGGCTTCGATGTTAGATTTTCCAGTTCCATCGAGGTTTAGGTTGATTTTAATTTTGGTTTCGTTGGTATTTCTGATGATTTCGGCGGTTCTGTTATCTAGTTTCAGTAATTCGTATATTTCTTTCCAGGAAGTAGTTTTTAAACCAATTACGTTTTCTAAATCATCATTTTCTAAAATTTCATCAGCGCCAAGATTCTCATCGGTATTAATAAAAATCGCTTTTGAATTTAGGTTTTTCGCCAGTTTGACATCGGTAATTCTGTCGCCGATGACAAATGAATTTTCTAAATCGTAAGTTTCTTTATCAAAGTATTTCGTCAATAAACCTGTGTTCGGTTTTCTGGTTGGCGCATTGTCTTTGGCGAAAGTTTTATCAATGAAAATATCTTCGAACTTGATGTCCTGACTTTCAAAAGTTTCAATAATAAAATTTTGAATTGTCCAAAAGTTTTCTTCCGGATGAGAATCTGTTCCCAAACCGTCCTGATTTGTTACCATCACCAATTCGTAATCTAACTCTTTTACGATTTTTGATAAATAAGTGAAAACCTGCGGATAGAATTTCAGCTTTTGAAAAGAATCAACCTGATAATCTTCGGGTTCGAGAACCAAAGTTCCGTCGCGGTCTATGAATAATAATTTTTTCATTTTAATTAATTGATTTTAAGGTTTCTATTAGTTTTTTATTTTCATCTGGAGAACCAACGGTGATTCTCAAACAGTTTTTGATAACTGAATTTCGGTTTCTGACAATCACATTCTCTTCGACTAATTTCTGATAAATCAAATCTGTATTTTCAACTTTTATCAAAACAAAATTGGCATCTGAAGGAAATATTTTTTTTACTAATTTGAGCTGTTCTAAATTTTGAATCAGAAATTTTTTTTCATTCAAAATCAGTTTGATATTTTCTGAAACTTGATTGATATTTTCTTCTTTTAAAGTCTCAAGAACTGCATTTTGATTAAGTTGGCTGACGTTGTAAGGCGGTTTTGTCTTATTGTACAATTTGATAATTTCTTCCGAAGCGTAAGCGATTCCAACCCGCACAGAAGCCATTCCCCAAGCCTTGCTGAAAGTTTGACTGACAATCAGATTCGGATATTTTTTAATTTTATTTTTAAAACTTTCTTCCGGACTGAAATCAATGTAAGCTTCATCAATAAAGATAATTCCGTTAAAATTTTCTAGAATGTATTCTATATTTTGAATGGAATTTCCTGTCGGATTATTTGGCGAACAGATGAAGATAATTTTTAGATTTTCGTCATTTAGATAAGGTTTTAAAGTTTCCAAATTGATTTGAAAATTGTTATTCAAATCAAGATTGATTAATTCTACGTCATTGATATTGGCCGAAACTTCATACATTCCATAAGTTGGCGAAAACGTCAAAACCTTATCTTCTCCAGGCTCACAAAATATTCTGAAAGCTAAGTCAATCACTTCATCGCTTCCATTTCCGAGGAAAATGTTTTCAGCAGAAATCTGATTAAGTTTACTCAATTTTTGCTTAATTTTTCTTTGATAAGGGTCAGGATAACGGTTCAAATCTCCGAAAGGATTTTCGTTCGCATCCAGAAAAATGCCGTTCTCACCTTCGAATTCGTCTCTTGCGGAAGAATAAGGTTTGAGATTCAGAATGTTTTTTCTGACTAATTTTTGAATATCAATTTTCATTTTCTAAATATTTTAATCTGACAGAAACTGCATTTTTGTGAGCCATTAATTCTTCTGCTTCCGCCATTAATTCGATGATTTTTCCAATATTTTTAATTCCGTTCTTTGTGATATTTTGAAAAGTGATTTTTTTAACAAAACTGTCCAAAGAAACACCGCTGTAATTTTTCGCAAAACCGTTTGTTGGCAAAGTGTGATTGGTTCCGGAAGCATAATCGCCTGCACTTTCCGGACTATAATTTCCTAAAAAAACTGAACCTGCATTTATAATTTTATCTGTAAAATTTTCAGCGTTTTCGATTGACAAAATCAAATGTTCTGGCGCATAAAAATTAGAAAAATCAATAGCCTCATCAATGGAATTAAGCAAAATTGATTTGCTGTTTTTTAATGCGATTTCAGCGATTTCGTTACGCGGTAATTCTTTTAGTTGTCTTTCAATTTCAATATTAATTTCATTAATAACTTTTTCAGAATTACTCAATAAAATCACTTGTGAATCTATTCCGTGTTCCGCTTGAGACAATAAATCCGATGCAACAAATGCTGGAATTGAACTTTCATCAGCAATCACCAAAACTTCACTTGGACCAGCCGGAATATCGATGGCGACATTATAATTTAACGCCAATTGTTTCGCAAAAGTCACGTATTGATTTCCTGGTCCAAAAATCTTATCAACTTTCGGAATACTTTCTGTTCCAAAAGTCAGACCTGCAATCGCTTGACTTCCACCAATTTTGAAAATATTTTTAATCCCAACCAAATCCGCTGTGAACAAGATTGCAGGATTGATTTTCCCATTTTTGTCTGGCGGCGAACAAAGCGCAATATTTTTACAACCTGCGATGTTTGCGGGAATTCCCAACATCAAAACTGTTGAAAACAAAGGCGCTGTTCCTCCAGGAATGTAGATTCCAATATTTTCAATCGCGCGGTTTTCTCGCCAGCAAAAAACGCCTTCTGTTGTTTCAATGATTTTTTTCTCTTCTTGTTGAGAAGTATGAAATTTTCGGATATTTTCCGAAGCAATTGTAATCGCAGATTTTAATTCATCAGAAACTAAATTTTTCGCTTCATTGATTTCTGATTCTGAAACTTTTAAATCCTCAATAAAAACTTTGTCAAATTTCTCTGTAAATATTTTCAAAGCTTTATCGCCATCAATTTTAACTTCATCAAAAATAGATTTCACTTGCTCAGAAAGGTTTTCCTGATTTTGCAATGGCCTTTCGCAAAGTGATTTCCATTCTGTGATATTTGGATATTTGTACTGCTTCATCATAATATCATTTTTTCGATTTCCAAAACTAAAATCCCTTGTGCACTTTCATTTTTTAATTTCTCTATCACTTCCCAAAACTGGTCTTCTTTAATCACTGAATGGATTGATGACCAGCCACTTTCTGCTAATGGTAGAATTGTCGGTGATTTCATTCCTGGTAAGATGTTGATTATTTTTTCCAAGTTTTCGTTAGGCACATTCAGAAGGATATATTTGCTTTCAGAAGCTTCTTTTACAGCGTTGATTCGGAACAATAGTTTTTTGAGAATGCCTTTCTTCTCGTCAGACAAATCATTGTTGGAAACCAAAATTGCTTCACTTTCTACAACTGTTTCTACTTCTTTCAAACCGTTGGTGAGTAGAGTAGAACCAGTGCTGATGATGTCGAAAATAGCATCGGAAAGCCCAATTCCAGGCGCAATTTCTACACTTCCACCAATCTTTTCGATTTGTGCATTGATGTTTTTTTCTTGGAAATAGTTTGAAAGAATCTCCGGATAAGACGTCGCAATCTTTTTGCCTTCGAAATATCGAATTCCGTTATAACTTTCTTCTTTTGGAATTGCCAAAGACAATCTGCATTGCGCAAACCCCAATTTCTGAATCGTTTCGATTTGCTTTTTCTGCTCCAGAACTTCATTCAGTCCGAGGATTCCAATATCGGCAACGCCTTGTTCCACATATTGTGGAATATCATCGTCGCGAAGGAAAAGGATTTCCAGTGGAAAGTTGGAAGAAGCGGCTTTCAGTTTTCTGGTGCCGTTGGAAATTTTAATTCCACATTCTTCGAGGAGTTTGAGGGATTTTTCGCTCAGTCGTCCGCTTTTTTGTAAGGCTAATTTCAGTTTACTCATTTTAGATTTTGACATAAGTCCGAGTAAACGACAGGAGAATTTTTGGAATAAAAAAAACCGACTGATTACTCAGACGGTTTATATTTTTAGAAGTTATGACATATCACTACCTTCCCGTCTGTGCGAGGAAATGGTGATGATGATGCATAAATTGTGTAGTCATTTTGATATTTTGATGAAGCAAATGTATAGAACTTATTTTAATTAAATCTAACTTTTCATTAAAATTAACTAAATAAAATTCTTGGCCCATTTCTGAACCATCTCAGAAAACCTAGTGTTTTCAAAGGTTTTATTCCTGATTTTGGAAACAGAATGCACGCCTTTTTCGTCAGAAATTCTTAAAATCTCTTCAGCCTTTTGAGATTCGAAAGCAATGATTTCCGCTTCTTCTATCTCAGCCAGTTTATTTTTATGGATGAAAGTGACGAAGTTTTCCATCAAAGGCGAAATGTATGCTCCTTCCGTTTGTTTTGGAATTTTAATCACGTTATCCTGCAAAAACAAAAGATTTCCGAATATACTTCTGGCAATTTTTTTATTTGGATTAAGGAGAATCACATCGTCCAAATCATTTTCTCTCGCATAAATCTGAGCATAAATATTCTCCGGAGAATGAACTCTGATATTACTCAAAAGATTAGCATTTACATTAATTTCCTTAATCAAATCCAGCTCTACATTTCCCTGAATTCTCAAAACATCTTCCGTCTCATCCACTTCAAAAAAGAACGCCGTTTCCGATTTTGCCAAAGGTTTTTCGTCTTGGATTCTGTAAGCCATCAGTTGGACAATTCCGTTCCGGATGCCTTTGTCCAAAACTTCTCTCTGGAAAAGTTCCTGAAAAAATTCCAAAGTATAAGTCAACGGGATATTCAATCTCATTTTTCTCATCGATGCCATCAGGAAAAAGTAAGATTCCTCAGCCATAATGAGATTTCCGTTTCGAATGAAAAATGAAACCCAAACCGAATCTCCAAAAAGAAAAGACCGGTTCAGCAATTGTAAATTGTCTTGTGTATAAACTATCTTCTGCATTGTTGTGTACAAAAAAATAATGAACGATAAAAAATCGTTCATCCATTTATTTTAAGCGGCGCCTAATTTTATCTGTAGATTTTCTATCAAGTTTTCCCAATAGAGTTTGTTTTCCTCTTCGTCGCCATCTTCGCAAAAATCTGTGATGTTAAGAGAAAGGTCGTCTGTGATCTCATCGATAACGATAGAAAGCTCGAAGAAATATTTCGTTCCTTCGTCTTCTTCCCAACGGAATCTCACAAAACTTTCTGGCTTATAACGGATGAGCGTTGCTCTCTCAGCAGGACCACCGCCCCAGCTGAAAAAGAAGTCGTCACCACGCTCTACAACGTCGTCTGCAAACCATTCTGATAATCCTTCTGCACTTGCCAAATACTCATACAATATCTCCGAGAGACAATGCATATTGTATTCATACTGCACTTTCGTTTTCGCCATATTCTAATTCTAATTGTGGCGCAATATATAAATTAATTTCTTATTTCCAAATCAAAATGTCTATGGAAATACAAATTTTTTATAGAAATAATGTATGATTTTTATTAGCTGATTGGATACAGTTGATGAACACTAATTTTTACAATTTTTTGACTCCATTTACCTTGAAAATTTGGGCAGCTTAATCCGCCTTCCGCTCCCAATCTTTTCACTCCACTACGTTGCGTAAAAAGGATTTCCGCTCAAGTCGGGCTGCATATTCAGCGTGGAAACAACAGTTATCCTAAAAAACAATTTTGTCATTCCGTAGGAAACCTAACGGGATATTAAAGTAGAATGTTGAGAGAAAAATTTACTCCACTTCATTCAAAGCTTCCAGAATAATTTCACAGCCTTTTCTGATTTCATCTTCCAATATAGTCAGTGGAGGAGAGATTCTCATATATTCGTTTCTGTAAAGTTGCCAAAAAACTATCAATCCTTTTTCCATACATTTGGAAGCAACTCTTAATGTATATTCTGGAGAACCGAGATTCACTGCCAGCATCAAACCTTTCCCGTTCACATTTTTGATTTTCGGATGAACGAGCAATTCTCGAAAGAGTTTTTCTTTTTTATCTGTTTCTTCCATCAATCCACTTTCCAGAACTTCTTTCAAAGTAGCGTGCGAAGCGGCTGCAATCAAAGGATTTCCTCCAAAGGTTGTAATATGACCCAATTTTGGCGAATGTGAAAGGCTTGTCATAATTTCTCTAGAACTCATAAAAGCACCAACCGGAACGCCACCGCCCATTCCTTTTCCCATAACAAGAATGTCAGGAACAATCCCAAAATGTTCAAACGCAAACAACTTTCCGGTTCTTCCAAACCCTGGCTGAATCTCGTCCAGAATCAACAAGGCACCCACTTCTTCACAACGCTTTTTCAGATTGATGAAATAATTGTCTTTCGGAGTTATGAATCCTGCGGCTCCCTGAATAGTTTCTACAATTACACAAGCTGTTTTATCGGTGATTTTATCAAAGTCATTTTCATTATTGAATTCGATGAAATTGACCATGGGAAGCAACGGACGGAATTCTCTTTTGTGAACCTCATTTCCTGCAACAGAAAGTGCACCGTGCGTATTCCCGTGATAAGCATCTTTGAAGGCGATGATTTCTTCTCTTCCAGTATAACGTTTAGCCAATTTCAAACTGCCGTCAATCGCCTCTGCTCCAGAATTTACAAGATAAGTCACTTCCAAAGGTTCAGGTGTTGCTTCTGCCAAAAGTCTGCAAAGTTCCACCGGTTTCTCCTGCGCATATTCGCCGTAAACCATTACGTGCAGATATTTATCCGCCTGTTCTTTGATAGCGTTCACCACCTTCGGATGAGAATGTCCCAGTGTGTTGGCAGAAACGCCGGCTACAAAATCCAGATAGGCGATTCCGTTTTTTCCGTAGATGTAATTTCCTTCCGCTTTTTCAACTTCGAAACCTGCGGCGTAAGGCGTTGTTTGGGCTTGGTATTTAAAGAAATCTTGTTTCATTATTCAATGGTAGATGTTAGGAATTAGATTTTAGAAGTTAGAACTTAAAATATTTTTCAATAATAAATGCACTTCTAAACTTTTGCAAAGTTCGGAAATTTTAGGTTTCTATTCTATGAAATGACCAAATTTCCGACTTGGCGAAGCGCGCCCCGACTTGAACGGAGCTCATTTTTTGTAGCTGGAAAAGCGAAGGCAAAAATAGCGGGAGTGGAAGGCGGATTAAGGCGCACAAATTTCTACTCCAATCATTAACTGATTTTTACTTCTTAACCCGTATTGGCGTCTTTGGTTTATTCTTTTCTTCCTGTTTTTTCCGTTCGGCTTCAGCTAGGTTGAAGAGAGTGTTGTCGGACTCGTAGACGATTTCGGGATAATTTGGTGTGTCAAGGAAAATGTCGCTCCATTTTTGTGGACGGTCTTTGGTATTCCAATTGAAATCTTTGAAAAAACGTTCTTCTTTTGAGATTTGGCTCATCGGATAAGTGTCGTTATTTGCGCCAATATTACAGGAAACAATCTCCAGTCGGCGCTCCAAAAATTCTGCTGTAATCTCACCACAAGTGGACAACATTACTCCAATTCTTTTTATTTGTTTGGTTTTTTTATCCTCGTCATCCGCATAAGTAATAGCTTGCGCATTGCCGACCGCTTTTGCACTGTCTATCGCATTGTTGTTGAGGTAGACAATCATATTCTTGCTTTTGATTTGATTGAATTCATCTTTCAAATTCAAAGAATCTGCTTTGCTTATAGCGAAGGCATTGCCTAAAACTCTGATGGAATCTGTAATTTCTTTTTCGGGATTGCTGTAAACACGGATTTCGTCTCCGGTAACTTGTTTTACACCCATCCAAAGAATTGGTTTTCTCATCAGATGCATTTCACCATCGGTTTCATTAAAGCTTAATGAATCTCCTCGACCTTGCATATTGGTTTTGAAAATTCTTACTTTTCTATAAGCTCGCAAATAGCTTTTTTTCTTCAGTGCGTTGGCCGAATCCGGTCTTTGAAACGTGATGAATTTCTCTGCAGAAAAATAGGCCGAATCTTTACTAAGAATCTTTACAGCATAAGGTTTGTCCGTAACCATTGCAGAGTCTTTCTTTTCATAGATTTCTCCATAGCCACCTTTGATAAAACGTTTTTGCTGAGGGTCGTCCAACGTTACATTGCCTGTTCCTTTGCCGAAGCCCGTATTTCTGTTAAAGTATAATTTGTCTCCAGTCAGGATTTTTCCATTGTTATGGATTCTGGAATTTTTGTTGAGGAAAGATTCGCCTGTTTTAGAATTATGAGTTCCAAGTTCTGTATAGACATAGTTGGCGTAATTTTCCTTACTTCTAATGGTTGTTGGTCCGGTAAAATCTGAAACGCCTGTGTTTTGATTGGTTTTGATATTATCGCTGACGATAGTGTATTTATCAGTTTCGATATTAGAACGACCAATGAAATCTATCATTTTTGAATTGAGATAATAGGTCGCAGATTTGGTGTACATCACACTTCCATCATTACTATAAATTGTTCCGCCTGTGTTGAAATAAGCCGTGTTCGGGATTTTATCGTAATACAGTGTTTCTGTTTTGATGGTTTGTTTTGGATCTGTGAGAACTACATTTTTGCGTGCAATTCCACGTTGTGTGTTACCATCGTATTCCATTTCTGCAGCGGTAATTCGGTTTCCATCGGCAGTTGTAAGAACGACGTTTCCGATGGCTTTGAGAAAATTTTCTTTTTCATACCAAATAACTTCATCTGCAGAGAGAACAGAACCTTGATGTTCAAATACTACGCTTCCGGAGAAGACTTTGTTACCATCATATTTATCCTTGCTCACTCCGAAAGTATCCGAATGTTTGTTGATGACTTTCTTGGAAGGCTCTGTCTGAGAAGTAGGTTTTTTAAAAAAATCATCTTTTACCAAGCCAGTATTTTGAGCAGGTGCAATCTGTCCAAATACCTTGATAACAATAAAAAATAGAACAACAAAAAAGGATTTCTTCATTAATTTTCAGACTTCTTGTGTCCGTAGAAGTACAAAGAGTGCGTATCAATACTTACGCCAAATGCTTTTTCTATTGAGTCTTTGATGCCTTGGATTCTTGGGTCGCAGAACTCTATAATCTCTGCAATTTCTTTATCAGAATCTTCTTTATAAATGACCAAATGGTCGTGCTGCTTATCAAAATAAGACTTCTCATAAGAAGATGTGCTCAATGTTTTTTCTCCGAATTGGTGCTTTCTAATCAAGCCTGCATCCAAGAAAATCTCGATAGTATTATAAATCGTTGCCTTGCTGACATGGTATTTTTTCTGCATCATCAGCAGATAAAGGTCATCCACGTTGAAGTGGTGCTCCATATTGTAAATCTCCTCAAGAATAGTATATCTCTCAGGCGTATTACGGAAGCCTTTATCCATAAGATATTGTCTAAGGACGTCTTTTATAGTTGCGATATTCAACTCTTTTTGTTTCGTATCCATAGTACAAAAATAAAGAATTTTTTCGGGATTATTCGAAATGCTTGTGTTCGACTTTTTCTATTCTCTCGATTTTGATTTTCTGGTCAAGAAGCGGCGCCGATTCTACCACAACATTATGACTTGCAACGCCATAAGCTGTGAAGTCGTTACTGCCAAGTTTCTTCACAAAATTATAAATATTAAGAATGATTTTATCTCTAATTGTAAGAAGGAAATCATTGATATAAACATTATCGATAATCACAAACTTCAAATCAGGCGGGATGTTATGCGCTCTCAAAGAGGGATGCGAACTGCGTGAAGGAATCGTTCCTTCTTCCATCATTTCTGCTAAAATCTGCTGGAAATAATCGTTGATTCTTCTGTCTCTTTTGAAACCCAATAAGAAACTGATTTTATAAATTGTGCCCGGCAAAACCTCTTCCACATTGTATTTGAAACTGTATGGGTCTTCCTGATTCACAATATTCAAAATAAAATAATGATCCGCTCTTTTAGGTTGTGCTCTGATGATGGAATAAATGATTTTTGATTCCACTTCATCTTCTCTTTTTGCTCGGCTGATGAATGCAAGGTTTGTAGCGTATTTCGGAATTGTTTCATCCAGTTTCATATCCTTGATGGTGGAAACATATTTGTCCAGTTTCACAAACTTGATAAAAGTTGTTTTAATGATTCTTCCGTTGTACCAAGCGTACATACAGATGCCGATGAAACCAGCCAGAAGAACAGACATCCAACCACCATCAAAGAATTTGATAATGTTGGCGCTGAAAAATCCACCTTCGATGACTAAATAAATTAATGCAAAAAATGCAATAAAAATCTTTTTCGTTCGGGTTTTTAGGAACCAGAAAATCAAAAGTATCGTTGTCATCAACATCGTGACAGTAATCGAAAGTCCATACGCCGCCTCCATTTTACTCGATTCCTTGAAGTACATCACGACGATGAAGCAAAGTATCAACAATCCCCAATTGATTTTTGGAATATACATTTGACCTTTGATTCCCGAAGGATACTCGATTTCCTGATTCGGCCAAAAGTTGAGCGACATTGCTTCTGAAAACATTGTAAAAGCACCGGTAATAACAGCCTGACTTGCAATGATTGCAGCCATTGTCGCTAATACTACCGCAGGAATAATGAACAATTCCGGCATAATTCCGAAGAAAGGATTTTTCCCTTGGAACACTTCATTATAATTGTTAAGAAGCCAAGCACCTTGACCTAAGTAATTAAGAATCAACATTGCTTTTACAAAAATCCAACTCACTCGGATGTTTTTAATTCCACAATGTCCAAGGTCAGAGTATAATGCTTCTGCTCCCGTTGTACAAAGGAAAACTGCACCGAGAATTACAATCGCACTTGGAGAATTATAAATTAATTTTACAGCATAATAAGGATTGAATGCGTTCAAAACAGTTGGATGTTCTATCAATTGAACAAAACCAAAACCACCAAGAACCAGAAACCAAAGTACCATAATTGGTCCGAAAAACTTTCCAATAAAACTGGTTCCAAATTGCTGAACAAAGAAAATGACGATTAAAATAACCAAAGTAATTGGAACCACAGGCGGTTTGTGCATCACCAATTCCAAACCTTCGATTGCCGAAATTACAGTCATAGACGGCGTGATGATACTATCTGCAACCAAAGTTGCTGCACCAATTATCGCAACAGCATAAAGCCATTTTTTCTTAAACCGTTTGACGAGCGAGTAAAGAGAAAGAATCCCTCCTTCGCCTTTATTATCAGCTTTTAGAGCAATGATAACGTATTTTATGGTCGTTTGTAAAGTCAGAGTCCAGATGATACAAGACAATGCACCTTCTATATATTCCTCAGAAATGATTCCGCCGGCTTTTCCTGCATTGATAATGGCTTTCATCACGTACAACGGCGAGGTTCCGATGTCTCCGAAAACAATTCCTAATGAAACCAAAACGCCCACTGCGGACAGTTTTTTGAGGTCAAAATGACCGCTGCTATCTTGCGACATAATAAAGTCTTATTGTAAAAATAATTCTGCAAATTTAGATTATTTTACAGATTGAGAAATTTTTTTGATGAAAATGTAATATTGGACTAGGGGATTTACATTAATTCGCATCAAGACAGACGCTTAGTTTGTAGTTTTAGAGATAATTAATAAAACTCCAAAATTTTCTTTTCTGCAGATAATCCAGGTTTTGATCGTTATCGTAAGCTTCTCTTTCGAAACTGATATTACGGTAGGCAAGATGAGGATTTTTGTACTTCAGATATTTGAGATAATATTCTGAAAGATACCAAATGTAAAACGGAATAATTAACAATTCCATTTGTTGTCGGATATGAATTTTCTCGTGATTAATTAAGACTTTGTTTTGCCTGTATTCTTTTTTTCTCAGCAATATAAACGGGAACAATGTAATCCCCGAAATTTTAGTATTTTTGAGTAATCTTTGACAAACAATAATTATCATCAATCAAAGATAAAAATTTTGGTACAGTTTTTTAACTTATGAAACTAAATGACATCAAAGAAAATGAAGACTTTTATTATAACGAACAAGGTTATAAAGTTTTTACAGAAAAGTTCCATTTGAAACGTGGTTATTGCTGTAAAAGCGGATGTAGACACTGCCCGTACGGTTATGATAAAAAGACGGATACTTTTATTAAAAAATCTAAATAATATAATTATGAAAAAATATTTCTTCATATTACTAGCTGCGGTTTCTTTGGGAGTGACTTCTTGTAGCCCTTTCCAAGTAAAATCTGATTATTCTGCCACTGCAAATTTTGCGAATTACAAAACTTACTTGCTTAGAACAGATGATTTGAAACTGAATGACCTTGACAAAGACAGAGTTTTGAACGAGTTATCAAAACAATTGCAAGCTAAAGCTTTAACTTCCGGACAAAATCCGGATTTGATTATCAATGTAAAAGCATCTCACAAAAAAGTTCAGGACATTACCACTTCCTACGGCGGAGGCTGGGGTTGGGGAAGACCTTGGGGCTGGGGCGGAGGTTTCGGTATGGGAAATACTTGGACCAACAACTATAACAGCGGAACGATTGTGATTGACATTATTGATGCTAAAACTCAAAAATTGGTTTGGCAGGGTGCAGGAAGCGGAATTTCTGTAGATTCTCCAAGGTCAAAACAAAAACAAATTCCGCAGGTTGTGGCTGAGATAATGGCCAATTATCCACCGCAAAAAGGGAAATAGTTTTCAGACTAGAAGATTATAGACTGATAGATTATAAAATTTAACCGCAGAATTTCTGCGGTTTTTTTATTCTGATATTTTTGTGTTCATCAATTCTTTAGTTTCTTTCAGAACTTCTGATTTTTTTTCTTGATTGAGTTCTAGAACATTCAACAAATTCTGATTGTTGAATAATTCCTTTACCAGAACACATCTTTTCTCCAGTAATTTCTGTTTTTGTTTTCCGTCCAAAGTCGTAAGACAAGTAATAGGGTACAATACATTTTGGTCAACCAAACTTTTGATGTTTCTATCTTTTGGATAATCCCAAGACAGCAATCTCAATCCATAATATTCTGAGAAAGCCACAGAATCCTTAGTGAAATAAGTATTCGTGATCAGCCAACCGTCTGTAAATTCAGTTTTGGTTCCGAAAAGATTGTACTGAATATCAGAGATATCTTTGATTCTTGACAAAACGTACATCGGTGTCGTGACAGAGATTTTTGTGTCTTCTGCATTTCGGAATTTACATTCTACCCAATAAGTTTTGTCGTCTTTCTTTGCAATAACATCTGCCTCGTGAGTAACTGAATGTCCTTTTATCAATTGTCCGGTTTCTGTTTTATAACCAATGTTTTGAAACACTCTCGAAATCCACTGCTCAAAATAAAATCCCGCAGGACCCAATTCCAACAAAGCTTTTTTCAAACTGTATCTTGCCGCGACAGAATTCGAGATTTTCTTTAATTCTTCAAATGCCATTCGGTACAATTCGCCGGTTGTGATGCCTTCAAAACATTTTGGTAAGACCGTTTCCAGAACTCTTTTCACAGATTGTTCGCCTGCTCCCGAATTCCGAAGTGAGCTTTCCAATTTCGAGCTTTCAAATTCTACAATTTCGCCAGCATTGTTTTTTATTTTCATAATTGTGCTTTTAAGTCTTTGTTCTCTTTACATTATTCTTGTCTCTTATTCAATAAACCAAATCTCAAATCTGCTTCCCTGTTCCAAAGGTTTGTAATTAAGATAGCCTTTATGGGCTTCAATAATACTTTTGCTGAGTGTCAATCCAATTCCGGAACCGTTGCTTCTCGTTGTAAAAAATGGAAGAAAAATCTTGTCCTGAATTTCCTTTGATATTCCAATTCCATTGTCTTCTACACTTAAAATAATTCGTTTGTTTTGAGTTTTGATCTCGGTTTTTATTGTTCTTTCAACATTATCAGAAACGGCGTAAATTGCGTTGAGGTAAAGGTTGATCAGACAACGCTCAATCATTTTTTCATCAGCCAAAATTGTGTGATTTTCTAATGAATTAATAATCGTAATATGTTTTTTCTCAAATTCAGGTTTCAGGAAATTAAGTGCGGATTCTACAATATTGGTTAAAGAAATTGTTTTGAAAACAGGCTTCGGAAGTTCTGCGACTTGTCTATAATCATCTACAAAATTCAGTAATTGTTTTGATTTTGAATTGATGATCATCAGACTTTCCTTCATATCCTGTTGATCTTCTTTTTCGATGATATCTTGATTTGCGATATATTCCAGGTTCTGAATTAAGCTATTGACAGGTGTTAATGTATTCAAAAGTTCGTGTGAAATCACTTTCATCAAGTTATTCCAAGCCAGTTTTTCTTTTTGTTCAATAATTTTCTGAACCGATTCTAAACTGATGATACAAAAGCGGTTTTTTACATTCTGAACTTTTTTTGTCCTTAATGAAAAAGATTGTTTTGTATTTTCATTAATCGAAATATCAAAGAATTCCTGAGAATTTTCGTAATTCGTTTGTTCAATGATTTTATAAAATTCTGTCGTTTTATTTTCATAAAGATTCCAGGAATTATACTTCGGAATTTCTAAAATTTCAAGAAAAACAGGATTCACATAAAACACTTCCCAATCTTCATTTTTCTTTGACAAAATCATCAATCCGATTTCTAATTGATTGAGGATTTCTTCATATAAAAGCTTGTAAGATGACAATGAAAGATGTTCCTCTTTGCTTTGATAATATAGTTTTACAGCATTGTCTAACAAACTATTTTCTTCCGTTTTTGGAAACAATGAGAAATCTTTTTTCTGAATCGCCAAAAGCAATTTTTCTGTTTGCTGAATGTACGACAAAGCCGAGGTCTGCGCCATAACAATACAGAACAAACTCACCAATGAAAATAAGATACAGTTGATCCATTTGTTTTGAGAATAAAAATCAAATGCAAAAATTCCGTTGACAATCGCCAGCAGAATAAAAATCAACCAAACATGACGACTCGAATTCATTAATTAAATATATAAAAATCCATCAACCAACAACCAAACTACAGTTCGAATTTCTCCATTCTTCGATATAATGCCGCTCTAGACAATCCCAAATCTTCCGCCGCCAAAGAAATATTTCCACGATGTTTTTTCAAGGCTTTTTTAATCAGAATTTCTTCCATTTCTTCGATGTTCAGATTTACAATTGTTTTCTCGGATTCTTCATCCTGAGGCATCAGCAATTTAAGATTTTTCTCGTTGGAAAGAATGACGCTTCTTTCAATACAATGGTCGAGTTCACGAATGTTTCCTGGCCAGGAATAGTGCGTTAATTCTGAAATTAAAACTTCATTTAAAAACAAATCAGGTTTGTGATATTTCTGTTTATATTTTTCTAAAAAATAATCCGCTAAATTTGAAATATCTTCAATCCGTTCTCTCAAACTTGGAATATTTAATTCAACCGTGTTGATTCTATAATATAGATCTTTTCGGAAACGATTTTCAGCAACAGCTTTTTTAAGATTCTCGTTGGTTGCAAAAATAAACCTTACGTCCAACAATCTTTCTTTACTTTCTCCAATTCTGGATAGTTTTCTATTTTGAATTAAACTCAATAATTTAGTTTGAAGAAGAAGTGGAAGGTTCCCGATTTCGTCGAGGAAAACCGTTCCATTTTCGGCATTTTCGATTTTTCCGGCATAATCCTGATGTGCATCTGTAAACGCACCTTTTTTATAACCGAATAATTCCGATTCAAAAAGATTTTCCGAAAGACTTCCCAAATCGATATGAACGAAAGGCTGATTCTTCCTTTCCGACAACTCGTGAATGTGTTCTGCCAAAACATATTTTCCGGTTCCGTTTTCTCCTAAGAGTAAAACATTGGCGTCAGTCGGAGCAACTCTTTCAATTTGGTCCATCACTTCCTGCATTGCCGGAGATTTGGTTTCCAATTGATATTGATTGGTTTTGATGCTGACATTTTCCCATTGATTCAGCTTCTTATTTTTTCGGGAAATATCGACTGCGAGATTCACGGAAGCATATAACTTTTCATTATTCCAAGGTTTTAGAATAAAATCGGAAGCACCATTTTTCAAAGCTTCCACTGCCAATTCCACTTCACCGTAAGCCGTCATCAGAATAATCGGAAGTTGAGGTTCCAGTGTTTTGATTTCATTCATCCAATACAAACCGTCTTGTCCATTTTCAAAGCCTTTTCGAAAATTCATATCGAGAAGAACCGTGTCAACTTGTTGTTCCGATAAAAATTTAAGAATATTTTTAGGCTGACTAAGACAGCTGACTTCCGTAAAAAACTTCTTGAGCCAGACTCTTGCCGAGAACAGGATATCCTCGTCATCATCCACAATTAAAATATGAGCTTCTTTTTTTCGCATTAAAATTTAAATTTTGGCTAAAGCCTTTTTGTTTTGTCCACTTTTTAAATGGGCTTTAGCCCATTTCTATTGATATTAATATTGTTGCTAATTTTTTTAAGCATTAATTTTATTTGTTTCAACCTAAAATAAAATCATTTATCAATTATAATTCATCATTTATATTTATCTGTCCGTTTCCGTACAAAAAGTGTCCGATAATGAACAGTTTTAAAATTAATAAAATTATATTTAATCACATTTACAGAGAGTTACAAGATTATAAAATTGTGGCACTTGCCTTGTGTAATTATCTGTAAGTAAAACAGTTATCTAAATATGGATACGAAAATAGTAAAAAAGAAATCTAAACTAAAATTTGTTTTGATCATCATCGCGTCTGCAGTGGCAGTTTCGGTTTTTGGATGGTATTTTCTCAATCAGAAAAAAACATATAATGTAAAATCGGAAGATATCACGATTGATGAAGTGACGAATGGAAAATTCGAAGATATGTTGATGGTAACTGCACAGACGCAATCTCTTAATTCTTCTCTTGTGAATGTTTTGGAAGGTGGCGCGGTAAAAGAAATTTTTGCGGAAGACGGACAAATGCTGATAAAAGGACAACCTATCGCAAGAGTTTACAATCCGAATACGGAATTTAATTATCTGAATCAGGAAACGGGGATTATGCAGCAGATCAGCCAGATGAGAAGTTCTCTTTTGGAACTGAAAAATCAGGAATTCAGTCAGGATAAAGAATTGTTGCAGTCTCAAAACGATTACAATACAGCGTTGCAGAGTTTCAATCTTCAAAAAAGATTGTATGATGCGGAAATCGGAAAGAAAACCGATTATGACATCAGTCTTCAGAATTTGAATTATCAAAAACAGAGAAAGCAAATTGTTGAAAATGGCGCTAAAAATGAAAAGGTTTCCAGAAATTCTCAGTTTTCAGCCATCAATAATTCCATTAATCAGATGGAAAAAAGCCTGAATATTCTTCGTTCCAACAAAAATAATTTCCTGATAATGTCGCCTGTCTCTGGAAGATTGTCGTCATTCAATATTTCATTAGGACAAAATCTGACAACGGGCGAAAGCATTGGGAAAGTCGATTTGATGGGTGGTTACAAACTTATTGCGAAAGTTGACGAATATTATATCAATAAATTAACTGTTGGAATAAAAGGAAGTCTTGACAATAACGGAAAAGAATACGAAGTCATCATCAGCAAAATTCTTCCGGAAGTGAAAGACGGACAGTTTTCTGTGGAATTGAATTTCATTGATGCGAAAATTGAAAACCTGAAAATCGGGATGACTTTCGGCGTGAAGCTGAAATTATCTGCCGATACGCAAAGTATGATGATTCCGAAAGGGAATTTCTACAAAGACACGAACGGAAAATGGATTTTCGTAGTGAAAAATAACAAAGCTGAAAAACGAAACATCAGTCTGGGAAGAGAAAATCCTCTTTATTATGAAGTGGTTTCCGGACTGAAGCAAGGCGAATCGGTTATTACTTCGGATTATTCTGAATTGAAAAAATATGAAATCTTAGACATTCAAAAATAAACTTAAAAAATTAAATATAATGCAAAAACTATTATTACTATTAATAACAATGATTATCGGACTTTTTGTGTCCTCGGCAACATTGAAAGGAAATGATTTTTCGAATGGGATTCAGAAATCAGAAACAAAGACTTTTAATTTGAGTTCATTCAATGCTGTGAAAACTTCCCAGGCTATTGAAGTGGAAATTGTAAAGTCAGACGAAGAAAAAGCGGTTGCGACAAGTACGCATTTGTCAGAACTTAAAATCGAAGTGAAAAATAAAACGCTTTACATCCAATACAGACCTAATGTTTCGCTTCAGAATGCCGATACAAAAGTGGTTGTTTACGCAAAAGACCTTGTAAAAGCAGAAGCTGGAAATGCCTCTTCTATAAAAGTGAAGAGTGTTTTTGAAACTGCTGAACAAACTTTTGAAAGCAATGGAAGTGGTAAAATCTATGCCGATTCAAAAGCTTCGGTTGTTAATATCAATACCGATAGTGCAGGTGGATTTTCGGGAAAAATCAATACAAAAAATCTGAACGTTGATGCTAATTCTGCAAGTTCGGTAAAAATCAGCGGTTCCGCTGATAATGCAAAAATCAATGTGGATAGTGCAAGTTCTGTGGATGCCAAAAATATGAATATTCAAACTGCAAAAGCAACTGCAAGTGCAACATCGTCGATAACTTTGAGTGTTTCAAAAGAATTAACCGCTTCTGCAAGTTCTTTAGCTAAAATCAGATATAAAACATTATCAGGAATTAAATTTTCTGCGAGCAGAAGTTCTGGTGGAACAATCGATTCAATTTAAAATAATAAACTATAAACTTAGAAAACTCAGATTAAATGAAGACCTTAAAGATGATTAATAAAAGCATTTTGACTTTGATGATGTTTTTATTGGCGGTAAATCTGAAATCTCAATCCAAAGTGGATGTGGAATTCAATCCAAATATCGCCACGTATTCCATTGTTGAATATCTTGTAGCGAAGCATCAGGGAAGACTTTTCTACATCGACGGAAAAACGGATATCAGTTATCTTCCGTTAGCAGATTTGGCGAACAGGGAAATGGAAAAATATGATAATTCGAAAATCATCAAAGCGATGCAGGATTATCTGCAGGTTGCCGGCCAGCAGCAAGATTTGACTTATCAGGTTTTACTGAAGCACAATATTTTTCCGGCAAAAGGTTATGCTTACCAGATTGAGGAAAATAATAATGCAAAGAAAGAAGCTGTGAAAAAATTCGCAGAACAATTGAGAGAATTTTACGTCGAGAGAAAGCTAGGTGCATTCTTCAAATCCCAAAGTTATTTTATAGAAGGTGCGAAAAACGAAGTCAAAAAAAACATTCCTACTGGCTATATGGCGGAGATGGAAAAATATTATGGACAGAAATTTCTGGCTTACAGATTTTACGTGAATCCATTTGATGTTTTGCCTTACAGCGAGGTTTTCTGGCACGGCAACGGACCAATGTTTAAGTCGGATAAAGGACAAATTGCGAATATGATCAGCAGTGCTTATGTTCCATTAAAAAAGAAAAATAATATCAAAGATTACACAGAATTTGGATTCAATCATCCGGAAACGACCAACTTTTTAATAACACACGAGTTTGGTCATTCGTTTGTCAATCAATATTTGGGGCAATATGAAGACAGTATTAACAAGAGCAATAATCTGATGTCCGAGGCTTTTATCGGTAAAATGGATGGACAAGGTTATTCTTATTGGCCGTCTTGTGTCGGCGAACATATCGTTAGATCAGGCGAAATCAGAATTGCTTTGGCGAATGGAAATCCTGAATTGGCAGAGAAATTAAGGCAGCAACATATCAAGGAAAATTATTTTGTTTTGATTCCGGACTTTGAAAAGAAAATGAAAGAATATGAAAACAACAGAGCAAAATATAAAACTTTCAAGGATTTTGTGCCTGAGTTGTTAACTGTTTTAGACAAAACCAGTGTCGAAAAAGTGAGAACAAAATTGGGTTTATCTAATGTAAAATACGAAGTGAATTTAACGGTAAATGTTCCCGAAAACAGCGGTGATGTTTATATTACAGGTAATCAGTCAAGCATCGGGAATTGGAATCCTAACGTCATTAAACTTAATAAAACCAGTGAAACAACCAGACAAATTACATTCAAAACTTACCCTGATTTGAAATTCAAATTAACCAAAGGAAGTTGGGAAACAGAAGGGAAAATCGACGGAATCGAAGAAGGGAAAGATGTTTCTTTGTCACTGGATAAAAATACAAGTCCGAATTACACGGTAAAAAACTGGAAACAATAATTAAACAATCAATAAACTAAAATGCAAAATCGATTATTGTTTTTAATTACAGTCATTATAGGTCTTTTTGTTAAAGGGCAAAGTATTGATTTTAAATGGGAAAAAGATTCTATTAACGGGAAATTAGTTGATAAAATCGCAATGAGCGTGCCTTTCACTATCGAAAACAAAACGTATCGGTTTCAATTTGATTTAGGAGCTAATATGACTTTAATCTATGATAAATGTTTTGAAAAAACAGAGTTTATTAAGAATAAGAAATTAGATGAAGCAATGGAAGCAGCTGGACACAAAGTTTTCACTGTTGATCATCAGAATTTCAGTGTTGGAAAATTAAAAATTGAGAATTATAAACTTAACGGGCTTTTGAACTTCGAACAGGAGGAAGCTTGCGGTGTTGTAGGAGCAGATTTGTTTCAAAATAAATATCTGATTATTGATTTTCCTAACCAAAAAATAACTGTAAGTGAACAATTAAAAACCACTAAAAAAATTGATTTTGTTGACATCAAGATTATCAATAACAAACCGATTCTTCCGGTAGAGATTGATGGTAAAGTGTATCATTTTCAGTATGATACGGGTGCAAGTATTTTTCCGATGGTTTCTTATAAAAAGAATTTTCAAAACTTAATTGATTCATCCAAAATTATTGAAAACTTTAATATCAGAAATTTTAACAATCCTCTGGTTGTAAAAGCAATAGAAACCAATAAAAATGTTATCATCGGAAAATCGGCATTCAGTACCAAAGAGTTTTGGTTTACAGACGAAGATTACTTTTCCTTCGAACAACAGGGGCTCGACGGAGTAATGGGAAATGTTTTTTTCCTCGATAAAACAATAGTCATTGACTTTAAAAATAAAAAATTCGGAATTATAATTTAAAAAAATATACTACAATGATAAACATTACAAACCTTTCAAAAGTCTATAAAACAGAAGATGTTCAAACCAATGCGCTTAATAATGTAAGCCTCCAAATCAAAGAAGGCGAATTCGTTGCGATAATGGGACCTTCCGGTTGTGGAAAATCGACTTTTCTTAATATTCTTGGACTTTTGGACAGCGCTTCTTCAGGTTCTTACCAATTTGAATTGGTTGAAACTATTGGAACTTCTGAAAAGAAAAAATCAGAGATCAGAAAGAAAAACATCGGTTTCATTTTCCAGAATTTTAATCTGATTGATGAACTGACAGTTTACGAAAACATTGAATTACCATTAATTTACAACGGTGTTTCTTCCTCGGAAAGGAAAAGAAGAGTGGAAGAGATTATGGAGAAAATCAATATCGCTCACAGGGCAAAACATTATCCACAGCAACTTTCCGGCGGTCAACAACAGAGAGCAGCGGTTGCAAGAGCTTTGGTGACTAGACCAAAATTAATTCTGGCCGATGAGCCAACCGGAAACCTCGACAGCTCCAACGGAAATGAAGTAATGAATCTCCTTGCAGAACTTCACAGAGAAGGTTCTACGATTGCAATGGTAACGCACTCTTCTTATGACGCCGGTTACGCTTCCAGAATTGTGAATATGAAAGACGGTGAGATTTTCAGTGAAGAACACTCTTCCCAGAGAAAGGATGTTTTCGAAAAAGCGGATGCAAAAAACTTCGAATAATTGTTAAATAAGGATGTCTGATGATGGATGTTAGGTGAAAAATTTCCGACATCCAGCATCCTTCCTGCAACAAAAAAATAACTATGTTTAAAAATTGGCTCAAAATCGCCTTCATCAATTATAAAAAGAACTGGTTATCTACCATCATTAATTTGTTTGGTTTAACCATCGGTTTGACAGGATTTATGCTCATCCTGATGCACTGGAATGACGAAGAATCCTTCGAAAGATGGAATCCGAAGAAAGAAAACATCTACGCATTCCAAACGCACAATAAAGCTGAAAATACTTATGGGAACAATATTTCTTATCCGATGGCAGAACTTGCTGTGAAGATGATTCCCGAGGTTAAGGATTATGTTTTGTTCAACGGTTCAGGAATGGGTTATAAAATGACCACGAAAACAAAAACCGTTTATCAGGGCGAAGGAGTGTCGGCTTCTGAAAATTTTTTCAATTTCTTCCCGTTCAAATTGGTTTCTGGAAGTTATAAAGATGCTTTGAAAGGCGATAAAGTAATGGCACTCTCTACAAAAGCGGCCAAAAATCTCTTCGGGAAAACCAATGTCGCAGGAGAGACTGTAAAAATCAATAATAAAAGTTTTGTTGTAACCGCAGTTTATGAGCTGCCAGAAGCGAATAGCCAGATAAAACCGGATTTTATCATAACACCTTTCGAACAGATGAAAGGTGATAAAGACCAATGGGGAAACTTCAATTACGGATGTTTCTTTTTGCTAAAACCTGGAACAGATGTCGAAGCTTTACAACAGAAATTCTACGACAAAATTTTCCTATACAGAGCAAAAATCAGTGCGCAAGGCGCAGGTGTAACTCCTGAAAAATATTTGGAATTGTACGGACCGACAGGAAGTTTGTTTACACCAATTGATGCGATAAAACTGCACGCCAAAGCCTCTTGGTTCGGTGTTGGAGATTTTAAAACGATGATGATTCTGTTCACGCTTTCTGTTTTGATTGTGATTCTATCAGCCATTAATTTCATTAACCTGAAAACTGCTCAAGCTTCGCAAAGAGCTAAGGAAATTGGGGTCAGAAAAGCGATTGGAAGTACAAAATCCAACCTGGTTCTTCAGTTTTTATTAGAAACTTTTTTGATTTGTTTAGCATCTTATCTATTGTCTCTTGCCTTGACTGAGCTTCTCTTACCAAGTTTCAATAAGTTTTATGACAAACAAATTGTGATGAATGACTGGCATATTTACTTTTATTCATTTGCGATGGTTATGGCGGTGACATTCATTTCAGGTTTGATTCCCGCAACTTATCTGGCCAACTTCAAAGCCATTGAAACTTTGAAAGGAAATTTCGCCAGAAGCAAACACGGGATTTGGTTGCGAAACGGAATTTTGACTTTGCAACTCATTATTTCTTCTTTCTTCATCATCGGTGGATTGATTGTGAACAATCAGGTAAAATATATGATGAACAAAGACCTCGGCTTCAGTGGAAAGCAGGTTTTCTTAATCAACTTTAGTGAGAATGATGCAAAACCTTGGCTAAAATATGAGCGCATCAAAAACGAAATGAGAAAAATCGAAGGTGTAGCGGATGTTTCTTATGGAGAAGCGGTTCCTGGAAGCGGGAGATTCAGCAATTCCAATATGGATTATATGGACAAAAGCATCTTCGCTCAGCACGGTTCTATGGATTACAATTATCTCCAGTTTATGGATGTGAAACTGAAAAAAGGACGCTGGCTGAATCCCAATCTTGCTTCTGATACCATCGCCAATGTTATGGTTAATGAGGCATTTGTAAACAAATTTGGGTGGACAGATGACCAGGCCTTGAAGAATGAAGTTCGTCCCGGTTTTGACAATAAACCTTATCACATTGTAGGAATTGTAAAGGATTTCAATATTCTCAACCCAAGAAGAGCAGTTGATCCCATCATCTTTTTCCATTACAGAGAAACAGACTGGAAACGATACAATGTCTATAATATCCAGTTGAAAATCAAGCCTGACGATATCGATGGAACGGTGAAAAGAATAAAAGCTTACTGGCAGAAGAATGTAGAGCCGGGCTATCCTTTCGATTCTTATTTTATTGATAAAAAATTTGCTGAGAGTTTTGTAAAATATCAGAAACAACAGACACTTTTCACCATCCTGAATGCAATGGTTTTGATGGTAGCCTTGTTAGGATTATTCGCTTTGTCATCATTAATGATTGAGCAGAAGCTGAAAGATGTGGCGATCAGAAAAACGCTTGGAGCGTCTGACGGAACATTGGTTTTTGGATTGACGAAACAATTCCTTTGGATTACTTTGACGGCGGTTCTCATTAGTATGCCTATCAGTTATTATCTGATGAATGAGTGGCTGAAGGATTTCGATTACCGAATTGATATGCCGGTTTTCCCATTCATCCTAAGTTTGATTTCATTATTGATTTTGACCTTCGCAGTGGTGAGTATCAAAGCTTACCAGGCTACGAAAGTGAATCTTGTGAAATATCTGAAATACGAATAAGAATTTAGAATCCTTTTTATGAAATATATTTTAGTTGCGATATTTTTAAAGTTCGGAATTGGTTTTGTCTATTCTCAAAATACTAAGGAAATTGACGAATTACTTTCTACATACGAAAAAGCCAATCAATTTAGCGGCTCTGTATTGGTTGCAAAAAAAGGGAAAGTTATTTTTGAGAAATCCTATGGCTACAAAAATGCTGAAAAAGGAGAAAAGAATACTAATGAAAGTAAATACAAAATTTTTTCTACTACAAAAATGTTTACTGCAACAGTTGTTCTAATGCTGGAAGAGCAAGGTAAACTTTCCTTGGACGATAAATTGTCTAAATATTATCCGGATTTTCCCAAAGCAGATAGTATCACTATAAAACATATGTTATCACACACCTCGGGAATTCCGGCAGTTGCAGAAGGTTCTGAGTATACTGTCGACGAAAAAACTTTATTGAATTGCTTTGCAGGGAAATCTTTGGATTTTTCTCCGGGTAAAGGTTGGAACTATTGCAATTCAAATTATTATTTGCTTGGCTATATCATCCAAAAAGTGACTGGTAAAGAATATGATAAAGTGATTGAAGAGCTTATTTTGAAACCATTAAAAATGACGAATAGCGGTTTTCACTTCAATGAACTGAAAGATGTAAATAAAGCATTGGGTTATGAATTTATGTCAGGAAAAAACTCTAACGAAGCTTTACGTTTTAAAACAGATCATCCTTTTGCTGCAGGAGCAATGTATTCAACAGTTGAAGATTTGTACAAATTCAGTGAGGCATTCTATAAAGGTAGAGTTTTAAATATGGATTTGGTTAAATCTATGTACACACCCTATTTGAATGAGCGTTACGGACTTGGTCAGGAAATTTATAAGATTTCAAATCTTAAAAATAACCTGGTAGGTCATAGTGGAGGTGCACCAGGTTACAGATGCCGATTTATAAGAGATCTGGAACAGGATATTGCCATTATTGTATTAGTAAACTCTGAGATGATTCCGGTTGATAAAATTGCTGAAGATATTACAAGTATTGTATATAATATGCCGTATGAAAAAACCAAAATTGCTAAAGTAAGTGAAAAGGATTTAAAAAATATTGAAGGCATGTATTCTTTACCCGAATCTACTTTCTATATCAATATTATAGATGGAATGGCTATAATCAATGGAGATATTCTTCCAAGAATTCCACTGAATCCGGTTACAAAGACCTTATATAAAATTTACGAAAACAATACTTTCAGTTTTACTGCAGACCAGACAGGAAAAATAAAATCCATTACGGTAAGTAATCCTATGGGTGTAAAAAGCGCAAAAAAAATATCTGATTCTTTTCCTTGGGGTATTTTAGGAACAGCAACTCCAAGCGGTTGGGATGGGAAAGATATTGTTTTAAAGACTGAAAACGGCAATCCTGATTTTTACTATCTCAAGAATTATAAATTGAAGGCAGGTGAACTAAGATTTCGTTTAAATAATGATTGGGGCAATAGTTTAGCACTAAATAATGATGATAAAAGTATGTGTTACGACGGGTACAATATCATTATTAAAGAGGATGGGTTTTATGATATTGTATTGGATATGAGTATTAAATCTAAACCTAATTATTCAATTAAAAAAGTAAATTAATATAACAACAATTATGCTGAAAAACTGGCTCAAAATTGCCTTCATCAATTATAAAAAGAACTGGCTTTCCACCATCATTAATTTATTTGGATTAACGATTGGACTGACCGGATTTATGCTCATTCTAATGCATTGGAATGACGAAGAATCCTACGAAAAATGGAATCCTAAAAAGGATGACATTTATTATTTCCAAACTTATACTAAAAAAGATAATGTTTATGGCGGTGCTATCTCAATTCCTTTAGCAGAAAATGCATTGAAACGAATCTCGGAAGTTGAAGATTATGTTTTGATGAATGGTTCAGACATTGCCTACAAAATGACCACCAAAAATAAGACGGCCTATCAGAAAGGCGGTATGTCGGTCACTGATAATTTTTTCAATTTGTTCCCATTCAAGTTAGTTGCAGGGAGTTATAAAGATGTTCTCAAAAATGATAACAATATTGCCATTTCTAATGTTGTAGCAAAAAATCTTTTCGGAAAAACTGATGTTGCAGGTGAAACGATAAAAATTAATACAACAGATTATATTGTTACAGCAGTCTACGAACTACCGGCCGGAAACAGTCAGATGAAGCCTGATTTTGTTTATAAACCTGCTGAGCAGATCAAAAATGATAAAGAAAGTTGGGGGAACTTTAATTATGCCAGCTTTTTTATGCTTAAAAAAGGCGCAGACCCAAGAAGCTTTGAGAAAAAATTTCTTGACATTATTATGCTGCGGGCAAAAATAAATTCTAAAGGTTCAGGAATGACGCCTCAACAGTTTATTGATACTTACGGCCCAACAGACTCATTGCTTACACCACTTGATAAGGTGAAACTGCACTCAGAATCCACTTGGTTCGGGAAACCGGATTTTAAATCCATACTGATTCTGTTTACATTATCTGTTTTGATTGTGATTTTATCGGCCATTAATTTTATTAATCTTAAAACAGCTCAGGCTTCTCAACGTGCGAAAGAAATAGGCGTAAGAAAAGCGATTGGAAGTACAAAATCTAGTTTGGTTCTTCAGTTTTTGATGGAAACGTTCCTGATTTGTTTAGTTTCTTATTTTTTATCATTAGCTCTCACAGAACTTCTTTTGCCAAGTCTCAATAAGTTTTATGATAAAGAAATTGTAATGAATGACTGGCATATCTACTTCTATTCATTTGCGATGGTAGCTTTGGTGGCTATTGTTTCAGGTCTTATTCCAGCTTTATATTTATCAAATTTCAAAGCGATAGAAACCTTAAAAGGAAACTTTGCAAGAAGTAGAAACGGCATTTGGTTAAGAAACGGCATTTTGACTTTGCAACTCATGATTTCTTCCTTTTTTATCATCGGTGGGTTAATCGTCAACCAGCAGGTAAAACATATGATGAATAAAGATTTAGGTTTCAATGGGAATCAAGTTTTTCAGATTAACTTCAATGAATTCAATAACGGAAAACCTTGGTTGAAATATGAAAGACTGAAAACAGAAATGGCTAAAATACCAGGTGTAGAAAGTATATCTTTTTCAGAAGCTCCTCCGGGAACCAATAACCAGAGTACTTCTAATATGGACTATATGAACACCAGTATCCAGGCTCGTCACGGTTCTATAGACTACAATTATCTTCAGTTTATGAATATCAAGCTTCTGAAAGGACGCTGGCTGAATCCCAAATTGTCATCAGATACAATTAACAATGCGCTGGTTAATGAAGCTTTCGTGAAAAAATTCGGGTGGAACAATGAGCAGGCAATGAAAAGAGAAGTTAGACCAGGGTTTGATAATAAAACTTATCATATTATAGGAATTGTGAAAGATTTCAACATCAGAAGTTTGAAAAGCGAAGTAGAACCGATGATATTTTTCCACTACAGAGAAACCGAATGGAAACGATACAATGTAAGTAATATTCAACTGAAATTAAAAGCAGACGATATCGAGGGAACTGTAAAAAGATTGAAAACCTACTGGCAGAATAATGTAGAGCAGGGTTATCCATTCAACTCTTATTTTATTGATAAGCAATTTGCCAAAACTTTTGAAACTTATCAGAAACAACAGACACTTTTCACCATACTGAATGCAATGGTTCTGATGGTAGCTTTATTAGGATTATTCGCATTATCATCACTGATGATTGAGCAGAAACTGAAGGATGTAGCTATCAGAAAAACTTTAGGGGCATCAGACGGAACATTGATCTTTGGATTAACAAAACAATTTCTTTGGATTACTTTGATTGCAGTACTCATCAGTATGCCAATCAGTTATTATCTGATGAACGAATGGCTGAAAGATTTCGCCTACCGAATTGATATGCCAGTTTTGCCATTCATCCTGAGTTTGATTTTATTATTGATTTTGACATTCGCAGTTGTGAGCATCAAAGCTTACCAAGCGACGAAAGTGAATCTTGTAAAATATTTGAAATACGAGTAAAAATTATTAATGGTTAATTATCAATTATTAATTAACCATTTGCAATTAATAATTAACCATTATGATTAAGAATTGGCTCAAAATAGCATTTATCAATTACAGAAAAAACTGGCTTTCCACGATTATCAATATCTTGGGATTGAGTGTTGGGCTGTGTGTTTTTCTGTTGATATTCATCCACTGGCAGGACGAAAAGTCCTATGAACAATGGGTTCCGAACAAGGAGAATGTTTACTTCGTGGAAAATGGAAACGCTTCTTTTGGGATTATGTCGAGTTCCAGTTATCCGGAAATATTTGTTTCGAAAGAAAAATTCTCCGAGATTGAAGATGGTTTGGTTTACAATGAATGGGGTAAGCAGAAACTGACTGTTGGCGGTAATTCCGCCTATGTTTCAGGTTCCGCTTCGATAGATTCATTTTTCAAGTTTTTTCCCTTCGAAAAAGTCGCAGGGAATTATCAAAATGCTTTGTCAGATAACGGAAAAATAGCTTTATCAGAAAAAACTGCTAAAACATTATTCGGTGAAGATTACCAGGATGCCATAGGAAAATCAGTAAAAACTGATTCTGATGATAAAGTATATGTGGTCAGCGCTATTTATAAACTTCCGGAAAAGAATACGGTTTTCAAACCAGATTTCATTCATAGAAATCCTTATATGGAGGAGTCCAAAGACCAATGGACGAACTATAACTATAATGGATTTTTGAGGCTGAAACCTGGGACAGACATCAAGGCACTGGAGCAAAAACTGTCTAAACAAATGCAGGAACAGGACGAGATTTCTTCTAAAAAATGGGGCTATGCTTTAGATAAGAAAAATCCGGCGATGGTCTATCTGACGCCATTGAGCAAGATGAAACTGGATTCCAGAAGCAGCGGTATCAACAAAGGGGATAAAAAATCCATTATGATTTTGTTGGGATTATCTGTTTTGATTTTAGCATTGTCGGGCATCAATTTGATTAATCTGAAAACGGCTCAGGCATCACAGCGAGCTAAAGAAGTTGGCGTGAGAAAAGTGGTGGGAAGTACCAAATCTAGTTTGGTTTTGCAGTTTTTGATGGAGACTTTTCTGATTTGCCTGGCGGCTTATGTGGTTGCTTTCGCAATGGTAGAATTATTTTTACCGTCTTACAACCAGTTTCTGGACAAAGAAATTAAGTTAAACGACCCAAGATTATTCTTCTATACAGGATTATTATTGGTTTTATTTTCATTGATTTCGGGGTTGATACCGGCACTTTATCTGTCGAATTTCAAACCCATCAATACTTTGAAAGGCAATTTCGCAAGAAGCAGGCAAGGCGTTTGGTTACGAAATTCTATCTTGACTTTACAATTGATTATCTCTTCATTCTTCATCATATGCTCATTGATTATCCATACGCAGGTCAGCTATATGATGAACAAGGATTTGGGTTTCCAGGGTGATCAGGCGATTCAGATTTATTTCAAAAAGACGAATTGGGAAAATGGATTTAATTTCAAAAAATACCAAAGACTGAAAGCTGAGATGGCAAGAATCCCGGGTGTGACGGATGTTACAGGCTCTGTCAATTCCTTGGGAAGCGGTACGGCCAATGGCTCAGTCGTCAAATTAGCCACTGACACCACCAAAACGGTACAAACGATGTTAGGTGGAATCGACGAGAATTTTTTAAGATTCTATAAAATAAAATTCCTCTCCGGGCGTGACCTGAACTGGAAAAAAGCTTCTGACACCATCAACGGTGCGGTGGTGAATGAAACTCTTGCAGGGAAACTGGGCTACAATCCGAAAACAGCTTTGGGAAAAGAATTTTTCACCGGATGGGATGGTAAGAAAAAGTATCAAATTCTGGGAGTGGTAAAAGATGTCAACTATAGTGGAGTGAATCAGCCTGTGGAACCGATTGTTTACTTCAACTACGACAGAAATTGGGTGAAAAATAATATGAGCAACCTGCAAATCAAAATTTCAGGAAATGATATCAAAGGCACTTTGGAAAATATCAAGGAATTCTGGACCACCAAAGCAGAACCTGGCTATCCTTACGATTATGAATTCGTGGATAAACAATTCGCCAAAACATTTGAAAAATTCCAGAAACAGCAAACTTTATTTACAACTTTAAATATTGTGGTTTTGGTCATTGCATTATTGGGATTATTCGCTTTGTCATCATTATTAATAGAACAAAAACTCAAAGACGTTGCCATCAAAAAAACCTTAGGCGCAGACGAAAAAACGATTGTCTGGGATTTGACCAAAAGATTTTTACTGATTTGTGTAATTGCGGTTTTAATCAGTATGCCTTTCGGATATTATGCGATGAATGAATGGCTGAAGGATTTCGCTTACCGAATCGATATGCCGGTTTGGCCTTACGTTTTGAGTCTGATTTTATTATTTATTTTAACATTCGTGGTTGTGAGTTTCAAAGCTTACCGCGCTACAAAAATCAATCTTGTCAAATATCTGAAATACGAGTAAAATGGAAAAACTAATCATCTTAATATTTACATTAATTATCAATCTTTTTTCTGCGCAAACCAACAGATTCATTTACGAAATGGAAATGAAACTCTTGGATAAACCAATGAAAATGAATATGGTTTTGGACATAGATAAGGATTATACCAAATTCTACGATTACGATTTTCTAAAAAATGATTCTATCAGCAAAAAAACCGGGGAAAATTGGCAGACCAATACGCAATCTGACCAATTGATTCTGAGAAGAACTAATTCTAACGAAAACAAAGCTTTTCACGACAATATGTTCGATTATTTCACAATTGATTCCAAAGACGAAATGAACTGGAAAATCGAAAAAGAAACCAAGAAAAACGCTCAATATTCTTTACAAAAAGCAACAACGGATTTCGGTGGAAGAAAATGGACGGCTTGGTTTTGTTCCTCGATTCCTTTTCACGAAGGACCTTACAAATTCCGAGGTTTACCAGGATTGATTTTCGAATTGCACGATGATAAAGGTGATTACAATTACACATTGTCAAAAAGCATCAATCTTCCCGAGACTTTCGTAACCACTAATTTTCTGGAAACCCATTATGGGAATCAGCCTGTGAAAGTCAATTTGAAACAATTCCAAAAAGTAAAGCTCGATTATTACAGTGATCCGGTTGCTGAGATGAGAAATAATCTGAAAACTGGCGGAACAGTGATTATTGGAGGAGAAAAAATCAAAAGTCAGGAACAGCTTGATCAGAAAAGAAAATTTATCCAGGAGAGCATCAAAAATTATTATAATCCGATAGAATTGGACAAAGCGATTCCTTATCCTAAAAATTAAAATTGTCAACGACAAACTATTATGAAAAAATTACTCTTCATATTACTAATCAATCTTCTTCCCGCTCAGCAGAGTTGGACACTTAAACAATCTTTGGATTATGCTTCCGCCAATCATCCATTGGTAAAGCAATCTGCGGTCAATATTCAAAAAAACGAAAGACAGATTTCTGCCGCAAAAGGGATGTTGTTACCGTCTGTAGATGCGGGAATCAACCATAATTACAGTTTTGGAAACGGAATCAACACAGATAATAATCAAAGACAATCAATTAATACACAAACCGATAATCTCTATGCACAAGCCAATTGGGAACTGATGAACTGGCGGAATTACCTCAATATTTCTTTGTCCAAAATCAATAAGGAAAGCTCGACTTTCAAAATGAAACAGGCTCAGAACGAGATTAAAATGAATGTCATCCAGATGTTTTTCACTTACCAGAACAGTAAAAGTTGGCTCGACGTCTTGGAAACGCAGCTTTCTGGGATTGAAGACCAGATCAAACGTACCGAGAAAGAAGTTGAAATTGGGAATCGTCCGAAAAGTGACATTTACGATATTAAAGCAAACCTTGGAACAATGCAGGAACAATGGGTTTCTGCGAAGAATCAGAGAGACCTTTCTAAAATTAATTTATTAAATGCTTTGGCCATTACAAAAGATACACTGGATTTTACAATGACCGAAGAAAATCTGGCAAGTTCAAATTTCAATGATGCTAATTTCATTCAAAATCTTTTGGAAAAAAATCCGGCATATCAAACAACCTTGGCAGAAATTAAAGCCCAGCAGAAAAGTGTTGAAGTCGCAAAATCCGGCTATTTACCAACCCTGAACGGTTCTTACACTTGGTCAAGTTTTTATAACAAAGTCTTGGGACAGCCGGCTCCGGCCAATTTTTCAGACCAAATCAAAACGAACAAAAATCAGCAATTAAGTTTTGGACTCAATATTCCGATTTTCAACAAACTGCAGGTTAAAAACAATGTCGAGATAGCCAAACTAAATGTCATCAATTCCAATTATGATAAAGATATTGTCATTAATGATTTGACAAAAAGCATCAATTCCATCAAAGCACAATTCCTGAACGCTCAGGAAAAGTACAATCTTCTAGAAGCCAATTTCGAAAACCAAAAATTATCATTCCAAAAATCCGAGGAAAAATACAAAGAAGGATTAATGGATGCCTACACTTTTTTTGTTGTCAGAAACAACTGGCTTCAAGCGAATTATAATTTGATTAACAGCAAAAATGATGTTGTCCAGCAGACAGAACTGCTCAAAGTTTTTGAAGCTGGCTTATAAAAAAATTCTTATATTATTTTCTTATGAATCCTTTCGAAGACTCACAATTTGGAAGGATTTTTTATTTGACTTAGCCGAATCACTTAGGTTTGGGCGCCTTTGTCCGCCTTCCGCTCCCGCTTGTCACTCTGAGGCTCTCGAAGAGTCCGCTCAAGTCGGGGCGCAGATTCAACGTAAATCAACATTAGTCATAGAACAGAATATTTGTCATTCTGAAAGAATCTCAACTGCCGAGATTCCTCCGGAAAACAAAAAATATTTTCAATAAAGGTGAAAAAAGCCTGCGTTCTTTGCATTTAAAATAAAAATTAATTCCAATCTTAATATAAGCGAAGTGCCTTTGTGAACATAAACTCTTTTCAGTCAGATAATAAAAAACTTTGTGATCTTTGTGTTCAAAATCCCTCGTTTTTTCAATTTAAAAATCGCATTTTTGCAAGCCTTATTTCAAGCCAAGTCAGATGAAACTTTGTATTGCCGAAAAGCCAAGCGTTGCCCGTGATATAGCCAAAGTTTTGGGCGCTACAACTCCCAAAAGCGGTTATATGGAGGGAAATGGCTATTGTGTGACTTGGACTTTCGGTCATCTTTGCACTTTGAAAGAGCCGCAGGATTATGCACCACATTTCAAATCCTGGGATTTAATTTTCTTACCAATTATTCCTAAAAACTTCGGAATCAAATTGATTGATAACAATGGGGTTGAAAAACAATTTCAAACCATAGAAAAACTGGTTCAGGAATGTGATGAGGTCATCAATTGTGGGGATGCCGGGCAAGAAGGAGAACTCATTCAACGCTGGGTTTTGCAGAAAGCCAAATGCGACAAACCAATGAAACGTTTGTGGATTTCATCTCTGACAGAAGATGCTATAAAAGAAGGTTTTGAGAATCTGAAACCTGCCGAAGATTATAAAAATCTATATCAAGCAGGAAATGCAAGAGCAATTGGAGATTGGCTTTTAGGAATCAACGCAACAAGATTATTCACGAAAAAATTCGGTGGAAACAAAGGCGTTTTGTCAATTGGACGAGTTCAGACTCCGACTTTAGCAATGCTTGTTCAGCGTCAAAAAGAAATCGATGCATTTTCTCAGGAAGAATATTGGGAACTCAAAACCAAATATCGAGATGTCCTTTTCAGTGCGTCAATTGATAGATTAAAGACTTTAGAAAAAGCAGAAAAAGGGTTAGAATATCTCAAGAAAAATGAATTCGAAATAGTTTCTTTCGAAATCAAAGAAGGAAAAGAAAAGAATCCGAGATTGTTTGATTTGACGGGACTTCAGGTGGAAGCGAATAAGAAATTTGGTTTCTCGGCGGAACATACACTTAATTATATTCAAAGTCTTTACGAGAAAAAGCACACAACTTATCCGAGAGTTGATACGACCTATTTATCAGAAAACCTTTATCCAAAAATTGGTGGAATTCTGAGAAGTATGACAATTTATTCAGACTTGATTTCGCCATTGCTTTCTCAACCAATTCCGAAAACTAAAACCGTTTTTGATGATACTAAGGTAACTGACCACCACGCGATTATTCCAACAGAAATTCCGCCTTCATCTAATTTGACAAGAGAGGAGAAGCTGATTTATGATTTGGTAGCAAGACGATTCATCGCAGTTTTTTATCCTGAATGTAAAATCTCGAATACTTTGGTAGAAGGACAAGTTGGAACAATTCCTTTCAAAGCTTCAGGAAAACAAATCCTTGAACCTGGCTGGCGAGCGGTTTATGCTAAAGATAAAAAAGAGGAGAAGGACGAAAAAGATAAAGATGAGGAACAAACCATTCCCGAATTTGTTGCTGGAGAAAAAGGAGAGCACGAACCTTTGATTCATCAGGGAAAAACTTCGCCGCCGAAACCTTACACAGAAGCAACTTTGCTAAGAGCAATGGAAACTGCAGGCAAACAGGTTGAAGATGAGGAACTACGAGAAATGTTGAAAAATAACGGAATCGGAAGACCATCAACCCGAGCCAATATCATCGAAACTTTGTTCCGAAGAAAATATATCGAACGTAAAAAGAAAAACCTTGTTGCAACCTCAATTGGTATTGATTTGATTGACATCATCGAAGACGAAGTTCTCAAAAGTCCAGAACTCACAGGAGAATGGGAATCAAAACTCAGGAAAATCGAAAAAGGAGAGTATGAGGCAAATCAGTTCAAAGAAGAATTGATAGAAATGGTTACGGATTTGACTCAGAAAGTGATTAGAGGAAAAGGAAAAGTTATTAATTTCGAAGAAGAAAAACCGGCTCCTAAAGAAAAGACACCAAGAGTAAAAACTGAAATCATCTGGACAGAAACCCAATGTCCAAGATGTAAATCTAATAATCTTATGAAAGGTAAAACTGCAGTTGGATGTTCAGATTTCAAAGGTTGTGGTTTCAAAGTTCCATTCGAGATATTTGGAAAAAAATTATCGGAAAAACAACTTCAGGATTTGATTCTGAAAAACAAAACCTCCAAACTGAAAGGCTTTACAGGTGAACAGGAAGAAGGAATTCTAATCTTAAACGAAGATTTTTCAATCAGTATAAAATAACTATTAAAGTAAAACCCTTTCAGAGTTTCAAACTCTGAAAGGGTTGAATCGTTTTACTCTCGCAGATTTACAGATTAAGCTGATAAATCTGCAAAATTCGTCAAATCAGCGAGAAATAATTATTTCACAACAATCGCTTTTTTCAAACCGCTGTCGATTTTATAATCTGTAGAATTATTGATTTTCACATTTTCAAAAACGATATTCTGTGCGTTCTTGCCAACGATTCCTTTTTTACTGGTGATATTCACGTTTTTAAAGAAAATGTTTTCAATCAATTTTTCAGGAAGTCCACTGAAACTGAAAGCCGTTTCGGACGAAGCACAATTCACATTACTCACATAGAAATCGTGAAAATAAGGGACTTTGTCTCCCGAATGTTGCGCCGCTTCGCTTTCTTTTGTACTTCCAACAGGTGCATCTGCATAGAACGTATCAAATAAAACTGCCTCTTTGATAATGTTTTTCATTTCAATATTATCGATGAAAATTTGGCTCACATCGCCGCCTCTTCCAGAGTTGCTTTTCACACGGATTCCGATATCTGTTCCGTCAAAAGTACAGTTGGTAACGTAGATGTTTTTCATTCCTCCGTCTGTATTACTTCCGATTACGAAACCGCCGTGACCTTCATTTACAATACATTCAGCGATTATGACGTTTTGCAAATTAGCTTCTCCATTTTTCGGAGTTCCGCTGGATTTCATACAGATTCCGTCATCGCCAGCATTCACTTTTGTGTTGTAAATAATCACATTTTTCGAAGCACTGATATCGATTCCGTCGCCATTTTGAGCCCATTTTGGATTGTAAACGGTTGTGTTTCTAATGACAAGATTCGTGATTTGTTTTGGATTGATGACGAATTTCGGCGAGTTACGGAAAGTCGGTCCGTCAATTAAAAGATTCGTCACTTTAGAAAGCGTGAACATCATTGGTCTTAAAAAATGATGAATTTGCTCGTACATATCTATTGTTGCGCCAGGCGTTTTTGTAATCACTTTGGCTAATTCTTCGCCATTTTTCGCAGCTACACTTGGCCACCAGATTTTTCCGTCCTCGCTAAGTGTACTTCCTGGTTTTGCCAGCAATTCTTTCCATTGCGAATCTGTTGTTTTGAATTTCTTGACTGGTCTCCAAGCTTCGCCTGCGCCATCAAAAATTCCTTTTCCAGTGAAAGAAACATCTTTCAAATTATTTCCCCAAATCGGAGCTGTCACTTCAAATTTTCCTGGTGAAGATTCTCTTATGGGGAATTGTTTGATATCACTGCTGAACTGCACAATCGCACCTTCTTCCACGTGAAAATCGATTTTGCTTTTCAGTTCAATTGGACCTGTCAACCAAGTTCCGGCTGGAACAATCAGTCTTCCTCCACCGTTTTGAGCAATTGTAGAAATCGCTTTTTCAAATGCTTTCGTATTCAGCGTTTTTCCGTCGCCAACACCTCCAAAATCCTTGAAATTATAATCCTTTTGTGGAATAGTTGGCAAAACCATTTTCCCAAATTTGAAAGGGGCTTTCTCGATGTAATAATTAATGTCATTTTTCTGCGCAGAAATCATTGCTGTAACAGAAAATGCGAGACCTATTAAAAGTTTTTTCATTGTTTATCTAAGTAATTTATTCTATTCTAAATTTTAATTTGACTTTGTCGAACCACTTTGTTAGGTTTGGGCAGCTTTATCCGCCTTCCGCTCCCAATCTTTTCACTTCACTACGTTGCGTAAAAAGGATTTCCGCTCAAGTCGGGCTGCGAGTGATTCTACGTTCTCAGATTGTACTTAATATTTTAAATAATATACTTAATACAATTTCGAATGCAGGTAAAATTAAACAAAATAACGACTTGCGCAATCGATTGCGCAAAATAAAAACAACGACTCTCCAAAAGCATTATTAATACTCGAAAAACAGAAAACAGTAATACGCTTTTTTCCAGATAATTCTTAATATATGATTCAAATTTCTTTAATTTGCAATGCTAAAAATAATTTCAACAATGATTATTCAACCTAGAACAAGAGGATTTATTTGTTTGACAGCACATCCGGACGGAGCGCATCAAAGCATTAAAAATCAAATAGAATATGTAAAGTCTAAAGGCGAAATCAAAAACGGACCAAAAAAAGTTTTGGTAATCGGTGCTTCTACAGGTTTCGGACTTTCTTCCAGAATCACGGCTGCTTTCGGTTCTGATGCTGCTACAGTTGGTGTTTTTTTCGAGAAACCAGCATCTGAAGGGAAAATGGGCACAGCAGGTTGGTACAATACTGCGGCTTTCGAAAAAGAAGCGCACGAAGCTGGACTTTACGCCAAAAGTATCAACGGCGATGCGTTTTCTGATGAAGTAAAAAAAGAAACAATTGAGTTGATTAAAAAAGACCTTGGTCAGGTTGATTTGGTGGTTTACAGTTTGGCTTCTCCAAGAAGAACACATCCAAAAACGGGTGTTGCTTATGCATCAGTTCTTAAGCCAATTGGTCAACCATTTACTAATAAAACGGTTGATTTTCATACAGGCGTAGTTTCTGATATCACCATTAATCCGGTTGAAAACGACGAAGATATTTCCAACACTGTTGCTGTAATGGGTGGAGAAGACTGGAAATTCTGGATAGAAGATTTGAAGGCGGCAGGTGTATTGGCAGAAGGCGTTCAAACCGTTGCTTATTCTTACATTGGTCCTGAACTGACTTTCCCAATCTACAGAAACGGAACAATCGGACAAGCGAAAAATGACTTGGAAGCTACTGTAACAGTTTTGAATGATTTATTAAAAGACCTCAACGGAAAATCCTATGTTTCGGTGAACAAGGCTTTGGTAACACAGTCCAGTTCAGCGATTCCTGTAGTTCCATTATACATTTCTTTACTTTATAAAGTGATGAAAGCAAAAGGAACGCACGAAGGAACGATTGAACAAATCCAAAGATTATTTGCTGAAAGATTATACACTGAAAATGGGAATGTTGAATTAGATTCTGCAGGAAGAATCAGAATTGATGACTGGGAAATGGCGGAAGATGTTCAGGCGGAAGTGGCTAAGCTTTGGGAACAAACTTCAACTGAAAACCTTTCCGAAATCAGTGATATCGAAGGCTACAGAAAAGAATTCTTCAATCTTTTTGGTTTCCAGTTTGACGAAATCGATTATGAGAAAGATGCGAATGAGAACGTACAAGTTCCAAGTATTGAAGCTTAAGAATAGAAATTAGAGTTTAGATGTTAGAATTTAGACTTTAATTAAAATGATAAAATAGAAACGGCTACTTTTTCAGTAGCCATTTTTTATTGTTGAGATTGAGATTTTATCTCTTTCTGTTTGACATCGTATTCGTGGAGCAGATTGTGTTCAGGCGTTTGCTCGATAGCGTGCATTATTTTGTCCAAAATTTGTGTTGCTGACTCATTATCATAATCGATATCCAAAGCTGGTTTGAACTCCATTGTAGGTTTTACACCAGTTACTTTGATTTTCAATCCTTTCTTGTCAAATGCTCTTCGGAATCCATCAATTTTAATTGGAATTACTGTTGGTCTTTGGTTTTTAATCAGCTTTGCCGTTCCTTTTCTACCTTGTGCATAAGCAGAAGTTGTACCTTGAGGAAAAGTAATCACCCAACCGTTATCCAAAGCTTTCATAATGTTTTCAACTTCGGTAAGGTCAACCATTCTGTTTACGTTTTGACCTTCAGCTCTCCAAGTTCTTTTTACTGTAACAGCACCGGCAATTTTAAAAATTCTAGCCAGAATTCCTTTATTCATTGTTTCTTCTGCAGCTACATAATAAAAATCTACTTTTGGGTTGAGAAGATAAACAGGATTTTTTATCGTATTGTGATAACCATTATTCACAGCACAAAAAGCGTGATACATCGCAGCAACATCCGCAAAATAAGTCTGATGGTTGGAAACGAAAAGAACATTGCTGTCTGGCAAATCAGAAAGATTTTCAGTTCCGGTAATTTTCAATTTATTAAAACCATTGAATCTCCTGTAGGAAACAATTCCCAAAATGAAAATAATTATCCTTTTCAGAATATAAATATTTCCAAAAGAATCGGTAAAAATATTTTTTTTTGCCATTGTTTTTTTAATTAGATTTTAAAACTAAAAATCTTTATTAATTTAATAAATTGATTAACAAATTTTCATTCCCAAACTGCGGGAATATTTGCAAAATTAAACATTTTTTAACAAGTTGCTGAATTCACTCAAAATCATTGATGTAGCTCCCCAAATGATGTAACCATTGAAATCGATTACGGGAACTTCATAACCTTTCGTGGAAGGCAAAGCCATTATTTTGGGTTGGTTAGGAAGACTCAATAAAGATGAAATCGGGAATTCAATCAATTCTACAGCTTCGGTTTCCTGTAAAAAGAATTCAGGATTTTTCTTTGTGTAAGACACAAAAGAGTGAACATAAAAATTACTTGGCGGAATATAAATCGGAGACATTTCGCGGATTATCCTCACGTAATGGTCATCAATTCCTAATTCCTCAGAAGTTTCACGTTTGGCTGTGTAAGCAAAATCTGGGTCTTCTTTTTCTCTTTTTCCACCAGGCAATGAGATTTGTCCACTGTGTCTGTCGTTTTCATTCACGCTTCTTACAATCAGAGGGAAATGCCATTCATTATTCTTAAGATAAAGTAGAATATTAACGGCTGCAAACTTTGGATTTTTAGTCAGAATATCTTCGTAACTGAAAACAGGACGATAGGGCGGAGAATAAATTTTGTGAGCATTTTCGCCCAACAATTCCGCTGCTTTGATATCTCTGAGTAAATCTTTTCCAAAAATCTGCATATCTCAAAGATAAGAAAAGTTAAAGAATTTCTTATCGTCGTTTAATATAAAAAAAGTCGCAAAGACTAACTTTACGACTTTAGAATATTATAATTTATGAATGTTTGATATAATAGCTACAAATTAATCCCACGTCCCGCGTAGAAATCTAAAACTTTGATACTGAACAGATAATTGTATTTTGCCTGCGCTACAGAACCTTGTGCGTTTGCATAGTTGTTTCTGGCAATTGTTACATCATAGATTGTAGAACGTCCGGCTTCGTAGCTTTTCTCAGCAAAATCCAAAGCTAATCTCGTGCTTTTTTCAGCTTCGATAGCAGCAACATAGATTTCATAATTAGAATCTGCATTGAACTGCGCCTGCTGAATATCCTGCTTCAACTGGAATTTCTGTTGCTCCAAATTATTTTTAGCAATGACTTCATTGATTTTTGTTTGCTCCACTTGCAGTTTTGTAATTCCTTTATTGAAAATCGGGATGTTAGCTGATAAGCTCAACTGTTGTCCAAAGTTATCTTTGTATTGTTGTGTGAAATTTCTTTCGGTTATTGCCACAGGATTTCCAGCTGCATCTACACTGTAACCAATTGTATTTTTATTCAAAAGATTGTTATAAAAACTTCCAATACCAGCAGTAGCAGATATTGTTGGATAAAAATTAGTTTTAACAACTTCAGTTTGTGCTTCAGCTGCTTTTATTCTGATTTCCGCAGCTTTCACGATTGGTTGCGATGCGTAAGCAATATTCAGAACCTCTTCTACAGATTCAGTTTGTGGTGTCAATTCATCGGGAACTGGAATGTCTACCACATCAAATGTTTTGTAATCTTGTAATTGAAGAAGCTGAGCCATTGCAAAAAGCGCTTTATCAACATTGATTTGAGCTGTTTTTACATTCTGTTTTTCTCTCGCCACAGATGCTGTTGCTTCTGCTAAAACGGTCTGAGCCGTAGTTCCAACATCTGTCGTGATTTTCGCCCGGTCATATAATCTTTGTGCATTTTCCATTGCACTTTCAGAGATTTTTTTTATTTCTCTATTCAGCATCACATTCAGATATTGCTGAGCAATTTGAAGGGAAATATTATTTTTGATGGTTTCAATATCCTGTAGACTCGCATCCACATCAAAGCTGGTTTTCTTGATGGTTTTTTCCAACCTTCCGTTATTATAAACCAAAATATTAGCCCCTAAATTGGCACCGTTATAATAACTGTCATTTCTGATACTGCTGGTTCCGACTAAGGATTGTCCAAAATTGGCGTTGTTATTAATTGTTCCGGAAACAGAAGGTAAATATTCCTTTTTTGCCATTTCCAGATTTTTTGTCTGCACATCTTTGTTGTAAGCTTGCGCTTGGATTTGCAAATTGTTTTTAATTGCATAATCCACACATTCCTGAATTGTCCATTTCTTCTGAGAAAATCCCAAAACTCCTATTGACAAAAGCGAAATACAAAAAACTTTTTTAAGCATAAAAGAAAAATTATACCCAATAAGACTCCGGAATTATAAAAATGTTACGCCAGTGATTAAATTTTTTTCAAAATTTGATTAAATAAAAAAAATCACAAAATATTTTTTCTGAATCTGTAACAATTACACATTCGGATTTACTTATATGTAAAATCCAGACAATGTCTCATCCGATTCTGAAAATAGAAGATGTCAACAAATCTTACGACACAGGTAAGAGCAAACTTCACGTGCTGAAAGGTATTAATCTTAATATCAACCAAGGCGAGTTTGTTTCTATTATGGGAAGTTCCGGTTCAGGAAAATCGACTTTGCTTAATATCATTGGGATTTTGGATGAAGCAGATAATGGGATTTATGAGCTTGATGGATTTCCTATCAAACATCTCACAGAAGTGAAAGCTGCGGAATATAGAAGTCGTTTCATTGGATTTATTTTTCAATCATTTAATTTGATTAATTATAAAACGGCATTGGAAAACGTAGCACTTCCATTATATTATCAAAACGTTTCTAGAAAGGAAAGAACAAAAAAAGCCTTAGAGTATCTTGAAAAAGTAGGATTGAAAGAATGGGCAGAACACCTTCCCAGTGAACTTTCCGGAGGACAGAAACAAAGAGTTGCCATTGCAAGAGCCTTAATCTCTGAACCAAAATTAATTCTCGCTGATGAACCAACCGGAGCTTTGGATTCCAAAACAACCCACGATATTATGAAGCTACTTCAGGAAATTAACAATGAAGGGAAAACAATTGTTGTAGTAACTCACGAGAACGATGTTGCAGCACAAACCAAAAGAAATGTTGTCCTGAAAGATGGCAGAATAGAAAGCGATGAGTATATCCAACAAATTGTTTTATAAATAAATTTAAAAGGCTTCGAGAGCCTCAGCCTGACAAAAAAATAACAATTAACAATTCATCATTAATAATTAAAGAAAATGTTTGATTTAGACCGCTGGCAAGAGATATTTAGTTCCATTCGCAGTAATGTATTGCGGACGGTGCTTTCTGGTTTTACGGTGGCATTGGGTCTTTTCATTTTCATTGTTTTATTTGGGATTGGGAACGGACTTAATAATTCCTTTGCAAAAGCATTTACAAGAGATGCAACCAATCTGATAATGGTTTGGGGTGGAAAGACAACTATTCCTTACGCTGGTTTGCAATCGGATAGGACCATTACATTTAATAATGATGATTTTGATGCAATCGTAAAAGAAAGTAGAGGAAAATTAGAGTACGCTTCACCAAGATATACGACAAATCTTACTGTGAAATATGGTAAGGAAAGTGGAAGTTATCAAATCAACGGTGTTTTGGGAGATGAAAAATTTCTCGAAAATAGAACGATGATAGACGGTCGTTACATCAATGAGCGAGATAACGAACTGAAACAAAATGTAGCATCCATTGGAAGAATGGCTTGGCGGGATTTGATTCGTGATGGTAATCCAATTGGGAAAGATTTGGAAATCAATGGAACGATGTTCAAAGTCGTTGGGGTTTTCTCTGATCCAGGAGGTGATTGGGATGAACGCCATATTTCTATTCCGCTTTCCACACTTCAACAGATGAAGAAAAGTTCGGACACCATCAGTACTGTGATGCTGGCTTATAACCCGGATATGACACCGGATGAAGGTGTAAAATATGGAGACCAACTCGAGAAAAACATTAGAGCAAGACAAAATATCTCTCCAGAAGACCAACAAGGAATCAGAGTTAGTAATAATGCTAAAAATACACAGGATTCTTTTGCTTTCTTGTTCGTGATTACTGCTGTTGTAGGATTTATCGGGCTTGGAACTTTGCTGGCGGGAATCATTGGTATTAGTAACATCATGGTTTACATCATCAAAGAAAGAACTAAGGAAATCGGAGTACGAAAAGCAATTGGTGCGAAACCAGCCGGAATTGTCGCTTTGATTTTACAGGAAAGTATTGTGATTACTGTGATTTCCGGATTCGTTGGTGTAGGATTAGGTGTTCTGGCTTTGAAATTAATTGGTAATAACCTGGAAGATTTCTTCATTACAGAACCTTCCGTAGGTTGGGGATTAATTGCTGCGGCATTTTTCTGTTTGGTACTTTCCGGGGCAATTGCAGGATTTGTTCCGGCTTACAAAGCATCGAAAATCAAACCAATCGAAGCTCTGAGAACAGATTAAGTTAATTGAGTTTGAGAATTTGAGAGAACTTGAAAATATAATATTGAAATCATTTATCAATCATCATTAATCATTTATAAACAAAAACGTGAATATACTTTTCAAAAGAGATACCTGGCAGGAGATTTATTATTCCCTTCGGAATAATAAGCTCAGAACGTTTCTCACGATGATAGGCGTGGGTTGGGGTATGTTTTTGTATGTTAGTTTGTTAGGTGCTGCAAAAGGAATGGAGAATGGTTTTAACAAATTGTTTTCCGGGCTTGCGACCAACTCGATATTCCTTTGGCCACAAAATACAAATATCCCTTACGAAGGTTTTGCGAAAGGTAGAAAAATGGATCTTCATCTGAAAGACATAGAATACATCACGAAGAAAATTCCGGAAATCGATTATATTTCGCCGCAAAGTGTACGAGGTAATTTTGGGACGCCAGGTGAGCAGATTTCCAGAAATGGAAAGAAAAATACCTATATGATAACCGGCGATTTTCCTGTTGGTAATCAGATTTCCAAGAAAAAATTATTATTCGGACGATATATTAATGATGCAGATATTCAGGCTAAAAAGAATGTGATTGTCATAGGAGAGGATATTTATAAAAATCTTTTCGATGCGAAGAAAAATGAAAATCCTATTGGGAAATCGGTCAATCTGAAAGGTATATTTTTCAATGTCATTGGTGTTTTCAGGGTTCCAAGAGGTGGTGGAATGGAGAATGATCAATCTGCTTATATTCCGTTTTCCACTTATTCCGGGATGTATAACGAAGGTGATAAAGTTGGATTTTTCGCTATTGTTGGAAAACCAAATGCTGAAGCTGCAATTGTAGAAACTAAAGTGAAAGACGAATTGAAAAAAATTAATCACGTTTCGCCGGAAGATACTAATGCATTTGGAAGCTTTAACCTTGCAAAAGAATTTAAAAAAGTAACGGGATTTTTGACCGGAATGCAATTGTTGACAATAGTTGTAGGAACATTAACGATTTTGGCTGGTGTCATTGCTATTTCAAATATCTTATTAATTACAGTAAAAGAAAGAACCAAAGAAATAGGAATTAGAAGAGCTTTGGGAGCAAAACCGGCTGAAGTTCGGAATCAGATTTTATTGGAAAGTGTTGTCATTACTTTATCATCAGGATTATTAGGATTTTTATCTGGGATTTTCCTTCTCATTATTCTGAATGTTGCAACGATGAACAATGATGCTTTCCCATTCAGCAACCCGACTGTGGATTACGGAAACGTATTTTCGGCAATGGGAATTATGATTTTCCTCGGATTGGTTATCGGATTGATTCCTGCACAAAGAGCGGTGAAAATCAAACCAATCGAAGCCTTAAGAACAGAATAAAACTAACAATTAATCATTTATAATTAAACTATATTTCTACATAATGGAAAAGGAAAAAAAGAAATTTACATTCAAAAAAGCGATTTCCATATTTTTGGGATTACTTTTCGTGGTAGCTTTGGTTGGCGGAATCGGTTATCTTATCAAGTCCAATTCGGCTGAGAACGAAGTTTTCCTGACCAGAAAGCCTAGCATCAAAAATCTGGATGACAAAGTGATGGCCACAGGGAAAATAGAACCTCGTGAAGAAATCGAAATCAAACCAAACATTGCAGGAATTATCCAAAGCATCAATGTAGACGAAGGTGATAAAGTGCAAGCCGGACAATTGATAGCAACAATAAGAATTGTTCCTAATATCACGGAAGTGAACAACGCTACGATGCAGGTCAGTAATTCGCAAATTCAATTGACGAATGCAAAAGTCAATGTTGACAATCAGCAGAAGCAATACGAAATGCAGGCGAAATTGTACAAACAAGGTGTGATTTCTAAGCAGGAATACATCACGGCTCAGCAACAATTGGAAACGACGGTTCAACAACAGAAATTAGCCGTACAACAGCTGAATGCAGCTCAAAAGCAATTACAGATCGTAAGAACCGGCGCTACACCAGAATTGCAAAGTATGGCAACCACTCAAGTCCGTGCAAAAGCGGCGGGAACGGTGCTTACAATCCCTGTAAAAGTAGGAAGTCAGGTTATCGAAGCTAACTCTTTCAACGCTGGAACAACAATCTGTTCTATCGCAGACCTTAATTCATTGATTTTTAAAGGTAATATCGATGAAGCACAAGCTGGAAAATTGAAACAAGGAATGGATATGAGTGTGGTAATCGGTGCTTTGCAAAACAAATCTTTCCCTGGAAAATTAACTTTGATTGCTCCAAAAGGAACTGAGGAAAGCGGAACAATCAAATTTGCTGTGGAAGGAGATGTGTTCAATAAAACTGGAGAATACATCAGAGCAGGTTTCAGTGCAAACGGAGAAATCTTATTGAGTTCTAAGAAAAATGCATTACTTTTGGATGAGTCACTGATCCAGTATGAAAAGGGTAACAACAAATCCTTTGTAGAAGTAAAACAACCGAATGGTGGTTTTAAAAAAGTATATGTTAAGTTAGGTTCAAGTGATGGAATCAATGTTCAAATTCTTTCAGGAATAGACAAAAATGCTGAGGTAAAAGTTTGGAATCCTTCTGATAAGGATAAAGAAGAACTGAAGGAACAAAAGAAATAATAGACCTTTAATTATAATTGTTAAAAGAATCCGTCTCGTTTTTATAGCGAGACGGATTTTTTTATTATTAATGCCAAAACAAAAATCCTGCAAAATCAAAATAATTTGCAGGATTTTTCAGTTTATGTAGAGAGCAATTCTTACATTGGTCCTTGCTCATCACCGCCAGTTGCATTGGAGTTGATGTCTTTTTTACGCTTCGGTTGCTCTACTTTTTCACCCTGTTTGAATTTGTAAGTGAAAGAAAGTGCAAACTGTCTTGGCTGCCATTGCATATAATTTTCTGAAGTGAAATCACCATTATAATTTACCATTCTCATTGCTCTTGTATTGAAAACATCCTGAATGTTGAAAGAGATTGTTCCGTTTCCACTTAAAACTGTTTTAGAGGCACCAAAGTTAACGGCATACATAGATTGTCTATCTTGGCTAGCTGTTTTTCTAGGTCCGCCATAGAATCCTTGTACTTGGAAACTCAATGTTTTATCCAATTTGAAAGTAGAAGTTAATCTGGATCTCATAGAAACTCCTTTTCCTTCAAAAGATAGTGGCTGTCTCATTGGAACATCCGTAGTAAAATAGGTTCCTGTTGTACTATAACGGAATCCATCTACGTTCCCTAAGAATTTTAGCCATTTGGTAGCATCCCAAGTGAAGTTGACTTCCAAACCTATTCTGTCATCGGTTCCTACATTGACTGGCTTTGTATGAACAACGATTTGATCTTCGTCATTGATTTTTTCTAGCTGACTATAGGTAATCGTTTTTACATCATCTGTCTGATGTCTGTAATAAAGAGTAGGGTTGATAGTAAAACTCTTTTTAGAAATACTATAACCTACTTCGTAAGCATCGACATAAGATGGGTTAAGATCTATGTTACCATCAAAGATGTTTAGGTTATTATTGTAATTCGGATTTGGAATCATAAAGAAAGAACGTGGTCTATCAATTCTTCTCGAATAATTTACAAGGAACTGGTTGTCTTTAGAAATCTCGTAACTCAAGAAAACACTTGGGAAAAGATTATTGTAATTTTTCTTTCTGTTATCTACCGGGTTGGTTCCTAGTAAGTTGTGGTAGTCAATGGTTATATTGGATAATTCATCTCTCAATCCAACTTGGTAACCTAATTTTCCAATTTTACTTTTGAACTGAAGATAAAATGCATTAAACATTTCCTTATAATTGGCAGTGTAAGAATACAAGCCTAAATAAACTAAATCAGGATTTTTACCAGTACTTTCCTCAACCATATTATTGTAATCATTCTCATTAACATCCAGTCTGTAACCTGCACTCAAACTAGAGTATTCACCAATTGGTAATTCATAATCCGCTTTTCCAACCAACGTTTTATTGATTGTTTTTTGATTGATGATGTTCAATAGATTGAAAGCACTATTTTTCGTTTCATCAATTCCGGTAAAGTTATTAGATCTGTTTCTTTGAAGACTTAATGCTAAGGAAATATTTTGTCCTTTATCATCAAACTTGTGATCCAATCCAAAATCTCCTTGAAAAGCCAGATTGGAGTTTCTTCCAGTATTTAATCTTTGAGTAAAAATAGGTGACGCTCCAAAAAATTGTTCATCAATATTGGTATATCCATTACTGTCATTGTTAAAAGTTCTCACAGTACCAGAAGCATTGACAGATGTTTTTTCGTTAATATCATAGAGTAATCCTGTGGTAGCATTGTAGTTTTCACCTTTACTTTTCGTAATTGCATTAGAATATCTGCTGGAAAGGTCGCCAGTTTCACCATCGAAATAATTAATAGTATTTCTGTTCGTATTTTTAGTTTCTCGATAGCCGCCACCGCCATTTATAAAAACTGTCAAGTCACCTTTTCTCCAACTAAGATTGGTGTTAAGATTGGTCTGTGGAAGATAACCCAAAGTTCCAGTGGCACTTCCGTTAAATCCGGCTTTTTTACTTTTCTTAAGGATAATATTCAGAATACCGGCAGTTCCACTTGCTTCAAATTTTGAAGATGGGTTGGTAATCACTTCGATTTTTTCGATTTGATCTGCAGGGATACTTTTTAAAGCATTTGCCCCGTCATCAATTCCTAAAAGGGCAGAAGGTTTTCCGTTAATTAGAAATTTAACATTACTACTTCCCCTCATAGAAACGGATCCATCTGTGCCAACTTCTACTGAAGGGACGTTTGATAGTACATCTTGTAAACTTCCTCCTTTACTAACAATGTCCTGCGAAGGATCATAAGTTTTTTTATCCAATTCAACCTTGTAAGGTTTTGTTGATTGTGCAGTAATTACAACGCCTTGGATGTCGGTTGTATTATTAAGATTGGCTTTTCCGTCAGAAACAACAACGAAAGGTGCAATGGCGCCAGCTTTTTCAACTCTGATTGTTTGTGTGAATTTTTTATAATCAACCGCTTCAATACTTACATCATAGCTTCCTGGAGCTAGATCTAATTTATAATTTCCGTCAGCATCTGCCAGTGCAGCATCACTCAATTGAGAATTTTGTTGATTTTTAAAAGTTATAGATGCATATCCAACACCGCCATTTGTATCTTTTACGTTTCCAGAAATAGTCACTTTTTGCTGAGCCATTATAAAACTCGCAGCTCCAATGATTAAGGCTAACCCAAAGAATTTTTTCTGAAATACACTTACAATTTCCGTTCGTTCCATTATTGTTTATTTTTCGCTTTTTCTCTTTATTTTATTTGTTTGCTGTTCAGCCAGTCTTGATAGGCTTTTGCATTCTTGGCGTGTTCCGCATCATTATCTGTGAATTTATGATAACCAAATCTCGCAGGATCGGCGCACATAAAAATGTAGTTGTTTTTTTCTGCGTCCAAAACTGCGTTCAATGAGTTTTTGTCTACAATACAAATGGGGCCTGGCGGAATTCCCTTGTTCGCATAAGTGTTATAAGGAGAAGGTTCTTTAAGGTGTTTGTAATAAACTCTCTTAATTTGTTGAGTGAAATTACTCGCTTTGTTAACTGCATAAATAACCGTCGGGTCACTCTGCAACTTCATTCCTTTCTTATAACGATTGATGTAAAGTCCGGCAATTGTTCTTTGTTCATCAGGTTTTCCACCAGATTCTTTGTAAACGATAGAAGCTAATGCGTAGATTTGATCTCTGGTTAATCCGGATTGTTTTTCTTTTTCGATTTTGTCAGCTGTCCAAAAATCTTTATAATCTGATTCAAATTTGTTGAAAAATTCTTTTGGTGTTACTGTCCAGAAAAAATCATAAGTGTTGTTAAAGAAATATTTCTTAAGATCCTCTGCGTTTTTGTAACCTTTGCTGATAGCGATTTCGTTCAGTTGATTAGCAAATTTCAAAGAATCAACTTCTGTCTTTTTGGTAACTCTTCCAATCATCTGGTAAACATCATCGAAATCTTTAATCCTGAAAGAATTAGGCGTTTGATTTCCCGCAAGAATCATATTGGCAATTTCGCGGTTGTTCATTCCGGATTTCAGTTCGTATCGGCCGGGTTTGTAATTGTCTTTAAGGTTTTTATCGTCAGCAATACTTGCAAAGTTGTCCCGATTTTTAACGAAAGGAGAAATAGAATCCAGAATTTGTTTATAAGAAGAATGATGCGGAATCAAAACAAATCCTTCTTTTTTCACATTATTTCTAAGATATTTATTATAAAATTTCAATCCAAAGAACCCCAGGATTGCTACAAATACAATAGATATGACAAGAATTATTTTTTTCATAGTTTTAAATTCTCAGGCTTTTATAAATTAGTATCTCCTTTAAAAACCTGAACTGCTGGACCTTCTAACCAAATATTTTTGAACCCGTCTCCATCTTTTTCGGCATAAACTTTTAAATTGCCGCCCATTACTTTAATTCCAACAAACGTTTGATTATTATTTTTCATAAAAGTTAAAGCAGCTGCCGTAACACCAGTTCCGCAACTGTAAGTTTCATCTTCAACGCCCCGCTCATAAGTTCTCACAAAAAGTTCCTTGTCGGACAATTTTTCTACGAAGTTGACATTGATTCCTTCCTGCTTATAAGTTTCAGAATTTCGGATTTCGTTACCGTTTTTGTAAACATTATAATTATTTAACATTTCCACGTACTTAACATAATGTGGCGATCCTGTATTCAAAACGAAGTCATTTCCGTCAGTATCTATGGTTTTTACATCACCCATTTTTAATTTGATAATGCCGTTTTTGATTTCTGCCTCGTGGATTCCATCGATGGCAATAAAAGTTGTCTTATCTTCAATAATATCTAAAAAATGAGCAAATGCAACCGAACAGCGGGCGCCATTTCCGCAAAAACTTTTAGACCCATCAGAATTATAATAATCCACTTCAAAATCAACACCTTCTGCGGAATTAATTTTAATTAATCCGTCTGCGCCAATCCCGAATCTGCGGTCGCAAAGTTTCTGTATGTTTTCGATAGAAAGATCATCCCACTCCCCTAAACGGTTGTCTATCATCACAAAATCATTTCCTGTTCCTTGATATTTATAAAATTTCATTATTTATTTATCTGATTTTTAATTGTTTATTGTGATTTTTCTATTCCAAAATCAAGCCAGTAAAAGTACTCAATTTATCAGGATTTCAATCTTGATATTTGTTATTTAAATTCGCTCTAAATCTCAAAAGAATTCCATTCAAAATAATAGAAATTCTCAATCTCTTCATATTAATATTTTTTAATAATATATAGCTATCTTTGTTCATTGAAAAATGAAAGAAGACCAGTTACTCGCTCTCATCATAAAGGCTAGAGATAAAAATCAAAAGGCTCAGACACAGCTTATTAATCTATTTTGGGTTGATGTTTTTTCTTTTGTGATGAATAGAGTGAAGGATGAGAATGATGCAGATGAAATTACGGTTTCGGTGTTTTCAAAAGTTCTTAACAAGCTGGATTTATTTGATCCTAATTTCCAATTCAAAACGTGGATTCTGACAATTGCTCAAAATACAATCATCGATTTTTGGAGAAAGAAAAACAGAGAAAATGAGGATGCAAGTGATGGCTTGGAAAATGTAAAGAACGAATTTGCAAGGTCGCCGGAAGAATTGCTGATTTCTGAAGAAGACCAGCAAAAAATCATCAAAATCATAGAAACAATGGATGCTAAAAATCAGGACATTATTCGCCTAAGATTTTTTGAAGAAAAAAGCATCAAAGAAATATCGGAAGAACTCAATCTTTCCGTAGCCAATACAAAAGTAAGAATAATGAGAGCTAAGAAAATCCTGGCCGAATTATTAAAAGAAGACGAAACGGATTTTTAATTTCAAAAAATCGAAATGGAAGAAACATTGACTCAAAAACCCAAATGGATTCGTGTAAAATTGCCAACTGGTAAGAATTACCGAGAACTAAGAAATTTGGTTGATAAATATAAACTCAACACGATTTGCCAAAGTGGGAGCTGCCCCAATATGGGCGAATGTTGGGGAGAAGGAACAGCAACCTTTATGATTCTGGGAAATATCTGTACCAGAAGTTGTGGTTTCTGCGGTGTGAAAACCGGAAAACCAATGGATGTCAATTGGGATGAACCGGAAAAAGTAGCACGTTCTATCAAATTAATGAAGATCAAACATGCTGTATTGACTTCGGTGGATAGAGATGATTTGAAAGATATGGGCTCCATTCTTTGGGCTGAAACAGTGAATGCTGTTCGTAGAATCTCTCCGGGAACAACTATGGAGACTCTGATTCCCGATTTTCAAGGTGTGACAAAACATCTTGACAGATTGGTCGAAGTAGCTCCAGAAGTGATTTCTCACAATATGGAAACTGTAAAACGTTTGACAAGAGAAGTGAGAATTCAGGCAAAATATGAACGTAGTTTGGAAGTTTTGAGATATCTTAAAGAAGCTGGGCAAAACCGTACAAAAACCGGAGTAATGCTTGGTTTGGGAGAAACTAAAGATGAGGTTTTCCAAACAATCGAGGATATCAGAAATGCAAACGTGGATGTCATTACACTTGGGCAATATCTTCAACCGACTAAAAAACATCTTCCTGTGAAAAGTTTCATTACGCCAGAGGAATTTGATGAATTCGGAGATTTTGCAAGAAGCTTAGGTTTCCGTCACGTGGAAAGTTCGCCTTTGGTGAGGAGTTCTTATCACGCAGAGAAACATATTCACTAAGAATTTGTTTCGATATAAAAATAAAAAAAGACTCCTATATGGAGTCTTTTGCTTTTGGTTCTACTGGTTGTATTTTATCAGTTTGATTCATTTGTTCTACTTGTTGCGGAATAAACATCATATATGCGAAATATCCTAAAAGGAAAAGTACGATAATGATTATAATTGCCATCATTGGACCTTTGTTGGTTTCGCTGTCTGGTTTTGGGATGTCTGGTCTCATAATTTATTATTTTCGTTAATATATCAAAACTGATGCCTTATTATTTTGAGCTTTATCGATTTGTTATTTGATGTAATTTTATTTTTAATAATAAAAAATTAAGGGATGATGTTGTGAATTTTTATAATTATTTGAAATTAACCCTATATATTTGCAGGGTTAAAATTTAAAATATGAAAATTGAAAAACGCTGGATAATATCATTTGTGGTAATAAGTCTTATTTCAATTACTGCTTTGTTCTGGCCGGAACAGACTTCTTTACCAAAACCTGGAACTTTTCTTGGAGAAGATAATATTGTAGGTTCTGATGTGGCTTGGATTCTTGCTTCTTCCGGATTGGTTTTATTAATGACACCTGGGCTTTCTTTCTTTTACGGTGGAATGGTTGGGAAAAAGAACGTCATTTCTACAATGTTACAAAGTTTTATTGCACTCGGAGTTATAAGTATTCTTTGGGTTGTTGTAGGATTTAGCTTGTCGTTTGGTGATTCAATCGGGATTACGATTAATGGAGAACATTATGGTTTGATTGGAAATCCGACATCCTATTTGTTTTTTAATAACGTTGGTGTTTTTCCTCACAGCCAGATGGCTTCAACAATTCCATTTATTTTGTTCGCAATGTTTCAAATGAAATTTGCTGTGATTACGCCAGCTTTGATAACCGGTTCATTCGCAGAGAGAGTTAGGTTTATTTCTTACTTGCTGTTTATGGTCTTGTTTAGTCTAATTATCTATACACCGCTTTGTCATATGGTTTGGCATCCGGAAGGTTTATTGAACAAATATTTTGGAGTTAAGGATTTTGCTGGAGGAACGGTAGTTCATATGAGCGCAGGATTCGCAGCTTTGGCTGGCGCAATGATGATTGGAAACCGTAAAAATCCGCATCACGAACCTTCTAATATTCCGTTTGTGATTCTCGGAACAGGAATGCTTTGGTTTGGCTGGTTTGGTTTCAATGCAGGTTCAGCTTTGTCGGCTAATGCAACCGCTGCGATGGCTTTTGGAACGACAACGGTAGCTTCGGCAACTGCAATGCTGACTTGGATTTTCTTTGATAGGGTTAATGGTCGCAAAGTTTCCGCTTTAGGCGCTTGTATTGGGGCGGTTGTTGGGTTGGTTGCGATTACGCCGGCTGCAGGATTTGTGACAATTCCGCACGCTATTTTTATCGGATTTATTTCAGCTATTGTTTCCAACCTGATGTGCAACTGGAAAAGACTAAAAAAAGTAGATGATACTTTGGATGTTTTTGCTTGTCACGGCGTTGGTGGAATTATGGGAATGATTCTGACAGCAATGTTGGCTCAGGGTGAAAATGCAAGTCTGCTTCACGGCGGATTTGAAGTGTTTGCTCATCATATGATGGCGTTGGTTTTAGTTTCCGCATTTACATTTTTAGGATCTCTGATTTTATATAAATTGACAGATTTAATAATTCCGCTCAGAGTTGCAGAAGATTCCGAAAATATAGGTTTGGATTTGTCTCAACACGATGAGACTTGCATATAATAAGGTTTTTGATTTTGTTTAAGATGCCTCATTTGTTTTTAACAGTGAGGCTCTTTTTTTTATTTCTTAGAACAAATCAAAATATGTTCGTTTTCACTTAAGCCAAAAAAATCATTTTTTGGGAAAGTTTGAACATCAACCAAAAATCCACTTTTCTCCAAACGTTCTTTCAAGCCGTTGATAGAATAGATACGCACGTGATCGTCTTGTCCAAAATGTTTTAAACGATCTTCCTTGGTTTTGATAGAAAAATCCTCATAAGTGTCTCCATCTTTAAAAGGTGTTTGGATGAGGCAAGTTCCATCAGCTTTTAAAACTCGGAACAATTCATTCATTGCTTGTTGGTCAGAATCGATGTGTTCTAAAATATGATAGCAAATAATCAAATCAAAGCTTTCAGGTTCTGCAGCAATATTGGTGATGTCAAAACGATAATCGGCTAGAAATTCATTCTCAAAATCGGTAGAAAAATAAGTAATGTTTTTATTTTTTTTGAGATTCCTGTAAATCGCTCTGGAAGGTGAAAAATCTAGAATTTTAATTTCAGGTTTTAAGTATTTTTCATTCAGAAGTTTCCAAAGCCGTCTCGTTCTTGGCAAGCTGCCACAGACAGGACAAACCAAATTGCCATTTTCTACCAATACAAAATCTTTCAAGTGCTTGTTGCAAATATTACACTCGCAATTTTCACCTTTGTAAAGTGGATAAATCAGCGAACGCAACAGAACCTCATTTTCAAAAAGAAATTTTTGAGGCATAATATTTTTGACGACTTTTTTTAAAGTTTTGTACATCCGGAATAAAAAATGAACTGCAAGATAATAAACCTCCTCTATATTTAGGCGCTTTCCATAAGATTTTCTAAATTCGTGTCTTAAAATTTTTAAAATGACGAAATTCGGAGTTGATGCGGCCAGTTTTTATGTGCCTTCTTTATATTTAGAAATCAAAGACCTTGCAGAGAAAAGAGGAATAGAACCAGCAAAATTGGAAAAAGGTTTGGGCTTACAAAAAATGGCTTTACCCGATGTTCACGAGGATGCAGCAACTTTCGCAGCGGAAGCTTTGCTTAAATTAATTCAAGATTATAACATCAATCCGAAAGAAATATCGAGAGTTTATCTCGGAACTGAAAGCGCATTGGATGCTGCAAAGCCAACCGCAACTTACGCCGTTCAAATGGTAGAAGAATTCTTAACCGAAGAATTTGGGGAAAGAAGTTTCAAAAATTGTGACGTTGTTGATATGACTTTTGCCTGCGTTGGCGCTGTTGACGCACTTCATAATTCATTGGATTTTGTGAGAGCAAATCCGACTAAAAAAGCAATTGTCATTGCCAGTGATTATGCAAAATATGAGTTAGCTTCTTCCGGAGAATATACGCAAGGTGGCGGCGCAGTTGCATTATTGGTTTCAGCAAATCCGAAATTGATTGAAATTGATAATAATTGGGGCGTTGCAACAGAGAGTGTTTTTGATTTCTTCAAACCAAGACGTCATCATTCCAAATCTGAATTGACTTCTGCTCCAGAAAATTATCCGGACAAAATTGAAGTGTTTACAGACGAACCTGTTTTCGATGGTCAATATTCTAATCAATGTTATCAGGACAGGATCCGCGAAGCTTATCAGCATTATAAAGAACAGACTTTTACTGTTAGACCTTACGAAGATTGGAGGTATTTGATTTTCCATTTGCCTTATGCATTTCACGGGAAAAGAGTTTTCACCGAGATTTATAGTTTAGAAAATAATCTTGATTTTTCTGATGCCGAGAAACAAAAAGCCATTGCAAAATCTGAAGATTATATCAACTTTATCAATGAAAAAATTGAGAAATCTCAACGCGCTTCTTCCGAAATTGGAAATATGTACACGGCTTCTATTTTTATGGCACTGTTGTCTGCACTACAAACTTCGTTTAACGAAAATGAAGATTTAACAGAAAAAGAAATTGGTTTCTTGGCTTACGGAAGTGGTTCCAAATCAAAAGTATTTGTAGGAAAAATTTCTCCAGAATGGAAATCTATTGTAGAAAAATGGAACGTTTTCGAAAGCTTGAAAAACAGATTAGCAATTGATTTCGAAACTTACGAGAAGTTGCACCGCAAACAATTGGATTCTTCTGTAAATCCAGATTATAAAGGATTCGGATTGATAAAAATTGAGAAAGAAAGTCCTGTTCTAAAGGGCGCGAGATATTATTCTTATCAAAAATAAGATTCTTACAATAATTATGAAAAAGCGAAGACGAGCAAATGATGTATTTGCTCGTCTTCTTTTGAAAATCTATAACTAACTACTAACTTAATTCAAAATAATTTTTTGGTCTGAAAGATTTTTGGTGTTACACCTTCCATTTGTTTGAAAACCCGGATGAAATAATTAGTATCCGAAAATCCTGTACTGAAAGCGGTCTCACTTACCGAACTGTTATGAATCAGCATTTCTTTCGCTCTCTTGATTCTCTCCTGAATAATAAACTCATTAGGAGAAATCCCCAATTCTTCCTTGAACATCTTGAAAAAATTCGATTTGCTGACATAAGCCATTTTTGCAATCGCATCAATCGATAATTTCTGATGAAGATTTTTCTTGATGTAATCTGCAACAAAACCAATTCTTGATTTATTTTTCAAAGTGTTTTTCTCTACCAGATTTCTCGCCTGAGTCTGCATCAATCTTATCAAAAGCTCTTTCAAAGCAAAATCTGCAATTACATCTTTATAAGAATTATCGTCCATTGCAATTCTCATAATATTATTAGTTGCGGAAGCTAGAGCTTTACTATTGAGTAGATAAAATTCTTCCAAAGAAATATTCCATTGCGAAGAATCATCCACTTTTTTTGCATTGAAATTCAAAAGGTCAAGCGATTCCTGGACAAATTCGGGATTCAAAGTCAATGAAATACACTGCGAAGCATCTTTATCGGCATCAGGAAAATCAATAACCATTGTTTCTCCGGGAGCGACCAAAACACTTTCTCCAGGCAGATATTCGAAGTAGTTACTCTTATCCTGAAGCTTCATCCACTTCTTTCCTCTCAACATTCCAGTAAACGCCAAATGCTCAAAATGCAATTTCACATCATAAGCACTCTTATGCGTTTCATAGATACTGAATTCACAATTATTTAAACTGAACTTGGTCTGATTTTCCACCAATGTGTTCAGTTTATTTTCCTTTGTCAGATTAGGTTTGTTAAGATGAAAATGATTTGGATTCATTAATCAAGATTTTTATAACATCTTGTTTCTCAAATATAATAATTTTAGGAACACAGCCCAACATAATTTTTTCTTAATGAAATGATAAAGAATCTTAAAAATAGGATTTTACTATTTTTTTGGAGAATTGTGCTATTCTGTTAACTAAATATGGAATTAACTTAGCTTTAATCAAATGTTAACTGATTATTAATAACAAAACAAATATTATTATGAGCACAACACTAGAACAACAAAACTCGACCACTTTAGCTTGGCCAGAATTCAAAGCTAAATATGATAATTACATCGGTGGAAAATTTGTACCATCAGCTGGCGGACAATATTTCGATGTAGTTTCTCCGATTAATGGAAAAGTATTCACACAGGCTGCACATTCTAACAAAGAAGATTTGGAAAATGCTGTGAATGCGGCATCAGAAGCCTTCAAAACTTGGAAAGATACTTCTCCAACAGAACGGAGTATTATCCTGAACAAAATTGCAGACAGGATTGAGGAAAATCTGGAATATATCGCAACTGTAGAAACAATTGACAACGGAAAAGCAGTAAGAGAAACTTTAGCTGCGGATATTCCTTTGGCGATTGACCATTTCAGATATTTTGCTTCGGTAATTAGAGCAGAAGAAGGTTCGCATAACGAGTTGGATAAAGATACAGTTTCATTAATTGTTCACGAACCACTTGGGGTAATCGCGCAAATCATCCCTTGGAATTTCCCCATTCTAATGGCAGTCTGGAAGCTCGCTCCAGCTTTGGCAGCAGGTAACTGCGTCGTTCTGAAACCGGCGGAAAGTACACCAATCTCAATTATGGTTTTAATGGAACTGATTGGAGATTTGCTTCCGGCAGGTGTTGTAAATATTGTTAATGGTTTCGGAGCAGAATTAGGAAGAGCATTGGTAACCAATCCAAAAGTGAACAAAGCAGCTTTCACAGGTTCTACAGCAACAGGTCGTTTGGTGATGCAATATGCGACAGAAAATATCATTCCTGTGACATTGGAATTAGGAGGGAAGTCGCCTAATATTTTCTTCAATTCTGTAATGGACGCAGACGACGAATTCTTGGATAAAGCAATCGAAGGAGCAGTCCTTTTCGCATTGAATCAAGGTGAAATCTGTACTTGTCCTTCAAGATTGTTAGTTCAGGAAGATATTGCAGATGCGTTTATAGCAAAAGTAATCGAAAGAACTGAGGCTATAAAAGTTGGAAATCCATTAGACAAAACAGTAATGATGGGAGCACAGGCTTCTAAAATCCAAAAAGATAAAATCGAAGGTTATTTGAAACTGGGTAAAGAAGAAGGCGCAGAAGTTTTGACAGGAGGAGAAGCTAACCACATCGAAGGATTGGAAGACGGTTACTATATCAAGCCAACCATTTTCAAAGGAAACAACAGAATGAGAATCTTCCAGGAAGAGATTTTCGGACCTGTAGTGGCGTTCACTACTTTTAAAGATGAAGCAGAAGCTTTAGAAATTGCGAATGACACAATTTATGGTCTAGGAGCCGGAGTTTGGACGAGAGATGCGCATCAGTTGTATCAGATTCCTCGCCACGTGCAGGCTGGTAGAGTTTGGGTGAATCAATACCACGCTTACCCTGCTGGAGCACCTTTCGGAGGTTACAAGCAGTCTGGAGTTGGTAGAGAAAATCATAAAATGATGCTCGACCACTACCGTCAAACCAAAAATATGCTGATATCCTACAACAAAAATAAACTAGGATTCTTCTAACCGATTTAAAATTATTTTTCTCGCTGATTTTACAGATTTAGCAAATTAATAGGTTATATAATCAGCTTGATTTGTTTAATCTGCGAGAAACTATAAAAATAGTTGTGTTTTTAATGGCGTGCCCGTTGCCTTGGCTTGGTCCGAGACTACGGTCGGGCTTTTCAGGGCTACACTTCGTTTCGGTACTCCGCTTCGCTCCGTACTCTCGCTATAGGCGAGACCCTTACAATCCCTCACGCAGATGACACATTAGACAGACATTGGAACATCAAATAACAATAAAAACAATAATATTAACCATATAAAAAGTAAATTATGATTCCAAAAACAATGAAAGCGGCAGTTGTACAAGGTTATGGCGAGCCATTGAAAATTATGGAAGTTCCGGTAAAAACTCCCGGACGTTATGAAGTATTAGTAAAAGTAATTGCCTGTGGCGTTTGCCATACAGACTTACACGCTGTAGACGGTGATTGGCCTGCAAAACCAAAAATGCCATTGATTCCAGGACACGAAGGTGTAGGGATTGTTGTGGCTTGCGGACCAGAAGCGATGGTGAAAGAGGGCGATGCAGTTGGAGTTCCTTGGTTGTATTCGGCTTGTGGATGCTGCGATTATTGTATCACGGGATGGGAAACATTGTGTGAAGCTCAGCAAAATGGAGGCTACAGCGTAGATGGCGGATTTGCAGAATATGTGATTGCAGACTCCAGATATGTAGGACATCTGAAGTCAAATGTTAACTTCCTTGAAATTGCTCCGATTCTTTGCGCTGGAGTTACAGTTTACAAAGGTCTTAAAGAAACTGAAACAAAACCAGGAGAATGGGTAGCTATTTCCGGAATCGGTGGATTAGGACACGTTGCAGTTCAGTATGCAAAAGCTATGGGAATGCACGTTGCAGCGATAGATGTTGCGGATGATAAATTAGAATTGGCAAAAAAATTAGGTGCGGATTTGGTTGTGAATGCGAAAGAAACCGACCCGGGAACATATCTTCACAAAGAAGTTGGAGGAATGCACGGTGCTTTGATTACCGCTGTTTCTCCAATTGCTTTCAAGCAGGGAATAGATGTTCTCAGAAGAAAAGGTACGATTGCACTCAATGGTCTGCCACCAGGTTCTTTCCCATTACCAATTTTCGAAACGGTTCTTAAGAGAATTACCGTGAGAGGTTCTATTGTTGGAACCAGAAAAGATTTACAGGAAGCATTGGATTTTGCGAACGAAGGTTTGGTAAAAGCAACAGTAACTTCTGCAAAACTGGAAGATATTAATGAAGTATTTGACAAAATGAAAGCCGGACAAATCGACGGACGTATTGTTTTGGATATTGCTGGACAAAATTAATTTATTGTTATTTGTGTTTTTGAGCCCGGCAAATTTTGTTTGTCGGGTTTTTAATTAAATTTAAAAGAAATGTTTTTATAATCGCAAAGGTGCAAAAATGGTTAACTTATTGATGCTTTTAAGTCGCAAAGTATTAGAGTGGTATAATAAATCTTCGATTTTTACGACTTGAAACAGTTTAAAAGACAAATTAAAATTGCGCCTTTGCGTTTAAAATAATAATTAAAAAAGAAAAAATATGGAAACCAAAGATAAAATCGCAAGACTTTCCGTAACCGAAAAAGCTTTGGAAGTCATTTGGGAATTGGAAAAAAAACACGGCGAACTGATGTTCTACCAAGCTGGCGGTTGTTGCGAAGGAACCCAGCCGCAATGTTTCGAAAAAGGTGGCTATTTTCCGAGAATGAATGACGCTATGATTGGAACTATCAATGGACACGAGTTTTGGATAGACCGCGACCTTTTTGAATACTGGAAATATTCGCATTTTACATTGGACGTTTTGGAAGGTTGGGGACCTGGCGGATTTTCTCTGGAAACGCCTTTGGGGAAAACATTCAAAGTTCATTACAGGTTGTTCACGCCGGAAGAATTGGAAAATCTGGAGCCCGTGAAAAGAAGTGAATAGAATGTAAAATCGTACATAGCCCCGATAGGAACGGCATCCTTTTTTGTTTTCTTGATTCTCGTTTCAATCGGATGAGAAAGGTTGTGAAAACAAAAAAGATATAGTGGACAGCGGGATTAAGCTCCTAAAAAAATTAAACAACTTCGGTTTTCACAAACTTCGAAACAATCATTGATGCCAAAATATTCCCGACGGAGTTCAGAACCGTTGCCAACGGGTCAACCAAAGTCCCAATAATGATGACTGCAGGAACAACATCAGGCGGAATTTTGTAAACCGAAATCATCAACATTTCTCCGATGTAACCACCATTCGGGATTCCGCCAGCGACCGCACTTACGAAAACTGTGATTCCCAAAGCCATTATAAGATTCATTGGTTCGAAGAAATTCCAGCCGAGTAACTGAAATGCCACATAAATTTTGATAATTGATGAAATGGAGGAACCGTTTTTGTGGATCGTAGTTCCAATCGGAATCGCGACGTTGGCGATGGATGCAGAAACGCCCATTCTTTTGGCAGATTCGATGGCTACTGGCATTGTTGCCAAACTGCTACACGTGCTTATGGCTGTTGCAGTCGGCAAAAGACTTTCTTTCCAAAAGGCTTTGACACCTTTTCCACCTTTCCAAACGAAGGCGTAAAGACTGAAAAATACAATGAAATAAATGGTTCCGGAAATGTAATAAAGTCCCAAAGGTTTAGCGTAAAATCCGAAAAGCTGAGGTCCAATTGTTCCGACTTGATACGCAAAATAAGCGCCTAATCCTACGGGCGCAACTTTCATTATTAATAGTAAAAGCTGTTTCATCACTTCGTTTCCGGAGAGGATGAAGTTTTGAAATGCCTTTCCCATTTCGCCAGATTTTCTGATGGAAATCCCAACTAAAAAAGAAAAGACCAAAAGTGCAAGCATATTCTGTCTCGAGAACAAATGATAGAACTCACTGACAGTGAAAAATCCTACAATCTGGTCATTGATATTGGCATTATTCTGAAGATTTTCTGATATGGTTTCGCTGATGTTTTTCGGGGTTTCGGTTGGGAAAAAATAAACCATTATGATGCAAAACGTGGCTGAAATCAAAATAAAACTCAGAAAAGTCAAAGCCATTGTTCCGATGATTTTGCCCAATTGACTTTGTTTTTCAATTCCTGATATAGCAGAAACAATTGCAAAAAACACTAATGGAATAACCGTTACGAATAACAAATTCAAAAAAATGTCGCCAATTGGTTTCAAGTAAGTTACAAAATCAGGAGCAAAAATCCCGACGAGACTTCCAATGAAAATCCCGATGAGAAGCAGAATAATGTTGCTGTAGTTGTTCCAGAAAGATGATTTCATTCCCCAATTTTAATCAAAGATAATTATAAAATTGTTTGGAAATCCAATTGAGTTTCCTGACTGGAGAATTAATGAAAATTCGACTGTTGTGTGACTATTAAATAATCTTTTAAAACCTGCATTTGGTCTTTATTTCCTTTTGCGATTCGGTTTTTGCGGCTCACGACATTATTGTAGATTTTGTTGATGAATCTTTTGGTATTTGGAAAGACGCTTTTTCCGAAAACTTTTGGGATTTCCAACCTTTTGCAAACCGCATCATCGAGTAGAAACCACGTGCAACTAATGTGAAGAAACCGTAACATTTTTTTCTGAAAACCATATTTTAGAATTGGATTTTCCAAAGATTCGTTCAACAGAGAATGTGCCAGCAAAATCGAATCTTTATCAGAAGGTGGCTGGATGGCTGTCCAGAGATAAAAATATTCGGTTGCCTGTTTTTTGTCGTCTGGCAGAAGGTCTTCCGGAATTCCCAAAAGATAGCCCACGTATTTCCAAAGATGAAAAAGGCCTCTTTCTTCCTCATCAGAAATCGTATTTCCCAGTTTTTTGAGACTATGAAGAAAAACCAGACTGAAACCAATGTATGTCGCCATCATATCCCACGAATTAATCGGTTCTCCCCAGTTTTCTTTGTCCCAGTTTTTGTAATGTTTCTTGATGGAAAGTCTGGCGTAGGAATGTATCAGCCGTGTTTTTATGGCAAACTCATAACCTTTTGCGTGAATTTCCAGAGCATTGTATCTTGTCACATTTACCCAAAAATCTAAGGTTTCTGAAAGTCGTTTCACTGCACCTTTCTTTAATGCTTCTGTGACAATCAGCGGTTTGTTGAGGTAAGCATAATCGTAGCCGCCAATGAGACAATAGTCCCGCAAAGAAATAAGCGAATCCACATTGCTACGCATACACAATTCTGCACCGCTTTTCAGTAGATTGCTATCTAACCATTTTGGAACAGCTTGAGTCTGTTGGAAAAGACTTTGGACACTCGCCGGAACTTCATCAGTTTCTGAAACACCTTTTCGGATGTATTGCTCAATTTCTCGGGAAGCTTCCTGAAATTTCTTGGTGAAATAAACTTCTTTTACAACATCATCGCCTAGTTCATCAACGTGATAAAAGTAACGGGAGAATTTTTCAAAATCTTTAAAGCTAACTTCAGCACCGGAAAAATCGATGAGTTGTTTTCCGTTGCCTTTTGTCCAAAAATCTTTGAAATGTGGTGAATCTTTAAATCTTGGTTCTAAAATTGTATTTCTCATCGATATAAAATTACGGATTTTAAGACGATAATTAGTCGTAAATGAATTATATCATAAGATTTTGAATTGAAATTTTCGATTTGATAAAAATGATAAATTCTTGATTAACTAATTGAATTATTTCCGAGATTTGTTTCTATGAAAACAGCAGTTCTGATTACTATCGGCGACGAGATCCTTTCGGGAAATACCGTGGACACCAACTCCAATTTTATTGCAACACAACTCAAAGAAATTGGGATAAAAGTGCTTTCTATTTTTACAATTCCGGATGAGGAGCAGGCGATTATTTCCACTTTAGGAATAGCTTTCGAAATGGCTGACGTGGTTTTTACAACCGGCGGATTAGGCCCAACCAAAGATGATATTACCAAAAAGGCTTACGTAGAATTTTTTAAAGATGAAATAATTTTTTCTGACGAAATCTATGAACATCTACGAGCTTACCTCGAAAAAAGAAACCGACTTTGGATCCTGGAACATAACAAAGACCAGGCGATGGTTTTATCAAAAGCTAAGATTTTTTTCAATTATTTTGGAACTGCGCCTTGCATGATTTTGGAAAAGAATGGAACTTATTGTTTTAGTCTGCCGGGTGTTCCTTACGAGGTAAAACCTTTGGTCAAAGACCAGATCATTCCTTTCCTGAAAGAAAAATTATCACTTGACCATATTGTAACCAGAATTGTTTCTGTGGTTGATATCCCGGAAAGTATTTTGTCGGAAACAATTGAAGAATGGGAATTGGCTTTACCAAAACATATTAGCTTGTCTTATTTACCAGTTGGAACGAGAGTGAAATTAAGGTTGACTGCTACTGGCAATTCCCAAGAATTACTGAATACAGAACTGGAAAACGAAATCACAAAATTATTTCCGCTGATTGGAGAAAATATCATCGCAACTCAGGAAGATAAAATTGAGAAAATTCTTGGCGAATTGTTGAATGACAGAAAGTTGACCATTTCGGTTTCGGAAAGTTGTACGGGCGGAGAATTATCACGATTAATTACCTCAATAACGGGAAGTTCGAAATATTTCATCGGCGGAATTGTGAGTTACGCAACCGAGAAGAAAGTTGATATTCTGAAAGTTAATCCTAAAACGATTGAAGAATTCACTGTTGTTAGTGAACAAGTAGCTTCGGAAATGGCGAAAGGCTGTCAGGAATTATTCAAAACTGATATTGCTATTTCTACCACAGGCGTTGCTGGTCCCGGAAAAGGCGAGGACGGGAAAGATGTAGGAACGGTTTATTATACGATTAGAATTGGAAACGATGAAACAACTTCAAAATTGTTTCTTCCACATTTGGAAAGGATTGATTTTATGAATTTTGTCTCTCAAAAAGTGGTGCAGGACATTGTTTCATTACTCATCAAAAAATAGAAAAAGACAGCTGTAATGGCTGTCTTTCTAACTTCTAATATCTAAAGCTTAACTTCTACTTCAATATTTCTTTAAGAAAAGTCAACGTGTGATTCCACGCGCGTTTTGCCATTACTTCATTATAATCCGGAGATTCCGGACTTGTAAACGTATGTTTGGAATTGGCGTAAGTGATGATTTGAAAATCTGTTTTTCCTGTTTTTAATTCTGCAATCAGATTCATCATATCTTCCGGTTTTACACTTTCGTCATCTGCAGGATTTTCTACGAGAACTTTTGTTTTGATTGGGACATTCAGTCTGTCATTTGCTTTCGCCAAACCACCGTGAATAGAGACAATACCAACAACGGGGAATCCCACTCTTGCCGTTTCCAAAGCGCCCGTTCCACCGAAACAATAACCAATGACAGCAATTTTCTCAGGATTCGCACCTTGTTTTTTCAATTCTTCCAAAGCGACAGAAATTCTTTGTTGATAAGCTTTGTAATCTTGCTTGTAAGTTCCTGCGATTTTTGCAGCAGCTGCATTATCAGCAGGAATATTTCCTTCGCCATAAATGTCAGCCACAAAAGCAATAAAACCTTGCTTTTCCAATTGAAGAGCAGCGTCTTTTGCTTCGTTATCAATGCCTTTCCAAGCTGGAAGAATCAGAACTCCTGGTAGTTTTTTTCCTGCATTTGAGGTGACTAATCCGTTTAGTTTTTGGTCTCCGTCTTTGTAGGAAACAGGTTTTAAATTTTGGGCTATTGTAAGATTTAATCCTAAAAATAATGTTAATAATGTGATTGAAAGTTTCATATTTTTCTTTTTACTAATTTGATTTTATTGCTTTAAATATATTCATCAAAAATACAATTAAACTAAATACAACAAGTTGAATTCCAACATAATGCCAACCACCCAATTCCCAACACTTCAAACCGATAAAAGTTCCAATGGCGCCACCAGCAAAATAGGAAGTCATATAAATCGTATTAATTCGGCTATTGGCTTTTTGGTCTAATCTGTAAATTAATGCAATATTTGTCACTTGTATGGATTGTACGCCAACATCAATGAAAATTACTGCTAAAATTATTGATATTAAATAACTTGGAAACAGAAAAATAATAACCGAACCTGCTAATAGAATAACACTTGCAATCAATTGTGTTTTTCCAGAACCTCCTTTGTCAGAAGCTTTTCCAATCATCGGGGCGACTAGAGCTCCTGCAATTCCCAACATTCCGAAAAGCCCGATTGTGTCTGAACTATAATTGTAAGGTTTTTCTACCAAAAGAAATGTCAAAGTTGTCCAAAATGAGCAAAATATTGAGAATGCAATTCCGCCCATTAATGCTAATAATCGCAACTGTGGAAATCGTTTTAACTGATAAAATGAGGATGAAATTAATTTAAAATAAGATTCTTTGAAAGTCGGTTTGACACTCGGTAATTTGAAATAAACAAATGCCAACGAAAATATTGTAAATCCTGCCGAAATGTAATACACCATTTTCCAATTGCTCCATTCGGAAATATAACCACTGAAAACTCTTGCCATCAAGATTCCGACAAGAATTCCTGTGAAAATAATCCCAACATTTTTACCTTTTTCATTGCCTGATAGTTCCGCCGCCATTGGTAAAATAACCTGTGCTGCAACAGCCGTCAAACCAAGTAACAGACTGAATAAGAAAATAAAGTAATAATTGGATACCAATCCGATAGCCATCAGAATACAAAATAAAATTCCCAATAGAATCAATATCAGATTTTTACGATTGACCTTGTCTCCCAAAGGAACCAAAGTTAATAATCCCGCTCCATAACCGACTTGTCCCAAACCAACCATAATTCCCATTTTACTTTCGGAAACTTTGAATGTTTCTGCAATCTGATGCAGAATTGGCTGCGCATAATAGATATTTGAAACACAAATCCCTGCTACGACAGCCATCCCGAGAACCTGAACTTTACTCAGTTTTGATTGTTCTTCTACCATTGATTATTTTGAAGCTTGATTAAGAATTTCCAAATCTTCCGAATCCAAATGTAATTTCGCAGCATCGAAAATCGTTTGCAATTGTCTTTCACTGGTCGCACTTACGATTGGCGCAGTAATCAATGGGTTTGCCAATAGCCAAGCTAAAGCAACCGTTGCGGGCTGAGATTGGTGCTTTTCTGAAACTTTATCAAGTGCACTCAAAACTGCTTTTCCTTTGTCATCAAAGTATTTTTTGATTCCGCCGCCTCTTGCTGTTGTTTCAAAATCGGTTTCTGTTCTGTATTTTCCGGTTAAAAATCCCGCTGCTAAAGACCAATAAGGAAATACACTTAATCCAAATTTTTCTACTAAAGGCGCATATTCGGTTTCAAACTTTTCTCTTTCTACCAAATTGTAATGAGGCTGAAGCGCAACATATTTTGGAAAATTATTTTTCTCAGCGACTTCAAAAGATTCAATCAATCTTTCTGGAGAAACATTGGACGCTGCGATGTATCTTACTTTTCCGGCTTTTACAATTTCGTCATAAGCTGATAATGTTTCCTCCACAGGCGTTTTGTTATCATCAAAATGGGTGTAATATAAATCGATATGGTCTGTTCCAAGACGTTTCAAAGATTCATCAACAGATTTTAAAATATGTTTTTTACTGATGTCAAAACCGTGTTCTTTGGTTTCAGAACCTACTTTTGTTGCGAGCACAATATCCTGACGATTTTTTCTTTCCTTCATCCATTTTCCAATGATTTCTTCAGATTGTCCGCCTTTTCCGTTCACCCACCAAGAATAAGTATCAGCTGTATCGATGAAGTTGAATCCGCCTTCTTCAAATTTATTTAAAATATTGAATGATTCTTTCTCATCCAAAGTCCATCCAAAAACATTGCCTCCAAAGTTGATAGGCGCGATTTCTAAATCTGTATTTTTAATTCTTACTTTTTTCATTTTAATGATTTATTATTTTAAAAATTCTTTCACAGGTTTGATGAATTGGTCAAAAACTTCGATGTGTGGAAGGTGTCCAACATTATCAAGTTCCACCAATTTTGAACCTTTTATTTTTTGTTGAGTTGCTTTTCCTAATAAGTCGTATCGTCCCATCGTTTCAGCTATTTTTGGGTCTTTCACATTATTTTTTCCAATCGCCGTTCTGTCTCGTGTTCCGATAATCAATAAAGTTGGAACATTCAAATTTTGAAATTCATAAACCACGGGTTGCGTGAAAATCATATCCGAAGTTTTAGCGTTTACCAAAGCCACTTTTGGATAATCTGGCGCCTTTGTCCAGCCTGTCAAAAGATAAACCCATTCGTCATATTCCGGTTTCCATTTGTTGTCGTAATAGAATCCGTTTTGATATTTTTTTGTGGATTCGTAATTGGCTTTTAATTCAGTTTGATAATTCTTGTCGATAGAAGCGTAAGGCACAACCAGTTTCCAATCTTCTAGTCCGATTGGATTTTCGAGAATTAATTTTTCAACCGTTTCGGGATACATTAATGTAAATCTTGTCGCCACCATTCCGCCCATCGAATGTCCCAGAAGATAAATTTTATCCAATTTTAATTCATCCAAAATTGCTTTGGTGTTTTGAGCCAATTGCTGGAAACTGAATTGATATTCTGTCGGTTTTGATGACTTTCCAAAGCCAATTTGGTCAGGAACTACCACTCTGAAACCTTCTTTTGTCAAAGCCTGAATTGTTGTTTTCCAATAAGCACCATTGAAGTTTTTTCCGTGAAGCAGAACAACTGTTTTTCCATTTGCTTTTTCGGGTTTGATGTCCATATAAGCCATTTTCAAATCCTGATTCTGACTTTTGAAATCGAGGAAATGAACGGGATAAGGATATTCATAATTCGTCAGCATAATATCCAGAACCGGACGATTCTGAGCAGATAAATAATTAATGGATAAAATTAAAAATGCTAATACTTTTAAAAATTTCATACTTTTTTTTAGAAAATTAATGATTCGAAACGGGTTTATATTTTTCATAAAACCAAAGCAATCCACCCAAATAAACTGAATGCAATAATTGCGCTTCAATTGCGCTCCAATTCTCAATTGATGCACTTCCCAATATCAAAACGCTCATCAAAGCTAGTCCCGAATAAATCGTATACTTAGTTTGAAATCCAATTAATAATGACAATCCAAGCAGGAATTCCGCAATAGGCAAAATGTAACTGAAAGGTAAAATCATAAAACTCGGAATTACAGATTTCTCCATTGATGTTACCATCCAATTGCTGAACATTTCAATCTTTGGTAATCTTACCAATCCGTGTCCTAACAGGGAAATTGCAATCGGCAATCTTAAAAAGAAGAAAATCGTTTTGAAGTCTTTCATAGTCTGTCTTTAAAAATTATTTCAAATGCCTATAAAAATCTGGTGTTGGATTCAGACTTCTATTTTTCCATTGATGCCAATACGGATAAGTTGGCGGAACTTCGCTGGCTTTGTCGAGTTTTTCAACTTGTTCACGAGTCAGATTCCAGCCGACAGCTTCCAAGTTTTGTTTCAATTGTTCCTCATTTCTCGCACCAATAATAATGCTGGAAACCGTCGGACGTTGCAACAACCAATTCAAAGCAACCTGAGCAACCGTTTTTCCAACTTCAGAAGCCACTTCCTCCAAAGCATCGATGGTATTATAAAAAATATCTTCCTGAACAACGGCTTCAGGAACAGGACTTCCGCCTTGTGCGATTCTTCCGTCTTGAGGAATCGGTTTGTTTCGTCCGTGTTTTCCGCTCAATCTTCCTGAAGCCAATGGTGACCATACAATTGCACCGACATTTTGGTCTAATCCGAGTGGCATCAATTCCCATTCGTAATCGCGGTTGGCTAAGGAATAATAAACTTGATGAGCGACATATTTGCTCCAGCCATATTTTTCCGAAATCCCGATAGACTTCATCAGATGCCAGCCAGAAAAATTAGAGCAAGCAATATAACGGACTTTTCCACTTGTTACCAATTCATCCAAAACTTTCAAAGTTTCTTCAATCGGCGTATTGCCATCAAAACCGTGCATATGATAAATATCGATATAATCTGTTCCTAGACGTTTTAGGCTTCCTTCGATTTGTTTCAAAATATGAAGTCGGGATGAACCCTGATTATTTAGACCTTCACCAAACGTGAAAGTTGATTTCGTTGATAAAATCAATTGGTCACGGGAGATACCTTCAATCGCTTTTCCTAAAACTTCTTCCGATTTTCCATCAGAATACATATCAGCTGTATCAAACAGATTAACGCCCGCATCCAAACAAATATTGATGAGTTTTTTGGCTTCGTCAACCTGCGTGTTTCCCCAAGCTTTGAAGAAATCACCTTCTCCTCCAAAAGTCGCTGTTCCAAAACTGAGAACAGGAACTTTAAGTCCCGATTTTCCTAAAAATCTATATTCCATTTTTCTTTTTTTAATTAAATTTTTATGATTGTTATTGGTAAAAACACTTCGACTCCGCTCAGTGTGACAATGCTAGTACTAAACTCGAAATTGTCAGGCTGAGCGGAGTCGAAGCCCTTTATTGACTTTTCAATTTTTTCATAAATTCAAGAATGGCTGGTCGTAATTCCTCAAACAATGGATGTTGCTTGTTCTTCAACATTACTTCTGTGAATAGCTTCAAACCTAAAGCAAATTCCTGCGCTGTATTGTCATCTTCGAAGATTTTCTTTGACTTAATCACTTCAAAAATATGGAACAAATCATCGTGATTATCAAACTCGAAACTTAAATTTTTTGTGCCTTCAGAACCATCTTTTAGTTTAAGTTCTTTTAAATCTAATTGATAAGCATTGTTTCTTTTTTCCATTGTTTTTAATTCTAAGTAAAAGTCGCTATTTATATTCTAAATCGGTATGTAATATTTTGATAGATTATTGTAATTTTGAGTTATGAAGAAAAAACAGTTTAGCCCTTTGGAAATCGATTGTTTTGAGACTGAGGAATATCCTTTACCTCGACACAGTCATACTTATTATGAGTTGGTTTACATTTTTAAAGGTTGTGGTAATCATCATTTGAACAATTTGATAATGCCCTACAAAGCTGGAGATTTGTATTTGATTTCTCCCGAAGATGAGCATTATTTCGATATCAAAAAACAGACGAAATTTGCTTTTATCAAATTCAATGACAGTTTTTTCGAGAGTAATAAACATCTTGCTCCAGACACTTTGATGACCGCTTCTCCGATGGATATTATGAGAAATCCAATGTTGAAGGAAATAAAACTCTGTTTCGATGAACCTTGCAAAACAATTCTCAGAAAAACGGTAGAAAATATTGTTGATTATGATAAAATCTGCGATGTGACGACTTCTCCGATTATGTTTTTCCAAGTCTTATCATTATTTGGTTTGATTCGTGAAGCGTCTGCCAAGCTGAATGTCAGAATTGATAACGGCGTTCCGAGTCAGGAAGATTTGATTTCGTACATTCATCAGAATATTTATCGTCCGGAAATGATTAGAATCAAAACGATTGCGTCGCATTTTAATATTTCGCCAACTTATTTTAGTGCCTATTTTAAACGGAATTTCGAGATGTCTTATCGCCATTACATCAACAATTATCGATTGGCCTTAATTGAAAAACGAATGGAATCCGGACAGAACACAATCAAGCAGATTGCTTATGAATTTGGTTTTACAGATGAAAGCCACCTTTCACATTATTTCAAAAATAAGAAAAGCAAGACTTTAGGTTCTTATAAAGTGAAAAGCAAGATTGGAATTTCAATGAATTGATTCTATTATCTTTTGGATTTCATCGCCTTAACTTTTTTGACAGAATCGTCTTTCAATAATTGTTGATATTCCTCCGACTCAGCAGGAATCAATTTAACTTTCGAATCCTCATTATGAAAAATCCCGAAGCCATTTTTCTTGGCCAAAGGCGAAGTCCGCAAACAAGCTTGACCTTTCGAAAAGAACTTCTGTTTCTCTTCTTCAAATTCCGAAGACGAAATATCATTTCGTTCCGCAAAAATTTCAAATAACAATTCGTCAGAAGTATATTTCAAAGGTTGTTTCGACAGCTTTTCGAATTGATAATTGGCAATCGTTTTCTTCTCATTTTTCACCACCGGAATCACCGCTTTGGAAACCGGAGAATCTTCTGCGATTTCTATTAAAGTGTTGGTATAATTGGTGGTTTGGGTTTTCATTTTAAATTAATTTGAATCTTTTGTGTAAGTAAGAATAATTTTATGAAAGTCTTCTTTTCCCAAGAATTTGTCATTTGGCTCTAACTTTAACATTCCAAGTTTTGCGAACTCAACTGCTTTTTTGGGATTTCTTTTTTCATATATTTTTGACAAAGCCCAAATCAGACGAACCTCTGTACCCATAACATTTAAACCAGATAATTTTTTTGATGGATTTGATAAATCAGAATTTTCTAATTTATCAAGAATATAATCTTCGCTTTGAAATTCTTGAATTATTGGAACTACTTCATTTTTAATACTTAAAATTATATTTTCAGCAGTATTTATGTTTGCTTTCTCAGATTTCGAATAATCCCACCATTGATTATCATAGTTTTTACTAGAAAAATCCCACCATTTTTTAGTTTTGATTTTTGTTAATCTGGTTCTGAATTCACATTCATAATACTTTAATGTCTTAAGATTAATTTCGCTACCAAACCAATCGGTTATTTCTTTTGGATGAATTCCTAATTCAACACAACATTTTCCACCATACTGACTTGCTTGAATACCAATTATAAAAATAAAATTTTCTGAATCTTTTCTATAGCTAAATCCACTTCCTTTAAATCCGAATTCTTTTAAATTTTGGGATAAAGTTTTTGATATGTGTTTTTTGAATTCTGCTGATGTAATCATACAAAAACTAATTACTCTGAAACTTCAATTCTAATATTTCTCTTCGACCTCACCAACCACAATCCCAAAAACGTCAAAAATCCATTCAGAATAATAAGTTCCACACCAATTCTATAATCCGTATTATTGGTCACATAAAGATTAATCAGATAAGTCAAAACCGGCGCAAGTAGCGTCACAGCCAAGATAGAATGTTTTTTTACAATCGTAAATTTAGTCAGAATCCCAAAAGCAAACAGTCCCAAAAGTGGCCCATAAGTGTAACCAGCAATTTCCATAATCAAATAAACAATCGACTTCTCATTGATGGCTTTGAAAACCATAATCAAAGCGAAAAATACCACTGTGAAAGTCAAATGAACTTTCATTCTCAGTCTTTTCTTTTGCTTCTCGGTTTTTTGCTGGTCTTCATTCAAGCCCAAAAGGTCAACGCAATAAGAACTCGTCACCGCCGTCAAAGCACCATCAGCAGATGGAAACAAAGCGGAAATCAATCCTATGATGAAAATAACTGACAACGCCATCGGAAAATGACCCAGAGACAACGCAGGGAAAAGGTCGTCACCCATAATATTGGTCACATTACCAGCCGCATCCTTGAATCCGAAAAGGTTCGTCACCACTTCTTTTCCATCCACAATAGTCGTGACTTGGGAATAGCCAGCGCCATTCTGTATCGCAAAAAGATAAAGCAAGCCACCCAAAAACAAGAACGCCAGATTCACAAAAAGCAAAGTTCCAGCAAACGTCAGCATATTCTTTTTCGAGTTTTTCAGGTTGTCCACAGAAATGTTTTTCTGCATCATTTCTTGGTCAAGCCCTGTCATTGCAATCGTAATGAACATCCCGCCCAGAATGGTTTTCAGGAAAAAAGTCTTGGAATTCACATCGGTATTGATAAAATGTGTGTATTGTTTCTGCTCCAAAATCGAGTAAGCTTCGCCGAAAGACAAATTCAGATTTGATAAAATATAAACGATGCACGCAATCAAACTCAAAATCATAAACGACGTCTGCAACGTATCCGTAATCACAATCGTTTTCACGCCACCTTCAAAAGTGTAAAGCAAAATCATCAAAAGCAACACGAAAGCCGTTACCCAAAAAGGAACACCAAGATTCTCCAACAGGAAAATCTGAAGAATATTTACAACCAGGTACAACCTCGCCGTCGCCCCAATTGCTCTCGAAATAATGAAAAATAAAGACCCGATTTTATGCGCCTCCACATTGAATCTTCGACCCAGATAAGTATAAATCGAAGTCAGATTCATCCGGTAATAAAGCGGAAGCAGAACCCCGGCCACAATAAAATAACCGATGAAAAACCCAATCACCATCATATAATACTCGAAACCGCCAAACGCATAATCACCCGCCGTCATCTTCCCGACCGTGCCCGGAACAGAGATAAACGTCACGCCCGAAAGCGACGTCCCAATCATCCCAAACGCCACCAGCCACCATTCACTTTTCTTGTTTCCGATGAAAAAAGACTGGTTGTCCGAGTTACGGCTTGTAAAATAAGAGATGACCAAAAGCCCGATAAAATAGGCAAAAACGAATAATAATAAAATAGTTCCCGGATTCATTGTTCAAATTTGAGTTGAACAAAAATAGTTTTTTTATTGATTTCTAAGTGAATTAATTATGGAGGAAAGATTCAGACTCTGCAGAAAAGTTTTCATTGTTATTTTTATGGCAACTATTCCGCCTTCCGTTCCCGCTTTTTTGCCATTGCGAACGACGTGAAATAATTACTAGAACCATTCTACAATCGCAATGACAAAAAGAGCTTCACTCAAGTCGGGTTGCAGATTCCCCATCCAAACACGATTTGTCATAATGTTGAAGGCCTCAACAAATATTCTTACATCACAATTTCATATTCTCACGATGTAAAGCAATATTCTCGTATTGTGATTTGATATTCTTGCATTGGAACTGAATATTCTTGCATTGTGGTAGAATATTCCTGTATTGTCAAAGCATATTCTTGCGATGTAACTGGATATTTTTGCATTGTGGTAGAATATTCTTGTAATGTTACAGCATATTCTTTAAATGTGACTGGATATTCCTACACTTGCGAATAATATTCTCACATCTGCAAATGATACTATCTTAAAATTCGCTCCGTAGGAGCACCCCTGTTAATAGAATTTTAAAGCGTAGCCGAAACCAAAGCTCCGTAGGAGCGGGCTGTTAATAACTACACCAAACAAAATCATTGATATAATACCAATAAACTACCGCGTCATAATCATCTTTTTCACAACAATATAAATCAAAACCGCTGACAAAGCCAAAACCGTAAACGAACCAACCCAAAGACTATCAAACCCAAAGTGGCTCACAACATAAGTCCCCAAAAACGGAGTGAAAATAAAGGAGAACGAAAATGCAATCCCGTTCAGTCCCATATAAGCACCTTTGTTTCCTTTCTCAGCACGTAAAGCCGTAACGGTTGACATAAACGGAAGAACCCAAATCTCTGCAATAGACAAAATCGACATCGATAACAAAAGCAACGGAATGTTACTTCCAAAAAGTAGCAGCAGATAAGAAAAACCTGACATTATAATCCCAATGGACAAGATTTGCGGAATCTTCAAAACTCGTTCTGCTAGACTTACCAAAGGCATTTCCAATAATACGATAATGAATCCACTGTATCCTAAAATAAAACCAATCGTACTTTGATCCAATTTCGCAACGTCTTTATAAAACAACGGAATTGTATTGAAAAACTGGAAAAAACAAACAGCGAAAACTGCACACAAAAAGCTGTAAAGCAAAAATGGATAATCTTTGTAAGGCGATTTTGTAATTGTTTTCTCAATAGTTTTTACAGGTTCTAATTTCTTTTTCTCTCGGAAGATTTTATTTCTTCTTCGGAAAAATATAACGTAGATAATCCCTGCAATCACGGCTCCGATTGCATTCACAATGAAAAGGAAATTATAAGAAATCCCCGACAGAATTCCGCCCAAAGCAGGACCAATCGAAAACCCTAGATTAACAGCCATTCTGTTGAGAGAGAAAGCTTTAGTCAGATTTTCGGGTCTTGCATATTTTGTAATCGCCACCGAATTCGCTGGACGAAACGTATCACTGATTGTACTTTGCAGAAAAATTAATAAAGCCATCATTTCCACACTTGAGAAAAACGGCATAATGATAAATATCGGCGCACTTAGAAACAAACTCCAACTCTGGATATAATATTCTCCAAATTTATCTGTCAAAAAACCGCCCAGCCAAGAACCTAAAACAGAACCGATTCCGTAAAAGCTTAAAACAATCCCTGTATTTTCCAAAGAAAACTTCAGATGGTCTGTCATATAAACTCCCAAAAACGGCAAAACCATCGAACCGGAACGGTTGATGAGCATCACGATAGACAGCATCCAGGCTTCTCTGGAAAGTCCTTTGAAAGTGTTGATATAGGAATTGAAAAGTTTCACAGGAATTTTTAGACTGCAAAAATATTGTTTTGTTTTCGAGATTCAGAATGAATTTTATATTAAATAAAAAAGACTTATCAAATTGATAAGCCCTTTTAAAATTTAATAGTTAGTTTTTAGGAATTGTTTTCTTTATTTCAGCTAATGTTGCTGTGTTTGACAATCCTTGTACTTGTTTTTTTGTGCTGGTCTGCTTTTTATTATTAATAGCTCTTCCGGGGATACTTGCCTTAATTTCATAAATGTCCGAAGTTCCAGGAATCGTTTTGCCAGAAGGAGCCGAAGCTTTATTCTGAGTTTTTGATTTTTGAAGGCCTTGTTCCGAGGCTAGACCAGTTCTTTCAACTTTCTTTTCTGCTGCTTTGTCTTTGTAGGCTTTGGCATTGGCTTCCATTACTTCTTTAGGGATTTCTTGTTTTTCTTCTTTTGCTTTGCTTTCTTGAGCCATTGCAAAAGACGTTCCTGCAATCATTAGAATTGTGATAGATAAATTTTTCATTTTGTTTAAATTTTAGAATTATTTGATACTGATTAGTACATTGATTTTACCAATATCTTTACCATCATAAGATTGTAAAGCTTTCCCAAGAACTTGTCCTACTTTTACCTTATCGATATCGGCTTTCATTGCCACACCAGCTATAGATGAAGTTACTAATAAATCTCCTCTTTTGATTGCTCCACCTTCCAGACAAACTTTTGTAGGAATTACACCAATCACACCCATTGGAACTTTATCAGAAATATCAGTATCAATATTTTCTTCAGTTAAAAGTACACCAGGTTTTGTAGCATAAACACCAGCAACTAGGTTAGAATAAGGTGCTGAAGATTTTTCTACAGTTCTATCAGAATCGGTAGAAATTACCAAGATATCTCCAGTTTCATATTGCGAAATATGACCTTCTACATCAAATGCTTCGGCAATGTCAGCACCACTATTTTGTGTTCCTCCGTTAAAGAATCCTCTTCCCGCTTTGTTGATTCTTGCTACATTGGTACTTGCACTTTGGAATGTGGCCAAATTACCTGAAGCTCCAGTATGATTGATGAGAAGTGTATTTCCTGTTCCTACACTTGTAATGTGAACAGTAGGTTGACCATTGGCAGCATTGAGGTTTGAAAATCGTCCTGCTTTTCCAGTTCCGAAATTTGGAGTAAATCCTGATACCGCATTACCATTTCCGTCTGCGGAAGCTTCTATACCATCTCCATTTCCTCCCGCATTGGCTGTAACTCCATTGCCACTTCCCTCTGTAAGGGCTAAAACGCCAGGGGCATTTCCAGAAGGATTACTGGAATAAAATAATCCAGCAAATCCACCTGTTCCAGATGATTTTCCATAGATTCCTGCGGTGCCAAAATTGGAGAAAATAGAATTTACTTCACCAACAACTGCAGGAGATGTACCTTGTGTGTTGTCTACCAAAAAATTTCCGCCAGCCCCATTTCCAATGGTCTTTACATTAACCACGGAATTGTCATTATCTTCATTGAAATTTTCAAATCTCGCTGCGCGTCCTGTTCCAAATGAAGGAACCCATCCATACATTGCAGTTCCAGCACCATCTATGTTGGCTTCCATAGCATTGCCATCTTTACCTGCGTTGGCAGTAATGGCATTACCATTCCCATCTGTTAAAGCAATTAACGCAGCGCCATTTCCTGCCGGATTGGAAGCGTAAAATAAACCTGCTCTACCACCAGTTCCGGATGATACTCCAAAAACACCTGAAGCTCCAAAGTTTCCAAAAATAGTATTGACTTCTGCTCTTACTGCAGCACCCACACTATTTGTATTATCTAAAAGAAAAGATGATGCATTACCCAATGTATTATCTGGAATATTTCCGTTAGAATTACTTTCGACTTCTAAGATATTAGCTTCTGTATTACTTTGATTAAAATTTTCAAATTTTCCGGCTCTACCAGTACTGCCACTTATTCCAACTTGACCATACACTCCAATACCTGTATTGGATGTGTTAGTTGCAACAAATCCTCGCACTCCATAACCACCACCATCATTACGTCCAACAACTGCTCCAGCAATATCACTAGTTGTTAATCCTACAACAGCTTCACCAGCTCCAGAATTACGTCCAATTACTCCGGCTGCTGTTTGAGCACTGGTAGAGGTATCTACACCAGTTCCTCCTGTACTTGAAGCTTTTACTCCGTTTCCGTTTCCAGTTGTACTAATATTGATAACATCTCCGTTACCAACTGTAGATGCATTCAAAACATTATTGTTATTGGCATTATTAAATATGGAAATACTTGCAGGGATTCCGTTATTACTGGTTGCTGTAAGACCTGTGCCAGAATTGCTATTGGCATAAACTCCAGTCCCATTGGCTGATGAGTTACCATAAACACCCAAACCATTTGGTGTCACACCATAAACTCCCCAACCAGAACCTGCCTGAGATCCCCAAACACCAATTCCTAAGCCGCCGGTACCATTATTGATACCTTTTACTGCTGAAGAAAAACCGCCTGGAGCTGTGTTTGTAATTTCTCCTCTTATAGCAGAGATGCTGGATGTCGTTGTAGAGTTTTGTCCTACAATAGAGCTTCCATCTCCATTATTGGCTAAAGTAAAAAGATCGGAAGCATTGGTTACTGTGTTGGTATAAGGTATTGTTAAACTACCGCCACCACCTCCGCCAGAAGATTTTGCATATAATGCGTAAGGGACACTTAACAATTGACTCGTTCCTGTAATAGTATAGTTAGTTCCTCCAGCTGGATCGGTTTCTGTTTTTAGATAATAAGAATTTCCACCCCAGTTGATGGTGTTGAATGTTCCACTTAGAACTGTTCCTGAACCTATTTCCATACTTACCAAACCATTAACATTAGTAGTTCCCGTGATTCTTTCGGAATAAACAGATGTTCCTGCTGCTGAGCCTTGTAACACGGTTACTCGTACAGCAACATTTTGATTTGTCAGAAGTTGCCCAGTATTATTTCTGATAATTGCCTGATAGCTCATTTTTTCAGGAGCTTGTGCAGAAACCATATAAGTTCCCAAGGCAAACGCTGCAATTAATACAATTTTTTTCATAAGTCTTATTTTTTGATGATTTTAAATGTTTTGATGTTTTGGTTATTCTGGAAAATCTGAATGATATAAACAGAAGAAGGCAAAGTAGAGAAGTCTAGTTCAGATTTTTGTTGGGTAAGATTTCCTTTCTTTATCAATTTTCCTTGTGAATCGAATAAGGCATAATTGGAGCCGTGATAATTTTCATTATTGAAATCAACAAACAGAAAATCTTTCACAGGATTGGGATATAAGAGGATATTCTTTGCTTTGTTATCCAAATCTTCTACAGCAAGAGTTATAATTTCATAAGCGTGCTGTACGCCTTCCATTATCTGAGCATTAGCTCCTTTTTGCTGGTAATCTATTTGCCCGACAGTATAAGATGTGCTGCCACCACTTCCGCTGGCGGTTATCCCTGTTGATGCAATTGTCTTTTGCGCTTTTAATAATCCTGTTGGAACAATGGATAGAATCAAAAGCTGAATGAGTATTTTATTTTTCATAGGGTGAATTTTTCTATTCCAAAGTTAGAATTACGACTCCTGATGAAAACTTATAATAGATAAACGACAATTTTAATAGACCAATGACATTTATTGAAAAATAATTGTAGATTTAATGTGGTTTTTAAAATTCTATTAATGAGGAAACTATATGTTTTTCTTATGCTGAATTCTATCTTGTTTCTATTCTCACAGAAGCGACCTAATCTTTTGCAATACAAAACGACAGGAGAAAAAATCAAAGTCTGGGATTCATATTGTAATTCATTAACAGAGACAGAAAAATATCCTTTATTAATCAAAGAAGCGGAGATTGGAATTGCGCTTGCCAAAAATCATCGTAAGTATTTATCAAAATTCTATTTCTATAAAGGTTATGGCTACGAATACACCAATAATCAATATGAAAAAGCCACTGTCAACTTTGAAAAGGCTTTGAAACTCGCAAAAGGAAAGTATCTGGAACAAGAAGTTCTTGCGCTTATGAGACTCAATTATATGTATTATTCTATTAAAGAGTACAAGAAAGGAGAGGAACTCATTAATTATGTCAAAGAAATTGTTGATACTGTCAAAGTCAAAAGCTCGAAAGCAACCTTGTTAGGAAGCATTGGGGAGTATTATCTGGACAGGTCTGAGTTTGGAAATTTTATTAACTATAAGTTAAAGGCTATTGATTATTTGCTGTTGGATAAAAGTAAAAAGGAGACCAGTAACAACATCGGGATTTCTTATCTTCAGATTGCAGATGCTTATAATGATATGAAACAATTTGAAAAAGCAGTAGAATATGCCAACTATGCTGTTCCATATCTCAAAAGGTCAGATGGGATTGCATTTTTGTATAATACCTATATAGAGGCTTATACCAATTTGGGAAATATAGATTTGGCCAAAAAATATTATCTGGAACTCTACCAACTCGGACAGAATAACCAAATGCTTTTTTTAAATATAAGTTATGCGAACCGAAATATGTCTGAGTTTTATTTGGAGAAAAACAGATTGGAGCTGGCAGATGATTATGCTGATAAAGCATTGCATTTTGCGGAGAAATCAAACGATGAAGAAATCTTGATGGAAGCCAACGCCATCAAAGGAAAAGTGCTTGTAGGACAAAAAAAATATCCGGAAGCCATCAAAACACTCAATAAAGCTCTGAATTTTGCCTATATCTATGACAAACGATTTTTTGCTGAAATCAATAAAAAGTTATCCGAAATCTATGCTTCCCAAAAAAAATGGGACAAAGCGTATCAATATTACAAAACTTACAATCAAACCAATGATTCTCTTCTCATAGAATCGGGGAAACAGAGTCTTGCCAATGCAGAAGCCCAATTTCAAAATAAAAGTAAACAGCAGGAAATAAAATTTTTGGTCAATGAAAATACCATTCACGAACTGACAATTAAAAACTCGAAAAAACAACGGATTTATTTAATCTCGGGCTTAGTTGCCATAGCGATTATTGGAGGTTTGCTCTATTACCAAAGTCGTAATAGAAAGAAAATCAACCGAAAATTGATGATTTTGAATGCGGAACTCGACAAAGCCAACAAAACCAAAATGCAGTTTTTTGGAATCCTGAATCACGACCTAAGAAGTCCGATTATTTCGTTAATCAATTTTCTACATCTCCAAAAAGAGGCACCAGAAATGTTGGATGAGGAAACTAAAAACCGCCTCGAATTACAAACAACAACAGCAACAGAACAGCTTTTGGAACAGATGGAAGATCTTCTGCTCTGGAGCAAAGGACAGATGGAAAATTTCGTTCCATCTTTCAATAATTATAAGGTAGAAGAGATTTTTTCTGAAGTTAAAAAAGAATTTGTTTGGGTTAATGATATTCAGATTTCCTTTAATTATTCGGAAAATATGTCGGTTTTCACGGATAAAGAATATATGAAAACGATTCTTAGGAATCTCATCAATAACAGTATTAAAGTATTGCAAGGAAAATCAGAAGCTCAAATTGTTTGTAAAGCTTGGGAAGAAAGTAACGAAAGTTTTATAGAAATATCAGATAATGGAGGAGGAGCGAATATTGAAAAATTCAAAGCGTTGTATGATGATCACACAAGTATTGGAATCAAAAAAGGTTTGGGATTGCACGTGATTCGAGACCTTTGCAAATCTATTAATTGTAATATCGAGGTTAAAAGCAATCAGATAATTGGTGAAACTCAAATCATTTTAAGAATCAAAAAAGCTTAAGTTTTCTTTGTAAGCTCTGCCAATTGGCAAATTGATATTACTATTGATCACCACTTCATAGCTGTTTTTTTTAGTAATAAGATGCTTTGGAACAGCATAACTTTTATGGATTCTGATAAAATTTGAGAAATGATTTTCTTTGAGAATTTGACCAATTGATGATAAAACACAATGCTTTTTTTGCAAAGTAATCAGTCTTGTGTAATCTTTCAGAGCTTCCAGATAAATAATATCGGATATTTTTATTTGTATAGTATTATGACCTTCTTTTATTTTTAGAAATTGAGAGCCAGAGAGAATGTCAAAATATTCAGACTTTTCTTTCATACTGAAAAAATCTATCAGTTTATGAATGGAATAATCAAAACGATTTTTTTTCAAAGGCTTTGAAATAAAATCTAATGTATCAATTTCAAAAGTTTCTATCGCATATTCCGGATGTGAGCTTATAAAAATACATGCAGGGATATTTACATTCTTTTTCCTGAATTCTATTCCATTCATTCCTGGCAAATCAATGTCCAGAAACAAAACATCTATATCAGAACTCAAATGATTAAGTGCTGATTCCGCATTATTGAAATAAGCGACTAATTCAAGATTATCATTTTGATTAATCAAATGCTGGAGAAGAAGTCTGTCGACTTCTTGATCTTCTATGATGATGCATTTCAATTTTTTCATTTCAAATGTGGTTCTATCAAAATTACAAAAAAATAAGCTTAAAAATATTTATACTTTAATAAGATTTAAACGAAAAAAAACCTTTCCAAATTTCGGAAAGGTTTTTTATAAACTAAAATTCTTTTTTTACTGTAATTTAAAACCTCTTGTTGTGATTCTACCGTAAGCATCTACATATTTCACCTGAACATTTCCTTTGTAGCCGTTCAAGATTTTTTCAACATCTTTTTGAGAGTTCACTGGTTTTCCATTGATTTCCATCACGATGTAGTTGTCTACTACACCAATTTTGTCCATTTCACTACCTTCAAGAACATTCTTTGCAATTACACCGCTTTCCAATCCGTAATCTGTTTTTACTCTTTCGCTAAGAGGTTCAAACTCAGAACCGATTTTTTCAGTCACGGTCAAATCGTCTTTGCTTCTGGAAGAGGTTCCACCTTTTTGGTCTTTCAGTGTTACACTTACGTTGTTTATTTTACCATTTCTGGAGTAAGTTACATTCACTTTATCGCCAGGTCTTCTGCTTCCAATAGCTAAAGAAAGGTCAGAGAATCCGGAAATATCCGTGTTATCAATTTTTGTAATAATATCACCAACTTGGATTCCAGCATCCTCAGCACCACTTTTTTTCGTGATTTCTGTAACGTAGATTCCGTCGCCAGCTTTCAGATTTTTCTTTTCTCTTTGGTTATAAGCCGCCACTTGCATTTCGTTGGACAAATCAAGACTTCCTACACCAAGGAAACCTCTCTGTACCAATCCAAACTTCTTAATATCTTCAACAATTTTTCTTGCTAAGTTGGATGGTACTGCGAATCCATAACCTTCATAATATCCGGTTTTTGATTGAATTGCGGTATTGATTCCAATTAAATCTCCATTCACATTTACCAATGCACCACCACTGTTCCCAGGGTTAATCGCTGCATCTGTCTGAATGAAACTTTCAATCGGGGTTCTGGATTGTTGACTAAGGATATCAATACTTCTACCTTTCGCAGAGATAATTCCCGCCGTTACAGTAGAATTTAGGCCAAGAGGATTACCAACTGCCAAAACCCATTGTCCAACTTCTGTCAAATCTGAGTTAGCGAAATTTAAATAAGGCAAACCTTTTTCTTCTATTTTAAGAAGAGAGATATCTGTATTCGGGTCAGTTCCGATTAATGTTGCGATGTAAGATTTTTTATTACTCAAAACAACTTCCAGTTTATTTGCTCCGGCAACCACGTGATTATTGGAGATAATGTAACCGTCCGGCGAAATAATAACGCCAGAACCTAAACCAGAAGGCATATTTTTAGGAGGTTGCTGTTGTTGTCTTTGCTGACCGCCGCCAAAAGGACTATTGCCTGGACCAAAAAAGAAATCGAACATATCAGATTCTTGTGGTCTTTGAGTAGCTCTGTCCTGATAATTTTTGATAGTTACCACAGCCGGAACCGTAGCTTTAGAAGCTTTTACGAAGTCGTCTCCAACTGCTGTTCCCATTCCTACGAATGCAGATTTTTTGGAAGCTGTCGTGAAATATGAGAAATCTTCTCCATTATTTTCGTGGCTAAAGTATTGACTAGCTCCGAAAACCGTTGCACCAGATATAACTCCGGTCAATGCAAAAGGCATTAGTTTTTTTAATGTATTCTTCATCTTAATATTCATTTCTTTTTTGAGATTATTGTTAGACAAATTTAATGCTAAATTAGTATGAACTAAAAACTTAGTGTTACACTTTTAACGAAGTTTAACCATATTTAAAAAATTATTAATAAAATCTGTCATTCGATTTAAGGAAGGTTGATGAACTAAATTATCGACAATTATTACAAAGTGTTTGTTTTATTATGTTGATTATCAGTTTGATTTGAGTTTTTCTTTGGTTGAATTTCCAATAAAAATCCATAGTGACTTTTTGTCATATTCTATTTGTCATCATTTCCAATTTAATCTCTTTCGGAATCATTTCTTAAAATTTGAATAAAACTCTTTGGCAAAACTTTTGTTTTCTATATTGAAAATGAAAGAATATGAACAACAATGTAAAAATAGCTTTAGGAATTATCGCAGGCGGAAGTTTGGTTTTGGCAACTCAATTACTGAAATCAAAAAAGAAAAACAAAATTTTTACTGCACCAGACGGAAATTCTTACAAAGAAAATCAAATGTATAGAACTGCGCACGGAGAAATTTTCCAAAACGGGAAACAATTGCATTTTGAAACTCCCGAACTTCTTGCGGAAGCTAATCAATCTTTAGATTCTAATTATGGCAATGATAAATCTTCGAGAAATAATCAATCTATTCCGAGAAACATCAATTATCACCAAAAAGGTGTAAGACATCATTGATTTTCTAATTTTCAGAAAGTATTTAAAATAGTATTTAACAAAAAGAATAAATTATGGAATCAGAGAATATAGTAGAAAGACTTACCAAATATGGGTTTGATAATAGTAACCTTTATACAGGGTTTAAGTCTGTAGGTGAGGCACGAAAATTTGCTGAAGAAAGAAATGGCAGATTGGTTGAGGTTGGATTTTTGGATGGAAATGATAATCCAGTCGAAGATTTTTCTCAGAACCTAATCAGTGAAAATAAGTATTATAAAGCATTTGCTGGTCCAGATTATAGAATTTTGCATTCTGCAGATGAAGGTTTCCAGGATATAGCTGAAAAGCTGAAAGAAAGAAAAAATGAAATTACCGAAAAAAGTCCTGATGAGAAATATTTTTCAGATTCAGACTCTTTGTTGGAAGAAGATGCAGTGATTGTTCTTTTTAAAGATGAGGTGCAGGAAGTCACTTCTCGAGAAAGGTCAAAATATCTGATGCACACCAAAGTGTATGAATTGGCAGTTGAAGTTCCAAAAACAACAGAGTAATTATGGCAACTAAAAAATATTCAGACAAAGCTCAGGACAAAGTTGGAAAAGTAATGAAGGAGTTCAAAGAAGGAAAACTAGAGTCCGGTTCAGGTGACAAAGTCACAAGCAGAAAGCAAGCCATTGCCATCGGAATCTCCGAAGCAAAAGAAGAGGGATTGAAAGTCCCAAAACAGAAAAAATCTAAATAAAAAGAATCCGGCTCAGGTCGGATTTTTTGATGTTTGAAAGTCAAGTTTTAGAAAAAACCTTCATTTGGAATGATTTGGATTTTATTAATAACTTTGCAGACTTATGTCGAATGTCATTTCTCAACCGAAAACCGTTGCGTTTCACACACTTGGCTGCAAACTGAATTTTGCAGAAACGTCCACTATTGCCCGAACTTTAACAGATGCTGGTTATCAAAAAGTCAATTTTGATGAACCTGCAAAAGTTTATATTATCAACACTTGTTCTGTTACAGAAAATGCAGACAAAGAATGTAAACTTCACGTCAAGCGCGCTGCGAAAGCTAATCCGGAAGGTTTGGTCGCAATTATTGGTTGTTATGCTCAGTTGAAACCGGAAGAAATTTCGTCTATTGCTGGAGTTGATTTGGTTTTAGGAGCGAAGGAAAAATTCAATATTCTGAGTTATCTGGATGATTTGGAAAAGTCTGAAAATTATGCTCAGATTCATTCTTGTGAGATTGATGAAGCCGATTTCTTCGTTGGTTCCTATTCTATTGGTGATAGAACCAGAGCTTTTTTGAAAGTTCAGGATGGCTGTGATTACAAATGTACTTATTGCACAATTCCTTTAGCCAGAGGGATTTCACGTTCTGATACTATTGATAATGTGGTTGCCAATGCGAAGGAAATTGCGGCGAGAGATATTAAAGAAATTGTTTTGACCGGCGTTAATATCGGTGATTACGGAAAAGGAGAATTCGGGAATAAAAAACATGAACATACTTTTCTCGATTTGATTTCCGAATTAGATAAAGTTGAAGGTATTGAAAGAATCAGAATTTCTTCCATCGAGCCCAATCTTTTGAAAGACGAAAGTATCGAATTGGTTTCTAAAAGCAGAAGTTTTGTGCCACATTTTCATATTCCGCTTCAATCCGGAAGTGATGAATTGTTGAAGAAGATGAAGCGTCGCTATTTAACGAAGTTATATAATAACAGAGTTAATAAAATCCGAGAAGTAATGCCGGATGCAGCGATTGGTGTTGATGTAATTGTCGGATTTCCTGGCGAAACGGAAGAGTTATTTATGGAAACTTATAATTTCTTAAATGATTTGCCAATCAGTTATCTCCATGTTTTTACTTATTCTGAAAGAGAAAATACCGAAGCTGCCGATATGCAAGGCGCGGTTCCAATTCCAGAAAGAAAAAGACGTAACAAAATGCTGAGAATCCTTTCCGAAAAAAAGAAAATGGAATTCTATAGAAGTCAATTAGGGAAAAAACTTCCAGTTCTTTGGGAATACGAGAATAAGAACGGAATGATGTATGGCTTTACTGAAAATTATGTCAGAGTTTCAAAACCATTTGATGAAAAATCAATAAATCAAATAGAAATGATTGTCTTAGATAAAATAACAGAAGAAGGTAATGTTTCTATAAGAGAAATGCAGTTTGAAGATTTTTTAGCTAAGATTTAGAATAAAATTATTAAAAATAAAAAGGGAGAAATTTCACGATTGAAATTTCTCCCTTTTTATTTTTAGATGAAAATCTAATTAATTTTCATTAGTTTTTCTTGCTCTGGTATTATAAAGCTGGAAATTGAAAACAAAACTTCTGTTTCTATAAGCAGTGCCATAAATGGAATTATCTCTTCCATAAGCAGCTCTGGATGGCACTATAATCACACCTTGCATGTTATATTCTGCAGAATTATCTAAATCAAAAGATTTGAAATATTTTAAACCTTCTTGAAAGCCCTCAATTTCATAAAAATCTTTTCCAATATTTGTGCTATTAGCTTTGTTATAAGCTTCTAAAACGGATTGTTTAACGTAAAAATAATTTGTTGGATTCAAGAGAGAGGTATCAGATATAACGTTTCCTGAAGCAATTGAATTTACAAAAGTTGATTCATTATTATATATAATTTTATCATCTACTTTTGCAGAAGAATAACTTTTTGCAAATTGAAATATACTAATAACATCTGTAGTTCCAACCTCTTTACCAGGATCTGGTTGTGCACCTGGTCTTACAATATAAATAACTCCTGAAGGAAGTGTTTTATAATCATAATCAATCAGTTTTTTCTCGTTATCATCTGTAGTTACAGTATCATCAAAAGGCGTAATCACACCTTTGCTGTTAAGATAATTTTTGGTTAAAAAATCTTTTGCTGCTGCATCGTCATAGGTTTTTTGTTCCTCAACTGATATTTCCGGAACAACCTCTTCATCATCATTATCTTTCTTACACCCTTGTAGTACAACGACAGAAAGAGCTATTCCTAAAAGTATTTTCTTCATTTTTTTATTTAATGTTAAATTGCGATTAATTTTAACGTGACAAAAGTATAAAAAATTATGAGAATAGATAAATTTTTATGGAGTGTGAGATTTTACAAAACTAGAACTCTTGCGGCAGATGAAATAAAAAAGAATAGAGTAAGTATTGGAGAAAATGCTGTGAAATCTTCCAAAGAAGTGAAAAATGGAGATATTATAAAAATCAGAAAAAATCAAATCGATTATAAAATCAAAGTTATAGATATACCGAAAAGCAGAGTAGGAGCCAAATTAGTTTCTATCTATGTAATTGATATGACGGAGAAAGACCAATATGAAATCTTGGCAATGAGAAAATCCTCACAAGATTATTACAGACAAAAAGGTATCGGTCGACCTACCAAAAAGGATAGAAGAGATATGGACGACTATTCTGCAGGTGATTCTACCGAAGATATGGATAATGATGATTGGGATGTATTTTTCAATGAGAATAAAGACGATGAAAATTAAATTTTTAAAAGTGATATAATTTCGTCTGAAATTAAATTAGCACTTTTAGAATCTGTATCTACAGTAAAATGGGCTTGAGAATAATAAGGATTTCTCTCAAAAAGATGTTTAGCAATAAACTCGGGAACATCAGAATCTTCTAATTTGGAAATCAAAGGTCTGGTGTGTTTTTGTAAAAGAACACGTTCTGTTAAAGTTTTTACAGAGCCTCTCAAAAATATACTTTTAGATTTTTCATTGATGATTTCCATATTATTATAGTAAACAGGAGTTCCTCCGCCAAGACTTAAAATAATGTTGTCTTCTGAATTTAAAATTTCTTCCAAAATCCTTTTTTCCTCTTTTCGAAAGAAGATTTCACCCTTGTTTTGGAAGATTTCTGGGATTGTTTGCTGATGCTCTTCAGAAATCTTTTGATCAAGGTCAATTAATGTGAAATTTATTTTTTGGCTCAAGTTTTTGGAAATGTGAGATTTACCACTACCCATATATCCCAATAGAGAAATAATCATAATTTTATTTTAAACAAAGTTCGAAAAAAATTTTGAGATTTTAAAAAAAGCCCTATCTTTGCACCACTCTAAACGGAACAACATATGTTGCTAAGTTTAAGAAGTGGCCGACCTGGTAGCTCAGCTGGTAGAGCAATACACTTTTAATGTATGGGTCCTGGGTTCGAATCCCAGCCAGGTCACTAGCAAATAAATCCGTAGCGATACGGTTTTTTTTTGCCTGCGTGGTGAAATTGGTAGACACGCCATCTTGAGGGGGTGGTTTCCTAAGGATGTGCTGGTTCGAGTCCAGTCGCAGGCACTGCAAAAATTTAGATAAGAGATAGTCGATATTTGATTTGTTATTTTCTAATCATTTATCTCTCATCAAAGACCGACCTGGTAGCTCAGCTGGTAGAGCAATACACTTTTAATGTATGGGTCCTGGGTTCGAATCCCAGCCAGGTCACAATTTACGCAAGTAAATTTTTTTCATATTAATATTTTGTGATTTGGTGTAGAAGCTTCTTGTAAAAGAAGCTTCTTTTTTGTTTAAATCTATCTTTAATCCAAATGAAGATTGTCAATTAATCTTACGCTTCCAACGTTCACAACTATAAAAGCTCTGTAGTTTTTGTTTTCTGATAAAGAATCAACCTCTTTCAAAGTTTCTTCATCCGCAATCATAAAATATTCCAAAGCCATTTCTCCTTGGCAGAAGATATTTTCAACTTTTTCCTTGATATCAGAAACACTTAAGGTTTTTGTCCAGTCATTAACTTGCTTCAAAGTCTTATATATAATAGATGAAGTTTCTTTTTCAGTTTCAGAAAGTCTCATATTACGAGAACTCATGGCTAATCCGTTATCTTCTCTATGAATTTTCACACCGTGAATTTTGATTTTCAAATCCAAAACTTCAACCAATTTTTCGATGATTTTCAATTGCTGAAAATCCTTTTCACCAAAATAAGCGTTGTCTGGTTGTACTTGTCGGAATAATTCTTCTACAACTGTTCCAACACCATCAAAATGTCCTGGTCTGGCAGCGCCTTCCATTTCGTTTTCGATTCCTCCAAAATTGTAACTTTTCCTTTCCATCCCGTTAGGATAGATATCTTCAACTCTCGGAATATATACTGCATCTACAAGATTTGAATTTTCTAATTTCTTGATGTCATCTTCTATGGTTCTAGGATATTTTTCAAGATCTTCAAGATTATTAAACTGAGTAGGATTAACAAAAATAGAAGATACTACAATATCGTTTTCCTTTCTTGCTTCCTGATAAAGTGAAATATGTCCTTCGTGCAAGGCGCCCATTGTAGGTGCGAAACCTATTGATTTGCCTTGTTTTTTTTGAGTATTAATATAATTTGAAAATGAATTGTAATCGTAGAAAACCTGCATTATTATATTGATGTTTATAGTTCAAAGGTAATAGTTTTTTTGGATTGATATTATTAGAATCCAGATAGTTTCATTCAAATTTAAAAACATTTAAATGATAAAAATTGTAATTGAGTGACTTGTAATGTTTAATAAATCCATTGTTTCATTTAGAAATTAACATTTAGCTATAATTAACTTGTTGATATATAATATGTTTGAATGTTAAGTATTAATATTAAGGAAAATAAATGTTTTGATTTAATTTTTTGTAATTTTGCAAAATGAAGTTTTTGTACTTCGTTTAAAGTAAATTTTATGCCTAATCAAAAGATTTTATACGTTACTACGGAAATGTTTCCCTACCAAGAGGAGACAAATATCGGGAGCTTGGTACACAAAATGGCGCTGAAAATGCACGGCGGAGGTAACGATGTAAGGGTTTTTATGCCTAGATTCGGACAGATCAGTGAAAGAAAATTCCAATTGCACGAGGTAATCAGACTTTCTGGGATGAACATCATTATTAATGATCTGGATCAACCATTGATTATTAAAGTTGCTTCTTTACCTGGCGAGCGTTTGCAGGTTTATTTCATTGATAATGAAGAGTACTTCAAAAGAAAACAATATTATTTTGATGATGAGGGTGCACCCTTCGAAGATAACAACGAGAGAGCTGTTTTCTTTGCAAGAGGTGTTATAGAAACTATCAAAAAACTAAATTGGGTTCCGGATGTTATCCATTTAAATGGATGGATGTCAGCTTTAATCCCGATTTATTTAAAAACTTATTACAAAGACGACACTTATTTCAAAGATACCAAAATTGTTCTTTCTGTATATAATGAGGATGATATTCCGTTGAATGAAAATACCAAAGAAATTTTGCAATTCGATAATATTTCTGGTCTACAATCGTTAGATAAACCAAGCTTCTTGAATTTTGTTAATGCAAGTATGGATTATGTAGATGTCATCGTAAAAGGAAATGAATTTCTTGAAGAAAAACTTGAGGAGGCTTATGGGAAAGCAGATGCTGAAAAATCAGACTATCTGAATGCAGATTCTATAGCTCAGGTTTATTAATTACTATTGTTCATAAAATAATGATAAAAATAAAAACATTAATGAAGTTGCTTCCGTTCTTTTTGATGGGAGTAATTGTATTAAATTCTTGTGAAGGAGATTTAGATGATCTAGGGTCTCAATTGGTAGAAGGAGCAGATGGTGCAGATCAAGCATATAGTATTATCGCTTACAATATTAATAATAATGATGTTATCCAATCAGATGCGTCTAAACTGGATAGTGTTAGAATAGGTAATTTTGAAGAGGATGTTTTCGGAAGTCAGAAAGTATCATACCTTACTCAGTTAAGATTGGATACTTATAATCCTGATTTTGGAAAAAATCCTGTTATCGACTCTGTAGTTCTTACTTTGAAGCCGAGATACGCTACAGATTCTCTTACTACAAATACAACCGAAGATTATATTTACCCAGATGGTTCTGTTGCTGCTAAAAAGGTAGTTACGACATATCCTGTAAGCAAATACGGAAGAACCAAAAACGGAAAAGATAAATTAGTCGTTAATATAAAAGTGAATGAAGTAACCGACTTTATGGGCGGAGCTTCAGATTCATTATCTTCTAATAAAGCTTTTGCGATAGGTTCGGAGATTGGGTCCAAATCATTTAATGGAACAATAAACTCTGTTGTGATTACAAAAGATTCAGATGGTACCGAATTGGTAAATAATGCAGTTTCTCTTCGTATCCCACTGGATAAACCATTTTTCCAAGATAAAATTATCGCTAAACAAGGTAATCAGGTTTTAAAGGATGCGGCTTCTTTTATCAGGTATTTTAAGGGAATCAGCATTTCTGTTGATGAGCCAAAAGGTTACCTTTTTTCTATTGCACCTAACGATGCAGGAATTGTAATTTATTATAAGAATGATGTTACTGCAACAGATGGAACAGTTACCAGAACAAAAGCACAAACTACTTTGAATTTAGGATCTGGCAATACTCATTTTAGTAGTATTATTTTCAATAGACCCGATCCTAATTCTGATTATGCGAAAGCAATGGGCTTAGCTGTTAAGGCTAAAGATTTGGATAAACCTGAAGTGCCTCAGTTTCCTGTTACTGCAGCTGATAAGTTATATATGCAAGGAATGGGAGGAAGTAGTATTGGTTTAAGAATCCCTGCTGGTACTATTTTAGCGCTTAAAAAACTATATAGGGATAATAAAGTAGGAATCGTTTCTGCAAAACTTCGTTTATTCAATGATGATACAACTTGGAAAAATTCTTACAGAAAACCAAGCAGTTTAATCGTTCGTCAAAATAATGAAACTGGATTTTTACCAGATATGACAGAGTTGGCTAGTGCAGGCTATTCATTAATAAAAACAGCTAATCTTTCTACAGAAAATGCATCTTATGATATAGGAATTACGGCATCTTTAAAGAAAATTATCGAAGATGAGACCTATGATGTTACAAAAGGAAAAGACTTTATTGTCAATATCGGAAGTTATTTAGTTAATTCTTCTACAGGTCTTTTGTTAGGACAAACTTATAATGACAGAGCATACAATCCTTATCGTATCGTGCTTAAAGGAACAGATACAAATAATATTGGAGGACCAATACAAAATACTTCTAAGGTAGCTCAGCTTAGAATAATATATACTAAAAAATAAAAACATAAACTATGTGTGGAATTGTTGGATATACAGGTTTTAGAGATGCATATGATATAGTAATCAACGGGTTGCGTCGTCTGGAATATCGTGGTTATGACAGTGCTGGGATTATTTTAGAATCTCAAAACGGAGATTTGGAAGTTAAAAAAACCAAAGGGAAAGTAGATGATCTTGTCGCAATTTCCAAGGGTTTGAAGGAAACTGCTAAATTAGGGATGGGTCACACAAGATGGGCTACACATGGTGTTCCAAGTGATAACAATTCTCATCCACACCTTTCTAATAATGGTAAAATAGCAATTGTTCATAATGGTATTATAGAAAATTATGATACGATTAAAACAATGCTTATCAATAAAGATTACGAATTTAAATCCGAAACAGATACAGAAGTTTTAGTAAATCTTATCCAGTATTTTATGGATAAAGAGCCTGCTTTAGACTTCCCGGAAGCTGTAAGATATGCGTTGAACGAAGTTTATGGCGCATATGCGGTTTCTGTTATGCACGAAGATTTTCCGGGACAGTTAGTAGTTGCGAGATTAGGTTCTCCTTTAGCTGTTGGTATTGGTGAAAACGAATATTTTGTTGCTTCTGATGCATCACCATTCGTTGAATTTACAAAAGAAGCAGTTTACCTTGAAGAAGGTCACATGGCGACAATCTCTTTAGAATCTGGAATCGATATCAGAACTATTAAAGAAAATGCTAAAATAGAGCCTGCTATTCAAGAGCTGAGACTTAATCTGGAACAAATAGAAAAAGGTGGTTACGATCATTTTATGTTAAAAGAAATCTTCGAACAGCCAAAGTCTATTCACGATACAATGAGAGGCCGCCTTTTGGTTGATGAAGGAATCATTAAAATGGCTGGTATCTGGGATCATTTAGATAGGTTGACTAATGCGGAAAGAATTATCATCATTGCTTGTGGTACTTCTTGGCATGCCGGATTAATAGGCGAATATCTTATTGAAGAGTTTGCCAGAGTTCCAGTAGAAGTAGAATATGCTTCAGAGTTCAGATATAGAGATCCAATTATAAGTTCTAAAGATGTAGTTATTGCAATTTCCCAATCGGGTGAAACGGCTGATACAATGGCTGCCATCAAATTAGCTAAAGAAAAAGGGGCTTTCGTTTTCGGAATTTGTAATGTTGTCGATTCTTCAATCGCTCGTTACACAGATGCTGGTGCTTATACACACGCTGGACCAGAAATTGGTGTAGCTTCTACAAAAGCTTTCACTGCACAATTAACAATATTATCATTAATTGCAATTAAGTTAGGTAATCATAATGGAAATCTTGGAAAAGCAGATTTCATGAGATTAATTACTGAATTAGATGCGATTCCTAAAAAAGTAGAAGATGTTCTTAACTCTGTAGATGAGACAGTGAAAACAATCGCTTCCAAATTTGTTGATGCTACCAATTTCTTGTATTTAGGTAGAGGTTACAATTTCCCTACTGCTTTGGAAGGAGCTCTTAAATTAAAGGAGATTTCTTACATTCATGCTGAAGGTTATCCTGCTGCTGAAATGAAGCACGGACCTATTGCTTTAATTGATGAAAATATGCCAATCGTTATTATTGCTCCAAAAGTTGGACATTATGATAAGATTGTGAGCAATGTACAAGAAATCAAAGCTAGAAAGGGAAGAGTAATTGCAATCGTCAACAAAGGTGATACGCAGGTTTCTGCAATGGCGGACTATATTATAGAGATTCCTGAGACATCAGAATGTTTCTCTCCAATCTTAGCATCTATACCTTTGCAGCTATTATCATATTATATTGCTGTGGCTAGAGGAGCTAATGTAGATCAGCCTAGAAACCTAGCAAAATCAGTTACTGTAGAATAATTTTGTAGTTTGTGAAATATTCTTTAACAAATTACGTTTTCAATTAAAATTGATAATTATTCATAAAAAAAATTATATATTTACCGCTTAATTTCTTTAAAATAGGATGAAAAGGATATTATTTATATTGTTGTCAACTTCGGTTATCATTTCTTGTTCCAAAGGTGGAGGGAAAGGTATTACAGGTAACCCTGGAATCAAGGGTGAGCTTGTTCCAAGAGGATCTTCAAAATCATTTATAGCAGAAAGACCTTATGGGATGGTTCCAATCCCTGGTGGATCTTTTGTAATGGGTATGGCAGATCAGGACTTTGCGAGTACACCGGAGAAAGCAATGCCAAAAACTGTGACAGTTTCTTCCTTTTTTATGGATGAGACAGAGGTTACAAACGCAGAATATCGTGTTTTCATCAATGCTGTTAGAGATTCAATTGCCAGAGGCTTATTAGCTGAAGCTGCTGGAGAAGGTGGAGGAGAAGAAGGCGGAAACGGCGGGTCTATTGCTGACTATGCCTATGCTTCTAAAAAAACTGGTGAAGAGGCAAGTCCTTATCAGAAATTTTTGGAATCTCAAGGTGGTAGAGATGGTTACGATGAGTCTAAAAAATTAGATAAAAAAGTACCATTAACTTATAATACTTCAGCTTATCCGGATGAGAAATATGCAGAGGTTTTAGAATCTATGTACTTACCTGCTGAAAAGAGAATCAATAATGAAAGAATCATTGATTGGTCTAAAATTAAATATAATTATCAGTGGGAGGATGTTGCTTCTGCGGTAAAAGATAAAGATAGAGGAACAAAGTACCTTAAGAAAGAAAGTATTGCCGTTTATCCTGACACTACAGTTTGGGTTAAGGATTTTAACTATGCTTACAATGAGCCTTTGTTTGATCAATATTTTTGGCATAATGCCTATAAAGAATATCCTGTTGTTGGTGTAACTTGGGATCAGGCTAGAGCTTATTGTGATTTCAAAACTAAAATCAAAACCGATTATAACAACAGTCTTAAAAAGAAAAAGCAAAAAGCTATGAGATTCCGTCTTCCAACAGAATCTGAATGGGAGTATGCTGCAAAAGGTGGTATCCAAAATGCTACTTATCCTTGGGGAGGGCCTTATTTGCAGGATGACAGAGGATGCTACTTAGCCAACTTCAAACCTAAAAGAGGTACTTATATAGAGGATGAGAAAAAAGGAACTTATACTTACACAGGTCCTGTAAAAAAATTCCCTAAAAATGGATATGGTTTGTATGATATGGCAGGAAATGTTGCAGAATGGACAGAGTCTCCTTACAACAACTCAACTTACGAATTCTCATCAACGTTAAATCCATATTTATCTAACCAAGCTTACAGAGAAGTTAAGAAAACTGTAAGAGGTGGTTCTTGGAAAGATGTAGGTTATCTATTAATGACTGGGTACAGAGATTGGGAAAGAAAAGATTCTGCACGAAGTTATATCGGATTCAGAACAATTCAGGATATTCCAGCTGGAGCAGGTAAATTCACAAGAAAAACAAAATAAATTATAAAATAAACTAACTTTTACTAACTAACTAAAAATTGAAAAAATGTTTAAAACTAAAGAATCAATAACTAACTTTGTTTATTCGTTTGGTGCAGCTATCGTAATCTTAGGTGCTTTATTCAAAATGACGCACTGGCACGTAGGACCTATTACTGGTAACGTAGCACTTGCTGCAGGTTTGATTACAGAAGCAATCATCTTCTTGTTCTTCGCATTCGATCCACCAGCAAAAGAAGAAAATTATGCTTGGGAAAACGTTTATCCAGAATTATTGGATGAGTCTGCTGAAAGACAACCAAGAAAAGTTGTTGCTAAAGTAGAAAATAAAGAATTGGAAGTTTCATTATCTGACAAGCTTGACAAAATGTTAGCTGATGCTAAATTAGACGTAAGCTTATTCGAAAGATTAAGAGGCGGAATTGACAAATTCTCATCTTCCGTAGATCAAATCAACCAAACTGTAGATGTTTCTGCTTCTACTCACAAATATAACGAGCAATTGAATCTTGCTGCTTCTCACCTTGAGAGTATGAATGCTTTATATGCTTTACAATTGGAACAAGGTCAAAAACAGTCTGAGTTCAGTAAAAAATATGTTGAAGATATCCAGAAATCTGCAGCACAATCAGAAAAATTCAATGAGGAATTACAAGGTTTAACTTCTAATCTTAATAGCCTTAACAGAGTTTATGGTGGCATGCTTAGCGCAATGAAGTCTTAATCACTATCATTTTAATTATTGTTTAACATTTAAATTATTGTATTAAAATGGCAGGAGGTAAACAGACACCACGTCAGAAGATGATTAACCTGATGTATTTGGTTTTCATTGCGATGCTTGCAATGCAGATCGATCAGGAAATCATCAGATCATATAAAGATACCAATCAATCATTAACTGATACCAGACTTACAGTTCAGGACAAGAATGATAAGATTTTCAAAAAGACTTTAGAAGCTAAGGCTGTTTCTTCACCAGAAAACTATGGTCCATTGTTAGATCAGTATAAAGGTTTAGAAGGAAAAACTAACGAACTAGTTAATTTTATTGAAGACCTTAAAACTAAAATGAGTACCGAAGCTGAGTATAATCCTACTTTGGCTGTTGAAGAAAGTTTTACTGCTCTTAACAATACTGAGCCGGCTACTAATAACTTCTTTAAAGATGGTGATGAAAAAAACCCATCTAAAACGGCTACAGATCTTCAAGCTAAGATTAATGGCTTAAGAGATTTTATTGTAAGTACTTTCGGAGCTAATCCTCAATTGAAAGATGTTGCTGAAAGAGCTAAAAAAACACTTGTTGCAGATTTTCCTAAGGGAGATAAAAGAGCTGCAAAAGGTTGGATTCAGTATAAATTTTATAACCAACCATTAGTTGCTGCACTTTCTAACTTAGAAGTTATACAGTCAGAAGCTAGAAACTTGCAGTCAGATGCAATCACTTCTATGCTTCAGGAGAAAGTGGATGCTGATATCAAATTTGATGCTTACGAAGCTTTAGTATCTGGACCAAGTTCAGTTATGAAAGGTGAACCAGCTCAAATTAAAGTGGCGATCGGAACTTTTGCTAGTTCAGTACCTGGTCTATCAATTTCTGGAGCTCAGGTTGTAAATGGACAAGGTATTATTACGCCTAATACAGGTTCTACTGGAGAGCAAAAATTCCAAGGAACTATTACATTTAACGATAAAAATGGAAAGGCACATACACTTCCATATGCACATACACTTAATGTAGTTTCTGGTGCAGAAGCACTTAAAGAGCAAAGTGGTGCAATTTTAGCAGCTGACAAAATGAATGTTCTTTACAGAGGACTTTCCAACCCAGTTTCAGGATCAATCTTAGGTGCAGATCTTAGTGCTACTACTTTATCAGCAGCTGGTGCATCTGTTAGCGGAAGCAGTGGAAAATGGAATGTTACACCAGGTTCTGGTAATGAGGTTACACTTACAATTGCTGGAAAATCACCAAGTGGAAAAACAATTACTCAGCCTTTCAAATTTAGAATTAAAAATATCCCTCCACCAAGAGGAGAGATCAGAGGTAAGAGTTATGACGTTATGCCTGCAAACATGATTTCAAAACAAACTTTAACGGCTACGCTTAAAGATTTTGATTTCCCTGTGTCGTTTAACGTTGTAAGCTTCAAAGTTAAAGTTCCTGGTAAAGCAGTAATGACTGTAAACGGAAACTCATTAGCTCCTGTTGAACCTTTAACAAAAGGCTTGAGATCTGGAGATAACATAGCAATCTTTGATGTTCAGGCAACTGCACAAGGATTAAGTGGGGTAGTACTTCCTAATATTAGTGGGGTTGTTATTAGTGCACTATAAAAAATTAAAAAACAGTTTTATCTGATTGATTTTATATTTCAATACTTATTATGAAAAAGATTATATATAGTTTAATTTGTCTTTCCTCAACAATGGTTTTTGGACAGAGTAGCATTCTTAATGCTAATTCGCCACAGACTTTCAGAGAAGATCGTGAGATTAAGAAAGATAGTATTACACCTCTTAAATATGGATTTATCGAAGATAAAGACATCTTGAGAAGTATGGTTGTATGGGAGATTATTGATATGAATGATAAAATCAATCAGCCTTTTTACCATAATGCTGATGGCTTGGTTTCTCAAAACAAGTCTCTTTATCAGATCTTATTAGATGCTGTTAATTCAGGTAAAATAAAAGAAGTTTATTCTGGCGATGATTTTACAAGCAGATTAACTCCTGAGGGAATTGCTGCTGCTACTTCTGTTCCAATGGTAGATAATTATTTTACCGAAATAATGAACGCTAATAAAATCGAAGATGCAGAAGCGCAAAGACTTTTGAAATATTTTACTTCATTAAAAGGAACTGGTAACAAGCAAGTTGATGGAATGTTTATGAAATATTCTACTAGACTGGCGGATGTTTTGGAGTATAACGGAGCTGCTCAGCCTGCTGCTACTGAAGAAACTGTAACTACTGGTAAAGGTAAAAAGAAAAAAACTGTTAAAAAAACAACCAAAGCGCCTTCTATTGAACCAGGGACTATGCTTGTGAATTTAGACGGTTCTTGGTACAAAATCAAGAAAAGTGACATTGAGGCCAATGTTGGTTTTTCTGAAACCAAAACTGAAAAAGTTAAAGCACTTAAGTTGATGGGAATGTGGTATATCGATAAGAGAGATACTCAATTAAGATACAGACTGCTTGGAATTGCAGCGATGGGTGAAGATCCAAATGCAGCGATTCTAAAAGCAGAAAGAGCACAACAAATGCAAGAATCCGGAGCTCCGGTTGATCCTTCTATCTTAAATGAAGCTGGTGATTTAATTGATCTTTTCTGGATCTATTACCCGGATGCTAGACAAGTTCTAAGCAGCAATTATATCTTCAATGCTAAAAACTCTACTTCTGATATTACTTTTGATGATGTTCTTAATGCAAGAAGATTTTCATCAGTAATCTATAAAGCGGACAATGGTCTTGGTAGAGGCGGAAGCGGTATCATCGATGAGTATATTCCGAATGATGCAGAAGGCCAATTGGAAGAAAGCGACAGAATCAAAGCACAGATTCTTCAAATGGAAAATGATATGTGGAATTACTAATATTTCTCATAGTCCAAATAAAAAAACCTGAGTATCTTTACTCAGGTTTTTTATTTTATGGAACAGGTAGATTACATCATCGTTGGAGCTGGATATGCTGGAGTTTTTTTCGCTCATCAATTGATCAAGGAAAAGAAATCTTTCAAGATTTTTTATGATGAAAATATCTCCGCTTCTCAGATTTCTGCTGGCGTTTGTAATCCTGTTATTCTGAAGAGATTTAATACATTTTGGAAGTCCCAGGAACAAATCGATTATCTGGATATCATCTTCAAAGAAATAGAAATTTATACTTCCAAAAATTATTTGATTGATGAAAATGTCGTTCGAATTTTCCATAATGATTCCGAGAAAGTGCAATGGACCAAAAATTCTCAGAAAGAAGATTTGAAGTCTTACCTTAACCCGGATTTTATAAAATTGAAGTCCGTTGAAAATCCTTTTGAAGCTGGAAAAGTCAATCAATCCTGCAGAATTGATGTTTCTAATTTCTTTACAGATATGTTGAATTATCTAGAGTGCAATAATTATTTGGTCAAAGAAAAATTCGATCACCATTTAGTTAATTTAATGAACAATTCGTATAAAAATTTCACATTTAAAAATCTTATTTTCTGCGAAGGTATTGCAAGCAACACTAATCCATTTTTTAATAATATTCCAATTCAACCCAACAAAGGCCATTGTTTGAAAGTTAAGTTGAATGAAGTTCCTGATTCTTACATTATCAAGAAAAAGCACTTCTTATTTAATCTTCAGAATGATGACTATTACTATGGCGGAACTTACGACCGTTTTGACATGACTAATAATATTAATGATGAATCTGTCGAAGAATTAAAATCAGGACTTCAAGCAATCTATAAAAATGAGTTTGAAATTCAGGATATCAATGTAGCCTTTCGTGCAACTGTTGCTGACAGAAGACCGATTTTAGGAAGACATCAGGAACATAAACAATTTTATATTTTTAATGGATTGGGAGCAAGAGGAGTTTACAACGGAAGTTATTTTTCAAAAGTACTGTTTGATTTTATCGAGAATAATTTGAATCTCGAATCCGAAATTGATGTTAAAAGATTCTATTAATTTTTTAACGTATTTTAAATTATACTAATTTGGTCAAAATTGAATGAATTGTTAAATTTGTACCTGATTACATTGAATGATGGAGAACGAACTAAAAAAAACTTACCAGAAATTTATAGATGAAAATATTGAATCAAAATCGATAGATGAAGTTCTTGAGATTTTGATAAATACTTTTCCCAATGAAGTTTGCTTTTCAACAAGCTTTAGTTTCGAAGACCAAGTAATTACAGATTTGGTCAAAGATTTACCAATAAAAGTTTTTACGCTGGACACAGGTCGATTATTCGAAGATACTTATAACACTTGGAATTTAACCAAATCCAAGTACAAACTACCTATAAAAGCCTATTACCCAAATCCGGAAGAATTGGAACCATTCATTCAGGACAATGGACCGGATTCATTTTACAGGTCTGTAGAGAACAGGAAAACCTGCTGTGAGATTAGAAAAGTTCATCCGTTGAAAAGAGCATTGAAAGGTAACAAAATCTGGATTACAGGACTCAGAGCAGAACATTCTGTAGCGAGAGAAAATCTTTCTCAATTCGAATGGGACGAGTCCAATCAAATCATCAAGTATCATCCAATCCTATTCTGGACAACGGAACAAGTAAGAGATTACATAAAAAAAAATAATATTCCTTATAATGTTTTGCACGACAAAGGTTTCGTTAGCATTGGTTGCGCGCCTTGTACAAGAGCAATTCAGCCAGGCGAAGATTTTCGTGCAGGTCGCTGGTGGTGGGAAGATGCCAGCAAAAAAGAATGTGGACTTCATGTTCATAAATAACAATTAATTAAGATTAAAATGTCAAAATATCATTTGGATTATCTGGAGCAGTTAGAATCCGAAGCCATTCATATTTTCAGGGAAGTTGCGGGGCAGTTTGAACGTCCAGCTTTGCTTTTCAGTGGAGGTAAGGACAGCATTACCCTCGTTCATTTGGCGCTGAAAGCTTTTCGTCCAGGCAAATTTCCGTTTCCGTTAGTTCACATCGATACAGGTCATAATTTTCCCGAAGTTCTGGAATTTCGTGACCAATTAGTTGAGCAGATTGGAGAAAAACTAATTGTAAGAAAAGTAGAACACACTATTAAAGAAAAAGGTTTGAGAGAACCCAAAGGAAAATTGCCGAGCAGAAACGCATTGCAAACTTTTACACTTTTGGACACGATAGAAGAATTCGAATTCGATTGCTGCATCGGCGGCGGAAGACGCGATGAGGAAAAAGCCAGAGCCAAAGAACGTATTTTCTCTGTTCGTGATGATTTTGGGCAATGGGACCCAAAACTTCAGCGCCCAGAACTTTGGAATACCTACAACGGGAAAATCCACAAAGGAGAACAGGTGAGAGCATTTCCTATCAGTAACTGGACAGAATTGGATGTCTGGAATTATATCTTGAAAGAGAATATCCAATTACCTTCGATTTACTTCTCACACGAACGCGAAGTTCTCAATTTAGATAACCAATTCATCGCAATGAACGAGTTTGTCAATCTTGATGAAAATGATGTTGTGACCACCGAAAAAGTCCGCTACAGAACGGTGGGAGATATGACATGCACCGCCGCAGTTTTGTCAGAAGCCAACAGTTTGGAAGAAGTCATTGCAGAAATTATCACCACCAAAACCAGCGAACGAGGCGAAACCAGAATAGACGACAGAACTTCGGAAGCCGCAATGGAGGACAGAAAAAAAGCAGGTTATTTTTAATTATTAATGATGAATTATGAATGATGAATGATGAGATTGGGAAAAGTTTCTCAAAATCATTTATCAAGTATCAATTATCGATTATCAAAACAATGGACATATTAAGATTCATCACTGCAGGAAGTGTAGACGACGGAAAAAGTACACTGATAGGCAGATTATTATACGATAGCAAAAACATTCTGATTGACCAATTAGAAGCTGTTGAACGCGCCAGCAAATTCAAGAATGATGGCGAACTTGATTTAGCTTTGTTAACAGATGGTTTGAGAGCAGAACGTGAACAGGGAATCACCATTGACGTGGCGTACAAATATTTCTCCACACCTAAAAGGAAATTTATTATTGCGGATGCACCCGGTCACGTTCAGTACACCCGAAATATGATTACCGGAGCCAGCAATTCGGATTTGATTATCATCCTGATTGACGCTCGAAACGGAATCATAGAACAAACCAAAAGGCATTCGATTATTGCATCATTACTTAACATTCCGAATGTTGTAGTGGCAATTAACAAACTGGATTTGGTTAATTATTCCGAAGACATTTTTAACAATATCAAAAATGACTATTCAAAAATGGCAGAACAGCTGTCATTGAATAATATCGTTTATATTCCAATTTCGGCTTTAGATGGTGACAATATCGTTGACAAATCCGAAAATCTGAATTGGTATGAGGGAAAAACTTTATTGGATTATCTGGAGTCTGTTGAATTAGAAAACACCATCAATCTGGATAAAGCGAGATTTCCTGTTCAGTACGTGATTCGCCCTCAGACAGAAGAACTCCACGATTATCGTGGTTATGCAGGGAAAATCACCAGTGGAATCTACAAAGTTGGAGATTCGGTAACGATTTTACCTTCCGGAACCGAGAGCAAGATTTCAGCCATTGAAATCAACCAGCAAAAAGTAGAAGAAGCTTTTGCACCTCAAAGTGTGATTTTGCATTTAGAAAATGATGTGGATATCAGCCGAGGTGATTTGATTGTAAAATCCAACGACCTTCCAAAAATAGAGCAAGAACTTGATGTTTTGGTTTGCTGGATGGGCGACAAACCTTTGAAATCCGGTTCTAAATATCTAATTCAAAACAACACGACCCAAGTCAAAGGAGTCATCAAAGAAATTGAATACAAACTCGATGTCAATACTCTGGAAAAGCAAGAAGTGGAACAGGTTTCCCTCAACGAAATTGTAAAATTAAAATTAAAAACAGCAAAACCTTTGGCTTATGATTCTTACAAAGATTTGGCGACAAACGGTGGAATCATCTTTATCGATGAATCGAGTTTTGTAACAGTTGGCGCAGGATTGATTCAATAATTTTAAATAAGAAAGACTTTGACATCAAAAATTTCACTTCCGGTTTTCATTAACGCATCGACTAACAAAATTCTGATTGTCGGCGGTGGAAAATTAGCTTCGGAACAGCTTAATGATATTATGCAGAATATTCCGGATGCTAATATCAGCGTTCTTGCCAAGAGACTTTCTGATGATATCAAAAACCTGTTGTTGGAAAATACTTCGGTCAGGATTATTAATGAGGATTTTGATGATTCATATTTAGAAATTGCAGATTTGTTCATTGTGGCGACAGAAGATTCTGCTCAAGATCAATTGATAATTAATAAAATTAAAGAAAGAAAAAACTTATATTTCGCTCCAAGTCTCCCTTCTGATCAAGATTTTTTCTTTCGTGGAAATAATGATTCGCAAGAGAGGAAATCTCTTTTCATTATTAATGGCGAGAAGAAATGGCGAAGGATTGCAACTGTGTTTTTCTGGGCATTTGTCGTTTTGCTGATAGGAAATATAGTGTCATTTTATATCGGATTCAAAGATTTGCAAGTTGCTTATCAATATCTGAATCATAATACAGATGAACGATTTTTCTGGTTATTTTTGGTCGGATTTTTAGCACAATTGATTGATGGCGCATTAGGAATGGGCTACGGCGTGACTTGCACAGCAGCACTTTTGTACATCGGGATTCCTTTGCCGGCAATCAGTAGCAGTATTCATACAGCAGAGATGTTTTCCAGCGGCGCTTCCGGATTTAGCCACTATAAATTTGGTAATATCAATAAGAAATTATTCAAGAATATTTTGATTCCGGGAGTTATCGGAGCAGTTTTGGGTGCATTGCTTTTGTCTTATTTCGGGGAGAAATATGCCGGAATCATCAAACCAATTCTGGCAACATACACTTTCATCCTTGGAATCAGAATTTTGTTCAATGCTTTTAAGAAAAATAAGAAACGCAAAAAGACGAAAAGGGTTGGTTGGCTTGCTGGAGCTGGTGGTTTCTTGGATTCCTTTGGTGGTGGAGGCTGGGGACCATTAGTCACATCAACCTTGATTTCGAAAGGAAAAACCCCACGTTATATTATCGGAACAGTGAGTTTAACGGAGTTTTTTGTAACCTTCGCCAGTGCGTTGACATTCTTTTCAGTCATCGGAATCAGCCATTGGCAATTGATTGCCGCTTTGATTTTAGGAGGCGTTCTAGCTGCTCCAATTGCTGCAAAACTGGCAGGAAAATTACCTCTTAAAGCAATGTTTATCGGAGTAGGATTAATGGTTATAATCTGGAGTCTTAATGTTTTATTGAAGGCTTTGCATCTGATCTGATTCTTTAGATAAATGTCAAAATCAAAGCAATTACCAATCCGATAGCTGTGAAAACCATACCGCGTTTGAAAGCTTTGGTCTTAGGATTAAACATCCAGAAACTCGAAATCACAAAGAAAAATAAGGAAATTCCGAAGAATGTATTCAGTGGAGATAGTGTGTCTTTGGATTGAGACTTGTGAAGTTTCGTCATTTTGTCCAATATGAATGGCAATTCTTTTTTAGAATATTTTGCTTCACCAGTTTTGATATTATAAGTTCCTTGTTTGAAAAACATCACATCGCCTTCCATTTTCTCCACTTCAAAACCTTTGATTTTAATTTCTTTTCCTAATTTCTTCTCGTCTAAATTAGCCTCAAACTTCTTCTCGTATTTTTTTTCTTTTTTCAAAAAATCTGTATCTCTGTAAACTAACAAAACACCACTAATAGCATAAACAGCCATTATTCCAGCCAAGAAATATCCCAGATATCGGTGTGTGATTCTCATAAAGCTTCTCGTATCTTTTATTTTGTCCATTTTATTCTTGTTTTTATTAATTTGAAAAAGTGGAGACAAATGTATGACTCCACTTTTATTTTTAGAAATTTGATTTGATATTTATTAAAGTTTATATGTCAAAGTCACATAATAGTTTCTTGGCATAATCGGATTCACGGAGTAATTTTCGTGCACAACATAGTTATGGGTATCGAAAAGATTACCTATTTTACCTTGAATTAAGAACTTTTTATATTCATATCCTACAGATAAATCAAAAATATTGTAATCCTTCAGTTTGAATATTCTGGAAACACCGTTTCTTGCTGCTAAGCTTGTGTTTGCACCGGTTTTGGTATCGTTCCAGCCGGCAAGTCTGTCTCCAATGAAATAGTAAGTTCCGCCCAATCTAAGACCTTTTACCCATTTATCAAACGTGTAGAAAACTGAACCATTCACAGTAGTTGCAGGTGTTCTGACAACTCTTTGCTTTTCTACATATCCGAAAACCTCTGGTGTATCTTTGTAAATAGCGTGGTTATAAGCAAATCCTGCAATAATGGAAATATTTTTAGTTGGATTTCCTGTGATGTCTGCCTCAACACCTCGGCTCAATAGTTTACCTGCAAATTCTTTGATATTGGTGTCGCTGTTTGCAGTTCCATCTAATTTAAATTGAGCTTGCTGATAAAAATTTTTATTTAGAATCTGATAAGCTGAAACGTTGAATGCCACGGCGTTGTTCCATACATTTTTCTTGATTCCAACCTCAAACTGGTCAATGATACTTGGCTTCAAACCTGTATCGGTATTCACATCACGGCCTGTGTTTGGAGAGAATGAATTGGTGTAGGTGGCGAAAACCGATAGATTGTCATTCGGCATATAGACCAATCCCGCTTTTGGTGAGAAAGCTCTGTCTGAAGTGGCTGAGTTAGGCGTTTCAGACTTGGTGTTTTTATAAAAATCAGTAACCAAAGTCGACATATTTTCAAGATATGAATATCTCAGTCCGGCAACGACTTTCAGTTCTTTTGTAAGGCTGATGAAATCCTGAGCGTAGATTCCGATTCTTCTGGTTGGGATCCTTGTCTTATCGTATTTTATAGCAGATGGTTGCGTTCCGCCATTCCAGGAATTTGGATCGTCTAAATAAACAAAACCATTAGAATTACCGTTGATTCCAAATAAATAAGATGTTCCAAAAATATCAAATGGCAATACATTCGGATTAGTTGTTGCCTTTGGTCTGTTGGGATCATAAAATCTATAAGCATCAGAAGTTAGATAATCCGCATCAGTTCCAATTAAAATTTTATGGTTTATTTTCCCGGTGAAAAATTCACCATTGATATTCACTTGTGCGCTGGTATAGTTTTGCTCATTATAAGTTTTATTAAGATTTCTTGTCCATCTGTAACGGTTATTATTCAAAACCCAGGCTGTACGCTCTGTTGAAAAATAATCTTTTGTATAATTCTGATAAGTGACAACAGCATTCAAAGTCCATTTTTCATTGAACTGATGGTTCAAGATGATGTCCGTAGAGGCTTGTTTCACATTTTGATATTGCCAATCTGCGCCAAAAAAAGTATTGATTGGTGAAGTCGTGTTCAGAACATAGCTTTTGTCCGGATTTTCAAATGTTCCCAGTCCAAAATCTGGTGTAAAATTATTCTGAAGATAATCTGCCTCTACAATAATCTGCGTTTTAGAACCGATGTTGAAAGCAAAAGATGGATTGAAATAATATTTTTCAGAATTCACCACATCACGGAAACTGTTGGCTTTTTCATAAGTACCATTCACGCGGAAAGCTATTTTTTCCGTCAGCGGTCCGTAGATGTCCACTGTTGGTTTGTAAGTATCCCAACTTCCTGCCGAGAAACCAAGCATTCCACCGGATTTGAAAATCGGTTTTTTTGTAATCATATTGATAATCCCGCCAGCCGCAACATTACCATATAATAAGGCATTGGCACCTTTAGCAACTTCTACGCGCTCCAATCCGGAAACTTCAGGATTCACACCACTATTGATTCTTGCACCATTTTTATATAGATTCTCAGATCCGAAAGTAAAACCTCGTCCTCCAAAACTCGCTTGAGAATTTCCTCTGGCAGAAGTCACATACAATCCGCTTACATTCTGAATAACCTCCGACAGTTGTCGTATTTGCTGTTGCTCGATAATCTCGTGAGTTACAATAGATATCGGCTGAGGATTTTCCATCGTCGTAAGATTGGATTTGGAAGTAGGCGTTTTAGCTTTGTTAGGATTGCCCGTTTTATGCAACGCTACGTCTTCAATTTGCTGAATCTTGATTGTATCGTTATCTTTTTGTCCGCCTTTTTGAGAATAAGCAGAAATAGACAGCAAAATCAGACTTGCAGAGATGATGGACTTCTTCATAGTTTATTTAGAATATTTAAAAACTGGGCAAAAGTATAAAATGTATCATTACCTACTCAGTTTTATTTTAAATAATTCTAAATAATAAAATCTATTTGATTTAATTGTTTGTAAATCAATATTTTATAATATTATGATATTTATCAATTAATCTTGAAGCTCCAACCAACGCATTTCAAATTCTTCAAGTTTTTCTGATATTGTTTCAAGTTCCGAAGATAATTTTGAGATTTTATCGTAATCGGTTTCGTTATTCAGTTCGTCCAGAATTTTGCTTCGTTGTTCTTCCAGTTTGGGCATTTCTTTCTCGATGGTTTCCAGCTCATGCTGCTCTTTGAAAGATAATTTTTTCTTTGCGGGTTGATTTTTTACGACTGGCGCAGGCGTTTCTTTCGGAGCTTCAACCTTCTCAACTTTTGGTGTTTCTGCTTTTGGATTTTTCTCTTCGTTTTTCAGATGTTCTCTATATTCTGAGAAATTTCCGACAAACTCTTTGATTTTTCCTTCGCCTTCAAAAGCCAGAACGTGGTCCACAATTCTGTCCATAAAATATCGGTCGTGAGAAACGATTATCAAACTCCCTTGGAAATTCTGAAGGAAATTCTCAAGAACCGTCAAAGTTGGTAAATCCAAATCATTCGTAGGTTCATCAAAAATGAGGAAATTCGGGTTTTGATAAAGAATATACATCAAGTGCAAACGACGTTTTTCTCCGCCCGAAAGTTTCGAAATCGGGGAATATTGCGTTTGGTCATCAAACAGGAATAATCTCAAGAACTGAGAAGCCGAGATGGTTTTTCCATTAGCCAAAGGAAAATTCTCCCCAATTTCTTTGATGAAGTCAATCACACGCTCATCTTCTTTATATTGAAGTCCTTTCTGCGCAAAATAGCCGAATTTAATCGTTTCTCCAGTTTCAATCTCTCCAGAATCTTTCGGCTCAAAACCTTGAATAATATTCAGTAAAGTGGATTTTCCAGCACCATTTTTTCCAACAATCCCCACTTTTTCACCTCTTTGAAATTGATAAGAAAAATCTTTGAAAAGGACTTTGTCACCAAAGCTTTTGTTGATGTTTTTCAATTCAAGAATTTTATTTCCCAATCTTTTCATCTCGAAATCCAATTCCAGAGCTTGTTTTCTGGTATCGGTTTTCGCTATTTTTTCGGTTTCGTAAAAATCATCTTGTCTCGATTTGGACTTTGTAGTTCTCGCTTTCGGTTGTCTTCTCATCCATTCCAGCTCCTTTCTGTAAAGGTTTTGTGCTTTATCAATGGTGGAATTCAAATTATCCTCACGAATCATTTTGTTTTCAAGATACGTCGCGTAACTTCCGTTGTGGAGGTAGAGATTTCCTTCTTCCATTTCCCATATTTTATCACAAACAGCATCTAAAAAATAACGGTCGTGCGTTACCAAAAGCAATGTGATTTTCGCTTTACTCAGATAGTTTTCCAGCCATTCTACCATTTCCACATCCAAGTGGTTGGTCGGTTCATCCATAATCAATAAGGTATGGCGATGTTCAGCTCTGGTTTCTGTCAAAAGTTTTGCCAACGCAATTCTCTTGATTTGTCCGCCGGAAAGCGTTCCCATTTTCGCTTTCAAATCTGTGATTTTGAGCTGAGAAAGGATTTGTTCCATTTCGTTTTCCAAATCCCAAGCCTTATGGATTTCCATCTCTGCCAAAGCCGCTTCCATATCATCAGGATTTTCAGAAGTTAATGCGTAATGGTATTTTTTCAAAGCTAAAATTGGGGCAGAATCCAAAGTCATCATAAATTCCTCCACAGACAATTTCGGGTCAAAATCAATTTCCTGGTCAAATAAAACAACCTGAATATCTTTGTTGATAACCGTAGTTCCGCTATCCGCGATTTCCTTTCCCATCAGGATTTTCAGAAGTGTAGACTTTCCGCTCCCATTTTTGGCAACGATAGCAATTTTGTCGCCTTCGTTCACGTGGAAATTGATATTTTTGAATAAGACTTTGACGCCGTATGATTTGCTCAGATTTTCTGCAGAAACGTAATTCATTGTATGGTTTATAACGATTTGCGAAAATACAAAATTGAAAACCGAATTTACCATTAAACTCCATCAATAAAACAATTTTTTGGGCAGCTTTATCCGTCTTCCGCTCCCAATCTTTTCGCTCCACTACTTTACGCAAAAAGGATTTCCGCTCAAGCCGGGCTGCTGCGATTCATTGTTCCATTATAATTGTTTATTATTAGTAATCATCTCTGTCTTTAGAAGATTTTAACTAAAATATTAGTTGTTTTTAAACTTTTGTTTAGATTATTAAAAAAAAATTCAGAAGTTTGTTTCAAATTAAACCAATGAAAAAACTTAACTTTCTTTTCGTATTCTTTATTTACTTTTTTTCTCAAGCGCAACTTATTTCAGGAACAGTTTTATCCAAAGATGACAATCAACCAATTCCTTATGCCAAAATCGGAATCCTGAATAGTAATTATGGTGTTCAGGCGGATGAAAATGGAAAATTCGAAATTCAGTTGGAGAAAGTAAGTAAAGACAAAGAGCTGATAGTTGTTGTGGGCGGATACAAAAAGTTCAGAAGCTCTGTAGAAGACTTCATCAAAAGCAATCCTCACAATATTTATCTGTACGAAAAGGTAACCAATATCCAAGAAGTTGTGTTGGTGCCTCAGAATTATAAAGAGAAAAATCTAGGGGTCAACGCTAAATCAAAATCCATAATGTTCACGCCGAATATGGAAAAAGGCAATTCGGTGGTGGAGGAAACTGCAGTGGAGTTCAGTTCCAAAAAGCAATTAAAAATTAATAAAATCAATATGAATTTTTCCAGATTCGAGTCGACGACGCCCATTAAAGTTCGTTACACGATTTACGATGAAAAAGATGGCAAACCGAATAATCTGATTTTGGAAAATGATATTATCGCCACGATTGGAAAAGAGAATTTGAAGGATTCTGTATTTTCTTTGGATGTTAGCAAAGAATCGATTTGGCTGGAGGGTAAATTTTTTGTGGGAATTCAGTTTATAGGACAATCGAATGGTAAAGTAGCTTTGAGTGGCGCGTTATTAAGGTCAGGTTATTACCGTTCTTTCTATGGAAATTGGGAAAAAATAGGAATGGCAGCACCGGCTATCAATATTGATGTGAAAATTAAAAAGTAGTTTGATTTATTTTTACATTTGACTGAAAATAATTTGTCGCGCAGGTTTTGCGGATTAAGCAGATTTTAGCGTTTTTAATCTTCTATATCTGTATAATCAGTTAAATACTCTTTAATCAAATGAAAAAAATAATTTCTTTATTAATTCTGTTTGTTTCCACAATTTCTTTTGCTCAGGTTTATGATTTTGGTAAAAATCCGGAAACCGGGAAAGTTCTTCATTTGAAAGACGCAGATATTTATTATGAAGTTTACGGAAAAGGTGAACCTCTCTTCTTGCTACACGGGAATGGCGGAAGCATTGATGCTTTTTCTAAAGAAATTCCAGAGCTTTCCAAACATTTTACGGTTGTTGCAATGGACACGCGTGCGCAAGGAAAAAGTACAGATACTTCGACAGAACATTTGACTTACATAAAATTTGCTGATGATGTGAAAGCGTTAGCTGATGAATTGAAATTCAAAAAAATCAATATTCTTGGTTGGAGTGACGGCGGAAATACAGCGATTGAATTTGCTATCAAATATTCAAAAAATACAAATAAAATTGTCACAAGCGGCGCCAACATTTTCCCTAATGGAGTAGGTGAAAATGAAGTGGAAAATATGAAAAAGGATGCTGCGAAAATGAGAGCGGAAAACAAACCAGAACGTGATATCAGATTACTTCAATTGATGATTGATGAACCAAAAATCACCAAAGAACAACTCAATAAAATCAAAGCGAAAGTTTTTGTCGTGGCTGGAGAAAACGATTTAATTCTTCGTTCTCACACCGAATATATTGCAAAAGAAATCCCAAACTCTAAACTAAAAATCTTCAAAGGCGCTTCTCACGGCGTTCCTATTGAAAGAGCAGAGGAGTTGAGTAATGATGTGATTGAATTTATAAAGAATTAATCAATCGTCAACATTTTCAATGACCAAAGATTCCCATTATAAATATCCAAATCAACTTTAGAATTGATTCCATAAACAATTCCGTTTTCTGAAAATTGCCAAAATTGCCATTCATCATCTGGTGAAGGCGTTGGAACATCATTATAATTGGCTAACCAAAGCGGATAATCATCGAATTCACCTTTCAGATAGTCTTTATAATAATGATAGTAAGTATAGATAATAGGTTTTTCGCCGTACGCGTCTTCCATTATTTTTATCCAGACTTTGAGGTCAGAAACCAATTGTTCTTTAGACTTTTTTCTAGGATTTTTCTCAATGTCAAGAATTGGAGGAAGGTCGCCGGATTCTAATTTGGCAACAGAAAGAAAAGAATTTGCCTGCATCACAGGATCTTCATCTGGACGATAAAAATGATAAGCACCACGAATCAATTGATGTTGTTTCGCTGTTTCCCAAAAATGATCAAAGTTTTTATCCAGTTTTCGGTTTCCCATACTTGCTCGCAGAACCACAAATTTCAGAGGAATAGTTCTGTTTCCAATGCTCAAACTGTCCCATTGGATGTCTTCTTTTCTTTGATAATGAGAAATGTCAAAACCAAAAGTTTGATTGGCATAAAGACCAGTGATTTTCTCAATTCTTGCAGCTTCAGCTTCTGTATTCGATAGTTTTTTGTGTTCGAAGTGCTTTCCAAGATAGTAAGCGAAGTAATAATTGATTTTTTGTCTTAGATAATATCCTGTTCCTAACAAAGAAATACAAAGTATAATCAAAAGAATCCAACGTTTTTTGATAAACGCGCTTTTCCTTTTTTGATAAATTTTCTTCTTTGTACTGAGATTTGCCTTTGCCATAAGTTTTGCAAAAATATTATTTTTCCTCGTCGAAAAGAGCGGAAAAATTTATTTTTAAAAATTAAAATATGAATGAATTTTTTTGGCTTATTTTGTGCTAATATTGTACTATTAATTTTAAAAACATTCAAAAAATGAAAAAAGGAATTTTGTCATTGTCAGCTGTAATGTTATTAGCAGTAGCAATAAGCGCTCAAACCGTAAAACAAGAAGTTAAAAAAGATGCTAAGGCAGTTGGAAATGCCGTTGAGAAAGGTGCAAAAGCTACAGGAGAAGGTGTAGAAGATGCTGCAAAATGGACTGGAAAAACAGTGAAAAAAGGAGCTAAGGCTACGAAAAAAGGTGTAAAGAAAGGTGCAAAATGGACTGGGAAAACGGTTAAAAAAGGCGCTAACGCAACTGCTGAAGGTGTGAAAGATGGCGCTAAATGGACTGGGAAAACTGCTGAGAAAGGAGCTAAAGCAGTAAGCGATACTTATAAAGATGTGAAAGACGATATCAAGAAAAAAGATTAATCTTCGCAAAAAAGAATTAGAACAACTTCAGTACTTGGAGTTGTTTTTTTGTAACAAAAATGTTCTATTACGAACTAATGATAAAAGATAATCTTAATATTTAACTATCTTCGTTGATATAAATTAAAAATTAAATGAAAAAATTGATTTTGACATTTGCTCTTTCTGTTGCGACAGTAGCAAATCTTTCTGCTCAGACAGCTAAGCAAGTGATTGATAATTATGTAACTGCGTTGGGCGGGAAACAAAAATTAGAATCTGTAAAAACACTTTCTATGAAAAATACTATCAGTGTGATGGGAATGGAAATGGAAGGTAAGACAGTAAAAAAAGATAACAAATTCAAGTCTACGCAAAGTATGATGGGGCAGGAGATGTCTCAGGTTTTTGACGGTGAAAAAGGTTTTGCTAACCAAATGGGACAAAAAATAGATTTCCCTGCTGACCAAGTTGCAAAATTGAAAGATGCAAAATTGATGGATGCACTTGGGATGAATCCTGAAAAAATGAAGACTGTTGAGAAAAAACAAATTGATGGAAAAGATTATATCGTTTTGTCTTCTGATGACAGCAAGTATTACTTTGATGCAAAAACCAATTTGCTTTGGAAAACAGAAGGCGATAAAGGAACGATGATTATTTCAAAATATGCGGATATTGACGGAATCAAATTCGTAGAAGAAATGTCTATTGATGCAGCCGGACAACAGGTTTCGGTGAAAAATTCTGATATCAAAATCAATCAGCCGGTTTCTGATGACGAATTCAAATAATTGAATTTAGCAATAAAATAAAAAAGGATTCAAAATTAATTTTGAATCCTTTTTTTGTAGAATATTTTTGAGATTTGAAACTTCAAATCTTAATTAAGAATTATATTCTTTTTCCCATTCTTCGGCAGCTTCACAAAGTGTATTATAAAAAGCTTCTCCGTATTTTCTAATGAGCGGCTCTTTCAGGAATTGATAAATTCTGACCTGTAATTCTTTTCCCAAAGTACAAGCATCATTACAGATTTCCCATTCGTGATAATTCAAAGCAACAAAAGTTTTGTAATCGTTCACACGGATTGGATAAAGATGACAAGAAATTGGTTTTTTCCAATCCACAACGCCGTCCTCATAAGCTTTTTCAATGCCGCATTTCGTGGTTCCTTTTTCGTCAAAAATCACATAAGCACATTCGCTGCCGTTGACCAAAGTCGTTACATAACCGCCATCATAAGGGTCAATTACCCAAGTTCCTTGTTCCTCGATAGCTTTCACGCCTTCTGGTCTTAGGTAAGATTTGATTTTCGGAAAAATTTCGTCAAGAATTGGCAATTCATCCTTATCCAAAGGCGCACCTGTATCGCCATCTACACAGCAAACACCTTTACATTTGGCAAGATTGCAGACAAAACTTTCTGCGAAAACATCTTCTGAAATTAATTTATCATCTATCTGAATCATTCTTCATCCATTTTAATATTGTGCAAAATTAGCAATTTTAAACGCTGCCAAGCAAAAAACAATTATCCAAAGTCCCAATTCCTGCATCCAGTATTTGGGCAAGAAACGTAACATTCTGCTGATAATAATGCTAGAAGGTAAAGCTAGAAGCAAAAGATATTCATAATCTTTGCCCATATAAAAAATGATGGTTATCAATTGAGCAAGAGAAAAAACGAGTACAAAAGTATATTTGTACCTGCTGATAGGGCTTTTCTCATTGTAATGCTTGAAATGGTCAGACAAAGAGTACAACAACATCAATGCAATCGGAATTAAAATATATAATGGATAATAAGAATCCATCATTTCAAACTTTCCGTAAAAAGGCAGATAAGTTTTGTCCCAAGTCGTGTAATGGATCAAATACATTACCCCAAAGTAGCTCAAAACAACCAAAATAATTCCGAATAACAAACGGAAAATATTAAGTCCAATTCTACCTGATGTTCCAATAATATGAAAAATCACAAAAACTCCTAAAGGCCAACTCGCTGGAAAAACCAGATAATTAAATGCCAAAATAGAACCTACCAGCATAAAAGAACTCTTTCTGAGTTGGTCGTTTTGGCTGGTTAAAATCAATAAAATAATCGCGCTCGTCAAAAATGTAAATGCCAATCCCACGTCAATTGTTCCATCGTAAAACGAAGCCACAAAAATTGTATAAAGAAAAAGTGGCAGATGCGAAAACTGATTAAGCGCAATCGCATTGAATAAAAAATATCCTAAACTGATTCCCATAAATGTAATTATCGCTGGAAATACATCTATGTATTTGAAATCTAATAGATTAAGTGATAAAAATATCAAAAACAGAAAACTAATGTAAACCGGAACCGAAAAAATATTGCTTTCTTTAGAAAGTAATCGAAACATTTTTTATAAATTTGTGCAAAGTTAATTTAAAAAAAGAAAAAGATGACATCTTTCTGGTTAGCATTAAGCGCAGCTTTCAAATGGTCTTTCGGTTTTTTTGACCTTACAGCTAATGTTCTGAATTGGATTTTATTCCTAGTAGCTACAGGATTTTTCTGCTATTGGTGTTATATTTTGGTAGTAACGTTGGGAGCTCAAAAAGATAAAGACTATCACTCTCCTACAGAAGGGAAGCACCCTTATTATGACCCAAAAATCTACAAAAACGAAGGTTAAATAAATTGATTATATTTATAAAAAACCCGTCTTGTTATTGCAACGAGACGGGTTCTTTTATTTTTGATCTTTTCTTAATCTTGATGATTAAATCTTGTTTCTTGAAAAATTATTCCTCATCGTGACAAGGCACAACCAAAACCGGAATTTTAGATTTCTTGGTAATTTCTTTTGTCAGACTTCCAATAAAAACATCATAAACACCACTTCTTCCGTGCGAACCAACTACGATATAATCAGCATTTTTTTCATCAGCAAATTCCAAAATGGTATCTCCAGCAATGCCTTGTTTCAAAATATGGGTGCAGTTTACGCCTTGAGAAATCACTTGTTGTTCAAGTCTATTCAACTCTTTTAGCTCGTATTTGATTTCGTTTTCTTCCACTTCGGGAAAATACTGGAAACCCATATCGCCAATTACAAAACCAATATCAGAGGCAGCCACGTGAATCAAAGCGATTTCTGCGTTCACATCTTTCGCAAAATTCACAGCATAGTCTACCAATTTATTAGAGCTATCAGAAAAATCTACAGGTAAAATAATTTTTTTCATAATCCTAGGTTTATAGTTTATTTAAAGCAAAAATTTAGCCATTAATAGAATGAGTTAGCTGATTTTTGTCTACTGAATTTTAAGTGAAAATAATTTTTCTTTTTCCAAATAAGCTTCCAAAATATCATTTTCAGAAACTTTTCCAACACCTTTTGGAGTTCCTGTGAAAATCAAATCGCCAACTCGCAAAGTAAAATACTGTGATGCAAAAGCTATAATATCATCGAAACTGAAAATCATTTCATTAGTGTTTCCATCCTGAACTTTATCATTGTTTTTCGTCAAAGAAAAATTCAAATTCTGTAAATCATAATTATCTTTTGATACAAAATCCGAAACAACGGCGGAGCCATCAAAACCTTTTGCCAGTTCCCAAGGCAGACCTTTATCTTTTAGTTTTGACTGCAAATCTCTCGCTGTAAAATCGATACCAAGGCCAATTTCATCAAAATGTTTTCCGGCATTTTGTTTCTGGATATATTTTCCACCTTTAGAGATTTTCAAAACCACTTCCAGTTCATAATGAACATCATCAGAAAATTCAGGAATATAAAAATCAGAACCTTTTTTCAGGATTGCCGTATCAGGTTTCATAAAAATTACGGGGTCTTCAGGAATCTCGTTTCCTAATTCTTTGGCGTGTTCGCCGTAATTTCTTCCTATGCAGATTATTTTCATAATATTTTTTAATTGATAAATTAGAACCGGGATTTCAACTGGATTTTAGTAAATATTTTCTTTGTATAAAGCGGGAAATCAGCATTCTGAAGCCAGCCATAATAACCCAAATCTTTTTGGAAAACTTCTTTCACAACTTGACCTTTATATTTTCCAAACGCAAAAATCTCCTGCTCTTTTTCATTAAAATGAATCATTCCGGCCAAATCTGCAAACCTATTATGGAAAGAAAAATCGCTTAAACCTGCAACTTCGTTAGGTAAATCTTCGTAATGACCAACTTGCGCATCCAAAACTTCGAAAGTTGCCAAAACATCGGCTTCTGCAGAGTGTGCATTTTCTAAAGTTTTTTGACAGTAGAAATTATAAGCGGCGGAAAGATTTCTAGGTTCCATTTTGTGATAAATGGTTTGTGCATCAACTAATTTGAATTTACTCAAATCAAAATCCAAACCTGCACGCAAAAGTTCTTCTGCCAAAAGCGGGACATCAAAACGATTGGAATTGAAACCTCCTAAATCCGTCCCAGAAATCATTTCCATAATTTTCGGCGCAATCTCTTTGAAAGTTGGCGCTTCTGCAACATCAGCATCATAAATCCCGTGGATTGCCGAAGATTCTTTTGGAATTGGCATTTCTGGATTTACTTTCCAGGTTTTACTTTCTCTGGAAGCATCCGGATTGACTTTTAGGATGCAGATTTCCACGATTCTGTCTTTTCCGACGTTGGTTCCCGTTGTTTCCAAATCGAAAACACAAAGCGGTTTATATAGTTTTAAATTCATTATTTATAGTTGATGAGTGATTGTTATTTCTAATTTCTAATTTCTAGCTTCTAAAATCTAATTTCTACTTCAATTGTTTTTGAAATATCAATGAAATCAAAATATAATAGATAATGATTAACGGAATTCCGACTGTTTTGAAAATTAGTAAAATCAAAACTCCACCAATTAATAAAGCCAGTTTTGGATAATTATCTTTTAATTGTTTTGATTTGAATTTCATTGCTATCATTTTGATTGGTGAAACCAGCAACCAAGAAGAAATGACGGTGAAAATCAATAAATAGATTTCGTTCTCAAAAAGAAAACTGAAATTTCCGGATTCTTTATATGCATAAAATAATCCGAAGATTAAAATCGTATTACTTGGTGTATTCAGACCTTTGAAATAATATTTCTGTTCTTCATCCAGATTGAAAATGGCTAATCTTAAACAAGAAAAAAGAGTAACAAGAAAACCTAAATATTTTATCCAAGGAGTAAATTCCGGAAGACCTGTAAAAGTCAAGTGTTCCAATGCGGTAAAAACTGTAAGGCCAGGCAAAAAACCAAAACTCACCATATCCGCCAAAGAATCGAGTTGTCCTCCAAGATTACTGCTGGAATTCATAGCTCTTGCAATAAAGCCATCGAAAAAATCGAGAACTAATGAGATAATAATGCAAATTGCTGTCGTTTGATAATCGCCTGAAATGAGATGAACAATCCCAACGCAACCCGAGAAAAGATTCCCTAAAGTAAATGCGTTGGCAAGGTTGTTTTTGATGAAATTCATATCACAAAAATAAGAAAAACAAATACAAGGAAAAGTTTAATTTTGCAAAATGAAGAATTTGAGAGGGCAAGAAATTTTTGCCTTAGTTTATAGGCTTTTTTTAGTGTTTTTCTTTTATCAGATGGCGAGACTTTTGTTTTGGGTCTTTAACAAAGATTTGATAAAAGTTGAAGGGCTATCAGAATATTTTAAACTATCATATTACGGAACTGCGTTTGACACGACTGCAATTCTTTATGTGAATGCGGTTTTCATTCTGCTAAGTATTATTCCAATTACGATCAATACAAAGAAAAGCTATCAGAAATTTTTGTTCTATTGGTATTTTATCACAAACGGAATTACTTATTCTTTTAATTTTGGAGATATTATTTATTACAGATTCAGTCAGGCGAGATTGACTTCTGCAGCCATAGAGGTTGGTAAGAATGAAAATAATCTTGGCAGAATTTTTTGGAATGCATTGTTACAACATCCATTTGTTTTTATTTGGTTTGTCATCATTATTTTCATTTGGATTTTCCTTTACAAAAAAGTGAAAGTCAAGGAAGAAAAACCAAAACAATTGATTTCCTATTTTATTTCATCCATTGTTATTCTATGTGTTACGGCAACATTGGTTGTCGGCGGGATCCGTGGCGATTTTAAACATTCTACAAGACCAATTAATTTGGTAGATGCAAATAAACACGTCAGCAATCCGTTACAGGGAAATTTGGTTCTGAACAGCGTTTTCTCTTTTTTCAGAACATTGAATACTAATAATTTTAAATTGGTTCATTTTGTTGATGAGAAGTTTATTGATAAAGAAATTCAACCATACAAATTATACAATCGCGAGGTTGAACCCAAACCAAACGTCGTAATTTTCATTATGGAAAGTTTTGGGAAAGAATATTCTGGAGCGTTTAACAAGCAAAATAATATTAAAGATTTTGTTTCTTACACACCGTTTTTGGATAGTTTGGCGAATCAAAGTTTGATTTTTACTAATGCTTTTGCCAACGGTCGACAATCTATCCACGGAATGAGTTCTGTTTTAGCTGGAATCCCGAGTTTGACTGATGCTTTTACGAGTTCGCCTTATTCCAATCAAAAAATCCAATCTATTGTTTCGGTTTGTAATGATATGGGTTATGATACAAGTTTTTATCATGGTGCGCCAAATGGTTCAATGGGATTTCAGGGATTTGGAAATATTTTAGGATTCAAACATTATTTCGGAAAAACAGAATATAATAATGATAACGATTTTGATGGAATCTGGGCGATTTGGGATGAACCATTTTTTCAATATTTTGCCAAAAATTTAGGGAAAAAGCAGCCGTTTATGTCAACTTTATTTTCTGCTTCTTCTCACGACCCTTTTAAAGTTCCTGAAAAATATCAGAATAAATTCAAATCTGGACCACTACAAATTCACGTTCCGATTCAATATACGGATTATGCTTTGAAAAAATTCTTTGAAACAGCGAGTAAGCAATCTTGGTATCAGAACACGATCTTTGTGATAACAGCTGACCACACCAATCAAACTTACTATCCGGAATATCAAAAAGCAATGAACCGATTTGCGATTCCGCTTTTGTTTTTCTCTCCAAATCCAAAGTATAACTTAAAAGGTGTTGATGACAGATTTGCTCAACAGATGGACATTTATCCAACTTTAGCAGATTTGATTGGGTACAATAAAAAGATTAGAAGCTGGGGTAGAAGTTTGCTGTCTGATAAGAATGAGGATTATATGATTGTTAATTCCGATGCAATTAATGAACAGATGATTATCGGGAATTATATTTATATTTTCAATGGAAAAGAAGTGACGGGAATCTATGATAAATCGGATTTAGCGTTATCCAAAAATATTTTGAGCAAAAACCTTAATCCTGAACAAGAATTAGGAATTGAAAAAACAAAAGCTTGGTATCAGGATTATATGGATAGAGTCATCAATAGAAAACTTAGGTAAAATAAGTGTTTAAAACAGGAAAAATCTTTTAGGTGGCTTTATTTATGCTTCGGATAGTAAATAATTCTTGTTTGTTTAAAATTAATTTATATTTTTAACAATATTAATTTAACGTTAACAATTTAACATAATCAAACAACAAACAACTTAAAATAAAGACAATGAAAAAGTTAATTTTAGCATTTGCCTTATCATTTATCGGAGTTTTGTCATATGCTCAAATCGAAGGAAAATGGAAAACCATCGATGACGAAACAGGAAAAGCCAAATCTATCGTAGAAATCTGGAAAAAATCAGACGGTAAATATTACGGAAAGATATCTCAGTTGTTAATTAAGCCAGAAAATGCCAACTGTGTAGCTTGTAAAGATGATCGTAAAAATAAGCCTTTGGTTGGCTTGGAGATTATCAGAGGCCTTTCAAAAGATGGCAATGAGTTTACTGGAGGGACAATTACTGATCCTAAAAAAGGAAAAACCTATAAGTGTACAATTACAAGAGATGGAGATAAATTGAATGTAAGAGGTTATTTAGGTATTTCTTTATTAGGTAGAGATCAAACTTGGCTTAAAGCTGACTAACTGAAAATTATGATAAATCGCAGGCTCCCATTTGGGAGCCTTTTTGTTATGCAGATAATAAAAAAAATTAATACTTTTGTAGTTCGAAATTTTAAACAAAGAACATTTTCATAATCTTTATATCAAATGAAAGAACATACATTTCGTGAAGTAATTGCTCAGGCTATGAGCGAAGAAATGCGTAAAGACGAATCCATTTTTCTTGTAGGAGAAGAAGTTGCAGAATACAACGGAGCTTACAAAGCTTCTAAAGGAATGTTAGACGAATTTGGAGAAAAAAGAATCATAGATGCGCCTATTGCAGAACTTGGTTTTACAGGTATTTCTGTAGGAGCTGCAATGAACGGGAATCGTCCAATTGTAGAATTTATGACTTTCAATTTCTCGATGGTTGCAATTGACCAGATTATCAACAACGCGGCAAAAATCTATCAGATGAGCGGTGGACAATGGAACTGTCCAATTGTTTTCCGTGGGCCAACAGGTTCTGCAGGACAATTGGGAGCAACGCACTCTCAGGCTTTCGAAAGCTGGTATGCGAACTGCCCAGGTCTTAAAGTAATTGTTCCTTCCAATCCTTATGATGCGAAAGGACTTTTGAAATCAGCGATCCAAGATAACGACCCAGTTATCTTTATGGAGTCTGAGCAGATGTATGGCGACAAAATGGAAATTCCGGAAGAAGAATATTATATTCCAATCGGAAAAGCAGACATCAAGAAAGAAGGAAAAGATGTGACTTTGGTTTCTTTCGGAAAGATTATGAAAGTGGCTTTACAAGCGGCTGAGGATTTGGAAAAAGAAGGGATTTCTGTAGAAGTTATCGACCTTAGAACCATCCGTCCTTTGGATTACGATACAATCCTGGAGTCTGTGAAGAAAACCAATAGATTGGTAATTTTGGAAGAATCTTGGCCATTCGCTTCTATTTCTACAGAGATTACTTATATGGTTCAGCAAAAAGCGTTCGACTATTTGGATGCGCCAATCAAGAGAATCACTACACCAGATGCTTCGGCACCATATTCAGCACCATTATTTGCAGAATGGTTCCCGAAAGTGGACAAGGTGAAAGAAGAAATCAAAAACGCGTTGTACATCAAAGCATAAAACAAACTAACTCCCGATTTATTCGGGAGTTTTATTTTAAAATATTTTAAGGAGCTTAATCCCGCCTTCCGTTACAATCTTTTTTGCAGTCACGTCTCCATATTGAATAGAACCGAAGACCACGCAAAAAAGGATTTCTACTTCAATCGGGGCTAGGGATTTTGTCACCCAAATCAACATTTCAGCATAACGATATAATTTTGTCATTCCATAGGAATTTAAACTGCTGAGATTCCTTCGCAATAACACACTACCTTTATTAAATTATGCAACTTTAATGAGTTGAAGTTTATGCTGAGCTTGTCGCAGAGTCTTTGTGAGTTTTAAAATAGTTTTGATAATATCAAAAAAACTTTGCGGGCTTTGCGTTAAAATCATATTCAATATAAATTTTTAAAATATAGTCATAAAAATTTGTAGGTTAATAAATTATTTATATTTTTGCACCTCAAAATGAGATGTAAATTATGTTAATAATACCAGTAAAAGACGGAGAGTCTATCGACAGAGCTTTAAAAAAGTACAAAAGAAAATTTGATAAAACTAGAGTTGTAAGAGAACTTAGATCTAGACAACAATTTATTAAGCCTTCTGTAACTTTGAGACAAGCTAAACTAAAAGCAGCTCACAAGCAAAGAAACTTAAGCAAAGAAGAGCAAGCTTAAGCTCTTTTTAGCAAAACATAATAAAAATCACTTCCGAATTTCTATATTTGGAGGTGATTTTGCATTTATAGACTTATGATAGAAAGATTTCTGGACTACATAACAGTGGAAAAAAGATATTCTCCACATACATTGACCAACTACAAAAAAGATTTGTCAGATTTTTCGGCCTTTGTTTTGAAGACAGAAGCTTCGGAAGATATTGTTCACGTACACAAGAAAGTAATTAAAAATTTTATTGTGGATTTGAGTAACTCTGGATTAAGCAAAAGGAGTATTAATCGAAAGTTGTCATCGCTCCGTAGTTTCTATGTTTTTATGCTTCGTTTGGAGGAAATAAAGGTTTCTCCTATGGAAACTATCGATTCTCTCAAGTTCTATGCAGAAAAACGAATTCCGTTCTCTGTAGAAGAAATGGGGCAAATGAAAACAGAAGTAGAAGAGAAGGGCAGTATGACGCTTCTTGATAAGCTGATTATAGAAACCTTATATCAGACCGGAATCAGAAAAGCAGAGTTGTGTGGTCTCTTGCTGGAGAATGTGGACTTCTCAAAAAAAGAAATATTGGTTATTGGTAAAGGAAACAAAGCGAGAATCATTCCTATCGCGGATGAATTGCTTGCAGACTTTCAATTATATCTCAATATCCGTAATGCAAATAAGGAAAATGAGCATTATTTTTTCGTTAATAAAAAGGGAAAAAAACTCGGAGAAAAGTTTGTGTATTTGGTCGTTAATAAGTACTTTAGTATAGTTACTTCTAAGCAGAAAAGAAGCCCGCATATTCTGAGACATACTTTTGCTACCCACGTTTTGAACCAAGGTGCAGAAATATCCAAAGTCCAAAAAATATTAGGACACGCCAGTTTAGCAAGTACACAAGTATATACAAGTGCGAATATAGAAAAGCTGAAAGAAGTTTATAAAAATGCACACCCAAGAGAAACTAAGAATAAACAAAACGATATGGAGTAAAATTTACTATTTAATTGTTTAACCATTAAAATCAGACGTTATGAAGATTACAATTCAGACTGTAGGTGTAACACCTCACGAACCATTAAAAGAAAGAATTGAAAAAAAATTAGCCAAGCTTGAAACCTTTTATGACAAAATTGTAGAAGCAGCGGTTTACCTTAAAGTAGAAAATACATCAGAAAAAGAAAATAAAACGACGGAGCTTGTTGTGAAGATTCCGGGGAATGATATAGTAGTAAAGAAAACTTGCGCCAGTTTTGAGGAAAGTTTAGACGATGCTGTGGAAACAGCTAAGAAACTGCTAATCAAGAAAAAAGAATTAGCTTAGAAAAAAAATACGTTTTTTTGTAAAAAAAGACTTGTAGGTTTCAAAAAAGAGTCTCATATTTGCACTCGCAAAACGGAAACAACCGCGATGCAGCAATATGATCTTTAATTTGAAACCTACTTTGTATAAACTAAAAATTTAGAAGATGGCGGAAAAATATTTTAAAAAATATTTGCAAGATTCAAAAAAAAATTATCATATTTGCACTCGCAAAAAGGAAGTAACCAGAATGCAAGATTAACGATCTTTATTTTAAAAAAAAATAAATGCCTCCATAGCTCAGTTGGCCAGAGCACGTGATTTGTAATCTCGGGGTCGTGGGTTCGAATCCCTCTGGAGGCTCAATTTATAAAAAAAATACTGGGGAGATACCAGAGCGGTCAAATGGGGCTGACTGTAACTCAGCTGCTTCGGCTACGTAGGTTCGAATCCTGCTCTCCCCACTTTTTTATAATTTATTTTAGTTGCATAATTCAAAAATTATTTTTAGATTTGCACACGTTTACCAACAATTTAGGAAACAAAAATTGCGAAAGTAGCTCAGTTGGTAGAGCGTCAGCCTTCCAAGCTGAATGTCGCGGGTTCGACCCCCGTCTTTCGCTCAAAAATCACAAACCCTCGGGAATGTGATTTTTTTTTAAGCCGACTTAGCTCAGGGGTAGAGTGCTTCCTTGGTAAGGAAGAGGTCACGGGTTCAAATCCCGTAGTTGGCTCAAAAGATTCTTTTTTAGAATTTTTTTGGAATGGGTTTTATGTTTTTTAATGTAAATTTGCGTTCCGATTGAGGAGTGTATTTGATGGATTGTTTTAAGTTATTTTAAATTGAAAATCATATTATTATTTTTTATTCAAAATAATTTTTGATATTCAAAAATTCATTATATTTGCAGACCGAAAAAAACAATATTAAATAAATTAAATATTAAAATCATGGCAAAGGAAACGTTTAATCGTTCAAAACCACACTTGAACATTGGTACTATTGGTCACGTTGACCATGGTAAAACTACTCTTACAGCTGCTATTTCTGCTGTATTAGCAAGCAAAGGTCTTGCTGAGAAAAAAGACTTCTCTGCAATTGACTCTGCTCCTGAAGAAAAAGAAAGAGGTATTACTATCAATACTGCTCACATCGAGTACGAAACTGAAAAAAGACACTACGCTCACGTTGACTGCCCAGGTCACGCGGATTATGTAAAGAACATGGTAACGGGTGCTGCTCAGATGGACGGTGCTATCGTTGTATGTGCTGCTACAGACGGACCTATGCCTCAAACTAGAGAGCATATCCTACTTTGCCGTCAGGTAAACGTACCTAGAATTGTTGTTTTCATGAACAAAGTAGATATGGTGGATGATCCAGAATTGTTAGAGCTTGTTGAAATGGAATTGAGAGACTTGTTGTCTACTTACGATTTCGACGGTGATAATTCTCCAGTAATCCAAGGTTCTGCATTAGGAGCTCTTACTGCTGCTACTGCTGCTACAGTTGATACTGAAGACAAATGGTTCAAATCTGTTGAAGAATTGATGGATGCTGTTGATACTTGGATCGAGCAACCACCAAGAGATACTGATAAGCCTTTCTTGATGCCAATCGAAGACGTATTCTCTATTACAGGTAGAGGTACTGTAGCAACTGGTAGAATCGAGGCTGGTGTTATCAACACTGGAGATCCAGTTGATATCGTTGGTATGGGTGATGAGAAATTGACTTCTACTATTACAGGAGTTGAGATGTTCAGAAAAATCCTAGATAGAGGCGAAGCTGGAGATAACGTAGGTCTATTGTTGAGAGGTATTGAAAAAACTGACATCAAGAGAGGTATGGTTATCGCTAAGAAAGATTCAGTTAAGCCACACAAAAAATTCAAAGCTTCTGTTTATATCCTTTCTAAAGAAGAAGGTGGACGTCACACTCCATTCCACAACAAATACCGTCCTCAGTTCTACGTAAGAACAACAGACGTTACAGGTGAGATTTTCTTGCCAGAAGGTGTAGAAATGGTAATGCCTGGTGATAACTTGGAAATTACTGTAGAATTGTTACAACCAATCGCTCTTAACGTAGGTCTTAGATTTGCGATCAGAGAAGGTGGTAGAACAGTTGGTTCAGGTCAGGTTACTGAAATCTTAGACTAATCGTCTTACAATAATATAAAGCTTCCGCAAGGAACTCTTGCGGAGCTTTTTAATCTACGGGCATCGTCCAATGGTAGGATACCGGTCTCCAACACCGTTGATCTGGGTTCGAATCCTAGTGCCCGTGCAAAAATAAAATAATGAGCTCATTAGTTAATTTTTTAAAAGGTTCTTATACAGAATTTAAAGATAAAGTGGAGTGGCCAAAATGGCCAGACTTGCAGTCTTCTACAATTGTTGTAGCGGTGACTACTGTTATCCTTGCTTTATTTACATTTGGAGTAGATTCTTTGTTTAGTGTAACTATCAAGAATTTTATTGCGACGTTTATTAATCTATTTAACTAATTCAAAATTACTTTCCTCATGAGCGAATCGAAATGGTATGTGCTGAAAGCTATTAGCGGACAGGAAAATAAAGTGAAGAATTACATTGAGAACGAAATCCAACGTTTAGGTATGGATGCTTATGTTACTCAAGTTGTAATTCCTATGGAAAAAGTTATCCAGATTAGAAATGGTAAAAAAGTTCCAAAAGAGAAACCTTATTATCCTGGTTACCTTATGGTAGAAGCTGATCTTGTTGGGGAGGTTCCTCACGTGATCAAAAACATTCCAGGGGTTATTTCTTTCTTGAGTCTTACAAAAGGAGGTGAACCTGTTCCGATGAGAAAATCTGAGGTTAACAGAATGCTTGGAAGAATGGATGAGCTTTCAGAATTTGCAACAGATGTCGAGATTCCTTTCATTGTTGGAGAAAATGTGAAGGTAATCGATGGTCCTTTCAACGGTTTCAATGGAACTATTGAAAAAATTCTTGAAGACAAAAAGAAAATCGAAGTTTCGGTTCTTATCTTCGGAAGAAAGACACCTATGGAACTTAGCTTTATGCAAGTAGAAAAAGTATAATTACTTTCATTAAAAATATAAAAAAGCTTTTCATTTTTTTGGAAAGCTTTTTTTATTTATATTAATTTTAATAAATCATTGCGGATTAAAAAAATATTCTTATTTTTGCAAACTGAAAAGTAAGATTTTGTTTATGAGGACAATAACTTACTGAATAATAAATGCTTCCACATTCATTATTTATTAATTTAATCAAACATTAAAATGGCTAAAAAAGTCTTTAAAATGGTGAAACTTCAAGTGAAAGGTGGCGCTGCTAACCCTTCTCCACCAGTAGGTCCAGCTTTGGGTTCTGCGGGTGTGAACATCATGGAGTTTTGTAAACAATTCAACGGTAGAACTCAGGATAAGCCTGGTCAAGTTTTGCCAGTTGTTATTACGGTGTATGAAGACAAATCTTTTGAATTCATCATCAAAACACCTCCGGTTGCTATCCAATTACTGGATGCTGCGAAACTGAAAGGTGGATCTGGAGAACCTAACAGAAATAAAGTAGGTGCTGTATCTTGGGCTCAAGTTCAGAAAATTGCTGAGGACAAAATGGGAGATCTTAACTGTTTCTCACTAGAACCTGCAATTTCTATGGTAGCTGGTACTGCTAGATCTATGGGATTGAGAGTAACAGGAACTAAACCAACTAACGCTTAAAACTTAAAGAAATGGCAAAATTGACAAAAAAGCAAAAAGAAGCTTTAAGCAAAGTGGAAAAAAATAAAATTTACAATCTTGACGAAGCATCTGCTTTGGTAAAGGAAGTAAATTTTGCAAAATTTGATGCGTCTGTAGATATCGCTGTTAGATTGGGTGTAGATCCAAGAAAAGCAAACCAAATGGTAAGAGGTGTTGTATCTCTTCCTCATGGGACAGGTAAAGATATCAAAGTTTTGGCTTTGGTAACACCGGATAAAGAAGCAGAAGCTAAAGAAGCTGGTGCAGACTATGTAGGTCTTGATGAGTATTTGACTCAAATCAAAAATGGTTGGACGGATGTTGACGTTATCGTTACTATGCCAGCTGTTATGGGTAAACTAGGACCATTAGGTAGAGTTTTAGGACCAAGAGGTCTTATGCCAAACCCTAAATCTGGTACTGTAACTATGGAGATCGGAAAAGCTGTAGCAGAAGTGAAAGCTGGTAAAATCGATTTCAAAGTAGATAAATATGGTATTATCCACGCAGGTATTGGTAAAGTATCTTTTGATGCTGCTAAACTTAAAGAAAATGCTCAGGAATTAATCTCGACATTGATCAAGTTGAAACCAACTGCTGCTAAAGGAACTTATGTAAAGAGCATTTATTTATCTTCTACAATGAGTCCTGGAATTGCTGTTGATACAAAATCTGTTAACTAATTATAATCCTAAACAATGACAAAAGACCAAAAAGTTGTAGCAATACAAGAGATCAAAGATTTGCTTCAGGATGCAAAAGTAGTTTACGTAGCAGATCTTACAGGATTGAACGCTTCTAAATCTTCTGACTTCAGAAGACAAGCTTTCAAACAAAATATCAAAATCAAAGTTGTGAAGAATACATTGCTTCAAAAAGCAATGGAACAAATCGAAGGTGTAGATTACGCAGAGATGTTCGAAACTTTCAAAGGAAACTCTGCATTAATGATTGCTGATACAGCTAACGCTCCGGCAAAATTGATCAAAGATTTCAGAAAGAAAGAAGATAAACCAGCTCTTAAATCAGCTTTCGTTCAAGAAACTTTCTATGTTGGTGACGAAAATCTTGATACTTTGGTAAGCATCAAGTCTAGAGAAGAAATGATCGGTGAAATCATCGGATTGCTTCAGTCTCCAATTCAAAGAGTTGTTTCTGCTCTTCAAAACAAATCTGAAGCTGGAGAAGCTACAACTGAAGAAGTTGCTGCTCCTGCAGTAGAAGAAACTCCTGCTGAGGCTGCTCCAGAAGCTCCTGCTGCAGAAAGCACTGACGAAACGCCAGCTGCTGAATAATACACTCAAAAAAATAGATAATTAATCAACAAAAAACATTACAACAATGTCAGATTTAAAAAATTTAGCTGAAACGCTAGTAAACTTAACAGTAAAAGACGTAAATGAATTAGCTACTATCCTTAAGGATGAGTACGGAATTGAGCCAGCTGCTGCTGCTGTAGTAGTTGCTGCAGGTGGTGCAGGTGATGCTGCTGAAGAAAAAACAGAATTCGATGTAATTCTTAAATCAGCTGGTGCATCTAAATTAGCTGTTGTTAAATTGGTAAAAGATTTAACTGGTGCTGGTCTTAAAGAAGCTAAAGATATCGTAGACGGTGCTCCTGCTCCATTGAAGCAAGGTGTTTCTAAAGACGAAGCTGAAGCTCTTAAGAAGCAATTAGAAGAAGCTGGTGCTGAAGTAGAATTGAAGTAATCATTTACTCAATAATATTCAAAGCGGTAAGTCCTAGACTTACCGCTTTTTTTACGTTTATGTTAATTTTGCATATATTGTTTTCATAAGTTGTTATTTTTACTAATTTTGCAACGTGAAAAAAAGTTTATTGCCTTCCTTTGCGAATGTAAAAGATTATGCTGGTTTGTTATCTAAATCCTGGCAATTTTCTGTTATACTTTTATTTCTTTTTCTAAATTCTCTTTCTGCTCAGGAAACACAAACACAGGAGCCTGTTTCGTCTGGACTGATTATTACTGCCGGAGATGCGGTAATCTATTCTAAAGATGCTTCTTTTAACGAGCAGATTTCCAAAAGTAAAACCATACAGCAATATTCGAAAGTCATCAAAATCAATAATGATGAATTAAAGATTGTTGCTAAGAATTCTGATGAGCCAACGAAGAAACTACAGCCTAAGATTAAGGACGAGGTTGATTTGTTGGCTGCTAAAAAATTAAAAGATAGTAGGAAAGTAGATCTTCCTAAAAAGAAAATCGATCTGCACATTTCTAAAGGTTATAGCGATGGTAAATTCCTTGCTGGCGTTAGTTCAATAAATGGTTCATTTGTACCGCCGAGTAACGATTATCACTATTCTAAATATTTTTTGAATTCTTCTGCTAATCCAGAAAATACTTCATTAATATTCTTACACTTTACTAGTTGTTTTTATAAAAATGATAATTCAAGATTGCAGATAAACGTTTCTAGTTTTTCTGTAAGACCCCCACCTGCTGATTTAATTTAATCATTAAATTTTTTTACAATCACATTTCTTGAGGAATTCTTTTTCTCAAAGGAATCTTATTTTCAATAATAATAAATTTTTTATGAAAAAATTAAATCTACTTTTTACAGTAGTGTTTCTGCTTGCTGCAAATCAAATGCTATTTTCGCAAGTAGTGGATAGATTATATCTTTCGTTGTCAGCTACTGGAAGAGTTTATGATATTACCGGAGTGCCTGCAGTACTTCCAACTCCACTGGCGGCACCTAATTATTCTGCAGGTAACCAGAATTTTATCAGTAATCTTGCTGTTGGTTATGATACTCCTGGAGGAAATCCTACAAGTTTAGCTTTTTTGCACTCTAATACAGCTGCTGGTAGTACAATATTTAAATATTTACCAGCTACAGGATCACAATCGACAGGTCAGACAACCCCAGCAGGCAATCTTATTGGAGGGATCGGGACAAATAATGTTCCAAAGACAAATGGTGATCCGTCTGGGCTTGCATATGGGTTTAGCACAACAAGTAAAAATTTGTACCAAGTTTATCCTACGAGTACAGATTTGGGAGCTGTAACAGCTCCTGCTAGTGATGCTATTTGGAATAATACAGGTGGTAATACATCTACAATATGGGCAACAGATACATTTTTTGATTATCAAAACTTCATCTATGTGATTGTACAGAATACAAACGGAGCTACAGTTACAAGGCACTTATATAAGATTGATCCTACTACAAGAGTTGCTACTCGTGTTGTACAACTAACCGGTCCTGTAGGGACTTCTAGTGGTGATAATACCGTGAGCAGCAGTACTACAGTAGGAAACGTGAGAGGTATTGCATATCTAAACGGATTGGTTTATGCTGTTTCTGTAAATGGTAATCCAGGAACAGAATTGGCGGTTTATACTATTAATATATCTACCGGTGTTTCGACATATATTAGAACATATACCGGAATAACTGGTGGTTTATGGGCAACTAACCAAGATTTGGCTTCAGTTCCTTATTACATACCCTTCATTTTTAATTGTGGAGGAGCGACAATACAAGAAACAACGCCATTTGTTGCTGGTGTAAGTTCTACAAAAACACTTAGAGCGCCTATTTCTACAGTTTATGGTCCTGGAACATATAGAATAAATGTATCGGGAACGGATTTTGCATCTACATTTACAGATGTTACAATAACTTCCACTACAACATACATAGATATTCCTGTTACCTATAATGGGACTGGCTCAAGTGGTACTAGAACTCTTACCTATAATATCAACGGAAGTACAACAACTTGTACATTTAATGCGGTTATTGAGCGTGATCTGGATGGAGACGGTATTCCTGATATATTGGATCTGGATTCTGATAATGATGGGATTCTTGATATTTTTGAATGTCCAGAAAGTGTAGTGGATGTTAATTATAATATTGCAGATGGTAATACTGCAACTTTTAATGCGCCAGCTGCCGACTTGGGTTTCATCTTCGATGTATATACTTTAGATAATTCATTTAACTTAAATATTAATGGAGTTAACCTTTCGACCTCCAAATTAGAATTCCAGCCGGATCAAACAGACAATGTCAGATTTGTAGACGGAAATACTTATGGTAATGGAACTGTGCCTCAAATATATAGTATGACAGGGACAGTAGCTAATCCTTTGGTTAGAATTATTATTCATAAAAATGGATCTGTAAGTATGTATGGCAGTAAAAGTAGTGGTGGTCAATTGTTTCCTTTGCAGCTATATAATGGTAATACATTCAATGCAATTACCTGGAATAGAACAGGAGCTAATACTGTAATTTTAAGTCAATTGGTTGTAGGTCCTACTTACATCACTGGCCGGGGAAATGGTGTCAAAAATGGTTTCTGTGATCCGGATAATGATGGTGTTTCTAATCAATTTGATGTAGATAGTGATGGCGACGGTTGTCCTGATGCTATCGAAGGTAGTGAGGCTGTACGCTATGATCAGGTTCATTCTATGACATTGCCGGCTGGAGATGCTAATTATGCTTACCGCGGTCAAATAAAAACTATTTATAATGGTGTCACTACAGGTACACCAGCTCAGATCATCAGCACATCTCCTTCGTCAAGCGGCGTTCCGCAATTGGTTAACTATGCAGGCTTTAATTTAAATACTGGTACAAACCCTTCTAATCTTGCAGGTCTTGTGGATAACACTGATGGGACATCGGATGTTGGACAAAGTATTGGTACATCTCAAAATGCTACAACTACGGATGTTGAGTGTGGAAGATGTTTCCGTCCGGCTACTACAACCGGAACTGCTTTACCTACTAATCATGGGATTACAGCTTTGGCTAGAGCGGGAGGTAATACGGGAGACTGGCCGATTAGGATTAATGGAGCATATACGGCACTAGATGCAAAGACAAAAGGTTTTGTGATTAATAGAGTTCCTACAGCTTCTTTAAGTTCAATCACTGCCGTGATTGGAATGATGGTTTATGATACCACTGCAAATTGTCTTAAAATGTATGACGGAACTGGATGGTACTGCTATACAAAACAGACGTGTAATAATTTTAACCAATAAAAATACAGCGATATGAAAACATATATAGTATTATCCTTAATATTAATTTCAAGCATTTCTTTTGGCCAAGTTACAATTGGAAAAGCAAGTCCATATACGCCGGCAAATGCAACGGTTTCGTTGGAGTTTGGTAATCCAACAGGAGGTGCAAGAGGTGTCGTTTTACCTTGGGTAACAGCTGCTGCAAATGTAACTTCTGCAGTTCCCGGAACTTTGATTTTTGATAGTACGGATCAGAAAGTTAAATTTGGAACTGCTGCTACAGCCAACGCAACAGCTGTTACTAGCTGGACAGATCTGTCTGCAGGAGCTTATGTTCCAACAACAGCCAATGTTCCTGATGCCAATACAGAAAATACGACAGCAAAAACTTTGATTGGTGGAACGCCAGCCACAGATACAACTCCAGGGATTTTGGTTTTAGGAGATGCGAATAAAGCAATGATTTTACCAAGAGTGAATTCCTATACAGATATTGTAAATCCAAGTGCCGGAATGATGGTCTATGTGACCGGAACTCAGCAATTGGCTTTGTACAATGGTAGAGAATGGTCTTTCTGGACTAAGCCTTAAGATTTTTTAATCTAAATATTTCTAAACCACTTCTTTGTGAAGCGGTTTTTTTGTATATGTCAATTATTTTATATAAATTTGCAAATCTTTTGGCGCTAATAATTTCATATACTGTAATCAATTTATAACTCTTTCATTTTATGGAAGGGAATTTCTTGTTTATATGTACATTATTTCGTCGTTAGATATAAAAATATTTTGCATTACGTCGTGAAAAGATATACCGGCGTTGCAGTTAGAAAAGATTAATAAATAAGGATTTAAGGTTTATTCTGATAGCGCCAAAAATCAAAAAACCTGATTCTTTATTTTTAAATCTTGTCTGATATTTTTTTAAACAAAATATTTTTTAACCCTTTTTCTTATAATTTTATGAGTAAAACACAGGCCGCTCCTAAAGTTCAAGGTACAGAGAGAATCAACTTTTCGTCAGCGAAAGGTAAAATCGAAACACCTGACTTTTTGGATATCCAAATCCAGTCTTTCAAGGAATTTTTCCAGTTAGACACGCTTCCTGAGCAACGTTTGAATGAATCACTTTACAAAACGTTCCAGGAAAATTTCCCAATTACAGATTCTAGAAACCAATTCGTTTTGGAATTTTTAGATTATCTGGTAGATTCTCCACGTTATTCTATCGATGAGTGCGTAGAGAGAGGTTTAACGTATAACGTTCCTCTAAAAGCCAGACTTAAATTATATTGTACAGATCCGGAGCACGAAGATTTCCAGACTGTTGTACAAGATGTATATTTAGGTCCGGTTCCTTATATGACGCCGTCTGGTTCATTCATTATCAATGGAGCAGAGCGTGTTATTGTAACTCAGTTACACAGATCTCCGGGTGTATTCTTCGGACAGACTTATCACGCCAACGGAACTAAACTTTATTATTCAAGAATTATCCCTTTCAAAGGATCTTGGATGGAATTTACAACAGATATCAACAGCGTAATGTACGCGTATATCGACCGTAAGAAAAAATTACCTTTAACAACATTACTAAGAGCAATTGGTTACGAATCTGATAAAGAGATTCTTCAGATTTTTGACTTGGCAGAAGAAGTGAAAGTTTCTAAAGCGGCTCTTAAAAAAGTAGAAGGTAGAACTTTAGCTGCGAGAGTATTGAACACTTGGTTCGAGGATTTCGTAGACGAGGATACAGGTGAGGTTGTTTCTATCGAAAGAAACGAAATCATCTTGGATAGAGAAACAATTCTTGAAAAAGAACACCTGGATGTTATCTTGGATTCTGGAGTTAAGTCCATCTTAATTCACAAAGAAAATTCTAACGAGTTCTCTATTATCCAAAATACACTACAAAAAGATCCAACCAACTCAGAAAAAGAAGCGGTTGAATATATTTACCGTCAGTTAAGAAATGCTGATGCGCCGGATGAGGAAACTGCAAGAGGAATTATTGAAAAATTATTCTTCTCAGAGCAGAGATATTCATTAGGTGAAGTTGGTCGTTACAGACTGAACAAAAAATTAGGTCTTAATATTTCTGAGGATAATCAGGTTTTGACGAAAGAAGATATCATCTCTATCGTAAAACACTTGATCGAATTGGTGAACTCTAAGGCTGAAGTTGATGATATCGATCACCTTTCTAACAGAAGAATCAAGACTGTTGGTGAGCAATTGTCAGGACAGTTTGGTATAGGTCTTTCTAGAATTGCGAGAACAATCAAAGAAAGAATGAACGTTAGAGATAACGAGATTTTTACACCAGTTGATTTGGTTAACGCTAAGACTTTAACGTCTGTTATCAACTCATTCTTTGGTACCAACCAGCTTTCTCAGTTTATGGATCAAACCAACCCACTATCAGAAATCACGCACAAGCGTAGACTTTCTGCACTAGGACCTGGTGGTTTATCTAGAGAAAGAGCAGGTTTCGAGGTTCGTGACGTTCACCATACGCACTATGGTCGTATTTGTCCAATTGAAACTCCTGAAGGACCAAACATCGGTTTGATCTCTTCTTTGGGAATGTATGCAAAAATCAATACTTTAGGTTTCATCGAAACGCCTTATAGAAAAGTTGAAAACGGTAAAGTAGATTTACAAGCTGCACCAACTTATCTAAATGCAGAGGATGAAGAATACAAAGTAATTGCTCAGGCGAACGTTGAAATGAATGACGATGGTAGCATCAAAACAGACAGAGTTATTGCTCGTTTGGACGGAGATTATCCAGTTGTTGAGCCTCAACAAGTAGATTTGATTGATGTTGCTCCTAACCAGATTTCTGGTATTTCTGCATCATTGATTCCTTTCCTAGAGCACGATGATGCGAACAGAGCGTTGATGGGATCGAATATGATGCGTCAGGCTGTTCCATTATTGAAACCTCAGGCACCAATCGTAGGTACTGGTTTGGAAAAACAAGTAGCTAGAGATTCTAGAATTTTGATTAATGCAGAAGGTACTGGTGTTGTAGAATACGTAGATGCTGAGAGAATTGTTATTAAGTACGAAAGAAGCGAGGAAGACGATTTAGTTAACTTCGATTCTGCGACTAAAACCTATAAATTAACTAAGTTCAGAAAAACCAATCAAAGTACAACGATTACATTGAGACCAAACGTAAGAGTAGGTGATACAGTGGAAAAAGGTCAGGTTCTTTGCGATGGTTATGCAACTGAAAACGGAGAATTGGCTCTTGGTAGAAACTTGGTAGTTGCGTTCATGCCTTGGAAAGGTTATAACTTCGAGGATGCGATCGTAATCAATGAAAAAGTAGTTCGTGAGGACTGGTTTACTTCAATTCACGTGGATGAATATTCTCTAGAAGTTCGTGATACCAAATTAGGTATGGAAGAATTGACAGCAGATATTCCAAACGTTTCAGAAGAAGCTACCAAAGATCTTGATGAGAACGGTATGATCCGTATCGGAGCTGAAGTGAAGCCTGGCGATATCCTTATCGGAAAAATCACGCCAAAAGGTGAGTCTGATCCAACGCCGGAAGAAAAACTTCTTAGAGCGATCTTCGGAGACAAAGCTGGTGATGTAAAAGATGCTTCATTGAAAGCAGATTCTTCTCTACGAGGCGTTGTAATCAACAAAAAATTGTTCTCTAGAAACATCAAAGACAAAAAGAAAAGAAGCGAAGAGAAAATCAAGTTGGAAGAAATCGAAAATACTTACAAAAATAAGTTTGACGATTTAAGAAATACTTTGATTGACAAATTGAATACTTTAGTTTCTGGTAAAACTTCCCAAGGTGTGAAAAATGATCTTGAAGAAGAAGTGATCGGAAAAGGAACTAAGTTCACTTTGAAGTTGCTTCAGTCTGTTGAAGATTATGTAAACATTAGTGGTGCAGATTGGACTGTTGATGCTGACAAAAACGAATGGATCAAACAATTGATTCACAATTATAAGATTAAATACAATGATCTTTCGGGAGTTAAAAACCGTGAGAAATTTGCATTGTCAATCGGAGACGAGTTACCAGCTGGTATTATCAAATTAGCTAAAGTTTACATCGCTAAGAAACGTAAACTGAACGTAGGTGATAAAATGGCAGGTCGTCACGGTAACAAAGGTATCGTTTCTAGAATCGTTCGTGAAGAAGATATGCCATTCCTAGAAGATGGAACACCAGTAGATATCGTATTGAATCCACTTGGGGTACCTTCTCGTATGAACATTGGTCAGATCTACGAAACTGTTCTTGGATGGGCTGGTAGAAAATTAGGATTGAAATTCGCTACGCCAATCTTTGACGGTGCAAGTTTAGAGCAGATTACGGAATATACAGACGAAGCTGGGCTTCCTAAATTCGGTCACACACACCTTTATGATGGTGGTACTGGAGAGAGATTTACTCAGGCTGCAACAGTAGGTATTATCTATATGTTGAAACTAGGCCACATGGTAGATGACAAAATGCACGCACGTTCTATCGGACCATATTCATTAATTACGCAGCAGCCGTTAGGAGGTAAAGCACAATTCGGAGGTCAGAGATTCGGAGAGATGGAGGTTTGGGCTCTGGAAGCATTTGGAGCATCTAATATCTTGAGAGAAATCTTGACTGTGAAGTCGGATGATGTGATTGGTAGAGCAAAAACTTACGAAGCAATTGCGAAAGGAGAAGCAATGCCAGAACCTGGTATTCCGGAATCTTTCAACGTATTACTTCACGAGTTACAAGGTCTTGGACTTGATGTAAGATTAGAGGAATAATTTATTTATAATTAAGAAATTATCACTCTAAAATTAAGAGCGAAACTCAATTTGAGTTTTCAATCTTTTTAATCTTTAAATCAAAATAAAAAATGTCAAATAAAAATAAAACAAGTCGATTTAATAAAATCACTATTGGTTTAGCTTCACCAGAGTCTATTCTTCAGGAATCGAGAGGAGAAGTTCTTAAACCAGAAACGATCAACTATCGTACGCACAAACCAGAAAGAGACGGTTTGTTCTGCGAGAAGATCTTCGGTCCTGTAAAAGACTACGAGTGTGCTTGTGGAAAATACAAAAGAATCCGTTACAAAGGGATTGTTTGTGATAGATGTGGTGTAGAAGTTACAGAGAAAAAAGTACGTAGAGAAAGAATCGGACACATTGGTTTGGTTGTTCCTGTGGCGCACATCTGGTATTTCCGTTCTTTGCCAAACAAAATTGGTTATTTATTAGGTATCCCGTCCAAGAAATTGGATATGATTATCTATTACGAGAGATATGTTGTAATCCAGCAAGGTATTGCTAAGAAAGCAGACGGTTCAGATTTCGATGATAAAGAATTCCTTACAGAAGAAGAATATTTGGATGTTTTGGAAACACTTCCTATCGAGAACCAATATCTTGATGATTCTGACCCGAATAAATTCGTAGCGAAAATGGGAGCAGAAGCTGTTGAAGAATTGCTGAAGAGAATCGACCTTGATTCTTTATCATTCGATTTGAGACACAAAGCTCACAACGAGTCTTCTAAACAAAGAAGAACAGAAGCGCTTAAGAGATTGAATGTTGTAGAAGCATTGAGAGGTGCTAACACAAGAATGATCAACAGACCAGAGTGGATGATTATGCGTGTTCTTCCTATCATACCACCAGAACTAAGACCATTGGTTCCATTGGATGGAGGGCGTTTTGCAACTTCTGATTTGAATGACCTTTACAGAAGAGTTATCATCAGAAACAATCGTTTGAAGAGACTATTGGAGATCAAAGCTCCGGAAGTAATCTTGAGAAACGAGAAGCGTATGCTTCAGGAATCTGTAGATTCATTATTCGATAATACAAGAAAATCCTCTGCTGTAAAATCTGAATCAAACAGACCATTGAAATCACTTTCAGATTCATTGAAAGGTAAGCAAGGTCGTTTCCGTCAGAACTTATTAGGAAAAAGGGTAGATTACTCGGCTCGTTCGGTTATTGTTGTAGGTCCTAGCTTACAATTGCACGAGTGTGGTCTTCCAAAAGATATGGCTGCAGAGCTTTACAAACCGTTTATCATTAGAAAACTAATTGAGAGAGGAATTGTAAAAACTGTAAAATCAGCTAAAAGAATCATCGATAGAAAAGAGCCTGTAGTTTATGATATCCTGGAAGGTGTGATGAAAGGTCACCCTGTTCTTTTGAACAGAGCACCTACTTTGCACAGATTGGGTATCCAAGCGTTCCAGCCTAAGATGATCGAAGGTAAAGCGATCCAACTTCACCCATTGGTAACAACGGCTTTCAACGCCGATTTCGATGGGGATCAGATGGCGGTTCACTTACCTTTAGGCCCAGAAGCTATTTTGGAAGCTCAACTATTGATGTTAGGTTCTCAGAATATCTTGAACCCTGCGAATGGTTCTCCAATTACGGTACCATCTCAGGACATGGTTTTGGGTCTATATTTCATGACCAAAGAAGCTCATTCTACTGAAGAGAAGAAAATCCAAGGTGAAGGTCTTGCTTTCTATTCTCCGGAAGAAGTAGAAATCGCTTATGCAGAAGGGAAAGTTTCTCTTAATGCAAAAGTAAGATGTCGTCTTCCAGTAAAAGAAAATGGAGAAATTGTAACAAGATTGCTGAATACAACTGTTGGTAGAATTTTGTTCAACCAAATTGTACCTGTACAAGTTGGATATGTTGACGAGTTATTGACTAAGAAATCTCTTAGAAATGTAATTGGTCAGATCTTGGCAGATACAGATTTCCCAACTACTGTTAAGTTCTTGGATGATATGAAAAACCTTGGATATGCCAACGCATTCAAAGGAGGTCTTTCATTCTCTCTGGGAGATATCGTAATTCCTGCTGAGAAAAAAGGAATGATTGCTACAGCGGTTGAGAACGTAGATGAAATTAAGGCTAACTATAACATGGGTCTTATTACAGATACAGAGCGTTATAATCAGGTAATCGACGTTTGGACTAATACCAATGCTGGTCTTACCGAAATGATTATGAGTAGAATGAAGTCTGACCAAGGCGGATTCAACTCTGTATTTATGATGCTAGATTCTGGTGCGAGGGGTTCTAAGGAGCAGATCCGTCAGTTATCTGGTATGAGAGGCTTGATGGCAAAACCACAAAAAGCTGGTTCGGTTGGAGCTGAGATTATTGAAAACCCGATTGTTGCGAACTTTAAAGAAGGTTTGTCAATCTTGGAGTACTTTATCTCTACCCACGGTGCTCGTAAGGGTCTTGCGGATACCGCTCTTAAAACTGCCGATGCTGGTTACTTGACCAGAAGATTGGTAGACGTTGCACAGGATGTTATCATTACTGAGGATGATTGTGGAACTTTGAGAGGTACAGAAATTACTGCACTTAAGAAAAATGATGATATTGTTGAAAAAATCTCTGACAGAATTCTTGGTAGAGTTTCTCTTCACAACATATATCACCCAGAAACTGATGAGTTGTTGGCTAATGCAGACGAATTAATCGTTGAAGCTGTTGCTAAACAAATCGAGGAAGCTGGAATCGAAGCTGTAGAAGTTCGTTCTCCATTAACTTGTGAAACCAAAAAAGGTATCTGTGCAAAATGTTACGGTCGTAACCTTGCAACAGGTAAAGGAATCCATATGGGAGAAGCTGTAGGTGTTATCGCTGCACAGTCTATTGGTGAGCCGGGAACTCAGTTAACCTTGAGAACTTTCCACCAAGGGGGTACTGCAAGTAACATTTCAGAAAACCCAAGTATCGTTGCAAAACGTGATGGTATTGTTGAGATGGATGAAGTTAGAACAATTAAGTCTGAAGGCGAAGAAGGACAAACTGCGGATATTGTTGTATCCCGTTCAACAGAATTTAGATTGGTTGCTGATAACGAAGCTAGAACGCCAATCATGGTTGCAAACGTTCCTTATGGTTCCGAACTATTTGTGAAACCAGGCGATAAAGTGAAAAAAGGAGATCTTATTGCAAAATGGGATGCCTATAACGCCGTTATCATTGCAGAAACTTCTGGTAAGGTAGAGTATGAGGATATTATCCAAGGTATTTCTTTCGTATTGGAGATTGATGAGCAGACTGGTTTCGAAGAGAAAGTAATCTCTGAATCTAGAAATAAAAAAGCGGTTCCAACACTTAAAGTTGTAGATGCAAAAGGCGTAGAGCAAAAAGCTTACAACTTACCAGTAGGTGCCCACTTGATGGTTAACGATGGGGAGAAAATTAAGGCTGGTAAAGTCCTAATCAAGATCCCAAGAAAATCTGCAAAAGCAGGGGATATCACCGGAGGTCTTCCAAGAGTTACCGAATTATTCGAAGCTAGAAACCCTTCAAACCCAGCTGTAGTTACAGAGATTGATGGTGTAGTTTCTTACGGTAAAATCAAAAGAGGTAACCGTGAGCTAATCGTTGAGGCTAAAACTGGAGAAATCAAGAAATATTTGGTTAAATTATCAAACCAGATCTTGGTTCAGGAGAATGACTTCGTTTATGCTGGTGGTCCACTTTCAGACGGTTCTATCACACCAGACGATATCTTGAGAATCAAAGGTCCAACTGCGGTTCAGGAATATTTGGTTAATGAGATTCAGGAAGTTTACCGTCTTCAAGGGGTGAAAATCGATGACAAGCATTTCGAAATTATTGTTCGTCAGATGATGACAAAAGTATCGATTGTGGATGGAGGAGATACTCAGTTCTTGGAAGGAGCATTGGAGCACAAATTCGATTTCTTGGAAGAGAACAACAGAGTTTTCGGACTGAAAGTTGTTACTGAGCCGGGAGATTCTAAAGTATTCAAGGCAGGTCAGATGATTACGGCAAGAGAACTTAGAGATGAGAACTCGAAGCTTAAGAGAGAAGATCAGGCTTTGGTACAAGTTAGAGAAGCGCTTCCTGCAACTGCAACACCTGTTTTACAAGGTATTACAAGAGCAGCGTTACAGACAAAATCATTCATGTCTGCAGCGTCATTCCAGGAAACAACTAAGGTTCTTAACGAAGCTGCAGTATCTGGAAAAATCGACTTCTTGACAGGTCTTAAAGAAAATGTAATTGTAGGACACAGAATCCCTGCAGGTACAGGTCTTAAAGATTACCAAAACGTAATCGTAGGCTCTAGAAAAGAATTCGAAGATATTAACTAAAAAAGATATTATAGATTATGAATTTAAATTTTAAATGATTTATATTCGTAATCTATAATTTTAACAAAATAATTAAACAAAAAATGGACAATAATCAAAACCAAGATCCAAACAACATTAACATCGAACTTAATGAAGTTGTAGCAGCAGGAGTTTATGTGAACTTAGCTTTAGTAAATCACTCTCCATCAGAATTCGTATTGGATTTCATCCAATTGATGCCAGGTGTACAACAAGCGAAAGTAAGATCTAGAGTTATCGTAGCACCTCTTCACGCAAAAAGAGTTTTAGCTGCACTTCAGCAAAATGTTGCTAACTATGAGCAGCAGTTTGGTGAGATCAAAGAAGTTGAACCTTTCGTATTAGGAGGTAACAACGTTCAAGCTTAAGATTTTTTCTTAAATATATCAATCCCGATTCTTCACTGAGTCGGGATTTTTTGTTTTTAGGTTTAATATTTTATTAACTCAACATTTTTTCCAGTTGAAATCTTACCCACTACCTTTGTCAAAATTTTTATAATGAAGAAGCTATTAGTATTTCTACAGCTATTTTTATCATTAACGGTATTCGCACAGAAAGAAATTATAGATACAGCTCAAATCATCGTTCCAAATCGGTTCAATAGCGCAGAAGCAATGCAGAAACCTTATGTGATTATGATTTCTACAGATGGTTTCCGGAGTGATTATATTAAGAAATACAATGCAGAGAATCTTCTGAAACTTTCCAACCAAGGTGTTCAGGCAAAAGCAATGCTTCCAAGTTATCCAAGCATTACTTTTCCCAATCATTGGACTTTGATTACAGGTTTATATCCTTCTCATCACGGTCTCATAGATAACTTTTTCTACGATTATAAAAGAAAAGAACCTTATGCAATGAGCAATCGAAAGAATGCAGAAGATGGCTCTTGGTATGGCGGCATTCCTTTGTGGAGTCTGGCGGAGAAACAAAATATGGTGAGTGCTTCTTTACAATGGGTAGGTTCTGCAAGCGATGCAGGCGGAATTAGACCAACTTACTATTATCCTTATCACGAGAAATTTTCGCCCTCAGAAAAAGTCAATAAAGTGATTAATTGGTTGAAGCTTCCGGAAGAGAAACGTCCGCATTTTATCTCATTATATTTTCCTGAAGTAGATGGTGCAGGACATCATTACGGACCAGAAGCAAAGGAAACTGAATCTGCTGTTCATTTGATTGATAATGCTATTGGAGAATTGGTCCAAAAAGTTAATGATTTAGGATTGAAAAATGTCAACTTTATTTTTGTTTCAGATCACGGTATGATAAAGGTAGATGGAAATGATCCACTTGAGATTCCTTCTATTTTATTGGATAAAAACAGATTTGATTATTATAATTCTTATACTTTGCTAAGAATTTATGTTAAAAATCCTGATGAGATCAAAGCTGTTTATAAGGAATTAAAAGCTAATAAAGCTGATAATTATGAAGTTTATCTGGATAAGAAGTTACCGAAATACCTTCATTTCGCAACCAAAGATGATAAATATGGGAGAATCGGACAGATTATATTAATTCCAAAAGCGCCTAAAATATTCTTAGAAAAAGGAAAAAGAATATCAGTCGGAAAGCACGGATACGACCCACGAATTGTTCCTGAAATGAAAGCCACTTTCTTCGCTTGGGGACCAGCGTTCAAGAATGATTTGGTAATTGATGAGTTTGAGAATATTAATGTTTATCCTTTGGCCGCTGAGGTTTTAGGATTGAAAATAGATGAGAAGATTGATGGAAAACTGAAGGTTCTTAAACCTATTTTGGAGTCAAAAAAGTAGACTTTTTACATCTATTCCAATCCAAAAAATGACCTTCCGCAAGTCTTATGGATAGGGCATTTGCAGAGGCACCTTAAAACACACGTGCCTTTTCATTAAAACACACGTGTCTTTTAACTAAAACGTACGTGTCTTTTGTGGAAAACATACGGAGGTTTTTCAAAAGAGGCTTTGATCTTTTCTAAATTTTAACCAGATAAATCTCTAAAAAAAGAGAGAACACCAATAGATATCCTCTCTTTTTATTTGAATGAAATTAATATTAATTCTTCAAACTCTTCATATCGATGACAAATCGGTATTTCACATCACTCTTCAGCATTCTTTCGTAAGCATCATTGATGTCCTGGATATTGATGATCTCGATTTCAGAAACAATATTCTTTTCGCCACAGAAATCCAGCATCTCCTGAGTTTCTTTGATTCCTCCAATTAATGAGCCAGCTACAGAACGTCTTTTGTAGATCATAGGTCTTGTACTTACAGCATCATTCTCAAATTCACCAATGAAGCCAACTAGAACTAAAGTTCCGTTAACAGCCAAAGTCTGCATATAAGGATTGATATCATGCTCATAAGGAACAGTATCGATAATCAAATCAAACTTATTGAAAACGGATTTCATCTGCTCTTCGTCTGTAGAAATAACAATGTGGTCTGTTCCAAGTGCTTTAGCATCTTCTGTTTTCCCCGGAGTTCTGGAGAATAGAGTAACTTCTGCGCCCAAACCTTTTGCTAATTTGATTGCCATATGGCCCAAACCGCCCAAGCCAACAACTGCAACTTTAGAATTTTCTGTCACGTTCCAGTGTTTCAGAGGTGACCAAGTCGTGATTCCGGCACAAAGAAGCGGTGCAGCAGCAGCCATATCCAGATTCTCAGGAAGTCTTAAAACAAAATGTTCATCAACAACAACAGATTCAGAATAACCTCCGAATGTTCTGGTTTCTTCGAAGTATTTATCTTTTCCATTATAAGTTCCTGTAAATCCTTTTTCACAGAATTGTTCCAAATCCTGTTCGCAGCTATGGCAAGTTCTGCAAGAATCCACCATACACCCTACGGCAACAAGATCCCCGATTTTGAATTTTGTAACATCACTTCCGACTTGCAATACTTTTCCCACAATCTCGTGACCGGGAACTGCAGGATAAACCGTTCCGCCCCAATCGTTTCTCGCCGTATGAAGATCCGAATGGCAAACGCCACAATAATAGATATCGATTTCTATGTCTTTTGGCTGAACTTCTCTTCTTTCTATGGTTAATAATTCCAGATCATTTTCGGCAGCTTGTGTTCCGAAAGCTTTTATTGTACTTGTTTTCATTTTTTTTTCAATAATTTTAGGGTCAAATTTATTTTAATGAGGTTGTTTGTTAATAGGTATTATCCTGTTTTTATTAATGTTTATACGGTTTGGATGTTATATTTACTTTATTTTGCATCTGTTAGAGATTCTGGAAATAATGTCTTTGAAATAAAAACAATTCCTTTTGATACTTTTAATTTTTACTATTATAATCTAATTAAAGAGCATAATAAGATAGAGTTTACTAAAAACATAATGGGGAATATTATTCTGTTTATTCCTTATGGTTTTCTAGGTATTATTTATCCAAGACTAAATCAATTTAAATGGTTACTCTTATCATTTTTTCTAATAATTAACATTGTCGAGTTTTCTCAATATTACTTCAAAAAGGGTTATGCAGATGTAGATGATGTTATCCTTAATACTTTTGGCGCTGTAATTGGTTTTTTCATTTACAAAAAATGGTTTATCATCAAGGACAAATAACCTTTATCTCTGTTCTTCTGTTTAACTGATGCTGCGATTCTGCACAATCTATACCATTGCTGCATTTATTCAGAAGTTTTATCTCTCCATAGCCAATTGGTTTTAATCGCGATTTATTAATTCCTTTCAAAACCAAATAATCTACTGCTGCATTGGCGCGATTCTGAGAAAGCGTCTTATTATAATCATCAGAAGCTCGTGAGTCTGTGTGAGAAGATAATTCTACATTGATTTTTGGATTATCTTTCATAAACTGAACCAATTTGTTAAGCTCAGCTTTTGCATCTTCACGGATAAAATATTTATCCAAATCATAATGGATATTCTTTAGGTTAATTGGCTTTCCACAAGTTGTTTCTTCCATACAAACCTGAAGATTTAGGAAAAGTGTATTGCTTCTATCTACTTTTTTAGAAGTGACAGTTTCTGTTTGGGAAAAATAATTTCCTTTTTTACCATAAATATTATAAGTCGAATTCTTATCTGCTTTGAAATAGAATTTTCCATCAACATCTGTTTTTATTTCGTGATAGATTTCAGTTTCATTGTTTTTTATAACGACAGTTACATCTCGCAAAGGGTTTTTAGAATTGCAAATATTCACTTGACCTTTCACAAAGAACATTTCAGCATCGGTTGATATCTCTTTCTTGATTGTCGAGTTCCTTACGAATTCATCTTTGTCAGCTTTATTGGAGATTAGATCAATGTTATAAAGACTTCCTTTGATTTCATAGTTATCTGGTTTGATATTTTTGAAGAAAGCCACACCCTGCGAATTGGTTCTTGCAAAATAAACTCGTTTCCCATTTTTAAAAAGTTCTACGAATGTATCGGGGAGAATTAATCCCGTTTCTTTATCTCGGGCAATAACCGATAATCCATAATTGGGTTCAGAACCACCAGTTGGAATTCTAAAAGTCAGTCCGGCAAAAACTCCTGCAGAATGAATCTCGTGTTCAAAACTGTTATTTCTGATTTCAGCATTCGAAGGATTGATGTGGTATTGATTATTGTTTTCCGAGAAAGGAGTGTATCCCGCAACAAAATTGTTCTTAACTTGGTCATTAGCTTTAAAATGCTGAATATAATAACCACCGACATTCAGCCCAACATATTCTGAGAAAAACCAATTCAGTTCAATCTGTCCTTTTCCGGTTAGGATATTTTTTTCGTTGTACCCATTGTGAAAATTAAGATTGTAATTGTTTGCCGTTAATGAGGTTTCACCACCTTTGATATTGGAAATTCCACCTTTTAATTTGAAAGCTAAACTCAGATTATCATTAATTACATACCGGAAGTTAGGACCAACTCCAAGAAACAAGCGTTCAACTTTATTTTCAGTTAAATTGATATTAGAAAGTGGAATAATTCCGTTGTATAAATTTTCTGTTGGGTAAGTGTTTTTCGGGGTATTTTTAAGATAATCGAAATCAATTCCTAATCCAATCCAGTTGAAATAATAGTCAACGGAAGTTCCAAGATTTAGATTGTATTTATAATCGATAAATTTGGTTTGATTATCATAAGAAGGAAAATCCAAACCGCCTCTCAGAGAAACATTCAACTGATTATTATCGTATAAAGAATTCCTGTATTGACAGTTGATAATCTGGTACAAAATGATAAAAACTAAAGTAATTAATTTCCTCATAATTTAATTTTCTTGGTTAAGGCAAATTTACGCAACTGAGAGGTGAAATAAAAAATGCCGGCTAAAAAACCGGCAATATATTTTAAAAATTAAATTTACTGTTTGATAATCTGAGTGATTTTCTGAGTATTGTCATCCAATACATATCTCATCAGATATTTACCTGGACGAAGTTTGTCCAATCTCAGTTCTGCATTATTATTATTAATAGTATATTCAGCAACCTGAACTCCCAAAATAGAGAAAAAAGTTACCGTTTTTATTTTCGCCGAATTATCCTTTGATTTCAAAATCAAAACATCCTTAGTAGGATTGGGGAAGGCAACCAAAACACCATCGTCGGTCTTTTGTCCTTCAAATGCACGTGTAGATTGCGCCTTCATTTCTCCCGAAAATCCAACTGAAACTACCGTAAATATTATAAAGAATAGAAATTTTTTCATTCGCTTTAGTCTGTACTTAAACAATTACAACAAATATATTTTAAATAATTTTCATATGCAATAGCCTATCCGTAAAAGTATAAGTAAATTTGCATAAATAATTTTTATCAAGATGATTTCAAGAAACAGAAGACTAAGAACCAACGATTCCATAAGAAGTCTTGTTCGTGAAACAACCCTTACAACAAACGATTTGGTGTTGCCTATGTTTGTTATGGAGGGTAATAACAAAAAAGAAGCCATTTCCTCAATGCCAGGCGTTTTTAGGCAAAGTTTAGATTTAACAGTGCAAACTGTTAAAGAAAATTATGATTTGGGAATAAAAGCGGTCAATCTTTATATGAAGGTTTCCGATGCTCTAAAAGACAATACAGGCAAAGAAGCTTGGAATCCAAACGGGCTGATGCAAAATACCATAAAAGCTATCAAAGATGCAGTTCCCGGAGTTGTAATAATGCCGGATGTAGCATTGGATCCTTATTCTATTTATGGCCACGACGGAATTATAAAAAATGGCAAAATCGACAACGATTCTACAGTAGAGGCACTTGTAAAAATGGGAATTTCTTTGGCAGAAGCCGGAGCTGACATTTTGGCACCAAGTGATATGATGGATGGTCGTGTTTTGGCAATGCGAGAAGGTTTGGAGGAGAACGGATTTACGGATGTCGGGATTTTATCCTATGCAGCCAAATATGCAAGTGCTTTTTATGGACCTTTCAGAAGTGCCTTAGATAGTGCGCCGGTGGATGCTCAGGAAATTCCAGCTGACAAAAAAACTTACCAAATGGATTTTCATAATTCCCGTGAAGCTATCGATGAAGCCTTGAGAGATGTAGAAGAAGGGGCAGATATTATTATGATAAAGCCCGGAATGCCGTATCTGGATATAGTTTCCAAAATCCGTGAACTCATCACACAACCCATTGCAGTTTATCAGGTAAGTGGAGAATATGCAATGTTGAAAGCTGCTGCACAGAATGGTTGGTTGGATAACGACAAAGTTTTGATAGAAAGTTTAACCAGCATCAAACGTGCCGGAGCAGATATGATTTTCACTTACGCTGCACCAGAAGTTGCAAAGCTTTTGAATAGGTAAAAAAATAGCTTCTTAGCATTGCTAGATAAATTATATCTTTAGTCATTTTATAAACTTAAATTAATAACATATGAAACCAATTATTCTACCATTCTTTTTTCTAATTTTTAATCTAGGAATGGGTCAGGAAAAACAATATCTATCTATAAAGCAAGGAGATTTTCCGGAAGGTGTCTATGAAACATTGGAGGACGTCTTGAATAAAAGACCAACCTCAACAGATGAAGTTTACTTTAAACCATCTGATGTAAAAGATTCTTCTGAATCTCCAGATAAAGTATTTTTTTACTTCAAACAAAAAGATAAAAAAATTAGAATCCCCTTAGCAGTTTCTCATAATGGGGAGATGTATTTTCAGACTTATAGAAAATACACTAATAAGAAAGATAAAGGATATGATCCGGATCAATATTCCCGATTTTGCAAGGTTACAAGCTATGGGCGATTTATTTATTTTGAAGAAAATATGAGAGGTATGTGGTCAAAAGCATTATTGGGGAACTTAAGTCCGATGACTTATTTGATGAATGGAAATATAAAAGGAATTGTTCTAGATCTTGATAATAAAGAGTTCAATATAATGAGAGATTGTGGAGATTTAAACGATTTTCTAAAACAACACCAGATTCCAGAAATCAAATGTGATTCGGAAAAGTTTACAATTGGTGAATTAAGAGCCACAATTGACGAAATAAACAAGCCATATCGCTAATCTACAAATCTTCCTCACCCAAACCCTGAGGAAGATTTTTTTTGTTCTTAATCCCCAAATTTTTCAACTTCTGAGTTTGAACAATCAAATTATCATTTCCCGAACTCAACTGTTTGAAAGCATCATTGTAAGAATTCTTTGCTTGGTCTATATTCTTTCCAATACGTTCAAGATTCTCAACGAAACCAACAAATTTATCATACAATTTCGCTCCTCTTTCCGCAATTTCCATTGCATTTCTATTTTGATGTTCGCGTTTCCAAAGATCCTGAATCAACTTGAGAGAAGTAATCAAATTAGTCGGACTTAATAGAAGGATTCTTTTGTCGTAAGCAAAATTCCAAAGGTTTGGTTCAGCCTGCAAAGCCGCAATGTAAGCAGCTTCACTTGGGATGAACATCATCACAAAATCCAGACTTTTATCAAAGTCATCATAAGCTTTCTGACTCAATTGATTGATGTGATTTTTCACAGATTGAAGATGTAGATTTTGTTTTTGAGTGAAAAGTTCAGGATTAGTTTCATCCGTCATTTCAACAAATGCTGTGAGAGAAACTTTGCTATCGATGATGACATTTCTATTATCAGGATATTTTACAACAGCATCCGGACGCATTTTCTTGCCGGAAAATTCGGAAAAAATAGCTTTATTATTTTCGTCTTTCAGCTCGTGTTCTAAAAAATATTCCTGATTTTTTCTAAGTCCTGATTTCTCCAAAATACTTTCCAGAATCATTTCGCCCCAATTTCCCTGCGTTTTGCTTTCACCTTTCAAAGCTCTGGTTAATTGTTTGGCATCTTCAGAAATCTGTTGGTTGAGGTCTTTCAGTTCACGAACTTTCTCACCAAGAGAAAAACGCTCTTTTGCTTCCTTATCGTAAGTCTCATTCACTGTATTTTTCAGTTCATTGATTTTTTCCTGAAAAGGCTCGAGAATAGTTTTTAGCTGATTTTGATTAAGTTGCGTGAATTTCTCAGACTTTTCTTCCAAAATCTGATTAGCAGTTTTCTCAAATTGTAGACGAGTGGTTTCCTGAATTTTTAGAAATTCATCCTTTTGATTTTCAAGTTGGTCTTGCAGGTTTTTATAATGCGCATTCAGTTCTGCGTTGGTAAAAAGTAATTCCTCTTTACTTCTTTGGATGATGGAAATTTCTTTAGTTAAATCAGAACTTGAAAGTTTTAATTCATCAATTTTCTGTTGATAATGATTCTCATTTTCCTGCGAACGGATTAATTGTTCATTCAGAGTTTCAACCGTTTTTTTACTCACAGACATAGATTTCATCAAAAGAAAAACAATAATTCCCCCGATGATTCCTCCAACAAACAAATATATAATCTCCATTTTAAGCTTCGTTATTTTTCACAATTTTAAAATAACTTTCGTTTATAAAATTGAGGTTTTCCGTAATTTACTTTTCGTTTTCCAATTTGGCTTTTGATTCAGCTAATTCGTTTTTATCTTTTTCAGAAAGTTCCGGGAATTTCAAATTCATTTCTTCCATCGCATCAATGATGATTTGAATAGCAGCAACTCTCGAAAACCATTTCTGGTCAGCCGGAATCACAAACCAGGGCGCAGAATCTGTTGAAGTTTCGTCGATAGCTTGCTCATAAGCTTTCTGATAGTCTTCCCAAAATCCACGTTCGGTAATATCGGCAGCAGAGAATTTCCAGTTTTTATCATCCTCATCGATTCTGTCCAGAAAACGTTGCTTTTGTTCTTCTTTAGAAACATTCAGAAAAATTTTGACAATTTTGGTTCCGTTGTTAGCTAAATGTTTTTCAAAATTTCGGATACTTTCATAGCGGTTTTCCCAGAATTTTTTATCAAATTGTTTTACATCTGTCCATACTTTTTCACTGAGGTTATATTCTGGATGAACCTTACAAACCAAAACACTTTCGTAATGAGAACGGTTAAAAATTCCGATTTTTCCTTTTGCCGGAAGTGCTAAATAATGACGCCAGATAAAATCGTGAGAATATTCTTTTGTACTTGGACCTTTGAAACTTGTTACTTCACAACCTTGCGGATTCACACCACCGAAAACATGTTCTATCAAACTGTCTTTTCCTGCCGCATCCATCGCTTGAAGAACAATTAGCAAAGATTGACTTCCGTCTGCGTATAATTTTTCCTGCAACAAACGAAGTTTTTCTTTTTCAATTTCGAGAAGTTCTTTTGCTTCGTCTTTATTGATTTTTCCTTTATAGCTTGTATTATGTTTTTTGATTTCGAATTTTGAATTTTCTTTGATCAAAAAATCGTCTGAAAAATTGTAATCCATAAAAATTGATTTATTGTAAAGATAAAAAAACCGCCCCGTGAAAAAACGAAGCGGTTTTATAAAATTTGTAAATTTTTATTACTTAGTAGCAGTATTTACTTTATTTACTATTTTTTTTGTAGCAGTTCTAGCCGTAGCAGTCTGAACTTTTGCACTAGCAGTTTCGGCAGTAGGAGCTGCAACAAGTTTAGCTTCTTGGTTTACACCTTGCAAATCTTCTACATTTCCTTTAATGTATAGAACAGATCTGTTGTTTGCAGGGTCATTAGAATAAACTTCGATCAATTTGTTGAAAGGACCTTTAATGCCTGTATTATATCCAACTTTGATTTGAGCAGATTTCCCTGGTAAGATTGGATCTTTGCTCCACTCTGGCGTTGTACATCCGCAAGACGGTTTTACTTCGCTAAGGATAAGTGGTTTGTCTCCTGTATTTTTTACAGTGAAAAATCTGTGACCATCTGATCCAGCTTTCACGTTTCCGTAGTCAAAAGTTGTTTTATCAAATGAGATTGTTTGAGCAGATGCAAAAGCGATAGCTCCTGTCATAAATAATCCTGCAAGAATCTTTTTCATATTTTTTTGTTTTAAATAATTAAATTTTTGAATAACAAAGTTATAAATAATTTGAATATGTGCTGTTAATTTTTTCACATTGTCTTATTTTTGCAAATTACAAGCTTAAAAATATTTTTAAAATGCAGATTGCTGACAAATACAATCCACAGGAAACTGAACAAAAATGGTATGACTTCTGGTTAGAAAATAAATTTTTCCACTCAGAGCCAGATGACAGACCTCCTTATACGATTGTAATTCCACCACCAAACGTGACCGGGATTCTTCATATGGGGCACATGTTGAACAACACAATTCAGGATGTATTGGTCAGAAGAGCAAGAATGCAAGGTTTCAATGCTTGTTGGGTTCCGGGAACGGATCACGCTTCTATCGCAACAGAAGCAAAAGTTGTAGCGAAACTGAAAGCTGAAGGCATCAATAAAAAAGATATCACAAGAGAAGAATTCCTAAAGCACGCTTGGGAATGGACTGATAAATACGGCGGAACAATTCTCGAGCAATTGAAGAAACTAGGCTGTTCTTGCGATTGGGACAGAACCAGATTTACTTTGGAAGATAATTTGTCCAAATCTGTAATCAAGGTTTTTGTTGATCTTTATAATAAAGGATTAATTTATCGTGGTTATAAAGTCATTAACTGGGATCCAGAGGCTCAAACTAATATTTCTGACGAAGAGGTAATTTTCAAAGAACAAAATGGAAAATTATTCTATCTAAAATATAAAATCGAAGGTTCAGAAGATTTCTTAACCGTTGCAACAACTCGTCCGGAAACTATTTTTGGTGATGTTGCAGTTTGTGTAAATCCAAATGACGAAAGATATCAACATCTTAAAGGTAAGAACGTAATTGTTCCAATCGTAAATCGTGTAATTCCAATTATTGAGGATGATTATGTTGATATCGAATTTGGAACTGGAGCTTTGAAAATTACGCCGGCTCACGATATCAATGATTACGAAATCGGGCAAAGACACAATTTGCCAATCATCGATTCTATGGATAATGACGCAGTTCTTAACGAACACGGAATGCATTATCAGGGAATGGGAAGATTCACGGTAAGAAAAGAAATTGCTAAAGAATTAGAAAAAAATGATCTTCTTCTGAAAGCGGAAGATTATGTGAATAAAGTTGGAACATCTGAAAGAACAGGCGCTGTTATAGAACCGAAAATTTCTGTTCAGTGGTTTTTGAAAATGTCACAAATGTCAAAACCTGCTTTGGATGTTGTAATGGATGATACAATCAAATTCCATCCTGAGAAATTCAAAAATACCTACCGTCATTGGATGGAAAATGTTCACGACTGGAACATTTCACGTCAGCTTTGGTGGGGACAGCAGATTCCAGCTTTTTATTTTGGAGCTGGCGAAAATGACTTTGTAGTTGCTGAAAATATCGAAGATGCTTTGGTTTTAGCAAAAGAAAAAACTAATAATCCAGCATTAACAATTGAGAATTTAAAACAAGACGAAGACGCATTGGATACTTGGTTCTCATCGTGGTTGTGGCCAATATCGGTTTTCGAAGGCATTTTAGACCCTGAAAATAAAGACATCAATTATTATTATCCAACTTCAGATTTGGTAACCGGTCCGGATATTATTTTCTTCTGGGTGGCCAGAATGATTATGGCTGGATTGGAATATAGAAAAGATGTTCCGTTCAAAAATGTTTATTTCACAGGAATCGTAAGAGATAAGCAAAGACGAAAAATGTCTAAACAGTTAGGAAATTCACCAGACCCAATTGATCTGATTGAAAAATATGGTGCAGATGGTGTTCGTGTTGGGAGTTTGTTGAGTTCTGCTGCCGGGAATGATCTTTTGTTTGATGAAGACTTGATGTTGCAAGGAAGAAATTTCGCAACAAAAATCTGGAATGCTTACAAATTGATTCAAGGTTGGAAACGTGACGAAAATATCAAAGCTAAAGAATCGGATACACAGACAATCAATTGGTTTGGAGAACAGTTGAACAAAACTATTGGCGAAATTGAAGACCAATTCTCAAAATTCAGAATTTCGGATGCCTTGCACTTGGTTTATAAACTGATTTGGGACGACTTCTGTGCGTGGTATTTGGAAGCAATCAAACCAAATTTCGGTGAAGCAATCAGCGAAGAAGTTTATCAAAAAACGATTGCTTATTTTGAGGAATTGATGAAATTGTTGCACCCATTCATGCCTTTTTTATCAGAAGAACTTTGGCAGAATATCTCTGAAAGAAGTATTTCTGAAGCTTTAGTAATTGCACAACAGAAAAAATCAGAACCTTATAATGAAAATAAAATTAAGGATTTTGATTTTGCTAAAGAAGTGATTTCTGGTGTTAGAAACTACCGTCAGTCCAAAGGAATTTCGCCAAGAGAAACCGTAGAGGTTTTCACGAATGTTTCTGAATTGGCAAATGCTGAGGTGATTCAGAAATTGGCCAATATTTCAGAAATTAATTTCAATCAAAAAACGGATAAACCAAGTTTTACATTCTTAGTTGGAGCGAATGAATTCTCTATTCCGCTAAGTGAAAATCTTGATTTGGGCGAAGAAAAAGAAAAAACCGAAGAAGAAATAAAATATCTGAAAGGTTTCTTGATCTCTGTTGATAAGAAATTATCGAATGAAAAATTTGTTGCGAACGCCAAACCAGAAGTGGTAGAGATCGAGCGTAAAAAACAAAAAGATGCTCAGGATAAAATTGCGCTTCTTGAAGAAAAACTGAAAAGTTTGTAATGACTCACATAGAAAATATTAAAAAATTATTCTCCCGAGACTTCGTAGAAAATCCATTGTTGGAAACCTACGAAGTTGGGAAAATTCACATTTCATCAGGAAAAATTGTAGCCAGTGATGCTTTGATTTCGCCCGATCATTCAGCTTTCAATCAGGAATTTCCGAAAGGAGATTTTCAGGTTTTGGTTCATAAAGAAAGAGAATCCAACTGTATTGCTTATGCAGAAATAGTTTTTGATAAAAATCAACTGGCTGAAAATTGGTCTTTGGCTCTTTGTGATAATCAAAATATTAAAGATCTGAAAGAAGAAGAAATCTACGGTTATCTTGTAGAATCTGGAATGGGAACTTTTATGGATAAGGAAGCTCAAATTTCCCTAAATGCTCTAGAGCAAGATCTTTTCCACAAAAAAGGAGCTGACTTTATGGGGATCTATGAAGAGTTTTTCCATTCTCATTTCTTTGATGAAAACGGAGCGATCGACCAGTTCGCAGTTCTCAAACCTTATGATAACAAACCGGAAAATATTGTTGCATTCGAAACTGGTTATGGTGAAGGATTTTATGCAACGTATATAGGTTATTCTAAAGATAATCAGCCAGTTAAATTAATTTCCGAATTTATAGAAATAGGGAACGATTAATTGATTACATTAGCTTCCGATGAAATTGTAACTATAAGATTTCATCAAATCTTTGAAAACAATGAATGTTAGCAAATGAAACTTAGAAATACAAAACCTCAAATAGTAGTTGTTGGAAGCTCATCAATAGATATTGTTCTGAAAACTTCTAAAATTCCTACGGCAAATAACACGGTTCTGGCTCAAAATCTGAGAAGTTTTTTGGGAGGGAAAGGCGCCAATCAGGCGATTGCAACGTCACGTTTGGGCGCTCAGACTTCTTTGGTTAGCAGGATTGGGATGGATCCGTATGGGCAGCAGGTTTTGAGAAATCTGAACGATGAAGATGTAAACGTAGCTTATGTTTTTGAAGACGAAGAAGAGGAAACCGGCACAGCCTATGTGAATGCTTCTGACGAAGGAAATGCAATCACAGTAGTTCCGGCAGCCAATTACAATCTTTCTCCATCGGATATAGATGAAGCTGAAAAATTCTTATTGACTGCAGATTTGATTCTGACTCAGTTGGAGATTCCGTCAAAAACTGTTGAATATCTTTTTAAAAAGGCGAAAAGCCTTGGCAAGAAAATAGGAATTTATGCAGCTCCGGCGAGCAGACTTTCAGATGATATTATAGATTATGCATCTTTTATCGTGGCGAAAAGTACAGATTTGGAAACGATTTTTGGAGAAGGCAATCACGAAGATATTATCAAACATTTGCCAAACAAATTATTTGTGAGAGACGGTGCCAACAGTACAAGTTTCTTCGATGGTTCTGAGATGAAATATTTCCGAAATAATCCTCAGACCGATGCACACAGTATGGGATTAGGCGATGCGTTTACATCCGGTTTTTCTATTGCTTTACTCCACGGTAATTCTATTGAAGATTGCGTTATTTTTGGAAATCAAGTGGCTTTGAAAGCTGCCGATTACAGAGGTTCTCAAAAAGGTTTGCCATATTTGGACGACCTTCAAAATTAATATTTTCAGCATATCGAAAAATAATTTTCAACGGACCGAATTTTTTACTTTTATAAAGTGATTCTCTTAAATCATTTTTAATGCAAAGTATTAATATTTTAACTGAGGATAATTACAGTTTATCTGCACATCTTTTTGAGCCCGAACATTCCAATGAAAAATTATTGTTGATTAATTCTGCAACTGGCGTTAAACAGCAGATTTATTTTTCTTTTGCTCAATTTTTTTCGGAGCAAGGATTTACAGTTATGACTTATGATTACAGGGGGATTGGACAATCAAAACCGGAGAAAATGAAAGGTTTTGAAGCTTCGATGAGGATTTGGGGAACCAAGGATTACAAAGCTGTTACTAGTTATATTAAAACCAATTTTCCAGATTATCAAAAGTTTTGCCTTGGACATTCTGTTGGTGCCCTGATTTTAGGAATGAATCCGGATTCTGAGATGTTTAAGGAATTTGCCTTTGTCGGAACTCAGAATGCGTTTGTCGGAAATTTGAAATTTAAAACAAAAATTGAAGCTTATCTGGGTTTCGGAATTGTCCAACCTTTATCTACCAAAATTTTAGGTTATTTTCCGGCGAATTGGTTCGGTTTGGGAGAAAGTCTTCCTTCTGCAAGTGCTTTCGATTGGCGAACTTTGATTCTAAATAAAAAATCTACCAACAAATTATTAGAAAAAGTCGATGATTTTTCCCGAAATTTGACTCAGAAAGTTTTCGTTATTCGAGCAGAAGATGACGTTTGGCTCACGGAAAAAGGTGTAAAATCTTTATTGCAAAATACTTACCGCAATCTGAAACCAACTTACCGAATTATCAAAACTTCAGAATCGGAAAAGGGAGAAATTGGACATATTAATTTTTTCAGAAGCTATAACAAAAAGCTCTGGAATATTATTTTAAAAGAACTGAATTAATGGAATTGATTAACAGAACAATAGAACTCGTTAAAGAAAAATTAGAAGGAACAGAATCCGGTCACGATTGGTTTCACATCGAACGTGTTTGGAAACTGAGCCTGAAAATTCAGGAAAAAGAAGGTGGTGATAAATTGGTTATAGAGTTAGCTGCGTTGTTGCACGATATTGCTGATCCAAAATTCCACAACGGCGATGAAACGATTGCCTCAAGAATTGTCAACGAATTTTTAACAGAACAAAAAGTAGATTCAGAAACGATTGAAAAAGTCATTTTCATCATCGAAAATATGTCGTTTAAAAACCGAAATGATGCGCCTGAAAATTTACCTTTGGAGCTGAAAATAGTTCAGGATGCAGATAGACTGGACGCAATCGGAGCAATTGGAATCGCGCGAACTTTCAACTTTGGCGGTTACAAAAACAATCTGATGTATCATCCGGATATCGAACCAAAACTCAATCAATCCAAAGAAGAATATAAAAAGTCCAACGGAACTACAATCAACCATTTTTATGAGAAATTGTTGCTTCTGAAAGATTTGCTCAATACAGAAATAGCTAAAGAAATTGCTGAACGCAGGCATCAATTTATGCTTCAGTTCCTTGACGAATTCTACAAAGAATGGAATGTCACTTTCTAATTAAGGATAAACCGCTATCTTTGTTTTAATGATAATCATTTTAATCCTCATTTTTCTGATAATCGCTCTGTTTCTGTCCGGTTTTCGTTCAGGGAAATGGAGTTTGTGGAACAAAATTACCAGAACGGTTATTACCATTTCTGCTGCTGCCTATTTTACATTTTGGTTTGTAGAAAGGAGTTTGTCGCAGTTTTTGGAAAATTCTTTGGCCATTCAGGTGATTAATTATCTGCCGCAACCGGTTGATTTTTATATCATCAGAGTTCAGGATGGGAATGAGAATCAGAAGTTCAGTTCCAAACACGTTGGACAAATTCGTCCGGAATATTTCAGGATAGAATATCTTAATATGCAGAAATCCAATGAGTTTTGGGTCGTTGGTTACATCGGAAAAAACAAGTTGGTTTACTTTTCTCAGGTTGCTGTTCCTAACAAAAACGAAGACCAAATCATTGAAGTCAGAAATTACATCAATCACAGTCTTAAGCTTTCCGCCATTGCCACAGAGAAAATAGAAGAGTTGAAATACGACAATATCAAGCTCAGCATTTGGGTGACGTTGGATTTGTTGTTGATTTTTCTCAACTCGGTTCTGCTCTTCAGAAGCAGCAAGAAACATTAAAATAATAATTGGGGCGCCTTTATCCGCCTTCCGCTCCCAATCTTTTCACTCCACTACGTTGCGTAAAAAGGATTTCCGCTCAAGTCGGGGCGCAAACAATTCTATGTTTTAAAATTACTTGTCAAATTGCATTATTCATAAAAATTAATGACAAAATTTAAATAAAATATCAAAATAGATTTTGAGATTCTAATCAACTTTGTACATTTAGCAACGCAAAAATTGGTACAATTAATGCAACCCTAATCAATTAAAATGAAAGTAAAAATGGATTTATCGAAACATATTGATTCTGCGCACAAAGCATTCTCGGATTGGAAAAAAGTTCCATTTCAGGATCGTCAAAAGTTACTTTTGAAGTTCGCAGAAGTTCTTGAAAAGAATAAAGAAAAATACGCCAAAATCATTACCACAGAAATGCATAAGCCGATTTCACAATCCACAGCAGAAATCGAAAAAAGTGCAGGAATGATAAAATTTTATGCACAAGCAGGAAATGTTCTGAAACCAGAAGAGATTAAAACTGAATTCAATGTAAGCGAAGTTCATTATGATGCGTTGGGAATTATTCTCGGTGTAATGCCTTGGAATTTTCCTTTCTGGCAGGTTTTGAGATTTGCTGTTCCTGCTATTCTGGCGGGAAATGTTGTAGTTTTAAAGCACGCATCCATTTGTTTCGGAAGTGGTGATGAAATCGAATCAGCTTTTGCAGAAGCTGGTTTTCCAAAATTTATTTTCCAAAATCTGAGAATAGGACATAACGAAATCAAAGAAATTTTAGAAAATCCTTTGGTAAGAGGAGTGAGTCTCACAGGAAGTGAAAAAGCAGGAAGCGAGGTAGCTTCTCTAGCTGGGAAAAATATCAAAAAATCAATTTTGGAGTTAGGCGGAAGTGATGCGTTTATTGTCTTGGAAGATTCTGATTTTGAAAAAGCGGCGAAAGATGGACCTCTTGCAAAACTATCTAACACAGGACAGATTTGTAATGCTGCAAAAAGATTCATTGTCCACGAAAAAATTGAAAAGGATTTTCTGCCTTTATTTATAGAGGAATATAATTCTTTCCAACCGGCTGATCCTTTTAAAATGGAAACTAAGTTGAGCAAAATGGCAAGACCTGATTTGGCGGATGAGTTGGAAAATCAATATAAAAAAGCTTTGAAAAATGGAGCAGAAGTAGTTTTGGCTTTGGAAAGAATTTCGGAAAGTGAGTTTCGTCCCGGAATTATCTCTGTCAAAGAAGGAAACCCAATTTTGCAGGAAGAATTATTCGGACCTTTAGCAATTCTAATGATTGGAAAAGACGATAAAGAAATCTTAAGGTTAGCGAATAATATTCCGTTTGGATTAGGAAATTCGGTTTGGACTAAGGATAAGAAACGTGCTCAGTTTTTCATCGATAATCTGGAATCCGGAACGGTTTCTATCAATAAAACAACAAGCTCTGATACACGATTGCCTTTTGGTGGTGCAAAATCTTCAGGTTATGGAGTAGAGTTGTCTCTACACGCAATCAAAGAATTCACCCAAGTAAAAACTGTGGTTGGAAATATTTAAAATATTGACTTAACTGATAAAAATAAACCCGCTCAAATTATTTTGAGCGGGTTTCTATTTGTTGACAAATCTTGTTTTTATGTCGAATCCCATAGCCCCGATAGTAGCGGTTACCCCGCAGTGGAGTGGGAGAGTTGGAGGATTTGTTGTTGCCAAGCGCTGGAACGAGGAGTATGAGCGGATAGCGGGATTAAGCTCCTGAAATTATTTCAAATAGTTAGAAGCCAATGTCTTAGCTGAAGCCAGAGAATCTGCTTTTGCTTTTTTCTCTTGCTCCACCTGCTGAATAACCGCATCACGATTCTCCTGCTCTTTCATAATTTCGGCCAATTGTGGCTGGATGATTTGGTTCATCTCGTCCTCAGAAATATTGTTGGCTTCCGGCGATTCCAAAAGTTTTTTCCAAGGTCTGCGCTGTCCCCAAGGATAATCGCCATAGACAATCAGTGGTGTTCCTTTGGCTCTGGTGGTTGCTCCGCCTTTGTTGAGAATCCAAGTGTCTACCCAGGTGTACATCCATTTGGCGTCTTCTTCCAGCATACGCAGGCAAGAGTGCGACGCCGGATAACCAGGCATTGCGTACTGATGCCAGCCGATGCCATCAAAATTGGCTACATTCACGTTCCAACGAAGCTTCCACTCGTCACTAACTGTTGAGATGGCGACTTCTTTTTTCCAGTTGGCGAACATCAAACCGGTTTTGGTTTTAGTAGCTTTTTTTCCCATACTTGTCGGTCCCCATTTGATGAGGTTTCCATATTCATAAACGCCAAAAGCCTGAATCGGATAGGAAAAGAAAACGAATTTTTTCACGTTTTCCAAAGTCGTAACGTGACCCGGAAACGGAGAATATCTAAGAAAATCTTCCTCAATTTTTGCTGGAACAACCAATGTGTCGGCTGCGCCAATATTGGCTCTATCCAGTCGATTGAGTGCCAAAATGGTGTAAAGTGCTTTCCCAGTAAATTCTTTTTTGTTCTTCTGAGAAACCGAATCTGTGTTTTTGTAAACCCAAGGGAAATACCCAAAATCTTTTCTTGGGATAACAACATCTGGAACTTTTGGTTTTTCTTCTTCTTTTATACTGTCCTCTTTTTTCTCATCAGAAGTCACAATATCTGAGGAGGATGTGCTTTTTGAGTCAGAAGATGAAATAGATTCATCCTTTTTACATTGGATCAAGCTTAAAGAAATAACGATAAATAAAGGAAATAATTTGGAAATTGTGTTTCTGTTCATAGTTTTTAATTGTCGCCCAATAAATTACAAAAAGAATACCAATTAAACTAGAAATTGTAGTTTGGAAAATAATTTATAAATTTGTGATACAAAAGGAAATGGTGTTCTTCCTTGCCCAACCGTCTCGTTACCATCGAGTCTGATGACGCCTGATTAAAATAAGATTCATCTTTATTATCAGGAAAAGTATGTCAAAAAATCAACAAAGAAAAAGTTTAATTATTCTAAAGGTTTTCTTTAGACATTATCCTTCTCTTCCTTATATTACTAAATGGCTACTAGTAAGTCTGCTAATTGGAGCTTTGGTAGGAAGTGCATCTGCATTTTTTCTGCAAACATTGGATTGGGTAACCAATTTTCGTGAAACACATATTTGGATAATTGCTTTGCTTCCTTTAGCCGGACTTTTCGTAGGTCTAATGTATCATAAAATGGGCAAAAGTGTTGAGGCTGGAAATAATCTTTTGATTGATACGATCCATAATCCAAAAGAAATTATTCCTTTCAAGATGGCGCCTTTGGTTTATCTGGGAACTATGATTACGCACTTGTTTGGAGGTTCTGCAGGACGTGAAGGAACGGCAATCCAAATGGCGGGTTCTATTGCGGACCAATTTACTAAACTGTTACGATTAACTTCTGAAGAAAGAAAAATCTTAATTATTTCTGCAATAGCGGCTGGGTTTGGTTCTGTTTTCGGGACGCCTTTGGCAGGAGCAATTTTCGGATTGGAAGTTTTTTTGATTGGCCGATTAAAATACAATGCTATTTTTCCTGCTTTTTTAGCTTCAATTATTGCTGATTTGGTGACCAAATTATGGAATACACATCACATGCGTTATCAAATCAATCTTATTCCAGAACTATCTTTTCAAAATATTTTTTATGCTTTGATTGCCGGAATCTGTTTCGGGATTTGTGCAGCTTTGTTCAGTAAAACTATTCATAAAGTTGGAGCTTTTTTCAAATCAAAAATCAAATATCCGCCACTAAGACCTTTTATTGGAGGAATCATCGTAATTATTGGCGTTTGGCTTTTGGGAACTACCAAATTCATTGGTTTGGGAATTCCGACGATTCAGGATTCTTTTCAAGAGCAATTGATGCCTTATGATTTTGTATTGAAAATGATTTTTACAATCGTGACTTTAGCATCTGGATTCAAAGGTGGAGAGGTAACGCCATTGTTTTTTATTGGTGCAACTTTGGGAAATGCTTTAAGTTATTTTATCCCACTTCCAACTGCGCTTTTGGCAGGAATGGGATTTGTGGCCGTTTTCGCAGGTGCGACTAATACACCGTTGGCTTGCAGTGTGATGGCAATAGAATTATTCGGAGCAGAATGTGGTGTTTATGTAGCGATTGCTTGTGTGGTTTCTTACTTGTTTTCCGGAATGACTACGATCTATAACCGACAAATGATTGGCGAGGCAAAGCATCAGCGATTCCAAAATAATTCTGGGAAAAGGTTTAATGAGCTTTAATTATTTATTCTTCAAAACAATATCCTGAACGATTTGTTTTGCGTGAATTCTGGAATTCTCTATAAACCAAAGGTGCGTATCTTTTCCACCGCAAACTACACCAGCGAGATAAATTCCTTTCACATTACTTTCCATCGTTTCTTTGTCGTAATGAGGATTAAGACAATCGCCTTTCAAGTTGATTCCAATGTTTCTCAGGAATTCAAAGTCGGGTAGATAACCGGTCATTGCCAGAACGAAATCATTTTCAATTTCCTTGATTTCTCCTTTACTGGTTTTGAAAACTGCAGAATGTGGTTTGATTTCCAAAAGTTCTGCACCAAAAAAAGCTTTGATACTTCCTTCTTTAATTCGGTTTTCGATGTCTGGCTTTACCCAATATTTTACACTTTTGGAAATCTCCTGATTACGGATAATCATCGTTACGTTGCCGCCTTTTCTATAAATTTCCAAAGCTGCATCTACAGAAGAATTGCTGGAACCAATAACCACAACATTCTGAAAAGAATAAGGATAAGGTTCAGTGTAATAATGCCTGACTTTTGGCAAATCTTCACCAGGAATATTCATCATATTCGGAATATCATAAAAACCAGTCGCAATAATCACATTCTTGGCAAAGTAAATCTGCTTACTGGTTTCTACTTGAAAAAAAGTAGATTTCTGAATATTAATCACCTTTTCATAAGGTCGGATGTTGATTCCTTTTGCTCGTGCAATTCCCTGATAATATTCAAGTGCGTCTTGTCTGCCAGGTTTCGGTTTGGTTGTAATGAAGGGGATGTCGTCAATTTCCAATCGGTCGGCTGTCGAAAAAAACGTCATATACAACGGATAATTGTAAAGACTGTTTGCCACCGTTCCTTTTTCGATAACGATGTATTTCAGGTTATTTTTTTTTGCTTCCAAAGCGCTCGCTAGACCAATTGGACCACCGCCAACAATAAGAACATCGTATAACTCCATCTCACAAATTTACAAAGAAAATCGGCTAAAAATCTGCATCTTCCCACGTTTCGAATCTTGTAACATTCTGTAGTAGCTTTCGGTTTTCATTTCTCAGCTCTTCCATTTGATTCAGAAGTTTATGAATGATTTCAATTCCAGGCAGATTCACTTCCAGATCGTAATGCCAGTTTGCAAAACGTTCCAGATGCGGTAATTCCTCGTAAATAATGTAGCGTACACTATTCTCTGTCTCTGGATGCAGCAATTCCGAATCGATGAGCTGATCCAGAAAACTATAATCAATTTTATAGAGACGGATGATTTCTTCTATGGAGATTCTTTCGTTCATTGCTATGAATTTTTGAGTTGTTGAAACAGTTCTTTCTGTTTTTCTGTAAGATTGGTCGGGATTTTTATATTGTAAGTGACATATAAATCACCAAATTCACCTTCTTTTTTGTAAACCGGAAAACCTTTGCCTTTCAGTCTTACGGTTGTGCCGTTTTGTGTTTCTGGTTTTACTTTCAGACTGACAGAGCCGTTAAGTGTTTGTATCGTGACATCGCCACCCAAAACGGCTGTGTATAGATCAATATCTAAAGAAGTTCTGAGATTATCGCCTTCCCGTTTGAAATCTTTGTCTTCCGTAATGTTGAATGTGATATATAGGTCGCCATTCGGACCGCCATTAACGCCGGGATTGCCGTGACCTTTCAGCTTGATTTGCTGTCCGTTGTAGACACCGGCCGGAATCGTTATGCGTACCTTTTTGCCATTAATGTCGAAAATCTGCTGATGTGTTTTGGCTGCGTCTTTCAAACCAAGTGTCAACTCTGCCGAAACATCCTGACCTTTAAATTTTCCGCTCGCACTACCTCTTGAGCTTCTACCAAAACCGTCGCCGCCACCGAACATCGATTGGAAAAAATCTGAAAAATCTTCGCCTTCGCCAAAATCCGCTCCTGAAAATCCGCCGCCGGCAAAATTTCCGGAATATTGCTGTTGCTTTCTCTGCTGTTGTTGGGCACGCTCATATTCCTCACCATGTTTCCAATGTTCACCATATTTGTCGTACTTAGCGCGATTTTCCGGATTGCTTAGCACCTCATTCGCTTCATTGATTTCCTTGAATTTTTTTTCTGCTTCCTTGTCAGTCGGATTCATATCGGGATGATATTTCCGTGCTAGCTTTCTGTAGGCTTTTTTGATGTCGTCCGCAGTCGCATTTTTTTCAAGTCCAAGAATTTTATAATAGTCTATAAATGCCATTTTATCAGTTGGTTTGTATCAAAATTTGCTTTCCTAAGTTAGTAATTATTAGAACAAAATAAAAGAGTGATTCGAAGATTTTTTTAGGTGTATTAGGTTTAAGGTTCCGTTCGCTTTTACACTGTTTTCTTCTTTATCTTTTGTCGACGCTCGGTCGGCTTCGCTCCGCCTCACAACAATCTTACAACCCGCACCTACTTCTGTTCCACCCAAATCAATTGAGAAGTTTCATAACCAATAGCTCTTGCTTTTTCCAAAAATTGAGTTTTGATATTTTCAGGAATCGTTTTTTCGCGAGACAGAATCCACAGGTAATCCAGATTCTTTCCTGCAACCAAAGCATATTTGTAATCATCATCCAAATCAACCACATTGTAACCCGCCCAAAAAGGTTTGAAAAAAGACACTTTCAGTCTCGCTTCGTTCTCAGAATTGACGAATTTAGCTTCACCAGTACTTTGTTTCCATTCGTTCTTAACGTAATCGTAACCTTTGTTTTCAACTTTAATTGTTCCGTCAGCATTTTTAGAATAAGTCGCTGTCACCTGATTCATATTTTTCTCAAATCGATAATCGAATCTCGCAATCTCATACCATTTTCCAAGATATTTCTCAGAATCAAAATTTTGAATGGCTGTAGCTTTTTCTGGGATTCCGGCAGAACAAGAATTGAGAATGAAAATTCCTAAAACACCTAATGAAACTGGTATTGCTAATTTTATTAATGATTTTTTCATTTTTTTATTTTTCAGTCATTATTCAAAAATGATTCCATCAAAAATCAGTTTAAAATTTAATTTAAATCAGAATGATAATCAATTCCATAATTTATTAAGGAAATTGATTATTTTTACAGAAATAAAAGTTAAATAATTAATAATCTATGAAATTAAAATTACTTTCTATATTTTCTCTTGTTTTGTTCAATCAGGCTTTTGCTCAGTCGGATAAATTCTATGCTACAACAGACTCAGAAAATGCAAAAGAACTCAAAGAAAAATTCCCTGGAGAAATTGAAATAGTTGATGTAACAGGCAATCAATCTGCTGTTTTCCTAACTAAAAAAGCTGCAGAATTTCTTCATCACAATGTGATCACACACGGTCCTGGTTATGTTTACAAATCTTCGAAAGAAGTAGCGTTATCAGCAATCAACAAAGCCAAAAAATCGAATAAAATTTTAGCATTTACGATTGACCAAGATGCTGCTGTAAATTCTGCTATTGCAAAAGTAAGCGCTGATAATATCAAAGCTCATATTCAGGTTTTGGAAAATTATGGCACGCGTCATCACAGCACTGTAAAGGCTCAAACGGCTGTTCAGGATTTGAAAGCGAAATGGGAAGATTTGATTGCCGCTTCCGGAAGAACAGATGTTTCTGTAAGGATTGTAAATCATGTTGGAACGCCAATGCCTTCTTTGGTTTTTACAATCAATGGAACAACTGCGCCTAATGATTTTATCATTGTTGGAGCGCATATGGATTCTATTACTAACAATGTGAATAATGCGCCGGGAGCGGATGATGATGCTTCTGGAATTGCAACTATTACTGAAATGATTAGAGTTCTTTTGGACGTCAATTATAAACCATCAAAAACGGTTGAATTTATGGCGTTTGCTGCGGAAGAAATAGGTTTGGTTGGCTCGTCCGAGATTGCTCAGGATTATGCAAGTAATAATAAAAATGTAGTTTCTTTTGTTCAGTTTGATATGACGAATTATAAAGGTTCTACGAAAGATGTTTATTTAACAACCGACCCATATAACAGTAATGACCTCAATTTATTTTTGATTGAATTAATGGAGCATTACAACAAAACTGGAACGCACGCTTTCACTTACGGAAATACGATTTGTAACTATGGCTGTTCTGACCATTTTAGTTGGGCAGAAAATGGTTATGATGCGGCTTTCCCTTTCGAGGCTTCTTTTTCGCAATACAATCCAAGTATCCATACTACTAATGATAAACTGTCTAATATGGGGAACAGTGCAACGCACGCTGCGAAATTTGCAAAACTCGGTTTGGAGTTCATTATAGAAACGGCAAAAGGTTCTGTTTTGACAGTGTCCGATGTTGCCAATAATTCGGTTAATATTTTTGTGAAAGATAAGTTTCTGAATTATCAGTTAGGAAAAGAAACCGTAGAATCTGTAGTAATTGTTGATATAAGCGGAAGACAATTATTGGAATCTAAAAATCTTCTGTCTTTTGGGAAAATCGATTTGAATAAAATCAATAATGGTTTCTACTTAGCGGTTTTCAAGACTAAGTCAGGAAAGGTTGTTACCAAGAAATTTATTTTAGAATAATCATCAATCAAATAATAAAAAGCGAAAATAGAATTCTACTTTCGCTTTTTTTATTTTGGTATTTTTTAAACTCTAATATTCAGGAGCAAGTTCAATCACAAGCCCCTCCAATTCCGGTGTTACAGGAATTTGGCAACCTAATCTGCTGTTAGGTTTTACATTGAAAGCTTCTGCAAGCATTGCGTCTTCATCCGGTAACATTTCCGGAAGAGGAATATCCTCACTCAAAACATAACATTGGCAAGAGGCGCACATCGCCATTCCGCCGCAGATTCCGATAGTTCCTTCTTCAGCTAACTCGTACGCACGGACAACTTCCATCAAGCTCATTGCCATATCTGTTGGTGCAGGAATTGTGTGAGAAACGCCGTTTCTGTCTATGATTGTAATATTAACGTCTGACATTTTGCAAAGATAAGAGATAGATTTTAGACAAAAGATGTCAGATGTTAGATTTTTCGATTTTACACAAAAAAAAGAGAATTGTAAAAACTCCCTTTTTTTATTAAATATGAAATTAAATTTTATTCTAATCTCTAACTTCTAAAATCTAATATTTGTTTTTAATCAATAGATTTTACAACTGCTTTTTCAGCTTCTTTTCTGGTTCCATCGAAACCGTCAACACCGCTTACAGTTGTATATTTCAGAACGAATTTTTTTCCTGGATTCAATCTGTTGTAAACACTTTGAACCATCAAAGTTGCTTCGTGGAAGCCACAAAGAATTAACTTCAGTTTTCCAGGATAAGTATTGATGTCGCCAATGGCATAGATCCCTTCAACATTGGTTTGGTAATCTAAAGCATTATTTACTTTGATGGCATTTTTCTCGATTTCCAATCCCCAATCTGATAAAGGTCCCAATTTAGGCGTCAACCCAAATAATGGAATCAAATAATCGGTTTCGATGATTGATTTCTCTCCGGCTTTCTCGATTTCGATTGCGGATAAAGTTTCTTCACCAATCAAACCTGTAACTTCTGCTGGTGTAATCAGGTTGATTTTTCCCTGATGTTTCAACTCCGTTACTTTTTCTACAGAATCCAAAGCGCCACGGAATTCATTTCTTCTGTGAATTAATGTGACTGAAGAAGCTACATCTGCCAAGAAAACAGACCAATCCAAAGCAGAATCTCCACCGCCGGCAATCACGATTTTTTTGTCACGAAACATTTCCGGTTCTCTTACGAAATATTCAACCCCTTTTTCTTCAAACTTATCGATGTTTTCTAGCTCTGGTTTTCTAGGATCGAAACTTCCCAAGCCACCGGCAATCGCAATCGCTTTACCTTTTACTTTTACGCCCCTGCTTGTTGTTACAATGAAATCACCTTCTTCTGTTTTCTCATAATTCACTGCTTTTTGTGCTAATGAAAATTGAGGCTCGAATTGCTTGATTTGTTCCATCAAATTATCAACTAAAACACCAGCATCAACACTTGGAAATCCTGGAATATCAAAGATTGGTTTTTTAGGATAAAGTTCTGTCAATTGTCCACCTGGTTGTGGAAGAGCGTCTATCAAATGGCATCTTAGTTTCAATAATCCAGCTTCGAAAACGGTAAAAAGTCCGGTTGGACCCGCACCTATTATAATGATATCTGTTTCAAACATTTATATAAATTTTGGAAATGCAAATTTAATCATTAAATCTGACTTTAGAATGATTCTAAAATATGAGATAAGTTATATCTGCTAATAAAAAATGAAAAGCTTCGTAATGAAGCATTGGGTGGTCGTTTACATTAGTCAGAAACGAAAAAGCGATTCAATTGAATCGCTTTTTTTTATGCTGAAAATTTAAAAAATTCTGTTTTCTTACCAAATGATAAGATTTTTTAAAAAAATAAACTGTAATTTTGCTCTTTCATCATTTGTGTTTTTAATTCCTGCGAATATTCAATTATTCCAGGAATTTTTTTATCCATTACGCTTGATAAGTGCCATATAAAATCCGTCGTAACCTTCGCTAGGCATAATTTTTTCATCTTTAATCAAAGAAAAATCTGGATTATTGCTTAAAAAAGTTTTTACCTGCTCATTATTTTCTGAAGGCAGAATAGAGCAAGTCGCATAAATCATTTGTCCGCCTTTTTTCAAAATCTTAGAATAATCCTGCAAGATTTGCTGTTGCTCACCTTTGATTCTATCAATAAAATCTTGATCAATTTTCCATTTAGAATCAGGATTTCTTTTCAGAACTCCGAGACCAGAACAAGGCGCATCAATCAATAATCTATCTGCTTTTTCGTGAAGTCTTTTGATGACTTTATTATCAGAAATCACTCTGGTTTCTATATTGTGAGCTCCGGCTCTTTTCGCACGTCTTTTCAATTCTGCCAATTTCCATTCGTAGATGTCAAGGGCAATGATTTGACCTTTGTTTTTCATCAATGCTGCTAAATGCAAAGTTTTTCCACCAGCACCGGCACAAGCATCTACAACACGCATTCCTTCTTTTACATCTAATAATTCTCCAATTTTTTGAGAACTTGCATCCTGAACTTCGAACAATCCATCTTTGAAGGCAGAAGTTAAAAACACATTTTTCTTTTCAGCTAATTGTACAGCATCCGGATAATTCTTGATTGTGAAAGCTTCAACATTTTCGTCATTCAAATCAGCAATCAGTTCTCTTGGTGTTGTTTTAAGAGAATTGGTTCGCAAAACAGTCGGAGCTTGCTCATTAAGAGCCAGCATTTCTCTTTCCCAGTTTTTGCCCAGTTCTTTTTCAAGAGTTTCGGCTAACCAATCCGGAATCGAATATTCTATAGCTTTTGTAGGAACGGTTCCTTTTTTCAGTTTCGTTAAGATGTCCGCAACTTTGATTCCGTCAAACTCTTCAAATTTTTTATAGTGCGTTTTGCTCCAAAGAAGATAAGCAATAATCATTTTGTAGACGTTCGTAGGTTTTACACCTTCGCCCATATAATATTCCAGACGTTTTTTCCAACGGATGATATTATAGAAGATTTCAGAAACAACTTTTCTGTCTTCGCTGCCCCATTTTCTGTGAGATTTCAGAAGTCTTTCTATGACTTTGTCAGCATATTTTCTGTCTTCAAAAAATGTTTCCTGTAGAGAATCATGAATCCCGATTAAGAGGTTACGATGTATTAGTTCCATTAAATTTTAATAAGCGTTATGAATGATTAAGATTCCCATTTTAGGATTTGATATTATTTGGAAACCTATTTTATCGATTTTGCAAAGTTACTGTTTTTAAGTTTATGATAGAGTGTAATTCTTGTCTTAAGAAAAGTATTGATAAAACAAGTAATGTTAATTTTATATGAATTTTATCATTTTAGTTTAATTTTTTTGTTTAACAATTTTGTCAAAACATTTGATTGGTTTACATTTGCACAAAATTGTTTAACAAAAATGTCAAAACAAGAAAAAAAAGACCAAACACAAGAGTTGATCAAAGAAACTACAAAGAATCTGTTCTTTGTTAAAGGGAAATTTGATGCTACAACTCAAGAGATTGCGGACGAAGCAGGTGTTAACAGAACGCTGATTAACTACTATTTTCGGTCAAGAGATAATCTGGTACAGATTGTTTTTGATGAAGCGCACAAAGTGGAAAAAGAAAAATCAGAAGTCATAATGAGATCTGATATGCTTTTTAAAAGTAAAATTGCCCAGTTTATTGATGAGAGTTTACAGACCAGTCTGCAATATCCTTATCTGGAAACCTATATTGTTTCACAAATTAACAAAGGAAGTTGTCATAAGAGAGATGTGGATGAAGATGACTTAAAAAACTTCTACAAAGACATAGAAAAAGAAATGGAGCTGGGAAATATTGAAAAAATGGAACCGATGCAGTTTATCTTGAACATGATTTCTCTGTTGGTATTTCCAAGTGCTGTGAGACCTCTTATTATGGAAAATATGATGATTGATGATAAAGAATTTGACCGATTGATCTCTCAAAGAAAAGATATTATTCTAAATATACTTTTTAAGAATTAAATAAATAATTAAAAATTGTTAAAGTATTTATAAAATCGGAACGTCGTCTATGACTAGAGATAGAAAATAAAAAAAATTGAAAAAATAAAAGAATTATTTAAACTATGATTAATAACAAAATGATAAAGTGGAGAAAATTGGCTTTAGGCATTTTGACTGTTACAGGATCATTGCTGTATTCTCAACAGTCTATTACGCTGAAGCAAGCCATAGAATACGCTTTGCAAAACAAATCTGATGCGTTGAAAGCAAAGTTGGATATTAGTGATGCAGATGCAAAAATCTTAGAAGCTAAGGCGGGAGCGCTTCCAAAAATCACTGGAACTGCTAACCTTACATATAATCCTATTTTACAACAGAGTGCTTTACCAGGTGAATTTTTCGGAGCTCCGGGAACGGTAGTTATGGTACCTTTTGGTCAGAAATGGATTGCTGGTGCGGGTGTTCAGCTGCAACAAGCATTATTTAATCAGCAGGTATTTGTAGGCTTGAAAGCGGCAAAATCAACTAAAGAATTTTATCAGCTGAATGCAGATCTTACCGATGAGCAAATTATTGAGAGAGTTTCTAATGCTTATTTCCAGGTTTTTACAGCTCAGGAAAAGAAAAGTACCTTAGAAAGCAGCTATGCTAGTACAGAAAAAGTAAGAAATGTGATTAAGAGCTTGTTTGAAAATGGCTTATCGAAAAAAATTGATTTGGATAGAACCAATGTTAATTTGACTAATATAGAAACTAACATTAAGCAAAGCAATAACGGTATTGCGCAAGCAGAAAATGCACTTAAGTTTTATATGGGAATGCCAATCCAGACAGAGATTCAATTGGTTCAACAAGATATGGAAGTAACGCCACATCTTTTGGAAAATATGATAAGTACGGACAACAGAACAGAAGTAAAAGTTCTATTAAAGAACAAAGAACTTCTTGAATATCAGAAGAAGGCGACAGAAGCTGCTTATTATCCAACAGTTAATTTAACAGCTAATTATAACTGGCAAGGGATGGGTTCTAAATTTCCTTTAACCAACGGAAGTTCTAATGGGGTTTATTGGTCTGATTATTCTGCAATAGGATTAGGAGTTAATATTCCAATTTTTAATGGATTTGCCACAAAAGCGAAGGTTCAACAAAATCAAATTGAGATTGATAAACTAGAAGCTGACTTAATAGATACAAAACTAGGATTAGACCAAGCATATCAAAACGCTAAATCTCAAATCGAAAATAGCTTAACATCTATCGAGAACCAAAAAGCCAATGTTGAATTAGCAGAAAGTGTTTTAGCAGATACAAAAAGCAACTACCAATACGGTTTAGCAACATTGACAGATTTGTTAGATGCAGAAAATTCTTTGGTTCAGGCTAAAAATAATTACACTACTGCAGTTCTTGATTACAAAATAGCTGAGGTACAATACTATAAATCAAAAGGAGAACTTAAAACTTATTTAAAATAAACTACGAAATAACATTTATAAAATGAAAAAAACTCTAATATATATCATCGTTGCGGCTGTACTGATTGGTTTAGCAGCCTGGAAAATTGCCGACAACAAGAAGAAGCAGGAAACTGAAGTAAGAGAAGTGGCGAAACAGGTTGATAAAATCAATGTTAACGTAATCACAGTTGCAAGAGAGAATATCGATACAGATTATTCGGCAAACGGAACTTTTATTCCTAAACAAGAAACCAATCAGTCTGCCGATATTGCCGGCAGAGTAGTCAGTGTTTTTGTTAAAGAAGGTTCCAGAGTTTCTGCCGGACAAGTTTTGGCAACCATCAAAAGAGATGCAATCGAAGTGGATGTGACTCAGGCGCAAAATAATTTACAAAATGCAATTGCTGATAACCAACGTTATGAAAATGCCTTCAAAACTGGAGGTGTTACGAAACAACAGCTTGACAACTCAAGATTACAGCTTAAAAATGCTCAGTCTGCGTTGAGAGCTCAGGGTGTAAGAGTAAATGATACAAGTGTTCGTGCAGGAATCAGCGGAACCATCAATAAAAAAATGGTGGAGCCGGGAGCTGTTGTTGCAACAGGAACTTCATTGTTCGAAATTGTTAATATCAATTCATTGAAATTATCGGTTTTGGTTGACGAAAGCCAAGTTGGAAGAATCCAATTAGGACAAGAAGTGAAAATCAATGTTAATGTTTTACCGGAAGATTCTTTCACAGGTAGAATTACTTTCATTGCTCCAAAAAGTGATGCTTCTTTGAATTTCCCTGTTGAAGTAGAAGTTTCCAATAATGGTAAACTGAAAGCTGGTATGTACGCCACTGCAGTCTTCAAAACCAATCACGGTGCAGAAACTCAGAATATGTTAACTGTTCCGGCAGAAGCATTCGTAAATGGAGTAAGTTCAGGCCAATTGTTTATCGTTCAAAACGGAACAGCCAAATTAATTAAAGTTCAAACCGGAAAAGTTTATGGTGATAAAGTTCAAATCCTAAGCGGACTAAATGGTGGTGAACAAGTCATTACAAGTGGACAAATCAATTTGGACAACGGTTCAAAAATCAATATCGTAAAGTAACAGAAGATGAAGTTAGCAGAAATATCCATTAAAAGGCCTTCGCTCGTTATCGTACTATTTACGATTCTGACGCTGGGAGGTTTGTTGAGTTACTCTATGATGGGGTACGAGTTGATTCCGAAGTTTGAAACCAATATGGTAACAATTTCTACGGTTTATCCTGGAGCTTCGCCTGCAGAGGTGGAAACTTCGGTAACCAGAAAGATTGAAGATGCGGTTGGATCTTTGGAAAATGTTAAAAAAGTAGAATCTTCTTCTTACGAGAGTTTATCGGTAATCATGGTTCAGTTGAACACAGGTGCCGATGTCAACTACGCTTTGAATGATGCACAGAGAAAGGTAAATGCAATTTTAGCAGACCTTCCTGAAGATGCAGATCCGCCGTCATTACAGAAATTCTCACTGGATGATCTTCCGATTATGACTTTGAGTATTTCCAGTAGTAAGATGAATAACAAAGACCTTTACGATCTTTTAGATAAAAAAATTGAACCCATCTTTTCCCGTGTAAATGGTGTTGCTCAGGTTGATCTTGTCGGTGGACAGGAGAGAGAAATCCAGGTAAGCTTGGATGAAAAGAAAATGCAGGGTTACGGTCTTGCAATTGCAGATGTGCAGCAGGCGATTCTTTCTTCAAACCTGGATTTCCCAACGGGAGCTTTGAAAACCAGAACTTCCAGATCTACTATCAGACTATCTGGAAAATATAGAGATGTACAGGAAATGAACAACCTTGTGGTTTCCAACAAAGATGGAGCGCAGGTTCGGTTGTCTGATATTGCAACGGTTTTCGATACTCAGAAAGACGTTGAGAAAGTGGCGAGATACAATCAGAATTCTACCATTTTGATGCAGATTAAAAAGCAATCTGATGCTAATGCCGTGTCTGTTTCAGAATTAGTTAAGAAAACCATTGCTCAGGTTGAAGGTAATTATAAAGTTCAGGATATCAAAGTCAATATTGTAGATGATACAACAGACTTTACGCTTGAAGCAGCGGATCACGTAATTTTCGATTTATTCTTAGCGATTATTTTGGTGGCAGTTGTAATGTTATTATTCCTTCACAACATCAGAAATGCCTTCATCGTAATGGTTTCAATTCCTGTATCGTTGATTGCAACGGTAATCGGAATGTACCTGATGGGATATACCTTAAACTTGATGAGTTTATTAGGCCTTTCACTCGTGGTTGGTATTCTTGTGGATGATGCAATTGTGGTTTTGGAGAATGTTTACCGACATATGGAGATGGGGAAAAGCAGAATCCGTGCAGCATATGACGGAGCATCAGAAATTGGATTTACCGTAACGGCAATTACAATGGTAATTGTGGTGGTATTTTTACCAATTGCAATGAGTTCAGGATTAGTTTCCGATATTTTGGCGCAGTTCTGTGTGACCGTAGTTATCGCAACAATGTTCTCATTATTGGCTTCATTTACCATTATTCCTTGGTTATCTTCAAGATTTGGAAAGTTGGTTCACTTGACAGGGAAAAATCCTTTTGAGAAATTCATCCTTTGGTTTGAGAAACAATTGGAGAAATTTACACATTGGATTTCCGGAATTCTTGAATGGGCATTAAAAACAACATTAAGAAGAATAATGACTGTAATCGTAACATTTATTATTTTGATTTCTTCATTTATGTTGGTGGCATTTGGATTCATTGGAGGTGAATTCTTCCCTAAAATGGATAGAGGGCAGTTCCTTGTTCAAATGGAATTACCAAAAGATGCTTCTGTAGAAAAAACCAATCAGGTAACGCTTGCCGTTGAAAAATATTTGAGAGACGATAAAGATGTAGTGGATATGATTACAACAGTTGGTCAGCAGTCATCAGGTTTTGGTGGAGCTCAGGCAACTTTGTATCAATCAGAAATTCAGGTAATCTTGGTTGATAAATCTGAACGTAACGAAAGTACCGATATCAAGTCGGCTAAAATCAAGAGAGCTTTAGAAGAGAAATTCACTGGAGTTGAGTTTAAAACAGCACCAATCGGATTAATGGGAGCCGACAATGCACCAATCGAAATGGTGGTAACGGCTCAGGATAACGAAACCGCGAACAAAGAAGCGAATAGAATTCTGGAATTATTGAAAAAAGTTCCTGGTTCTGTAGATGCGGAATTGTCAACTGACTCCGGAAGCCCGGAAGTTCAGGTGAATATCGACAGAGATAAAATGGCTTCTTTAGGTTTGAATCTTTCAAGTGTAGGACAGACAATGCAAACTGCTTTCTCAGGAAATACAGATGGAAAATTCAGAGCAGGAGAATATGAGTATGATATCAACATCCGTTTTGGAGATGCCAACAGACAGTCTATTGATGACGTTAGAAACTTGATGTTCACCAATCCTCAGGGAGAACAAATCAGATTGAGCCAATTCGCTGATGTGAAAATGGGATCTGGACCAAGTTTGTTGGAACGTAGAGATAAAGCGCCTTCTGTAAAAGTAAAATCTAAAGTTGTTGGTCGTCCGGTTGGAGATGTTGCGAACGAATGGGCAGCTCAGTTTATGGATAACGAAAAAACAAAACCAGCGGGTGTAAGCTACATTTGGAGTGGTGATATGGAAAACCAGACAGAAGGTTTCGGTACTTTAGGAATTGCTTTGTTAGCGGCTATTGTATTGGTTTATTTGGTAATGGTTTCCTTGTACGACTCGTTTGTATATCCGTTTGTGGTATTATTCTCAATTCCACTGGCATTGATTGGAGTAATGGTAATTCTTGCCATCACAGGAAACTCATTGAACATCTTTACGATGCTCGGTATGATTATGTTGATTGGTTTGGTGGCGAAGAACGCGATTATGATTGTCGACTTTGCGAATATGAGAAAAGCAGCAGGAGCCAACACGCACGACGCATTGATTCAGGCCAACCACGCTCGTCTTCGTCCGATCTTGATGACAACGATTGCAATGATTTTCGGTATGATCCCGATTGCGATTGCAAAAGGAGCGGGAGCAGAGATGAACAACGGTTTGGCTTGGGTAATCATCGGTGGTTTGACATCGTCATTATTCCTTACCTTGATTATTGTACCAGTCGTTTATTCATTGTTTGATTCAATGTTGAGAAGATTAGGCAAAGATGAAAAAGTAGATTATGATGCTGAAATGAAGGCTGAATATAAACACAGAGAGCTAAGTGAAGACGGATTTACACCTAAACACGTAGATTAATATATAATTAATTAAGTTAACCGAGAAGCGCATCAATTTATTGATGCGCTTTTTATTTTTATGACAATGAAATAAGATTTTAGCAATAAAAAAGCTTCCATATAAATATGAAAGCTTTAATATATTTTAAAATAGAAGATTAATCTGCCATTGCTTCACCAGACTTTCTATAGATAAAATTACCATAGATATGTCTTCTTGCAAAACGACTGGGTGAGTCAGAATTAACCATTTTGATATAAGTATTTCTTGGAACACCAATGTACTCGAACATTTTTCCGTTCAAATGCTGCACTTTCAAAATTGATTTTTCAAGATAGAAATCAGTGATAATTGAGTTGGTAATAGTTTCCGTGTATTCTTCTTTATATTTTTCCTGAGTTTCCTCATTAATGCTGACTAAGAAATGATAAGCTTCTATCACAGATTTGCTTTTCTCTTCCGCTTCCAGTTTTCCGGCTTCATCATTGATGAATTTATCAGGATGTGTATCCTTCATCGTGTTTCTGTAGATCGTTTTTAGATCCTTCAAAGTGGCAGTTTTGTCAACGCCAAGAAGTTTTCTGTGTTCAGCAATTCGTTTCATAATATGATTCCTTATTTCGGGGTGCAAAATTAAGCTTTTAAAATTTATAAATCATAAGTTATTCATTATTAATTTATTTGTGATTAAAAACCTAGGTCATTTGTCGTTTTTACAATTGCCTTAAGAATAAAAATTACTTATAAAAATTAAATTTTGAATTTTCATAAACGTATTTGGTACCATTGTTTTTGATGAATATATCCTTGCTTCCAGGTTCCAAAAGCAGAGAATCGGCCTCGAAAGTGAATTTTATTTTCTGATTGGCTTCTTTGATTTTCAAAATTTTGGTCATTGGCAATTCCATTTCTTTGGATTCGATATCCATATTTCCAAGGTACTTGATATCGTTTCCATCGATTAAGAAGGCTTCTCCTCCCATAAAATATTCATAAGCGATCTGGAAAACAATGATGATTTTATCATTAATTTCATTCCTGAAAAAATGCGGTTCGAAAAGATAGATATCTCCAAATCCAATCGACTTGAAAATGATTTTGTTCTGTTGGTCTAAAACCAGCAGCCGTCTTCCATTATCTTTTTCTGTATCCGGATGTACTATTTTTCCATCCACAGGCTCATAATAACCGGTAACAATCTTGTATTGATTCAGTTGGTGCGTTGTAAAAGTGTCAAATCCTTGAAGGCTTATATTTTTAATTGAATCTGCTTTGAATTCGTGATAATCAATCAATTCAGGAATTGTATTTTCTGTATTTGTTTGATTGTTTTTGTGTTTGGCCGAAACATTATTTTCAGTTGGCTTCTTATCGCATTGGATTAGAAATATAACTGTAAATAAAACAATTAAGCGTTTCATCTTTCTAGAAATTATTTATTAATCAAAATCTTTTCTATCGACTCTACAATTTCTTTTTCTACAGTTTCTTCATCAAGTGTTTCCAAGGTATAAGTTTGTTCTTTCAAAGTTGCAGTACCTTCACCATTCTGAAAAATCGTGTCGAGATGAATACCGATTTTCTTGTAATACTTGTCGGCAGTGAACATTATATGTGGAAACTTATTATTGGTATAGAAATTAGAATCTACATTTCTCGAAATTTGAAGCTTGATGTTTGGTTGTGCATTGATTCCTGTTCCGCTTTTGCTCTCTTCATTAAAAGTGATTTTGCATCCAAATCCGTTCTGTCTCAACATTCTTCTGAACTCTTGCATTTTTGGGTCAATCAGATTTTTACATAATATTTTGAATCTTTCCACAAAAAGGTCTTCCTCACTTTTCTGCTTTTCCTGACTTTCTTTTAGCTTTTCTTCCTCCGATTTCAAATTCGAAAATAAAGAATTTAGCCTGTTTAAATTTTCTTCTTTCATTTGATGTTGTTTTCTGAATTAATAATAATCCATTGCTAAATAATCTTCAAATATAAAGAAAATCACAAAGTGGTAATAGAACGGATCAAACGATAAACATTAGAAATTGGACTTTAAAATAATTATGTTAAAAAGAAAACCTTATCTTTGAAATGTAATTTTATAAAAATGAAAAAACTTTTTTTTACATCTATATTGGCTCTAACCATTGTTTCTTGTACCAGCAGAGTAGGGAACGCTTCTAAAGTGGGAAAGAGTCAGGCATCGGTTACAGGAACGCAATGGGTTTTGGCAGATGATGTTACCAATAAGCCAACTTTGCAAATTGAGCAAAACAGAATCTCTGGTAATGCAGGCTGCAACAATTACTTTTCTGATGTAACAATTGATACTTCAGCGGGAAATTTTTCTGCGAAAAACATTGGCTCTACAAGAAAAATGTGCAACAATATGACGACAGAAAACAGTTATCTTGGTGTTTTGAAAGAGGTTAACAAATATGTAGTGACAGAAACTACATTGGAATTGTATAAAGATAATTTGTTGTTGTTGAAATTCAATAAGCAACAATAATCTAAAATATTAAACACAAAAAAAGGAACTCAAATTTGAGTTCCTTTTTTATTATTCTTCGTCTTCCTCGTCGTCGTATTTAGCAAGTTCTTCATCACACCATTTGAAGGCTTCTTCTACAACTTTCGTAGCTTCTGTAGCTACAGTTTCTTCATCATCTCCTTCCAAATCGTCCAACCACTCTACATCCTCTTCTTCTACGTTAAGGATGAAACGCGGGTACTCTGTGTGTACTACAAAAAGATCTTCTGGAAAATCAGAATTGTCGGCTAATAAAAACTTAGGTAATTTCATATGTAAAATATTTAATTTTAAAGATTAATTAGAGCTTCACTCTATGGTTCAAAGATAGAAAAATTCCCGAAAACTACTATTGATAATTATTTTTTTTGATATTGATTTTCTTTTCTACCTTATACCTGGTTAACGTATTATTTTTCAATGTATCAGAAGGTTTGAAGGTGATATAGATTCTGGGATTTACAGTACTTATCAACTCAGCAGTTTGCCCGTCATTATCCATTTGATCTTTCATGAAGAACTTCAATTCTTTGTCCATCATTTTTTCTTCTTTTAAAAATTGAGTAATTGCTTTTCGGTTCTCAAGATAATTACCTTTTGATAACCAACTGAACACAAATCCCGTCGCCAAACTCATAAAGGCAATTGCATAAGTCGTGTCATCAAAAATCTGAAATATTTTTCTGAAGAAAACCATCCAGATTCCAATGGAAAATGGTGCTAATAAACGATAATCTATAGCGTTTACGGGATAAACATATTGAATTAAAAAAGAGCAAATGATGCAAATTATGGAAACAATAATGATGAATTTTTCTGCTTCAGAAATTTTAGTTTTGATGAATAAAAATAGCATTGCAACTATTGTTAAAATACCCATCCCATAGATTCCATAATTGATGATTCCACCGTTCGGGTCAGCCATATGGATAAATGGATTGAAAGTTGTTGTTAAGCCATGAAACAATTCTAATAAAAAAGTGGGTGTAGATTTTAGACTGAATTCTAAAGATTGGTTAATATAATCTTTGTTGAAATAATCAATGAAAGTTATTTTATAAAGTCCATAAAAACCAACACCAAGAAAGCCTGAAATTGCAAAGGATTTCCAATAATGTTTCCCTATTTTCATCAATCCAAAAACAATGCTTCCAACACAAAAAAACAAAGCACTGTAACGAATATTAAGCAGCAGAATCAATGTAAGTGTAAGATAAAAAATACCTTGGGTTTGACTGATTCTGTTTTTGATAATTTGATGCGCTGTGAAGAAAAACAATATCACGAAAGGCAATGTCAAAGCTTCAGACATCGTAAATGAAAAAATACTCACAAAGCTGAATAACGCTGACGAGATTATCAATTCTTTGAAATAAAATTTCCTTTTATAAGCAAAAATTAAAATGAAGGTATAAGCTAAAAGTCCGACTAGTTTGCTGCTCCAAAAATCATCCAAACCAAAGATGGTGAAGAATTTAATAAATAGAGGATAACCCAAAGGCGCTGTTGTATTATCAATGATTGGAAACATCTCGGATTGTCTCAAATATCTTATAGAGTCTGGACTAACACGGCCTTTCTCATTTGATAAAAACCGGAAGATTATCATTATATAAGTCAAGATAATCAATAAAGTCTGAAGAGTCTTCTCGTATTTTGGATTTAGTTTTACAGATATCATAGTTTAAAAATAAAAAAAACTTTGTCAAATCAATATTGACAAAGTTATAAATCGTAATTTAAATTGAAGTATTTACTGCTTATAAAGTCTTTTCTTTTCTGCCAGATAATACTGAACATCTTTATCGATGTAAGTCGAAAACACATTTCCGAGATTATCAAAATACGTTTTTGGCAAAACCATTTTCTTTTTTATCGGCGGCATTTTGATGAGTTTTGTTTTATTATCATCAAAATAATTCCATTCTCCAATATAAGTATTCGTCAAAAGATTAACGCTGGATTCGCCGCTTCCGTCATTGCTGGCAGGACCAAATTCGTAACGTTCCATTCCTATCAAACGCATTTTCCCGGTTTCTTTTTCATATCGAAATTGATAAGTGTATCCGGCTCGCATTTGATTGAGGTTGACTTTAAACCCATTTTTAGCCTTATCAAAAAATATTTCCCCAGAATCTTCAAATTGATCAGAGGATACTTTATTGAATTTCTGAGAAGAAAGCTGGTACACAACCGCTCCGTTATTAGAATCCAAATAAACTTTATCCTGAATATTATCACCATCAAAATCTGCAGAAATCATTTTTTCCTGCGAAAAAAATAGTGTTGGAAAAGTCAGCAGAATTAGAAGCTTTATTGAAAACATCCCAGTCTATTTTAAAAACATTTTCGAAACTTTCTCAGCCTTTTTACTTTCAGAATAATCGTAGAAACCTTCACCCGATTTCACGCCTTTCTTGCCGGCCATTACCATATTAACAAGCAATGGATTTGGAGCATATTTAGGATTTTTGAAACCATCGTACATTACATTTAGGATTGCCAAACAAACATCAAGTCCAATAAAATCTGCCAGTTGCAAAGGTCCCATCGGATGTGCCATTCCAAGTTTCATCACAGTGTCAATTTCTTCAACACCAGCAACACCGTTGTAAAGTGTTTCGATAGCTTCATTAATCATTGGCATCAGGATTCTGTTGGCTACAAATCCTGGATAATCATTCACTTCAGTAGGAACTTTCCCCAATTGTTTAGACATCTCGAAAATCGTATCAAAAGTCTCTTTGGAAGTCGAATAACCTTTGATGATTTCTACCAATTTCATAATCGGAACAGGATTCATAAAGTGCATTCCGATAACTTTCTCAGGACGTTTTGTTGCTGCTGCAATCTGAGTAATAGAGATAGAAGAAGTGTTGGTAGCAAGAATACAGTTTTCCGGCGCCAACTCATCAATCTGAGTAAAGATTTTTAATTTCAAATCCAGATTTTCCGTTGCTGCCTCTACGATAAGATCAGCATTAGGAGTGGCATCTTTCAAATCAGTGAATGTTGTAATATTGCCAAGTGTGTTAGCTTTTTCTTCCTCGGTCAAATTTCCTTTGGCAATAATTCTGTCAAGATTGGTGGTGATGGTCTTTATGGCTTTATCAAGATTTTCCTGTTTCACGTCTACCAAACTTACCTGGAATCCACTTTGAGCAAAAGTATGGGCAATGCCATTTCCCATAGTTCCGGCGCCTATTACAACAATGTTTTTCATATAATATTTATTTAAATACTTTTTTAAAAATTCCGAAAGTACATCCGGAACAAGTTTCGATAACTAAATTTCGTTCTTTGATATGATTATAAATCTTTAATTCATCAGATTCTAATTCAATCAAATTCTTCTTCAATAATTTTTCAATTTCCGAATATCCCCACATTTGTAATTCAGGATTATAGGATTTCATCCATTCTATGTATTTGTCTGCATTTTCAACATTGTCTCTTTCAATATTGTCAATTTCTTTAATCTTTATCATCGCAAAACCGCAACCATCTCCATAAGTTTTTTCGTCCAAAAAATCCTTGAGGAAATTTTCTAATGTGGTTTTTGTATTGTAGAAAGAATTATGAACATTAATATAATTATCAATTTCAGGATCAGATTTAATTGATATTTTAACATTTTCTCCCTCATAACTTATTATTCTATTTACAATTTTATTTTTGCAATAAAATAAATAAATTTTAGCATTAGGATAGCGAAAACTATTTTTGAACTTGTATGAATAAGTTACATTAAAAGCAATTTCTTTTAGATCAAAATCTAATTCTCGACTAACTATTTGATTGTATTGGAAAATTTCGGAAATGTTTTCAAATTTCTCATTCTTAATATTCTGAATTTTGATTGAATCTGAACTGAAAATAAATTTCTCAAATTCTTTTTTAGCAACTTCATAATTATCTTTTTGACAGAAAAGCGTCAATGAAACTAAAGTCAATAAAAAAGAAAATATAAATTTCATTAATGTAATTTCTCCAAATAATAAAGATACTCTGTCGTTCCCGAAGCTTTATGATTTCTGTTTTCTTCCTTGTCTGCACGGAAACGCTGATACTCGGTTGTAAATATATCATATTTCCCGAATTTGGAAAGTATATTTCTAATTTCACTTTCGGTCATCAATCCTTCGTTGTTGTAGCTTAGGAAAATGTGTTGAAATTTTGCATTTTTGATGAGGTCTTCAAAGCTTTTTGAAACCTCAATTTTGCTGCAGTATTTTGATTTTTGATAATTCCTTAATCCCGTTTTTCCTTTTGGAGAAAAATTGTCATATTTCGCAATCGTGTTTAGAAGATGATAGTTGGCGCCGTATTGTCGCGCGTTGTAAGGTGGATCGAGATAAAGAATATCGCCTTCGATTTTTTTGATTAATTCGTTGGCGTCTTCATTATAAATCTCGTGTTTGTTTTTGGTCAATTCAAAATTGGCAGGCTGAAGTTCCAATTTTTTCTGCGCCGATTTTTTGATTTGTTTCAAAAACGCACCATAAACCGAAGCGGTGTTGGCAATTTTATCAGCGGCTTCTAAAAGTGAACAAAGCAGAAAATAATATTGATCTTCATTGATTTTTCCCGAGATTTTCCAATCTTCGATTTTTTGTCGGATTGCATCTATTTTCTTGCCGTTTTCTTCTGAGAAATAAAGTCTGTCAGATTTTCCGTTTTCAGAATATTCTTCAGATATAAAACCAGATTTTCCTTCAATTGAATTCAATTCATTAATCAAATTTTCATAATTTATTTTCTGATGATTTCCGATATAATTTCGGTTGAGAACATAGCTGTAAAACTCAAAATCGTTGCTGATGACTTTCTTGGTTTCCGCTTTGAAATTTCGTCCGACAATTCCGGTTCCTGCAAAAAGATCGCAAAATGTTTTGTTGCTTAGATCTCTACCAACAACCTGATAAACGCTTTGTTTGATGAAATCCGAAAGCTTGTTTTTGGAACCAATGTAATTCATGAATTATGCTTTGATCCAAATTAAATCTGAAAGGATCTCGTTAGATTCCAAATTTAAGGAAACTAAATTGTCTCCCGAAAAATTGCCAAGATAATCTGTGATTTTTTCTTTAATTAAAGTCAATTCGGTTTTCAATTTCCAATGTTCTCTATTTTGATCATCATAAAAAATAATGAAAAGTCGATTAGCGTAATGCTTCCGTCCTTGCTGACTTTGATTGTGATAAAGCCATTCAATCAATTCTTTTTTGTGATCAACAGCATAATCAAAACTTTTCCCAAATTGTCTCGGAAAAACACTGCTTTTATGATCAAACGGAATTCCCGAAATATAAAAATCCACCGTCTTAGAAAATTGATTTTCTTCTTTGTTTACAAAATAATTGGATGTGAAAATATATTCAACTGCTTTTGCCGACCAGAAATTCAGCCAACGATTGAAAGCATAATTTCTCAAACCTTCATCAAAATCCTTGCATTGATTTTCCAGACTTTCAAAATCCTGAACCTGATAAATGAACTTCGTTTTTCTGTCCCATTCATCGGTTTGTCTTCTTCCCCAATCGTAAGGGAAATCAAGACGTTTTTTAAGCTCAGATTCTAAAGATTGGAGATTCATTAATAATTTCGAGTGTAAGTTTTTTTCTCTTGCAAGTAGATTGGATTCGGACTTTCTTTCACCCGGAATTTTGTTTTGTAATAAGTTCTTTCTCCATCAATTTTATTACTAAATACGGAGAAATGAAGATGTGGACCTTTACTCCATCCTGTATTTCCACTGTAACCAATTAATTGTCCTTGTTTTACATCATCTCCCTTATTTACTATTACGCCATCTTTTTTAAGGTGGACATATTCTCCAAAAGTTCCGTCTTCATGAAGGAGGATGATCTTGTTATTATATTTTGCGCATTCTTTTGCCAGGCAAGCTTGATTAGAATCTGATTTTGTGACAATTACTTTTCCACTTCTAGCAGCAAAAATTCCAGCTCCTAATTTATGACTGAAGTCTAAAGAATAAGCATTTTGATGCGAAAAATTACCATTATATCCTTGATAAATAGATTGTGAAGTATTAGTGGAATAAGGTAACCAATAAACTTCTTCTGAATCAGAAGGTTTTGCATTTACATCACCGAAAACATAAAAAACAGTATAGCTGAATTTGTAAGATTTGAATTGATCTTCCGCATCAATTTTAGAAACAATGAATTTTTTGGTGTTACCAGGTATAACGATGATACTTTTGTTGGCTAAACTTGATTTTACATTTTCTCCAGAATATTCGTACTCGATACTTACAGGACAAGATTCGTTATTGTCAACAGTAATAACATTAGTTTTATTTTCCGCATATTTATCGAACTTTATGTCAGGAGATTCTTGAGATAACACGATTAAAGGAAGAAATACTAAAAGATAAAAAACTTTATAATTCATAAAAAGACTATTTCTGTATCAGCCTCATAATCTCCAAAGCAACCTTCAAAGCCTCCGTTCCATCTTCCAGGGAAACCTGAACAGGAACATCATATTTGATAGCATTGGCAAAACTTTCTAACTCATCAAGAATGGCATTGTTCGGCTGAATGTTCGGATACTCGAAAAGGATCTGGTTTTTCTCGCCTTCCGCATTTTCGATGATCATATCAAAATCAGACGGATTTTCAGGCGCCGGTTTCATTCTTATCACTTCCGATTTTTTCTCTAAAAAATCAACAGAAACATAAGCATCTTGTTGGAAAAACCTCGATTTTCTCATAGCTTTCATTGATATTCTGGAAGTGGTTAGATTCGCAACGCAACCATTCTCAAACTCAATTCTGGCGTTGCAAATGTCCGGCGTTTTACTCACAACAGAAACGCCACTTGCGTGAATCAACTTCACTTTTGACTTTACCAAACTCAACAAAATATCCAGATCGTGAATCATCAAATCCAAAACAACAGAAACATCCGTTCCTCTCGGATTGAATTCCGCCAATCTGTGAATCTCTATAAACATTGGATTTTTGATATAATCTTTCGCACCAATAAAAGCCGGATTATACCTTTCAACGTGACCAACTTGCGCTTTGATTCCAAACTCATTGCATTTTTGAAGGATTTCTTCCGCTTGTTCCAAAGTCTGCGTTACAGGTTTCTCAATGAAAAAATGAATGCCTTTTTCAATCGCTTTTATGGCGTAATCGTAGTGATAAAGCGTTGGCGTCACAATATCCAACATTTCGATTTCGTTCAAAAGTTCCTCCAAACTTTCAAAATATTTATAACCGAATTCCGCTTCCAGTTTTCGGCCGTTTTCTGCGTCTTTGTCGTGGAAACCAACGAGTTCATACTTCTCAGATTGATTCAACAATCGCAAATGGATTTTCCCCAAATGTCCCGCGCCCACAAGTCCGGCTTTTATCATAGCTAATTTTCTTAAAGACGTAAATTTAAGAATTATCACCAACCAACATAAAAAAAAGACCCAGAATTTTTTAGCTTTCTGAGTCTTATCATTTTAATGCCCTTACGTTGATATTTTAGTAGGCATTCGTTACAAATTAATAATCTATTTAAGTTTGCTGTTCAATGTTCTCGGTTTTGTTTTTAGAATTTCTAATTATGTTGGAATCTTTTTGTTGTTTAAGTTTCAAAAACCAATAAATTCCGCCTAATGGAATTCCAAATGTCCAAATAGAGCCAAGGTAACCCATCACACTAAAACTAATTCCAAAAAGTATTTGAAAGCTCAATAATTTGAATGAAAGACCTCCCACAGCAGCGTAAGAGATAGCTGGAACATTTAAGAAAATAACAGCAATATATTTAAGCCATTTTTTAGACAACATACTTTTCTTAATCTTTCTAATGACATAAATATTGAAGAGGAAAACAACTAATGGAATCAATCCAAATAACCAAAATAAAAACATATTGGGCTTAGGTGCCTTTACATCAAGGGTATGTATGTTTATTATCTTTTTTGATATATCATCAAATAAAACCTGAAAAACTCCAACTTCTTTTTCGTTAGAAAATTCAATTAATGCAAGTGTTGTATTTGGAGGTGTATTTTCACTTTCAATAGTTGAACGTTTTTTCTCGGCTTTCATTAGAGAATATTTGAACTTACCATTTCCGTAATTTCTTTCTACTAATTCTCTAAATTGATTTAAACCTAGTTTTAAAGTGTCAGTGTTAGTATTTTTACCAGCTTTGCTTTCTAAAGCCATTTGTGAAATGCAATTGTCATAATCCTTTTTCATCATAGATTCCACAAACGTTTCTGTCTTTTCTTTATAAGTGAAACTGTCTTTGATAAACTCGCAACTTGTCAAAAATGCAAGAGTCAAAATTAAAAATGAGATTTTAAGTTTCGGCATGTAGTTTTTGTTAATAATTTATAAATCAACCACTTTCCCAGTCTCAGAACTTTCCTTAGCCGCTTCAATCACTTTCATTGTATGGTAAGCTTGTTTCGCAGTTACGGGAACTTTCTTATCATTCACAATCGCACTGTAAAGGTCATCATAAAAATCCAGATAATTCCCTTGGAAAGTAGGGAAATTCACAACTCTGTCGTTGTAAACTAAAAGTCCGGTTTTGTCTTCAGGTTCGGTTCCCCAATTTTCACGATTCGGAACTTTTCCGAGTTTCAATTCATCTTCTTGGATGTCAGCTCTGTGTTTTAGGAAACTTCCTTTCTTTCCGTGAAAAACATAAGAAGGCGTCATTTCTTTCACAAAGAAACTCGCTTTCAGTCTTACACGTTTGTCAGGATAATAAAGAAGAATGTCAAAATAATCATCAATCTGAGTATTTTCTCTGGTTTTTCTGATGTCGGCAAAAACCTTTTCTGGATTCCCAAACAATGTCAAAGCTTGGTCAATCACGTGTGAACCCAAATCCATCAAAATGCTTGCCCCAGCATTTCCATTTTCTTTCCAAGCTTTTGGACTCAATTCTGGATTATATCTTTCAAATCGAATTTCTGCTTCCACGATTTCTCCTAGATAACCTTCTTCCAAAACCTTTTTCACAGTTCGGAAATCGCTGTCATATCTTCGGTTTTGATAAACGCAGAGCTTCAGATTCTTTTCTTTGGCAAGCTTGTGCAATTCTTCCGCTTCCTCAGAAGTTGTAGTGAAAGCTTTTTCAACTAAAGCGTGTTTTCCTGCTTCCAAAACTTTTTTTGTAAATTCGAAATGCGTGTCGATTGGCGTATTAACCACAATTAATTCGGCATCACTTTGTAAAACTTCTTCCAGAGAATCAAAACTTTTAACTTCAGGATAATCTGTTTGTATATTTTTTTTGCTTCGTTCGTAAGCGCCTATTAATTCAAATCCGTCGTTAACTTCAAGAAATGGTGCGTGAAATAATTTTCCCGAACCGCCATAAGCCAACAAAGCAGTCTTTATCTGTCTCATAAATTTTTAAATAATTTTGATGATGCAATTTAACCAAATAAAAATTCAAGTCTCAAAGCTTGAGACTTGAATTTATTTTAATTATTTCTGGGAAATCTAAAATTTAGAATCTTTAATCTAAAATTATTCCTGCTATCCCATAATATGAAAACCGCCATCCACGTGACGGATTTCGCCGGTAATTCTGGTTTCTTTTCGGAAAAGATGAACAATTTCGTGCGCCAAATCTTCTGGCAAAGCATTCCCCAACGGACTGATTCTATTCGCTCTTTCAACGTCTTCAACTTTCAAAGTAGCATTTCCAGCTTTACTTCCCATATAAGGCGAGAATCTAATGGCGTTGGCACGAATTCCATATTTTTTGCCTAATTCGTAAGCCATTTCTATTGTCAGTCTTTCGAGTGCCGCTTTTGCAATACTCATATTGATATAAGGAAAAAATGAAACTTTCTCCGCCGCAATATAACTTAATGAAACTATTGAAGCGCCGTTTTGCAAAACCCCGTTTGCAAGTAAAGCGTGACAAAGCGTCACCAGAGAGAACGCAGACACATTCATCGTATCATTGAATTCCTCTGCGGTTACTTCCAGCATAGGTTTTACAGACTTATTTCTAATCGTTTTGTCCATTGCGATGGCGTGAAGAAAACCATTTAGCTCAATATTTTTAGTTTTCAAATCATCAGCAAAGTGACTTAAACTGTCAGGCAATGTCACATCGAGTGGAGCGGTATAAACCTCGTTGCCTAAAACTTTTTTGCAGGCATTTTCGAAGTCTTCATAATTTTTATTGAGGAAAGATTCTGCTTTTTCGGAAAGATTCTTGTGAAAAGGTGTTACGCCCAAACCTGTACAAACAACTTTTCCGTTGTTGGCAAGGATTTTTTCTGCGGTTTTCATCGCTAATGAATTTTCATCTGCAATTCCGGTAATAAGGAAAGTTTGATTATCTAACATAGTTTCCAAGTGTTATATATTAACGCAAAGGCGCTATTTTTTTAATTTGATTTTGTTTAAAAGTCGCAAACGAAAACTTTGCGACTTTTATGGGTTCTGTATTTTAATTCTTGCGACTTTGCGATAAAAAATTAAGCTTTATAAAGTGCAGTTCCCCAAGTCCAGCCGGAACCAACTGCCGCAAAAAGCAATAGATTTCCAGCTTTTATACGTCCGCTTTTGAAGGTTTCGTCTAGTACAATTGGGATTGTTCCGCCGGAAGTGTTGGCATATTTATCCATATTCGTCATTACTTTTTCGAACGGGATATTTGTTTTTCTTGCCGTCTCCTGAAGAATTTTGATGCTTGGCTGATGCGGAATTACCCAGTCTACATTATCAGAAGTCAGTTTGTTGGCTTCTAAGATTTCATTAATTGTTTCCGGCAAAACTCTTGTTGCTGTTTCAAAAACTTCTTTCCCGTTCATTTGGAAATAATGAAGTCTCTGTTTTAAAGTTTCTTCCGAAGCCGGCATTTCTGAACCACCAGCGGGAATATTAAAATGATATTTTCCAGTTCCATCTGCGTGTAATTTGAAATCGAAAAAGCCTTTGTCTTCTGTAGTTGCAGATAACAAAATCGCACCAGCGCCGTCTCCAAAGAAAACCGAATCTTTTCTTTCCCAATCGGTAATCGTTGAAAAAGTATCAGCTCCAATCACTAGAACATTTTTATACATTCCAGTTTCAATGAATTGACAACCAATGGCAATTCCATAAAGTCCGCCGGAACAAACTGCAGAAATATCAAAAGCAACTGCTTGAGGCGCATTCATTTTTTCCTGTACAAAACACGCTGTTGACGGCGCTTGTCTGTCCGGAGTAGAAGTGGCAACTATTATTAAATCAATATTTTCTGGTTTTACATCGGTGTTTTCCAACGCTTTCAGTCCGGCTTTGTAGGCCAAATCGCTGGTCACTTCGCCTTCGGCAATCCGGCGTTCTCTGATTCCCAGATTCTTAAAAATCCACTCGTCGGAAGAACCTACTTTTTCGAAAAAATCATTTTTTAAAATTTTTGGAGGAACGTATGAACCAGTTCCTTTAATGTAAGCTCTTAATTTCTGCATAATATCCATTCTTTCATTCAATTAATTGAAAATATATTTAAATTTTTAATAAAAAAACAATCAAAGCTATAAACTTTATTCTGATTAACGGTTAATTATTTGATATATTTTTAAAATAATGATTCTTGTTTGGATTTTAAAATTTTACTTCGGAAATTGCAGTCTGGATTTGAAAAACTACTAATTAAAATAATGAGAGATACTTACGTTCACAAGGGCAAGAGAAAACAATTAATCGATTATCTTCATCAGAAAATCGGGATTACGGATAGTTTTGTTCTTGATGCAATGAACGAAGTTCCGAGACATCTTTTCATAGAAAGTGTTTTCGAAGATTATGCTTACGAAGACCGTGCTTTTCCTATCGCTTCCAAACAGACCATTTCTCATCCTTCAACCGTCGCCGAACAAACCGAATTGCTGGAAGTGAATGAAGGCGAGAAAGTGTTGGAAATAGGAACAGGATGTGGTTATCAGACTGCAGTTCTTATCCAAATGAAAGCTTTGGTTTACACCATTGAGCGTCAAAAAGATTTGTATAATTTTTCTACTAAGATTCTTAGAGAATTGGATTTGCGACCGAAATTCCAAAGTTTTGGAGACGGATTCGCAGGTTTGCCGACGTTTGCTCCTTTTGACAAAGTATTAGTGACTTGTGGCGCAGAAGTTCTCCCGACCGAATTATTGAAACAATTAAAAGTTGGAGGAAAAATGGTAATTCCGCTCGGGAAAACCGATGAACAGATTCTTTACAGATTTACTAAAATTTCTGATACTCAGTTTGAAAAAGAGGAATTCGGGGTTTATAAATTTGTTCCGATGTTGCAAAATAAATCGCACTGATGAAAGTTTACAAAAGCAAAAGAGATTGGATTTATGGTTCTATATTTTTAGGAATCACTTTGCTTTTTGTTGGGATTGTAATTGCATCTTATTTTGATATGCCATTTTCAGGTTGGCTGGTGTTATTGTTGATTTTATTAATTGTCAATTCAGTTTTACTTATCAGTTTCTTCTTAATCAAAATCAAGATTGATGGTGAAGAATTAGTTGTAAATGTTATCTTCGATATTTTCAGAGTGAGCATTTTTAAAATTACGAAAATCCGAATCGGAGAAACAATGTGGAGCGGATTTCATAAATGCGGAACTGCAACTGGCGGACTGATTGTCTTTTCTAAAAATAAAAACGACCTTTACATTACACCGGAAAATCAGGATGAATTTTTAAAGAAATTACTGGAAGTTAATAGTCATATTATTATTGATGATGTTCGGGAATAAATTTTATCATTTATGAATACACGACAAGAAAAAATGGAAGCTTTTGGAAGGCTTCTCGATATAATGGATGACCTGCGGGAAAAATGTCCGTGGGACCAGAAGCAGACTTTTGAAACGCTTCGTCATCTGACTTTGGAAGAAACTTACGAATTGTCGGATGCGCTTCTGAATGAAGATTTGCTGGAAATCAAAAAAGAATTGGGCGATGTTCTTCTGCATTTGGTTTTCTATGCGAAAATCGGTTCAGAAAAAGAGAGTTTTGATATTGCTGATGTCATCAATTCTTTGAACGAAAAGCTGATTTTCCGTCATCCGCATATTTATGGCGATACTGTTGCAGAAGATGAAGAAGTAGTAAAACAAAACTGGGAAAAGCTGAAGCTGAAGGAAGGAAATAAATCCATTTTGTCAGGTGTTCCTAAAGGTTTACCTCCAATCATCAAAGCTTATAGAATTCAGGATAAAGTGAAAGGAATCGGTTTTGAATTTGATTCTGCAGATGATGCTTGGGCGAAAGTGAGAGAGGAATTGCAGGAATTTCATCAGGAAACTGAGAAAGATAAAAAAGAAGCTGAACTAGGCGACGTTTTCTTCTCTTTGATTAATTACGCAAGAATTTCTGGATTGAATGCTGATACGGCTTTGGAAAAAACGAATTCGAAATTCATTTCAAGATTTCAGAAAATGGAGGAGCTGGCAGTTTCCAAAAACCTTAGCCTCGCTGACCTTAATCTTGTAGAAATGGATGAGCTTTGGGAGGAAGCGAAGGTTTTTGAAAAATAAATCTTATCTGTTGAAATTTTATAATCTCGCAGATTTGGCAAATTGAGCAGATTTTTTATCTAAATTAAATCTGCGAAATCAGCTTAATCTGCGAGAGATTTTTTCTAATTGATTATTCGGCGTCAATCAAAACAGCTAATTGAATGCAATTTTCCTTAGAACGATTGCTCCAAGCGTGATTGGTTCCGGTTTGGATGACGATGTCGCCAGCTTGTAAAAGCGTTTCGTCTGTATCGGTAATCAGGTAAATTTCGCCCGACAAAATAATAATGTAATCCAGACTTTTGGTTTGATGTATCAGTGGATGAGGTTGTCCTTCAGGCGCTTCGATTCCTAATTGTTCATCTGGCGGAATCTGAACGTAGCGGAAATAAGTTCCGTTTTTGATAACACTTGGGATTGCGAAATTTTCTATTGGTTTTTCCTGTTCAAAAGTTGCAGGCATTTTGCTGGTTTGCCAAACGTCAGAAATAATTAATCCTTTAAAATGTTCTGAAACATTGGTGACGATTTGGTCTTCTGCAATGTAAGATTTTCCGTTTTTTGTTCCTGTGATGATTCGTCTTGGGATTGCTTTTATGTTGGTCATTTATTCTTGATTTTTCATGATTAATTTTTTGCCTTGCGTCTTATTTTCTTTCAATAATTGTTGCGCTTCTTCTGCGGTTTTGGCAGAAAGTCCACCAACAATTTTTATAGGTAAAGGCTGAATGATTCCTTCTTCTATGTATTGTTTTATTTGATTAAGAGAATTTCTGAAATAACCATAATTTTTCTCCTTTGCATAAATGAAATTTGAAATATTAAGAATCGTTGCACCAATTCCAAAAAGCAAATCATTAGCTTTCGGTGTTATAAAGTGAGTGACGTTCGCATAAATTCCGTTAGCTTTCAAAACGTCTGCGGAGGTTTCTGATAATTGATTTCCAACCGCATCGATTACAATATCGAATTTCTGATTTTGATTAATTTCCAAAATTTTCTCAACTAAATTTTCCTGCTTGTAATGGACGATTTGTTTTTCATTAATTCCAATATCAATCAATTGCTGGATACTTTCTTTGTTTCCCGCAGTGACAATTATTTTTTTGTTGAATTTCCCCAAAATCAGTCTCAGGACAAAATTTCCAACGCCACCAGAAGCTCCTGTTATCAGAATATTTTCAATTTGATTCCAATCCACTCTGTTGAAAATCTGAAAAGCCGTGATTCCAATTGATGGTAAACCAGCACTTTCCTTGAAAGTTATCGAGTTTGGTTTTTTGGCAACGATTGCTTCAGGAAGGATGATTTCTTCAGCATAAGTTCCGTTGCTTCCCATACTTCCGCAGGCGAAAAATACTTCATCATCAATTTTAAACTCAGTTACATTTTCTCCGATTTCAATAATGATTCCGGAGCCTTCTCTTCCTAAGACGGGCGAAGAAAGATATTTCCGCTCGTGTTCGTTTTCACGCATCTGATAATCGATTGGATTAAATCCCGAAGCAATGATTTTGATTTTTACTTCGTGAGGTGAAATTGGTCTTAAATCAATGTTTTCATCTTTAAGTTCATTGTTTTTATTAAGGATAATCGCTTTCATCTTCATTTAATTTCTACAAATTTATGGGTAAAATGCTTTAAATTTGTTACTAGTTAACAATAGGTAACTACTTACCTCAATGAAAGTATAATGAAGATTATTGAAAACAATATAGAAAGAGAAACGACTTGTGGCGAGGAACTTCGGGCAATGCGAGATTGTCTGGAAATTCTTGGTGGAAAATGGAAACTGATGATTTTGAGATATTTGAATAATCGGCAACATCAGGATATTCATTTCAAAAAACTGGAACGTGAAATCGACGGAATCTCTGCAAAAATGCTCAGCAAACAACTGAAAGAGCTGGAAATCAATCTTCTCATTACAAGAACTGTCACGGACGAAAATCAGCTAATGGTTTTTTATGCGATTACAGAATATGGGAAAAGTGTCACACCACTCACGGAAAACCTTGTAGAATGGGGAATTAAGCATCGAAAAAAAATCATCGAAGGCTAACTGATTCTCGGAATTAAAAATAAATTTCATCATTATATTTAATTTGTATATTTGGTTTAATTAAAATTTTAAAACACATCAAACTATGAAAGGTAAAGGTTGTATTGTATTAATCGTCATCGTTGCATTAATCGCTATAGTGGGATTTTGGGCAGTCGGAATTAGAAATGGTTTTGTAGGTCAGGAACAAACCGTGAATGCGAAATGGTCAAACGTGGAAACCGTTTATCAGAAAAGAGCAAACCTAATCCCTAACTTGGAAAGAACGGTAAAATCTTACGCGAAATTCGAATCTGAAACTTTAACAAAAGTAGTAGAAGCAAGGTCAAAAGCAACTTCTGTAAACATCGACCCAACCAATATGACCGAAGCTGATATGGCGAAATTCCAAGCGGCGCAAGGAGAATTGAGCGGTTCATTGAGCAGATTATTGGCGGTTGTAGAAAGTTATCCAAACCTGAAAGCTGACCAGCAATATATCAATTTCCAAAGAGAATATACGGCAATTGAAAACAGTATCCGTTCAGAAACGGTTTATTATAACGATGCTGCGAAAGAATACAACACAAATATCAAAACGTTTCCAAATAACGTGATTGCAAACTTCTCAAACTTCAAAGAAAAACCATATTTCAAAGCAGAAGCAGGCGCAGAAAAAGCACCTCCTGCATTTTCAGAATAATGAATCACTTCCTTACAGATACAGAGATGGCTTCCCTAGTGGAAGCCATCAAAATAGCTGAAGACCATTCTTCGGGTGAGATTCGTGTGCATATAGATTCCACGGCTGAAGATGATTTTGCAAAAAAAGCATTTGCGATTTTTAATTCGTTGGAAATGCATCTGACCAAAGAAAGAAACGGCATTTTGTTTTATATCAATTTTGAGCAGCATTATCTTACGATTATCGGAGACGAAGGCATTCACAAAAAAGTAAAGCAACAATTCTGGGATGATCTTCACGATGAGGTCACTTCTGAATTTGCAAAGGAAAATTATTACAAAGGTCTGAAAGATGCGATTCTGAAAACCGGACTCGAACTCAAAAAATATTTCCCGATCTCTGGGGAAAATATCAATGAACTACCCAATGATATCAGCTTCTCTTAAACGATATATCTTCGCATTATTCTTAGTTTTTGGATTGTTTTCCAAAGCTCAGTTGGTGCCGGAAAAACCTGCCGTTCTTTATCCGGTTTATGATAAAGCAGGATTGCTGTCGGAATCTGAAAAAGAGGCTTTGAATCAAAAACTCATCAAGTTCTCCGATTCTACCTCGACAGAAATTGAAGTCATAATTCTCCCGACAACCAGTGGGGAAGATGTCAATTATCTCGCAACAATGTACGGCGAAAAATGGGGAATCGGACAAAAAGGAGTGGATAACGGTGTTGTTTTCCTGATTGCAACAGAAGACCGGACAATGTCTATCCAGCAAGGTCGTGCAGTTGAGCAATATTTGACGGCTTCGGTGGCGGGACAGATTCTGGATTATCTCGTAACACCTGCTTTCAAAAAAGGAGAATTCTATAATGGAATTGACCGTGGAACGTCTGCTATTATGGAAGCTGTTCAAGGGAAATTCAAACCGATTGTCAAGAAACAAAAGAACGATGGCGGAATCAGTATTGGCGCTATTATTCTGATTATAATTGTCATTATTATTTTGATAAGCATTCTGAATGGTAATAACGGCGGTGGAAACTACGATGACGATGATTACACACTATCAAGAAAAGGAAACCGAAGATACCGTGGCGGATTTTTTCCGTTTCCGGGAAGTTTCGGCGGCGGTGGATTTGGTGGCGGAAGCAGTGGAGGCGGTTTCGGTGGCTTTGGCGGAGGCGGAAGCTTTGGAGGCGGCGGTGCTTCTGGCGGATGGTAGAATTAAATCAATATATAATAAAACCCAGATTTTTTGTCTGGGTTTTATTTTTTTAATGGATTAAAACTCAAATATCCCAAAATAATTCCCATCAACAAAAATTATTTTCAATTTCGTAATACACCAAATCTTGACATAAAAAAAGAAAATCACTATATTTACGAAAATCGAGATTTCTTTGAAAAAAACATTGGTTCTATTTGCACATCCTTACTTCGAACATTCTACCACAAATGTTAGGTTGTTAGAATGTTATGATGATTTGGACAATGTCACGTTTCGGGATTTGTATGAAGATTATCCCGATTTTCATATTCAGCCTTTTCGGGAACGAAAGAGAATTGTAGAATATGAGCGCATTATTTTCCATTTTCCAATCATTTGGTTTGGACTTCCGCCCTTGCTAAAGTTGTGGATAGATGAGGTTTTTGATATGCGTTGGGTTTCGGAAAACGGGATCAATATCTTGTCCGGAAAAGATGCGCTGATTATCACAAGCGTTGGCGGACGAGAAGCTAATTATACTAAAGAAGGTAAATACGAAACGGAAGTAGAAGAATTACTTTCAGGTCTGAAAGTTTCCTTGAAAGTGAACAATATCGAACTCAAAAAAATACACATTATTTATAACGCAGATAATCTGAATCACGAACAATTGGATGTTCTTTCTGATGAATTATCTCAAACCCTCAAAATAAAATAGATGCAAGGTTCCATTGCGATGACAATTCTGATTTTTCTTGGTGCGGCCATTATTATGGTTCCGTTAGGAAAGAAACTTGGATTGAGTTCCGTCATTGGATATATTCTTGGTGGGATTTTGATTGGCCCGTTTTGTTTACAATTGACAGGTCGAGATGCGGAAGATATTATGCACGCATCGGAATTAGGCGTGATTATGCTGTTGTTCTTAGTCGGTTTGGAGCTGGAGCCTCAGAAACTTTGGCAAATCAGAAAACGGATTCTTGGACTTGGTCTGAGTCAAATGTTACTGAGTATTGTCGGGATTTTTATGGTGTTTTACATTGCAGGATTTGGATTGAAAACATCATTTATTATTTCACTCTGTTTTGCAATGTCGTCCACAGCGATTGTTTTGCAGACGTTGAAAGAGAAAAATCTTTTCCGAACCGTTAGTGGTGAATCTTCTTTTTCAATTCTTTTGTTTCAGGATATTGCCGTCATTCCGATTTTGGCACTATTACCATTTTTATCAAAGTCTAAAAGAGCATTAGAACAGGCTGATCACGAAAAAATATTACTACAATATTTACCAGAATGGTTGCAACCTTTTACCGTGATTTTCGCCGTTTTAGCTTTGATATTGTTAGGGCGATATATTTTCACGCCGTTTCTAAGATTTGTATCAAGGTCTGGATTGAATGAGTTATTGACCGCAGCTTCATTATTCTTAGTGATAGGTGTTTCTGAGTTGATGATTTCGGTTGATTTAAGTCCTGCGCTTGGTGCTTTTATTGCTGGTGTAATGTTAGCCAACAGTGAATTCCGTCACGAGTTGGAAAGCGCGATCGATCCCTTCAAAGGATTATTGCTGGCTGTGTTTTTTGTAAGTGTTGGCGCAACGATTAACTTTGATATTATTGTTTCCAAACCATTCTTTATATTTTCTGCTGCGTTCATCGTTTTGACTGTAAAAGCGTTTGTTCTTTTCGGAATTGGGAAATATTACAAGATGAATAATGAACAAAGTTTTTTCCTCGCTTTTGCATTGTCACAAGTTGGAGAATTCGCTTTTGTTTTGGTCAATTTCGCCGCAAGTTTATATTTGATTGATTATCAGGCCAACGGAGAATTGATGGCGATTGTAGCGATTACGATGTGTATTTCGCCGTTACTTTTGATATTTAAGGAAAAAGTTCTTGATAAAAAATTCATCAAACAGAAAAATGAAGAAAATATAGAACTCGGAATTATCAAACAACGTAAAGTGATTATTGTGGGATTTGGGTTTTTCGGGAGTACAGTTGGTCGACTTTTGAAAGCCAACGGAATTCGCTCTACGGTTTTGGACAATGACCCGGATAGGGTGGCGCTATTAAGATCAAATGGCTTTAATGTTTATTACGGCGATGCTACAAAACCAGCTTTGTTGCGTTCTGCGGGAATCGAGGAAGCTGAACTTCTTGTGCTTTGTTTGGATGACCCGGAGAAGAATAAATTTCTGGTAGATTATGCAAAAGAAAATTATCCCGAGCTCAAGATTTTCGTAAGAGCCAAAAACCGTTTGGATGCATATGATTTCCTCAATAAAAATGTTAATCATATTTATCGGGAAACTTTGGGAACAGCGGTTGATATGGCAGTTGATATTCTACAGGAAAACGGGATGCGAAAATATACCGCCAGAAGAATGGGCAAACGTTTTATGTTAATTGACAAAGCTATGACCAGACGTTTGGCTAAAGAAAAAGACAAGGATATGATTACTTTCACTCTCCGCGAATCTCTGGAACGTGAAGCCGAATTGCTGGCTTTGGACAGTATTTCTTTTGAGGAAAACCATTGGAGCGGTGATGAAGATGATGACGATAAATAAGTCCTTTTATTAAATTTATTATTAAATTTGATAAAAAAAGAACCAATGATTTCACTCATCAAAAACAGCAAATTAAGTTACGCTTTTTTTAATGTTTTCAATAAAAAAAAATTAGAACATAATATTCCGCTTTATAAGAAATATAAAATCAATAAAGCCTATTTTGCACCCATCTCCAGCAAAGATTTTAAAGGTATTGAAGATCAGTTCATTCGTAAAGAAAATCCGCAGGCTATACCAGAAACTATTTTTTATAAAAATCAAACCCCTGAAAATCAGCAAAGTCTGATTCACTTTTTTGATAAAGGTTATAGTGTTATCAGAAATTTTATTACCGAAGAACAGGCAGATCAGATTAATGCAGAGATTCAGTCTTTGTTGGATAACAAACAAATTGAATTCAAATACGGTAACAAACTGATGTTCGCACTACATAAATCAAAAATAATTAAGGATATAGGTTTGGAAAAATCCTTGTTAGAGCTTTTGGATGTCTTGTTAGACGGTAAAACCAAGTTGTTCCAGAGTATCAATTTCATCAACGGCAGTCAGCAAAAAACACATTCCGACAGCATCCATATGACCACTTTTCCTTTAGGCGGACTAATAGGCGTTTGGGTGGCTTTAGAAGATGTGAGTGCAGATCAAGGTGCGCTTCATTATTATCCTGGTAGTCACAAGTTACCTTATTATATGAACTCCGATTATGACAATGAAGGAAACTTTTTTATGCTTGGAAAAAAAGGCTACAAAGGTTATGAAGTGATGTTGGAAGAAAAAGTTAAAGAACTCAATTTACAAAAAGAAATTTTTGATTGTAAAAAAGGAGATATGCTGATTTGGCATGCTAATATTTTGCACGGCGGAGAACCACATACCAATAAAGATAAAACAAGAAAAAGTATGGTTTTTCATTTTTTTGATGAAAACTCAGTTTGTTATCACGAGATTACACAAAGACCTGCACTTTTCGAAAATTAATTATATGAAGAAAATAAGAACTACTTTACTAATCACTTTCCTAGCTTTCAACGCAGGAAATATGACCATAAATGCTCAGCAGAAAAAAGCCTCTGCAACTACACAAAAATCTATGAACAACAATCCTTTTCTTAAAAAAAGTTCGCTACAGTATCAGGCCCCGGAATTCGATAAAATAAAAGATGAACACTTCAAACCGGCTTTTGAACTGGGTTTGAAAGAGCAATTGGCAAACATCGATAAAATTGTCAATAACAAAGCTGTTCCAACATTTGAGAATACGGTTTTGGCTTTGGAAAACAGTGGTCCAACTTTGGGAAGAGCAACCATTATTTTTTATAATCTGACAAGTTCTAATACCAATGATAATCTTCAAAAATTAGAAGAAGAATACGCACCAATTTTCGCTTCACATTCGGATAAAATTAATTTGAATGAAAAGCTTTACAAAAGATTAAAAGCAGTAAAGACTGATAAACTGGATGCGGAAAGCAAAAGATTGACCGAGTTTTATTTGACTAATTTCGAAATCGCTGGAGCAAATCTTTCTGTTGAAAATAAAGAAAAACTCAAAGAAATTAATCAGCAATTAGCAACTTTAGCCACTCAATTCAGTAACAAATTGTTGGAAGCTAGAAAAAAAGGAGCTGTTTTGATTTCTGATGTCAAAGAATTAGATGGACTTTCTGCTGACGAAATCGCGGCTGCGGCAACCGATGCGGAACAAGCCGGACAAAAAGGAAAATATCTTCTGGCTTTACAAAATACAACGCAACAACCACTTTTGCAGAATCTGAAAAACAGAGCTACGAGAGAAAAACTCTTCAAAGCATCCTGGACAAGAGCTGAAAAAGGCGACGAAAATGATACGAGAGGAACGGTTGAGAAATTAGCAAAATTAAGATTACAGAAAGCTCAACTCTTCGGGAAGAAGAACTTCGCTGAATGGAGTTTGCAAGACCAAATGGCAAAAACGCCGGAAGCGGCAATGGGACTTTTGGCACAATTGGCAAAACCTGCTGTGGAAACTGCAAACCGTGAAGCTACGGAAATTCAGGAAGTGATTGACGCGCAGAAAGGTGGTTTCAAAGTGGAGCCTTGGGACTGGAATTTCTATTCTGAGCAGGTTAGAAAAGCCAAATATGACCTTGATGAGAACGAAATCAAACCTTATTTCGAAGTGACAACTGTTTTGGAAAAAGGCGTTTTCTATGCTGCTGAGCAATTCTACGGCATCACTTTCAAAGAAAGAAAAGACCTTCCGGTTTACCATCCGGATGTGGTAGCTTACGAAGTTTTCGATAGAGACGGAAAATCTTTGGCGCTTTATTATCTGGATTTCTACACAAGAAGCAACAAAAGTGGTGGTGCTTGGATGAACAATTTTGTTCCTCAGTCTCATCTATTAGGACAGAAGCCGGTGATTGTAAATGTTTTCAATTATCAAAAACCTGCGCCAGGAAAACCTTCTTTGATTTCTTATGACGATGTAGAAACTATGTTCCACGAGTTTGGTCATACGTTGCATGGTTTATTTGCAGATCAAAAATATGCATCCATTTCCGGAGCTAACACACCAAGAGATTTCGTGGAATTCCCATCTCAAATCAATGAGCATTTTGCGTTGGAGCCGGAGATTTTGAAAAATTATGCTTTGCATTATCAGACCAAACAGCCGATGCCACAGACTTTGATTGATAAGATTAAAAAAGCATCTAACTTCAATCAGGGTTATGCAACGACTGAATTAGTGGCTGCTGCGACATTGGATATGAATTGGCACACTGTGACTTCCGACAGCCAGTTGATTCCGGTTCTGGATTTTGAAAAACAAGCGTTGTCTAAATATGGATTATTAGTTCCACAAGTTCCGCCAAGATACCATACGCCTTACTTTGCACACATCTGGGGCGGCGGATATTCAGCGGGTTATTACGCTTACCTTTGGTCAGAGACTTTGGATTCTGATGCTTGGGAATGGATAAAAGCGAATGGCGGAATCAAGAGAGAGAACGGTGACAGATTCAGAAAATATATTCTTTCCGTCGGCAACAGTGTAGATTTGAACAAAGCTTTTGAAGAATTTACAGGTCATAAAGCGGATATCAAACCTTTGTTGAGAAGTAGAGGTTTTATCAAATAAAGATTCTACAATCAGATATAAAACGTTTCCAATTCGGAAGCGTTTTTTTTGTGATGGTTTGGGCGGACAATTCGCGCTGTCCAGGGGTTCCGTCTAGCAATATTTTTGCAAAAATATTGCTAGACCGCTCGCTGCGCTCGGGCCCTTACCATCACGGCCGCAATGACGTATACGAAATCAACATTCCACAACTCATTGAAGATTTTTTTAATTAACTTCGTTTCAAATTCATCATTTTGTGAGAAAACTATTACTTCCTTTTTGCCTTTTAATATTAATTTTTATCATTAGTTGTAATCCCAAAGAACAAAATCAAACTAATGAAATCGAAACTAAAGACATTGATAAGAAAGATTCTATAATCGCAGTTGAAGTCGATTCAGCGCAGATTCCAAAATCAATTCTTTATAATGGAAATTTTAAAAAAGCAGTTCAATGGAAAGATGAAGTTGGAGAGAATCTGGTGATTCTTTCAGAATCAGGTTATCACAGAAACGAAAAATTCAAACACGAATTTGATGACAGCGCAGACTTCGAATTGTTTGCTTACCATTTCAGTTTAGATAAAAATAATTTGCAGATTTGGAAAATGTATGATTTTGTGGCCGATTGTCCAGTTGATATCGAAGCCGAATTTTATCCTCAATTTCCAATCATTACAGATTTAGACAAAAACGACATCGCTGAGGTTTGGATAATGTACAAAGTCGGTTGTCACGGCGATGTAAGTCCTGTCAATCTGAAATTAATAATGTACGAAGGCAACAAAAAATATGCAATGCGAGGTGAAAACAAAATTCAGTTTGGCGCTAATGAATATATAGGTGGAGAATATAAATTGGACAAAGCTTTCGACTCTGCACCTAGTGTTTTCAAAGATTACGGCATCCAATTGTGGAAAGAAAATGTTTACAAAAACTGAAATCCTAACCAAAACTGATTAGGATTTTTTATTGATTTTGAATCAAAAAAATGCCCTTCTGCAAGTTCGATGGATAAGACGTTTGCAGAGGTACTTAAAAAGGTACGTGCGTTTTCATCAAAAGGCACGTACCTTTTGTCCAAAACACACGTGTCTTTTTAGTAAAACATACGTGCGTTTTTAGAAATTAGTTTCGAGTAACTTATCATTCTCCTATTTCTAATCTTGTACTCAAAGCAATTCTGTTCCAGGAATTGATGGTTACAATCGCCATAATAACCTCTGCAATTTGCTTTTCAGAAAAGACAGCTTTTGCTTTTTGATACGTTTCCTCGCCAAGACCATTCTGGCTGATTAGTGTGATTTCTTCGGTCATTTTAAGAGCAACTTTCTCTTCTTCTGTGAAGAATTTTTCCGCTTCGTGCCAGGCGCTTACCAGGAAAATTCTTTCAGCGGTTTCTCCATATTTGATGGCGTCTTTGGTATGCATATCCAGACAGTAAGCACAACCATTGATTTGCGAAGCTCTGATTTTGATAAGTTCTTTAATCGTTTTTGAGATTTCTGATTGTGCCAGATAACTTTCCAATCCTAACATTGCTTTATAAGCCTGAGAATCTGTTTTGCTGATGTTGATACGTTTTTCCATTGTTTTTGATTTTATTTAATTTTTGATTTTGTTATCGATACTGAAGTGAAATTGATTCTGACTAGATAATAAGAATGCCGCAGCACTACCTATCCAAACCGAGTAATCGAGTGGCGCTTTGATACCTAAAGTGATGCTCATAGACAAGGCGAACATCAATAAAAGAAAGCCTGTTCCAATGGCTGTCCATTTGGTTTTATAACCTAGAATTAAAAGTAGGGCGAAGACTGTTTCTAAAAATGTTGCAGCATAAGCTCCGAAAATACTGAGGAATTCTGGCAGAAAAGAAGTGATTTGTTTGGTATAATTTTCAAAATTCTGCCAATTACCCCAAGCCGAACTTTTGCCCCAAAAACCGAATCGATCCGCAACAGCAGATAGAAGTGTAATGCCTAAAGCCAGTCTTAAAAATAATTGTTGAAACTGATTGTTGATAGTTGTTTCCATTCCCTTCGTTTTGATGGTACAAAGTTGGGAAATCAGAAACGTGAAAAACTTAAACTGGTTTAAGAAATACTTTTCTTACGAATTTCGCTCAGATATTCCGGAGTAAATCCGAGAAAAGAAGCAATAAGATATTGCGGAACACGCTGTACAAATTCAGGATATTGTTTGACTAATGAGAAGTAGAAATCTTCTTTGGAATAGGTAAAAATATATTTGACTCGCCGTTGGTTGGCAGCAAAAGCTCTCTGATAAACAATCCTGAAATACTTTTCCATGATTGGGAAATCGGTGAGGAGTTTTTCCTGAGACTCGCTGCTAATAGTCAAAACTTCCGATTTTTCTACTGTCTGAATGCTGAAGTCTGCAGGTGTTTTGCGCTCGAATGAGAAGTTATCCGTCATCCACCAGGTTTCCAAAGCAAAATCTGTAGTTTGCTCAATGCCTTTTTCGTTGATGAAAAACTTTCTGAGAAGACCTTTCAAAACAAAATAATTCTGCCGGCAAACCTGTCCTTCTTCTAAAAGAATTTCTTTCTTTCTAAAGTTTTTAACTTCAAAATAATCCAATATCAAAGCAAAATCCTCATCAGTAATTGTGATGAATTTATCCAGATGGGCTTTGAAGATTTGGGACATAATTATTTGATTGATGTAAATTTAAAACAAAAAAGCAAAACGTTGAATGACATTTTGCTTTGAATTTTTTACATTCTGCTGAGGATTTCTTTCTTTTTGGTTTCGTAATCTTCGAGAGATATCAAATCATTGTCCAAAAATGCTTTTAGTTTCAGTAAGGTTTCCATTGGGTCTTCAGCTGGTGTTTCTGATTTTGCTTCTTGTGGTTCTGCAGGTTTTTCCAGATTTTCGTTTTGTGTATTGACAACAATTCCTCCTGATGCAGCTCTTCTTTCTTCCAGTTCTTTTTCTCTGCGGTATTCTATCATTTGCTCTTCTTTGCCTTGAGCATATTGATAGAGTTTTCTGGCTTGAGATTTTGGGATATAATCAATTGTTTCAATATAGCCAGTCACTGCAGTCATTGTGAAAGTGGAACCCAAAATAGCTTCGCTAATATGACTCTCAGCAACATCTTTCCAAAGATAATCGTTGAAATCGGTTACCAATCCAAATGATTTTGAGCGAAAAAACAGGATCCTTTTATTGGTAAGAACGATAGAATCCGGAGATATATTAATGGCAGGCTTGTTTTGGACTGCAATGTATTCCACAGTTTCTCCATTGGTTAATAGATCATTGACTTTTTCACTGATTTTTTCTACTGCTTTTGGGTCTTGGTCTTCGTTTAGGAATTTCTTTATGTCGTTTATCATTGTTTGAGCTTTAATTTTGTGTAATGTGAAAATACGAAAAGAAATTAATTCCAATTAACTTTCAAGTCTCGAAATTCGAGATTAGCATTTGATTTTTTGAAAGTATTACTTTTAAGAGAGGAATTAACCCGAAATCTTAAAATTTTAATTAATGATGGATTATTACTAATGTCCTTAAAAGAAAAATGGAGTTTCATCGGAACATTGGTAGATAATTCTGGATATGTATTGCTAGATTTATAGAGATCTACTTTGTATAATTCTCCTTCCAAATCAATGATGGAAATGTCTTGTATCACAAGGTTTTTATCAACGTCTTTCGAATCTACAAGATAAATTATTGTGATTGTTTTGTCTGTTTTATTGCCAATTACTTTTAAGATTTTGAAATTATTATTGTCTTTTTCAGATTCTAAAATTGGAGTGTTGATTTCAAGAACTTTTTTTAGATAATTATTTTCAGTTTTTAAGTTTGTGTTTTCGGTTTTTATACTTTCGCAAGTTTGTGTATAAAATAGTCCGCTAAAAAGAATAGCGGAGAATAATAAGTTCTTCTTCATTAATAAGTGTTTTTTCGTTTTATAATGAAGTGAATTTACGGAAAACTAAGCGAATATCTAAAAACAAAAACTGCATCAGAAATTCCAATGCAGTTATATTATTTTAAAGTTTAAATCTTAACCTTCCAGCTGGCTTCCAAGATATTCCCATTCTTGCAAAGTCAAATCCAGCTCATCTTTGGTTTTGTTATAAGTTTCCAAAACTTGTTCAGAAGGATTTTCCTTAGCAAAAGATGCTTCGAATTCTTCGATTTTCAGTTCCAGTTCAGAAATTTTTTCCTCAACCTTTTTCAGTTTGTTCTGAATGTTTTTTTGTTCTTTGCTAACAATCGTAGTTGGTTGATTGTTGTTGGCTACTGGTTTGGATTCTTGTTTCTTCGGCCTTGGTTCTTCAACCTCTTCCTGATGCAGTTTTGCCTTTTCAGCAGAAATTTCTCTGATGCTTTCTTTTTGTCTGTATTCCAAGTATTCATCAATGTTTCCAAGGAATTCTTTCATTTTCCCATCACGGAATTCGAAGATTTTATCTGATAAACCTTGCAGGAACTCACGGTCGTGAGAAATTACAATTAATGTTCCTTCATATTTCTGAAGCGCCAATTTGATAATCTCCTTGGACTGAATATCCAAGTGGTTTGTAGGCTCATCCATAATCAAAGTGTTGAACGGACGAAGCAATAATTTACATAACGCCAGACGATTTCTTTCACCTCCTGAAAGAACTTTGGTTTTCTTTGTAACATCTTCACCCTGGAATAGAAAAGAACCCAAAAGGTCACGAACTCTAGGTCTGGTTTCTTCCGTTGCAGAATCTTCTGCTTCTTGCAAAACAGTTTTTTCAGGCGTCAAAACTTCTTCCTGATTCTGAGCAAAATAACCGATGCTCACATTATGTCCCAAATTCCATTCTCCGGTATAATCGGTGATGTCGCCGGCAAGAATCTTCGCCAATGTCGTCTTTCCTTGTCCGTTTTGCCCTAAAAGAGAGATTCTGTCGCCACGTTCAATAAAGAAATCCACATTATCAAAAATCTGTTTGTCACCGTAAGCTTTTCCAAGATTTTTTGCTTCGAAAATCACTTTTCCTGGCGTTACAGAAGGCTGAAAACGAATGTTGAACTTAGAAACATCTTCATTCTCAACTTCGATACGTTCTACTTTTTCCAATTTTTTAATCAATGACTGCGCAAAAGATGCTTTGGAAGCACTCGCACGGAATTTATTGATTAATTCTTCGGTATGTTTTATCTCAGCATCCTGATTTTTCTTAGCCTGGATGAGTTTTTCTTTTCTGTCTTTTCTCAGCTCAAGATATTTGGAATAATTGGCCTTGTAATCATCAATTTTCTTATTGTTCACATCGAAAGTTCTGTTACAAGTAGAAGTCATGAACTGTTTGTCGTGACTTACCAATAACATCGAGCCTGGATAATCTTTCAAAAATTCTTCCAGCCAAATGATAGATTCCATATCCAAGTGGTTGGTCGGCTCATCCAGAAGCATCAAATCGTTTTGCTGAAGAAGCAGTTTTGCCAACTCGATTCTCATTCTCCAACCTCCAGAAAACTCATCGGTTATTTTGTGAAAATCACTCGCTTTGAAACCTAATCCAAATAATATTTTCTCTACATCACCTTCCAGATTATACGCATCGTGATTCATTAAAAGATCATTCAGATCCGTCATTCTGTTGATAAGATCTGTGTACGCATCGCTTTCGTAATCGGTTCTGATTGCCAATTGGTTGTTGACTTCTTCCAACTCGTCTTTCAAAGCATTGATTTGTTCAAAAGCCTGCATCGTCTCATCCCAAACCGTTCTTCCTTTTACAAAATCTAAATCTTGTTTTAGAAATCCAATGGTGATATTGCCTTCTGGAACCACGTTCCCTTCGTAGAAATTGATTTCTCCAGAAAGAATTTTAAGAAGCGTAGATTTTCCGGCTCCGTTTTTTCCGACCAATCCAATTTTATCTCCTTTTTTGATGGTGAAATTGGTGTCTCTGAAAAGATAATTTCCTGCGTGATGTAAGCCTAATCCCTGAACCGAAAGCATTGTATTCTATATTTTGTTTGAATTTGCAAAAGTAAGGTTTAATTGATGAAGTCGCAAGAGTGAATAATTAAGATAAAATACAGTTAATAAAGTCTTTAAAATAGCTGGCTTCGAGAACCTGAGCCTTATAGTTGCTCGTCAAGTTTAGTCGTCAATTATAAATGAGAAAACGTGAATTTATGTTGAATCTGCAGCCCGATTTGAGCGGAAATCCTTTTTACGCAAACGTAGTGGAGTGAAAAGATTGACTTAGTCGAACCACTCTGTTAGGTTTGGGAGCGCTTCGACTAAGCTTAGGAGAAACTAAAGGCGGATAAGCTGACCAAATAAATTTAGGCTTTCTAATCAAGAAATTTATATGGAAAAAATCTGACGATTTTGTTTTTTTATTTGTCTTCGAGAGCCTCAGACTGACAATTCTATTATTGAAATCATCCAACTTCCAACTTCTGACATCCAAACAAATCCTTATCTTTGCAAAAATCTTAAACAAAATGAGCAAACCGATTACTGAGTTCATAGAAAAATATTATTTGCACTTCAATGCGGCTGCTTTGGTAGATGCTTCCAAAGCTTATGTTGCACACCTAAAAGATGGTGGGAAAATGATGATTACGCTTGCAGGAGCAATGTCAACAGCAGAATTAGGGAAAATATTGGCAGAGATGATTCGTCAAGGTAAAGTAGATTTCATTTCTTGTACTGGAGCGAATCTTGAAGAAGATTTGATGAATCTTGTAGCACACACGCACTACGAAAGAGTTCCAAATTACAGAGACCTTACGCCGAAAGAAGAGTGGGACTTGTTGGAAAGAGGACTTAACAGAGTAACTGACACTTGTATCCCTGAGGAAGAGGCTTTCAGAAGATTGCAAAAACATATCTATGAAATCTGGAAAGATGCAGATGATAAAGGAGAGCGTTATTTCCCGCACGAATATATGTACAAAATGATTTTGTCAGGTGTTCTGGAGCAGTATTACGAGATCCCGAGAGAGAACTCTTGGATGATTGCTGCGGCGGAAAAAAACTTACCAATCGTAGTTCCAGGCTGGGAAGATTCTACAATGGGAAATATTTTTACATCTTATTGCATCAAAGGTGATTTAAAGTTTTCTACAATGAAATCTGGTATTGAGTATATGGCTTATTTGGCTGATTGGTACCCAAAAAATTCTGGTGGAAAAGGTGTTGGATTCTTCCAAGTTGGAGGTGGAATCGCTGGTGATTTCCCAATCTGTGTAGTGCCGATGTTATATCAGGATATGGAAATGCACGACATTCCGTTCTGGAGTTATTTCTGTCAAATTTCTGATTCGACAACATCTTACGGTTCCTATTCCGGAGCGGTTCCAAATGAGAAAATCACTTGGGGTAAATTAGATATTACAACTCCGAAATTCATTGTTGAAAGTGATGCGACGATTTGTGCGCCATTGATGTTCAGCTATATTTTGGAGAATTCTTAATTGACTTAATCATATAAATAAAAAGCGCTCAAATTATTTTGAGCGCTTTTTTTATTTTAAATTGATGATTTGTTAGTCTAGTGAATTGATTAAAACCAAATAACGATAGCCGAAAATAGCTTTTTGAAGTTTATTCAATTTTGTGAAATCTCTTTTGCTGTATTTGGGTAAAATAGCAACATTTATTTTATTCAGAAATTTAAAAAATGACTTTTTCATAACCTTAAATTTGATTTTAAAATACAAGATTCAAACCAAAATTATAACATCATTACACCTTCGATGGTTGCTACTTTTTTATAAATGCTAATGACTTGGTCTGCATCTAATACAAAGCAATCGATAGAAACAGAAGTGTATTTTCCAGTAGAGCTTTCTTTGTTGGATAAAGTATATTTCAAATTATCGAATACTCTTAATATTTCTGTTATTTTTTCAGAATCACTTGTCACAATGAATTTGAAGAGATATTCTTCCGGAAAATTATGTTGTTCTTCTAATTTTTCTTTCAGTGATTTGTAAAATTCTTCTGGATTTGCGTGATTGCTATCTATAATATCTGCCATTTAATTTTAAGTCTTGGGATTAATAAAAAATCTCCGTAAAAAACGGAGACCAAAGTTAGTGATATTTAATTTGATGTTAAGAAGGATTTTCAGCCGTTGCTTCCTGAGGTAATGAAACTTCATCTGCTGCTGCTTCCAAAGCTTTGTCTAAAGTAAATAGAGATTCGTCCGTTGCACTGTCTCCACCTGCAATTTTCAATTTATCAATCAGTTCAAGGGCCAATTTTTCTTCTTCAATCTGTTCTTTCACAAACCACTGCATAAAATTCCAAGTCGCCCAATCTTTCTCTTCGAATGATAAATTGACAATATCATAAATAGCTGTTGTATTATCAACTTCATGCTGGAAAACTTTGTTAAAACAATCCGTTAAACTTTGAGGATTTTCAGGCGGAGCAGGGATAGCTTCTACTTTAGCTTCGCCACCTCTGTCGAGAATGTAACGCATAAATTTGATCATATGATTTCTCTCTTCTTGCGAATGTCTGTATAAGAAATTAGCGATTCCACCATAGCCTTTTACATCTGCCCAGCAACCGTAAGAAAGAAAAATTTGTGCTGCATGTGCTTCTTTTGTCATTTGTTTTATCAATGCATTTTGCATTTGATAGGATAACCTGTTGGTGTTCATAATTTATATGTTTAGTTGATTTATTCTTGATTGGATATAAGTTATTAAAGCATGTTTAACTTAATAACTCAAAATGAGTAATTAATTCATTGATTATGTTAAATAGACAAATATTGAGCCATAAAATGGGGACACTATTTTTTAATTGATTCATTGATTCTTTATGAAATAACCATTTAAGTATTTGATTTTCAAATCATTAAAATTTTGTGTTAAAATTAACATTGTGTTAATAAAAAGATTTATATTCGGTGTAAGAAAATAATACTTAAGAATATTATGAGAAAAAATTATGTAAAATTACCATTGTTGATTGCTGCTTTGTACTTTGGCGGTGATTTGCATGCACAATCCACACAAGATACTGTTGCGAAAGAAAACAAGATTGAGGAAGTGGTTGTGATTGGATATGGTACACAGAAAAAAGAGAATGTTACTGGGAGTATCGGAATTGTAACAGCAAAAGATTTGGCAGATAAACCGAATGCTAACCCATTAAACTCTGTACAAGGAAAACTTGCTGGGGTAAGTGTTATTACATCTGGTACGCCAGGTGGTTCTCCTAGGGTAGATATTCGTGGAGTCGGTTCATTAACTGGTAATACGGTTTTTATCGTTGATGGAATGTTGACAGAAGATATTTCTTTCCTAAATCCTCAGGATATTGAATCAATGAGTGTTTTAAAAGATCCTTCCAGTTTAGCAATTTTTGGTGCTAAAGCAGCAAATGGAGCGGTGATTATTAAAACTAAGAGTGGAAAAGGTAAGCCAGTTTTTAATGTTAATTCTTATTTAGGAATCAAAACTGTTACCAACGTCCCAAAAATGGTAAATGCAGATCAATATGTTGAATTGTACAATGAGAAATTGTTGAATGACAATGGGTCTTCTGCAGGGTCAATTAGTAGAGCAGATTTTCCAGCAGATACAGATTGGTTTAAAGAAATTTTCCGTACCAGTATCATTAATTCTAATGATTTTTCTGCTTCGGGAAGTTTAGGGAAGTTGAATTATTATGGTAGTGTAGGATATCTTCAGGATGAAGGTAATTTAGCTGCTGGGCAAGGTATTAACTCAGGAAGTGGTTTTAACAGGTTCAATACAAAATTGAATTTGAGTTATAAAATCACTGATAATATTACAATTGGAGATAATTTTTCTTTTTCGAAAACACGGACTGACGTTGCAAATAATCCTTTGTTAGATGCACGTAACTCTCCACCGTTATTTGGTCCAATTAATTCTGCAACAGGGACTTATCAGTTTTTTAATGGTTATTCTATTGCCAATCCAAGAGCAACTTTGGATCTTTATAGATCACAGGTAAGACAAGAAAGAATGCTTAATAACGTTTTTGTTGATATTAAGTTTTTAAAGGATTTTACTTTTAGAAGTAGTTATACCACAGATAATTATACTCCTGTTCAATATGAATATACTCCAGCAATAACTTATATACCAAACCCAACTATTTCTAATTTGATAACCAGAACTAATAGATATAGAAATTATGTTTGGGATAATACAATTAATTGGAAAAAGACCTTTGGTAATCATAATTTAGAATTGTTAGCTGGTTTTTCAAGAATCAGAGATTCTAGATCAGAAGATGTTTGGATTGCTAAGAATGTAAGTTATGACGGTACTAATGGATCTCTAAATATCGGAAATGGTACAGATATTTTTAATTATCAAGATACTGCGGCTGCAGTTACCAATGGTAGACCTGCCGCTACACAGGATCAACAAAGAATTGAATCTTTCTTTGGGAGAATCAATTATGATTATGCTGGGAAATATCTTTTAAATGCATCTGTACGTAGAGATGCTAGTTCACAAATCTCAACAGACAGATATAAAACTTTCCCTGCTATAAGTGTTGGTTGGGTAGTTTCTAAAGAAGGTTTTATGAGTGAGCAGAACATTTTTAATTTGTTAAAATTAAGAGCTAGCTGGGGAGAGTTAGGTAACCCGAGAGTTAAGAGAGATTTTTCTGCGATTGTAACTAACATTGGTGGAGGTGCATATTATGGTAATACTGGATATGCCGCAGCAACAGTTGATAGAGTTATTGATCCATCTATTGGCTGGGAAACAACAACGGGTTCAGACTTTGGTGTTGAGATGGCATTTTTAAATAATAAACTAAAAGTTGAAGGAACATATTATAATAAAGAATCAAAAGATATAGTTTACGGAGTTAATCAGGCTACTATTTCTGGAGCTAGTAATCCGTATGATTTTATCACTAATGCTTATTCTTTTAGAAATAAAGGATTTGAAGTATCTGCAAATTATAATACAGATCTTAGTGAAAGTGTAAAACTAGGTTTCTATGGTAACTTCACGTCTCTTAAAAATGAGATTACAAGTGTCTACCAAGGGTCATTCTTAGAAACTGGTGCTAGTTTATTCGGAAATTCAATTGTAAGATTACAAGCTGGACAAGCAGTTGGTTCTTACTATGGATACCAAGTTGATGGTGTGTTCCAAACAGATGCTGAGGCTGCTGGTTCTGGACAAACTGGTGCTAAAGCAGGCTGGTTTAAGTTTGCTGACTTAGATGGTAATGGAGTTATTGATACAAGAGATAAAACATTTTTGGGAAGCCCAATCCCAAAAGGAACTTATGGTTTCGGATTTAACTTAACAGTTCATTCTATCGATTTTGGGATCGATTTCCAAGGTGTATTTGGTAATAAAATCTACAATTATAATCGCGAGCAAAGATATGGTAACGAGAGTTGGGATTTAGATATGTATAACAACAGATGGCGTGGAGCAGGAACATCTAATACTAACTCTATGATTACTTCTAACCAGTCTATTATTTTGCCAAACAGTTTCTATGTTGAGGACGGTAGCTATTTTAGGATCAGAAATATTCAAGTTGGATATAATTTGCCATCAGTAATTGCACAATCTCTATCTGTTAAAAAACTGAGAATTTATCTAAGTGCGCAAAATCCTTGGACTAGTTTCAAATATAATGGATTCTCTCCAGAGATCATGAATCAGGACAGAGTACAAATGGGTATTGATCAAAATATCTATCCAATTTCAGCAATTTATACAATGGGTATGAACTTAACATTTTAATTAGAAAAATCATGAAAAAAATATTTTTAACACTCTCCATATTTTCGGTAATTGCAAGTTGTAGTGATGATTTTGTGGATATCAAACCAGAAGGGGTAGTAATAGCTGACGATTTCTATAAAACGGAAGCTGATGCTATGAAAGCGACGAACGCTATATATAGCTTCTTAAGAAGTTGGGAGAATAGTGGGTTCCCAGCACAATATGTATTTGGAGTGACGGGTGATGATGTAGAAAAAGGATCTAATCCTGGAGATGCATCTTTTATCAATGCATATGATAATTTTTCTTTTACAATTAGTGATGATGGAGTCAATGGCTATTGGACAGGTCAATGGCAGGCAGTCCAAAGAACTAATCAAGTAATTACTAATGTTCCAAATATTGACATGGATACAGCTCTTAAAACTAGATTGGTTGCAGAAGCTAAAATGTTGAGAGCCTACTTCTATTTTAATTTAGTAAGAATATATGGTGGCGTTCCTATTTTTGATGGATTACAAACGGATTATATAAACCAGCCCAGAAATACTGCAGCAGAGGTATATACATTTATTGTTAAGGATTTAACTGAAGCATCTGAAATTTTACCGCAAACATATCCTGCTGGTCAAGAAGGGAGAGTTACAAAAGGTGGTGCTTTGGGATTGCTTTCAAAAGTATATCTTTACATGAAGGAATACCAAAAAGCGTATGATACATCTAACTTAGTAATTGGAATGGGGTATAAATTAGATCCTGATTTTAATCATTTATTTAGACCGGCTGGAGAATTTGGAACTGAGTCAGTTTTTGAAGTGAACTGCGGTTGTTCTCCTGAATTTGGAGGTAGTCAGTATGCGGAAGTTCAAGGTGTAAGAAACCAATATGGTTGGGGATTCTTTACGCCTACTCAGGCATTGGAAGATGCATTTGAGCCCGGTGATGTAAGAAAACAATTTACTATTCTTAGAGAAGGTGAGACTACACCAGAAGGGGATCTTATAAAAAAAGGAGATCCGCAAGCGGGCAATACTTGGAATTATAAAACTTATGTTCCTTCATCACTTAACAATAATGCTTGTGGATATGGATCGATCCAAAACATAAGAATTTTGAGATTTGCTGATATTTTATTAATTAATGCAGAGGCTGCTAATGAATTAGGTAATACTGGTGTAGCAATAGCAAATGTTAATAAGATTAGACTTAGAGCAAATCTTGGAGAAACACCAGCATCAACTCAATCTACACTTAGAGCAGCTATTTGGCAAGAAAGAAGAGTTGAGCTAGCGATGGAGATGGATAGATTCCCTGATCTGGTTAGAACTGGCCAAGCAGAGCAATTTTTAGGTCCTAAAGGGTTTCAAAAAGGTAAAAACGAGTTGTTTCCAATTCCTTTAAGAGCTATTACTGACAGTAAAGGTGTATTAACACAAAATCCTGGTTATAATTAATTTTTTATAGCCTAAATAATAAAGAGAGGAGAGTTTTAATTCTCCTCTTTTTTTAATTTTAATATGAAATAAGACCTTATGAAAAACCTACTATCAATATCAATCATATCCTTATCAGTTCTACTTTCCTGCAAAAACGCTCAGGTCTCAAAAACAGTTACTGAAACAAAAACAGTTTCAAAAAACCTGACTGACAACCAACTAATGGACAAAGTCCAAAGCGATGCTCTCAAATATTTTTGGGATTTCGCAGAACCAAAGTCTTTGTTGGGAAGAGAGCGTTATCACGAAGATAATATCTATCCGGATAACGACAAGCACGTTATTACAACAGGCGGTTCAGGTTTTGGGCTGATGACAATCTTAGTTGGCGTTGATAGAAAATTCATTCCACGTCAGGAGGCTGTAAAAAGACTAACTCATATTGCAGATTTCTTAGAAAAAGCAGATCGTTTTCACGGGGCTTGGTCGCATTGGATTAATGGTGAAACGGGTAAAGTCGTTCCTTTTGGAAAAAAAGATAATGGCGGAGATTTGGTAGAGACTGCTTTTCTTACACAAGGAATCATTTGTGTCCGTGAATATTTCAAGAACGGAAATGCAGAAGAAAAAGCACTCGCTGCAAAAATGGACAAACTCTGGAAAGGGATAGAATGGAACTGGTATACAAAAGGTGGCGAAAAAGTGCTCTACTGGCATTGGTCTCCATCTTACGGCTGGGAAATGAATTTTCCACTAGAAGGTTACAACGAGTGTCTGATAACTTACATTTTAGCCGCATCCTCACCCAATTATTCCATCGACTCCGAAACTTACAACAAAGGATGGTCTAGAAACGGAACTTACACAACAGACCGTACAAAATATAGACTTCCACTTTATGTCAAGCACAATTACGCAGAAGAACTTGGCGGACCATTATTCTGGTCACAATATTCCTATTTAGGTCTAGATCCAAGAGGACTTTCCGACAAATACGTAAAAAGTTATTGGGACTTAAACCGAAATCATGTTCTTATAGATTACAAATATTGTGTAGAAAATCCACTGAAATATAAAGGTTATTCCGAAAAATATTGGGGACTTACCGCCGGTTATACAAGAAATAAAGATGGCTCTGTTGGTTATGCCGCACATCAACCAATGAAAGAAGATTTGGGCGTAATTACACCGACGGCGGCATTGAGTTCTATGCCTTACACACCAAAAGAATCGATGGCTGTCTTAAGATTCTTGTACGATGAAAAACCAAATTTCATCGGACAGGCAGGACCTTATGATGCGACTTCCATTAATTTCAACGACTGGTTTACACCTAGATATTTGGCGATTGACCAAGGCACAATTGCGCCAATGATTGAGAATTACCGCACAGGATTGTTGTGGAATCTCTTTATGAATGCACCGGAAATCAGAAACGGACTCAAAAAAATTGGATTTAAGTCCACAGAACACCAAATCCAATAGTCAAAAAGTAGTATCTTTAAACACTAAAATTTATTGTCTCAATTTGAAATAATAAAAAATTAGGAGCTATTCCCGCTTTCCACTATATCTTTTTTTGTTTAGAAGGTTCAGTCATAAAAACAAAATTTCTACAAAACAAAAAAAGGATGCCGTTGCAATCGGGGCTACGGCATTGGACATAAAATAAAAATTCAACAATTTGTAGAGGATCCAAAGTCTCAAATAAATTTTTTGAAAATTTAAAATATGAAATTAAAAAATATCATTCTTCTATTACTCGGATTTTCTTCTCTTGCAACAGCACAGGAAATCAAAGCTGAGTTCAATAAAGAAATTAAAATCCAAAAGAATCTATCCTACATTCTGGATATTCCCAAAGATGTAAGAACCAAAGTCCCATTAATTGTTTTCCTTCACGGCTCCGGCGAAAGAGGCAATGATTTGGAAATTGTGAAAGCGCACAGTCCTTTTACTTACAGGAATTTAATCAAAGAACCTGTTGCGATTTTGGCGCCTCAATGTCCAGCAAATACTTGGTGGGATACAGATGCAGTTTATTTCCTGATTAAAGAGATTACAGAAAAATATAAAATCGACAAAGACAGAATCTACCTCACCGGATTATCAATGGGTGGTTGGGGAACTTTGAAATTGGCAGGAGAACATCCCGAAATGTTTGCCGCAGTCGCATCAGTCTGTGCGCCGACAGATCGTGTAATGTGGGCAAACATCAACAACTACAAAGATATGAATCTGAAAATTTTCCACGGCGGAATGGACGATGTTGTTCTTCCGGAAAATGCTTTCAACTTCTATCAAAAATTACATCCAATCAATCCAAAAGCAGAATTGACTATCTTCCCAAATGACAATCATAATTCTTGGGATTCTACTTACTCTGACCCGAAATTATGGGAATGGATGTTGTCATTCAAAAAAGAATCAATAAAAAATTAAAATAATATATATAATGAAAAAGTTTGTAATCTTAGCTGCGTTGGCTTTATCGCCCTTCTTTTTGGCGCAGGAACTTGTAACCAAACCGGTTCAGTCTTATCAAACAGAAAAATACCAGTCAAAGAAAAAAGCTTTCATCGATAATTTGATTTCCAAAATGACTTTGGATGAAAAAATTGGTCAGCTGAATTTGCCTTCATCTGGAGACTTCACAACTGGTACAGCTCAGAGTTCAGATATCGGAAAAAAAATTGAACAAGGTTTAGTCGGAGGATTATTTAATATCAAAGGTGTTGATAAAATCCGCGACGTTCAGAAAGTAGCAGTAGAGAAAAGCCGTTTGAAAATTCCAATGATTTTTGGGATGGATGTAATTCACGGTTACGAAACTTCTTTTCCAATTCCATTAGGTTTAGCTTCATCTTGGGATATTAATTTAATCCAAAGATCAGCTCAGATTTCAGCCCAGGAATCTACAGCAGACGGAATCAACTGGACGTTCTCTCCAATGACAGATATTTCCAGAGATCCGAGATGGGGTAGAGTTTCCGAAGGTTCTGGCGAAGATCCATACTTAGGCAGTGAGATTGCAAAGGCGATGGTTTTTGGTTATCAGGGAACAGATCTTTCAAAAAATAATACCATGTTGGCTTGTCTAAAACACTTTGCGCTTTACGGAGCACCGGAAGGTGGAAGAGATTACAATACAGTTGATATGAGCCACGTATCAATGTTTAACAATTACTTTCCACCTTACAAAGCGGCTGTTGAAGCTGGAGTTGGTTCTGTGATGGCTTCTTTTAACGAAGTGGATGGCGTTCCTGCAACTGGAAACAAATGGTTGATGACGGATGTGCTTAGAGACCAATGGAAATTCAAAGGTTTTGTGGTAACGGATTATACAGGAATCAATGAAATGGTTGACCACGGAATGGGGGATTTGCAACAGGTTTCTGCTTTGGCTATGAACGCTGGAATTGATATGGATATGGTTGGTGAAGGTTTCCTTAAAACGTTGAAGAAATCAATTTCTGAAGGTAAAGTTTCTGAACAAACTGTTACAGATGCAGCAAGAAGAATCTTGGAAGCCAAATATGACCTTGGTCTTTTTGATGATCCTTACAAATATACAGATTCCAAAAGAGCTCAGAAAGAAGTTTTCAGTCCAAAACATTTGGAAGCAGCAAGAACTATTTCTGCAAATTCTATGGTTTTGATGAAAAATGACAAGCAGGTTCTTCCGCTTAAAAAATCAGGAACTGTTGCTGTTATTGGTCCATTGGCTGACAATGCATTGAATATGCCAGGAACCTGGAGCGTTGCTGCAAAACACGCCAATTCCATCTCATTATTGAGAGGTCTTAAAGAAACTGTGGGTAAAGACGTGAATTTCATCTACGCAAAAGGAAGCAACATTTACGAATCTGCAACAATGGAAGAAAGGGCAACAATGTTTGGTAAAACTGCAGACAGAGACAGCCGTTCTGCTGACCAAATCAGAAAAGAAGCTGTGGAAGTTGCAAGCAAAGCTGATGTAATTGTTTTAGCAATTGGAGAAAGTGCTGAAATGAGTGGAGAATCAAGCTCCAGAACAGATATCGGAATTCCGGAAACTCAAAAAGAATTGTTGAGAGAACTTAAGAAAACCGGAAAACCAATTGTTTTAGTTCTATTTACTGGTCGTCCTTTGGTTTTAACGGAAGAATCCGAATTGGCAGACGGAATCCTGAATGTCTGGTTCCCGGGAAGTATGGCTGGATATGCAGTTTCTGATGTGCTTTATGGAAAAGTGAATCCTTCGGCGAAGTTACCAATGACTTTCCCAAGAAGTGTTGGTCAGGTTCCAATCTATTATAATGCTAAAAATACGGGCCGTCCATTAAGTACTGAGAATACAGAGAAATGTAACTTTGATAAATTCCGTTCCAATTATCTGGATGAGTGTAACACGCCACTTTATCCATTTGGATATGGTTTGAGTTATTCTAAATTCGATTATTCTGATGTTTCAGTTTCGAATGCAAAACCAACTGGAAATGCAGAAATCGAAGCGACTGTAACATTGACCAATAGTGGGAAATATGACGGAGCAGAAGTGGTTCAGCTTTATATCAGAGATTTGATTGGAAGCATTACAAGACCGGTTAAAGAACTGAAAGGTTTCCAAAAAGTGTATTTGAAAGCTGGCGAAAGCAAAAAAGTAACGTTCAAAATCTCTCCGGAAGATTTGAAGTTCTATAACAGCCAATTGAAATTTGATTGGGAAGCTGGCGATTTCGATTTGATGATCGGAACTAATTCTCACGATGTGAAAACGACGAGAATCACCTGGACAAAATAAAATTTAATCCAGATTAATATTAAAAAAGCCTTTCAGAATTTATATCTGGAAGGCTTTTATTTTAATAAGTATTTTAAAGTCTACGATTCTCGAAGATTTTTAAATATTTTATTCTTTAATAATTTTTGTAGTCAAAATTCTCATACCTTCTTTTTTAAGATTGAGAATATAAGTTCCTGTTTTTAAGCTAGAAACATCAAATGATGTATTAACATCGGAAACCAAAGCCTGATGAACAATCTTTCCTGATAAATCAACAACTTCTGCAGAAATGTTTTTCTCGTTAAGGTTTTTGATATAAATTGTATTTTTTGCAGGATTCGGTGTTACAAGAATTTGATTTTTATTAAGGTCAGAAACTGCCAGATTATTGGTTTTGATTTTAAAAATCTTTCCGTTAGATGCAGCAATGTAGAGTTGTCTGTCATTATCTTCCCCGAATGTTGTAAACATATTTCCCGAAAAAGCAGAAGTCCAGGTAATTGTTGTATTGTCAAGAATACCGATTTGGGTTGAACAATAATCGGCAAAAAGATATTTACCAATCAGGTCTGTGTAGAGATTTCCTCTATAAACATAGCCACCAGTAATAGAACATTTTCCACCGGAATGATTATATTCTGCAACTGGGAAAGTCATAGTAGAAGAATTGGCGCAACCCGAGATATTATAAGTGTTGTTACCTTCATAGCATCGCCATCCGTAATTAACGGCTGGAACTGTGGCAGAAACTCTGTTGATTTCTTCAATTGCACCTTGTCCTACATCAGCAATCATAAGGTTATTAGTTGTTCTGTCAAAAGAATATTTCCAAGCATTTCTCAATCCGTAAGCCCAGATTTCATCCGCTCCATCAACGCCAACAAAGGGATTGTCGGAAGGGATATTATAAGCATTTTCAGAATTAACATCTATTCTCAATAGTTTTCCCAAAAGAGAATTTTTATTTTGCGCATTGTTGTCAGTATCGCCGGCACCTCCGCCATCACCAGTGGAAATATATAGATAACCATCAGCGCCAAAACGGATACTTCCGCCATTGTGATTGGTATTATTTTTTGGAATGAATAACATCACTTTTTCAGTAGCCACATCCGCTGTGTTTGGATTGCTGGAATTGGCTGTAAATCTTGAAACCGTAATTGTTCTGCCAGCTCTGTTATAATAAACATAGAAATAGCGATTGTTGGCAAAGTCTGGGTGGAAAGCCAACCCTAATAAACCCATTTCACCACTGAAATTGACTCTATCAGTGATATTTAAAAAATTAGCGGTTTCAAATGTTCCATTGGTGTTCAAAATTCTGATTGTTCCAGATTGTTGAACAACAAAAAGTCTGTTGTCATTGGTTGGCGAAGCGATAATTTCTACAGGGTTGGAGGCGGTTGCAAACTCTTCCAGAGAAATTTGTTGAGATTGGACTTCCGAGGCAAAAGCCAAGGAAAGAAGAAGTAAGATTTTTTTCATAACTGATTATTTTAGAATTGGTTATTTAAATTATCAAAATTAATACCTAATTTAATTATTTTTATTTAATCTTTAAAATTCATCAATTTTTATCAGATTTTTATTAAAAAAATAAGATATGTTATTTGTAAATAGCCAATGTCCGCATATTTCTCATTTTCAAATTCTTATTTCCACTATAAATCATTATATTTGCCGACTAAAATTATATATATCGTAAGAAAATGCAAGGAAAAGGACTCGTTACACTAGTTGCCATCGTTCTTGGATTGATTTGTCTCAATGAGCTTCTGCCTTCTTTCTATGCCAATAAAATAGAAAAAGAAGCAAGAGCCGTTGCAGGTGAGAATCAGGTGAAATACCAAGCCGAACTCGACAGACTTTCTAAAGACACGCTTAATTTAGGTTTTACAAAACTGGATTATGCTTCTGCTAAACAGAAAGAAATGAAACTCGGATTGGATCTTAAAGGTGGTATCAACGTATTGCTAGAGATCAACCAAAGAGATTTGGTGAACGATCTTAGTAATTATTCTACAAATGCTACTTTAATAGAAGCACTTAACAGAACCGACAAAGCTCAGAAAAACTCAAGTAAACAATACATCGAGGATTTCTTCACCCAGTTCGAAGCTGTTAACAAAGAAAAGGGAACCAACCTAAAACTTGCAGATCCTGAGATCTTCGGTAATACTAATCTTTCTGAGATTAAGTTTAACACACCAGATGAGCAGGTTAAAAATATCGTAAGAAAGAAAATAGATGCGTCTGTTGGAACAGCTTATGAAGTTCTTAGAACACGTATCGACAAGATGGGTGTTACGCAGCCAAACGTTCAAAGAGTTCCTGGAACTGGAAGAATCTTGGTGGAAATGCCTGGTATCAAAGATATTGACAGAGTTAAAAAAATGTTGGCGACTTCTGCGAAACTTCAGTTTTGGGAAGTACAGTTAATGCAGGAAGTTGTTCCTTATTTCTCTCAGTTGGATCAATTGGTTAAAGCTAAAGGAGACTCTATCGGTGTTGCAAAAACTACGAATTTGATGAACTTGATTCAATTGAATTCTACACCTGGAAATGCTGTTGCAAACGTAAAATTAGCTGATACAGCAGTTGTAAATAAATTACTTAATAGTGATGCGGCTATCAAAGCAAGACCTATTAACTTGAAATACACCCAATTTATGTGGGGTTACAAGCCTGAGAATAATACTTCTAACAGTCTTGTATTATACGCTATCCGTGGAAATATCACTCAAAAAGCACCAGTTGACGGTGCTGTAGAATCTGCAAATATCAACTATGACCAATTGGGTCGTATCGTGGTAGATATGCAGATGGATTCTCAGGGAGCTCGTGATTGGAAAACAATGACGGAAAAAAACAAAGGTAAAGTAGTTGCTGTAACTTTGGATAACAGAGTGTACACAGCGCCTTCTGTAAATGAAGTGATTCCTAACGGTAGAACTCAGATTTCCGGAAACTTTACTCAGGAAGAAGCTAAAGATTTAGTAGATGTTCTAGGTGCTGGAAAATTGCCTGCAGGTGCAAAAATTGTACAGGCAGACGTTGTAGGTCCATCTCTTGGCGCGGAGTCTATCAATGATGGTATTATGTCGTTCCTTATTGCATTTGCTATTATCATTGTTTACATCATTTTCTATTACGGTGGAGCAGGTGTGTATGCAGTTATTGCAATGACCATTAACTTGTTCTACATCTTCGGAATTATGGATTCTGTGGATGCTACTCTTACACTTCCTGGTATTGCGGGTATCGTTTTATCTATGGCGATGGCGGTAGATGCGAATGTAATTATCTATGAAAGAACCAAAGAAGAATTGTTCCTTGGAAAAGGAATTATGGAAGCTTATAAAGATGGTTTCAAACACGCGATTTCTGCGATTATTGATGGTCACGCAACGACTTTCATTACAGCATTGATTCTTTATATCTTCGGAACTGGACCGATTAAAGGTTTTGCGGTAACATTGATGATTGGATTGGTAATGACATTGTTTACTTCAGTATTGTTATCGAGAGTAATGATTTTCAGCAGACTGGAAAAAGGAAAAACGCTTTCTGTTTGGACTGCACCTACCAAAAATCTTTTCAGAAATACTTGGTTAGATTTCATCGGAAAAAGAAAATGGTCTTACATCGTATCAGGTATATTAATGGTAATCGCAATTGCATCTATCGCAATCAACGGTTTCAAATATGGTATTGATTTCACAGGTGGACGTAACTTTGTAGTGAGATTCGAAAAGCCGGTTGATGCAGAAAAAATTGAAGCTAGTATTGGAAAATTGATGGTAACTGCGGATGGTCAGAATAACATCGTAGAAGCTAAAACATTTGGTAACTCTTCTCAATTGAAAATCACAACCGATTATTTGATTGATGACGAGTCATTAACAGCTGACCAGACTGTAGAACAAAAAATATACGAAGGATTGAAGTCTGAATTACCAGCAGGTATGACTTTAGCAGAATTTAAGTCTGCAGATAAAGGTCACGCAGGTATTGTTTCTTCAACCAAAGTTGGACCTACAGTGGCGGATGATATCAAAACACACGGTATGTTGGCAGTAGCTGCTTCATTGCTTGGTATCTTCATCTATATCTTGGTAAGATTTGACAAGTGGCAATTCTCTCTTGGAGCGGTTGCTGGTCTATTCCACGATACTGTGGTGATCTTAGGTGTTTACTCATTATTCTACAAAGTGATGCCGTTCAATATGGAAATCAATCAGGATTTCATTGCGGCCATTCTGACAGTAATTGGTTACTCAATTAATGATACCGTAATTATCTTTGATAGAATTAGAGAATACCTACGTGAGAAAAAAGCGTTGACTTTGGCTGGATTGTTTGATGATTCAATTTCTAGTACAATCGGTAGAACGTTCAACACGTCTTTCACTACGATTTTGGTAATCTTGGCGATTTTCATCTTCGGTGGAGATAACCTGAGAGGATTTATGTTCTGTCTATTGATTGGTATTGGTTTCGGTACTTATTCATCCATCTTTATTGCATCGGCTACAGCTTATGACTTCCTGAAAGGAAAGAAGAAAGAAGATAAAGTAACAGGGAAATCTTCCATCAGCAATGCTGAAATAGTGAATTAATTTTCTTAAAATATATAATGAAAAGCTCTCAAGTGATTGAGAGCTTTTTTTATGCTTTTCACTCAAACTTTAAATATATTTTAAAAAAGCATTTTTGTTATTCCGGAGGAATCTATGCAAAGTGAATCAAGGCATTCAATTATCGGCTGTGTCTGGATTCCTGCGGAAAGACAAACTAAGTGCTCGACTTGTAAAGGTTAAAAAAAATCCTGCAGACCAAAGATCCACAAGATAGTATCAATCTGATTCAGTTATATAATATTGAATTGGCATTATTGCTTTGTAAGCGTCCAGGTACCTTGTTGATCTTTATCTTTCCAGGTTCCTTTTTTATCTTTCAAGTTACCATAAAGTGTAAAGCTCAATGTGTTAGACATTACAGGTTGTAAGGTGCCATCATCATAGACATAGCTGGCAAGATCCACTTCAGTATGGCCTAAAGAACCTGTGATATTGCCGCTTTTTGAAACTTCAATAGTCAAAGTTCCAACTTGAGCGCCGTTGTGCGCCCCGACCCATTTTCCCATAAATGGCGAGGTGTGGTTTTCCTGTTCTTTCTTTTCCCAATAGTTGTCCAAAATTTGGTCACAAGAAGTGAGGGCAAGTAGTAGGGCTAGGGTTAGGGTGATTTTTGTTTTCATTGATTGGCTAAGTTTTTTTAATAAGAATTAAAGATATAGTATTTTTTTTGTTCCAAAATGAGTCCATATTTATTTTTTCTCTTCTGGTATTGAGTATATTGAAAAAATATCTTTTGCAAGTCCTTTTAATAGATTGTCTGCCCAAATTATAATGCCAAGACCATTCATTGTATGGTAATAATTCTTTAATGATTCTGGAAATATTATTCCTAATTGTTTTTGAAAATCTTCTAATTGGAATTCAGATAATCCTTTTTTCCATTTACTACCTTCTTGAATTTGAAACCTCCAACAAAGATCTAAATTAATTTGTTCCCAATATTTCTCACTTTCTTTCTTTATCAATTCGAAACTTGAAATAGAACAGTCTAAATCTTTATAATCTTGTTTTGTCTTAGCTGTTGATTTATATAACTAAAACTTAAAATTGTCAAATATTTAATTTAAAAATTTTTTCTAAAAATAGTTAATTCTACGATTTTTAAATAGAATTGTACTTTCAAAAAAATATTATCTTCGCACTCTATGAAAACAAACCAAAAATCAGCAGCTATAGGATTTATATTTATCACTTTGTTGATAGATATTACAGGTTGGGGGATTATCATTCCCGTGGTGCCAAAACTGATAGAAGAATTGATCCACGCAGACATCAGCGAGGCGGCCAAATATGGTGGTTGGTTGAGTTTTGCGTATGCTTTCATACAATTCGTTTTCTCGCCTTTAGTTGGGAATCTAAGCGACAAATACGGTAGAAGACCAGTGATTTTACTTTCATTGTTTGGGTTTTCTATAGACTATATTTTTCTGGCATTGGCACCAAGTATCTGGTGGCTTTTTGTTGGCAGAATTATCGCAGGAATCACCGGAGCGAGTGTGACGACTGCGAGTGCCTACATTGCCGATATCTCTACCGACGAGGATCGTGCAAAGAATTTCGGATTGATAGGGGCGGCCTTCGGTTTAGGCTTTATCATCGGTCCTGTTTTGGGTGGTGTTTTGGGGCATTATGGTGCGAGGGTTCCGTTCTATGCGGCGGCAGTTTTGTGTATGATAAATTTTATTTACGGTTATTTTATCCTGCCGGAAAGTCTTAGCAAAGAAAACCGAAGAGAGTTCAGTTGGAAAAGAGCGAACCCGATCGGGTCTTTCAAATTCCTAAGAAAACATCCTGAAATCTCAGCTCTTACTACCGCTTTGATTTTGATTTATATTGGCGGACACGCTGTGCAAAGTAACTGGAGTTTCTACACGATGTACAGATTTAGCTGGGACGAAAGAATGGTGGGAATCTCGTTGGGCGTTGTAGGTCTTTTGGTTGGATTGGTGCAAGGTGTTTTGATCCGCTGGATCAATCCTAAAATTGGAGATCAGAAAAGTATCTTTTATGGACTGATGCTGTATGCTGCGGGAATGCTGCTTTACGCCTTTGCAACGGAAGGCTGGATGATGTTGGTTTTCACAATTCCGTACTGTTTAGGTGGGATCTGTGGTCCTGCGTTGCAGTCGATCATTACCAAGAATATTCCGTCCAACGAACAGGGCGAACTACAAGGTGCGCTGACGAGTTTAATGAGTGCAACTTCTATCATCGGACCACCTTTGATGACGAATTTATTTTATTATTTCACACACAAAGATGCACCGTTTTTGTTTCCGGGAGCGCCATTTTTCTTGGCATTCTTGCTATTTGCGGTAAGTATCTATTTTGTTTATATCAGTTTTAAAAACAAGAAAGTTTAGGGTTCTTTGTTGATTAATCAAAACCACATAGGCAAAAAGAAATATGAAATAATTTGGAATAAGATAAAATAGAATTAAATATTCATCTGTTTTGTCTTAAACAAAAAACGATGCGTCTATGTGATTGAGAGTTTTCCATAATAATCTGCTGAATTTGCCAAATCAGCGATAATATACTTTTTAATCTAAGCTTTCGGAACGTAGGTGTAAACGTTATACGGAATGATTTTCACTGCTGTTTTTTTGGCAATCAGACTTCCTAGAAGAATAGGAAAGAATAATTCGTAACCGTTTGGAACAAGACTGCAAGTTAGAATCAATGCGGTGAAAGGTGCATAAATAGCAGCTGATAGAGTAGCGGAAATCCCAATCAGAACGAAATTAATATAAATCAAAGATGTTCCGAAAAAGGTGTTGCAAACAATTGCAAACGCTAATCCCAAATAAGCGCCCGCCACAATGCTCGGTGCAAAAACACCACCGTCTCCACCAGCGCCCAAAGTCAATGATGAAGCTAATGGTTTCAATAATACCAAAGCTAAAATTAAAAATACAGAATAACTTTGCGGATGAGAAATCAATTCATTTAGAGAATGATAACTGTCGCCGTACAGAAAAGGGAAAATACAAATCAAAATCCCAACTGACAATGCTCCAAGATTTACACGGATAAAATTATTATTGATTCCGGAGAAAAAATCCTTCATCTTAATGACTAATAAAGTAAAATAAACTGAGAGTGTTCCGCCTAATAAACTTAGAATCATCATAAACGGAACCGCCATCCAGTTCCAGTGTGTTACCGGAAAGTTGATCAATGGTTTTGAAGGGAAAAAGTAAAGGAATATCCAAGCAATCAACGCTGATGCAGCACAACTGATGAATAATGTTTTATTGATTTTTCTTGCAATAACTTCCAAAGCAAACAGACAACCTACCAATGGATTCCCGAAAAGTACGGCCACTCCGGCAACAACTCCGGCACAAATCAATTCCAGTTTATAGACATTGGCAGCAAATTGTTTCTCATAAACCGAATTCCCAATTGTAGCTGTCGCAACTACTGTAGAAACTTCGATTCCAGTTGACCCACCAAAAATAACCGTCAAAAATCCATTGAAATAATGAGATGGAATTTTGAAAAATGGCAAATGATTTTTTCTCTGATCCACCGTTTTGTATATCTCTGTGATACCTTTGTTTTTGCGGTTTTTGAAAAGATATTTTCTCAAAAAGTAAATAGTTGTAATCCCAATAGTTGGCAGAATGATGAATAAAAAAGCATTGTCCTTTTCCGCGAATTCAAATAAATGTTCCTGACAGAATTCAGTAATTTCCTTAAGTGTCAATCCTAAAATGGATGCGATAACGCCGATGAATAACGATGAAATAATTAGTTTGAAATAATTGTGCGCTTGTACTTGCTGTCTTTTCATTTTCCCAATCTCTTATATGTCACAAATTTACGTCAAAAAATATTGGTCAGTTTTTCAGCAATAAAAATTGATTTCTAAGCATTTTTTAAGTAAAAATTAATAAAATTCTCTGTATCAATTCTCTAAATGTTTCTTAATTTTGTCAAATGGAATTGAGTATTGGAGAAATGCTGATGATTGCTCTGGCAATTGTTGTTTTGTTCGGACCAGATAAATTACCCGAGATTGCGAGAGGTCTTGGTGAAGGTGTCCGTAAAATGCGTGGCGCGGTAGATGATATCAAAACCGAGATTATGAAAGAGGCTGATAATCCGCTTTCTGAAATCAAAAAAGAGATTGAAAATGTGAAGAAATCTGCACAGGAATTCAATCCTTTGGAAGATAAAAAAAGTGTTGATTTCCAAAACACAGTCGCTGAAAAAATTGACCTTTCCGAAGACGATTCTCACGAAGGTCCCGTAAGCCGATAATCTATGAACGAACTCATTTCTCTCGACCAACAATTACTTGTGTTTCTCAATGGATTGGGAAGTTCTACATTCGACCCGTTTTGGCTTTTAGTTACAGGGAAATGGTTTTGGATTCCGTTCTATGTGATTTTACTTTACCTTGTTTATAAAGCAGTTCCTCGTAAGAAATTGATTTTCGTATTGATTTTTATCGCTATTGGTGTTACTATTTCTGATCAATTGGCGAGTGTTTTCAAGCACGGCGTCGAAAGATTGCGACCTTGTCAAGATCCTATGGTTTTGGAAAAAATGAGATTCGTGATTTGCGGTGGGAAATATGGTTTCTATTCTGCACACGCATCCAGTGTGTTTTTTCTGTTTAGCTTTCTGTCTATTCTAATTGGCAAACAATATAAATATCTGACCGTAATTTTACTGTTTTGGGCGATTTTGGTCTCTTACAGCAGGATTTATGTTGGCGTTCATTACCCAATGGATGTAGCTTTTGGTGCGGGAGTCGGCTTTTTGCTCGGCGGTTTTTTAGCGAATCTTACCAAGAAGGTTATTAATAAGAATTAAGAAATTAGAAATTAGAAATTAGAAATTAATTTTGCTAACATCTAACATCTAACATCTAACATCTCTAACCTCTAATCATTATGATAAGGTTTTCCTTGCAAAATCGTAGCTGCGCGATAAATCTGTTCTACAAAAAACAAGCGAATCATTTGATGAGTAAAGGTCATTTTGGATAAGGAGATTTTCTCATTAGAACGCTGATAGATTTCTTCAGAAAAACCATAAGCACCACCAATCAGGATATTAACTTTTTTCACGGAACTTCCCATCCAAAAATCAATCTTTTCAGAAAATTCCCGACTTGTGAATTGTTTTCCTTTTTCGTCCAGAAGAATCACCAAATCAGAAGAGTCAATTTGGTTTTGGAATAATTTAGCTTCCTCTTTTTTCAGTTGATCAGGACTCAGGTTTTTAGCATTTTTCACATCCGGAATTTCCATTAATTCAAAGTTCCAATGTTTCGGGATTCTGGGCAGATAATATTTGATAAGAGAGATAATTTCTTTATCATCCGTTTTCCCGATGCAGAGTAAATTAATACGCATTTAGTATATTTGTGGTGCAAAGATAAATGAATGGTAAAAAAATTACAGCGTTTTTTTCTCAAAATCAAGAACTTTTTCGATGGGATTCATATTCCTGTTTTAGGAATTTCTCTTTGGAAAATGTTGACGATTTACACAGATGCGATTTTCAAAAATCCCTTGGGAAGACAAGCTGCCAGTATTTCCTGGAATTTTTTCCTCAGTCTTTTCCCAATGATTCTTTTCTTTTTGTCTGTGTTGCCATTTATGCCGCATTACGACAAGCTTCAATTTTATATTTTTGAGGTTTTGATGCCACGGGTTTTCCCTTCTCATATGCAGAGTGATGTGACAGGTTACATTCAGGAGAACATCATTCCCAATATGAAATCCATTAGTAATTTGACGATTTTATTATCTTTCGTTTTTGCTACGAACGGCTGTTTTACTTTAATTGGAGGATTCAACAGAAATACAGAATTGCAGCGTGGTTTTGTAAAAGAATATGCTTTGGCGATGTTGGTTACGATTTGTTTTCTGACATTAGTCTGTCTTTCAATTTTCGGAATCTACTACAGCGAGGTTGTTCTGAAGCTTTACACGCCAACTTACGATATTGGTTGGTTTACTAAAAACTTAACCAAGATTATCGGATTTATATCTTTTCCGTTATTTTATTTTATTCTACTCACACTTTTTTATTGGGTTGGATGTCTTAAAATTACAAGATTAAGAGAAGCTGTTCCAGGCGCTATTTTAACAACATTCCTTTTTGTGTTATTGACTTATTTCTTCGCTATTTATGTATCGAATATTGCAAGATATAATGTTCTTTACGGCTCCATTGGTTCCATTATTTTGGTAATGGTTTGGGTAAATGTTAACGTGTTTCTTGTCTTGATGGGTAATGAGCTTAATCTCGCTATAAAAAAAGTTAAATTAGAAAAATTGGTTCGGGAAGAAATGTATTTGTAATCCGTTTATTGAATTGGATATTTAATTATATTTACAATAAGTAATTTACTAACACCAAAAATACATAACAATGGCAAAAGGTCAAGACGCTAAAAAGGCAGTGAAAAAAGAACCGCTAAAAACGGCAAAAGAAAAGAAAGAAGCTAAAAGAGAAAAGAAAAATGCTTCTAAAAAAGATTAAAAACTATAATCTCTCAATCAATCATTGAGAGATTTTTTATTGAGTTTCAATATAAAATATCCTGTAACTCCAGACAAAACCGAAGCAATCAAAATACTGATTTTGGAAATATCCTGAATTTCAATTTCATTTGGGAATGCTAAAAGCGAGACAAAAATCGACATTGTAAAACCTATTCCGGCCAAAAATCCAACACCAATCATTTCTTTCCAGGCAGAAAAAGCGGGAAGTTCTGCCCATTTTAATTTGATAGCTAAAAAGGAAAATAAGTTGATACCCAAAACCTTTCCGATAAACAAACCTCCGATAATTCCCAGACTTAAAGGATTGATGAAACCTTCAAATATTTCTTTCTGAAAAGTAATATTCGTATTTGCTAAGGCAAACAATGGCATTATAACAAAACTTACTGGAATGTGAAGCTTTTGCTCCAGTTTTTCTAATGGAGAAATCTCAGTTTCAGAAATATTAGTTGGAATCGTAAATGCCAGAATAACACCTGCAATTGTTGCGTGAATCCCGGAATGGTGCATAAAGTACCAAAGCAATAATCCCGGAATAATATAAAATAAAAGCTTTTTTATTCCAATTTTATTGAGAATAATCAACAGAGTTGTAATTCCTCCGCAAATCCCTAGAGAAATCCAATCAATAGAATCTGTGTAAAATAAAGCAATTACGATAATTGCTCCCAAATCATCTACAATCGCCAATGCACTCAGAAAAATTTTCAAAGAATTGGGAACGCTCTTTCCCAGCAGAGAAATGATCGCTAGGGAAAATGCAATGTCGGTAGCCATGGGAATTGCCCAACCATTTTTGTAATCTGTATTATAATTAAAACCGAAATAAATAATTGCCGGAATCAACATTCCGCCAAGTGCAGCGAAAATGGGAAGACTTGCTTTTTTGATGTCAGATAATTCGCCTTCCAGCAACTCTCTTTTGATTTCTAATCCAACCAAGAGGAAAAAAATTGCCATCAATCCATCATTAATCCAAACCGAAACCGAATAATCCAAATGAAATATTTCTGTCCCGATTTTAGTGTCCAAAACATTCTGAAAATCTGCTGATAATGAACTATTAGCAACCAACAAAGAAATCAAGACAAAAATAATCAGGACGATCCCTGAACTTTTGCTGTTATGAAAAAATTGTTGAAAGTATTTGGTTAAAATCATTAAACACGCTTCACTTTAGAAACACCTTTGATACCTTTCAGTTGTTTGAAAGTCTCTTCCAGTTGGCTTTTGTTCTTCACTTCCAGGTTGATATTTCCGGTGAAAATACCGTCGTTGGACGAGATACTCAAACTCTTCATATCCATATTCATAGAGCCGCTGATAACCGCCGTGATATCGTTAATCATTCCCATTCTGTCCAAACCTTCGATCTCAATTTTGATTCTGTTTTTGAAGCTTTCTGCATTCACCCATTTCGCTTGGAGAACACGATAATCGTAATTAGCCCTCAGGTTAATGGCGTTTGGACAACTTTCACTATGAACTTTGATTCCGTCTGAAATAGTAATGAATCCGAAAATCTTATCCCCAGGAATCACCGTACAACATTTGGCGAAAGAATAATTCAGTTTTTCTTCATCTTTCCCGAAGACAATCATATCCAGATTAGAATCAACTTTTTCTACAAATTGTTCTTTGTTAGAAGTCTTTCTGAAACGTTGGAACAAATTGCTAAGGATACTTTTTCCGTCTGCATATTTCTTGATATCGCCGATATCAAAAGTTCCGTTTTGGAAGCCTAAGAATAAGTCCTGAGACGTTTTAAGATTCAAATGTTTTTGTAAACCATTGATTTCCTCTTCATTGAAATTCAGTTTGGCATGACGCATTTTTCTTTGCAGAATCTCTTTTCCTTCAGCCGTATGTTGATTTTTTTCTGAATTAAGGATATTCTTAATCTTCGATTTGGCTTTAGAAGTTACAACAAACTCTAGCCAGTCTGCTTTCGGCTTTTGGTTTTGAGAAGAAAGAATATCGATCTGATCGCCATTTTGAAGAACATAACTGATTGGAACCAGTTTTCCATTAATCTTCGCACCAAGACATTTTGTTCCCAAATCTGAGTGGACGGAAAATGCAAAATCCAAAGCTGTTGCGCCAGTGGGAAGAATCTTAATTTCTCCTTTTGGTGTGAAAACGAAAACTTCTTTAGAATAGAGATTTAATTTAATATTATCAAGAAGTTCGGATGTGGAAAGGTTTTGCTGTTGTTCCAAAACATCACGAATCTCAGAAACCCAATTCTCAAAACGTTGGTCATCTGTGTTTTTTCTGTAACCTTCTTTGTATTTGTAATGCGCTGCAACTCCTTTTTCCGCAATTTCGTTCATTCTTTCTGAACGGATTTGAACTTCGATCCATTTCTTATCCGGACCCATTACTGTAAGATGGAGACTTTCGTAACCTGTTGATCTCGGTTGTGAAATCCAGTCACGCATTCTCGAAGGATTACTTTGGTAAAGATCTGTTACGATAGAGTAGATTTTCCAAGCCAAAAATTTCTCATTTCTAGGATCGGATTTATAAATAATTCTGATAGCATAATTATCATAAACTTCCTCAAATGTAACATTCTGCTTCTGCATTTTACGATAAATGGAGCTTATTGCTTTTGCGCGTCCTTTTATCGTGAAATTCAGGTTTTCTTCTTTCAGTTGTTCAGAAACTTCTTTGGTGAACTCTTCTACATATTTTTCACGGCCTTCCTTTGCCGTTTCCAATTTGGCAAGAATCTCATTGTAAACGTCTGGATTATTGTATTTTAAAGACAAATCTTCTAACTCAGATTTGATGGAATAAAGCCCAAATCTGTGAGCCAAAGGCGCATAAATATAAGACGTTTCTGCAGCAATTTTTTTCTGTTTGATAGGATGCATACTTTCCAGCGTTCTCATATTGTGCAATCTATCTGCAATTTTGATGAGAATCACACGGAAATCTTCCGAAAGTGTCAATAATAATTTTCTGTAATTTTCTGATTGAACAGAGATATTCTGCTGGTTCATTACAGAAATTTTAGTCAAACCATTAACAATATCCGCAATGGTTTCTCCGAAGATTTTTTTCAAATCCTCATAAGTATATTCAGAATCCTCAATCACATCGTGAAGTAATGCACAAGCGATACTGGTTGCTCCCAAACCAACTTCATTAGCAACAATTTTAGCCACTTCTATCGGATGGTAGATATAAGGTTCGCCCGTTTTTCTCCGCTGATCTTTGTGCGCATCCAAAGCTAAATCAAATGCCTTTCTGATAAGCTTGTTGTTTTCCTCATCCAACGTTCGGTAGGTATTGGAAATGAGGTCTTTATATCGAGCAAGGATTTCCTTGTTTTCTTTCTCTAAGTCGTAGTTCATCATAGAATGTTAACTATAACGAATATAAGAAAATTAATACAAATTATCAAGCTATCTTTGCTGTGGTTTTTTATAAAAGGTTGATTTTATGAAGGAAAAATATCAACAGATGTTTATAAGATTTTACAGATATTTGATTCCGTTTTATACTGTTTTTTTGCTGTATCTGATGTTTTTCGGATTTGGAAGAAGTCAATACGATATTAATATTGTAAGATTGTTACCGATGATTTCGACCTTTAATTTTGTCAAAGAAACCATTATTTGGAAAACAATTATCATCAATGTTTTTGGAAATATTTTGATGTTCACGCCTTTTGGTTTTCTCGGAATTGTCTTTCCCAAACTTAATAATTTCCGACTATTGATTTTTGATTTTCTCTTTGCAATTATTCTTGTAGAAAGTCTTCAATACTTCACAAGATTAGGTGTTTTCGATATCGATGATGTGATTCTTAATACAGTTGGTGTTGCAATCGGATTTTGGATGTATCGATGGTTGAATAAAAAGTTTATTGGTAAGGATTTTTAGTATGAACTTCCATCCATTTTACCGGTTCTTTAATATTATTCCATCCAAATTTTTTATAAAGTTCGTGCGCGTCAGCAGTTAAAAGAATCCATCTTCTCAAACCTTGTAATTCCGGATGATTCATAATGTTTTCCATTAATAATTTTGACAAACCCAACCCACGAAATTCATCCAAAATAAACAAATCGCCCAAATAAGCAATCGTCGTAAAATCTGTAATCACTTTTGCAAATCCGACCTGTTTATCATTATAAAAAACACCAAAACAAAAAGAATTGGCAACAGATTTTTCAACAATTTTTCTGGGAATACCTTTTGCCCAATAGGATTCTTCGGATAAATATTGGTGAATGGCTTCTATGTCCATTTTGGATTTATCAGTAGAAATGTAAAAGTCTTGTTGGTTATACATTGTTATGAATTTAATTCTTTAGCTCTGTTTTCGGCTGCTAAAATTCCTTTTTGTAGGATCGATTTTAATTGATTTTCTTCGAAAGTTTTAAGTGCAGCTTCAGTAGTTCCGCCCTTGGATGCAACATCTTTTATCAACTCTTCCAAAGATTTATCCGAATTATTAATGAGATGATAAGCGCCCAACATCGTCTGTTTCACGAACAATTTCGAAAGATTCTCATCGATGCCCATTTCTGTTCCTGCTTTTATCATCGCATCAATAATGTAGTAGAAGTATGCTGGTCCACTCCCAGAAAGTGCAGTTACGCCATCCAAAAGTTTTTCATCTTCCAAATAAACAGAACGTCCGGTGGAATTCAATAATCGTTCGATATTCATCAATTCTGAGAAGGAAATTCCTTCTGCGGCTGTATAACCTGTGATTCCCATTCCGAGAAGAGTAGGAGAGTTAGGCATTGCACGAACAACAAATTTGTGATTCAAATAGTTCTGGATTTTCTCAATAGAAATCCCAGCCATTATCGATAAAACCAAAGATTTTTCTGGAATTTTGAAAGTTAGGTTTTCTGCAACGAAAGCAAAATCCTGAGGTTTCACAGCAATGATAATTAGGTCTGCTTCCAGATTTTGAATTTCATCAAAAGAAGAAATCTCCGAATCAGGGAAAACCGATTTTATCTTCTCTTTTTTATTTTGACTTCTCGTGATGAGATGTAGATTTTGCGCTTTTATCAATTCATATTTCAAAAAAGATTTTGAAAATGACAAACCCATATTTCCTGCTCCTAAAACTGCAATTTTCATTTGGTGTTTAAATTAATTGTTTAGCAATTATTTCCATTCACATCGCAGGAGTCGCCTTCACTGATAATGTTGATTTTAGAATCAGATTCAGAAAAGCTTTTTTCCAAAACTTCGGAAAATAAATGCGTCGGCTGAGCTCCGGAAATCGCATATTTTCTGTCAAAAACAAAGAACGGAACACTGTTGATTCCAAGTGATGCGGCTTCTTCAATATCATTATTTACCATCTCGGTTAATTCTGGAGATTGAACAGCATTTTGAATTTCATTTTTTGTAAAACCTAACTTTTCTCCGATTTCTGAAAGGACTTCAACATCATCAATATTTTGTCCAAGGATGAAATAAGCTTCGAACAGAAGCTCTTCCATTTCATTGGCTTTCCCTTTTTCTTTTGCCAGTTGAACCAATATTTGACTTTTGAAAGAATTAGAAACTTTTACTTCATCAAAATTAAAATCTATTCCAGCATTTTTTCCTATCTGGATAAGGTTTTCGTGCATTTTGATTGTCTCTTGTAAGGAGTGCCCTTTGATATCAGACAAATATTCGTAATGATTTCTGCTAAGGTCAGTTTTCATTTTAGGGTCCAATTGAAACGAATGCCAATTGACTTCGATCTTATCATTTTGAGTGAAATTCTGAAGTGCTTTTTCAAAATTTTTCTTTCCAATAAAACAAAACGGACAACGTGTGTCGCTCCAAATATCTACTTTCATTTTTTTAATTTTAAATTATATTGACTTCCCGTTCCAATTCAATTCCGAATTTTTCTTTTACTGAATCAATAATCATCGTCGAGAAATCAAAAATCTCTTTTCCGGTTGCATTTCCAGTGGCGTTGATGATGACCAAAGCCTGTAATTGGTTGGATGCTACATTGCCGATTTGTTTGCCTTTCCAGCCAGCTTGCTCTATCAACCAACCAGCAGGAACTTTAACAAAATCACCATTCGGATAGCCTGGGATATTTTCAAATTGTTGTTTTAAAGACTCAAATTGTGAAAGCGAAATTGTTGGATTTTTAAAAAAACTTCCGGCATTTCCAATCACTTTTGGGTCTGGCAATTTGCTTTGTCTAATGTTGATGACAGCTTTCGAAACATCCTGAATGGTTGGATTAATAATTCCTAATTTTTCCAATTCTGACTGAATTGCGCCATATTCGACATCGATTTTATGATTGTGTCTTGTTAATATGAAAGTCACCTCCAAGATCACATATTGACCTTTTCCTTCCTGCTTGAAAATCGAATCTCTGTAACCAAATTTACACTGATCTGAGTTCAAAGTTTCAATTTCCAAAGTTTCAAGATTCAGAACTTTGCAACTTCCGAAAACATCTTTTATTTCCGTTCCGTAAGCACCAATATTCTGCATTGGAGAAGTTCCGACGTTTCCAGGAATTAATGATAAATTTTCTAATCCACCATAATTTTTCTCCAAACAAAACATCACAAACTGATGCCAGTTTTCACCCGCTTTTGCTGTAACAAGAATTTGATTGTCGTCGATAATTTCTTCGCTGATTCCCTTCTGATTTAACCGAATAGCTAATCCTTCAAAATCTTTCGTAAACAAAATATTGCTCCCACCGCCAAGGAAAAGCAGTGGGAGAGTTTTTGTGTTTGAGAGTTTGAGCGTTTCTATAAGTTCTTCTACAGAATTAACTTCTGCAAAATATCTGGCTGAAACAGCGACACCGAAAGTGTTGTAAGGTTTTAGGGAAATGTTTTCTTGGATTGACATTAATATTTTTTAAGAAGATTATCGAGATTATTTTTAAGCTTCTCAATTTGCTTATAACCTTCGGAATTTTCAGGAACATTAATCAATTCGTATTCTTTTTCAGTCGTCGTAATTCGGTAAATATGGTCTGGTCCGTCATAATATCCACGTGCTTTTCCACTTTGTGTTTTTTCCAAAAGAGAAATATTAATATCAGAAACTATTTTGTCCCAATCTTTCTTGTCTATTTTTTTCTTGAAAACCGGATAATCTTCAAACCTTCCGCCAGTTTTGTTGGACTCCAAAGAATCTTTCGTCGCGTTGATGAAAGTTCTACCGCCTCTTCCAGCAGTATGTGTGTAAGAAACTGATGTGATAGTTGTATTCTGAGCTGCAGTTTTACAATTCAATAAGAAAAGTGAAAGCGCTGAAAGTATAAAGCCAATTTTAATTATTTTCATCATTTCGAAATTTAATTTTAAGCAAATTCTGTATTGTATTTTTCAATCGCATCTTTCAAAATCTCAACACTTCTTCTAAGGTCATTTTGATTTAAAACGTACGCAATTCTTACTTGTTTTTTTCCTAATTCCGGGTTGCTGTAAAAACCACCCATTGGCGCAACCATTACCGTCTCGTTGTTATTAGAATAACTTTCCAAAAGCCATTGTGCAAATTTTTCTGTATCATCTACAGGCAATTCTACACCACAATAGAATGCGCCTTTAGGTTTTGGACAGATTACTCCAGGAATCTCATTCAATAAGCTTACCAAAAGGTCTCTTCTTTCGGTATATTCTTCTCTAACTTTAGCAATATATTCTGCATCGTTCTTGTGAGCAGCCGTTGCAGCTATTTGTCCTAAAAGAACTGGACTTAATCTAGCCTGAGCAAAAAGAATTGCAGCATCGTGGATTTTTTTGGAACGGGTAATCAAACATCCGATTCTTGCACCACACATTGAATATCTCTTTGATTCTGAATCGATAACGATAACATTGTCTGCAACTTCCGGAAATTCGAACATTGAGATTTGCTTTTCTCCGTCGTAAACATATTCTCTGTAAACTTCGTCAGAAATAATAACAATATCGTGTTTTTTTGCAATCTCTGCCAGTTTTTGAAGTTCTTCTCTGGAATAAAGGTAACCTGTCGGATTTCCAGGATTACAAACGACGATAGCTCTGGTTTTATCGGTAATTTTTTTCTCAAATTCTTCAATTGAAGGTAAAGCAAATCCTGTATCAATGGTTGATGGAACCGCTACTACATTGATGTTGAATGTTCCAGCAAATCCATTATAATTAGCATAATAAGGTTCTGGAATAATGATTTCGTCGCCGTCATCACAAAGTGTAGAAATAGCAAAATTCAAAGCTTCAGAACCTCCGTTGGTAACGATGAAATTATCTGTTGTAAGGTCATTGAATCCTAATGAATGGTAATAATCTCTAAGCGCAATTCTGTAATCCAGATTACCTTCTGAAAGTGCATATTCCAAAACTTTTAAGTCGATGTTTTTCACAGCATCCAAAGCCGTTTGCGGCGTTTCAATGTCTGGCTGACCAATATTCAGGTGATAAACTTTGATTCCTTTTTGTTTTGCAGCAGTGGCAAACGGGACTAATTTTCTAACAGGTGATGCAGGCATATGCTGCGCTCTTTGCGATATTTTCGGCATTATAATTTAACTTTGAAGTACAAAAATAAGCTTTAAATTTTCAATAAAAAAATTAGTATTTTTGATTTAAAATAATTGGATTTTGTTTAATCGCATAGGTGCTAAATTTATTAAAATATTGTGTTTTTAAGTCGCCAATTTGTCAATCTGAAAACTTTGTGACTTAATAATAATTCGATTTTAATTTATCTTTGCGACTTTGCGATAAAACTTAAAAAAAATAATCATATGCAGATTTTTGTTGACACTGTAGAAGAATATATTTCCCAAATACCTGAAGAACGAAGAGAAGCTTTCAGAAAGTTATTAGAAACTGTTGATCGTAATCTTCCAAAAGGTTTTCAGCAGACAATGCAATACGGGATGGTCACTTGGGTTGTGCCTATGGAAACTTATCCAGCGGGCTATCATTGCGCAAAAAATACGCCTTTGCCATTCATAAGTGTAGCTTCGCAAAAGAATTTTATCGCTTTTTACAATATGGGAGTTTACGCAGACCAAAAGATTTTAGATTGGTTTGTGAATGAGTTTCCAAATCATTCTAAAAAGAAATTAGATATGGGAAAATCTTGCATTAGATTCAAAAAAGTGGAGGATATTACTTATGATTTGTTGGGTGAGCTTTGCCAGAAAATATCTGTGGACGAATGGATTGCGATGTATGAAAAGAATTATAAAAAGTAATTCAGTTTACCTTATTTTTGCGCTGTTTTTTTTAACAAGCTGCAAAACTTACAACACTTCTATTTTGGAAAACGGTGATTTGCTTTTCGTTCCTGCTGTAGAATCTGGATTGTCGGGTGCGATTAATAATGTCACGCAAACAGAGATGAAAACGTCCTACGACCACATCGGAATTGTGAAAAAAGAAGACCATCATCTTTACGTGCTTCACGCTGCACCGAAAGGCGGTTCTCAGAAGCAGAAACTCAATCATTTCTTAAAAGAACAAACCAAATCGGGACAAAAAATTGATGTTTACAGATTAAAATCAGAATTTCATTCATCGATTCCCAATTCGATTTCCAAAGCTGAAACTTTGGTTGGAAAGCCCTATAACTTCAATTACATTTTGGATGAACACTCGTATTACTGCTCTGATTTTGTAGAACGTGCTTTTCGTGAAAATCAGATTTTCAAATTAGAGCCGATGACTTTTATCGATCCAAAAACTGGTAAAACCAATGTATTCTGGGAAAAATTCTATCAAGATAAAAATCTTAAAGTCCCTGAAGGAGAACCTGGATGCAATCCCAATGGTTTGGCTGCTTCTGAAAAACTGACGAAAGTAGGACAGTTAGAATAAAATTTTTTAAAAATAATTCATACTAATTTGGTGGGAATTAAATAATTTATATATTTGCACTGTAATTAAGAAATAATGAAACAGATTTTCTCACAGATGGCGATGATGTGTAATACGAACTGAAGAGTGCGGTGAGAAGGCTATGACATAAAGCTTCATCTTACCGATGGAGCTTTTTTTATTTTAAAAATTTCAAATATGGATCAAACGAAAAAATATTATACAGACGAAAATACCGTAAGACTAACCGCATTTTTTGTGATTGTCGTGGTTTCTGTATCCCTGTTTTTTGAGTGGCCGTATTTATTATTGCTCTTAGTTTTTGATTTTATTATTAGGGCTTCTGGCTTATTATTTTCGCCTTTAGCCCTTTTTTCAAAATCGATTTTAAAAATATCAGGATTGAAACCAAAACCGATTTTTGCAGCTCCGAAAAGGTTTGCTGCGACATTGGGATCAATCTTTACGCTGACAATTGTTGTATTGATGCTGACCAAATTTTATAATGTTGCTTTAGGATTTGGATTAATGTTGATTCTTCTGGCGGCTTTGGAAAGTTTTTTAAAAATCTGTGTCGGCTGTTACACCTTCCAGGTCATTGTTGTTCCAATCCAAAATAAACTTAAATAATTCACCAAATACCAAAATATTACTATGATTTACAAACAAGAAACTACAGGCAAAACTTTTTTCCCGAAATCGACGAAACAAATAATCCTTGAAATAGAACTGAACGGGAAAATCAGATTTGACATTCTACTTTACACGATTTATAACCATTACAATGTGAGTTACAAAATCGTAAATGCTAACATCGAATATCTGAATGGAAGCAATTTCGGAAATGTGAAACTGCTTTTGAACATTAGTCAAGACCAAATCGAAAAGATAGAAAACTATCTGAGAGAATATAAATTGCTGAGCAGCAGAATAGACGTTCTACAAAAAAAGGAAGCTTCTTAATGAGCTTCCTTCGGTTTTTTGAAATATTTTGTACTAAAAATTAAGAAAAATAAATTTGTTTTAATCAAATTAAAATTAATCTTCTAATCTATTTTTGGTCTCCAAAATGTCCATTTTTGTCCATTGAAAACTATTAAACGATGTTCCTGCGCAATAATACCTTTTAAGAAAGCCATCATTCCCGGAGCGGGATTTTTTATTGCTTTATAATCATCTACTATCGGCAAGACCATTGCCTTATCCGCAGATTCTAAAACCAGAACACCATCTGCTGGGGAACTTATAGAGCCTATTATTGCTTTTGCATTTGCATTATCTGCCAATGGGCTTGTTTGTGGATTCTTAACGGAATTGGCAACCGCAACTGTATAACCAGATTGCACGCTGAGATCTCTCCAGCCTGCGTTTTGGTTTTTTACTTTTATTTTGAATTCTGTATTTGTAGAAGCATCAAAAATTAATGTCCCGCCTGTAGCTTGGGCTGTGCCTTCTGCAAGGGCTGTCTCTACATAAGGTAATATAATGCCTTTATCCTTAGTGTCACCAAACTCCAGCAGAACAGATAGGCTGCTAAGATTTGTGGCAGAAGATTGCCCGATTCTTACCTGCGAATAAGTAAAATTTACAATACTCAATAATATAAGTGAAATAATTTTATTCATTTTTTTATTTTAATCATTGAAACACTATCAGATTTTGATTTCCAATATCTGATAGTGAATTTGTGTGTTTTTCTTAAATGTTTAGTTACTTGGCAATGGTGGGCAACCTTGTGTGGTGAAGCATTTCCAGCCTTCACCAGCTCCGGAACCCGTATATATTTTCAAACAGCCTTTTCCTTCTTCCTCATCTGTATCAAAAACCATCATTCCTACTACAGGGATTGCAACTGTTGTTTCCGGACTGCTAGTTCTGGTAATTACGAAACCTTTTGTTTTACTTTCCAAAACTGTGTAAGCAGAATTTCTCAGCATTGGCCAGTTGCCGTTATTAGAACCTGCTCTTCCAAGTGTAGTGATGCCATGCTTTACTGGTACTATTGCATTTATATCTGTTGGAGATTCGTAACAGACACAATTTTTAGCTTCTGCTTGCGCAGTATTATTGCTAAGGTTTATGTCTTCTTGTAACGCGGAAATAGTTGCAATGTTGAGATGATTTCCACCATCATTCAAAATAGCTGCTATATTCAATGTTACTGTTTCTGTAATGGCATTTATATTACCTATTGTCCATACTCCTGTATTAGGATTGTAGGCTCCTTTTGAAGGAGTTGCACTTACAAAGGTATATCCGCTTGGCAAAAGATCGTTTACTACGACACCAGTAGCCAAGTCGGGGCCAAGATTAGAGGCGTTTAAGGTAAATTTTACTTGTGTGCATATGGATGGATTTGGTGTACTAACGTCTTTAGTTATTGCTACATCCGCACCCTTTGAGCCAGAAATCATATCAATCATGACACCCGAATCTAAAATAGCATCATAAGCATCCGCAATAGCAATTTTAAAATTATAGGTCGAGCCTCCCATTAGATTTTTAAAATCGTAGGTTATTAATTTAGTTAAACCATTATATTCGATATAAACAGGAAAAGGGCCGGGTCTGTCATCTTGCTGTAAATAATTTTCTCCAGGAACAAGTGTTGTCGTGTGTCCATTATTAATATAAAACGCAGAATTTGACAAGTTTACAGGAGTGGCCGGGTCTCTTTCATAACCCAAAACTCCATAGTTTACCGTATTGATAGAAATTGGAACATTAGATCCCGGGATACGGGCAATATTTTGGGTGCCACTGATTCCCGGTCCTTTAACAAAAAAACCAAAGGCATCATTAAACGGACTCCCTACATAATCCGGGTATTCTTCCGAGCCAAACTTAAAGGACATACGAAGTGAAGTAATATTCGGGTCGAGCTTTACATCAAAAGTAAAAACTAATGCATCATTTGTAGCTTCAGGTTCAATATTGGTTAAATCTGAGTCGACATAGGTATTTCCAATAATATCGCTATGGTCATAGGACATATTTTTATTTTGTAAGTAGCTAACAGCATTTCCAGTGGAGAAAAGTATACCGGAATCCATTCCTAAATTAGCATTGAGGCCATTGTTGAATATCGCAATCTGTTTAGACCTGTCCCCCGCAACTAGCACTGGATTACTAAAAGTGATACCGTTACCTTGAAATGCTGCTAATATTTCTGAATTAGTTGGATTGGAGCTAGTAATTGTTGCCGGACTAAGTTGTGCGTAGATATTTTGAGAAGCAATTCCTAAAACCATAACGAAAGTCAACAATAAATATCTTCTAAAAACAATTTGAAGTTTCATATTATTTCTTCTTTATATTTACTGTTTAGGGATTTTTACTTCGTAAAGGTTCAAGTGTCTGAGTAAATCCTTACCCAACACAATTGACTGCCCATTGTTATTTTGATTCAAAATACTGTGAACTTGTCTCGTAAAACGTCTCTTTATAATTGATTTTCTATGTATAGTATCAAAAGTTAACTGGTTAAAGAATTTGTTTTTATACATAAAAAAATTAAATAGCTGCTCTTTCTGATTATCAGATATTTCAAAATTTTTGGTAATTTGTTGTAGGTCTTGTTTAGCTAGTGTTTCTATTTCGTGCTCTGTAAAAGTTGTTTTTTCTTTTTGCTGTGCCAAGACATTGGTATGTGTGAAGAAAAATAATAGTATTGTTAAAAATTTCATCATATTTGTTTTAAAGTAAAAAAGTGTGTTTATAAATTAGGTATCACTTTAACATGAATTTGTAATTTGAACAGGTAGGAGGATTTGTTGTTGTAGAATTAAACTGATGCTTTTTAATAGCAAGTGTTCTCAATAAAGTAAATTTCTTTTTAATCATATGTTTTAATTGTTTTAATTTAGGTTGTTAATGTTCTTTGCCCTTTATTTAACAGGGATATCTTAAACGTTTTTAATTGACCAGACGTTTGCCATTAAAATTCCAACTCCGGAATCATTTTCATTTGGATAGACGGTATTACATTTTATAGGTTTCTTCCTCTTGTTCCGTCTACAGCTAAAGTAATCATAAAAGAAGGCCCACTATTATTTGTACCTTCAAAAACGGATCACTATCTGCAATTACAAAACATTTTGTTTTTTTAAAACCAGGCAAGGCAACCAATTAAAAGGCATAATAAACTGACCTTACCTGGAAACAAACGCTGTAGAGTGATCATCTGATACTTATTAATTACAAAAATCTGTAAAAGAAAAAAATCAGAATATTAAGAAGAAAACTTATGATATTTTAAATTTATATTTTCATTCATTTGTGTTTTTGATAATTCCAATCGTTTGCATTTAAACTTTTCGCCATTAGTGCTTTTTCAATCATTCACATTTAAAGCCTTTTTTACCATTTATAGTATATAATATTACATAAGTATGAACTCTATTTTTCCGTAATAACTAATAAGCAAATAAACATTTATTTACAGCAATTATTCCTTTTTTAAAACTTATTTGCATCAATAATTAATGCGAATGTATTTTGTTTGAGCCTTCCAAAACAAACTTTATATAAGAAGAATCCTGTATTATGGTTAATATAATACAGGATTTTTTTTGATGTAAATATTCTTTATTTTACAATTAAAGATATTTGATAATTAAGTATTTAACTTGTTTTTATTCCTGGTTATTATAATGTATTATACTTATATAAAGGGATGGTGAATATACGTTTGGGATAATGTTGAAAATTACTACTCATAATTTTTTAGTTTTACAAAATCAAAAATTGTAAAAGCAGAATCGTTTTAGATAATATTATCGAAAACATAAAAACTTTATAAAAAACCAATGGAAAAATATCAACTATCATTTATTCTTACTAAAAGATTTTTAAAAACATTTCTGGTTAAAAACATTTTGATATTCTTTTTGTTTTTCTTCCAATTTTCATGGGCCTCAAAACCTACTCCTCAGGGTATTGATAAAAAATTGAAAGAAGTCTACAATGCAAATTATTCTCAAAAAATTAATGCTGATGCTGCTATTAAAATGATGGTACAGTGTTATAATGATTCCAAAAGTATCTCTTATGAAAATGGAATCAGAAAGAGTGGTCTTTACGCATCTCTATTATACTCTAATAAAAAGGATTATGAAAATTCGATCAAGATATCAAACGAAATAAAAGACCTTATGGAAAAAACTACAGATTACAGATCTTTAGCAGAATATTACAAAAGCCGGGCTTTAAATTACTCTTACTTAGGCTTGTTTAGAGAGAGTTATAAAGAGTACCGAAAAGCTATCAACGCAGCTCAAAAGATAAGTGATAACGATATAAAATATTATATGATTTCTGTATTAAATCTAGACATAGCCAGTTATCACGAAAAAACTCAAAAACCTGTACAGGATTCAATTGAATATTATATGGTCAAAGCATTGCAAGCAGGAGAAATGATAAAAACAAATGGAAGCCTTGCAAAAACGGGAGAAAGAAATGAATGGGTTATAAATTTAAATTATTCTTTGGGAAGCTATTATCTGGAAAATGATTCTGTAAAAATGGACTTGGCAAGAATATATTTTACAAAAGCAAAAAAACTATACGAAAATTCAACATCCAAGATGATGTTGGCTAACGAAATTACGTTTTTAGCTCATCTTTGCAAATTTTATTATAAAAATCAGAACTATAATGAAGCAATAAAATATGGGTTGAGGTCACTGGAATTGCAAAAAAAAGAGCCGGTTCCAACTGCAAAAAAAATAGTATATGAAAATATTGCACAATCATATCTCCAAATTGGAAAACAGAAAGAATATCAGGACTACATTGATAAATACATTGCTCTGAATGATAGTATAAATGATCTTGAAAAAGTTAAAGCATCTACTACAATTGAAAATTTTATATCAAAAAAAGACCAAGATAATAATAAGAAAAATAGTTTTGTTTTTTACACTAATGTTCTAATTACAGTTATAATAGTTTTGATTATTTTATTTATCTGGAAGCAAAAAAATAAGAAGATTCATAATAATTATCTTTCACTAATTGAGAGAATTAAACAGGACGAAAACAAAATACCAAAACCAGCTTCAATTAAAAATATTAATAGCTTCAATATACCTGAAGAAACCTATCAAAAAATTTTATTTAAAATGGAGAAATTTGAAAAATCTTTAGGTTTTCTTAAAAAAGACATTACGCTTAGCTATCTTTCAAATCAGTTTAAGACAAATCCAAAATCATTATCATTAGTAATCAAAATGAACAAAGACAAGACATTCAACAACTATATCAATGGTTTAAAGATTAGTTATATAACTCAAAAATTATACGAAGATCGGTTATATAGAGAATTTAAAATCAATTATCTGTCTGAAGAATGCGGTTATTCATCTTCTAAGGTTTTTGTAACTGCTTTTAAGAAAGAAACAGGCGTTACACCGTCATACTATATTACTAACCTTAAAATAGATCTAGACGGAAAAACAGAATGAATTACCAAATAAAGAGATCTTTAGAATTAGAGCTTATCCTGCAATATTTCTTTACCATACTAAAAAACAATGCCAATAATCTATTGGCATTGTTATAATTTTATTTGAATTATATTCTTCTAATATCAGCCCCAATCGCTCTCAATCTTTCATCGATATTCTCATAACCACGGTCGATTTGTTCGATATTTTGAATTACTGATTTTCCTTCCGCAGAAAGTGCTGCAATCAATAAGGCATTTCCAGCTCTGATGTCTGGCGAAACCATTGTTGTCCCGCGTAAAGGTGTTTCTTGGTTCATCCCGATAACTGTTGCTCTATGCGGGTCACAAAGGATGATTTGTGCGCCCATATCGATTAATTTATCAACGAAGAATAATCTGCTTTCGAACATTTTCTGATGAATCAAAACTGAACCTTTTGCCTGTGTTGCAACTACCAAAATAATAGATAACAAATCTGGCGTGAATCCTGGCCAAGGCGCATCTGAAACGGTTAAGATAGAACCATCGATGAATTTCTGTACTTTATAATTTTCCTGAGAAGGGATATAGATATCATCTCCTCTCTGCTCCAATTCGATTCCTAATTTTCTGAAAGTATTTGGAATAACACCTAACTGATTCCAGTTCACGTTTTTGATGGTAATTTCAGATTTTGTCATTGCTGCCAATCCAATCCAAGAACCAATTTCCACCATATCCGGAAGCATTGTATGTTCTGTTCCGTGCAGTTTGTCAACACCTTCGATTGTGATTAAATTTGAACCAATTCCTGTGATGTTGGCGCCCATTCTGTTCAGCATTTTGCACAATTGCTGAAGATAAGGTTCGCAAGCAGCGTTGTAGATCCTGGTTTTTCCTTTTGCCAAAACTGCTGCCATCACGATATTGGCCGTTCCGGTTACAGAAGCTTCTTCCAACAGGATGAATTTTCCAGTCAATTCTTTGGCTCTCAAAGAGTAGAATGCTTCCTCTTCATCATAAGAAAATTCAGCACCCAATTCTACAAAACCTTGGAAGTGTGTATCCAAACGTCTTCTTCCGATTTTGTCACCACCTGGCGTTGGCAAATAAGCTTCACCGAATCTCGCCAACATTGGACCCAAAATCATCACGGAACCTCTTAGCTTAGCACCGTCTTTTTTGAATTCCTTAGATTTAATATAATCGAAGTTAACTTCATCTGCTTTGAAGGTGTAATCGCCTTTACCGTTTTTAGTTACTTTGACGTTGAAGTCCTGAAGAATCTCAATCAACTTATTCACATCCTTGATGTCAGGGATATTATCAATTCTTACCTCATCTTCAGTCAGCAAAACTGCACAAAGAATCTGCAAAGCTTCATTCTTTGCACCTTGAGGCGTGATTTCTCCGCTCAATCTCTTTCCTCCTCTTATTTCGAAAGCACCGTCCATTTATCTTCTTTTATTTTTATGATTTTGGAAATTATTTTTCCTATTATTGTTGTTATGGTTTTGATTTCTGTTGTTATTTCTATTATTATTGTTGTTATTGTTCCTGTTGGTTGCATAATAGATTTTACTTTTGTCCAGAGAATCCAAACCTGTAAGGTCTAGTCTGTTTTTAGAAAGTTCCTTCAGGTGGCGGAAAATCACATCATCCTGCACGTGTTCTTTGTTATACACATTGTAAGACTTTTTCATATTGTTGGCAATAACCTGAATCAGGGCATCTTTCTCATCACCTTCTTCCAGAGCAATTGCAGTTTCTATGAGCTGAAGAATACTTTTTCCGTAGAATTTATAATCATTTTCCAAAGATGGATAATCCATTTTCCTTGGTTTTGTGATAAGTTCTTCTGCGGTTAATATTGGATAAGGAGAATCTACATCCAGATTATGATCTGCCAAAATGAAGAGGTGATCCCAAAGTTTATGTTTGTAGTTTTCTTCGTCGCGAAGGTGTGGGTTTCTTTGTCCCATAAACTCGATAATTGCAAGCGCCATTTCATTTCTTTCTTCTTTGGTCTGCAGCGTTTTGCAATGCTCTACGAGCTGTTGTATGTTGCGCCCATATTCGGGCATTAGTAGTTGTGTTCTGTCGGTATTATATTCCATAATATTGCAAATATAAACAATAAACTTATAATCTATTGAGAAGATATTTCTCCGAATTTTAACAACTGCAGATTTATAAGAAAATCAGCGCTTTAAACTTCAACAATTGTAAGCTATAACTCTTGCAAATAAAATCATAATCTGAGCCAATTTTTTTACAAACTAACTTTAAAGAAATGCCATCTCTTTTTAAGATGGCTTTTCTTATGTTTCTATAAATTTTTTTCGCTGTTCAGCATTGGGTAAAAAACATTGGTTTTCGGCTAACTTTTTTCTGTTTCGGGAAACCAAATTATAAAATTGATTTCCGATAAAATCTGGCAGGATCTTCCCAATATTTGCCAAAGAATAAACGCCGCCCAATTCACTCGCAATTCTTAAAATCGCCTGATATTTGGACAAATAAAAACTCTCAGGTTTCCAAAGATAAAGCGTGTCAAAAACTTGATTCGGAAGATTTCTCTCATTCAAAAAATTTTGTCCAAATTCAGATTGCAGCGATGAAAACAGAAACTTATCATTTTTGTCCCGTTCCAAAATCCATTGCACCCAATGATTGCAAAATCCACATTCACCATCATAAAAAACAATGAATTTATCTTTCAAATTAACTGAGATATCTGTCGTCATAATGGGTTGGTTTCCGTTTCTTTCTGTATTTTTCTAAAATATTGGGCGAGTTCTTTTCTTTGCCTGTCAGTCAATTTGGCATTAGAATGACCAAGCAGATAACTTTCCAGAGGCATTTTGCTTTGCTCCACATACTCAGCCGCTCCTTCCATTTTGTGTGCTTGCCGCTTTGGTTCGTACGTTGCAAAAGTAGAAAAATTAAGTTCTTTTCTACCTTCTTCGATATGATTTTTCAACAGCCACGCAACAGGTTGGATGTTACTGTAAAAAGGATATTTCGTTTCATTGGAATGACAATCGTAACAAGAATTTTTGATGATTTTTGCAATCGGATCAGGCGTGTTTTTGATTTTCAGAAAATCCATTCCTTGATTAGTCGTAGGATTCGTCTTGTCAATCGGAAAAAACTGAATGATAACAAATACCATCAGCAAAACAATTAATACTTTTTTCATAGTTCAGATTTTAAGATACAATTGCAAAAAGCTTTCCAATTTTTCATCTTGTTTTAGGAGCTTAATCCCGCTATCCGCTATATCTTTTTCTTTTTTAGCAAAAAAAAGAAAAAGGATGCCGCTACTATCGGGGCTAGTTGGCAATTCGACTCTTACGATTCACAAACAGCCATCAACTATCAACCAAAAAACGTATATTTGCAAAAATTTTGGGCTTCGAAAGTCGAAGTAACCCATTCTTAATCAGAATTTAAAAACTCGGAGATTGAGAGATTTGAAAAATTGTAAGTAGAAATTAAAATAGGATCCTACCATCATTTTCTGAATCTCAACATTCTTTAATCTCCTAATTTTTAAAGAAAAAGAAACAAATTTATGTCAAACATTGTCGCTATCGTTGGGCGCCCCAACGTAGGAAAATCCACATTATTTAACCGATTATTAGAAAGAAGAGAAGCTATTGTAGATTCTACTGCAGGCGTTACACGTGACCGTCATTACGGAAAATCCGATTGGAACGGCGTAGACTTCACTGTAATCGATACAGGAGGTTATGATGTAGGAACAGAAGATGTCTTCGAAATGGAGATTCGTAAACAGGTTCAGTTGGCTGTGGACGAAGCTACGTCTATCATTTTTATGGTAAATGTGGAAGAAGGTCTTACCGATACAGACCAAGAAATCTATGAACTTTTAAGAAAAGCCAACAAACCGCTTTATTTGGTTGTGAACAAAGTAGACTCTTCAAAAGAAGAATTACCTGCAACCGAGTTTTATCAATTAGGCGTTGAAAAATATTATACTTTATCTTCTGCAACAGGCTCCGGAACTGGAGAATTGCTGGATGATGTTGTGAACGATTTCCCGACAACAGATTACAAAGATCCATTCGAAGGGTTGCCAAAAATCACCATCGCAGGTCGTCCAAACGTTGGAAAATCAACTTTGACTAATGCTTTACTTGATGTAGAAAGAAATATTGTGACAGATATTGCTGGAACGACTAGAGATAGTATCCAGACTTTGTATAACAAGTTCGGACACGAGTTTGTGTTGGTGGATACAGCTGGGATGAGAAGAAAATCTAAGGTAAATGAAGATTTGGAATTCTATTCCGTAATGCGTTCAATCCGTTCTATCGAGTTTTCCGATGTTGTCATCATTATGGTAGATGCAACTTTGGGCTGGGAATCTCAGGATATGAACATTTTCGGTCTGGCTCAAAAAAACAGAAAAGGAATCGTGATTGTTGTGAACAAATGGGATTTGGTTGAGAAAGACACCAACACAACTCGTGATTTTGAAGCAGCTATCAAACATAAAATCGGACAGTTTACAGACATTCCAATCTTATTTGTTTCAGCTTTAACGAAGCAGAGAATTTTGAAAGCTGTTGAGGTTGCAATGGAGGTTTATAATAATAGAGCTAAGAAAATCAAAACTTCAAAACTGAATGAAGTGATGCTTCCTGTTTTTGAAGCGATGCCGCCACCAGCTATCAAAGGAAAATATGTGAAAATCAAATATTGTGTGCAGTTGCCAACGCCATCGCCGCAATTTGTATTCTTCTGTAATCTCCCGCAATATGTGAAAGAGCCGTACAAGCGTTTCACGGAAAATCAATTAAGAAAACACTTTGGCTTTACAGGTGTTCCAATCGAAATTTACTTTAGACAAAAATAAAAATTCAACCCTTTCAGAATTTCTTCTGAGAGGGTTTTTATTGCATTATAATAATCACAAACTTTAAAAATATTTATAAAAACTAAATGGTAACTATACTTTCAGATAACTTCTCTCTTGTCAATTCGTGGATTAATGATCTTAGAAATATTGAAGTACAGCAAGACCGAATGAAATTCCGTAGAAATATGGAAAGAATCGGAGAAATTGCGGCTTTTGAAATCAGTAAAACATTAGACCAAAAAGAAATTGAGATTATAACACCTCTTGATAAAATCACGGTAAAAGAAATAGAAACGCAACCTGTTATCACAACGATTTTGAGAGCTGGAGTTCCTTTATTTCAAGGAATTCTTAATTATTTTGATAAAGCGGATTGTGGATTTGTTGCTGCTTATAGAAAGCATGATGCAAACGATTATTTTTCTATCAAACAAGATTATTTGACTTGTCCGAAATTAGATGGACGCCCGTTAATCGTTGCTGATCCGATGTTGGCGACTGGCGCTTCTTTGATTGAGGCAATCAAAGATTTGTTGACCAACGGAAAACCAACCTCTATTCATATTGTTGCAGCAATCGCAAGTAGACAAGGAGTTGAAACGATCGAAAAAGCTTATCCTGATGCGAAAATCTGGATTGGTGCCTTGGATGAAAATTTAACTTCAAAAGGTTATATCACGCCGGGTTTGGGCGATGCAGGCGATTCGTCTTACGGAGAAAAACTTCAAAGGTAATTATGAGTTATTGGCTATGAATTATGAATGATTTGAAAAACGCATAAATTATAATTCATAACTAATCAAACGTCCATCGCCATTACCAAAATACTGATTTTTACATTTTTGGAATTATTGAGAATTTCCCACGCGATATTCGACATTGTATTTCCGGTTGTGTAAACGTCATCAATCAAAAGAATATGCTTATCATTGATATTTTGTGTCAATTGATAAGCATTTTTTGTTTTCAGTCTTTCATTTTGATTTTTCTTTGCCTGAGCTCGGGAGTGTTTGATTCTTTTTAATAAAGTATGATTGACAGGAATATTATAATGCTTTGATAACTCATTCCCGAAAAGATGAAGCTGATTATAACCGCGTTGTTTCAGCTTTTTATAATGGAGTGGAACTGTAACCAATAAATCAGGTTTTTCATTATTAAAATCAATTCGTTCAGTTATCCAATTCGCTAAAACTTTTCCGATTTTTTCTCTGTGATTGTATTTTAATTGATGAACAATTCTCTGTGCAAGACTTTCCTTTTCATAATATAATAAGGAGAAAGCGTTTTCAATAGGAATCAATAATGAAGCTCTTTCTTTTAGAGGATTAGTATTAAAATATTGATGATTGGAGAAATTAACTTTATCCAAACACAATTCGCAAACGACATCTCTTTTGTCAATCAACTGATTGCAATCTAGACAACGATTCGGGAAAAGGAAGTCAAAAATCATTGTCCTAAATTAATGATTTTCTGATTTTCTCAATTGATTTTTTCATATCGAGGTTGAATTGCTCTTTTTCTAATCTAACTGGAGGCGCTTGTCTCACTTCACAGTTCTGAATGCTGCAGCTTTCACAAGTCACACCAACTTCAATGGTCTTCAAGGACGAAGATTTGGCAAAATTCAGTTTTTTAATGGTTTGATTATTAAGCAGAATTCCCAAACAATAACTCCTGTTGCTTCCGTCGGAAAAAGGATTTTTCTGCGAAGTGGAAATCACGAGATAACTCACACCTTGGTCTTTGTAATGCGAAATTTGCGCATCGGTCAAAGTTTCATTTTCCTTAAGATGATGTAGGTTTTTTACAGCAATCCAACGTCTGCAATAATGTTCGTTGGTTGCGTTGGAATGTGGTGCTTGCTGATGATTGAGGTGTAATTCTTTCAAAATCTGAATTTTATCCGAATCATCTTTTTTCACAAAACATAAGTAAAACAAATCTTTGATTCCGAATTCTGATGTCAAAACATTCGTTAATCGATAATAAAATGTCTCCGGCGAATCTGTAAAATGACTGATCAATGCTTCAAAATTCTGAGATTCCCATTGTTTTTGATCAAAAAAATCTGAGGTTTTTTCAATCAGTTCTTTTTTCGAAATTAGGAAACAACCGGCAAAATAAGAAGCGTAAAAATTATTGAGAATTTCTTCAAAACTTCCAAAGTCCAACCAAGAATAAGTATTTGGTCTCGGATTCAGTTTCAAAACATTGAATCCAATTTCTTTTGCGAGAATAAAGGTTTTTTGATTAAAGTCCAATCGCTCATTCAAAAGCAATAATTTTTTTTCCGGAATATATAATGAGCGAAGTTTGTTCAAAGCGTAATCTCCCGAAAAATCCTTTGACTGAATATTATAGCCGAATTTTTCTTTCAACAAATTTTCAAGAATTTCGGTTTTTAGATTTTTGTTAAGTTCCAGTTGATTCTCATTTGCAAACTGGATTGCTTTTTCCTCAACTTCCGGAAAATAATTATCATACAATTCCTGAAAAGAACGCATTACAGCAAAATAAAATCGCTCTTTTCCGAGGTTGTAATTCTGGGAAATTTCGATTAACGCATTGATGAAAGCAGTTACTTTTTTCGGCGCATCGCTGATGATACTGATGAGATTATTCTTGTTGATTCCAAACAAATCCAATGGAATCTCCTTAAAAAAATCCGATTGCAAAACATCATTAATTGGCGTCAGGCTTTTATCCAATTTAGTTGAAACCAAATCATCAAAAGTGCAATGCAAAGCTTCTGAAAGCTGAATGATTTTGTCGTGTTTTGGATACTTTTTTCCGTTTTCTATTTCGTTGAGATAGGATTTGGAAAGTCCGGTTTTGGTTGCAAGGTCTTGCAGAGACCAGTTTTTTTTCTGTCTCTGTTGTTTCAGTTTTAGTCCAAAAATCACGCGTATATAGTCGCTCTCTGCAATCATAGAATCAAAGATAAATATTAAAGCGATTATCCGCATAATAATTTCTATAAAAATTTAGCGAACGTTCGCTAATTGTGAAAATCTTTTTTTTTATATTTGTCGAACCAAATCACAAAATATTTTAATTATGGAAACGATGAGCCAACTTAAGATTTCCCCGAATACCAAATTTCAAGAGGTTTTTACTAATGATTTAATTGGTTTTTTAATCAACCTTCACAAGGATTTTAACCATACTCGGATTGAACTTTTAGAAGAAAGAAAGAAAACACAATTGAGATTTGATTTGGGAGAATTGCCGTCTTTTCCATCAGAAACAATTCATATCAGAAATGGAGAATGGACTTGTTCGGAAACGCCAAAAGATCTATTGGATAGGAGAGTGGAAATCACAGGTCCGGTGGATAGAAAAATGATCATCAATGCGCTTAATTCCGGAGCTAATACTTTTATGGCGGATTTTGAAGACAGTAATTCTCCGACTTGGGAAAATTGTATCAACGGTCAAATCAATCTGACTGATGCTATCAATAGAAATATTGATTTTACTAATGGGCAAGGCAAATCTTACCAATTGAATGATGAAACCGCAACATTGATCGTTCGTCCGAGAGGTTTGCATTTATCTGAAAAAAATATTGAAATAGAGGGTGAAAGCACATCGGGTTCTTTGATAGATTTTGGAATTTATTTTTTCAGAAATGCGAAAACTTTGATTGAAAAAGGAACTGCACCTTATTTCTATCTTCCCAAGTTAGAACATTATAAAGAAGCGCGTTGGTGGAATGATGTTTTCGTTTTTGCTCAGAATTATCTGGAAATTCCGCAAGGAACCATCAAGGCAACAGTTCTAATAGAAACAATTACGGCTTCTTTCCAGTTGGATGAGATTCTTTTTGAACTGAAAAATCATAGCTCCGGACTCAATTGTGGACGTTGGGATTATATATTTTCTTATATCAAAAAATTCAGAAATCAAGCGCAGTTTTTAGTTCCTGACAGAGACCAGGTGACGATGACCTCACCTTTTATGAGCGCCTATTCCAAAAGAGTGATTGAGGTTTGCCATAAAAGAAATGTCCACGCAATGGGCGGAATGGCAGCGCAGATTCCTGTGAAAAATGATGATGAAGCTAATGAATTGGCGTTCGAGAAAGTAAGAAACGATAAAGAAAGAGAAGTCCGGAATGGGCACGACGGAACTTGGGTAGCACATCCGGCTTTGGTTTCTGTAGCGAAAGAGATTTTTGACCAATATATGCCGGAAAAAAATCAGATTGATAAAAAATTTGACCACAAAATAAAAGAATCCGAATTACTGGAAGTTCCTGCCGGAACAATCACGGAAAATGGAGTTAGAAAAAACATCAACGTCGGAATTCTTTATATCGAATCTTGGTTAATGGGAGTTGGAGCGGCTGCACTTTACAATCTAATGGAAGATGCTGCAACTGCTGAGATTTCAAGAACTCAGATTTGGCAATGGCTTCAGCACGAAGTTGTTCTCGAGGATGAAAGAACTTTAACAAGAGAATTGTTTCTACAATGGGAAAAAGAAGAGCTTTCCAGAATCAAAAAATATGTTGGAGAAGACCGATTTACAAAAGGGAAATTCAATCTTGCAAAAGAACTTTTCAATGAGTTGATATTCTGCGATAAGTTTGAGGAGTTTCTCACTTTGAAAGCATATCCGTTTATTTAAAAACAAGAATAAAGAACAAAGATGAAAGACTCAAGATTTAACAAAGAAATTTTGAGTTGGGAATCTTTATTTCTAAAATCTAAAAATATAATCAAACCAAATCACCAAATATTATGCAAAAAAAACAAGAACAGATCCAGGCTTTGGAAAAAGACTGGCTGACAAATCCGCGATGGATTGGCGTTACAAGACCTTACACGGCAGAAGATGTATTGAAACTAAGAGGTTCTTACAAACTGGATTACACGATTGCAAATGAAATGTCCCAAAAACTTTGGGATAAACTCAATAACCAAGATTGGGTTGCCGGACTTGGAGCGTTGACGGGAAATCAAGCTGTGCAGGAAGTGGATGCAGGATTGGAAGCGATTTATCTTTCAGGATGGCAGGTTGCTGCAGATGCGAATCTTTCAGGCGAAATGTATCCGGACCAGTCACTTTATCCTGCGAATTCAGTTCCATCTGTTGTCAAGAAAATCAATAATGCCTTATTGAGAGCAGACCAAATCCAATCGGTCAACGGAGGCGGAGAAAAGGAATATCTCGTTCCAATCGTTGCTGATGCAGAAGCGGGTTTCGGGGGGAATTTGAATGCTTTTGAATTGATGAAACAAATGATAGAAGCTGGTGCTGCAGGCGTTCATTTCGAAGACCAATTATCTTCGGCTAAAAAATGCGGACATCTCGGCGGAAAAGTTCTAGTTCCGACTCAGGAGGCAATTAATAAATTGATTGCGGCAAGATTGGCTGCTGATGTTTGTGGAACTCCAAGTATTATTGTGGCAAGAACTGATGCGGATGCGGCAGATTTGTTGACTTCGGATATCGATGATAGAGATAAGAAATTTATAACTGGAGAAAGGACTTCGGAAGGATTTTATGTTGTGAACAATGGTGTTGAACAAGGGATCGACAGAGGTTTGTCTTATGCCCCTTATGCTGACCTGATCTGGATGGAAACTTCAAATCCGGATTTGGAATATGCAAGACGATTTGCGGAAGGAATTCACGCTAAATTTCCAAATAAAATGCTGGCTTATAACTGTTCACCGTCTTTTAACTGGGCTGCGAAACTAACTGTTGAGGAAATGGAAAATTTCCGTGAAGAACTGGCGAAAATGGGATATAAATTCCAGTTCATTACGTTGGCAGGTTTTCACGCTTTGAACACGGCGATGTTCGAATTGGCATTGGCTTACAAAGAAAGAGGAATGGCAGGATATTCTGAATTACAGGAGAGAGAATTTGCGCTTCAATCCAAAGGCTTTCGTGCTGTGAAACATCAATCGTTTGTTGGGACAGGTTATTTTGATGAGATCCAGAATGTGGTGACCAACGGAAAATCTGTAACTGTGGCAATGAAAGATTCTACGGAAACAGCACAGTTTCATTAAACACATTAATCCATATTATAATTGTTGAATTTTCGAAATATGTCAACAAAAAACCCTGAATTCTTTGAAGTCAGGGTTTTGAATTTTATTTGGTTGGTTTACTTTATTTTGGTATTTTCAAGAAAACTTAATTATAAGGATTGGTCATCGATAGTAGCGTCTGGAGCGTTATTTTTCACAGATTCAATCCCATTGTCTCTGGAAGCTACGCTTTCGTACATTTCGCTTGTACCAATAATTTGTCCATTAGTAGCCTTCAGGTTGAAATATTGTTTTCCGTTGGTAGATGTTTTGCGGTCGAATTTACTGTCGTCTTTTGAGTTTGTTTTCACAGAAGCGATTCCGTTTTCGCAGCTGATTTTTGTTTTATAACCTTCGCTGTTCAAGACCGTCTGCCCATTAGTGGCTTTTAGATTAAATTGAAATTCATCGTTTGCTCTTTTTGTTATTACAAATTTTCCCATAATGTATTTTTTTTTGCTAAGATATATTTTTTAAATATTAATTTGAGTAAACGTATTGAAAAATTAATAAAAACTGAGAAATTATTTTATTATTTTAGAAATTTTTTTTAAACTCAAAACCCTGATATGTATTTGGATATCAGGGTTTTGAGTTTATAATTAAGCCGGATAATTAATACAACAACTTATAATATTCATCTGCCATTCTATCACTTCCGAATTGGATTTTCACATCATCCATAGCGTTATGCACGATTTTTCTCCATTGGTCTGGCTTCTCATAGTATGTTGGGATAATCTCATTTTCCAAAACATCATAAAGATTATTAAGGTCAAAATTATCTTGTTCTACAACTGGCCAGTTATCGTAATCTGCTTTTGGAACCACGAAAGAATTCTCGCCGTGTTTTGCAAATTCTGGGATCCATCCGTCGTCTGTAGAAAGGTTGACAGAACCATTCATAGATGCTGTCATTCCACTGGTTCCGGATGCTTCTCTTGGAACTCTTGGGTTGTTCAACCAAATGTCAGAACCTTGTTTCAAAGCCTTACTCAAAGCTAACTCATAACCTGTAAGAACAGCCATGTTTTTATGATTTTTGCTTTCCTCAACCAAATTATTGAATGTAGAAATTGCTCCATAATCCATTGGGTAAGGTTTTCCTGCCCAGATGATTTGAACCGGATGCTCTTTGTTCTCCAACATTCTTCTGAAACGCTCCTTGTCTGCCAACAAAAGGTCTGCTCTTTTATAACCTGCAAAACGTCTTGCCCAAACGATGGTCAAAACTTTGGTATCAAACATATTGCCTGTCTGGTCTGCTACAATTCTGAATGCTCTTTTCTTAAGATAAGCTTTTCTGATGTCAAACTCTGCAGCATCATTATTTTCTTTGTGCTGATAAAGTGCTTTGTCACCCCAATAGCCGAACTCCTGAGCATTGGTAATAGACTTGATTTCACAAATCCCGTCATATTTGTTCCACATATCTCTGGAAACTACACCGTGTAATTGAGAAACGCCATTCGCAATTCTTGACATTCTCAAAGCACAAAGCGAGTGGTTGAATCTGTCATCCTGCACCCCTTCAATTCTCTTCACTTCATCGATAGTTAATCCACAGAAATAAGACATATCGTGGCAAAGGTGGATATTGTGTTTTTCGTTTCCAGCTTCTTCTGGTGTGTGGGTTGTGAAAACTAATTTTTCTTTCACTTTAGCCAGATTGCCACCATATTTTCTTAAAAGATAGAATGCTGCTGGCAGGCCGTGCGCCTCATTCAAGTGATAAACTTCTCTATGGAAATTCATCTCGTCTAGTAATTTTGCACCACCTTTTCCAAGAAGGATATATTGTGCAACTTTGGTAGATTCGTTGGCGTCGTATAATTTGTGGCAAATAGTCTTAGATAAATGATCGTTTTCCGGCACGTCTGTACTCAAGAAAAACATAGGACAAGTTTTGAATGTCTCCGGAGCCAGATACCAAACTTTTACCCAAACCGGAGCGTTATGAATCTCGATTTGGAATTTGATGCCCGTATCTTCAAGGAAGCTGTACATTTTTTTTGTCCAGATTGGATTCAGGGTTTGATCCATATTTCTGCTTTGGTCGTAGTAACCATATTTCCAAAGAATCCCGATTCCTACAAAATCTTGTTTCAGATTGTAGGCACTTTTCATGTGAGATCCTGCAAGGAAACCTAGTCCGCCGCTGTAGATCTTCATGGCCTGATCTATGGCAAACTCCATAGAGAAATATGCCGTTTTTTTGGAATAATCTGGATTGATGCTGTAAGGCATCTTAAAGTTTTTAAAATCCATTAGTGTAGTAAATTTTTTTTAAGGTCGTCTATATGCCTGCAAATATAATAATTAGTTTTTTGTACCATAGATTATACACTTACAATGTTCAAAAAATCAAAGTTGGAATGGTGCTATTGGGCTTCCATTGTTTGTTTGTGAAGCTTTGTAGGGATTTTTTAAATTACTCCGTCTTGAATATTATATCTCGAATCTTGTTTCTTTTTTGTTAAATTTAATTCATATAAGTATTTTGTAATCAATAATTTATTAAATTTAAAAAGGTTTAATTTCTAATAATACGAAGATGATTTATTGTGAAGACCTTAATAGAAATCTGGAGATTTGCGTTGCTTCCAACGGTGACAAGTCAGACAATTTAGTCAAATGGTATAACTCCATCAGCAACGCCAAACTGCACGAGCGCGAGGAATATCAGAAAAAAACAGAATTGCTGTTACTAGATACGCTCTTCCAGCATTATCCTGAAATGGAAATCGAAAACCTGACAGGCGAGAGTCCGGATTTTATCATCAATTATAAAGGAAAGCAGATTGGGATAGAAGTTTCGGAGATTATTAACCATTTTGAGCTTAAAAAAAAGGAGAGTTATATTAATCACATCTTTCGCACCGTAGAAAAGCTTTTGGCAGAATATAAGAGTCTTTATGGCATTTATCATCTTAATATAGATTATATACAGGAAGATTTTTACCAGCAACCTGAGCAATTGATCAAAGAAATCTCGTCTGCGATTACCAACAACAAAAAAACCAAATTCGTAAAACATATCAGAAGAACGCCCCATCAGAAAGGCGTTCTTTTGTTTTTGGAGTATCAGTTATCTCTATTTGATGAGCTGCATTCTGACAAAATATTGGAAGTCATCGAAAAGAAAAATACTAAATATCCTTTATATAACAGCAAAGCGAAAGAATGCTGGCTGGTATTGGTCTCCAATATGCATAACATCGCTTCCCGATACAGCTACATCCACGCTAAAGAAGAACTGAAAAAAGTGAAAAGTCCTTTTACGAAGATTCTGCATATCGAGAATCTCTATAGCCAGATGATGGTGATTAAGTAGTTTTCTGGTAATTACTCGGTTGTGCTGTTTAATCCAAAATCTAAGCAGTTGTAAACTAAAAGTTAAGTGTTTGTAAAATTTCGGAAAATGGAATTTTAACAAATAAGCTTTATCCAAAAAATTGATGCGATTTTGACAGTATTTTTACATTTATATTAACATTTTAAAACTCAGGTGTTTGTTTTAGTTATGCGGTTATATTTGCTTGCTTAATGAAAACAAATGCTATGGATCAAAATTTATTCTCTCTGAGAACATATTTTCTCTGGAAGTCTATCAAGGCTTTTTTACTTTTCTTTTTACTTTTAATTGGAGGGAAAGCTATCGCTCAATATTCTGGAAGTGGTACGTTTACCAAAGTTACTGCTGCTGCTGGTTTTACTGATGGCTATTATGTTATAGCTTATGGTACTACTCAAGCAATGAATAATACTCATAACGGGACATTTTTTGCGAATACATCTATATCTCCAACTTCAGGAACCACAATTACTAATCCTTCTAAGGCAATTGTTTGGAAAATAGAAACTAACGGAACAGGAAAGTCTATATATAATGAAGATGCCAATGTTTTTGCATCTTATACAGGTAGTAGTAATAATGTTCAAGCTGTATCTACGGCAACTACAAATAATCAAAGATGGAGTTTTACTTATTCTGGTGGAACATTCAGTGTTCAGAATCTCGGAGTTAGCGGTAGATCCTTACAATACAATACAAGTGCTCCTAGATTTGCTTGTTATACAGGCAGTCAGCAAGATATTACTTTATATAAGTTAACGGTTACTGCTACTCCAACTCTTACACTTACGCCCACTTCTATAACAGGGTTAAACTATTCTCAAGGTTCAGGTCCTTCAGCAGCACAATCCTATAATTTAAAAGGTACTAATTTAACAGCAGGGGTTACCGTGACCGCACCTACTAATTTTGAAGTTTCAAAAACAGCAACAGGTACTTACGCAGTTACTATCTCTTATACGGCTGCAGAAGGAAATGTTTCTGCAGGGCAAACAGTATATGTCAGATTACAAAGTGGATTAACTGCCGCGACTTATGGAGGTGCAACAACTTATGTAACCAATGCTAGTACAGGGGCAACTACAGGAAATGTTTCTGTTGCTGGTGCAGTTACTGCGCCTGTTACTTATACGCTGACTTATAATGGTAATGATAATACCAGTGATGCAAGTACTATTCCTGCAAACGATAACTTTACAGGAGGACAAAGTCCGGGAATTGTATTAGCTAATCCTACAACGCTTGCCAAGAGTGGTTATACGCTTGCAAGCTGGTACAGTATTCCGAATGGTGTTAGTGGAGGTGTCATCAATACACCGGGTTCTAGTTATGGACCTGCACCGATGCCAAGTAGTAATATTACGATATATGCCCGCTGGAAATTTAATGTTGCTTACAATAATAATGGCGGATCGGGAACAATTTCTAGCCAGGATGGTTACTATAATGGAACCACGGGTGTTAAATCGGGTACACTTGTTCTAAATAATGGTTCAGCTTTTACAAGAGCAGGATATACTTTTGGTGGTTGGAAAACCACGGCAGCAGGGACTGTAGCAGACTATACTGCAGGAGCTACTTATACTCACTCAGCTTCTAGTGCGACAATAACCTTGTATGCCCATTGGATAAAAAATCCACCTAAATTTACAGTAACGCCAACTTCTTTATCTGGTTTCAACTATGTGGAAAGCAACGGTCCTTCTACTGCACAATCTTTTGTATTGAATGGTAGCGATTTGGAAAATACAGACACCGATCCTGTAGAATTGGTAACGATAGATGATCGATTTGAAATTGCGGAAAGTGCAACAGGGCCTTATAGTAATGCAATAGCACTTCCAGCTAGTTATATTGGCGCCTCTAAAGCATTCTATGTCCGTTTGAAAGCAGGTTTAATAGCTAATGCTAATTATACAGATACAGTTCTTGTAAGTGGAGGAAGTGCTATTGAAGCAAATTATGCTGAGGTCGCATTGTCAGGAAGTGTAGCAGCTTGTCTAGCACCTACCACACAATCATCAGTCGCGTCATTCACTTCGGTTACTTCATCAGGAATGACTGTTAATTTAACCGCAGGTAACGGTACTGGTAGAGTAGTGGTGATTAATACAATTAATAACTTTACAAATCAGGTTAGTTCTAATGTTCTACCTTTAGCTAATACAGTTTACGGAGGTGGAGAGCAAGTTATTTATTCCGGAACAGGGAATAATGTGGCAATAATTGGTTTAGCACCATCTACAATATATTATGTCAGAGTTTATGAATATAATATCTGTTCAGGTAATTATATATACAATACAACTACAATTACTAATAATCCGAGAACAGTAACTACACCTTGTCAGGTTCCTGTAACTCCTAATGGTGAGATTACGCCTTTGGAAAATCCGGTTTGTAGTACTGCGGTTCTTATTTATGAAATAGGAACTCAGGATGAAGCCAATATGATGGCTGGTGCTACTTTTTATTGGCAGACTGCAGCTACAGGAACATCTACAGCTAATCCGGTTGTTTTTGCTGATGGTTCTACAGCGTCTGAGCCTTATTCTGTTACAGTCTCAGGTAATTATTATGTACGTGCTTATAATGGTTTTTGCTGGAGCACGGGTTCTTATGTAACACAAGAGCCAATTTCTATATTATCAGCGCCAACTATCACTACCCAGCCAACCAACCAAAGTATAGTAACTGGAGCTAATGCAAGCTTTTCAGTAGCAGCTTCTGGATCTGCATCCTTCACTTACCAATGGCAAGAAAGTCCTACAGGCGCGGCTGGGACTTGGATAAATGTAGGAATAAGTAGCAATACATTGACCCTTACAAATGTGCCATTGTCTAAAAATGGATATAAGTATCACGTCATTGTAAGTAATGATTGTGGTAGCAAAACTTCTAATGTTGCAACGCTTTCGGTGATTACTGGACCTTGCTTTGAAGAAACTTTTAATGCAATTACAGCAGGTAATAATACAAGTACAAGTGGATCAAGTTCTGCATGGTCAGGAAATACCAATTTTCCAACGACTTCTACTGTTTATCAGGCAGGTGGCGCAATTAGAATTGGAACGACAGCTAGCGGAACAATTACTTCAAGAAATTTGACAGAAGTGAGTGGTAATATTACTGTTGAACTAGATGTAAAAGGATGGACAACTGTTGAAGGCAGCTTTAATGTTACAATAAATGGTGTTACAAAAAATGTAATTTATGATAATAAAATGGCAGATGGTTTTGAAACTGTTACTGCTGAATTTGAAAATGTACCAACTGGTTCTCAATTAACAATTTCAACAACAAGAAGAGGATTCTTAGATGCAGTAAGAGTATATTGTGCTAGTAGTTGTATTCCGGCAACAATCACAGCATTCCCAATAAGTGGACCTGCCAATACAATCGTAACAATTACCGGAACTGATTTCACTGCTGCCTCAACAGTTAAGTTTGGATCCGCAAATGCAGTTGTTCAATACATCAGCGCTACACAAATCAAAGCAACTGTTCCTGTAACAGCAGACGGAGATATTGTCGTTGATACAGCTTTAGATTGTGATTCCGAGACTGCTTTTACATTAATCAAAGAAGATGCTTCAGGTTGTGAAGCGTTAATAGGATCAGGTTCTGGTACTATTGCAACAGATCTTATTATATATGAAGTGTATGACGAAAATGGCGGATCAGGAGGAACTGTTTCTATTTATAATGGAACTAATGATACTGTTAATTTAGCTGATTATAGCTTCTACAGAGCTAATGATTATGGTGTAGATTATGTAAATTATGGAACATTATCAGGGAGTCTTTCAGCTGGTGGATTAGCTGTAATTGGAGTAAGTGGATCGGCTTGTGGATATGCACCAACAGGCAATGGAAGTATCACAGGCGGTTTTAATGCAAATGATGGTTTACAGCTAAGAAAAGGTTCTGTTGTGGTTGATGATTTCAAAGCACCTAATTATGTAGGTTATTATTTGAAAAGAAAAAATGCATTCTTATCTCCTAAAGCAACTTTTGTAGAATCAGAATGGACTATCAAAGTTGTAGAAACGGGCCAGTGTTTAGCTAATGTAGCATCCGAGCCTCCTGTGGTTAGAACGCCTCCGGTAATTACAGCTCAACCTTCATATGTAGTAAATTGTGATATAGTGAACGCATCTTTAGCGCTTACAGCAACAGAAGGCTATGTGGGAGGTAATGTATTGGCTTATCAATGGTATGAGTTGAAAAATACAGGTGCTTGGACAGCAGTTGTAGATGGTGGTGTTTATTCGGGTGCAACTACTCAGACTTTAACGATAAGTGATGTTAATGGTCTTAATAATTATCAATTTTATTGTCAGGTAAGAGAAAATACACAGACTTGTTACACAGCAACACAAGCAACTCAAATCAAAGAAGCTGCAAATACCTGGGCAAGCAATGTTTGGACTAATGGAAAACCAGTTCTTGGAAGTAAAGTTATTATCGCAGGAAGTTATAATACTCAAACAAATGGAGCTTTAGATGTTTGTGATTTGACAGTCAATGCAGGAGGAACTTTGAGAGTAAGACCAAATTTCCCGGTTAATGTTAAGAAAAAAATTACAAATAATGGATCTGCAGCTAATTTCATCATAGAAAGTGATGCTAATTTGATTCAGACTGATAACGTAACCAATGAAGGCGATATCCAGGTTCAAAGAAGTGTAACAGATATGAACAACAATGATGCTGTTGCAATTGATTATGTTTATTGGAGTTCACCAGTTAGTGGGCAAACTATTAAAGGAACAAATGGCTTCTCTCCGAACACTCCGGCAAACGGTTATTTACAATATAATGAGTCGAATGATAAGTTTACAGTAACCAACGATGCAACATTCCAGACAGGAAAAGGTTATGCAATCCGTGCAGAAGCTGGAACTGATGGCTATAGCAAAACATACAATTTCAATGGAATTCCGAATAACGGAAATCTCCAATATCAAAACCTGAAATGGACAGATGCTAATCACGGATTCAATTTGGTGGGAAATCCTTATCCATCTAATATTGATTTTGATTTATTGTACCAATTGAACTCGGCTAAAATCTATTCTACGGTTTGGTTTTGGACCAATAACAGTTATACGGCTGGGCAAGTTGGATCTGGATATAATGGTAATAATTATGCAATTTATAATGGAACAGGAGGTTCTCCGGCAACTTATAATCCAGAAAATCCTTACAATGGATCTATTGTGCCGAATGGAAAAATCAAAGTTGGACAAGCTTTCATTATTCAATCAAAAGCAGGAGGTAAAGATCAGCCGTTAAGTTTTGCTAATAACATTCGTGTCACGGATAATGGTAATTTCTACCAAAAATCAACAGCAAAAAATAGATTCTGGCTGAATATAACTTCACCTTCTAACTTGGTTAATACAATTCTTATAGGTTATATTGAAGGAGCGACTAATAATTACGAAACCGATTTTGACGGAGAATTGTTTGCGGTAGGTTCAGATTCTTTCTATTCTATATTAGGTGCAAGAAAATTAGCGATTCAGGGTAAAGCTAATAACTTCTCAACCGATGATGTTATTACTTTAGGAAATGTATTTGCAGTTAATGGAACTTATAAAATTAAACTTCAAACTGCGGAAGGTATTTTTGAAACTAATCAAAAAGTCTACTTAAGAGACAGAGTGTTGAATCAATATTTTGATTTAAGTAGCAATGAAACTTATACTTTTACAGCAACTAAAGGAACTAATAATAACCGTTTCGAAATTGTATATAAAGAAGGTACATTAGCTGTGGCTGATGACAAAAAATCTGAATTCCAGGTGTACAGAAGTGGAGACAATTTTGTAGTTCAATCCTCGGATAAGCTTGGAAATGTAGAATTATACGATGCTGGAGGAAAATTAATTCGTCACCTATATTCAAAAGAAAAGAATATTGTTATCGAGGCTAATGCTTTACCCCACGGAGTATATATAATAAAAGCAGAAAATTCTGGAAGTTTAAGAACAAAAAAAGTGATTAAGTAAAATTCAAGAACAATTAATCTAATAATAGATTTTAATTACAATATTATAGAAGAGCCAGGAAACATACTTTCAGGCTCTTCTATTTTTCTTTAATTTTATAATAAGGTGTAATTATTCCAAGCTTTTTTCCTACTCGAAATTTTTAAAACCGCTTATTTGTTCCTTTTTTTTTAATCATAAATAATGTTTCAGGCTAAACCAGTCACTGCTTAATAAATTAAACATTCTACAAATCAGCTTAATAAGGATATAATGTTTAAATAATTGGGTTAATATTTGCGAGGGGAGTTAAGAAGCTCTACTTTTGCCACCGCTTTGAGAGATAAGCAGCGCAGGAGTTACAGGTTAATAATTAGTAAGTATTTAATGGTTTAAAAATTATTAA